>Ga0247770_1000003_pt1 | contig 231063 bp, 196 predicted proteins | sample UWRJL136409B6_FD_179943 | JGI IMG/M metagenome (GOLD analysis project Ga0247770, IMG submission 179943) | Plant litter microbial communities from Arlington Agricultural Research Station in Wisconsin, United States - UWRJ-L136-409B-6 | ecosystem: Environmental > Terrestrial > Plant litter >...
GCAGTAAGGTCTCTACTAATTTTTGAGGAGATGATTCTTGCGTCATGAATCATATTTTACCATGCTGTGCCTAGATTGTGAACCTTCTTTTTTGCTATTACCCCGATTTATTGAGCGGATACAAAAAGACTTCGTGGCCTCCCGCACTCAAAGCTTGGTGTAACTGCTGGGAAAGGGTGTTGTGTGAGGTCGATGGGGCGTTGGCGTTAGCGAAGCGATCCGAAGGAAAGCCCTCGAAGAGGATCGCCACTTTTGCCCTCACAAGCAGTACCTCCTCTGGGTCTGAATTCGCCTCAAAATCAGCTATATCGCGCCATTCCTGGCCCAATCCGCGACAAATTTCGATGAAATTGGCATAATCCACAGGTTTGCCATTCAGAAAATGGCTGACAGTAGATTGCGCCATCCCTAAATCCTCAGCCAGGATTTTCTGACTGGGAAAGCCATTTCTCAGGAGACAGGATTTAACTGCGCGAATGCACTCTTCGCGCACCCTTAGCGATCGTGGCATTGCTTATCACAATCAAGACACTGAAACCATGATAAATGGCAACCGCCCCTAAAGTCGATGAAAAGTCGATGAAAAGTCGATGATTTTTCAAATAACTCAGTCCCCAACTCAAATAGCCGCCTGATTAGATTAGAAATAACAAGGTTGAATCCCATCAAAACGAGGTAAAAGCATTGTGTATTCTATCCTAATTTGGTCGCTGGCGTCAGCCACTAATCAACCAGGTTTCGCCTTCACCCCGCCCCTTTTCTGGCTGCTGACCGGAGTTGTGCTTAGTGCGATGGAGCTATTAATCATCAAAACTCAGCCCCAAAAATACAGGTTTTACGTGCTAATGATAGGAGTTTCGGCTTTAATTGAATCATTTATTTTGTGGAGAGGATCTGTAGCATTTCAGTTTAGTTGGGCGAACATAATGTATGAAGATTTTGACTGGCAAATCTTCTACTGGATGGGGATAGCCCTCGCGCTGAGCATCTGGATTCGACCGATTTTCATTGTCCGCAAAAAGTTTGTGATTCCCGAAGCAACGGAAGCGACAACTATCTCCGAAATTTTCCCTGGAGAAACCGGAATGGTGATTTATGAAGGGGCTTCGTGGAAAGCTCGCAATGAAGACCATCAAGGGGCGATCGCACCCAGACAAAAAGTTTACGTTTTGCGCCGCGAAGGAAACACGCTGATTGTTGTACCTGACAGATTAATTCATATCAACAGCTAAACCTTGACAGCCATCTCAATTCATCTTTAGTTCACAGTTTAAAATTACCAGGAGATTCACTATGTATCAGTATGTTTTGACCGTGTTGTTTGCAATCACCGGAGTATCCTTAGCCAGCAGCGTAAAAATCGTCCGTCAAGGAGATGAGGCTTTAGTTGAAATTTTCGGAAAGTACGATCGAAAGAAACTCGAACCGGGTCTGACTTTTTTGATTCCGTTTGTCGAGACAGTCGCCTATAAACAAACTCTGCGCGAGCAAATTTTACACTTGCTACCGCAACAATGCACGACGCGCGATCGGGTGGCAATCACCGTTGATTTTATTGTGTACTGGCGAATCATTGACTTAGAAAAAGCTTCCTACAAAGTGCAGAATCTCAAGGAAGCGATGTTAAATATGCTGATTCTTTCAATTCGGACTCACCTTGCTAAATTATCTGTTGAGGAACTCTACACGGCTCGACATGAGATTAATAATGCTTTAGTGGAAGAGTTGGATACAACGACAGATCCTTGGGGTGTGAAGTTTACGAGAGTAGAATTGCGCGATTTTGCGATCGGCAGTAAAGTGATTCAGCCGACATCCGTCGATCGTAAAGAAGTACAAAAGCTGCGAGCTTAGGAATTAGTATTCCCTCGTTTTCCTCGTTACCAGGCTCTTCCTGGTAACGCAGATCCCGAGGCTCTGCCTCGCTGAGGTTAATTCGCCTTGTATATACCATTTAACGAGAAAAGACCATGACTAAATATCAAGAATTAAGTATTAGCAATTCAGCTTCTAACGGTTGCGGATGCTTATTGCTTTTAATGGGAATTGTAGTAATTGGCGCGATCGCTCTGCCATCATTTCTGAATGGTAGCAATAAACCCATGATTTCAAAAGCAAAACAGTCAGAAGCAAAACAGTATGTTGGCGCAATGAATAAGGCACAGCAAGCCTATTTTGCAGAAAACAATGCTTTTTCCAGTTATCTTCAGGCTTTGGGAATTGGCATTAAAACAGAAACAACAAATTTCAAGTATTCAATTAGTGCCACTAAGAAAGCAGCATTTAATTATGCAGTAGCAAAGGAAAAAAACTTAAAAAGTTATGTCGGTGGTGTTTTTATTGTTCCTGCTAAAAACTTTGAGCCAAATGCTGCTAAAGAGGAAATAACTACAACGTCCATATTGTGCGTAGCTGATTTTCCCGGTTCAATTAAACCTGCGGAACCCACCTATGAAAATGGTAAAATTGTTTGTGGTAAAGGCACAACACAACTGACCAGATAATCTAACTATACGCAATATAATGACAGTCGATTACAAGATCAAATCGGCATTCAATTGAGATTTACCGCACTAAACTCATTACAACAAATAGAGAGGATACAAAACAATGAGTCAACAAAATTATAAATTCCCTAGCATTAGATCTAATGGTTTTAGATACTTAGTGACTTTAATCGTGATTGGAGTATTGGCTTCGATAGCTGTGCCACCCTTTCAGGCTAAGGCTAGGCTCAACAAGCAATGGGGACCCAGAGTGTATATTAGCTTAATCAACAAACGTCAGCAAGCCTATTTTGCCGAAAAAAGTGTTTTTAGCACTTCTGTTAAGGCTTTAGGAATTCGCATTATTAAAATCGAGACAGAAAATTACAAATATTCCCACCATACAACAAAAAAAGCAACATTTAATTATGGAGTCTCAAAGCATAAAGATCTTAAAAGCTTTGTCGGTGGAGTTTTTGTAATTCCTGGTACAAAAGTTGAGTCAAATTCTTCTCAAAATCAAATAACGACCACATCTATATTGTGCAGGTCTGATACTGCTGGTACAATTAAACCACCAGAACCAACTTATCAAAATGGTAAAATTGCTTGTGCTACAGGCACCATGGAAATGCCACAAACTTATCACTAGAGGCTAGATAATGACAGTCGATTACCAATATCAAATCGGCGGCAGTCTCCCGCAAAATGCACCTACTTATGTAGTGCGACAAGCTGACGAAGAACTTTATCAAGCCCTGAAAGCTGGAGAGTTTTGTTACGTACTCAATTCCCGACAAATGGGAAAATCCAGTTTGCTGGTGCGAACTGTACAAAAACTCTCGGCTGATGGCATTGCCTGTGCTACGATCGACCTTTCGGACATTGGCAACCAGCAAGTCTCTCTAGATAAGTGGTACGGCGGCGTCGCTTACAAGCTATTGTGCAGTTTCAACCTGTTTAACCCAGTCGAGTTTATGACTTGGTGGCAGGAGAGAGAGTTGATGTCGCCAGTGCAGCGCTTAGCAAAGTTAATTGAAGAGTTGTTGCTGGCAAAGCTTCCTGAACCTCTTGTCATTTTTATTGATGAAATTGATAGCGTTCTCAGTTTCAAAGAACCGCTAGATGATTTTTTTGCCCTAATTAGAGCTTGCTACAACAAACGCGCTCAGAAGTCAGAATACCAGCGGCTAACATTTGCTTTGCTGGGAGTAGCTACGCCGTCGGATTTAATTAGCGATGCAACTCGCACGCCCTTTAATATCGGTTTAGCTATTGAATTGCACGGTTTTAACTTACAGGAAGCTCTGCCTTTAGCAAAGGGATTTGAGGGAAAAGTAGACAATCCTCAAGAGATTTTAAAAGAGATTTTGGATTGGACTGGAGGGCAGCCTTTTCTGACTCAAAAGCTTTGCAAGCTGATTCTACATTATCTAAAAAGCTTAGCTTTCGTGTCTATTAGATCAGATTCAACGGATGAAAGGAGGACTGAAATTTTTACTACAAATCAATTATTAATTAGCCAGATAGTGCAATCTCATATTATTGATAATTGGGAATCCTCCGATGAACCTGTACACCTCAAAACAATTCGCGATCGCCTTCTTAGGAATCACCACCACGCCAGTAGGTTATTAGGATTATATCAAAAAATATTGCAACCCTTTGATGCCTCCCAACCCCCCTTAAAAACGGGGGATGAAATGGCAGAATTACCCTTGTTAAGGGGTGCTGGAGGAATCAGGGCCGATGATACTCCCGAACAAACAGAATTGCGGCTGAGCGGATTAGTAGTAAAACGAGCCGGAAAGTTAACCGTATACAACCGCATTTACGCAGCTATATTCAACCAAAGCTGGGTAGAAAAAGCACTCGGCGACTTGCGCCCCTATGCCGAATCCCTAACAGCCTGGATAGCTACAAATTGTCAAGACGAATCTCGCTTGTTGCGCGGTCAAGCACTGGAAGATGCCCGAAAATGGGCAGCGAATAAAAGCTTGTGTACCCAAGATTATCAATTTTTAAATGCTAGTCAAGAAGCGGAATTGACCAAATTTCGCCGTCAAGAAAAACATAATCAAGCTGAAATAGAACAACTGCGACGCGAAAAAAAGTTACTAGAGGAACTAAGCGAAGCACAAAAGCAGAAAAAAGTGATTGCAGCTAAACTTTGGCGCGAGCAACAACTGAGAGTGCAAACAGTTACAGGAGCAGCAGTAATACTGATATTAATTCTGATAGCTGCCTTTTGGGTTAAACCGTCCATCGAAGAAAGAAACAACAAAATTCTAACTCTCAGTTTGCTATCAGAAACGCTATTTGCCGCAGATAAAAAAGAAGAAGCTTTGCTAGAAAGCATCAGAGCTGTTACAGAAATGAAACGATCGCTCGGAGTCAGCTCAGATATTCAGATGCGAGTGGCGATCGCCCTCGAACAGGCAGTTTACACCTTTCGGGAACGTCGCCGCTTGCAGAGTCAAGCCAGTACCCTTGCTTTCGCGAGCTTCAGTCCCGATAGTGAAACAATTGTGACTGCTACCGATGATAATTATATCAAACTTTGGCAAACTAATGGAACTTTGCAAGCAACATTGACAGGGCATACTGATAAAATTATCAGGGCTATCTTTAATCCTAGCGGTGAGATTATTGTATCAGCCAGCGACGACAAAACTGTAAAAATTTGGCAAAAAAATGGCAAATTGATTCATGATTTAAAAGGATATAGCGCTCAAATAACAAGCGTCTGTTTGAGTCCCGATGGTAAAATTATTGCTTCAGCCAGTGCCGATGGAACTATTAAACTCTGGAAAATCAACGGTGAAGAATTGTCAAGTTTTAAAGTGGAGCGAGGTTGGATAACCAGCGCGAGTTTTAGCCCAGACGGTCAGATAATTGCTGCGGCTGGCACTGATAGTACTGTTAAACTTTGGAGTTTGACAAAGGTTATGGAAAAGTTGCAAAAACAGCAGTCCATCGAAGCAAGCACCGATATCCAATTGCTGCGAAGCTTACAGATTGAAAGTGATAAAATTATGAGTGTAACTTTCAGTCCCGACGGAGCAATGCTGGCGACTGCAAGTGCTGGGGGAAGTGCGAGAATTTGGAGCAAAGACGGCACACCGCTAAGTATTTTAAAGCATGCAAGTGGATTGACAAATATCAGCTTTAGTCCCGACAGTCAAATGTTGCTATCTGCAAGCACAGACAAAATGGTGAGACTGTGGAACATTGACGGTACATTGCTCCAAACTTTAAAAGGTAACAACGATGCTGTTTGGAGTGCGAGTTTTAGTCCAGATGGCAAGGCGATCGCTAGTGCTAGTGCTGACGGTACGGTGATACTGTGGAATTTTAATCTTGAGGATTTGTTGCAGCAGGGTTGTAATGGAGCCCGCAATTATTTTCAGACAAATCCGATCGCCAATCAAAACAATCGCCACCTCTGCGACGGGATTGGAACTCAGTCGGGACTCAGGGAAAAAAAAATCGGTCAAGAGCCAAAATCTTGAGTGTTGCAGCAAAGTATCTAGGAAAAAATCGGCTTTTTGACCAAGAATTTCTTGATGGTACAAGCCCCTGGATTTATCCGTGGAATCAATCCAAAATCGAAAATCGAAAATCCTCAAGCCCCCGCATTTATCCGTGGGGTCAATCTAAAATCTAAAATCTAAAATCTAAAATCGATTGACCCCCCCTGCGTCTAGGGCTGATATGGTTACAATGGGTAGCAGCTAATAGGTAATAGGTCAGCCCGATCGGTGTATTCAACTCTAGAGCAAAAGTACCAGCGCCTGCAAAAAGACTTAAGGGGCGGAGTCATCGCCCTTGGCGGCGTTTTATGCACGGGTACTCTTTGGTATTGGCAAGTGGAAAAATGGTCTTTGCTCGATGCCACTTACATGACAGTATTTACCCTAGCAACTGTGGGCTACGGTGAACTTCAGCCCCTGAGCAAACGCGGGCGAATGTTTACCATATGCCTGATTTTGATGGGCGTGATTGTGATTGGTTTCATCGTCAACCGCTTTACAGAAGCGCTGATTCAAGGATATTTTCAAGAAGGAGCAAGAATTAGGCAGCAGCGACGATTGGTAGATTCTTTGATCGGGCATTACATTCTCTGCGGTTTTGGGCGCATTGGGCGTCAGATTGCCTTGGAATTTCAGGCAGAAAATATTCCTTTTGTGGTGATTGATTCGGCGGTGCAGTCGGTTGAGGCAGCTTTGGCGCTGGGGTACACGGCTGTCCAAGGAGACGCGACTCTGGACGAAACTTTGCTGAATGTCGGGCTCGATCGCGCACTTTGCATAGTAGCAGCTTTGCCTTCGGATGCCGAGAATTTATACACTGTCCTCTCAGCGAAAAGTCTGAATCCGAAGGTACGGGCGATCGCCCGCGCCACCACAGAAGAAGCCGTAAAGAAGTTGCAGCGGGGCGGCGCCGATGCCGTCGTATCTCCCTACATTACCGGGGGAAAACGCATGGCGGCGGCTGCTTTGCGGCCTCAAGTTATGGATTTTTTAGACGGTGTTTTGACGGGCACGGATAGTTCTTTTTACATGGAGGAATTTTTGATAGATCCCAATACTTGTGTCTACGTCGGGCAAACTTTGAGAAATGCCAAGTTGCGATCGCAATCGGGGGCCTTGGTTTTAGCGGTGCGGCGCGCTGGCGGGAGTTTGATTGTCGGGCCTACTGGAGAAACTGCGATCGAAGGAGGAGATATGCTGATTTGTTTGGGTACCGCAGAACAACTGCGCACCCTCAATCAAATCCTTAGTCCCCTGAGTTTTCGCCTCCCCCGGCCCCCAAAGTAATACGATGTCAGGTTTGTACTGTTGGCTGTTGACTGTTGACTGTTGGCTGTTGACTGTTGGCTGTTAACTCTCAGTCGAAAAACTGAATGATGGTTGAGTGTTGACTGTTGACTCGATTTTACGCCCGACGATGAAGCGCGGATTTGATATTACAAAGCGATGCGTGAAAGCCGCGTGCGTTTACACCGGAGAGTGTCAAAGCCCAAAAATTGGTAATTCTCTCGATTAACAAACTGAGCGTTCAGATTAGCGGTAGAGCAAGCGCTTAAGAAAGTTAGCCCATCTATACAAAAAAATTAGAGGTTAAATTTTCACTTTTGTAGTTAGTCGAGGTTTGGAGAGTTCAAAAGGCGGTAGACGCTAACGCTGATGGATATTGCACTGATGTCCCTTTGAATATAAAGTGTAAAAATCCTGGAGAGCTGACATTTGTTCTCTCAATCTAGATATCTCTATATCCAAGGGAGAAATTAGTTTCTCAAGGTAGCGAACCTCACTCAACCACAGTCGTAAATCTGGTTTGAGAGTTGCATAGAGCGTTTCGGGGCAGGATAGTAATATTGCTGTTATTGTCTCTGCTACGAATGGCTGTTGCGATCGCCACTTCCCTACAACACACATTGCATCCCCGTCATCGCTTGACAAGCATTGGTGAACAATATCAAACAGTGAATTTAACTCAATAGCTGCTCGTAATTTCTCAAGTGTCTCTGCCGTCTCTGAGGAGGTATGCAGCATAGTGGTGAACTCAACAGGCCAATTGTGCAGGATGATACTGACAAATGAAGCAATGGAATCAGGTTGCTCTTTTCTCAGAATGTCTGGGAGTATTTCTGCAAAGTAATGAGCAACACTACGCCACTGATGTAAATTAAAAGCAACATGAAAGAAGGTTTCTGGCAACCTTTCACTCTTCTGCAATAAAATATAACCTCGACATTGATTAGTGACGGGATCGACAGGCTCAAACGCTTTCCATAATAAAGACAGAGGAACCCAGTGAGGTGGATATTTGAAACGGGCAACATCCAGCAGCAGAACTAGATCCCGCTGTCGATGATAGCCACCAATTGGTGAGAAGTGACCATCACCAGTTTGTCCCAATACCTTTCGGCTGTAGGAAACAACTATATGAATATTACCCGGCGCAGTAGTCACCTGCTCAACTGCTTGCCGAAAGTTTTCCAAACTGCTTTGGTTGTAACGGTTAGGTTTTACAACAGCACCGTTGCAACGTGCGATACAGACAAACTCATCAAAGGTGATACCGTTTTCTTTAATGACTGAAAGAGGTAAGCAACAGTCTAAAAATTCCTCTCCATACCATCTCCACACCCCTTTCCAAATGCGACCTGGATCGATGGATAAGGCATTAAGAACAACGACTAAACTACCCAATCCACAAAAAGCGGGTTCTGCTTGAGTATGAAACTGTTCAGCTAGAGCAAAATACCCTTCCATCTCTCCCAATGCCAACGCTTCTCGAAAAATTTGCCTTCCTTCTACTGAGGAAAAGGCAATAGCAGAATCGGGAAGTGAACGACGATAAAACCCTTGAGCGGACATTCAGTGTTTTAACCCTCATTGCTTACGGCTAATAGATATTATGCAATATCGCCACATTGATACTGATGAATGCACATATCTACTACCTTTTTTCCTTTTTACTTTTGATTTAAAAAATTCACCCTATCCACCACCAAGGATTGACGACAACTAAAAATGATCTCGGCGACTTTGCCGAGATCATTTTTGAGCCGTTAAACTGCGTTTTGATCCCCGTTCGATCCCCAAGTTTGGGTAAAAATCGCTGAAACCCAAAGCCGATGGTGGGATTTGAACCCACGACCGTTCGATTACGAAAATTTAAAAATTTATGACTAAAATTCGGATTTGAAAAGAACCCAAATCGATCGCTGCGATGTGATCATTCCGCAAGTAGACGCCCACTGTATCCGCACTCTCTACGCAGGCCGTAAGAATAAATGGCCACAGTGCAAAAGTGAACATATTTACATTTATCGGCACAACAAGAGCGGCATCGCCTACCTTGGCTCCCACAAAAGTAAAAAATATTTTATATAGTTCGTTCGCGGCCAGCGACGGCGGATCTAAAGTGTGAAGCTGCGATCGTCCCCGAAAATACCGCGCGTCGGCCTCGGCTTGGGTCGGATATTGTGTATGCGGATCAAGCGCCGCCAGGTGTGCGTTCATGCTTGCCGTTACTTCGGCGTCGCGGGCGATCGCTGCCGGGATGTCGGAATCGGTCAGGGCCGTCGAGTTTAAACGGTAGCGCCCATCTCCTTCACCTTGGGTCAAGTATGTAGGATGCGGATCAGTTTCGTTTTTATGAGCTGCGATCGCTGCAGTCACCTCGCTATCTCGTGCGATCGTACTTGGTAACTCCGCATCACTGATTATTACCGAGGCTAATCTATACCGCACGTCTGCTTCGGACGACAGCAGGTATTGGGGATGTGGATCGCCCGTGATGTGAGCATTTATTGCCGCCGTTACTTCACTGTCGCGAGCGATCATCGGATCTATTTCCGGCTCAGAAACAAATACACTTAAATTGGTAATAGACATATTATTTATGAAATTATTGTAGATTCGTTGACTACTAAAGTAGTTGTTTCGTTAGCAGCACAAATTCCCTGGATTGCTCCTAAATATCGAAAAGTGGAACCAATTTCTAAAAAACGATTTGGTAGTAAAGGATAACCAGCATTGGCTACCGTGGCGGCGGCAGTGCCTTCTCTTAAGTAGGCAATTTTTGTGCCTGTGTTGTGAATGGTAGCGATTGCCCTTGCTGGATTTGCAGCTAACACCGTCACCGACACAGGCGAAGGTGCCGACACCAAGGTGACGGGGCTACCCGTCGCCGGAGCTAAGGGAGTGCGAACGTCTTCAGTAACATTAATGTTGTTGATTGTGGGTGCGTCTGGACTTAAGTTGAAAATTTGCATAAAACCTGACAGAGTTGAATATTTCCTAAATTATAGTCGGCAAACACCCCTCGGGGGGAGGTGTCCAACATCTTACCGATACCACTTCCCCATCAGCTTGAAATTCACTCGCAGCAGCCCTTACCGCTCTTAGGGAGCGTTCTTGGATATTGCGCCTTGTAGAATTGCCCTTTTGAATTAAAACCTTGGGTTCACCTTCTTGATTTAATGTCGGTACAGCGGTGCTAAGCGTGGTCAAGTACCGCAACACGCGATTTGCTTCTTCTTCTGATTCAAACCAAGCGGCAGTCGAAATTTTACTATTTGCCCATTCAAGCCGCCCATAAATATTTCCTTTTGTTACTGCAATACGTTCAAAATGTTCACACCAATTTAATTGGGGAATAGGATTAGGTAAGTGCATATGCCACAAAGAACCCTGTTGAGTTGGGTAACGAGTTCCTAGTGTTATTTGTAGCTGCGCTGTAGGGCGAAATTGCTCAAATCTGGCGTCAGGCATAATTACGATCGCACGCGCATCACAACTCACCTTTATCCCTTCTTTTACAACGACACTAACTGCGTCGATTTGCTTGCTTAATCCTTGTAAACCATTGCCAGAATATAAAACTGTCTGAGTTTGCCCATCACAATCAAAATATTGAATTTCGCCTGAGATATCGGGAAACGACAAAGGAAGTGGCGACGAACCAATTTCACAAACCTCTGTTAAAATATTTTTATTGAGGTTAAATAATTGGTCTATTTGATCTTGAATTCCCAACAAACCTACACCCGAATAATCATAGAGAATTGGCGGAAGTGTGCCACAATTATAAACGCCACTTCCTTGAATTAATGGGAAAAGTGGGGAATCTGGCGCATTTGAAATCTCTAAATTACAAATTCTTTCTAGAATTTGCTCGTTTGCACCTAAGACGATTTTTATGAGTTGGTGAATTCCATTTAAACCAGCCCCTCTGTATAAGTAAGGGACTGACTCGTTATTACAGATAAAGCGCCCTGTACCCTCGAACATCTCCTCTTTATTCTTGAGAGTGGTCTGAATGCTCTCGCAACATTCTTTGAGAGATTTTAAACCACTTGCTGCATCATCCGGTTGCAAAATAGCAGATAAATCTAAGGCAAGTGGAACTTCCTTGCGTAGGTCTATATTGAAAGGAAGCAGAGAACTCATGTCTAAATTGAGGGGTAGTTTAGAGTTTAAATCAATATTTAAGGGAATTTCTTTCCGTAAATCTACACTAATAGGAACTTCTTTTATTAAATTTAATCCCACGGGAAGTACAGAGCCAAAACCTACAGCCAAAGGAAGCTGAGAAGTTAGATCCATTGCTAAAGGAATTTCTTTTCGCAAATCTACAGAAACAGGAATTTGTCCGTTTAGGTCTACATTAAGAGGAAGTTGTGAAGCAAGATTTACATTTAAAGGAAGCTCAGAAACTAGATTTGTTGTTACAGGGAGCTGAGAAGTAATATCTAGATTTAGCGGCAACTGAGAATTTAAATCAACATTTAAAGGAACCTCTTTACTGAGGTTTAGGTTAACAGGTATTTGAGAAGTAAAATCGATTTGTGTTGGTAAATTAACAATCGTTTCTATTTTGGCAGTTTTTAAAGTATTTTCAAAGCTTTGCGGCCAATATTGCAACTCTTCTAATTTTCGCTCTATTTCTTCTAACCTAAAATCAAATTCACTAAGTTTTTGAGCTATAGGGTAATTGAGATTTACCCCCCCATAAGAATTTAAATCTACAAAATTTAAGGGAAAAGGAGAATCTGGTGAAATAGGTTGCGATCGCTGTGGTGCTGGTGTTTCCAAACTTGCCCTGGGTTGCGGCAAATTTACCGAGAGAGGTCGCGGTTGAAGTGGAATAGGTCTAGGCGATTGTGCTTGGGGTTTGGGCTGCGCTTGTGCTTGCGGCTTAGGTTGAACCTGAGTTTGTGTTTGTGCCTGAGGCTTTGGTTGTGTTGTAGTTCGTGGAGTTGTAGGGGTAGAGATTTGAGGTTTGGCGATCAGTTTGGGTTGCGTAGTTGTAGGAGCTGTCGATCGAGCAACAGGCTTGGGCGCCACAAAAGGGGCAGCAGGCTTGGGTTGAGAGCCAATTTTTACGCCCCCAACCATGTCGGAACCCAAGCCTACAGGATCTGGAAAAAGCAAATCTTGAGCTAAATTCCCAATTACACCAAAACTTATTCCAGCAATTTTGCTGCCTACTTGAACCCCGACTTTAGCAACACCTGCGATTTTTTGCCCTAGACTTGTTGGGGTAATATTTCGCAAAGCTCCCGGTATTTCGGTGACTACTTCTACAGCAGCGCGACCAGCAGTGCTTTGTGCTGTTTGAGTACCTACACGAGAAATGCCACCGGTGACACCTGAATCGGCAAGCCCTAATCCCCCTAAGTTCACCGGGATTTTAGTTATTACTTCTACAGGTAAAGGTGTTCTAGGTGGCATAGATTAGCGCGGTGCTCCATTCCAAAGATTAGCTTCAATTTCGTTGACCCGTTGCAAAATCGCTTTTAGAAATTGCTCAAAATCTAGCGCTTTTAAGTGTTCTAGGTCTTTTATGATTATTTCTAGCGCCCGTTTGTCTATATGATCTTTAAAATTTTCAAAAAGTTTTTCTTGAGCGCGAAGTTGAAGAATTGATTGATTCTCAACTATTGTCGCTACATCATTACAGCTACAACATTGCATTTTTTTTCTGGGGTGCGAGGGTGGAAATGAACGTGGAAGTGGGGGTGGAGGAGAAGCTGTCCCTAAATAGAGAATGCGTCGTGGAGGGAGTAAGGGAGTTAGCCTCCGATAAGGAGGCTCTTTTTCAATAATATCAACATCCCATGCTCCACTTTGCCATGTATCTAGAAATTTTTTGATTCCAATACCATAATCTTCTATGATACCTGCATCGCCACTTTGATAAGTAACTGCACAATTACCCATAGGTATGCCAGGAGAGTTGTTTCCTCCAGAGTGAATTATACCAAATCCTTTGGTATCGATTTTATAGCCTGCACGATCTGGTCGTAGGGGCCAATCATGGTATGCAATCCGTCCTGGGCTTCTGTGTGATATAGGCAATGGTCTTGTCGAAACAAGCTTTCCTACTACGGCCCATTCTCCCAGTCCATATTCTGAAGAAGAAGAAGAAGACGGAGAACTTATTTGCCGAAGGGGTTCACTGTGGCAAAATTCTGTTGCTATAGGATGGTCTAGCCATACCATCCTATAAATGATATTATTTTGTAGTTGAGAAATGATTTCATCTGAAGGAAAACTCATTTACCCTCCCCAACCTTGTTGCACCATTCCTGTAAAAGTTTTTAGATTATTATTGTTTAAGTAAACTATTAATTCAATATCCAAATCTTTAAATTCAGGCCAAGATACACCAAAAGATTGCCTTATACCTTGTTCTTTTCCTGTTTGTAAATTGTTTAATTTAAGTGCTATGTCAACGTTTAATTGCTCTGAATAGCGCACAGATTCTATATTTGTTGGCGGATTCCATACGCCAAAATTATAATTTCCACCTATATTCATAATTTATTTACCACTGTAAATCTAACTAAAGCTGTTCCTGTATTACAAACCAATGATAAAGGTCTAGAAGCCTGGGAAGTGTTAATGTAAAAACGGTTTGCGGGTAAAGCAAAACCGGAATTATTTATACTGACATTTGTGCCATGACGTACCCATAATTTTGTTAAAGGATTAGAGTATTCTACGGTAAATATTTTTATAATTTTTCTAGCTAAATTGATGGTCGATAAAAGAAGTATAGGTGAGGTTCCAATTGTTATTTCATTGGTGATATCTTCACTTAATGACTCATTGGCATTAAATCGCTGATTAAGATTGGTGTAACAGTAATTAATTATTTTAACCATAAACTACACCACATAATTATAAATGACATCATTGTCACTTTGTAAGAAACTACTTTGCTCTATGGCAAAACCGGTAATGCTAATCCGATCGTCTTGCTGATTTTCGCCGGTGTTAACTTGCAATAATCCCCACCCTCGATCAATTGCCTCTACTAAAATCTTCCAACCAAATTGAATTCCATAAAGTTGTAAATCGCTGAAAAATTCGGAAATTCCTGTTAAAAAGCAAGGTTTAACATTATAAACATCAATTATTCCGACTTCAAACTTTTCGTTGCTAGGGCTTTCGAGGTAAACCATTAAGCCTTTTTTAGGTTGAACCCGAAAAAACTGATTTTTTTGCTCTTTGGTGGCATTAGTGTCAATGGGTAATATCACCGGGGCATGAACTTCTGGTAAAGAGTCTAAAAAAGCACATACCCTAATTCGTGCCATATCACCGTTATAATTTACCGCTGTCCCTAGCACCATTGCGGTGCTAGGGGTATAAAGTTGAACGCTTTGAGGATTACTTGCTGCTGTAATTTTTCCAGCAATTTGTATTTTCCTTTCTGGCATTGCGATCGCCATTCTTTACCGTCCCCCAATTTGAGCGCCAGTACCTACTTTATTTCCCACTATTCCTTGGCCGACCTGAGCACGTCGGATGCCCCCACTGAATTGAATCCCGCCACCTCCGATTTTTAATCCTGCATTAGCGGAAATCCCTAAAGCTGAAATACCGCCGCTAGTTTGATACCCTTGTTGGTTTACCGTGGTGCTTCCCACCGCACTAATACCAAAAGGTGTACCCCCGCCAAGGGCGCGCACACCACCACCAAAAGATAAACCCCCTTCTTTTGTGAGGTTTGCAGAACCTCCTATTTGATTCGCCGGAGGACGTTCTTGAGGGGGATTACTTGATACACCACTAGAAAGCTGTGGAGGATTTCGAGAGACATTGTTTGCAAGTTGAGGGGGCGCGTTAGAAACACCTGAAGTTTGAGTTGTTACTGGGTCATCAAAACTTAGGAGAGCTTTAATAGCGATTGCGGTGCTGATTTGTCCGAGTGGCACCTCTCGAAAGTCGCCTTGATTGGCAGCGTTCAAGCCTTTGCCTAATGCCGCATTTAAATTTGAAGTAGCTAATTGATCGGGATTAAGCCCAGCCCCTAAGTAAGAACCTGGATTGTTGAGTGCTAAAAAAGCCATAATTATTACACTAAGTTGGGGTTAGGAAGTGTATTGAACGCCGGACGTGGCGCGGTAATTACTACCTGAAAAATGTATTGGTCAGCAATGGCTGCAACTCCATCTTTCACAATATTTACCAATTCAATATTTGGTCCACCAATTACTAACTCTGAATCTTGGCTGGTGTCCTGGTTTTCCCAAGCCATGAGAAGAATAGCCAAAAATAAGCCTTCAGCAGTATTGTTTTCTGTTGCGACTAACGCCTGAAATCCGATAGGCGTGCGACGGCTCTTAAATGAAGCTTTGACTAAAGTGACATCGGTCAGAGTTTGGATAGCTCCATCTCCGAAAAATTCCGTCAGGGTTTTATTTATTGCCATTAAATTAAATTAGGGCTAGGAGTTTTGCTGATAGTATCCCGAACAAAAATTTCAAAAGTACAGAAATACCTAATTTCAGGGTTTCCAAAACGGGTTACTAATTCTCTCTCGAATGGAGAAACCACCATTTGAGAATCAAGGCTAATATCTTGGTTGCGTTGAACTCTTAAAAAAATAGCTAAGAAAAGAGATTCGGCTGTGTTATCTACGGTTGGTGTAAATTCGTAAGGCGAAGGTAAACCAACAGGTGCCTGCAAATCTGATTTTAAGATGGTTAATTTTTCAGCATCTTGAATAGATCCCGGACCAAAAAATGCAGTAACAAGCGGATTGCTAGGCATTTATGCGTTAACTGTCCTCTAGTGGTGGAATGTCAGCGATAAAAAGCCGACGTTTAAATTTTATTGCACAAATACAATTTTTGGCAAGTAGATTTTTTATTTGAGCAAGAGATAAAAAATATTTTTCTCCATATTTTTTTGCAGGGATACAAACAGGGGGGTTTATGGCAGCACCGGCTGATTTGTAAAAAATTCCTATTTTGGGCTTTCCAATTGGCATATTTTCCTCAAATGTTGGTTAACCGCTCTCTACCACATCGACCTTAAGGGCGACGAGTGAGTTTCTGGGGGGAAACGTTGACAGTGTAAGGGTTTTAAGAATAGGCTGTGAAGACAACAAATAACCACTTGGATTTCTTACTATGGCTACTGTGAATCCTACTCAAATGTTTCCCGGTTACTCTAGCGATGGAACTGCTATCACAATTCCTATTGCAGATTTTGAGGGATTAACTCCGGCTGAAGCTGACGCGACTACAGGTAATGCTATGGAAGTGCTCAGAGCAATGGTAGAAAAAATGCAAATGCGCCTTAATGAGTTAGCCGTAGCAGCTCGACCTACTCGCGCCACTTTAACCAAAGATGCACCCGTTATTGCTACCGGCGCCGGAATTTCTCCAGGAACTTTGCGACAAGGGTATCGCCTAACTTTTGATCGCACTCCAACTGGTTTAGAACCGGCAGCAGAATAATTCTGCTTTTCTATTGATTTCTAGTTTCCACCAATTTTCGCAATAAGCGATCGTAAAATATGGCCAATGTTAGGGCTACGTATCAATTTCTGACTTATAACCCCGATAGGGGTCTTGATCCTATCCCAAATGCAGCGCGTGGCAGTTTAGTAGTTCCAGTAGGGAGTACCCCAGGTCAAATTGAAACTCTTCTAAACACTGCTGGCGGTCAGTTAATTAAATTTAACGGTCAGGTGATCAATAATTTACCTGCACCCCCCTGTCCCGATTCAAAAATTTTCACCCCCCGAAAACTAATTTTCACCCTAGCTAACGGCGTTAGTATGAGCGTACCTGTCGCGGTACGAACCAGTTTAACTTCTGTTATGGCAGCAGGAATCATAGCATTGCAAGGAATCTCTACCGTAGTCTGTGTTAAATACGTAGGCGAAGAATGGCGAAATTTGTTGGAAATTTTTGGGCAAAGCGGAAAAGCTGTCACACCATCAATCAACGATCCACGTGGATTTACGCTTGCAGGTGCTTACACCTATAATGCAGATAGCACCAATCCTTTCGGCGGTGCAATCCCTAAAAACTTCAAAGTAGCAAGTGAAGCACGAGACGCAATTCCAGCAATTTTAGCCAACGTGTGGACAGCTTCGGCAGGAGTCCAACTGCCTGCATCTTCTGTTATTAGTTGTCGCACAGGAACCCGACACCATCATCGTCGCTACATAGCAACTGCATTTATCGATCGTAACGGTGTTACTCGTCCTACAAAGATTGAAATTCCTGTAGCTGCTTCTGGAGCCGGTGATATCCGAACAGTCGGTGAATTAATTGCGACGCTTCCTTCTGTCGCCTGCTTGGAATATCAAGGTGAATCCTACGATCGTTTCCACAAGTTAGTCCCGTAATTTCAACATGACAACGTACAGGTGTGAATTTTACTCTCTAGACTGTGGTCGAAAATTCTTTTTTTGTCCGCTTAAAATTACCGCACCTGCATCACTCATTCCTTTCACTTTGCAAAATTTTCTTAGTCTAGGTTCTTTAGGGTATTGTCCGCTGCCAATAACACCTAGACGGGCAAACTTAACAATGTCAAACGGGGAAATATTTTTCATAGAGTACCCTTTTGCTGCATCAATGCCAGATTGGTCACTTTTTTGGCAAGAATTGCAACAAAATTCTGTTATTGTGAATTTACAAGGAATTGGCGAATCAGTATTTGACAACCATTTGCGGAGTTACCTTTTTTTATGAGATTCATTGTATTGCAATCATCAGTTACCGAAGAAGGCAGCCTTCTGCTTCAAGGTTTAACTAGCGTTACGCAAAAAGCTTCCGGGGTTGTAACTGAGTGGATCGACTACACAAAAGCTCAAACTAATTGCCGTGACCCTCAAAAATGCAATTTTTTGTCTTTTGACAACAGAGAAGATCTTGAGGAAAATCTTGAAAACTGGGAAATTGCTGCCGAAAATGTAGCAATCATTGGTGTAGAAGCAGAATAAAATGAACGCCGAAGAAAAAATTAGAACTTTGCGAACAGTCAGAGGCAAGGATTTAAAAATTCGTTACACAAAAGATGATTTGAGCGAAGGACTAATTAATCAGCGGCAATTTTACGACGCAGACGGGCAAATCCTTGCCCCCATCACTCCCAAATTACTAGAACGGCACATAGTAGGAAACAATAACCCGACAATTCCTCGACTAGGGGGGATTGAACCGCGACACGTTGCTACTTGTTTTGGTTCTGCTACCAACGTCTCGGGTGAAAGCAATTTTATTGTGGTTGTTCCTTACGCTCCCGGCGATAACGGCCACAACGAGCATCTACGCGAAATCTTTTCTTTCGTGTCTTCCAGCGCAAATCTAAACCCTCCCAGCCCTTTGAGCGTAAACTACCAGGGAGAAAATCAAATCTAAATGCCGACCGTTATTACTATCCTTGACCAAGAAATTTTATCTGCAACACCTACTTTGAGTGATTGGTTTAGTAACTGCCAATATTTAGCATTTCAGGCTAATGAACAAGAGTATGTAACAACAGGTGAATTTGTTGAAGTAGCGGTGGCATTGTTTGCAGACATTAGCCCGACATCAAACGGTATTATGGTACGGCTTATTAAAGATTGGCAAGACACGATCGACAATATAAGTTTAATTTCATTACCACCTAACAACGACTGTTTTCCAATGCGTTTACTGATAAATCCTTCTACGGGTTTCTATGCCCGCCTTTTCGCAATATTATGTTAGAACCCGTTACCGTAACAAGCTTGGGTAAGGTAAAATTGACTTACCAGACAATGCCAGATTTTTTATTAGAAATGGACTTTAATCCTCTCATTGATCGGTTTCGCTTACGTAATCAATTTTGTATACTTCATTGGCAAGCCAAACCAAAAGGTGAGCGTCGTTGGGGTGTTTACGATGGAGGAATGGACGACTATACGAGCTTGAAATATGATGAATTGCAATTGCAAGTTGTGCCACAACTTTTGCAAGTAGACGAAAATGTTATTAAAACTGTACCTACAGCGGTTTTAATGTTTCCAAATAGTAAACTTATAAAAACTGGCTATTATTCCATAAGCCAGATCTAAACATAAAGGAAGTCAGATCTAAACATAAAGGTAAATTTAATATGGGAGAGTTGTGGGTCGGTATAATAATTGGGATTGCAGTTACATCGGTTTTGATCAAAGGAGAAGCCTCGTTAAGGCATAGAGAAGAAAATAAGCTGTTAAGACTTGAAAACAAAATTTTACGAGGAGAAAGAGAAGAACGAAAAGCCAGAATAGGACAAAATGAAGCCGACATAAGAGACTTGAAAGTAAAAGATAAAGAAAGAGAAGAGCAAGTAATCCTGTGCCTAGAAATAGCTGCAAAAATGACAACAATCAGGAATGACCTAGACCTTACTACACAAATAGCTGCACAACGTTTGTTGAGACAACATCTTAAATTACCTCAAGAAGATACGTATATTAGTGAATAAAATGCAAATTCCTCCACCTTTACCTCCTAGACAATCTCGTGAAATTGTAACAGGTTTTTTATGGATAACAGGCGTTTTAATTGTGGCGATGTTTATTTTTGGACTTCAAGGTCGAGATTATCAAGCTTTTGAAAAAATGGCTTGGGCAATTGTCGGTGCGCTTTTTGGGGCTCTTAAATTACAACCTTCTAGCAATCAATAATTACGTAAAAGTGTGTATATTTATGAAGCCTACACTATACTGGAAGCAGACAACTCTAGTTTAAAAGAACTAATAGAAGCACATCAGGTAGTATGTATAGAAAAAGGCTATCTTTTGGCAATCGCTATTCGGAGTGCAGAAAGTTGTGCAATTTCGGAATTAGAGGAAAAAATATGGAAGTTAGCTATTTGTATTGCAGGTTTAGAGCTTAAAATTCAAGAAAAATTCAACCCATAACAAAACTATGTTAAACCAAGCCACCAGCACAAAAATTCTTAATTATTGCAAGCAGCAAGGATACCCTATCGACTGGTTCAACATAATTTATATTGAAGGCGTCGATCCAGATGGTCGGCTTAATTCCGATGGCCCCAACCAATTTAACGACATCCGTTGCATTTTCAACAAGGAAAGGTGCATTGATGTGTGGACTGCGACAGTGGAGCCGGGAGACTGGTACACTCACCAACCAATGAATCCTAATGGAGCGTTTAGAATCGCTCATGGCTTCTTCAAAGATGCTTGGGAAATTGGATTGCACGGCTACTCTAACCCTCACGAAGCGCTGGTTCAAATTCGAGAAGTAACAGGGTATAGGGACTATAACCGTGATGGTTATCGCACTGGTGATACAAAAGTAACAGGGCATTTTGGTATAAACCAACACTGGGGCTATGATTTGCCTTTTCACGATATCGAAAAGGCTAGTGCTGGCTGTCTTGTCGGTAGATCGACGAAAGGTCATCGGCAATTTATGGCTTATTGTCAAAATTCTGGGCTGCAAGAATTCTCAACTATTGTCTTACCAGGAGACAAAATCTTCAAATAATATGAGCCAGACTAGAGCTGAATACTTACAAGGTGAAATTCAGCGACTTGAGGGCGCGATCGCACATTTAGAAAATGCGGGGACAGAAATTTACAATAATGCCCCGCCGCACGCATTTGAGGAAACCTCTTATACTCGCACTCGTCGTCAAGCTGAAAACCATCCCCCAGAAATCTTTCAAAAATCGGGAGAGGATTTTTTGGCAGAGTTTAGACAGATTTTGGAAAAATATCAGAGTGAACTTGCAGAACTGCTGTTGGCTCTAATTTATGAGTGAGTTTTATTGAAATTTTACTTGTGTTCATTTGGGTGCCTCAATATTTGGCTCACCGTGACTCACTTGAGCAATTAGTTTTGCGATCACTTCCCCTTGTTCTTTGACTTTTTGCTCAAGTTTTGCTACATCATCTGCAAGCCTTACTATTAACTTGAAGTTAGTTGTACAGTCTATTTCAAGAATTGTCGTCGTAGTGATTGTCTGCCCCTCACGAATAATTATATTTATGATTTCAACCATTGTCGTTTCGGTTTCTCTATCTTTTCCCATGTTGTTGGTTCCTGTTTTTAACTAGAAATGCAGTGAACTTTCCCTTTGATCGAACTGTCCTAATTTTTATACTTTTCTAGGTTTTTTAGCGACTTTAACTTTTGACTTTCGCTTAGCAGATGCCTTTTCATAAAGTATTGGTGTCGAAAAAAACCAAATCACCAACACTAAGCACATAGTCACACCTAGAAGTATTTCGGCATCTTGTTCGTTTAACTTCAAAGCAGAGCCTAAAGCAAAAAACACCAACAAGCCCGACCCTAGGGCTATAAAGTCTGCCAAAAAAGATACTTTGAGTGCGTCAACTACCTCCATCATGGACTTAGCCTGGATTTTCCAAAACTTTGTTTCATTCCTGAAGACTGAAAAAAGATGCCTCCACAATCCCATTAATGTTGAGAAGCCCACCCACACGCCAATGCTTGCAAGAGTGCGAACAGAACCTCTCGGCAGGGTATTCAGAAAGTGGGCTGCCAGTAATAGGATGACGGCCCGCGTAAAGATTAGAAGTAGGGCGCGAAACCAGGAACTGCGGGAAGGGAGTTTAATGTTCATAAGTTATTGGTGCTAGTTTTTGCGATCGGTCTTAGGAACAGGGAAGAGACTTTAATGCCTCAATTATATTGTTGCGATTATCAATCCACCATTTAGCCGATGTTGGTAGATTCTTCCTTAGCTTCTGAGCTTCGGCTAGAGAATTTACATTTTGAGTAGCTATCGATCTAGCCCAATTAATTTGCTTCTCACTGCCTATTAAATTAGCTGACTCAGCCCATTGCAGAGCATTTTCTAATTCGGATTCACTAGGCACACCAGCAGCCGCTCTAAAAGAATTATTGGCGGATTTCTCCTCTAAATCTTTCAGGGCATTTTCTAAAATCCACTCTGCCATTTCTGCCGGAGATTTCTCTTTTTTAGCTGAAGCCCACCAACGAGCTTGACAGCGGTACTGAAACCACTTTAGAAGGTCAGCCATATCTTTATCTAATTCCGTGTCAATATCAGAAATAGATTGATTGATATGCTCTATCACTTGATTCCGGTATTCATACAAAGGGGCTGATTCACCCTTAAACATCATGGTTTTGATGTCTATTTTCTCAATTTTGCTGATGACTGGATGTTTTGGTGGTAAAAACATATTCTAATTCTCCTTGATTTTCGGTAAAAACAGAGTCCGGGCAGGCGATCGCATTCCAACTCCGAGGCGATGCGATCGCAGTTGTAGCTTATAGTGGGGCGCTACTGTGCCAAAAAAATGTTTCTAATCTTCAGGTTTCGATCGAACGTGTAAAGCTTTCACAGTTAAATTCCAATCTCGATTTTCCGCGTTTTCAAGAAAATTCAAAAAATCTTCACATTCTTGTCTCACTTTCCCTTTTTTTGCAAGTTCATATCTGCAATTTAAAAGGTGAACTTTGACTGCATTAGGATTGGTATTTACGGATTTAGAAATTGTCCAACGCAGCTCGTGGGCTTCTTCAGGCAGCAATTTATTCACTAAGAACATTAGTGCTTCTACGAAATCTTCGTTATTTTGGTTATATCCTGCAAAAAAGTCTCTATACATTATTTTCTCTTCCTTACTACTCTATTATGTGCATCTACTCCGACAATACCGCGACGAGCAATAATCCATTCAGCAGCTTCTTGAGGTGATTCAAAAGGTTGATCATACTTTCCATAAAAGCTGTTGTGATTTTCAAAACCTCCTGATTCATAGACGTGTTCCCAGTAACCATTCGGACAATTGCGCTTACCATACGAAACTTTCAAAACAGTTGTTACAAGGTATTTTCCGTTTCGCTTAACAACTTCTTCGTTTAAAACAACGCCGTTAATTACGGCGTTAATCAATCTCTGTTTTACCATTTTTTCCCAGTTTGCCCATAAAAGCTAGGGCACCCCTAAAAGGGATTAAGTTATTTAAACGGGGCGCGACTCCCGCTGATGCGCTATATAGCTTACGGCGATGGGCGCGGAACTGCAGCGGTGCAAATCAGAACTCGGGGACTGAAATTTTAGAAACTATCCCGGCATAGTTTCTAAAAATAATTTCAGCAGAATTACCTACCCATTGGGCAATTTGCATTGGGCTAACTCCTGCTTCGAGGCATTGCGATACCATGGTGTGACGAGTATTGTACTGCGGTCGATATCCATCGATCGCACCATCGACAGCGAGCTGGCGTACAATCCCTAGCGTGTTGCCCTTGCCGTACCAAGCAGTACGTAAATCCTGGTGGCTCACTGGCGAGCCGTCAGGACGCACGAATACTGAGGAATTAGCGATTCCTTTGGCTTTTAATGACTGCAATAACTGCTGTAACTGGCGGTTACACGGAAAATTACGTTGAGGTGACTGCTTAGTCCCTTGTTTTCTTTGAGCCCCTCCCTTGCCCAGCACGATCGTCTCTTCAAAGCTAATTGCACTGCAATCAGCTTTGATATTTTTCCAGCGCAGTCCGATCGCTTCAGACGTCCGACAGCCAGTCAAGAAGAAAAATTTAATAAGTGAAACTAGATAGTTGAATTTGTTAGATTCCTCGAAAGCAGTAAGAATTTTCAGTTTTTCGTCGGCAGAAAAAGGGTGAATTTTAGGCTTAGACTTTTTAATTTTAATTTTACTTTTCCCAAAAAAAGGATTAGTTTTTATCAAATCTCTTTCTACAGCCCAATTGCAAGCCGCGTTAAGTTGCATCATAATCCGCCTGCAAGCATCTAAAGTTTTATTAGCTATCATCCAATCTTTAAGGCGCATAGCTTCGTTAGGGAATTGGTAGGGGCAGCTATTTAAATGATTAAGGGTGTTGGTATAAGTTCCCTTCCATGTTGTGACAGATTTGTCTTTTTTGGTATTGATGTATTCCTGATATATTTGAACAAATGTGATAGTATTTTTTGGTTCTTCAGGCTTGAAAAGCTTGGACTTTGGAGCTTCGTAAGTAATAGATTGATATTTTTTCAAACTTGTATCAAAATATCCAGACAAAATGTCTAGCTCAATTTGCCTAGCTTTGATTTCCGCTGCTTTGCGATTTTGCGGATTATCGACCAATCCCAAAGATAAATACACCTGTTTTTTATCGCTCCAGAGCCCGCGCGGCAGTCTCAATCGAAGATTGCCGCGCAAAGAAGTGATTGTAACCGAACCTCTGGAACTTTTCATATCAACTACCGAACTTTTTTTGCAGTTCTACAAGACGGACTTTGCCCTCGGCAAATTTTCTGCCTTTCATATTGAGGATGTTTTCAATAATCCAAGTAGGTTTTTTGCCCTCGGCGGAAGCCGCATTTACCTTCCACCACAAAGCTAAATCACTAGCATCAGCCTCGGGAACGGAAGTGGAAGCAGAATCTTGTAAGTCGTCACTGTATATGGCTTCCAGCGTCTTCCGCGCTTCTTCCACAGCTTCCCCTGGGGAAGCTAAAATTTGCTCTGCTTCCTGCTGTCGCTGTTGTTGAGAAATGTAAGCAGAGGTTGCTATTTCGTCAACCACATCAGCGGTGATGGCACGGGTTTTAATCTCCTCAATCTCCTCTTGCTCAGACAGCTCGCGGGCGATATTGCCAGCGGTCACAGCACAGACACCAGCAACCATTAGACTTAAACCTTGTACCGATTTGTGCCAGCCAACTTTTTTATCGAGCGCCACCAGTGGAGCCAGCCACAAAATAACTGCACTGCCAGAAAGTACAAACATTTTTAAGAGCATAGAAACACCCCCGCACCTATCAGAACCATTGCCAGGACTGCCAGCAAAAGTGCTTGCAAATTTTGCACAGAAATTTTGAGCCAGCTACTAACCGAAAAATCTAGGAGCCAGCACAACCCCCACAAAATAAAGGCTGCTGCTGTCAAAAAGGCGATCGCCTTCGCCGACATCGGATGCAAGCTCGCTACCCATCCTAAAAAGGAGGAGGCGGCGCACCCGGCGATAAAATAGTTACCGAGTTGTGCCGCTCTCATCAGTTCGAGCCTCCCGTCAGCTTGGCTTTAATTTCATCAATGCGAGTCCTGGCGTCGGAGTCTGCTTTATCAATTCCTAAGTCGAGGCGGGCATAGCCGGGGCGAAGTCCGTGCAGCTTCTTAGCTAACCCAGTATCAGCGCGCTTCTTGCCCAGTTCATTCTCAGCGACCGCGCCCTCATATTTGCGGTGTTCCTTGTGAACTGTTTTGTCGGCCGCTTCAATCTTGGTCAAAGCTTTGTAAGCGCGTTTAGATTGCCTTGCCCCGTCGGTTTTCTCCTTTGCTAATTCCTTAAGCTTGTCGGCTTGCTCGCGGTCAAAGTAGCGCGGGTCTGACACAACGGGAGCCGATCGGATGCTTGAAAAATTACCGGGAGTGTTTGGGGTAATCACCCCGGCGTCGGTCTGTGCCAAAACTTTTGATTTGTCGATCGCGTGGCTGCCATCGTTGCTGTCTGTAAGTTTGCCAGCAGCGGATTGACCGCTGCCAAACAGTTGAAGTTGTAGAGACATTTATTTCGTTCCGATTTGAATGGTAATTTTGAGGAAAACCTTACTGCTTAAAGGTTGCAGCAGAAAAATTAGAGCGAGGGCCCCAACCAAAAGAGCGATCGCCAATTTCCAATTAATTTGGGCGCGGTCAGGCGTTTCGATCTTTCGCTCCGGCAGCGGCGTCAGTTCGCCGATCGATTGGAGCAGTTTTTCCCAAGTTGCCCGCTGCCTCCTATCTCCGTAAAGAGACGCGTAAGGAGTCAGACCCAAGTCCGTAGCTTTTTGCTTAAGTGTTGCGAGACTGTTGCGATCGGTCATAATAGATTGAGTTCCGATTTGAATCTGCCAGCCTGCGCCTAGGAACGTTGGCTGGCAATAATTATTGATTTCCTGAAATCTTTGAAGCTCGGAGGTGAGCGAGGGCGTTTTCCTTGGCCGCCTCCTCAGCGGAGAAGATTGCCAAGGCTTGTGCGACACCTCGATTCTCTGCGGCCTCCAATTCGGCATCGTTCAAAGTTTCATTTCGGTGCTGAGCAGTTTGATTGCAGCGAGCAATCTCGACCAGCTTCTGCCGAACTCGATCGGCATTTAATTGAGAGTTAGCAGCGGTAGTCTGCCGCAAATTGGCAATTTTTCCTTCCAGGGTAGCGACATGATCGACTACAGCCAAGCTGGATGATTGGCTTGAACTTGCAGGCTTAGCAGCAAATTCCAGGAGTCGCTGCAACAGAGTTTCATCGCCAGATTTATGAGCTTTGATCAATTCAATAGCCAATCCTGAATAACGAGTATTCTTGGCATCGCCTCGCCGGATTGAATCGACTCGGCAACCGCGAGCGGCCAATAAATGGGAGATGGCGCGCTGAAAGCTAGACTTAGTAAGGCCACTAAGTTTAATCGCTGCTGTTGCACCCACCCATTCATCGCGAATCGATTCGCGAATCGATTCGCTTTCGTCCCGGGTCAATTCGACAATTTCAACGTCTAAAGCATCTTGCATCAAAATTCACCCTTTATTTATGAGCGTCTATTTCATCGTCAAAGACTTCGCGAATCAGACGCTGAGCAGTCTCGAATTGGCGATCGGTGTAACACAACAGATGATCGCGGTGAAGTCTGATGCCCTCACTTACGGCCCTTCTGTACTGAGAAGACAGATTTTTCCAGTGGTCGCGAGAAAACTTGGTAGACAGGCAGACCCACCCTTTGATGGAATTTTCGTAAGAAGGGTGTTTGCGGTAAAACACATGCTGGCGATCATAAAGCACATACTCCCCATCCGAACAAATCAAGAGTTGAGGATCTGTAGCCACCGCATTTAACACTAATTGGAATTCATTGCAATTATCAAAGTAGTCTGCAACATCTTGCGAAGAAAACAACCCCCACTCTGCATCAAGCAATTCTTTTTTGGAGTCGGAAGAATCTACCCCCCAAGAATCCTTCGTAAATGGGAAAGCTCTGTGATAAAAGCACAAGTATTTGTACTTTTTATTGATATCCCATCCCGTGAGCATTTCTTCAGTCTTCTCATCAAAATCAAACATTACTCCCACCCCGAAATATTGTGTCTACCTGTCGGGCAACCTCTTTGGCTGCGCCTTTATTTTCACAGGGGCGGCTTGCTCTATCTGCACGAATGATAGACGTAGCACGTTCGCTAAGAATGGCGAGCGCTGTTTCCAACTCTGGTATCAGATATAAATCAGAAAACTGGTCGGGAGCGTTAACATTTTCTATGCCTGCACCGATTTCATCCAAAGCCTGAATTGCATCGCCCATACTTAAATCGCTCATTGTGTAGTAACTGTCATTTTCAATTACTTCCTCAAACACTGGAAATTCATTAATAACAGCCAGAGTCCGAGATATAGCGGTCAATAAGTCTTGGATATCTTTAACGTTCATCGCCCCTCCTTTATCAACTATTGAATTTCAAACAGCAAATGGCGCGGAACGGATTTGATTTTGCCCCCGGGAAAGCTGATAATGTGATCGATGTACCACATGGCAACTCGACCTGTTTTACCGGTACTGAGATCGAGAATTCGAGAACCGGGTTTAATGCGAGTTTGTGGTAAATCTAGAGTCAGTTGCGCAGCTCGCAGTTCGCGCAGTTTTGGCGGTGGTATCTTGCGACGTTTCTTCATTTGATGACCGAGTATTTTACATCAACGACTGGTACAGCGCTTTTTGTAAAAGCGTTTACAGCGGCTAACATTTGTTCAGCCTGGTGAATGAGATACCCCATATCGTCGTCATCTACTAGAAAAGAATCATCAGCAAGCATTCTTTTAAAAGTTTCAGAATCATCTATTTCGCACAGATCGTCCAAAACTTTTTAAACTGACTGTGGATTTCTTGAGGAGTCATAAGCTACACAACAACAATATTTGACAAAAACTCCGAGACGACCTGAACGTAACGAACAGCTAAACTCAGCTTCAAACGATCGCGCTTGTAAACCCCTCCTCTATCAATGATGAAAGAAGGCGGATCTCCGCAAATACAGGCTTGAGAAACTTCTAAATTATCAGCCATCAACTTGATGACAAGCCCACTGGTGACAGCGATACTGGACAAATGCTTAGAGACGACTTCGGAGTAACCCGCATCGTTTTTACGATGCCAAAATCTTTTAAGCAAATTACCCTTTCGGTCAATTAAGTACGGCGGTAGACGGTTCACACGCTCTTCGGAGAAATAACCATCAGCAATAATCGAAATTATGTAAACAGGTTTTTCTTCTGGCTCCAAAACTTCAATTTCCGGACTAGGGTCGCGGTAAGTGCATAAGGTATTTTGGAATAGCCCGTGCACAAAGCCACAATTGGGGCATTCGACATCGGCTACCATTCTAGGGTTGATGTTTCTCATTTTGGATTTTGGATTTTGGGTAAAGTAAAACTGCGGTTTTTAGAAACCGATCGCAATTTGCTCAATTGCGGGAGTATTTGTCGTAACTTGAATGCTGAAAGTTGAAATTAGATGCCCGTCTTTCCGGGCTGTCAGCCAGTTAGAGGGGTAGGTTCACGTCTTCCTGGCGTCGGTCTTTCTCCGACTTGCAATTACTACCCATCTCTCTGGGTTGGAAGCCACACCACTTCAGCGTTAGCTCTGGCAGGTGTCGCCAGTCCTGGGCTTAAAATGTTCGCCGAAAAAGTCTTATTCCATAAAGGTTTGAGGGGTTTAGTTCCTAGTTTTGTTCGCCGGATAATGGCGATCGCTCTTGGGCTATTAGATTTCAGATTGGAGCTTTGGAAGCGCTGCCCTAGCAGGTCTTTGATATCTGAGGCTGCTATCTCTCACAGGGGTTTGGGCGGTGCTCGTTTGGCTGTTTTTATAATATAGGTCATTTGTTTGATTGCGTCAAGCATATGACCTATTATTCAGATTATCCATATTCCGCAAGGATTAACCAGCTTTTCTTCTTGGCGATCTTGAGCGCGATGGCACAGACCGCGAAGTTGATGCCGTCGCCAAGTTTCTGTCAAGTTTTTCGTAATAAAGAAAATCACCAGGCTGTAAGTCAAAATATTCGCAGAGCGTATTCATGACTCCAACGTCTGGCACGTAATACAAGTCATTAAAAATCTTTAAACACGTTCCCTGACCCAAGCTTGTCAACACTCTGAGCTTATAAGGGTTAATCTCTAATGGATTTTCAGTCGGCCATCTAGCTTCAAAATAGTGCCGACATCTTTCTTCTAAGACTCTTGGAATGCAATGCTTCACTGCCATTTTCAGAAACAACAGTCCAATTATAAGTCACGTACTTGACTTATGTCCAGTATTCGACTTACAATGACTGAGGATAAACTACCAGCGATCGGGCTTGAATTGGAACCTCAGCCCTGTCGCCACCTCAATTATCTCAGTGTTTTCCGCCTCCGGGAAGCCACTTTTAACCCTCTAACCTCTCACCCTGTCGATCGTGTGAAATCTCTACTACCGCTATTTATTGCACTGCCTTGTGGTAGCGGATTTTACCGGGAGGGTTCAGGTACGCCAGGGAAGCAAGCCGAGCTTTGCCATCCATGACAAAGCAGCGTCCGGTAATAACAGCATCTGGCGGACAAAAACTGGTAGCAAAGACCTAAAAGCTTTGGAAGTCATAGGTTTTTCCGGCAAACAAAACGCATCGATGAGGCAACCAGCAACCTAGACGAAACAGAACACAGCCCCCAGTAGCAGGGCGCAATTTTTGACAGATAACAGTGAAGCGAATCTTAACAATACGGGTTATGCGGCGCCTGGCCGCTTCCTTCTCTCTCCCCCAAAAACTAACAACTGAAAACTGATGACTGAAACTGATAACTTAACTGCTTTGCGATCGGCCGTCGCCCAACTCGACCAATACGAGCGACTGGCACTGGCAACCTTTCTGACTGGAACATCGAACCCGAAATTTCAGGCAACGGTAATTCCCGAGGATGAAACATTTGGTTACAACTTGGGTAAAGCCTTCGAGCTAGCAAAACCGTTTCCCAGTGCCACAAAGATATTTTTTGCGATCGAGCTTCTAGAACTGCAAATTGACCGCGACGAATTTGAAGACGACGAATTTGACGAAGCTCAATACCCAGATACTTACGGCGTCCCCTATGACTAGCCATGAATATCATCTCCGAGCTGAGGATTAACTATGGGCGACGTTATTCAATTCCCTCGCAAAAACCCCTACCGCAAGTGGAGTCCGGAAGAGATCCTAGCCATAAAGGAACCGCCTGACACAAGAGCATTGGTACGGCAGGAGCGATCCAGAGTTGCTACCACCAAAGCCATCGCTTCGGCAACCGACAAGCGGGCAAGCAAGAGGGCAAAGAGGAAAAAGGTGATCGTCGAAATTCTCGACGCCAGCCAGCATCAATTGACTATCACCATGCTCATGCGGCTAGTTGGCGATCGAACCGGCGAAAAAGTCAGCCGCACTGCTGTTACCGAGTTATTGAAAGAGCTCGAAGCCGAAGGGCGAGCTTGCAACACTCGTCAATTTTGGAAATCCAAGGATTCAAACAAATGACATGAGTGAAATTTCACCCGCCACAATTCCAGAAACCAGCACCGACCAAGAAGAGTTAACAGAGGGCTACTATTTTTGTCCTCACTGCAACTGCAAAACAATGCACGAGCTACACCCTCAAGTACCTCCTCAGTATGAAACCGCATCGGAAGAGGAAATAGCCGAATTAGAGAAAAACTGCATCTTGACCTGCATAGGTTGTGCCGATCGTGAAGAAGCGGCCTACCGAGAGGAGGTATACGGCGAATAGTTCGCTTTTTCAATTCAATGAGGATTCAAAACAACCAGCAACACACTTAAAACCATGACAACCCCCGTACAACCAGTTCTCGGCGGATACAGTCCCAACGACTTGCCCAATTTCAATGACGATGACCTAGGCAAGCAAATCGAAGCGATCGCCGAAGCCGACGGTAACATTCTCCAGCAGATTGCCATGCTGACCCACGGAAGCAACTGGCACGAAAAAATGGCGCTGACAACTAACGCCATTGTGGCGATCGATGACTCTCACACTCAGCTCTGCGTAGTGCAGCCAAAGCACGGTCGATACAACGAAAACTTAGCAGCGGCGATCGGGCTGCTGCGGCATCTCTCCCCCGGTGCTAAGGCCGAACTCGCGGTTGATATCCTCAATGATGACTGGGAATTAGGGGCGACAGAGGCGAAGGCGATACTAGAAAATGCCAGCACAAATATCAGCAAAATTGAGCGAGATGCAATCGTACAACTGAGAGACATTGTTCCTCGACTAACGCAAAGCGAAGGGGTAGCACTAGCAATACTGATGGCAGACTCCTATGTCAAAACCTCTCAAAAAGCCAGGTGGTTAGATGTCAAAGCGAATATGAGCTTTGGCAAGGGCTTGATAGACGCATTTTTTCTCATTAGCAAGTTGTCACCTATCAATAAGCGGTTGATTGCGATCGAATTATTACAGCAATTCCCTACCCTGCAAGAAGAGGAAGAGGAAGAGGAAGAGGAAGAGGAAGAGGAAGAGGAAGAGGAAGAGGAAGAGGAAGAGGAAGAATATGTCGATCCTTACTACGGCGATGAATATGATCGCATCCACGACCACGGCGAAGAACCCGAAGATCTACCTTACTAATGTTTACCACAAACTAACCAACATGAAAATTACCAAATCCAGACACAAAAAAGGCAGCCCCACCGCTGAAGCCACCTCTCACAAAACATTTTATTAACACCATGAATATACCACTAAAACTCCCCAATCCGCAACAGCACGCCCGCCTTTTTCTCGACGATGTAGTCACCAGATACAAAGCCAAATTAATGAACGCGGCTGACTATATTCTGAATCTGGTAAATATTTACCGCGCCAAAGGACAAAAACTCAACATCCCTTCAGCTAAAGCTTTTTACGAACAATTCAGCATACCAAAATCTACCTTCTATCACGCCCTTCAACGCCTGAAAGACACACCCGATCTAGGTTTTCGCTGGGAGCCAACTGGGGGTATTGCACTGTGGCTCGAAGCATCAGAAGATGCTGGCGCACCTTCCCCCGCAGAAAAGAAAGAGCCAAAATATGCCAATTTCAAGCAACTCCGAGATAGTGATAAAGCACTACTAAGTGAATTCGAGATTTTCGTAAGAAATCAATGGCGAAAAATCAAGGACCAGGAAATCAGAAGTTTTTTCTCCTTCTTAGAAAAAGCGGCAAATTTCCAATATTGGTGGTCAGAATTTCAGCAACATAAAGCGACAGCGACAGCGACAGCGACAGCGACAGCGACAGCGACAGCGACAGACAGCAACCGCAAATTCTCCTCTATACCTGAAGACATCAAGGAAAGCCTCAAGGGATTATTCGGCAAAAAACCCACCTAAAAATTAACTAAAAAATGAATACTTCACACCTGATGCCAACAAGCATCGAAGCCGAAGAAGCAATCCTCGGCGGGATTTTGATTGACCCTGATGCAATTTCTAGAGTTGCCGACTTACTTAAACCTGAGTATTTTGCCATCACCGCACACCAGCGTATTTTCTCAGCAGCAATAACCTTACTTACCCAAGGTCACTCCGCCGATCTAATGACTGTGACCAACTGGCTGACCGACCACGGACAACTAGACGGTATCGGCGGTCTCACAAAACTCGCTCAATTAGCCGATCGCACAGTTTCAGCAGTCAATATCGATCAGTATGCGGGTTTAGTTGAGGAAAAATATCGGCGCCGCAAGCTAATAGAAGCCGGCATCAACATTGCTGAAGCGGCGCACAGGACGGAGCGCGACTTAGAGGAAGTCATCGCCGAAGCCGAAACCAGCATTCTCAGTATTGGCAATCACAGAAAATCCGAAGCAACTCCGAGCGTGGCGGATTGCCTTGCCGGGGGAGTTTGGGCAAGCTTGGAAAATGGAATTGAACCCGGATACCTCACCGGCCTTTACGACTTAGACGATCTAACGGGCGGACTTGTCCGCAGAGATCTGACTATTGTGGCGGCCAGAGCCGGAGTGGGCAAAACCTTGTTTGCTGGCCACCTGACTCTTCAACTAGCAAAAACCTATGGTCAGCCGGTGGTATTTTTTAGCGCTGAAATGTCGAAGGAAAGCTTAACAAAGCGACTGCTGGCATCGATTTCAGGGGTTAATTCTCAAAGACTGATGTGGAATAAAATCTATGTGGATGAATGGCCCAAGCTGGCGCAAGCGGTGGATGAGCTATCCAAGCTGCCCATATACATAGACGACACCCCCGGCGTATCGCTTACTCCACAATTAATGAGAAGCGTATTGCGCCGCATAGAGTGCGAGCACGGCAGCCCTGGATTAGTCATACTTGATTACTTGCAATTGCTAGGCGAACGAAACGCCGGCAACCGAGCCCAAGACGTAGGAGCAATCGCCGGTCACTGCAAGGCGATCGCCAAAGAGTTTGATGTACCGTTCGTGGCTCTTGCCCAGATAAATCGGAGCGTAGAATCTCGAAACGATAAACGGCCCGGGATGGGTGACATTAAGGACTCTGGTGACATCGAACAAGATGCGGATCAAGTCATTTGCCTCTACCGCGATGATTATCACAATCCTGACTCTACCGAAAAAGACAAAATAGAGCTGATCGTGCGAAAACAACGGTATGGCTCGCTCGGAACCGCAAAATGCTGGTTCAATCCTGCGATCGGAACTTTTCGGAACATCACCAAATAAACCCCAACCAGCTTAAATCCTTAACCGCTTTTACGAGCGGTTTTTTTGTGGACTTAATTTAAAAAACTCTCTCACGAGATTGTTAATATTTGAAGAATAGATGAGAGAACGTAAAACCTTTACCTAGTATAACTTACAGCCTGCAGAAGTCTGGGAAGTTGGACGGGAAGTGCCGAAAGTCGGACAGACGGCCTTTGATGCAAGACAATTTTGTCATCAGAAAATAGACAGCGCTTGATTTGCAATCGATCGCTGCTAATCCCCCTTAAAAAGGGGCGTTTGAGACGCTTTTGAGGTGCAGTTGAGGTGCAATCTCTGTGTTTTGGATTCCGGCAACGCCTGAAACCCAAAGCCGATGGTGGGATTTGAACCCACGACCGTTCGATTACGAATCGAATACTCTACCCCTGAGCTACATCGGCACAGACAATTTTGGATTATAGCACAACCTAATCGAAAAAAGCAATGAGTTGTAGAATTTAATTCAAAACTCCACAACTCCTAACTCAAAATTTGTTAAACGACCAGTTCCCCGTCAGTTGAGCCGCCTCTGGCCCCGGAATAAACCAAACCCCGCTGCATATCCAGCGTCAGCATAGTTCCGTCCCGAATTACCCGCGTCGCATTCTGCACGCCCACCATCACCGGCACGCCTAACCGCAAACCGATAATCGCGGCGTGAGAAGTCAAACTGTCCTCCTCGGTCACCACACCGGCTGCTTTCCGAATCATCTCCACAAAAGCGACGCTGGTGTGCTCGACTACCAAAATTTCTCCAGGGTGGAAATTGCCTACATCCGCAGCAGTACGAGCAACCCTGGCCATGCCGCTCACCGAGCCCAAACCGACACCAGTACCTCTGCCTAAAACCGCTGTCACTACCTCAACTTTGATCAAATCCGTCGAGCCGGCAACCCCTTGCAGAGTACCGGCGGTCATCACCACTAAATCTCCGTCTGACACTAACTCTTTTTCCTGGGCAACTGTCATCGCAGATTGAAATGTCTGGCCGGTGGAGGGCAAATCCAGCACCAGCAAGGGTTTGACTCCCCATACTAATTGCAGTTGTCGGGCTACGTCTACGTGGGGAGTAACTGCCAAAATCGCTGTTTTCGGTCGGAATTTCGAGACATTGCGGGCTGTTGCGCCGGTTTTGGTCAAGGTCATGATGGCGGCCGCGTTCAACTGTTCGGAGATTTGGCTGACTGCTTGGCTGATGCCGTTGGGGATCGATCGACCGATATCTTCTACATTCCTAATATTGCCCCTAATTCCTTCCCTTTCCATCCGCACCGCAATTCTCGCCATCGTCGCCACCGCTTCGACGGGGAACTTGCCGACTGCGGTTTCATTCGAGAGCATCACCGCATCAGTTCCGTCGAGAATCGCGTTGGCCACGTCGGAAATTTCGGCGCGGGTGGGACGAGGATTACCTACCATGCTGTCGAGCATCTGGGTAGCGGTAATTACCGGAATCCCCATGCGGTTAGAAGTAGCAATCAAGCGTTTTTGCAAAATCGGCACATCTTCGGCGGGCAGTTCCACTCCCAAATCCCCGCGGGCGACCATCACGCCGTTGCAAAGGGCCAGGATTGCTTCCATTTGTTCGATCGCCTCGTGCTTTTCGATCTTGGCAATCACCGGTACTTGCTTGCCCGCACTGGCTATGAGCTCTTTAATTTCGAGCATATCCTGGGGATTCCGCACAAAGCTCAGGGCCACCCAATCGACACCTTGGTCGAGGCCGAACATTAAATCTTTGCGGTCTTTGTCAGTCAGGGCCTTAATTGACAGGTAAACTCCGGGAAAATTCACGCCTTTGTTGTTGGAAAGCGGCCCGCCGACGACGACGCGGCAGTACAATTCGCGCGCCCCGCGGTCTACTTTTTCGACGCGCATTTCCACTTTCCCGTCGTCAAGCAGAATCAGTGCTCCCTCTGGAACTTCGTCTGCTAGGGGATCGTAGGTGACGGAAGAAATGAGTTCGGTGCCGGGAACCTGGCGGCTGGTGAGAATGAAAGGATCGCCGTTTTTGACAACTATAGAGCCTGTCTCAAAGCGCCCTAAACGAATTTTCGGGCCTTGGAGGTCTTGGAGGATGGCGACCGGCTGGTTGAGTTCAAAGGAGGTTTGCCGGATTAAGCGAATGCTGCGCTGGTGGTCTTCTTCTGTTCCGTGGGAAAAGTTGAGTCGCAAAGTTGTGGCACCGGCTTCTATGAGCTGGCGCAGCACTTGAGGATCCGAAGTTGCTGGGCCAATGGTGGCGACGATTTTAGTCCGGCGTAGGGCTTTTGGCAATTGCATCAGCGGTGTTCTGGGGAGGCAGGTGGATTTCTTGTTTAAATTTCGGCTAACGTTTCATCTTTGCACTACAAGCAATGACGTTAGTCTCAAGTCTTAATAATTTTGATAGTCGTCAAAAAAGCAGGTATTGAACAATATATAGAATATCTGACTTTTTACCGATCGGTAATCTTTTCTTGGGGAGCGGCCTTTTTTGCAAATTTTTCCGCTCTCAGGCTTGACATAAATACAGAGATACCCATTGATTTTATTTGGTCTGCAGAGCTCTTTTGGCTAATCTAGCACTGCTATCCTTGCACAACATCAATACTTTCCTGTTTGTGCAGAGGCTAGTTTCTGGCGATCGAACTCAGTTCTTTCATAAAACTTTACTATTGTCCGGCTTGTATCTTATACTACGCAAGTGTGAAATATTAAGGAGTCTTAACAAAGATGTCGGAGGCAGGACGGCCGCTGACAGTGCCGAAAGAGTTTCTGAGTCCTCCCGGTGACTTGAATCCGACACTGCTGCTGTTTTTGAGTGCAGTAGCGATTATCGTGATTTCTAACTTGGGTTTCTGGTGTTGGGGATGGCCGCAGTGGTGCTGTTTTTCGCTGAATGTGTTGGCGTTGCACATGGCCGGAACTGTGATACACGATGCGTCTCATAATGCAGCCCATCGCGATCGCACGATGAATGCTATTTTGGGACACGGTAGCGCGCTGATGTTGGGTTTTGCTTTCCCGGTGTTTACGCGGGTACATATGCAGCATCACGCCCATGTCAATGACCCAGATAACGATCCAGACCATTATGTTTCGACGGGCGGGCCTTTGTGGTTGATTGCTGCGAGGTTTTTTTACCACGAGATTTTCTTTTTTAAGCGCAAACTGTGGCGGAAATACGAACTATTGGAATGGTTTTTCAGCCGTTTGTTTGTGATCGGGGTGGTTTATATCGCGATTCAGTACGACCATTTAGGTTATGTGCTGAATTTTTGGTTTTCTCCTGCTTTGGTGGTGGGGTTGGCCTTGGGGTTATTTTTTGATTATTTGCCGCACCGTCCGTTTCACGATCGCGATCGTTGGAAAAATGCCAGAGTATATCCTAGTCCTATTCTAAATATCTTGATTTTGGGGCAGAATTATCATCTGATTCATCACTTGTGGCCTTCTATTCCTTGGTACAATTACAAGCCTGCTTATGAGGCTGTGAAGCCGCTGTTGGATGAGAAAGGTTCTCCTCAAACTTTGGGAATATTGGAAGGGAAAAAGGACTTTTGGAGTTTTATATATGACATTTTTTTAGGGATTAGGCTGCATCACAAGAAAGCGTCTGATTGACAAAAAACCCGGTTTCTTTGAGAGGCCGGGTTTTTTTTGTATGGCAGAAGGAAGAAGGCAAATGCAATTGGGGGTAATGGTTTGAGTAGGGAAACGGTACTGCCTTTGGTGGTGTCAACTTAAGCTTTTAGTCCGCGAGTCCTCCCACCCGACAGTCCTTAGCGGGAATAAATTCCCTGTCTCATAGCTAAAGTCCTCTCAAAGAGGACTGAAGAACTCATTAGTCCTCTTTGAGAGGACTTTCACTTTGAGGCAGGGGTTTCAACCCCTGACGGACTATGGGTTTTACCTTAAGTTGACACGACGAAAGGTACTGCCGTCTCCTGACTGTGGGTAAGATTAATTCCGATGCCACGGGATTTGATATCAATCCCCTCTTGGGGAAGTGGTAAAGAAGCTAAGTAGGGGCCCAGAAACCGGGTTTTTTTAGGAAAATATTTGGTTGTAGTCCACAGATTCGGTAAAAAACCCGGTTTCTTTCGTCGGAGTGCATAAATTCTGGCGTTGCAAAGAAATGGAAAAATTTCAAGCAGATGTAGTTTCAATCCCCTCTCGGGGAAGTGGTAAAGGAGACGCTAAGAAAACATCTTGCAGATCGAGTAAGAGAGCGTTTCAATCCCCTCTCGGGGAAGTGGTAAAGGAGACTGGAAATTTATCTACTTTCTCTCTGATTTTTATTATGCGTTTCAATCCCCTCTCGGGGAAGTGGTAAAGGAGACCAGACTGCGATATGACACCAAGTCGGTGCCAACCTGTTGTTTCAATCCCCTCTCGGGGAAGTGGTAAAGGAGACAACCTCTGGGCAAAGATTGGAAGTGCAGGCTCAAAAAGTTTCAATCCCCTCTCGGGGAAGTGGTAAAAGAGACTCGATCGCTTACGGTTGGATGTTCAAGGAGAAAGGTTTCAATCCCCTCTCGGGGAAGTGGTAAAAGAGACACTTAAGAGTTGTAAGAGAAGCTTTATCAGGAAAGATGGTTGTTTCAATCCCCTCTCGGGGAAGTGGTAAAAGAGACGTTCGTGGTCTTCCCCGCCTCGGTGCGGATCGCCATGAATATAGTTTCAATCCCCTCTCGGGGAAGTGGTAAAAGAGACGCAATTCCAGAGTGTGATCGTATGGAACTTGAAACAGTTTCAATCCCCTCTCGGGGAAGTGGTAAAGGAGACATGGCGGCCTGGGTGCAGATACTTTCGTAGTAAACGCGTTTCAATCCCCTCTCGGGGAAGTGGTAAAGGAGACTCCTGGAAATGATTTTCTTACCGGAGGGTCAGCCAGTGAGTTTCAATCCCCTCTCGGGGAAGTGGTAAAGGAGACCTGAAAGTGACTCTGTTGAAGACTTCTTTGAGAAGTATAAAGAGTTTCAATCCCCTCTCGGGGAAGTGGTAAAGGAGACAGAAAATATATTCCACTTAGAATGTGGAGCCGGTTTAGAAAGTTTCAATCCCCTCTCGGGGAAGTGGTAAAGGAGACTCTTCGGCCAGGAAGCCTTACCCAGAAAGGGTTTCAAGCCTCAAATCGACGCACCATTTTTCACCTGTCAATAAGACCGTAAAACCTGCCATAAGCTCAGTTGCTTGAAAGCCGTAACCCTTGCTATCAGAGTAATCGACGCACCCCACCGATAAAATCAGGGTTTTGCCGATCGCCCTCGCGGCGTCGATCGCCCATCTGCGACACTGAAACTAGCCGCAGATCCAAAATAAAACTATGCAATTTTCAACGTTCTGGAGCGATCGAGCTTTGCAACTCGCAAACTCACCATACACATCAACCTGCAACTTGTCAACAAGAATGAGAGTCAAATCCGACGAGATCCCTTTTTGAGTTGTCGGGGCCTGCGACAAAATCAAAGAAACCGGGTTTTTGCGGTTATCGTCGGCTGTAACCAAGTATTCTAGAAAAAACCCGGTTTCTGGGGGCCCGTGAGTCTAGGAATGTTTGACTTTTTGAGTTGTCGGGGCCTGCGACAAAATCAAAGAAACCGGGTTTTTGCGGTTATCGTCGGCTGTAACCAAGTATTCTAGAAAAAACCCGGTTTCTGGGGGCCCGTGAGTCTAGGAGTGTTTGACTTTTTGAGTTGTGAGGGCGATCGACATTCACAATCGCCAAGTCTAATTTTCCCCAGCCCCCGCCACCGCTAAATTCCTATCCGGGCGCAAATTTTGAGCTCCCCGCAAATAAGGATGATAAATTTCAGTATGTGCCGGCCAATTAACGTGAATTAAAAACCGGATGCAGCGTTCCAAAGCACCCTCAACGTGCATTTGCTGTACGTCCAACAAAGCAACATTACACCAGTGAGGACGTTCGCGGGCGATCGCAGCCGGAAACACAGCATCTAAATCGCGAGTTGCAGAAAACGTAGCACTAATAATTAAATCTGGATCTAAATCATTTTTTGCTTCTAATTCATCTAATAATTCTTTCACCGCTTCTCGAATTGCTGCCACCGAATTCTCGCTAGCAGTTGTTGCCCCACGAATACCCCGCACTTGCCACTCCACGCAAATTTCCTCCATTTTTTTGTTATTAGTCATTAGTCATTAGTCATTAGTTATTAGTTATTAGTCATTAGTCATTAGTTATTAGTCATACTAAATTAGGTTTAAATACCCACTTTATTTCTTAGTCCCCGCTTGAGTGGACTTCGTTTGTGTAGTTTGACCTCGAACTCCTAGGCGAAGCCAGCGCCAAGCGCTTATGATGGGCGAAGCGCCACATTGGAGTTTGAGGTCAACAGATTTCAATCGCCCAATCATTCAGGGAGTAACTAATGACTACTGACTCCTGACCAATGACTAATTTATTTAATCACGGGCGATACATCCACAACGGCACACCGTTAGTAGAAAGCTCGAATTCCAGCAAATTCTTGTAAGCCCAAAGCCCGGATGTATCCAGACTACTCCCCAAGACGCGATTTAGGAAAGGTTTTGCTTTTTCTAGCGTGCAAGACTCGGTTTTTTCCGGGTCCAGGCCCGCGAGTTCGGCGGCCAGGCGGCGAGCGTCCTCTTCTGTTCCCAGTCGATCGACCAAACCCAATTCTAAGGCTTGCTGACCGGTAAAAACGCGACCGTCGGCAAAACTTTTCACTTTCTCAACAGCCAATGAACGGGCTTCCGCAACCGTTTCCACGAATTGCTGGTAGCTGGTGTCGATCAAGTCTTGCAGAATTTGCTGTTCCGGATCCGTCAATCCTCGATCGAATGCCAAGATATCTTTATACGGGCCAGATTTAATCACCTCAAAAGAAACGCCTACTTTTTCTAACAGCCGTTCTATATTGTTACCCCGGATAATCACCCCAATGCTGCCAGTAATTGTACCGGGATTAGCAACGATATGCTCGGCTCCCATGCCGATGTAAACTCCGCCAGAAGCTGAAATATTGCCGAAACTGGCGACAATTTTGACTTTTTCGCGCAAAAGCTTGAGCGCGCTGTAAATTTCCTGGGAATCGCCCACAGTGCCGCCGGGGCTGTCTATCCGCAGCAGCAAGGCGGGAAATTTGCGTTCTTCAACGGTTTTGAGAGCTTCTAGCACTCGTTTGCGGGTTTCTCCGGCAATGGCGCCGGTGATTTCGATACGGGCGATTTGTTTGCGGTAGCGGGGCTTGAATGGCCAAATCATGGGCAGTGTACAGGCAAGGTGAAATTTTGTAGCTAACTTCTAGTGTGCCTTATTCATCGGGGTAGATGTTGTGCTTGTGTTCGCAACAGGCAAGATACCTGTTGCACAAGAAAATTCTTGATTGTGGAACAGGCATTTTGCCTGTTCATCATGGCGGCAACTGGCAAGATGCCTGTTGCACAAGAAAATTCTTGATTGTGGAACAGGCATCTTGCCTGTTCATCATGGCGGCAACAGGCAAGATGCCTGTTCCACCTTGATTTTGTGGAACAGGCATCTTGCCTGTTCCAAATTGTTCGCAACAGGCTTTTGGGCTTGTTCAACCTTGATTTTGTGGAACAGGCATCTTGCCTGTCCATAATGGGGGATCAAGGTTTGTGCGATCGCACTTAACCCACGTTCGATATATAATTGTAAAAATTGCTTAACAAAACTACATCATTCTCGTGAGAGCCACTCTCATCAATTATTTGGAGTCTCCGCCATGCAGCTAAAACTTACCGATTCTAAACTGCCTTTTGCCCCGCTGTTGCTAATTGCGCCGTTTTTCCTGTGGGGAACCGCGATGGTAGCGATGAAAGGGGTGATGCCGCACACAACGCCGCTGTTTGTGGCTGTCGTGCGTTTGATACCTGCGGGTGCGTTGGTGCTGCTGGCGGCGGCCTTCATGGGAAAACCGCAGCCGCAGGGTTGGAAAGCTTGGCTGTGGATTTCCCTGTTTGCTTTGGTTGACGCTACTTTGTTTCAAGGCTTTTTAGCCGAAGGTTTGGCGAGAACCGGTGCGGGTTTGGGTTCGGTGATGATTGATTCTCAACCGCTAGCTGTGGCGATTTTGTGTTTGTGGCTGTTTCAAGAAAAAATAGGTGTTGTGGGCTGGTTGGGATTAGTTATTGGCCTTGCGGGCATCAGTTTGATCGGGTTGCCCGATGGCTGGATTTTGGGGCTTTTTCATCCTGAAAACGCGCAGGTTTCTGGGGGTATCGAAGAGTTGTTTCAGGGTGGAGAATGGTTGATGCTGTTGGCTGCTTTGTCGATGGCTGTGGGTACGGTTTTGGTGCGCTGGGTTTGCCGTTATGTTGACCCCGTGGTGGCGACTGGTTGGCACATGATTTTGGGCGGTTTGCCACTGTTGGCAATTTCGGCTGCCACTGAGTCTGAACAGTTTGTGAATATCGATTTTTCCGGCTGGATGGCGTTAGGTTATTCTACTGTGTTCGGAAGTGCGATCGCCTACGGTTTATTCTTTTATTTTGCTTCGAGTGGCAGTCTGACAAGTTTAAGTTCTCTTACCTTTCTTACGCCTGTATTTGCTTTGCTATTCGGCAATTTGTTCTTGGGCGAAGTGCTCAATCCGCTGCAATCGATGGGAGTTGGGCTGACTTTGGTGAGTATTTATTTGATTAATCAGCGGGATACTTTGGGTGATAAATTGAAGAAAATGCGATCGGGCGACAAGGTGAATTATCAAGGTGAAGCGGTGGCTTTATTAGAGTCGTCAGAGTTGGATTCTGTAGAGTTGCCGGTGCAGGTGCGGCTAAGCGAATTGGAATCTGAAGTTTAGATTTTTTGCGAATATTATTCTCGTAGGGGCGGGTTTTACGAACAATCTTGACAACAATTAAAAGGATAAATAAACCCGCCCCGGCCGCACGGTAAATTCAAATGTACCTCTTTTTCTTGTCTTTTGAAAGAGGTAGATGCCGATTTCCCGTTTGGTAGGCCAACAGTAATTTAACCTACATTCTAACTTGCTGGATCGGTATATTCACAAAAAATATTGAGACTAATTTTGAGCAAATAGAGAACAATAATAGTAGCTATACTAGGATCGATCGGTATTCCAGACGAAGCACCCAAACCCACAACAGCAACAATTAATCCCGTAAGCAAAGGCGCACTCCCAGGATTTTTGGTATAGTCTTTGAATTGGGCCCGCAAGCCATCATTGCCGCAGAGCTCAGCGCGGAGAGTTTCCAGCGTGACTTGCCATAGGGATTTGCCGCTTCTTGGCTGTGGAATGGATTCAAGATTGGGGTTTTCAACCCACAATTCCTCAAAACAGGTGTCAAGTCTGCCGTTGTATTTTTCCAGCATGGCAAAAGCTTCTTGGGCGGGAGCGTAATCTTGCAACATCAGCCGCTTTTCATTCATTTCGGCGGCAGTTAGTATCGGTTCCATATTTTTAATTGCGGGTAAGTTAGTTAAACAATTTTGATTGTAATGATTATAGCAGTAATACCCGATCGAACCCGATCTTAGATCGTGTCCGATCGAACGCAATTTCTGTAGGGGCGGGTTCACCAACAATATCCGGCAATAATTGACAATCTCAAAAACCCGCCCCCCGCCCAACCTTCAATTTCAATGTACCTGATATCTCGGTCGGTTAGTGATTTAATGAATCTCGGATTTGTGCGATCGATCTTGGCTATCCTCGCCTCTTGTATTTTGACAGAGGTAGCGGTTTACCGTTGGGTGGGGGCGGGTTTATGAGACGATCGATCTGAGGCTAATATTGTTGGTGAACCCGCCCCTACAGGAATTATGTGTATTTAACTAGACTCGATCGAACTGGCTTTCTGAATAGCTGAAAACCAGTCTCCCGGACACTCATCACCCCTAAACTCTCGCCAAATTACCTGAATATGACATAATAAATTGTTTCATTACTAATCCTCTTCACTACCAATCTTAATGTCTCTGCTTTGAATCTCTTCTATAAAAATTTTTAAACTGGGATTTTCTGCGTAATGCTCCATCAAAACTCTATGCTTGCGATATTGTTTTGAAATTCTTCGATAATCTTCAGGATTTTTAGCATTAGCGTCGATCGTAAAATTGTCTTTTTTCGCAAGTTGCGAATTTAAAGCCTTGAGACAGTTGGTAACTTTAGATTTTTTATTTTCGTCTGGATACAGTGGAAGCAACCAACACTCAATAGAATGTACGGAGATTGCAAATATAATTTTTTGTTGATATTGGCTGTAAAAATCATCGCCGATCGCACCCCTAAACTTTTCAATAACTTTTTCAATTAACTGCTGAGGAGTAAATACACCGTTTTCATCTTGCTTGGGGATATTATAATCGTCTGAAACATCCGTATCTATTTGGATAATGATATAGTCAATAAATTGCAATGCTTCTTGAAAATCTCTTGACTTACAATAATTAAAAACTAGAGTCCAGCCGCCGTATGTGGATTTATCTCTGTCTGGTTGAAGTGGTCTGATATCTAAATCTGGACTGTTGAAATATCCAGCTAAAATATTCTCAATAACAATCTGGTCAGTAAGTCCCTCTGTAACCAATCCAAAACTAATCATATTAAAAATTTTTAGGAAGTCCGCCGATATAGCCCCTCAAAAACGCCTCTGATAATTTTACAGGTTCTTGTCCCTCTAGAGGTTCAGGTTTTAGAATGCGTCTAGCTTTAGTATGCCCTAATTGGTTGCGGTAGATCACAAACAGCCGCTGTTCATCATCATCTAAATCCAAACCGTCCAAAACGGCAGGGTTGTGGGTTGTGAATATAACTTGTTTGTCGTGTTTTGTTGCTAATTCGACTAATTCTTGCATTAATCGGCGGCACAATCTGGGGTTGAGAGAAGCATCAATGTTATCTATTGCAAAAAATTTAGGCGTGAGATCGCTGATGAACAAGGTAAAGTAAAACAGTAACAATAAAAAGCCTTCATTCGAGCTTCTTTGGTCGAAATAAGTTAAATCATTATCTAAGTACCTATCTGCGATTTGGAGAGAATTTTGGATTGCTGCTAAATTTTTAGGGACTTCAAAATTTTTAAACCAGTCTATCAATCGGAGCTTTTCTTTGATTTCATTAAGTTTGTCTTGATTGGAATCTAAATTTAAAAAGTTTATAAGTTTAAACAAACCTTCGCCATTAATACCTAACGGTTGAATTTGCCCTTCTTTTTCAAAAGTACGTAAGGCGATATTTTCAGGAGAGTAAATGATAAATTCCTGTATTTTAAGTGTTTTGATATTTGTTTTGCGGATAAATTGATATTGTCGATCTCGGCTGTCTAAAAAACTATTATATTCCCAAGCAGCAAGCGGCCTATAGGCTCTTTCTAAATTACGTTCTTCTTCTGAAATCCCATAGTAAAAATGATTTCTCCATCGAGCATAGGGTGTATTATCGTTATTTAAAATAAACCTTATTTTTATTGTGTCATTATTTCCTCTAATTTCAATGCTGATATCTTTATCTAAATTTTCCTTTTCAAAAGCCGATCGCATAAATTGAGGTTCTGCCACTCTGATGCCCCGAGAAGCTAAAAACTCGTTATCCAGCTTATCATCTGCCGCCGCAGAAGCCAGGGCGATCGCCTCTAGGATATTACTCTTGCCGCAGCCATTTTCACCGATCAATACAGTTACTCGTCCTAATTCTAGCTTCAGCTTTTGAATCGACTTATAATTTTCGATTCTGACTTCTCCAATCATAATTCAATCCCATATAATCTTAGTGTACTCATTGTATCTCCGATCGCATGAATCTCAAAGAACGCTTGCACAGCCATCTGATTCAAATTGTACGCGATCGCAACCCATACCTCGCATCCCAAGGGCATTTTTATGCTCAGCAATACATCCGCGAACAGTTGGCACAGTGGGGAACTGTAGAAATTGACGATTTTTCCGTGCGCGGCCGAATTCATCACAATTTGATTTTGGATTTACCCCCCCTCAGTCCCCCCCTTGCTAAGGGGGGGAAGCAAGAAGAATCACCCTTTGCTTCGGGGGGGAAGCAAGAAGAATCACTCTTTGCTAAGGGGGGGAAGCAAGACAATTTGGGTATTGAAAAGCAGATTAAGAAGCGGTTGCCGCCGATCGTAATTGGTGCTCATTACGATACTGTACCCGGATCGCCTGGGGCCGATGATAATGCTACTGGTGTTGCTGTTTTGCTGGAACTCGCAAGGGATATCGCATCTGGGCGGCTCAAATATCCAGTGCAATTAGTCGCCTTCGATATGGAAGAATACGGTTATTTGGGAAGCAGTCATCATGCAGCTAAATACAAGCAACAGCAAGAGTCTATCCGGTTAATGATTTCTTTGGAAATGTTGGGTTATTGCAACCATAATCCTAATTCTCAAAGCTATCCCGCTGGGTTGAAATATTTTTATCCAAGTAGTGGCAATTTTATTGCTTTAATTGGTACTTTGCGGACGGTTCCCGATTTGATTAATTTGAGTGGCAAAATTCGCAAATCTGGTCAGCCCTGCGAGTGGCTACCTGTGCCGAATCGAGGTTTAATTGTGCCGGATACTCGCCGCAGCGATCATGTTCCTTTTTGGGATAATGGTTATCGGGCTATTATGGTGACTGATACTGCTAATATGCGAAATCCGCATTATCATCGGGGAAGTGATAGGATTGAGACTTTGGATTTGGATTTTCTGGCTGGTGTTTGTCAGGGGTTGGTTGAGGCTATTCGATGTTTATAGCAGTTTTATTTTAACGAACCGCGAAGGCGCGAAGGACGCGAAGGAAGGAAAGAGAAGATGAGTGGTAAAGATATGAATGCTGTTTTTGACGATCGCACTCGCTGGCAATTTTGGATCGATCGCGGTGGCACTTTTACTGATATTGTCGCTAAGAGCCCCGACGGTAAGTTAGTCATTCACAAGCTGCTGTCGGAAAACCCAGAACGCTACACTGACGCCGCAGTTCAAGGAATTCGCGATATTTTGAGAATTCCCGCCGGCGCAGCTATACCCGCCGAAATTGAAGCGATTAAAATGGGGACGACGGTGGCGACAAATGCTTTGCTGGAACGAAAGGGCGATCGCACTATTCTGTTAATTACTAAAGGTTTCGGCGATGCGCTGAGAATTGGTTATCAAAACCGCCCGAATATTTTCGCGCGTCACATTGTTTTGCCCCAGATGCTGTATGATCGAGTTATTGAAGTTGCAGAACGCTACAGCGCTCAAGGTGAGGAGTTAACTGCTGTCAATCCCGAGTTTATCCCGTCTTTGCAGCAAGCATACGATGAGGGAATTCGCAGTTGTGCGATCGTATTCATGCACGGCTACCGCTACTCGGAACACGAAAAACAAGTTGCTAAAATAGCGAAAGAAATTGGCTTTACTCAAATTTCAGTATCTCACGAAGTTAGCCCGCTGATGAAACTGGTTTCGCGGGGAGATACTGCGGTTGTCGATGCTTATTTATCTCCGATTTTACGGCGTTATGTCGAACAAGTAACCAGTCAATTAATAGAGGCAGATTCCGGGAACGAGGGATTATTAATGCCCAATTCCCAATTCCCAATGCCCAATTCCCAATTCCCCAAATTAATGTTTATGCAATCGAATGGCGGCTTAGTGGACGCGGCACAATTTCAAGGAAAAAACAGTATTTTATCCGGGCCTGCTGGGGGAATTGTCGGTGCTGTTCAAACGAGCAAAAAGGCAGGTTTTGATAAAATTATTACCTTTGATATGGGCGGAACTTCGACAGATGTTGCCCATTTTAACGGCGAATACGAACGCGAATTTGAGACGGAAATTGCTGGGGTGAGATTGCGATCGCCCGTGATGGCAATTCACACTGTAGCAGCCGGCGGCGGTTCAATTGTCTTTTTTGACGGGGCTCGCTACCGCGTCGGGCCGGAGTCTGCTGGGGCCAATCCTGGGCCTGCTTGCTATCGCAAAGGCGGCCCCTTGACGGTGACTGATTGCAATGTGATGTTGGGGAAAATTCAACCGGATTTTTTCCCGAAAGTATTTGGATTGAATGGAGATTTGCCGATCGCGCCTGACGTAGTAAACCAAAAATTTGGGCAATTAGCGGGGGAAATTGGGGGCGAGAGGACGGCCGAAGAGGTGGCGGAGGGTTTTTTGGCGATCGCGGTGGAAAAGATGGCAAATGCTGTCAAAAAAATCTCGCTTCAGCGCGGTTACGATGTTTCGGAGTATACATTGTGCTGTTTCGGCGGTGCGGGCGGCCAACACGCTTGTGCGATCGCCGATGCTTTGGGGATGAAACGGGTATTTATTCACCCTTATGCGGGTGTGTTGTCGGCTTACGGTATGGGTTTGGCTGATGTGCGGGCTATTCGCGAAAGGGCGATCGAGCAACAATTAAATGCAGAATTATTACCTGATTTGCATCATATTTTAAGCCAATTGGAGGCTGAGGGAAAGAGGGAATTGAACCGCAGAGGCGCAGAGAACACAGAGAATGAGTCAGAGGTTTTAGTTGTTAGCAAGTTGCGCTTAAAATATCAGGGAAGTGACTCGGTTTTGGCGGTCAATTTTGCTGACAATATTGAGGCGATGCAGGCTGAATTTGAAGCAGCCCACCGACAGCGTTACAGTTTTATTATGCCAGAAAAACCGCTGATTGTGGAAGCGGTTTCGGTGGAAGTTGTAGAAAGAATGGATGTGCCGGAAGCCTCCACAATTTCCCCCTCTGGTGGGACGCGCATCTTGCCTGTGCAACCAATTTCAACGGTGCAAACCTATGTTGCTGGCGGGTGGCGGGCAACGCCTGTTTATCAGAGAGACGATTTGCGATCGGGCGACTGCATAGAAGGCCCTGCTATGATTGTTGAAGCTACGGGAACTAATATCATAGAACCGGGCTGGGAAGGGGAAATCACCGAAAATAATGATTTAATTTTGAACCGCAGATGCACGCAGATGGACGCAGATAATATCGGCGTTCATTCGCGTTTATCTGCGGTTAAATCCGATCCGGTTTTGCTAGAAATTTTTAATAATTTGTTTCGGGCGATCGCCGAACAAATGGGCGTCACATTACAAAACACAAGTTCCTCAGTCAACATCAAAGAACGTCTCGACTTTTCCTGTGCAATTTTTGACAAAAACGGGCAATTAGTTGCCAACGCGCCGCACATTCCCGTACATCTGGGTTCGATGAGCGAAAGCGTTGAAGCTTTAATTTTAGCACAAGGCAATGCGATTCAACCGGGCGATGTTTATGTTTCTAACAATCCCTACAACGGCGGCACGCATTTACCAGATATCACCGTTATTACTCCAGTATTTGCTCGTGATTCCTCCCTTCCTTTGTTTTATGTTGCCTCGCGGGGACACCACGCCGACATCGGCGGCATTACTCCCGGTTCCATGCCTCCTAACAGTACAACAGTAACTGAAGAAGGTGTATTGCTTGACAATTTCCTGTTAGTAAGCGAGGGCAACTTTCTAGAAAAAGAATTACTAGAAATTCTGACAGCGGGTAATTTTCCTGTTCGCAATTCTGCTCAAAATATAGCCGATTTGCAAGCACAAATTGCTGCTAACAAGCGCGGCGCCGAAGAACTGCTCAAGATGGTAGAACATTATGGATTAGAGACTGTACAAGCTTATATGGGCTTTGTGCAAGACAATGCTGAGGAGTCGGTGCGCAGGGTAATTGATGTGTTGCAAGATGGCGAGTTTACTTATCCGATGGATAGTGGCGGACAAATTAAGGTAGCGATTACAATTGACAAATCTGCGCGCAGTGCAAAAATAGATTTTACTGGCACTTCAGGTCAACAAACCAACAATTTTAATGCTCCCGCAGCCGTGTGCAAAGCGGCTGTTTTGTATGTTTTCCGCACGTTGGTAGATGACGATATTCCTCTCAATGCGGGCTGTTTGAAACCTCTCGAAATCATCAATTCCGAAGGCTGTATGCTGAATCCTCACTATCCAGCGGCGGTAGTTGCCGGAAATGTGGAAACATCGCAGAATATTACCGATGCTTTGTATTGTGCTTTGGGAGTGATGGCGGCTTCTCAGGGAACTATGAATAATTTTACCTTTGGAAATCAGCGCTATCAATATTATGAAACTATTTGCGGCGGTTCGGGTGCTGGTGCAGATTTTGACGGCACTGATGCGGTTCAAACTCACATGACTAATTCGCGTTTAACTGACCCAGAAGTATTAGAATGGCGGTTTCCGGTGTTGTTAGAAAGTTTTGCAATTCGGGCTAATAGCGGGGGGAATGGATGTCATCGCGGCGGTAATGGAGTTGTGCGGCGAGTGCGGTTTCGGGAGGCGATGACGGCGGGAATTTTATCGGGGCGGCGGGTGATTTCTCCTTGCGGTTTGAATGGGGGTGAAGCGGGGAAAGTTGGACAGAATTATGTTGAAACGGTTGAGGAAAAAGTTGAGGATTTGGGGAGTACGGCGACTGTGGAAATGCAGCCGGGGGATGTGTTTGTCATTGAGACTCCGGGGGGCGGAGGATATGGCTTTCCTAGCGGGGTTCACCGTTGATAACCTTCATCTGCGGGTAAGTTTTGTTGATTGGCCGCTTGTCTGGAAATATAATTGCAGCGTTGATACTCTTCGTTGGTTGCACATTGCTTAATTCTAATAAACTCAACGTCGTGTTGCGAACAGAATTGGAGTAGTTGCTCCCACAAATCTACGTTAGCAGTAGGTTTCTGTTCGCTATTTTTCCAGTTATTAGCTTGCCAGCGCAGCGCCCAATTGTTGGCAATAGCATCTACAAGGTAGCCGTTGTTATTGTATAGCGTCACTTTACATCTTGTTTTGAGTGCTTTCAGACCTTCAATTGCAGCAAGAATATCCATACGATTGTTTGTAGTTAACTGAAATCCGCCTGATAGTTCCTTGCGATGATTTTCATACAGCAACACTGCCCCATATCCGCCAGCACCGCTCGCCGTAGTTATACCGCGAGTATAGATGCTAACTTGTTTCAAGTTGCTCATGCTGGTAGGACTCCTTCAGGGAATACAAACATTTTTGGAAAGAGAATGGACATCAGAAAATTAGAATATAATTACAAGGGCTTTACCAATGAAACAACAAATTATATTTTTAGGTGCGCTGAACAAATAGAGTTTATATGTACTACTTTACATTAATACAGCCTCACCTACAAATTCCATTATATAATTAATTGACTTAAATATCAACATATTTTTCAGCACTTGCATCAAATGTATATCGTGTTGTAGAATCGGGCTGCACCAGCATTTATTACCAAAACCGTTACAGAACAATTGTGCAAACACCTAATTTTTCCGAATTCAACCATCCTGTGGTCAAATCCCTGTTTCACCACAGCGATCAGGAATTATTGACTCTGTTTCAAAACCATCCCGATCAAGGTAGGTTCTTCACGGCGATTTTTTGCCGCTACGCTCAAATCGTCCACTCCCTGATTCGCCATTCCGTGCGATCGCCCGTACAAGGAGATTACCTATTTGCCCACACTTGGCTGCACATCTATCACGAACTCCGAGGCCTCGATTTGCGCCGCGAAACCCAAGAGTCTGATGGCGGAAATCTCAGTCTCCAAAACTGGCTGATTAATGTGACGGCCGTCTGCATCAATCAAGCCCAATTGCCCCCTGTTGAGTCGATTCACTACTCTTTGCAATCGGCTTCGCCTCCCCTCTGGTGTTACGTCAAACAAGCCTTAGAATTGTTAGCGCCTCTGCCCCGTTTAGTCGTGTTGATGGCTCAGACTTTCCGCTGGAGCGAAACTCGAATTGCAGCTTATTTGCAAGCTGAAGGCGAAGCTATTTCGCCAGCTCAGGTAAAGGCTTTGCTGCAAAAAGGATATCAAAGTTTAGAATCCAACTTGCCGGAGGATATTCGGGCTATTTATCTAGATGAAAATCTCGATTATCAAGAAGAACTTGTCTAGTATAGCGATCGAGTTTGTGGCTTCTCAAAAACCCGGTGTTTGGAAAATACCGGGTTTTTTTCGCTATCATGTATAGCGGAATGTGCTGCGTGCGCACCCTACATTGTGATTTTTTGTGTAAATTGTAATCATCTATTTTGGTTGAATACCAGCAATACCAATATAAGAGGTGGAAATGGCTGTTTATCAAGTTCGGTTGGTGAATGAGGCGATCGCCCTCGATCGCACGATATCCGTACCAGACGACCAGTATATCTTAGATATGGCAGAAGATGCCGGCATCCGCTTGCCGAATGGATGCAAGCAAGGAGAGTGTTCTGCTTGCGTTGTCAAACTGCTGAGCGGTGAAATCGACCAAAGCGAACAAAAGTTTTTGAAGCCGTCAGAATTGCAAGCTGGCTACGCTGTTACTTGTGTGGCTTACCCGCTTTCTGACTGCACTTTGTTAACGCATCAAGAACAAGTTTTATATCAAACATCTCTTTATTTAAAGTCGTAAGTATGGAGCGATTTAAAGATACTCGTGAAAACATCTACTCATTCCAGAATGAATTTCTGGTGCGATGCCCTTTTTGTGATTCATGTGCGATCGTGCGTTGTATCGAGCCTGATAAGGTCGATCGCTTTGCTCCTCGGAGATTTTCCTGTACAACTTGTGGTTCCTCAAAAGATTGGTCCCAACAGAATATTGAAAGCTGGTGTAGTAAGGCACAGGATAACTACTTCCACTATCCTCTGTGGCTTCAAACTTCCTGTTGCGGTGAGACGCTTTGGGCTTACAATCTTCGACATTTAGAATTTATTGAGGCCTTTGTTCGGGCAAGGCTGAGGGAACGAAAACCTCATGAACTTTATGGCTGGTCGAATCAGAGTCTGTTTTCTCGACTTCCAAAATGGATACCATCAGGTAAGAATCGAGAAGAAATTATCAAAGCGATCGCCAAGATACGTGAATCAGTTGTGACTCCTACCTAATATTCGCCGCTGGAAATGCTTGTTCAACCAGATTTCGTGTCATGTAAGGTGCGTGACTCTCAAGAATCGGGCTGCCACTTGAGTGGCTAGAAAGTCACGCACCCTAATAAGTATAGATAAACCCGCCCTTATAAATTAAGCAATTGTAGAATCCGCTGAAGCGGAATTTGCGCCCAATCCAAGCGGTAATTGAGTTCGTAGGCTAGCTCGGCAACCGCTTTTTCCAAAATGTAAGCATCTAGCAAAACTTGTAGTTCCGGTATAGATTTGGGCAAGAAATTTGCATCGGCTGCTGTTGCCAAATAGCTCTTAACAAAAGTGAGGCTGACCCAGCGGTGCCAAACGTTCGCCCACTGATGCATCTCCGGGAGATTTTCAGGGCGAATCATGCCACTTTCTACTTCATTGCGGAGTGCCAAAGTAACAGCGTAACTCAAAGATTGCAGCATTCCCGCAACATCTCGCAGGGGCGACCTCTTCATCCGCCGCTCGCTTAAGGGTCGATCCCGTTCTCCTCCGAAATCAATAATTACGAAGTCTTTGCCTGTATAAAGAACTTGCCCGAAATGAAAGTCGCCGTGACAGCGAATTCTATCGGCCGTGATTCTCAAGTTCAAAATAGACTTGAAACGTTCCATGAGCAAATCTTCACGGTTGAGGAGCTTTTGCGCCGATTTTTGTATTTCTGGCTGCAGTTTGGACAGCCGTTTTTTCAGCTCCAGCAAAGTTCTTCCTGCCAGATTTCTCATGTGCTGATAGATGGAACGCTGGTAAAAGGAGGTGAAGCTTTCTGGGGCAAAAGCGGGATTTTCTGTGTCAGAAGCTAAAGCGAGGTGAAGTTCGGCTGTCCGCTTACCTAAAAGTTCGGCTGATGCTAAGTAAGAGCCGATGAGTTCGCGAGCTAATGGCGGAATTTCTAGGGATAAATCCGCTACTAGCGAGTTTGACTGCCGCTGCGTTGATCCGGTCAAAGCGGTCGGTAAATAATTTTCGGGGGAAATAGATAAATTTTCGCCGTAATGCTTTGCTTCTACTGTCATTACTTGCTCGAAATAGTCGCGCAGTGTGTCTAATGTATAAGACCAAGCGTCTACGCTGTCGGGGATTAATTTTTGTAGTATTCCGACTGTAATGACTTGTTTTCCTTGTGTGTGATATTCCAATGCTCCGGCAATTGGAGCGTAGTGTTGGATCGAGTTGCGCTCTGTTAAAAATCGTCCGATTTCTAATTCGGGGTTGATTCCTTCCTCGACTTTTCGCAATATTTTCAGGACGAAGCGGTCGCCGTAACCTGCGGATGTATTGCTTTGTTCTTTTTTGAACACGTGAGGTTCGAGGTGCGATAAATCTTGTTCTGATTTGAATGCACTGTCGGCAATTCCTACCAGTTTACCTGCTACACCTGTGTAACTGCGAGAATTGCCGATCGCCCCCAGCAGCGCGCTCAGAAAACCTTTGTCCCCTGCAGCATCAAATAGTATCCCGACTTCCTTGTTGGTTTCTGGGAACTGCAAGCGCGCGATCGCCCGCTCGTCCACATCGCCTTTCATCTCTTCCCAACCTAAAGGCAAAACGTAAGTTTCCGGCATACCTTCAGTATAATTTAACAGCAAAAACAGAATGTAAACTTTAGATTCCTCCCCGGCACTATCTTTACATTCAACAGGTAAAACCTCACTTATTTCTAATGATTGAATTGTCCTGTCTGTACCGCTATACCAGCGATTGCGTCGCAAGTATTCCGGCAAAAGATTGACCAGCATATCGCTTAACTGACTTGTAGAAAAAGCTGTTTTCCAAGTACCTATAACCGCCAAACTAGGCAAGCCTGTGTTAAAACCATTCACCAAAAAATCTTCGTGTTTAGCACTAAGAGTAAACCAGTAAAACGTGTGAGGGCTCAAGCTCAAAAAGTAAGGATCCTCGCCAACCGCCGGAAACTCAGTGCGGCCGAAAATTTCCTCTGGAATAGCACCTTTAAAGGGCGAAAGGTCTAATTCTGCCGTCTGCACGAAGCGCGACAAATTAGCCACTACGAGGATGTGTTCGTCTTGATAAGTGCGCACAAAAGCTAAAACTTTGCGGTTTTCCGGGTACAGAAACTCGCAAGTTCCGCGGCCGAATGCTTGGAAGCGCTGCCGAATTGCAATTAGGCGTTTCATCCACCACCAAAGAGAACTCGGATTCGCCCGCAGCGCTTCCACGTTAATAGATTCGTAGTGATATTCAGGGTCCACAATTGGCGGCGCGTAAAGCCGCTGCGGGTTAGCACGGCTGAAACCGGCATTGCGATCGCCGCTCCACTGCATCGGAGTTCTCACCCCGTTGCGATCGCCCAAATAGATATTGTCTCCCATGCCAATTTCATCGCCGTAGTAAAGCACCGGCGTACCCGGAAGAGACAGCAGCAAAGCATTCATCAACTCGATGCGGCGGCGGTTATTTCCCATCAAAGGAGCCAAGCGGCGGCGGATGCCCAAATTAATTCTCGCCTGAGTGTCTTGAGCGTAAACCCGATACATATAATCTCGGTCTTCATCACTCACCATTTCCAGCGTCAATTCATCGTGATTCCGCAAAAATAATGCCCACTGACAGTTATTAGGAATATGGGGAGTTTGCTGGAGAATGTCGCTAATTGGGAAGCTATCTTCCATATACAAAGCCATAAATAAACGCGGCATCAGCGGAAAATGAAAGTTCATGTGACATTCATCCCCAGCAGCGTAATATTCAACCGCATCCTCCGGCCACTGATTCGCCTCAGCAAGCAGCATCCGGTTCGGGAATTTCTCATCTACGTGCTTCCGCAAGTGCTTCAAGAATACGTGAGTTTCTGGCAGGTTTTCGCAGTTAGTACCTTCGCGCTCGTACAGGTAAGGCACCGCATCCATGCGCAGTCCGTCTACTCCCAGTGCCAACCAGAAATCTACCACATCTAAGATGGCTTGGCGGACGGCGGGATTGTCGTAATTCAAATCGGGTTGGTGGGAATAAAAACGGTGCCAGTAATAAGCTTTTGCTACCGAATCCCAAGCCCAATTAGAGGTTTCAAAATCTTGGAAAATAATCCGAGCATCTTGATATTTTTCCGGCGTGTCGCTCCACACATAAAAATCTCTTTCGTTACTGCCTTTAGGGGCGCGGCGCGCTCGCTGAAACCAAGCGTGCTGGTCGGAAGTGTGGTTAACAATTAACTCAATAATGACTCGAATTCCCCGCTGGTGCGCTGCTTCTAAAAGGTCTTTAAAATCCTCTAATGTGCCGTAAATTGGGTTGACGGTGGTATAGTGAGATGTATCGTAGCCGTCGTCTCGGAGTGGCGAGGGAAAAAATGGCAGTACCCAAATTGCTGTTACTCCCAAGTTTTGCAGGTAATCCAGTTTTTCGGTCAGTCCTCGAAAGTCGCCGATGCCGTCTGCATTGCTGTCTGCAAAAGCGCGAACTGGTACTTCGTAAATAATCGCGTCTTTGAACCACAAGGGGTCGTTATTTAACATTGAGTTTGGCATAATTTTTAGGGTTGATTGGTAATTGGGAATTTGTACTTAGAATTTGGTAATTTGGATTTGTTATTTCAAATCCAAACTGATAAATCATAACTCATAATTTGGTCGGGGTTCCTCAGGCGAGCGGCAGAGTTTTAATCGTAATTTTTTAACGCAAAACTTATCACTTCTTAACTATAAAACCTTAACACTCTGTTTTGCTATTTCGGATACAGTTCACAATCCGGATACCGATGCAGGGTACGCACCCGGACGCGCACCCTGCATCGGTGTGCGGTGCCCACCCTACAGAGGAAGTATCAGGGGCGGTATTTACTACCTGCCGGACGGTTGCCACGACATAAGACTACCTTGACCTTAAGGGCTAGCTATTGTTACATTTATTTACATAAAGCAACAAAAGTTAAGGAAAAAGCAAATATGGCTATTGTAATCGCTCTTTTAATCGTCGGTTGGGTCGCAGCCTCAGTAATTGGCACTCAAGCATATTTCCTCGGGGAACAGTCAAAGCCCATCCACGAGCGGAATTGGAACGATGAATCTTTTGAAAAATTGGCTGTAGCAATCACAGCAACAGAGATGGATTACAGCGTTCGCGTTCCCGCCTACAGCATGGATGCTTACGGCAGCCGAACCATCTCGAATTCTTGATATCAAGTAACAGGTTTCACCATTTTCAATAACAGGCAGGATGCCTGTTCCTAATTTTCAATAACAGGCAAGATGCCTGTTCCACAAGAGAATTGATGGTTTGTGGAACAGGCATCTTGCCTGTTCCTAATTTTCAATAACAGGCAGAATGCCTGTTCCACAAGAGAATTGATGGTTTGTGGAACAGGCATCTTGCCTGTTCCTAGCTGTTCGGCAACTACTAACTATTACCGACTAGCGCTGGGCGAAATTCTTTTTTGCGAAATTGCAAAGTGTTATTTTCACAGTCGATCGCAATTGTATCGCCCTCGACAAACGCATTTTCCAGAATTTTGTTTGCCAGGGGGTTTTCCAGCTCCCGCTGGATGGCACGTTTTAAGGGACGAGCCCCGTAAACCGGGTCGTAGCCAACATCTGTGATATGGTTTTTCGCCGCATCCGACAGTTCCAAAGTAATTTTTTGCTCGGCCAACAAACGCTCGATCCGCTTCACTTGAATGCTGACTATTTGCCGCAATTCGATCTTGCTCAAAGTGTGGAACAAAATTATCTCGTCCACCCGATTGAGAAATTCCGGCCGGAAGTGCGATCGCAGCGCTGTCATCACCCGTTTTAACATCTGTTCGTACTCTTGGTCTGTCTCCCGTTCTTGAGTCAATAAATTTTCATTTTCGCTCTTGTTTGGAGTATCGACTCGCTCGGCCGACACCTCAACAGTACCGTCAGCAGCCACTTTATAATCTGTCTTTGGACTTGACAAATCTTTCGTTTCCTGCTTCCGACTAGCAGGTTTTTTGGTGGTTTTTTCCTTCTTAGTAAACACGTCTAAAATGTGGTCGCTGCCGATATTGCTAGTCATCACAATTACGGTATTTCTAAAGTCAACCACTCGACCTTGAGAATCGGTAATTCTGCCGTCATCCAACACTTGCAGCAAAATGTTAAATACGTCCGCGTGCGCTTTTTCCACTTCGTCAAACAGCACTACCGAATAAGGATGTCTCCGCACTGCTTCGGAAAGTTGTCCCCCTTCATCGTAGCCGACATATCCGGGGGGAGCTCCTACCAACCGGGAAACGCTGTGTTTCTCCATGTATTCCGACATATCGATGCGGACGATCGCATCATCGCTGTCAAACAAAAACTCCGCCAACGCCCGCGCTAACTCAGTTTTTCCGACGCCTGTCGGGCCCATAAACAAGAAAGAGCCGATCGGCCTCCCGGGGTCTTTCATGCCCGCCCGAGCGCGCCGAATTGCCGCTGCCACGGCTGTTACAGCTTCCTCTTGACCGATGACTTTTTGGTGCAGGTGTTTTTCCAATTGCAGCAATTTTTGGCGTTCGGACTCTAACAACCGGTTAACCGGAATGCCCGTCCATTTGGCGACAATTTCCGCAATATCGCCCTCAGTAACTTTTTCGCGCAGCAGGGAAGAACCTTGAGCTTGCTGTTTCAAAAGTTCCGCTTCTTTCGCTTCGCGATCGCGCACCGCCGTTTCCAACTTGCCGTACTTTAACTGTGCGGCTTTATTCAAATCGTAAGCCCTTTCTGCCTGTTCGATTTGGACTCGCAGTTGGTCTTCTTCTGCTTTCAATTTATTGATAGCATCCAACAACTGCTTTTCGCCCAACCACTGAGAGGACAATTTTTCCTGCTTAGCTTTTAAAATGTCAATCTCCGATGTGATGCGTTCGACGCGGAAGCCGAGCCCAGGGGCTAGAGCGCCTTTTCCTTCGCCTTCGATCGACAATTTTTCCATTTCCAACTGCATCACCCGGCGGTCGATTCCTTCCAATTCCACAGGTTTAGAGGTAATCTCCATTTTCAAGTGGGCGGCCGCTTCATCTACCAGGTCGATCGCCTTGTCCGGCAAAAATCGATCGGAAATATAGCGAAAAGAGAGAGTTGCAGCAGCTACCAGGGCCGAATCAGTAATTTTTACCCCGTGGTGGCGTTCGTAACGGTCTTTCAATCCGCGCAAAATCGAAACAGTATCTTCAACGCTCGGTTCGCCGACAAATACTTGTTGAAAGCGGCGTTCCAAGGCAGGATCTTTTTCAATATTCTTGCGGAATTCGTCGAGAGTTGTAGCGCCGATGCAGCGCAATTCGCCTCTGGCCAACATTGGTTTTAACAAATTTCCCGCATCCATTCCCGACCCGGAACTGCCACCGCCCCCAGTGCCGACAACGGTGTGCAACTCGTCAATAAATAGGACAATTTGCCCGTCGGAATCGATGACTTCCCGCAGAACAGACCGCAATCGTTCTTCAAATTCGCCCCGGAATTTTGCCCCAGCAATTAAACTGCCCATGTCCAGGCTAAATAGCTGGCGATTTTTCAAAGATTCCGGTACGTCCCCGTTGACAATTCGCTGGGCTAAACCTTCGGCGATCGCAGTTTTTCCGACTCCGGGATCGCCAATTAACACCGGATTGTTTTTTTGGCGGCGGGAAAGAACTTGCACCACGCGGCGGATTTCCTCGTCGCGGCCGATTACTGGGTCGAGTTTGCCGGCCTTGGCGGCTTCTGTCAAATCGCGGCCGTACTTGCTGAGGGCGTCGGAGTTAGCTTCGCCATCTTGATCTTGGCCTTTAGCGCTGCGGAGGCTGGCTTTCCCCGTTTCGGAATTTTTTTCTTGGACTTTAGTAGTGGCGCGGACAGATTTGATGGCTTCTTCGAGTTTTGGCCGATCGATCGTACCGGCTGGGGGTTTGCGATCGTAACCGGGGCGGCCCGGCGGCCCGTCGCCTTTTGTCAGCAACCTGCGGCCGACTCGTTCGTCTTCTACTAAGCCAATTAATAAATGTTCAACGGCGATAAAATTATCTTGCCAAGTCGCTCTGGTGGCCTCGGCAACATCTAACATCACTTCTAAGCCGCGGCCGAGGTATAGTTGGTCAGCGTTGGCAACTCTGGGCTGTCGTTTGGCAAAAGCATCTAACTGCTGGGCCAAGCGGGGGGCATCGACTCCAGCTTTGCTGAGAATGCTGTTAGCTAAGCCTTGCTGTTCGAGAAGGGCGATGGCTAAATGTTCAACCTCTAGCTGCTGATTGGCAAAGCGGCGGGCTACATCCTGGGATTTGACAATGGCTTCCCAGGCTTCATCTGTAAATTTGCTAGGGTCTGTTGGCTGCACGTTGGTTCCTCGCAATCAAGGGGATTCCTGTTGTTATCCGTTAATACATCGTCTGTTGACACTCCCTGACCTAAAGGACAAGGATTCTTAATTCAGCGACTGACCTTAAAATGTTGCGTCCTTTCGGCAATACTCAAACTTTTTAACCGTAGAAATCCTACCAATTAACGAGCCTGATTCGCAGCCACCCTCCTAGGGTCTATCTCCAAAAGCGTACTAGGATATTGACCTAGAGTTCGGGTATGCCCTACCCTACTTAACAAGACTAAATAGTTTGTTTCTCTGGTTAAAGGAACTGTGTTAAGCCCCTAGCTGTTTATAGAGTTTTCGCCGCTCTTTGTCTCCCGGTTTACGCCTCAAAGTGTGTCGTTAACTGTTTTTATGCACTATGGCGCAGGAGTTTAACCTTGACTACTCTAGTATACTAGAACTTTCCTGATTTTTAGGAAGGGATTTAAGAAATTAAAGCCGTCCTAGAAGGACAGGGTTTTAGACCCCATTTCCTTGATAACCATCATAATCTTTAAACACGATTGTGAATTTATGAGTGCGGTTAACCCAAAGGAAGTTGTGACATAATTGACCTCTTGCAAAAGCTTACACTCGGCAATCCACCCCGAAAGTTAGTGCGGTCAGACTCCTTGCGGGCGATTCGCTTCAAGATAGCTTCCCTCGCGCGTACTTATAAAAATATTGCCAGAAACAAGATTTTTGATCGGCTGAGATTTATGCTATTTCCCACTTACCAATTTCTAGTATTTTTCCTAATTATTTTTAGCGCGATCGTCTCTGTGAAACCCCAAGTCGATTTGTATAAAATTGTCTTGCTACTTTCCAGTTTATTATTTTATTCGTTTTGGAGTTTCGACTTTCTCTTGCTGCTCGTTTTAGGTACTGCCTACAATTATATCATTCTCCGGGCGGTCTGCAACGGCAAATATAAAAAACTTGCTTTAATCTCGGGGATAATTTTCAACATTGCCAATCTCGGCATCTTTAAATATTGCAACTTCTTTGTAACTTCTTTATTTGAGGTACTGAACCAGCTACAAATTCCAGCCAGCTTTCAAGTTTTGCAAATAATCGCCCCCGTCGGTGTGTCGTTCTACACTTTTAGAATGATTTCCCATTTAATCGACTGCTACCAGCAAAAAATCCCCTGTCCGAAATTTGTAGATTACGCCGCCTACATTACCTACTTTCCCCAAATTGCCTCCGGGCCAATCTCGCGACCTCGCGAATTTTACTCGCAGCTAAATTCACAAAAAAAATACGACTATCAAATCGAAGAAGTTATAGTTTTAATTTTATCGGGACTATTCAAAAAATATACTTTATCGAGCTTTTTGTTTAACTTCACTCAACTGCCCTTTAAAGTCCCCCACCAGTACAGCAGCATCGATTTAATCCTCGCCGCAATTTCCTATTCCTGTTTAATTTACGTAGATTTCAGCGGCTATTCGGATTTAGCCAACGGCATCTCCTGTTTGCTGGGTTTCAAACCCATCGCCAACTTTAATATGCCATACCGATCGCTGAGCCTACAAGAATTTTGGAAAAGGTGGCACATCAGTCTTTCCGAGTGGCTGAGGGATTACGTTTACTTTCCTTTAGGCGGTAACAAATACGGCAAGTTGAGGAAGTACCTAAATCTATTTTTAACAATGGCGATCGGCGGATTTTGGCACGGCGCAGGTTTAAACTTTATTTTCTGGGGAGCAATTCACGGTTTAGGATTAATTGTCAACCATTTATGTAAAGATATCCCCCAAGCTATCCACCTCAAATTAGACTATGCCTTTCCCAGATTTGCTAAATTTTGCAATTGGCTGTTAACATTTAGTTTTGTTACCTGTAGCTGGGTATTTTTTGGCACTCCCAACTGGGAAACTGCAGTGAAATTTTTTCAAGGAATTGTCCATCCTGCAGTCGCCACTTTTCAATTTAACTTTTGGCAATTGTATTTAGTAATTGCCGTCATTGGCGCGCTCAACTTGTGGGGCGATCGCATCGCCAAAGTATTGCAAACCGTATTGTCATTAAAAAACATTTTCTTTCGAGTTGTCTTAGTTTCGCTGCTCGTGTATACTATCTTGATGTTGGGGCCGAGTACCGTTCCACCTTTTATTTACTTTAATTTCTAAGAAATATGAAAGACCGGGAAATTTTGCTGATTGTTACTTCTGTAATTCTCACTTTAATATTTTCAAACTTATCATTATTTCTGAAAAGCTTTTCTTCAACTCCTTTCGCCAGTCCAGAAATCAAACAAGCAGCGCGCCAGATCGAAATAGACGGTTTCAGGAAATCCGAACAAGATTTTTGGAGCAAAATTAAAGATATTAACTTCGATAGCCTCCCCAAAAAATCAGAAATTCCTCATGCAAAAACCGAAACAAAAGCAGCCGCCCTGCCTCAAAAGCCTGCTAAAAAACCAACCCTAGCTAAACCCAAACTGACCAGACCTTATCGCAAATTTTTATTTATTGGAGATTCCGTAATGTTCGACTTAGGAATTAAACTCCAGTACACTCTTAAGCAAAAATACAATATCGCCGATACGAAAATTGACTACAAGGTATCGAGCGGATTAAATCGGATAGATTATTATGACTGGTATGCCAGAACCCGCACAATTATTAATGATTACCAGCCGGATGTAGTGATAGTTTTGTTCGGAGCAAATGACACTCAAGATATCACTGATTATCAAGGTAAATCCCGGGTAATTCTGACAAAAGAATGGCAAAAAGCTTATCAAGAAAGAGTAGAAAAATATGCCAAATTACTTGATTCGTCATCCGTGAGAAAAGTGTATTGGGTAGGTCAATCGATCCCTAACAAATCTTCGTATCTCAAAGCTTTTCCCATCATGAACGATATTTATAAAAATGCCAGTAAGTCTTCAGCAAAACTCGAATTTATTTCTACTTGGGACACTTTTGCACAAGCCGGAAAATTGGTTCCTGTAGTTGCTGATAAATCGGGGAAGCGCGGCTATGTAAAAAATAATGATGGCTTGCACTTTACCTCCCACGGAGCTCAAATTATCAGTGATTTAATCATTGACCAAATGGCGAGCGACAAAATCTTAAAAACTCCGAAAAAGAAATCATTATAATAGGTTGGGTTTCGTGACCCAACCTAAAAATTTGATGTTTCACCGATTACTGCAAAATTATATATTTAGTTCGGGATGAACATTTGCATTGCTAAGCCCGGTTTAGAGGAAAAATCAGCGCTTTAGTCATGAGAAATTTATTCGTGAAACCGGGTTTCTAGCTCCCTATGCGTCCAGGACTAATATTGACAAAAAGCAGCAGTAGATGTAAAGTTGCATAGAGCAGCAAACAACGGCGTCAATATCTACTAATTGTCATGGCGACAAATTATGACGAGCAATCAGTGGAAACCGATCGCACCACCATCCCTAAGCCAATGGAATGCACTGGCACAGCGCTAATCTTCAATCTCACTAAATATACTCAAGCTTGGGAAAGAATAAATACAGTTGAAGGAATCCTGCAACAGTGCGGGATCGAGCCTTTTGCTGAAGTTTTGGGCGTACCGAAAAACGGAATATTAAGGGGAAATATACCGACATCCTTCAGAAAACCGCATCCGAATTTGCTGTTTCGCGCTTTGGCGATTCAGGCATTTGGGAAGGTGCGAGAAGGTCTGATATCAAGTGAGAGAGCAGCTAGAGTAAGAAATTTTAGCAAAAATCTGCTGGGGGCGTTAGAATTGGAAACGCGAGGGGGAGCGACTCCTTTAATTCGGTGGTCTGTGGCTGTTAGTATTAAGTCAATTTGGTTGGATGAAGCAGGACAAGGGCAAGGCAAGGAAGCTGGTGTAAATCTCACAATCAATGCAGGGGAAATTGAGCGGCAGGTTGTAGAAGAGCAAATTAAAGTGTTAGCAAGCAACAAATTTGCTTTGGGCGACAGCAGCAGAAATCACAGCAGTAAGGAATATGAGAATTGTCTCGATTTTTGGGTGTACGGCCCGAGCTGGCTGCTGCCGAGCCTGCCAATGGATGGCGAGGAATATCTGTTTTGGATCGATCGAGTATTTGCTGCGATCGCAGTTAGGGGCGATCAGTACAAAGGTCAGGCCGAAAACGATGCAGCGGTAACAAACTTTTTGGAAGTTGTGGAAAATAATTGTAATGACTTGGAATTCTCCAAAATACTTGCCAAAATTTTTGAGTTCCTGCACCACCCGGAAGCGAGAGTCAAAAATCTCGCGGCAATTATTTTAGAACCTTACAAAGATAAGCTTGAGGGAAAATCGGCGCAGATTATGACAGCGATCGTATATAAATTTAAGGTAAAACATCAGCGCTTAGAAGGTCTGACTCTTCCCGAAATTGAGGAGTGCAAAGCGTCACTTTATCTCGGTAAAAGGGAAATTGACGACTTGTATGGTGAAGCTTTGTCGCTGTGCGACGATGGCGAGGTGGAGCTCGGAAGTTTCTTGTCAGCTAAACAAAGGCAATACCAAAATACTGTAGAGGAGCAGATCAACAATCTCAGCACGTTCGTTAAATCGATCGTAGATTGCCAGAGCTTGTTAGATGCTAATAGGGAACTTTTGTATTTGACTGTAGAGCTGCTGGAAAAATGGGATTATACCCTAGGCCATAAACTGGCCGCGCACCGTAAAAAACTCCAAAACCTGAGCTTTGACAAAAGCACCTCCGACCAGTGCATAAACCTCGACAAGGATCTCAATTATATCAGAGATTCGTTGCAGTATACTTTGTATGAAGTCACATCAAATATTAACAGCAAAATTAGAGAGTTAGAACTTTCGGCGTCCAAAAATAGCAAGACTGCAACAGATATGTTTAAGTGGATGTGGCTATTCTTCGCGGTGGGGTTTTCAGGAGGGCTATTTTTGTATTTATCGGAGTCATTCCTTAAGTCGATATTCCTGGTCAGCGACATCAGCGAATTTCTAGTTTATTGGGGTATTTTATTTAGTGTGATGGTGGTATTTTTGTTAGTATTAGGTGTATTCTTTTCGGCGATAGCTGCTTCAGACAATCGCCGAAGATCTAAATTAATTCCTAAATTTGACAGCTTAAGCCAAATAGGCAGCAGTTTTTCTGGTTCTTGGAAAAAAATTTACTTGCAGCAGTTTTTACCGTCGGTGCGATCGAATTAAAAGTGTTGAAAACCCCCTCGCATCCCCTCAGTACGGTGCGTCAGAGAAAGAGTTTCAATCTAACTCAAAAAGCTTGTTTCTGACGCACCCTACCAGGACTAGCAAGACGAACTCTAGGAGGCGCTCACCGCACTTACTTTCTGACTGCTGCTGTTTTGATTTCCCAGTTGAATTAATTCAACTTTATATCCATCTGGGTCTTGCACAAAAGCGATGACAGTTGAACCGTGCTTCATCGGCCCGGGTTCCCGAATAACTTTACCGCTGCGGGCTTTAATTTCTTCGCAAGTAGCGTAAATGTCGTCAACGCCGATCGCAATATGACCGTAAGCATCACCCAAATTGTACTCTGTGACGCCCCAGTTGTATGTTAATTCCAAAACTGTAGTGTCTGATTCGTCGCCGTAGCCAACAAAAGCCAGAGTAAATTTACCGTCTGGATAGTCCTTTTTCCGCAGCAATTTCATGCCCAGAACCTCGGTGTAAAATTTGAGGGATTCTTCCAGGTTGCCGACTCGGAGCATCGTGTGTAGTAGTTGCATTTAGCTCACTCCAAATTTTTTAAGCTTTCATCTATTTTAGCGATTTCTTGCTGAAAAAACTCGCGCCTCAACCGTCGCAAGTGCCGCTGGTTGATAACTGCCTATTGGATTTAGCTTTGTACTTCCACCACACCCCTAAACATATTCATGCCGCAAGTAAATAGGTATCGTCCAGGCTTTTGAGGGGTGAATTCAACAGTAGTTACCTGATTTAGAGGTAATTCTCGCACAATGTGGAAATCTGGTAACAACACTTTTTCAAGACAACTATTGGGGTCGCGCCTCAAGAAATTGAGCCTCACTAATTGACCTGCTTTCACAACTACAGTGGCAGGCTCATAACCCCCGTCTACAGTAATAGTCAACTCTTGTATCCCCTGAATATATTCAGCTTGCTGCCCTTTAGCTTTACTGAACAAAAACCACCACAATTCCAAACCAATTAATGTCAAACCACCTATTGTGACGCCAACTTTTAAACCTAGTGGCTGTTCAATGCTACGGAATTGAGTCGTTGAAGTAGAATCCTGGACGGACATTTCGGAAGCTTGAACTCCCGATGCCATTCCCATCACAAGTCCTAAACTCGCGAGGCTTCCCCAAATTTGACTAGGCTGTAACATTTTTCTAATTCCTCCAAATTTATGCACTAGATTTGGCTTGAAAGTTCCGCAATCGCAAAGCATTAGTAACTACAGAGACTGAACTGAAAGCCATTGCTGCACCGGCGATAATTGGATTGAGCAGCCAGCCAAACATGGGGAACAAAATGCCCGCCGCGATCGGTATTCCAGCGATGTTATAAATAAACGCAAAAAACAGATTTTCGCGGATGTTCCGCATGGTGGCGCGGGAAAGTTTAATTGCTGTAACTATGCCTTGCAAATCTCCTGAAATTAAGGTAATGTCGCTGGCGGCGATCGCCACATCGGTGCCGGTGCCGATCGCAATTCCCACGTCTGAAGCGGCCAAAGCCGGTGCATCGTTAATCCCGTCTCCCACCATCGCGACAATTTTTCCTTCCCCTTGCAGGGCTTGGATTTGAGCTGCTTTTTGGTCGGGTCTAACTTCGGCAAAAACCCGAGTAATGCCGACGGATTGGGCGATCGACTCCGCAGTCGCGCGATTATCTCCAGTCAGCATCGCCACCTCCAAACCGAGTTTTTGAAGTGCTTTCACCGCCTGCGCTGACGATGGTTTGAGAGCATCCGCAATGCCCAGAATTGCCTCTATTTTGCCTTCGGAGGCCATCCAAACAACCGTTTTGCTTGCAGCTTCCAAAGCTCTGCCGCGCAGTTCCAGATATTCAGTATCGCAGCCTAGTTCCTGCATCCACCTCAGCGTTCCCAGGGCGATCAACTTTCCGGCTACAACCCCGCGAACACCACTCCCGGCGATCGCCTCAAAATCCTTAACATCCGTCAAATTAACCTCTTGAGATTGAGCGTACCTCACAACAGCTTCCCCCAAAGGATGCTCCGAATTGCGCTCGACAGACGCCGCCAATTGCAGCAACTTTAACTCATTGCTGTCCGCCGTTCCCCTAACTGTCACAAAATCAGTTACCGTCGGCTTGCCTTCTGTGAGAGTTCCAGTTTTATCTAACACAATAATTTGGATTTGGTGAGCCAATTCTAAACTCTCGGCTCCTTTAATTAAAATCCCGTTTTCTGCACCTTTACCAGTTCCCACCATCACAGCAGTCGGAGTCGCCAAACCCAAAGCACAGGGACAGGCAATAATCAGCACTTCCACCATCGTCACTGTGGCTAGAGTGAAGTTTCCCGTCGCATTAAACCAGATAATGAAAGTAGCTAAAGCGATGGCAATTACTGCGGGAACAAACCAACCAGTCACTTGGTCTGCTAACTTTTGAATCGGTGCTTTTGAACCCTGTGCGTCCTGCACCATCTTGACAATTTGAGCTAAAAATGTATCTTTGCCAACTCTTGTCGCCCGAAACTTGAAGCTGCCAGTTTTGTTAATTGTGGCTCCGATAACTTCGTCGCCAAGCTGCTTTTTAACAGGCAAACTTTCTCCCGTAACCATTGCTTCATCTACTGTGGAAGAGCCTTCAATAACATCTCCATCTACGGGGATTTGCTCTCCCGGCCGCACCTGCACGATGTCGCCAATTTCCACTTTGGCGATCGGCACTTCCAACTCTTCCCCGTTGCGAATTATCCGAGCAGTTTTTGCTTGCAAACCCATGAGTTTCCGAATGGCTTCGGAAGTCTCTCCCTTCGCCCGATTTTCTAGGGTTTTTCCCAACAAAATTAAGGCGATCACGCTGGCGGCTACTTCGTAGTAAACGCTAGGAGTCAAACCTTGGGCCGTCAAGAAACCGGGAAAAAATGTCACAAATACAGAATAAAAGTAAGCAGCACTCGTTCCCAATGCAATCAGGGTATCCATTGTTGCTACGCGCCGTTTTAGGGATTTCCAAGCTCCCACATAAAACGATTTCCCGCACCAGAATTGTACGGGTGATGTCAGGACTAATTGCAGCCAAAAATTGTGCAGCCATGCGGGAATAAATGGCAGATGCAAGCCAGTCATCGCTGGAATAGCGCCCACAACTAGCAGGATGCTTATGATACCTGCCGTCCAGAGTTTCCGCTGCAAGTTTTGAGATTCCGATTTGCGATCGGCTTGTTCGGAATCATCCTCTGGCGCCGCCATTTCTTGAAGCGGCAAAGCTTGGTATCCCGCAGCATCAACAGCCGATTGAATTGTTTCTAAGTCGGTTTGCTTGGAGTCGTAGTGGATGGTTGCTTGTTCCATCCCAAAATTGACATGACACTCAATTACGCCGGAAACAGATTGAATGGCTTGTTCGATAGATGAAGCACAAGAAGCACAACTCATGCCCCGCAATTTAAGTGTGAGATTGTCCATAGATTCCCTCCTAAATTAGACAATTACCTTCTGTGTTTAAATAGCGGGATAGCCAGCAGATGCGATCGCTTTCCTAACTTCACTTTCCGACTTAGCGGTTTGAATCGCGACCAATTTTGTCTTGAGATCCGCCTCAACACCAGCGGCTGAGTCAATGGCTTGGACTGCTTTTGCGATCGTATTCGCACAAGCAGAACAAGCCATCTTAGGAACTTTTAGCTGTAAAGTCATAGTTGGAACCTCAGCAGAAACTACTCTGCTCAATAAATGAATTAACTTTATTGTAAAGTCTCCAGTTCACTGGAGAGTCAAGGGGAATTGCGAAATAAATCAGAAATTCTCAAAAAAGTGGTTTGACACGCTACCCATTATGGGTAAGGCGCGCACTGTGCACCCTACATAATTCGGTTGTCCACCCTGTAAATCTTAAATTTGAGTGCGATCGACGGCACAGCAATAATTCTTTACAATTCCGAGGAAAAAATTTCATCCTAATTTCATTTATATGTGGAAAGCTGAAGATAAATGGCAGTTTTAAGGATATAAAATCGATGAAACCAATTTCATTAAAAACAGGCTTTGCAGCCCTGATATTGACCGCCGCAGCCGCTTTAACCAGCGGAGTGCTTGCAGCTTGTTCAAAAGCCCCTTCCAGCGAAGCTCAAGCCCCAAATATTACGGCTGCAACCGAAGCAAACAACAAGCAAGACATGGCACAAGGCGGCGGCATGAATCATGGCATGAATCATGGCATGAATCACAATATGTCAATGGATTTAGGCCCGGCTGATGCCGACTACGATTTGCGATTTATTGATGGCATGACAGTACACCATCAAGGTGCTGTAAACATGGCAAAAGAGGTACTCAATAAATCCAAACGTCCGGAAATGAAAAAACTAGCAAATAACATTATTGCTGCTCAGAACCGCGAAATCAATCAAATGAAAGAGTGGCGAAAAGCTTGGTATGCCAAAGCCAGCAGTACGCCAATGGCTTATCACGCTCAAATGGGTCACATGATGGCAATGACTCCCGAACAAATGCAAAACATGATGATGAGCATGGATTTAGGGGCGGCTGACGACCAATTTGACTTGCGATTTATCAATGCGATGATTCCTCACCACGAAGGAGCTTTAGTGATGGCTGAAGATGCTTTGAAGAAGTCAAAACGGCCGGAAATGAAGAAATTATCTCAAGAAATTCTGACTTCGCAAAAGCAAGAAATTGAGCAAATGAAAGAGTGGCGACAAGCTTGGTACAAACAGTAATTTAGCTGCCATAAACAAAACGTGACACAAATCCACAACATGAGTGACAGGAATCACAGTAGGTCAATAGTTCAGGAAATAGTTGCTTCACAAAAGCCAGAAATTGAAGACATGAAAAAGTGGCGACCACCTTGGTATAAACTGTCACGTAGCTCGACTGTGGCTGTCAGCATTTGTCTGACTCCACCTCAGTTTCATTAGATTACGTAAAAATACTGTAGACAATTGAGCCGCCCTACCTCTAAAGTAGTAGATAAGTCAGGAAAAAGCTATATAGAGTGGGTGGGTCATGATCTTGAACAGCTTGGAATTAAACACAACTTATCAATCAAATGCAGCTGCAGAGGAGTTAGTTAGCGCATGGACACAGGAAAGTGAAGCGCAAGCAGAGATAACAAAACGGGGAAAAAATTTACAGAACAATCGCTTGGCATTAGGCACAACTTATCTTCGTATTTTAGAAGCCGGTGGGCATCTGGGCTGCTGAGGCGAAATTTCATCCTAATTTCATTTGGCAGTGAAATACTAAGTTGAGTAGAGCAATTCTAGCTCTCGGTCATTGCTTAGCGGTCGCTTCTTGGAAAATGCTAATAAGTAGCTCCAGTTAATTGGGTTCACTTACTTATTTTGGCAAAATACCAACCGTTAAACCTGTGGCACTCAACCTGATTTCAAGGACAATGCCAACGATGATATTTCACAAATATGCTCAATCTGCGGCAATTATTAGCAGCTTTTCTGGAACTTTGTTCAGCCTAATTTTGCTAACTTCTCCCGCCGCTGTTTTTGCCCACGCTGGCCACGGAGATGAATTTCACCAAAGGGGCGAAGCAACTCAAACTCCTGCTGCTATTTCTGTCGATGCCGAAACAGCAAAACGATTAGGTATTAAAGTCTCCCCTGCCGCCCGCCAGCAACTAGATATCGGCATCAAAACCACAGGACAAATTGAAACTTTGCCCAACCAAAAAGTCGAAGTGACTGCTCCTGTTGCTGGCAAAGTAGTAGAGTTGCTGGTTAAGCCTGGGGACAAAGTATCAAAAGGTCAACCGGTTGCGGTTTTATCGAGTTCAGAATTAGGACAGTTGCGGGTTGAATCTCTCTCGAAACGTGCCGAAGCTGAGGCAGATTTGCAGCAAGCGGAAGGCGATCTCAAACTAGCACGAGAAAATTACGATCGCCAACTTCAAATATCCGCAGCAGAAATCGCCCAAGCCCAAACTCAATTGACAGCGGTAACTAAGCAGTACCAGCGAGAACAAGAATTAGTAAACAAGCGTTCAGTTGTGCAAGCTGCTAAAGAAAACTATCAACGTCAATTTGAAATAGCGCAAGCCGAAATAGCGCGGGCAGAAACAGAATTAACTATTGCTAAAGAACAGTTCGATCGCGACAAAGAATTAGCGGCATCAGGAGCGATCGCGCGGCGCACAATGCTGGAATCGCAAGCCCACTTCGCCGAAGCAAAAGCCACTGTTGCTAAGGCAAAAAGCCGTCCTGAAGTTATCAAAGCCGAAACCGAAATTAAACAAGCCGAAGTAGACCTCCCTATGCGGGAATTGCGGGAATCTCAAGGCCGACTAGCAGAAGCAAAAGCTCAACTTACCAGAGCTCAGAGCCGCCGGGAAGTCCTAGAAGCCGAGAACCAACTCAAACGCGGCAAAACTGCCGTCGAAGTCGCTCAGTCGCGCATTCGCTTGGCTGACGCAGCCTATCAAGCGCGGCTCCAACAATTAGGAACTGTTGCCAATGATCGAGGACTCGTTACCGTAGTTGCTCCGATTTCGGGGACGGTAGCCGATCGCGAAATCACCCCAGGAGAGTCAGTAAACGCTGAAAAACCGTTGATGAGTCTGTTAAATGACAGCCGCGTTTTTGCCACAGCCAATATTTACGAAAAAGACCTGAATCAAGTAAAACAGGGTCAGGAAGTCAGGGTAAAAGTCGCTAATTTACCCGATCGCACTTTCAATGGAAAAATCGCCTTAATTGGGTCATCAGTGGAAGGAGAAACGCGGGTGGTGCCGGTGAAAGCAGAACTAGATAATATTAACGGTGAATTAAAGCCCGGACTGTTTGCTGAGTTGGAGATTTTAACCGACAAAACAGCCACCAATATTTTAGCAATTCCGAGTGCGGCGGTAGTAGATGTTAGCGGTAAAAAAACCGTTTACGTCCAAAATGGCAATGCTTATCAAGCTGTTGAAATTGAACTCGGTCAGACGGCGGGAGATTTAGTTGAAGTGAAGAGGGGTTTATTCGAGGGAGATTTGATAGTAACGCAGCGAGCACCTCAACTTTACGCACAATCTTTGCGGGGCGGCAGCAAGCCCTCAAAAGACGAGGAAAAGAAAAAGGCAACTCCCAAGGTAACAGAGGTTAATTTTAATAATTTACCCGTTTCTTTATGGTGGGCGGGAATAGGGGGAGGAGTAGCGATCGCATTTCTAACTTTCACAGCCGGCGTGTTGTGGGGAAATCGGCGCAAATTGCCAGCAATACCAGCGGATTCTGGAAACAATGCCGGAAACAATAGTTTTTCTGCCTCTGCATCGGCGTTGGACAATGAACTGCTGTTACACAATGACAACCATCACGTTAAAACTCAAGAGGCAGAAGTCAATCGATTTTAGATTTTAGATTTTAGATTTTAGATTGAAGCATTGACCCCACGGATAAATTCGGGGGGCAAGTTTTATCGGATACAGGTTTTTTATTTCTGGACGGATGAATCCGGGGGCTTGTATCCTGGATGCTTTCGGTCAAGAGTTTGAAGTAACAGCACGACACGGAAATCACGGATACACGGATAGCTGTTTTTATCAATGCCCAATGCCCAATGCCCAATTCCCAACTCCCAAATTATTAAATGTTCAGCACTATTCTTAGATGGGTAATTAACCGCCGCTGGCTAGTTGTTATCGCTACCATTATTATTAGTCTTTGGACATTGTATATCATCCCCCAAATGTCCCTTGATGTCTTCCCTTCTTTTGCACCCCCGCAAGTCGAAATTCAGACGGAAGCACCGGGGCTCGCGCCGGAAGAAATCGAGTCTTTGGTAACACTACCGATCGAAAGTGCAATTAACGGAACTCCTGGGGTAACAGCAGTGCGATCGTCTTCCGCTGTGGGCCTTTCTGCCGTTAAGGTAATCTTTGATTGGGGAACTGAAATTTATCAAGCGCGCCAGTTGATAACAGAACGGTTGCAGCAAGCTGAAAGCAAACTCCCGGCTGGGGTAGAAACACCGCAAATTTCTCCGACAACTTCTCCAGTCGGCTTGGTGATTACCTATGCTTTTACCTCGGAAACTACTCCTTTGATGGAAGTGCGCCGTCTGGTTGATTGGCAAGTCACAAATCGCCTTCTAGCTGTGACTGGCGTTGCTCAAGTGGTGGCTTACGGCGGCGAAGAAAGGCAGTATCAAGTATTAGTAGAACCCGCCAAGTTGAAAGCTTTTAATGTGTCGTTGCAGCAAGTTGCCGAAGCGGCGGCGGCTGCGAATGTTAACGCGCCCGGGGGGTATTTAATTACGCCGGATCGAGAAACTTTAATCCGGGGGGTGGGGCGGATTGAGTCTCTGGAAGATTTGCAGCAATCGGCGATCGACTCTCGCCACGGGACACCCGTCAGAATTGCTGATGTAGCTAATGTCAAGATTGGTGCTGCAATCAAGCGGGGCGATGGCAGTTTTAACGGCAAAAAAGCTGTGATTGTGATGGTAAACAGACAGCCAGTTGCTGATACTCCGACGGTAACTAAAGCGGTTGAAGCAGCAATGGCTGAGGTGCAGCAAGCTCTGCCAAAAGATATTAAAGTTACTGTGACTTTTCGACAGGAAGAATATATTAATTCCTCGGTGGAGAATGTGCGATCGGCTTTAGTTGAAGGCAGTATTATCGTCACCATTATCCTCATCCCGTTTTTGATGAATTGGCGCACTCTGGCGGTTGTTTTGCTGGATTTCTTTCTGACTTGGCTGTTGGCGCTGCTGGCGATGAATTGGCTGGGGCTGGGGCTGAATACGATGACTTTGGGGGGTTTGTCGGTGGCGATCGGCACTGCGATCGACGATGCTATTGTCTATGCGGAAAATACCTACCGCAATTTGAGAGAAAATACGTCTTCTCTTCATCCACGTCCGGTGATGGATGTAATTTTTGACGGCAGTCAAGAGGTGCGCGATTCTTTAATTGGCGCCACTGTAATTGGGATTGTGGTGTTTTCGCCAATTTTTACTTTGCCCGGTGTAGAAGGTCGAATTTTTACGCCGATGGGGATTACTTATTTGGTAGTTGTGGTGATTTCTAGTCTAGAATCGCTGTTAATATCTCCGGCTCTTTGTGCTATTTTGTTGCCTAATAAACGCATGAGTGCTGCGGAACCTTGGCTGCCGAGATTTTGCAAGAAAGTATATCATTTTTTGATAAATTTGTCAATGCGCTATTCGAGGATTATTTTAGCTTTAGCTGCTGCTAGCATGGTGGCTACATTAATTATTTTGCCATCCTTTGGACGGGTGTTTTTGCCGGAGTTTCAGGAGCAAACTTTGGTGAATACTATTATGCTTTATCCGGGGGTGTCTTTGGAGACAACAGATAGCGCGGCTTTTGCTATTGAAGATGCACTTAAGGATGATACCAGGTTTGAATACGTGCAAGTGCGATCGGGCAGAGCTCCGGGAGATGCTGATGCTGCGGGAGTCAATTTAGCTCACATTGATATCGGTTTGAGCGAGGCTGGGATGAAAAACAGGCCGCAAACTTTGGAGGCGCTGCGGCAGGAATTTGCTAAATTGCCGGGAGTTGCACCAAATATCGGCGGTTTTATTTCTCACCGGATGGATGAGGTTTTATCTGGTGTCAGAAGTCAGATTGCTGTCAAAATCTTTGGCCCGGATCTGGATCGACTTCGCAGCATCGGTGCCCAAGTTGAAGAGCAAATGAAAACAGTTGACGGAATTGTGGATTTGCAACTCGAACCGCAGGTGCCAGTGCAACAAATTCAAATTAAGTTTAACCGTCAAGCTGCGGGTAGATATGGTTTGAAAATCGGAGAGCTTTCTGAAATAATTGAGACAGCTTTAAACGGCAAAGTGGTTTCTCAAGTTTTGGAGGTGCAGCAAACTTTTGACTTAGTTGTTTGGTTGCAGCCTGAAGCCAGAAACAACCTAGAAACTATTCAGAATTTGTTGGTTGATACTCCAAGCGGTAACAAGATTCCCCTCGCCCAAGTTGCGACTGTTAAATACGGTACGGGCCCAAATACGATTAACCGCGAGAATGTTTCCCGGTTGATTGTGGCAGCTGCTAATGCTAAAAATAGGGATTTGCGATCGGTTGTGAATGAAATTCAAGCTAAAGTCAAAGGAGAGGTCGAGTTGCCTTTTGGCTATTTTATCCAGTACGGCGGTCAATTTGAAGCAGAGCAAAGAGCTTCGCAAAATATTATGATATTTAGCGCAATCGCCTTTTTGGTAATTACAGTATTGATGTACTTGTCCGTCAAGTCTATCGCTTCAACTGCTATGATTATGATTAATTTGCCGATCGGATTAGTGGGAGGAGTAATTGCGGTAGCTTTGACGGGCGGCATCATCTCTGTAGCTTCTTTAGTTGGCTTTGTGACTTTATTTGGCGTTGCCACCCGCAACGGCTTGTTATTAGTAGACAACTACAACACTAAATTTGCCGAGGGAATGCCTTTTAAGGAAGCAATTATTAAAGGCTCGATGGAACGGCTCAACGCCATCCTGATGACCGCTTTAACGTCAGCTTTGGGTTTAGCACCTTTAGTCTTAGAAGGCGGCCCCGGAAAGGAAATCCTGCAACCTTTGTCAGTAGTAGTTTTAGGCGGATTATTTACTTCTACTGCCTTGACTCTGTTAGTTTTGCCAGCTTTGTATACTCAATTTGGTAAATTTTTACGACCTCAAAAACCTCAGGTCGCTGTTGAAGACGCCAAGGTACTTAATGTGTGATATTTTCTAATTAGTGTCAGTCAGCAAGGAGTCAAACCAATGAAATCGCTCAAATCAAATTTAATTGTTCTAGGCAGTGTGGGATTGCTGTTTTTGGGAGCTTGCAGTAAAGGCGACCAAGCAAGCGATCCAAATAGCAGTCCAGCCTCCTCTCCTGTTGCCTCTCAACCTGCGTCTTCGGCTCCTGCAAAAGCAACTCAAGGGGGGCAAGTTGTAAAGTCTGGAGCTTACTATTTAGAGTTTGTACCTGAAAAAGAAGCTACGGGAACTCATTTAGATGTTTATGTGCAAAAAGGGGATAAAAAGGAACCAGTTCCTAACGCGAAAGTGACGGCTCAAGTGCAGTTGCCGAATGGAAAGCAGCAAACCCTAGCTCTCAAGTATGATGCTGAGGGCAAACATTACGCTGTGGTGTTTCCCGGCAAAGATGCAGGAAGTTATCCCGTGAAAGTGACTGCGGATATTAACGGAGAAAAAGTTGACGGTCGTTTTACCTTCAATCAATAGATAGCGGATTGATGAATGCAGTGTTAGTAATTTAAATTGTCAAAAATTTGAATCAATTAGTTCAAGTTGCAATTTGAAATCTACGATGGGCAATTCAACCTGTCTCCGGCATTTCCACTAATCTGCTAGTTTCAAGGCGCTTCTGCGTTATTGGCAGCGAAATTACAAATTCCGTCCCTTCTCCAAGTCCCGAAAGGCACTCCAAGCAGCCACAGTGCTTTTCTCGAATAATTTGGCTGCTAATTGATAACCCTAAACCCGTTCCTTTACCGACGGGTTTTGTGGTAAAAAAGTGATTAAATATTTTATCTTTGACTTCTTCAGTCATACCAGGGCCGTTGTCGGAAATGCGGATGATTGCCCGATCGCCTTCCGCCACTTCTGTGCTAATCTGAATCTTAGGACAGCTTCTCTCGCTATTCAAAACAGGCGAATTAGAAGTGTCTCGCAAAACATCAATGGCATTACTGATAATGTTCATGAATACCTGATTTAGTTGCCCTGCATAACACTCAACCAGCGGTAAATCGCCGTACTCTTTAATCAGTTCGATAGCAGGGCTTGTGCCATTTGCTTTCAGTCGGTGCTGGAGAATTAGCAGGGTACTGTCGATTCCTTCGTGAATGGAAGCAAAACTCATACCGTCTGTGTCTAAACGCGAAAAATTGCGCATCGACGAAACAATTACGCAGATTCTGTCAGTTCCTACCTTCATTGAACAAAGGAGTTTTGGCAAGTCTTCCCTTAAAAAATTGAGTTCTACTTTCTCAATTTCTTCTTGGATTTCTGCTGCTGGATTGGGATAATATTTGTCATATAAATTGACTAGCCGCAATAAATCTTCAACATAATTGCGTGCGTAGGCGATATTTACATCAATAAAGTTGATGGGATTGTTAATTTCGTGGGCAATTCCTGCTGTCAGTTCTCCCAAAGCTGATAACTTTTCGGTATGTACTAATTGAGCTTGGGTTTGCTGGACTTGTTGCAAAGCTAGTTCTAGTTCTTGGGCTTTTTCTCTCAGTTGAGACTCAGATTGTAGCAGCGCTGTTTTGGCTTTTTTTCGTTCTAATATTTCTTTACTTAAAGAAGCATTGGCTCTCGAAAGTTTGGCTGTTCTTGCTTTCACTCGCTGTTCTAATACTTCTGCTAGTTCAGCAAGTGCTGCCTCCGCTTTACGGCGTTCTGCAATCTCATTTTCTAATGCTAAGTTGGCGGCTTCTAGCTTGGCAGGACTGGGAAGTGCCAGTGCAAAAGGCATCAATGTTAATAGCAACAAAACTGAACTTCCGGCTACGAAAGCTGTAATGGCTTTCATGAACTCTGACACTAAAGATTCAGGAAACCAAACATACCATGTTTCTATGACGTGGATTGTGCCGCAGGTAACGAAGAAAGCTCCAAATACCAGGAACATCCACTGAAAGGGGATATCTCGCCCTTTGTAAAGGGCATAAACTAGCATTGTGGGAATTGCATAATAGGAAACTACTATGATAATTTGCAGCCAGTTCCAACTAGGCATTCCCGAGTTGACTAAAACCGAAGTAATTGCTAAGCCAATCATAAAAATCCTTGATGGTAATCGGGTCAATTTTTACGAAAAATACTCGATTATATCAATGCACTATTTATGGCGATCGCACTTTATTTCCTATTTCGTTGCCTCTCTTTTTTTTAATGGGAAGAAAACTCTCCCTGCCAGACTTTGGAAGTAGATGCCCCCGACAGTAATTAAAAAGACGAAATAGGCGATCGCCTGCACGACATAGAGCTTATCCGTGTAGCCAAACAACGCACTCAACAGCAAACCGGGAAACTTGTCTTCTGGAAGCAGTTTCGATGTATTCCAGACCATTGGCCCGAGAATGCAAGAGTGGATTTTAGTAAATCTTTCGTAATAGAAACACAGCCCTGCTGACTCGCGATTTGCTTGCGATAAAATATTCACAGCGCTGTCAAAAAGTCCCAAAGTAGATACCAGTAAACCCGCTACAATGAAGAGCAATAAAATGCCCATATATTTGAAAAACAGGCGGATATTAATTTTGACTCCCCATTTAAACAGCAGGACACCAAGTCCGGTGGCTGAGAGAATGCCCGCCAAAGCACCAATCGCTGGCATAATCCCTTGTTGAAACTTGGCAACGACAAACAAAACGGTTTCAAATCCTTCGCGTAAAACGGCAATCAAAACTAAACTAAATACGCCCCAGCCGGCATGAGAATTTTGGGTTAAAGCAGCACTTACGGCGCCTTCGACTTCGGCTTTCATAAATCGCGCTTGCTTGGTCATCCAAATCAGCATCCAGCTCAGCATTGCGATTGCTAAAACCCCAAAGGTTGCTTCTAGCAGCGATTCCATAATCGGTGCAAAAGGCTGATTGGATGCGGACAAAATTTGAAGTGTCCAGCCGAACAGTACACCTATCAAAGCGCTGGCAATCAGTCCAACCCCAACACCCCCAAAAACCCAAGGACTTAAATAACTTTGTCCCGACTTTTTGAGGCAAGCGAGAACGATTCCGACAACTAAGGCGGCTTCGACTCCTTCGCGGAGAGTAATTACAAATGTGGGCAATGCTTCGCTAAAATTCATCTTTTTAGTTGAGGTAATATCGGGAGGTAATTGGTATTTTTTTTACCAATTACCGTTGGCGGTTTGAGTTAACTTTTTTAAGAGGCGGGTTTGAGAACTTTTTGGCTGTCGTTCTCGATCGCTTTAACTAGCTGGGTGACTTGTTCGGTGGTTTTTACAGGGGCTGCAGGCGCGATCGCACTTGGCCAACTTGTTTTAAGTTCAGTCATGCTGGCAACAATTGCTTTGTCGGTTTCGGGGCTGGTTTTAGCCACTTGTTCGGCGATATCTTTGTACAGCGTTTCGGCGTACATGACAAAACCCCGCGAATCTTGGTATTCAATAATTGCGGAAATTTTGCCGTTAGCAACTGCAGCTCCGTATTCGGAATTAGCTGTATCCAGCAAGCCGTTAATCACTTGCAGCACGAATTTCGGATCTTTGCGCTGCGCTTCGGGAAGGCCGGCAATTGCTCCGTCAACTGCTTGCATTGAGGTGTCAAATTCCGCATTCACTTGAGCCGGATCTTTTGCACCCGCTTTAACTAAATCCTGCAATTTAATTAAAGTAGCCTTAAATTCGGGAATTTTACGCTCGTTTAGCTGATCTTCCACATCGGCATAAATTTCTTCGACTGGATGCCCGATGTGAGGTTCTGCCTGGTCTGGTTTGCCTTGCTCCAAGAGTTCTTTTGCTACGATAAGATGCCCTTTCATCAAGCCGAGTTTAGTCATGTAGTCTACATCTTTGGCTTCGCCTGTGAGGACGATATCCTCAATAGTTACCAAGTCTTTGATTTGGTCGAATTGGGCTTGAGTAATGACATTTTTTGAAACCAATTCTTCGACTTTTCCGTAAGGGCGGCTGGCTTGAATTTTGTTAGAAAGTGCCGGTATTCCTAACTTGGCTTCGAGTTTATCTAACTCCGAAAGAATGGCAGTATTGATGTTAATGCCGGGCTTTCCTCCGTGATTCCCGCTGTGACCGCTTGTGGCTGCGGGAATCGCGGTGGGTGAGGCGCCCGGTGAGGCGGTGCTGCCGGTGTTGCTGGCTGTGGGGGAAACGCAACCAGCCAGAGCAACGATGATGGCTGTAGCAGTGGCGGTCGGTAATAAGCGAAATGTTGATAACATGGCTGTTGCTAATTTTTACGTTATGTGCATTTTGGCTCACAACTTATTAAGAAAGATTCTCAATTATTTGCGAGCTATTCATTTTACCTATTTGCGATCGAGCTTGTCAAATAATTTCATAATTTCTTTATTTGAATCGGCGCACCGTGGTAGCAGGGTTTGGGTTAAGTGATGACTTCAAATACCCCCATGCAGCCTGCTTCGGCGATCGCATCTTGATGGGGATGAAACATAAATTTTCCAGCGTAGCCGTAGGTAAATTCTAAAATATGCCGTTCAGCTACTCCCATTGTGATTACATCGGTTCTTTCACTGGGAGTTAAAGTCATTCCCGTGCGATATACGTCAAAAAAGTTGGCGTGCAGGTGAAAAGTCACTGCGGCTTCGTACTCAATCAGGTTGAGAACGTACAGCCGGATTAGCTGATTTCGGTAAATAGAGATCGGGTTGTTCATGTAATAATTGGGCAACCCGTTAAAAGCGTAAAGTTCGTTTTTTTCGTCGTCGTTTACGTCGTATCCTCCCATGATTAACAAGATTTCATCGGCGGGAGGGCGGGGTTTTGGCGGATCGATGATGAACATTCCATAGAGTCCTTTACCTATATGGCGAGTTACGGGCTCAATATGGCAGTGATATAGATGCACTCCGTAGGGATTGGCATCGAATTCATAAATAAATACCGAACCGTGTTTCACTGGTTTAACGCCATCCATTTCGCTAGTATGAACGCCGTGAAAGTGCAGCGAATGAGAATGTCCGGCTTTGTTATAAAAAATGACGCGGATACGATCGCCCTCAGTTGCCCTCAATGTTGGCCCCGGCACGCGATTGTTCACGTTCCAGGTGTTGAAAGTGACGGCGCTGTTAAGTTGGACGATCGAAGTATTAGCTTCCAGGCGAAATTCGCGTACCGTGCGCCCGTTTTCGCGCGTCACCGTGCCGTAATCAAAATCCCGCGCAATTTGCATCGGGTTGATATTGCTGATGGTGACTGCATCTGCGGGCATTGGCGGTACTCTCGCCACAGCCGATCGTTTTTGGGTCAAATTTTGCAATGCGATCGCGCTGCCCGCTACCCCAGCACCAGCTATTCCTAGCTGTAGCAGTTGGCGGCGACTCCAGCGCCCCGGCTTTTTCATGGCGGGACGATCGGATAAGTCTGCCATACTTCTTGATAATTATTCTCAAAAATTTGATTGCATTTGAGTATAAGACATTTCCAACTTATTGTCAATAATTGTCAACTGCTATCTTTTCCTGCGAAGTCAATCGATTTTAGATTTTAGATTTTAGATTTTAGATTTATTCCCGTCAGTCAGCCTGCGCGTTGGAATGAATCCGGGGGCTTGCAATCCAATTAGTTTGGGTCATAAAATTTCATGCTGATTTCATGTCAGTATGCGATCTTAGATGTGGGGTAGATGCTGCCGCTAACAATGTATAAGGATTTACCGCTATAAATTAATCTTATGAGAGTTTTGCTAGTTGAAGACGAGCCAGATTTAGGAAAAGCGATCGAGCGCACTTTAAAGCAGGAAAAATATATAGTTGATTGGGCTTTGGATGGCAGTGAAGCTTGGGAATATTTAGACAGCCAGTGGACGCAATATAATCTGGCTATTTTTGACTGGTTGCTACCAGGATTGTCAGGATTGGAACTGCTGGGGAGATTGCGTGCTAAACATAGCGCACTGCCCGTCTTGATGCTAACAGCAAAAGACCGAATGGAAGATAAAGTTGCGGGACTAGATGCCGGGGCTGACGATTATTTAGTTAAACCTTTTGGGATGGCGGAACTGTTAGCAAGATTGCGGGCTTTGCAAAGGCGATCGCCCCAAATTCAACCGCAACAGCTACAGGTAGGAAATCTCGTTCTCGACTGCGGAAATCGCACGGCTTGTCATCTCGAACGCAACGGCAAAAACCAGATTATTTCGCTGACAAACAAAGAATTTCAACTGTTAGAATATTTTATGAGACATCCGAACCAAATTGTCACCACCGACCAAATTCGGAATCAGCTATGGGAGGCTAGTGCAGATACCTTTAGCAATGTGGTAGCAGCTCAAGTGCGCTTGCTGCGGCGCAAACTCGAATCAGTTGGCTGCGCGAATTTAATTGAAACTGTACACGGCGTCGGATACCACATGAGAAATTAAAGCTGTAGGGGCAGCGGTGGGAGGATTATATCTCGTTTCCACTATCTGGCTATAATATAGAAAACTCGCTCGGAAAAATGACTGTCATGAAAGATTTAATCCAACAAGAGTTAGAAAAGCTCGATCTAGAACAACTCAAACAAGTATTTGAATTTATTGCTTTCCTGAAATTTCGTGCCAAATTAGTTACCATTCCAGCAATCGATGAAACTAACTTAGCTGCACTCTACAGCGAATTTGCCGAAGAAGACCGACAACTTGCGGAACTAGGAATGAGCGAATATGCAGAACTCCTAAAACATGAAAATTAATAGGTTCCCAGCAAGAGCCGGGGAAGCGATTTCACTCTTGCTCTGCCTCGAAGAGATTCCATGAAAATTGGAGATCGAGCCTCCGGATCTGCGTTACCAGGCAGAGCTTGGGAACGAGTAAATCTGCCTCGAAGAGATTCCATGAAAATTGGAGGCCGAGCCTCCGGATCTGCGTTACCAGGCAGAGCCTGGGAACGAGTAAACAGGCATCTGGCCTGTTTTTAACAATTATATAAAATCTCAGTTAAAATGAATCAAAATAAACTATTTAACCGGACTCGGTGGCAATTAGCCATTTCCTATGCGGCTGTAATGGGTTTGATTTTAAGCTTGTTGGGATTTGGCGTATATAAGGCGATCGCCCACGCTCACTGGGTAGCCATAGACCGCGAATTAGAATCAGTAGCCGGGACGCTACACGACAGCCTAGAAATCAAATTGCAGCAGCCCGGACGCCTGGAACCAATAGTAAACGAACTTTTGCCCAACCTGCGCGTAATTGGAGTTAACGGCATTAAAAAACAGTTGCCAGAGCGCCATATTTTAAGCGCTATAAACCAAAGCTATTACTATATCCGTTTATTTGATAATTCAGGAAATATGATTGCGACAGCCGGCGCTTATCCAGAAGAATTACCACCGATATTTAACTCACAACAGTGGCAAACAATCACTGATAGCAAAGGCAATAGTTATCACCAAATTTCTGTATCGCTGCACACCCAAAATCAGGAAGATTGGGGATATTTTCAAGTGGGGCGGAGCTTGCAAGACTTCAACGATTATCTCAGCACAGTCAAATTAGTTTTAAAGTTGGGATTGCCGACTGCGTTAATTTTGGTAGGATTTTCTAGTTGGTGGCTGGCTGGATTGGCAATGAAACCGATTTATTCTTCCTACCGACAAATCCAACAGTTTACAGCGGATGCTGCCCACGAGTTGCGGACGCCTTTAGCGGCATCCCAAGCAACAGTAGAATCAGCGCTTTTGATGTCTGAATTGGATGAAAAAGAAGCGCGGGAAATTTTGCGAACTGTAGAGCGGCAAAACCGCAGATTGACTCAGTTAGTGGCTGATTTGTTGCTGTTGGCGCGGATGGACTCTCAAGCGATCGCCGATCGCCCTCAGCTTTGTTGTTTGAATGACCTGGTTAGCGATTTAGTAGAGGAATTGGCAGCTTTGGCGATCGCCTCCGAGGTAGCCCTAACATCGTCCATCCGCGTACAGCAGCAATTAAATGTTGTCGGCGATGCCGATCGACTTTACCGTTTAGTTGCTAATTTAATTGTTAATGCCATTCAATACACTCCGGCTGGGGGAAAAGTAACAGTTATTTTAGATTGCAGCCACCAGGAGGCGATCGTTCAGGTTCAAGATACTGGTATTGGGATGGCGGCGGCAGATTTAGAGCGCATATTCGATCGATTCTACCGAGTCAACAGCGATCGATCCCGCAATACCGGCGGTTCGGGACTGGGATTGGCGATCGCCCAAACCATAGCCCAGGCACATCATGGCAGCCTCAGCGCTCGCAGCGAATTGGGGCAGGGCGCTACTTTCCTGCTGCGGTTGCCTTTGTGAGCTACTATGTGAGGGAAACCGAATCATCTTTTTGGGGTAATCCCTTTTGCAAAAGGTAGCGCGATCGCCCAAAATCATTAAATAGCTAAGTAGGTAAGGGAAAAAAACATAGTATCTTGTAGGGGAGGGTTTAGCTAAGAATTTATCATATAAGCGAGAAGATGAGTGCTCTCACCCGCCCTCCCCATCTAATGTTTATTTGTAACCACCTACTTATCAGCAATTAGCAGTCACAGAGAGAAAAATTATGACAGTTTTAGAACAGGGAACAATCTCAATCCATACCGAGAATATTTTCCCGATCATCAAGAAGTCGCTATACACCGACCACGAAGTCTTCTTGCGGGAACTAATTTCTAACGCCGTCGATGCCATTGCCAAACTCAAAATGGTTTCCCGTTCCGGCGAATACAGCGGCGACATTGGCGAACCGCAAATCAACATTGCCATTGACAAAGAAAACAAAACCCTCTCAATTTCCGATAACGGGATCGGCATGACCCCCGACGAGGTAAAAAAATACATCAACCAAGTCGCTTTCTCCAGCGCTGAAGAATTTATTGAAAAATACCAAGGCAACGGCGAAGACGCAATTATTGGTCACTTCGGCCTCGGTTTCTACTCTTCTTTCATGGTCGCTCAGAAAGTAGAGATTGATACTCTTTCTTACCAAGAAGGCTCCCAAGCCGTACACTGGTCTTGCGATGGTTCCCCCGCTTTTGAACTATCAGAATCCACCCGCACCGAACGCGGCACTACTATTACTCTTACACTCCAAGAAGAAGAACAAGAATATCTAGAGTCCAGCCGCATCAAGCAGTTAATCAAAACCTACTGCGATTTCATGCCAGTTCCCATCAAATTTGAGGGAGAGGAACTAAACAAGCACAAAGCAATTTGGCGGGACTCAGCCAGCAATTTGCAAAAAGAAGATTACTTAGAACTGTACCGCTACCTTTACCCGTTCCAAGACGAGCCGCTGCTGTGGGTACACCTGAATACAGATTATCCTTTCATTGTCAACGGGATTCTTTTCTTTCCCAAACTGCGGCCGGATGTCGATGTTACCCAAGGCAATATTAAGCTATTCTGCAATCAGGTTTTTGTCAGCGACCACTGCGAAGAAATTATCCCGAAATTCTTGATGCCGCTGCGGGGAGTCATTGACAGTACCGACATTCCGCTGAACGTTTCTCGCAGTTCTTTGCAAAGCAATCGCACTGTGCGGAGAATCGCTGATTATATTGCGAAAAAAGTGGGCGATCGGCTAAAAGAACTCTACCGCGACGACCGCAACGAATACATCCGCTGCTGGCAAGATATCGGCACTTTTGTCAAGTTTGGAACTCTCAACGATGACAAGTTCAAAAAGCAAGTCGAAGATATTTTAATCTACCGCAGCACCTACGAACCAACAGCGGACAAGCCAGAAACTGTAACGCCCGAAGTTCAGGTGCAAACTGAGGAAGGAGATTTGTGGCAAGATGTAACTCCGAAGTCGGAAAGTTCTACTTCGACGCAACCTTACACGACGCTGAAAGAGTATTTGGAACGCAATCAAAAACGCCACGAAAATCGCGTGTTTTATTGTACAGATCCGGCGTCTCAAGCAACTTACGTGGCAATGCACAAAAGCCAAGGTTTAGAAGTGCTGTTTATGGATTCTTTCATCGACACGCACTTTATTAGTTTCTTGGAACGAGAATACTCAGATGTCAAATTCTCGCGGGTTGATTCCGACATCGACGAAACGCTAATTGACAAAGAGAAAGAAGCGGAAATTGTCGATCCGGCGACGAATAAGACTCGCAGCGAACAAGTTAAAGAAATGTTCCAAAAAGCTCTCAATAAGCCGAAAGTGAACATTCGCACAGAAGCTTTGAAGTCTGATTCTGCGGAGGCGACGCCACCTGCGATCGTACTTTTGCCGGAAGCTTTGCGCCGGATGCGAGACATGACGGCGCTTTTGCAGCAGCAAGCGGCCGAATTCCCCGAAGAACACGTTTTGCTGGTGAATACGTCTCACCCGCTGATTCAAAATCTGGCTAGTTTGAGTCAGGGTGCGATTATTCAAAGCGGCGGCGAGTCTCCCTCTGCAGAGTTGGCGAACATGATTTGTCACCACGTTTACGACTTAGCTTTGATGGCCCAGAAGGGTTTTGATGCTGAAGGGATGAAGGATTTTGTCGAGCGATCGAATCAAGTCTTGACAAAATTGACGGAACGTGCAATGTAATTACGCCCCCCAACCCCCCCGACGCTTGGGGGGGAGCAAGAGTCTATTTCCCAAGCTTCGGGGGGAGAAAGAGTTTATTTCCCTTGCTGAGCCGGCGATCGGGTGTTTTTTGTCCCCCCCTTAACAAGGGGGGCTAGGGGGGTTCTGCGCTGTTGCTATATAATGAAAAGCTGCACGCAAAAAACGGTAATCTGGAGGGAAGTATGTCACGGAAATGTCAGCTAACGGGGAAGAAGGCGAATAACGGTTTTGCAGTTTCTCACTCGCACCACCGCACTCACAAATTGCAAGACGCAAATTTGCAGTGGAAGCGGATTTGGTGGCCGCAACAGAAGCGCTGGGTAAAATTGCACCTTTCTACGAAGGCGATTAAAACCTTGCAACACAAGGGTTTAGAAATAATGGCGAAGGAAGCTGGAATTAACCTGTACAAGCTTTAAAAAACTTGGCTAATGTAAAAGTAAGGGCGATCGCACATTTGAGAGTGCGATCGCCCTTACTTTTAGAGAAAAACCTTTACTAAAGCAACTTTTTGCATTTCAGTAAATAAGTAGTCATCTCGCCTTTGCCTTTAACTTCGATCGCGCCGCGGTTTTCAAAGGAATACTTTTCTTGCAACTGCTGATAAGTTGTCTCTGTTACCTGAATACACCCCGGCAAGCCGTGGGATTCCATGCGGGAAGCGGTGTTAACGGTGTCGCCCCACAAATCGTAAATAAATTTTTTAATACCGATTACTCCGGCGACAACCGGGCCGCTGTTGATGCCGATTCTGATGCTGAAAGCTTGGTTATGGGTATTGCTGAAGTCAGTAATTGCCTGCTGCATATCCAAAGCCATTTCTGCGATCGCTTCTGCGTGATCCTGGCGAGGAATTGGCAGCCCTCCTACTACCATGTAAGCGTCGCCAATCGTCTTAATTTTTTCCAAACCATGCCTTTCTGCTAGGTTGTCAAATGTCGAAAAGATGTCATTCAGCAAGGCTACTAATTGCGTTGGAGAAACTAGCGAACTGAGTTGAGTAAAGCCTACTATATCCGCAAATAAGACAGTAACGTCAGCAAAGGTGTCTGCGATCGTACTGTCTCCCCGCTTCAACCGATTTGCTATTTCTTCAGGTAAAATATTCAACAACAAGCGTTCTGATTGTTCCTGTTGAACTCGCAGTGCATTTAAAGTATCATTGAGAGTATTAGTTCGTTCTTTCACTCTAAATTCTAGCTCTTCATTCAGCTTGTAAAGCGCCATTTCAGCCCGCCTGCGGTCTGTGATATCCGTACCGATTGCCAGCAGTCCCGCGAACTTTCCTACCGCGTCAAACAGGGGTTTATTTGCCCACGATACCCAAACCATATCGCCGCTGCGCCGGATACTTTCATCTTCATTTCGCGTATATTGTTCTGGGTTTTCCAAAATATCTCTCAACTTTGCTGCCAAGTCATTTCCTCTTGTATCTCTCTGGGGAATGATTGTTCCCACTGCGTTTTGACCAATTATCTCTTTTTCATCGTAACCAAAAAACTTCTGTGCAAATTCGTTAAAAAAAGTAATATTTCCTTCCGTATCTAGTTTTAAAATAATGCTGTTAGCATTTTCCACTAATTCCCGATACTTAATTTCGCTTTGCCGCAGCGAATCCTCTGCTGATGCGCGTTCGGCTACTGTGGTAGCCAACAGCAGCGATGTAACTACAATTACGGTCATAAAAGCCTGCAAAAATAAGATTGCCTGATTGATATTTTCTGCTTTGGCAAGAAAGGGGCCACCTCCCTGAGAACCGCCCCAAATGGCGATACTGGATACAATGAAAGATGCTAAAACAGCCCCGCCCTGGCCGAATTGAATGGTGGCCCAAATTACTAAGGGAAATGGCAAGTATTCGAGGGGATAACCGGAGAAATTACCTTCACTTTTTGAGTTGTATACTAGCCAACTGACTGTTACTAATAACAGCAGGCATATTCCGGCACCGATGCGATTTACAATTGTTTGATAACCTGTATTTTGTAAAAAGCTTGGTGCTTGTTTGTGGTAGTATATAATCAACAGCAGGGGAGTAAAAATTAAAACTCCTAATGTATCTCCGAGATACCAATTCCATCGAATTTGCCAATATTCGCTCCAGTCAACTAAACCAGTTACACAGAGGCGCAGCGTGCCGAGAGTGCAGTTGATTTGAGTGGCAACTACAGCACCGCAAAAGACTAAATTGACGACATCGATCAGCCGATCGAGTGAGGGCCTAAACTTTAACTGTTGCAGTAAAGTAAATGCGCACAAAGCTTGTAAACAACCGCAAAAGGCACTAATTACTGCAAGTGTTAAAGATACGCGAAGGTTAATAGTCTCGTAAAAAAATACGCCTAAAGCTATTCCCGGCCAAATGCGGCTACCAAATAATAACATTGCAGCTTGTGCAATTCCTGCGGGCGGCCAGACGCAGGTAGCTAATTTATTTACGCCAGGGATTGAAACTGCTATTTTTGCTCCCAAAGCGTAAGCAAAAGCAATGGCAGCTACTTTTGCTAAGTATTGCCAATTTATAGCTTGAGTAAATCGCAGAAACTGATTTTTGTTGAGGTTCATACTCAGTGTTATATTTTTAACTAACTCTAGCAACCGCGCCCGACTCTTAGGAATTTTTAAATTCCTGAAACATGAGTTATTATATGGCTTTTTCCTTATGCTATAACTTGATACCCGTCAGAAAATAAGTGTTCATCTTGCCTTTTCCTTTGACTTCAATTGTGCCGCGACTTTGCAATAAATACTTGTCTTGCAATCGCTCATAAGTGGCCGACGTGACTTGAATACGCCCCGGCAAGCCGTGAGATTCCATGCGGGAAGCGGTGTTAACGGTGTCTCCCCACAAATCGTAAATAAATTTTTTAATACCGATTACTCCGGCGACAACCGGGCCGCTGTGGATGCCGATTCTGATGCGAAAATCTTGCTTGTGGGTATTGCTGAATTCAGCAATTGCCTGCTGCATATCCAAAGCCATTTCTGCGATCGCTTCTGCATGATCGCTGCGGGGCATTGGCAATCCTCCTACTACCATGTAAGCGTCGCCAATAGTCTTAATTTTTTCCAATCCGTGCTTTTCTGCTAGGCGATCAAATGTGGAAAAAATTTCGTTAAGCAAGGAAACTAATTCTGGCGGAGAAATTTGGGAACTAATTTGGGTAAAACCGACTATATCTGCAAACAATACTGTTACTTCGGCAAAAGTATCGGCGATGATGCTTTGGTCTTGTTTGAGTCTTTCGGCGATCGCTTGCGGTAAAATGTTGAGCAGGAGACGGTCAGATTTTTCTTGTTCTAAGCGCAAAGCTGCCTCAGCTTGTTTGCGAGTTGTGATATCTTCGACAGTACCTTCGTAATAAAGCAAATTTCCATCTGTGTCGCAGACAGTATAAGCATTCTCGGAAATCCAAATTATACTGCCATCTTGGCGGTAAACTTGAGATTCCAAATCTGATACTTTGCCGTTTGTTCGCATTAAATTAATGACTTCGACGCGGCGTTCTGGGTATACATATAGCTGACGGTTAATATCAGTTAAATTTGCCATCAATTCCTCACAGGAACTGTAACCATAAATACGAATTAAAGCAGGGTTGACGCTGAGATATTCCCCATCTGGAGTAGTTTGAAAGATGCCGACGATCGCATTTTCAAAAATGCTGCGGTATTTTGCCTCAGCTTGCCGCAGCCCTTCTTCAGCGCGCTGGCGTTCTCGCGCTTCCATTGCGAAAGTTACAGAGTCTGCTAGAGAAACAGCGAAACTTTGTTCTTCAATTGTCCAAAAGCGGGGCATTCCTACGTGTTCTAAACAGAGAACTCCTGCTGTTTGTCCGCCTATTTGAATCGGCGTATCTAGCATGGAAGTGATGCCCAACGGAATTAGGTAAGATTCCGCAAATTCTCTAGTTCTAAAATCTTTTTGCGCGTCAAAGGCAGCAATTGCGCGTTCTTCTTGCAGTGCTTGAAAATAGACAGGATAGTCTGCTGCTGCTAATTCCCAACCGTCTGAGTGCTGGTTGAGAGCGCTATCGAACAAATCCAGGCACTCGATCTTGGATTTAGTGCGATCGTACAGCCACACGCTCGATCGGGCCACTTCCAGAGTACGGCTAGCAGTTTCTGTTATTTCTTTAAGCGCTTTTGTTAAGTCGCCTTGATTCAGCGCTTTATTTTTGGCTAAATCAATTAATGCCGATTTCTGTTTCTGTAGCTGAAGTTCGCTTTGTTTCAGGGCATTCGTCCGCTCTTCTACTCGGATTTCCAGCTTTTCATTCAGATGAAGCAGCGCTATTTCAGCTTTTCGGCGATCGGTAATATCTGTGCCGATGCAGAGGATTCCTTGGAGTTCTCCCGCTGAATCAACCAGCGGTTTATTTGCCCAAGATACCCAAACGCGATCGCCGCTGCGTCGCATATTTTCATTTTCATAGCTGATAAAGCGAGCGGGATTTTGTAAAATTTCATTATAAACCAACTCTAAGTTATTCCCTTCGAGGTCTGTGTGGGGAATAATTGTTCCCACTGGATTTTTCCCCAGGATTTCTTCCACCTTGTAACCAAAGAATTTTTCTGCAAATTCGTTAAAAAAAGTAATATTGCCGTCAGCGTCCAATTTCAGAATAATGCTGTTAGCATTTTCCACCAATTCTCGATATTTAATTTCGCTCTCTCGCAGAGAATACTCTGCTGATGCGCGTTCAGCTACTGTAGTTGCCAATAACAGCGAGGTAATCGTAACTACAGCCATAAAAGCTTGCAAAAATAAGATAGCCTGAGGAATATTTGCGACTTTGGCTATGAACGGCCCCCCTCCCTGAGAACTGCCCAAAATTGCGATGCTTGAGACAATAAACGAGGCTAGGACAGCGGCTCGTTGACCGAATTGGAGCGCAGCCCAAATTATCAAAGGAAACGGCAAATATTCCAGGGGATAACGAGAAATAGAAGCGTCATTTTTCGACTCAAAGACAATGCAGCTCACCCCTATTAATAATATTAACCATACTCCCCGCCAAATTAAATAATTTTTCTGGCGTTCTGTTTGTCTTTTTAACCTCTCCACGGTTACTTTAGGGCGAAGACATATTAGGATTAAGGGAGTTAAAATTAAAACTCCCATTGTGTCTCCCAACCACCAATCCCATCGAATCTGCCAATATTGGCTCCCATCTACTTTGCCCGCTAAATATAGGGAAAAAACTCCAATAGTGCAACTGATTTGAGTAGAAATTAGACCGCCAAACAAGATTAAATTAACTACATCTTTCAAGCGAGCGAGAGACGGACGAAACCCGAGCCAGCGCAGGGCAGTTACTGCAAAAACAGCTTGCAGAATCGCCCCGGCGTTTCCTCCCACCCAAACCGCGAATATCTGTTCAGTTGGGTTAACTAAATTGAGTAAAAATGTACCCAAAACTATGGCAGGCCAGACTTTACTCCCAAACAATAACAGTCCAGCTTGTGCAATCCCTGCGGGTGGCCACACCGAGGAAGCGAAGGGACTAACACCTTCAATTGACATTGCTAGCCTCGCCCCCACGGCGTAAGCGACACTAACTACAGCTACTTGAGCTAAGTATCGCCCAATTCGGGATTGAGGGAATCGAAGAAACTGATTCAGGTTCAGATTCATGTCGAGTTTTAAGTTTTAGGGAATTTCACATTTTGTCTTTAAAGTTCACAGCAGAAGGAAGAAGGAAGTTCGGCAACGGATTCGCTCGACGGATGTAACGGATGTAACGGATGTCAGGATGAAGGATGAAGGATGCTAATGTAGGGTGCGCAGTGCGCACCTTACGCTATACGTTCCGCGCTAATTTAGGGCTCCATGCACACCGCACATTACCAATTATAAAGGCTTATTTGATGGCGGCATCAATCCACTGTTTCAAAGTAGAATTGACTTCATCAATGAGAATTTCATGTGATTTGTGAGCCGCTCTTTCCACAACTTCAACTTTACCTGCTTTCAGCGAACGGCCCGGAACAATCCGATAGGGAATGCCGATTAAATCAGCATCTTTGAATTTAACTCCGGCTCGTTCATCGCGGTCATCGAGTAGGGTTTCAATGCCAGATTGGTTGAGTTCTGCATAGAGTTTTTCGGCGACTTCTACTTGTTGGGCGTCGGAAATATTGGGGATACTAATGATGGCGTGATACGGGGCGATCGCCACTGGCCAAATTATCCCGTCTTTGTCGTAGGATTGTTCTACGGCCGATTGAGCTAGCCGCGACACGCCGACGCCGTAGCAGCCCATAAGAAAGGGCATTTCTTCGCCTTGTTCGCTGGTGTAGGTGGCGCCCATTGCTTGGGAGTATTTGGTTCCTAATTGGAAGATGTGACCGACTTCGATGCCTCTGGCACTTTGCAAGGTTTGTTCGGGGTTGTGCACTGCCCGATCGCCCGCAACGGCCGTTCTGACACCTACAACCGTTGCTGGTAGCGGAAATTCTTTATCCCAATTAGCCCCGACAACGTGGTATCCTGATTCGTTAGAACCGGTGACAAAGTTTGTCAGGTCAACTGCGGTGCGATCGACTAAACGCAAAAACTTAGAGTTTACCTCCTTGGTCCCAGCGATATAATCATCAGCCATATCGGGAGCCATATAACCGAGAGGTAAAGATTTAGCAGCCCATTTCCGCTGAGCTTCCGCATCGGGAACAGTCAAAAATAAAACAGTTTTAGCTTGATAATTGCCCGCTAACTTCGTCAACTCATTCAGCAACTTTACCTGATTCACATCTTGGTCGCCGCGAATGCTTACCAATACCAAGACAGTGATGCCATTGTCGTAAACAGCTTGGTAAAGCACATTTTTGACAACTTGCGTCGGAGAACATTTCAAAAATTTGCAAAGTTTATCAATTGTTTCAGTTCCCGGCGTTTCCCGCTTTTCAAACGTTGCAAAGGGCGACGGTTCCACATCAGCCGGCATGGAGAGAGCCTTTTCCACATTAGCTGCATACTGACCGTCTTCAGTATAAAGAACTTCATCTTCTCCCGCTTCAGCCAACACCATAAACTCTTGAGAACCAGAACCGCCAATTGCTCCCGAATCAGCATCTACTGCTCGGAATTGCAAGCCCGATCGGCGCAGCATATTGCTGTAAGCTTGAGCCATATCCTGATAAGTTTTTTTCAGACTTTCTTCGTTTGTATGGAAAGAATAGCCATCTTTCATAATGAATTCGCGACCGCGCATCAACCCAAAACGCGGGCGAATTTCATCACGAAACTTAGTTTGGATTTGATAAAGATGTAAAGGCAATTGCCGATAGGAACGAATCATATCTTTAGCAATTGTAGTAATTACTTCTTCGTGAGTTGGGCCCAGTCCCAGTTCTCGCTGCTGCCTGTCTGTCATGGCAAACATAATACCTTCAGCTTGAGTGTAGGTGTCCCAGCGGCCGGATTCCCGCCACAAATCAGCCGGTTGCAATTGCGGGAGGAGGCATTCTTGAGCGCCGGTAGCGTCCATTTCTTCGCGCACAATTTGGGAGACTTTTTTGAGAACTCGCCACATCAAAGGGAGATAAGCATAAAGGCCGCTACCGATGCGCCGGATGTATCCCGCACGGAGTAATAGTTTGTGGCTGGGAATTTCTGCTTCTGCGGGGTCTTCGCGCAGGGTGACAAAAAGCATTTGAGAGAGTCGCATAGCTGATTTCCTTAAAATACCGGATGATTGTAATCTCAGATTAACTTCTGATATTATCAGAGGTGAGCCAAATTTGATTAACTCCCTAAATAAAATTTGGGAATTTTTATCAAAAAGCTAGGGCGGTATTTAATAATTGTCATTATTGTACTCGGCAAGTTTAGCAGAAATTCTTAAATCATGAAAAAGGAAAAAGTTTTCTATTACCTAATTTGAGGAGGCAACTCAGCGAGGTATCCAGCAACGTATCCAGGGCGTGATAATTGAGAGTGTGCTACAAGTAAAAATTGGCTAGATTAATAAAGAATTAGCTCAAATAATCGATCCTTTGATTCAACTAGAAACCCTCCCTCGCACGCAGAGGACTGATTATGCAGCTCTATCGCTCGGAATTATTAGCTTGTTGTGAGCCTAAAAATCAAACGGAATCCTCCCTCGGTAACGCACTATACGATATCTAGGGTGCACCGAAGATAACTTTACTACTATAGATAATTGGTGGCGATCGCCCCCCGCCTCAAACTTGCCGTTTTTATACGAACTCTGCTGCTACCAGTCGCATAAAAACTAATTTCTGACTTTAGACGGATTTATTTTTTCCCTTCCGCAGGCATAATAAGCAGTAAGGATGAGATCACTAGAGAAGTGATTTACGGCTCATCCCAATTTCACTAATAAGGGCTTCCGTAAGATTAAGCCTGACCAAAACAAACCACCATCTAAAAATTACAAAATCCCCTCTAAAGAAAGTTGGGGTCAAGTTTTGGTATGCCTAACTCGGCATAAAAGTGTAGGAGGTAATTTATGTTAGAAAGCGAGTTATTAATGTCGCTGTACAGTCCCAAACTCAATATTTCCCAAATGCCAGTAGAAATAGATGTGCCATTTGACCACCCCGATATCGGAGGGCTGATGTTTTTAAGCCCTCAGTTTTTCGTAGCCTTAATCGCCGGAGTCATTATGGCTTTCGGCTTCCAATTCCTGTTAACAAATTTCTCGATCGCCGCCAAAATCTCAAATTGGGACGAGGCTTTACCCGACGATGACGATGATGATGAGTCCGAAACTTTAGGCAGTAAAGTTCGGAAAATCGAAGGTTTAGTCGGGGGTTGGGTTTTAGTCACAGTTAACCTGGCTTTATTTTTGGCTTGTTTTCTGGCAGTCAAACTAACTTCAATTGCCAGCGTAGACGGAGCGGCAATTATTGGTGTGGTCATCTGGGCTGCGTACTTTTTAACCCTGGTGTGGCTCGGTTCTAGCGCCGTCGGTTCTATGATCGGTTCCTTGATAAAAACTGCTTTTTCTGGCGTTCAAGGTGTCATGGGTACTGCGGGTGCAGCGATCGGCAGCAAGATGGCCAGCGACCAAATGGTCAATACTGTAGAGGCATCTGTTGCCGCTGTCCGCCGCGAGTTGAGTTCGGCTGTAGACCCGGAGAGCATTCGCGACACACTACAAGATTATGTGGGTTCTTTGCAGTTACCGAAGCTAGATGTTAAGGAAATTCGCGGTCAATTTGAAAAGTTGCTGGGCGATGTCGATATCAAACCTCTTGCGGGAAGCGATGTTCTGAAGAATGTTAACCGCCAGACTTTTGTGGATTTGATTAAGAGTCGCACAGACTTTTCTCAAGAGGAAATAAATCAAGTTGCCGACCAACTCGAAGGGGTTTGGAAGCAAACATTCGGCCAGCAGCAAGAGCAGAAAGACCCGAATTTAGAGTTGGTTGATTTTCTCAAGTTTGCGGCTCCAGATTTGCTGAAGTCTGACGAACTCAACGCCAAGCTGTCTCAAATTCTCGAAAGTAGGGAAAACAAATCGGCATCGGGATCAGGCGGCATGAAGCGAGCGATGCAGTTGGGTGTGGAAGCTCTTGTGGGCACTGTTTTGTCGCGGACGGATTTGTCTGATTTGGATGTTGAAAAAATCTCTGGTCAGTTGCAGCAACTGACAGCCAAAGGGACCCAACAAGCTAAATCTTTGGCTTCTAAGGTGGGCGACAAAGTGCCTGCGCTGCCTTTCAATACAGCTAAGGCTGATGTGGAAAACTACTTGCTGAATGCCCAACCTTGGCATCTCAACCGGGAGACAATCAAGCAAGAATTTAGGGATGTGATTTATGACCCGGAAGCTTCTCCCGGGGCTGTTTTGCGCCAGTTAGAGCTGTTTAATCCCGATTATTTTGTAGGGATTCTGGGCCGCCGCGAGGGGTTTGCTCCGGAACAGGCGGCGGAAATTGCCGAACAGCTTGAAGCTGTCCGCCAAGAAGTGTTGGAAATTGTGCAAGCTGCTGCTGGTGAAGAACAGTCTCAAGATTTGCGCAGCCGGATTGAGAATTATTTGCGATCGACCGGCAAGGAAGAATTGAATCCTGAAGGTATCGAGCGGGATTTCCAAGCGCTTTTGGAAGATCGGGATGCTGGTTTTGAGGCTTTGCGCGATCGCCTGTCGCAGTTTAACCGCGATACTTTGGTGCAGTTGCTGGGTCAGCGGGAAGATTTCAGTCCAGAGGAAGCCGATCAGTTAATCGGGCGGCTCGAAAGTTCGCGTGATCGCGTGATTTCTAGAGCTCAAGAATTGCAAGAGCAAGCGAAGTCGAAAGCGCAAGAATTGCGGCAAAGGGTAGAAGACTATCTCCGCAATACTAATAAGGAAGAACTCAATCCTGAAGCTATCGAGCGTGAGTTTCAAACGCTGTTAAACGACCCGGAAGCCGGATTTAAAGCGCTGAGAGAACGCTTGTCTCAATTCGACCGCGATACGCTGGTGCAGTTGCTGTCACAGCGCCAAGACCTCAGCGAAGAACAGATAAATCAGACGATCGACCGGATTGAATCTGTGCGCGACAACATTATCCACGCGCCGCAAATAGTTGCAGATAAAGCTAAAGAGCAGTACGAGGAAGTTACTGCAAAAATTGGCGAGTACCTGCGGAATACTAACCTCGAAGAACTCGATCCAGAAGGCATCAGTCGGGATTTGACTAAATTGTTGGAAAATCCCAAAGAGGGTGCTTTGGCACTTCGGGAAAGACTTTCTCAGGTCGATCGCGAAACTTTGGTTAAGCTGCTTTCGCAGCGGGAAGATTTGAGCGAAGAACAGATCAATCGGACGATCGATCGCGTGCAAGATTCGATTCGCAGCATCGTGAAATCGCCCCGCCGCTTCGCCTCTCGCGCTCAAAAAACAGTCCGGGATTTCCAAGGAAGTTTGGAAAATTACTTGCGGAATACGGACAAGGAAGAACTCAATCCTGAAAGCATCAAACGCGATTTGCAGTTGCTGTTTAGCGAGCCGGGAATGGGGATGCAAAGTTTGGGCGATCGCCTGAAGCACTTTGATCGGGATACGCTGGTAGCGCTGCTGTCGCAGCGGGAAGACATCTCGCAAGAGGAAGCTAACAGAATTGCCGACCAAATTGAATCTGTCCGCCACCAAATTGTCGAACAAGTTCAAATGGTTCAGGACAAGTTGCAGTCAGCAATCGATGGTATTTTCGCGAAAATTCGGGATTACCTCAATTCGCTCGATCGACCAGAGCTCAACTACGAAGGCATCAAGCGGGACTTCCGCAAAGTGTTTGACGACCCGCAGGCCGGATTTGACGCGATGAAGGAGCGTTTAGGTCAGTTTGATCGGAGTACTTTAGTTGCCCTGCTGAGTTCTCGTTCCGATATTTCCGAGACTGACGCTCACCGAATTGTTGACCAAATCGAAGGAGCCCGGGACAGCGTTTTATTGCGTTCGGAACGCCTCCAAAATGAAGCCAAAAAACGCATCAAACAGCTCAAGAAAAAGGCCAAGCAGCAAGCAGAAGATGCGCGCGAAGCGGCAGCAGCTGCAGCTTGGTGGCTGTTTGGTACGGCTCTGACTTCTGTGGTTGTTTCCGCTCTGGCTGGAGCAATAGCAGTAGGCGGGATTTCCGGTTTGTTTAGCTAGACTTTAAACGAGTTTCAATTAACTTTCTCCTGATTCTAGGCTGGCAAAAAGCCAGCCTATTTTCTTTGAGTGACACCCTATTTGTTTGGTGTGGCATAATTGCAGAATGATTTTAATTGTTTTGTGGGATGGGCGTCCCGCCCGTCCGGTGTATTGTCAAAGCAGGGGGGACACCCCACAATATTGCAGGATGATTTTAATTGTTTTGTGGGATGGGCGTCCCGCCCGTCCGGTGTATTGTCAAAGCAGGCGGGACACCCCACAATAATCATCCTCAAATTGTGCAACGCCATTTTTTTAGTTCGCCCCACCCTACGTCGTCCCACGTAAACTGCGGCGGACTTTGTTTGTGTAGCGAATTCTATTAGCCGAGAAAACTAGGAGGAAATACTTTAGATACAGCCTCTTCCAGGTTTATGAATTACACCACAGAAACCGGGTTTCTTTACAGTTCTCGCATCATTACTGATTCAGTTCAAGAAACCCGGTTTCTCGCGATATACATCTACATGGAATATGCTGTAAGTCTAGGGACAAATCCCCAAAATTAGGGAGGGCAACTGCACGATCGCGCGATCGGGTTCTGGTTCGCTGTCATCCGGCCGAATAATCGGTTGTTGCCCCCGCAGTGTCGCCCTTTCTCCCAGCAGCTTAAATAACTAGCGTTCCAAGCGTGTCTCGCAAACAGAGTGAGCAGTACCTTTAGCAGCTATGTGGATAAGTTGTCCCTTGATTAACTCAATTCGATCGTCCTCACCAAAGAACCCCATTTCTGTGAGGCGATGATATTCCGCTATGGTGAAGCGTTTAGCAGTTGCGATCGACATAACACCCACCTAAATACAGGTCTGTTGCGATTATAGGCGATCGTCGCTCGGCTAAACAATGCTAATTGCTGAGCACAGGTAACAAAAATATTATCAAATTGGCCTCATCCTTTGGTTGCAAATTTACCCACTTTTGGTCAATTTACTGCCCGAATTTATGTCGGGGATCAGATCAGCCTTAAGCAAGATTCTAGCATCAGTATTTATTAGGTACTTTAACTTAAGTAGCAAACAAAAGTTTTCTTAAACATAAGAAAACTGAGCAATACATATTATTTTGGAGGCTTCAATGACATTTACTACTGCTGCCGGTGCTTACGACCAAGGAAAAGCAGATATTCAGAGCTTGAGTGTAGACGACCAATTAGGTCTGCTGTGGTTTGTTTACAAGGAAGTTGGCAACTCAATAACGCAAGCGGCTCCGGGTGCTTCCGGTTCCGACATCGCTCAGGGTTTGTTCGATCAAGTCAAACCGCTGCCCCACGAAGAACAACTACAAGTAATGCGCGACATTGCCTCAAAAGCCAATACTGAAATCAGCCGGATGTACGGCTCGATGAGCCCGGAAACCAAACTGGCTTTTTGGTATTTCCTAGCAGTAGGAATGGACGAAGGAACTATTATTCCCGTGCCTCCCGACTATCAACTTCCTGACGCAGGAAAAGCTTTATTAGGAAAGCTTCAGGGGCTGGACTTTCAGCAGCAAATTGATTACCTTCGCGGTACAGTTTTAGAAATGGGTGCTGAAGCAGCTCCCGGGGCTAGCATTTAAAAATAGGACTTACGAAAAAAAACCCCGTTTATCGGAGAATATTGGGTGCGAGAACGAGGCATCTAGGAAGAAACCGGGTTTTTAGCCGTTTGATGCCTAATATCATGTCCGGTAGAGCGACCCCGATTTTTGTAGGGGCGGGTTCACAAACAATACCTGCCAATAATTGATCATCTCAAAAACCCGCCCCGACCGGGATATTATGGTTAATCGATCGCATATGATATAAGTAGCTCAAACTAATACCCCGCGCGAGAAACCCGGCTTCTTCAAGAAACCGGGTTTCTGGCTGTTGTATTTTTTTAGGTTTACGACGAAGAGGCGCACTTGACACCTAATAACTGAATTCAACGGTTCTGTTTCCCACAACTTCCGGCGCACCGACGGTTACACGCATATCTTCGCAGGCAACTGTTAGCAAGGGCTGACCTAAGTTTAAACTGGCAAAAGGACTTTCTTGTGCGACTTCTAATTCGCCTTTAATCAAACCGATGCGAGACTCTAAGCTTCCTTTAAACAACAGCAAATTGCTGCGGTCAGCGCTGAAAAAATTTCCGCTAAAAGGCAGCGGTAAGGCTAAACTTTGCTGGCTGTAGTTGAGGCTGCACAGTGGACGGTTTTCTTGGCGAACTGTGACCCGGTAGCCTAGCGGTGCTGCCTTTACCGAATCGCTACCTTCCCAACTAAATTGAGCTAATTCTTTAGGAAGTCCCCAAATTTCGCGCCCGCCGGCTACGGAGTTAGGATTGTCTACGTAGATGTGGGAAACCCAAGCGCCCCATTTTCCTGCATAATTGGCGATCGCGCTAACTACAATTAACTCATTGTACTCCATCACCGAACCCAACCCGTAGGAGGATATATAAATGCCGCCTAGAGTTTTCCCCGGCAATAAAGAGACAATTTCTAACTCCGAGGGAACCAAGGGGCGCACTCGTGCCACATCTACCAATTGTAAAGTCCCAACAGCATAACCTTGCAGATTCCAAGGTGCAGGTGGATATACCATTTTAAGTGATTTAATGTGTGATATTTTCTATTTATTTTAGCTTGGAAAGTTGAGTAAGATGGCAACTCAATTGGATAATCCAGCTCTAACAGCTCAATCAAGCTCTCTCGATGTACTTTGGTGAAGTCTGCTAGTGGTCGGTAGCCCCAATAGCCAGTCATCGCTCCTCATAAGATGAGTAACAAGACCAATCACAACTGATGTCTTGTGTCCCCAATGTGTTGATCGTCATTGAGAAGTTCCAACTGTTCAATGAGATTGATATTAGTCACTTTTTCTACCCTGAATCAGTACATTTGCCTCGATCGCGAGCAGGGCGATGGCGTAAACAAGTCGAGCTCCGCCCCGATCGGGCTAGCGATCGCCCCACCAGGTGGATTTCCCAAATCTTTTGCTTGCTACACAGGCGCGTGACAGGACGGGCGATCGCTCATCCACATCTAAATTTTTCTATCCTTGTATGAAACCACCCTGCTCTCCCTTGATGGGAGAGGGGCTGGGGGTGAGGGTGAGAGTGCCTGTGCTGTTGTGACACAGACAGCTTTGGTGATAACTGTTGTGACACAGACAGCTTTGGCGCGAGCAACAACCAGCTTTCAGTCGAGCAAGCCAGCACAAACTTCGGAACGAATCTGGCGTAAATTTGTTGGGGGGTTGGCTCCCAAACAGCCCAATCCCTCTCACGGCGGCAAAAAGCCCAATCCCTCTAAAAAATAAAAAAAAAAGTAAAGTTGAAAAGTTATAAAAAAAAGTTATTTAGAGTAGAAAGATAAAAAAAAGTTAAGTTATTGTATAAATATGTGTTATGTATTTGGAATTTAATAGTAATTTAATAAGTTATTGTATAAATTTGTGTTATGTATTTGGAATTTTGTTAATAAAATTGAAATTGAAATTTTATTAATTGTGAGTTATTCTAATTATGGAAAAGAAACAACAATTTAAGAGCAAAAAAACAATGAAAATGTTTAACCAAGGAACCAGCAAACCCGAAGCGTCCCATGCGGAAAACGATTCGGCGGAAAACGGCGACATGGCTTGGGCTTGTTGTGAAGAACTGGTGGAACTGGACGATGTGCAACTAGCCACGGTCGTGGGTGGTTGTGATGATTGGATATGTGAATTTTTTCAAAGCCTCGCCTCAGGGTTGTATTAGGTGGTTGGAGGGGGGAAAGGTTAGTTGTGAGGTCGGGGGTGAGGAGGGGGGAACTGTGAACCACGATTGATGGTTTTAACCGTAACCAAAAAAGTTAGAAAAGTCAAGGAAGAGATTGTCCACCTGTTCCCCCGTCCCGTGTTCAGCTCTCAAATTCCCCCTCCCCCTAGACCTTTTCCGATATCTGGCACTGTGGGGTAGCCGTTAGCGATCACAAACTTTTCGGCAACGAGAGAAATTGCTTCAGGGGGTGAGTCCCAAAAAGCCCAAGGTAGTGTCATCTGTCCGGCAGATTTCTTCCCCTTGGGCTGACTGACAACTGGCAGCAGTTTACATCCCCAGTGGCTGCGCTTTTGAGACTTGGGTTGGGGTTTGTACCTCCGACAAAACCCTAATCTTATCTGTCGAAATACAAACTTTGTGGCTAAACCCGCCCCTACAGATACTATCCGCGTTAATCCGCTTTAATCTGCGGTTAAAAACATCCAAATCTACTTACTAGCATAACCCGTGCTCACCAAAAACTCCCGCAACTTCCCAAAGAATTGAGTGCGATCGCGCCCTTGATAAACCCTCTCCAACAACTGCCAACCTTCCGCATCCTGGCCCATGACATACTTGCTAGCCATGAAGGCCGCCAACACCCCTTTTACCTCCCCACCTTCACTCACACGCTTGTTAGATTCCAGCCAAAGCTCAGCAGAATTCGTGTATACTTCCACCGGATACTGCTTCGTAACATCTTGCATTTTACCTTGGCGGTACTGCCAAACTTGCAGCGGGAAGCGAGAATCAGCATAATTTGTAAAAGCCTCGGAAAATCGCCCGTCCTCACTCTTGAACTCGGGGATATCATTTTTGCCAAAATCGACAATTTCGTAAGTTACATTGCCCCAGAAATGCTTGATATGAGTGTATTTTTTAGCCGCCGAGTCGTAGCGGTAAATAAACGAATAATTGCAGCAGCGGACGCCGCTGTTGATTGACACTAAATCTGCCAGCACTTCCGGTTCCTTGTCCCCGTCCAAATCGCGGATGCGCAGGGATAACAAACGCCCTTCTGAGACTTCTTCGCTGGCTTTTTTGTCGGGATTGTCTACTAGAGAACGACTCGGAATCAGCACTGGTTCTTCTAATAAACTTTGACCGTTGCGGAGAATTTTGAGGCGGATATTTTTAGCATTTTCTGCTTCTTTTACTAAAGAAACTTCCGCCCGAACTTTCCCAGATTCCGAGATTTCTGTTGTTCTCGGCGGGCCGATATCCCGGGGAACTTGGGCGATATATTCCGCAGGAACTAAGCCAGCTTGCCCGGGTTTGGCGATCGCCTGACAGAAAAAAGTTGCTACTTCGGCGCGAGTAGCAATGCGTGTAGGTTCTAGCTTTTTAACAGCCGGATAATTGACCACAAGTTGTTTTTCTGTGGCGGCTGTGATCGCATTTCTTGCGAGTTCGGGAATTTCCCGCGCATCTTCAAAAGTCGCATCCAAAATCTCAGCCGCCGACCCCGCCGGTGTATATTTCAAGCCGCTGGTTAAAGCAACCAAAACCTGCCAGCGGGTAACATTCAAAGTCGGGTTAAAGATACTGCCGCTGTAACCCGACATAAAACCCGTCTGATAAGCTTCTCGAATAGCTTTAAAACCCCAGTAATTTGTAGGAATATCTGCAAAGTCGATCGGATTGCGGACGGTTTTGGCATCGGGAAAAGCCATGCGAACCATCGCCGCAAACTCAGCGCGGCTGACTGGGCGATTCGGGCGAAAAGTGCCGTCTTCGTAGTAGCCGCTGATAATTTTTTTCTCTGCTAACTCCTCAATGCAAGCTTGCGCCCAATGGTCGTTAACATCCTTAAATTTGGCTTCAGCAAATGCCGGCGCTACATTCAGGCCCGGAAACACTAGATTCCCGATGATTATCCCCAAGGCTACCAGTAAACCGATGATAGCTTGACCTTTGTGCGATAGAACCATAGAACAGACTCCTCTACTTGCAAATTGGCGATCGAAAGTTTCGGAAAATTTACATAATATCAGGTATATAGCAATCCTAAATCATTTGGGAATTTCTTACTCCCTCCCCGCGGCTTCGGGGAGGGTTGGGGTGGGGTAAAAAATTTATGACTCATTTAGGATTGCTATATTAGCCCGATTTAATACCATTTCTTAAAAAATTAGCTGCGACCAGGGACACAGCATGGCCGTGTCCCTACTTTTTCGAGTTGGTATAATAAAGCTTACTTCGACTCTAAAGTCATCTCCATCACCATTTTTGTTGTGATTGTTGATTCTTGAGAACTGCCAGCAGTTTTAGCACTCATTTCGCTATTTGAACTAACAGACACAGTAGACAGAAAAGGGTTTAATCTATCCAAGCGGGCTGTAACTTTTCCTCGACCCTGAGAAGTAAAAGATTTTAGGGTTAAGGTAGTTCCCGGAGGCAGTTGGGGAGAGGTAATATTTTGAGGGTTTGCTTGCTGCTCTATAATTACATTCAGAGAGGCAACTCCATCTTGCCAGCTTGCCAATTCATAGGTAGCAATGTCATTCACATTCAAGCCACTGAAATCAGAGGAAGAAGAAACGCGCCATTTGGCTCCTTTTCCGACTGCTTCTGCGGGCAGCGGCGAGGCAAGTTGCTCTAAAGCTTTAGACATTTGTCCAACCATTTGTTTGAGGTTGTTGTCAGCTCCTTGGGGCAAAATAAAGTTACCTCCTTTATAAAAACCGCGATTGTCCATGATGAAAGAGCCTTTAATTCCGACCATGCTTTTGAGTGCGGAACGCATGGCATCTCGGGCGGCTGGCGGGATATTTCCAGTATCGCCGGTGATATCTGCGTTAGTATAAGCAAACTCGTAGTGAATATCGCCGTTGGGATCAATTTTAGTGACTTTTGTCTCGAAAGTCATCACCGATACAGGAATTTTAGCCGCAGGCGAAGACCGACCCGATGCGGATATTTCCATATCCATTTTTACGGTCATAACAGTCGTTTCTTTGACATCGATAGCTGGCTTTAAACGCAGTTCCTGTCGGGGTTCCGCTCCCGGATTTAGCAGTTCGACTTGAGGGGTTTTCGAGTTGGTGGCAGGCGCGGATACGCCACGGTCTGGCTGTTGCACTACAAGTGGAGTTTCAGCACTGAGGGAAGCAGGAGAAAGCTCGATCGCCCATCCCGCGGTCGCCAAACAAAGGGATGCTAGGAACAGTGTTTTTTTCATGGATTTAATTTACTTTTACTTGAATTTTTGCTTGTTGCCACAGTCGATCGACTGTCACAAATTTGTAACCTTTATACAAAAGCAATGGAATTATTTTCTCAGCAGAAGCTGCAACATCTTCGCCACCGCAATAGCCGTCGTGCAGTACAATAATTGAGCCGTTTTCAGTTTGCTGCACGACGCGACTAATAACTTTCTTAACCCCCGGTCGCACCCAATCTTCCGGGACGACACTCCACATTATAGGGCGATATTCCCACTGTTGCAATAACTCTAATGTTCGTGGGGTAAAAATGCCGTTGGGCGGTCGCACGTCCCGGATTAATTTTGGGTCTAAATCGCAAGCTTGGGCAATTGCTTTTTGCGTGTCTTCTAAACTTTGTTTGAGTTCGTGGGTTTTGAGTTTGGGAAAGGATATATGCTGGTAGCCGTGGAGGCCGATCCAGTGTCCGCGATCGCAAACTTCCTTAGCCGTTTCTGGATGCCTGTCAACGCAAAATCCCAGCCAGAAAAAACTAGCTTTTATGTCATATTTATCTAAAACTTTTAACAGTTGAGGTGTGTGCAGCCGATGCGGGCCGTCGTCAATTGTTAGGGCAATTTCTCGGCTGTTGAGATCTCCCGTCCACAGACATCTGGGAAAAGCAGATTTGAGAATGGGATGAACGACAGGAAACAGGGGTGCTAGTGGCATGGATTAACCTTGATAAATGCGATCGGGTAGAAATGAAGCTGCGTTACAATAGGATAAAGTTAACTCAATCTAGGTAAATATGACAACTGCCGTTGATATAGGAACGCTAATTGTCCGCACGCCCGGAACCTGCGGCGGCCGCCCGCGAATTGCAGGAACTAGAATTACGGTACAGAATATTGCTATTGATTTTAATGCCGGGATGACTCCACAGCAAATCATTGATGAAATACCGCATTTGACTTTAGCACAAATTTATGCAGCGCTCACTTACTATTACGCGAACAAGGAAGCAACGGACGCCGAAATAGCAGCTTACTACGAAGAGTATGACCGTTTGGAAGCAGAATATATGGCAGGTAAGCTATCGTGAGCAGAATTTGTTTATACATGGATGAGGATATTCTCCAACGCTCGCTGATACTCGCTCTGCGAACTTCTGGTGTAGACGTGATAACTACCTCGGACGCTAACAAGCTTAGCTGTTCAGATGAGGAACAACTAATCTGGGCAGCGGAGCAAGGGCGTGCCATATACAGTTTCAACACTAAAGATTTTTGTCGTTTGCACAGTACCTTTATTGCCCAAGATATCGGTCATGCTGGAATTATTATGGGAGTGCAACAGCGGTACTCGATTGGCGATCAGTTGCGGGGGTTTTTCAACTTGATTGCTGCTAAATCAGCAGAAGAAATGATAAATCAATTGGTATTTTTAGCTGAGTACATTAGATATGAATAAAAGCTTGAAATAACCGATCGCATCGGAAACTACCAGCCTCTTTAACTCCTTTGATATAGACTCAATCTAGCCACAGTCGATCGACCTCTATCTCGCGGTCGATGCGATCGCCCTGCGGTGTCCTCCTATACTGAAAACCAATACAAGTAATCGAAAAACCTTCAAGGAGGAAAAATGACAGAGGAATATTTAGCCGAACGAACAGTGTCAGCCGTATTTAAGGAAGAAGAACAATTAGACGGCGTAATTCGGCGGTTGCTCGATCGCGGAGTTTCCCGCGACCACATCTCAGTAATGGGAAAAAACTTTCAATCTAAAACTAAAATTGCCGGCTTTATTACTAAAAAAAATGTGATTTTAGGCGGTCTGCGAAGCGGGGCGATTTTTGGTTCCTTATTCGGTTCTTTTTTGGGTTTGCTAACAGGCGTCGGCGTGCTGTTTATTCCCTTTGTTGGTGCAGTAGTCTCGGCGGGCCCGCTGGGCGCTGTACTGTTGGGTGCAGCTAGCGGGGCGATCGCAGGTTCGGCCGGTGCGGGTCTAGTTTCCGCTTTAGTCGCTTTGGGAATGCCCGAAGACAAAGCAACTATCTATCAAACCCGCGTTGAAGCTGGCGAATTTCTCGTGATGGCAGAAGTTCCCGCCGATCGTTCGGGCGAATTTCAACTCTTGCTAGAAAGTGCAGGTGGCCAAGAAGTTTCAGTTAGCGAAATGACGCTGCCGCGCGCCGTCAAAGGTCGCTGCAATAGTCCGGCAGACTTGTCTCCAGAAGTGCGATCGCACCTGTCGGCAGAAGCTCAAAAAACCTTTATCGAATCCTACAACGCCGCATTTGACGAAACAAACGACTCGATACAAGCGGAACACACCGCTTGGGACGCAATTCACCAGCAGTACGAAGAAGATGAAAGCGGCGTTTGGGGTAAGCCTTTAGCGAAAGTTTAGTCTTGCAATCGCAGCAAACTAATAAAAAATACAATCAAGCCTCTAGAACTGTGCTTCTAGAGGCTTTGACGATTTTAGATTTTAGATTTTAGATTTTAGATTTAAAAATGGTGCCAAACTTAATTTGTAAAGACTTGAAAATTACCGAAAATCTCATTACTTTTTGAAAGTGATATAGCAATCCTAAATCATTTGTTAATTTCTTACTCCCTCCCCAAGGCATCGGGGAGGGTTGGGGTGGGGTAAAAAATTTACGGCTCCTGCAAGCATTGCTATATTGCACTAAGTTGCGTTGTCAAGTACAATTTATAGGCTTGCAATAGAAAATTGAGTTAAGCAAATGCAAAAATACGTTTGTACAGTTTGCAATTACGTCTACGATCCAGAACTAGGCGACCCCGACGCGGGCATAGAGCCCGGTACACCCTTTGAAGATATCCCCGACGATTGGGTTTGTCCCACTTGCGGGGCGGTAAAAGAGGATTTTGAACCAGAATAAGCGAGAAAAAATTTGTCCGATCGAATGCTCAAAATTACAGTCATCGGCGGCGGTGCTGCTGGTTTTTTTAGTGCAATTACCTGTGCCAAAACCTACCCGCAGACCCGCGTCACTTTACTAGAAGCTGGCCGGCAACTCCTGGCCAAAGTTCGCATCTCTGGCGGCGGGCGCTGCAATGTGACTCACGCTTGTTTTGACCCCGGTGTTTTAGTGCAGAATTACCCCAGAGGAGGGAAAGCTCTGCGCGGTGCTTTTACTCGATTTCAACCCCGCGATACTGTAGAATGGTTTGCAGGTCACGGTGTGAAGTTGAAAACAGAAGAAGACGGGCGAATGTTTCCGATCACCGACGATTCGGGGACAATTGTTAACTGTTTGATCCGGGCTGCTGAGGATGCAGGCGTAAAAATTCGCACCGGGGATGCAGTAGTTTCAGTAAACAAATTAATGGGCAACACCGCAGAGGGCGAACACGGGGACACCGCCCCTAGGTTTGAAATTGAGTTGAAGTCGGGGGAGAGTTTTAAGTGCGATCGCATTCTTCTCGCTACAGGCAGCAATCCGTCGGGTTTTAAGTGGGCAAAAGAGTTAGGTAATACTGTAGAACAGCCCGTTCCTTCACTATTTACTTTTAATATTTCCGACAGCAGAATCAAAGAATTAGCCGGAATTTCTGTTCCTAATGCTAAGGTGAAATTGCCGGGAGCTAAATTAGAACAAAGCGGGCCTTTGCTAATTACTCACTGGGGTTTAAGCGGGCCTGCTGTACTCAAACTTTCGGCTTGGGGTGCGAGATTTTTGCACGATCGCCATTATAAAACATCTGTGCTGATTAATTGGCTTCCCCAGTACAATGCGGAAGTTTTGCGGCAGCAACTGCTAGCGGTTAAGTCGCAGTTGTCGCACCGATTGATTGTCTCTAGCTGTCCGTTTCCGGTGCCGCGCCGCCTCTGGGAACGCTTGACAAGTTCGATCGGCATTGATGAGCAAAAACGCTGGGCCGACTTATCTAACAAAACCCTCGATCGCCTCCTGCAAGAACTCGTTCAAGGCGAATATCAGATTACAGGAAAAGGCGCATTTAAAGAAGAATTCGTCACCTGCGGCGGTGTCAACCTCAAAGAAGTCGATTTTAAGACAATGGAAAGCCGCCGCTGTCCCGGACTTTTCTTTGCGGGCGAAATCTTGGATATCGACGGCGTGACGGGCGGTTTCAACTTCCAAAGTGCCTGGACTACAGCGTGGTTGGCCGGGATCGCGATCGGCAAACCATCCGATTTTAGATTTTAGATTTTAGATTTTAGATTGGGGAATATTTGCTGTGTAAAGGTTTGGGACTTACGATCGCGCGTTCTGCTTGCCTGTATTAAATTTTGTGTTATTTTTGAAGGAAGGCGCACCAAATGTGTGTCAACTTCATCTTGTAGACACAATTCGCAGTTTTGCGGAGTTAACATCGGGTGAGATACATGAAAAACTTGAATCTAAAAACCCTAAAGTTCGATCGCAACCTTGAGGGCCATATTGACTCACCTTTCATCGAAAAAAATGGCTTGCTGGAATTCAACCCCAAATTTATCGAACCCGAATTTTTAACAACCTGGACGTTTGAAACACACCTGTACGACGAACAAGTTGCGATCGACCACTTTGTCCTCACACTCCCTAGCCGCGCCGCACTCGAAAAATACGCCGAATCTTTTTACCCCTTCGGCGCCAAAATTGTCGAAGGCCCAGACTTGTTCCCAATTAACTTTTGTTCGACAAACATTAACGTTCCCTCCGATTTGTGGCTGCATTTAATGACCTTATTAATGCCAGCGGGCGGCTTAGTAGTATTAGATGCGCCCCACGCAGCCGGCGACCAAAAAAACCGTTTCCAGGAAGAAAGAGGATTAGCAGCAGTTCACCACATCGCGATTCGAGTCGAAAACGTGCAGAATGCTGCTACAATATGGCAAAATAAAAACTTCAAACCAATGTCCGATCGAGCTTTAGATTACGGCTCATTAACCCAGTGGTTTCTGCAAAACCCCGCCGGACAAATTATCGAATTAATCGAGCGCCACCCCGGCAATAACGCCACTTTCGACTGCAAAAACATCGCAGGTTTGCGCCTGAGTGAAATCGCAGTTTAGTAGGGCAGGCAAGATGCTTGCCCCACAGTTCCCAACTCCAGTTATCTCGTCGATATCGTTTTATCTCGTTCCCATTCTCTGACTGGGAATGCCGATTCGGAGGCTCTGCCTCCTGTCTTTTCACTAATAAAATATATGATTGCATTAAAAATCCCAAAAGTCACTTTTCAACCCCCGACATTCAACTCCCTTGAAGAAGAACGCCACCACCGCAAACAACGTTTAGCCGCCGCATTCCGATTATTTGCCCGCTTCGGATTCAGCGAAGGAGTTGCCGGACATATCACCGTCCGCGACCCCGAACACCTCGACCATTTCTGGGTTAATTCTTTTGGAATGCACTTTGGTTTAATTCGAGTCAGCGACCTAATTTTAGTCAACCACAAAGGCGAAGTTGTTGAAGGAAATAAACCCGTAAACGAAGCAGCATTTGCCATTCATTCCCAAGTGCACAGCGCCCGCCCCGACGTAATCGCAGCAGCCCACGCTCATTCTCCCTACGGCAAAAGTTGGTCGAGTTTGGGCCGCCTGCTTGACCCGCTGACGCAAGATGCTTGTTCTTTTTATGAAGACCAAGCTTTATTTGACGATTACACCGGAGTTGTTTTGGAAATCGAAGAAGCTAAACGCATCGCCAAAACTTTAGGTGAGAAAAAAGCCATTATCTTACAAAATCACGGACTGTTAACAGTAGGTCAAACAGTAGATGAAGCAGCTTGGTGGTTTATTGCAATGGAACGTTCTTGTCAAGCGCAGTTAATGGCCGAAGCTGCGGGAAAACCCATTCTCATCAAGCCAGAATGTGCGCGTTTAACACAGCAGCAAGTAGGGTCTCACCGCATGGGATGGTTTAGCTTTCAACCGCTTTATGACATGATAGTGCGCCGGGAACCCGACCTATTAGATTAGCACATGATATCTGTAGGGAAAAGGCACTGCCGTGTCCTTATATCTGTAGGGAAAAGGCACTGCCCTGTCCTTACTTCGCTAAATTTTACATCATATAATGTACGTTGAATTCCCCACCCTCAAATTCTGTTCCTGTTTGTAGTAATAACTTTAGTCCTGATTGACTAAAAGCTAAAAAGAGGACGCTCGTCTTCACTACAAACTTAATTAGGAGGGTATTGCCAGACATGATATTATAAATTTATGTTGACGCCGATTCCAGCCAAGCTATCAAATCTTCTTGACTGGTAAAATCTAGCAAAATTTCTCCTAAATTCTCCAATTGTTCGAGAGATAGCTGCTGGATGCGAGTTTGAATTTCCGGCGAAATTTCACCAGTGCGCCGCACGAGTAGACGCAGGATTAATGCTGTTTGCCCCTCAATTATGCCTTCTTTGCGGCCTTTAATAATAGCACCGCGCTGGTCTTCAACAAACATTTCCCGCTTTTCCAATTCCTCTAATTCCTTAACGGTTAAATTAGTTCTGCTGGCGATGGAAAAAGCTGTTTGAATTTCGGGAATTGAGGCAAATTTTTCCGGGATTTCATCGAATAGGGGAGCATTTTTGATAAAATAAATCCAGCTTTGAATTATGTTTTCGACTTGTTCTAGTTCTTTGTTAAACTTGGGCAGTTCGACAAACACTAATTCGATTTCTCTGCTATAATACTCGAAGTTTTCTTCGAGTTCTTTAAAGACAAAATGGGTGAGAAATTTTTCGGTATTTTCAAATAGAATAAAATCTGTAATTGTTAAAGCAATCAGAGGATTTAATTTAGAGTATCCTTCCCTGGGTCTGAGTTGAGTTGCGTAGGTTTTGGCGGCATTGTACACTACCCGTTTAGTAAAAGCTTCTACATTTATTACCTGCATTTCGATAATCACAGTTTTGTTGCCTGTAATTTTGGCTTTAACATCCAGGTAAGTGTCTTTTAATCCAGTAACGCTCGGCGCGGCGTAAGGGTCAATAATTTCTAAGTCTTCAATGGTTGGCTGTGCGTCATAGAGCATAGCATTGAGGAAGCTAATCAAAATGTCTTTGCTCTGGGGCGAAGCAAAGATTTTTTTGAAACCAAAATCTGTTTTAGCACTGATGAAAGGCATAATTAGTAATGGTAATTGGTAATTGGGGCGTTTAAATCACAAAAGTCCTTCCATTTCTAAATCTTCAATTATCTGCAATCCGCGCGGGTCGCCCACTCGCAAAAGTGAAGATTTAGCATCTTCCCGCACGCCCATATCTTCATCTTCTTCTAAAGCTTCAATCAGAGCATCGATCGCCCCAGCGTACACTATATTATTCGGCAATTCGCGGGCCAGTTGCCCGATCGCCCAAGCGCAGTTGCTCCGCACAGCAGATACAGAATCTCCCCGCAGCCTTTGAATCAACGGCGGAATCGCAGCAATCACCACATAGTAACCAACTTTTGCCATTTGACCCAGAGAACTCGCCGCCCACAAACGCACCGCCGAAATATCAGTCGAGAGAGCATCAATTAAAGATGGCAAAGCGCGGTGGTCGCTGCAATTTCCCAGGGCCCAAACTACCCCTTTGCGAACGTAACCGTTCCAGTCGCAGTTAAGCTGAAGAATCAGCGGTTCCACAGCATCGGGGCTGGGATTTCGCCCCAAGGCATAAGCCGCGCTCACCCGCACCAAGGGGCAACCGTCTCTCAACAAATTAATTAAATGCGAAATTGCACGATCGTCCTGCAGTTCGCAAAAAGCCCGCGCCGCAATCATCCGGTGCTGAGGTTCCGGGGATTCCAGCAAAGGCAGCATTTCCTCAGGATCTGGCAGCGGGGGTTCGGATTCGTCAAATTGATCCAAAGGGCTTTCCAGTTCCGTGTCAGTATCAAGGGCGTTGGAGTAGTCGTTATTGTGCATAAAAAAACTTTACCGCACTGAGGATGCTCCTCAGCAACTCAGACAACGGTCAACAGCAACTAGGATAATAGCAATAAAAGTATTCCGAGGGAGGACTGAAGTCCTCATGTAGTTCAGAGTGAGGACTTCACTCCTCCATAAAGTTCGTAGTCAAGACTTAAGTCCCCATAAAGCCACGAAGTTTTCCGCTTCTTTCTATATCAGGACTCTTCGTCCTTACTACAAACAGTAGATTTTATTTTTCAAAGAGACTTGAGCATTGAGAGGGAATGACTTTGATAGCCTAATTTTTGATAGAGATTCACCGCAGGCTGATTGCTGAGAAATACTTGCAAACCAATTTGCCGATCGCCCCTTTCCCGCGCCCAATTTTCAGCATGAATAACTAAAGCTGCACCGATTCCTAGACGGCGATGTTCCGGTGCTACGTACAGCAAAAAAATGTGAGCGTAGCGTTCTCCGGTGGTTTGGTCGATCGCATTTCCCAACCACAAACATCCGACAACCGATTTGAGATTTTGGACTTGAGATTGCGGATTGAGATACTGCGAGGGAAGCACCGGCAAAATTTCTGCCTCGAACGGGCTGTTTTTCTGGCACTCTACCCACCAAACCGGCGTCTGGTTAGAAAAATACTGCTCGACTGTTTGAGCCAAATGTCCCAATTCCCCATCCGGGTAAAGCTCTCGGTATGTCCGGTGCATAAACTTTACCAGTTTTGCTCGATCGAGTCCCGATCCCGAGCGCAGCCCGTAGCCCGGTATTAGTTGAGCAGACATCACCTCACCGGACACTGAGAGCGGAATAATTTAGCCCCAAGAAAATTGGGTTCACTACTGCCGCTTGCTTTTGGGGGATCGCTTCCTCAATCGGTGCCGGGGCAGCCATGTCAGCCGGCAAAAAGATGCGAGCGCTGACTGCTACCAGAGCCGCAAAAAATACTAATATCGCTATGAATGGAGCAATGTATTGACGAATGATAGCCATAACCGCAAAAACTTGATTCTTGAGTTGATATTATCAAGTGTACCATACAAATCTTGTCAGCTATAATGGCTGATCGGACACTTAGCTCAAGCTTGAGCATCGCCAATACCAACAAACACAAAATATAATATTATGAGTGCCTCGCCTGCTGTTTATGAAGCTCTGGCTAAGTCAATTGTTTTTTTGACTCAAAAACCGAACGCGCAAAATGAAGTTTCGCGTTTCCTGGATACTAATGCCTACTATATCGATCGCATATTCGACGACCCAGAAACCGGCTTTTATGCGATCGGCTTCGGTTCATCCGACCCCCAACAACCGCCAGTCCTCGTATTTCGAGGTACAGATTTCATCGACGGCGAAGCTATATTTTCCGACTCCCGGGACATTGGTTTACCCGAATTTGAAAAGAACAAAGATAATATCCAAAACTGGCTGATACAAATCGGTCAAGATACTGGTAAAAACCCCAGCAAGTTATTGCCCGATGTCATCGGTCACAGTTGGGGCGGAGCTGTCGCTCAAATTGTAGCGACCGAATACACATCTATTACCGGCGATATCTTTACTTTCAACTCTCCGGGAGTGTCACGGAGTACATTCAACACTTTTCGGAGAAATCTCAGCAGACTCGGCAACAAAAATGTCAATCACTACATTGTCAGCGGAGATTTAGTCACCTTGTTTGGCGAAGCATTTCTGCCGGGAAAAGTATTTATCCAAACTTTTACAGACCCTAGTATTAATCCCTTAACTGTTTTGGCAAAACATCGAATTGAAAATTTGTTAACTAATCCGCCAGCGGATTTTTTCCAGAGGCAAGTTTCTGTAGAACAATTAAACAGTCCCGAGTTTGCTTATAACAACGACTCAGATTTTAACGAGTTTATCGCTGCGATGAATTTTGCCCTGCCCAATGTGTCAATAGCCATCAGAACCAGAGCGGGTGCAGAGAGTTTGAGAACAGCACCAGAATTTTCTTTTGTGCAGTTAATCAGACAAATGCAATTCGGTTTAGCTCCCTTGCAACCGAATTATTTATCAGGCGACGCTCGCAACAATACCGCTACTGGCGGCCCTGGAGAGGATACAGTTATCGGCAACGGCGGTAACGATACTCTTAGAGGCAATCGAGGTAATGACAGCATCACCGGTGGTGCTGGCGACGATTTCTTGTACGGCGGCAGAGATAACGATTATTTCGAGGGCGGCGACGGAAACGATTTGATTTCCGGCGAGTTGGGCAACGATTTTTTAATGGGCGGCGCGGGGGGCGATCGCTTTGTATTGGAATCCGGCGGCGGAGCAGATGTGATTGTAGATTTTCAAGATAGTGAAGATTTAATTGCACTGTCGCGGGGTCTAACTTTTCCTCAAATTAGAGTAACCCAAGGTGTTGACGGAGCTTTAATTACTATCCCGATTACTGGGGAAATTCTAGCTACTCTCAGAGGCGTAGTGGCAAGGGATCTTACGCGGGTAGATTTTGTATAGCTTTAGTGCGAGAAAAGTTTGTAGTTTGGGTGGCAAGAAAGCGAGGCGGGTTGGGTAGCGAGATTGTTTTTCCTCAAAAGTTTTTGGCTAAATTTCTCCCTAAAAAGCAACGGAATATGACAAATTAATATTGTTAATAAACGCTGTCTACAGTAAACTTAGTTAAGGAGCTTAAAAACTAATTCCCAATCAAACGACAGGAAATAAAAAAATATGCCGTCCTCCCCCGCCGCTTACGAAACTCTAGCCAAGCAACTTGCTTACGTAGATAACAACCCCCTGTTTCAAACTTTAGTTCAAACGGGTTTGAGCGCTGCTGGCTACCAAATCGATCGCACGTTTGACGATCCGGGGACTGGATTTCACGCGATCGGCTTAATTTCCACCACCCCAGACAAACCGCCCGTTTTAGTATTTCGCGGCACCGACTCGCTCATAGACGATGTTGCTAACGCAGACAGGCGGGGTGTCGGTTTCAACCAATTTGAAGCCAACAAACAAGCCTTAGGAAATTGGCTGACACAAATCAGTCAAGACACAGCAAAAAACCCCCGCCGCTTGCCCCCAGATGTTCTCGGACACAGCTTGGGCGGCGCCCTAACGCAACTAGCGGCCACAGAATTTACCTCTACTATCGGAGATATTGTCACCTTCAATGCTCCCGGAGTTGAGCAGAGCACAGTCAATACATTTAAGCAGAAAGCCGGCGCCGGAAAAAATGTAACTCACTACATAGTTAGTGGCGATTTTGTTAGTTTGGGAGGAGAAGCTTTTCTCCCCGGAAAAGTAGTTCTTCAAACATATACAAACCCGATTATTAACCCGCTACTTGTCTTGGAAAAGCACACCCAAAGCGGTTTGTTAACTGCTCCTCCTCCCGGTTTGACTCAGACAGAAATCTCTGTAGACCAGTTGAACCGCCCTGATTTCACTTTCACAGATTCAGATTATTTAGAGCTGTTAGCTGGCTTAGACTTTGCACTGCCGGCCTTGGGAACCTCGCTGCGATCGCGCAGCAGTTTAGAGCAATTCAGAACCGCTCCTGGAAGCTCCTTTTTAGGAACCGTTGCTGCAATAACAACTGCTCTCGATTCATCGCAAGCTAACCAATTACTAGGCGACGATGCCAACAATACAGCCTCAGGTTTTGCCGGGGACGATATTATGATTGGCAATCGGGGAAACGACACTCTCACGGGCAACAAAGGCAACGATATTATCAGCGGTGGCGCCGGCAACCACCAGCTATTTGGCGGCAAAGGGGATGACAATTTGAACGGTGGAGAAGGAGACGATACGCTCGTTGGGGGAGTGGGTGCGGATCTCTTAATTAGTGGCGCTGGGCGCGACGTATTGGTGTTAGCACCAGGCGCCGGTACAGATACATTTATAGACTTTGAAAAGGGTCAAGATTTAATCGGTTTAAGCCGAGGTTTGAGCTTCAACCAACTGAGAGTTACTCAAGGCGATTTTTTAACGACGATCGAAATTGCCAGTAACGGCGAAGTTCTTGCGAGTATTACCGGCTTTTCAAGGAGTCCGCTAACAGCTATTGATTTTATTTCTATTTAGTTGGCGGCTGGCAATACAGATATTGGGTAGGGACACAACAATGTTGTGTCCTGATTTTATCTTATGAACGCCACACAGAATTTATACTCCTTCCATGATTAAAAACATCAATATTTCTGCTGGGGCGGGTTTACCGAAATCTCGAAAAAGTAGTGCAGACATTGGTAAACCCGCCCCAACAGGATCTTATAATTATAGCGATCGGACTTGATATTAATCGAAATCGTCCAGTCCAGGCCTGGGCATGGATGCTAATTTTTTCTCATCTTCTAAGGGCAGAAAGAAAATGGTTAGCATACCGGGAATCACAGCCAGCGCGCTCATCAAGAAATAATTTGGATAGCCTAGATACACCTGCAAGTAGCCGCTAAAAACGCCCGGAATCAGCACTCCTGCGGCCATAAAAGCTGTTGTAATTGCATAGTGAGATGCTTCGTATTCAGGGCGGACAGTCCGCATCAAGAACACTGTATAGGCAGCTACGCCAAGTCCATAAGTAAATTGCTCGATCGAATTTACAGCATAAGCCCATTCAATCCCCGGCTGATTGATTGCCAACAGCCAATACAGCACGTTAGTTGAATTTTGCAGAATTGCCGTCGGCCACATCCATTTTTTCAATCCTTGTTTTGCAATTAAATAGCCGCCCAGTAAACCTCCAATTAACAGAAATATTACACCGATCGTACCCGATAACAGACCCATGTCCGATGTAGAAACTGCTAATCCCCCTTTCTCCACTTGATCCATTAAAAATGGCGGAGCCATTTTAAACGTCAAGGCATCCCCTAACCTAAAAATTAAGACATAAGTAACAATCCAACCAATTTTATCTTGCTGAAAATATGTTTTAAATGCTTCGATAAAGCTTGTTGTTTGTTGGGGGGCGCCGGATTCCAGAGAGTAATTTCTAGGATAGGGAAGATACCACCGCTGAAAGAGATATATCAGCACAAACATAATCGCACAAATGCCAAAGGCTGTCGCCCATCCGTAGTTAAGCGCAGACACGCTAAAATCCGAACCGAAAAGTGACAGCGGAATGTCTTGATATATTTTGGTGTCGCCTGTATTTCCGGTGACTAAATGCTGTTCGGCCAGTTTCCCGGCGAAGAACACCAATACACCGCTACCCGCAATGACAGCACCTCTATAAGCCGTGTTGCGAACCCCGACAAACAAGGCTTGCTGGTCTTTATTGAGAGTGTTTAAATAAAATCCGTCAATGGCGATGTCGTGAGTAGCTGACACAAAGGCGATCGCCGTAAAGATAACAAGCGATATAATAATCGGTGCCGGCGTTAATACGCCAAAAGCTAGGAAAGCAAACAGGAAAGCACAAATGATTTCGGTTGCTAAAATCCATTTGCGTTTGGTGGAATACAAATCAACAACTGGCCCCCACAAACCTTTTAATACCCAGGGAAAAGACAAAAGACTTGTCAATCCGATGAGCTCGTTGCTGGTTCCCATACCTTTCAAAAAAATCACCGACATTAAATTAACGACGGTGTAAGGGAGACCTTGAGCGAAATACAATACTGATACCCACAATCCAGCGTTTTGCTTTTTTTTCATTGCAAAGATATTTTGGCGAGTTAGTTCTCTAATTTACGGAGTGCGATCGACAATTCCGGTCAATTAAAGCGCTTGCATCACAGTATATGTCATTCCGATGCCAGCGGCAGCCATATAAAGAGTGTATTTTAGCATCCTTCTGACTCACAAATATTTCTATTTTTGGAATAAGCCTGCAATAATTTTTCTCCCTTAAAATGAACGAGGTAAGCGCGAAGATTCTTGTCCCAATCAGAAGTATCATAAGTTCGCAGCAGTTCCAAAGCACTTTCTTCTATCTGATATGCCGTTTTTGGACTGTTCACCGGACGTTCGGGACTGTCAGGATTAACAACAATTAAACCTGCATCTAGAAACTGATGCACCGTTTGGCGGCGCACAGTTTCCCGCGTATTTAGTGCATATTTTTTACTGTACTCTTGCTCCATAAATTCCATAATTGGTGTGATTCCCCGAAGTGAAGATTTCGCCAATTCCCAAGCATCCTTTGGCTTGAGGTCAAGCAAAGCCAGAAGGGTTAAAGCGGAACGTTCGTTAAGCTGACCTTTTGGAAAACCCAGCGCTGCAAGTATTTCTAGAGATTCATCAATACGGTTCTTGATTGTCATCGGACTATTTTCTAACGGATTGGTCGCGTTAAGCAGTTGTCTCTCGACAAGTCGATCGATCTCCCGCTGTGTAGGAAATATTTCTCCTATTTGAGCGCCAAGTAAAAGTAATTGTTCTAGATTAGGATACTTCAAAGTGCGTAAATCCGTAGCATTAACTTGAGTGTGTCCGTTGAACAGTCGAAAAAACGCATCTACCAAACTCGAATTTAGATAAACGGCCAATCCCCGCGCCAGGGTGAGGTCTAATCCGCGTCCCTGTTGGTGAAAGTAATTCAAATGGTTCTCAAAACCAACGCTAGAACTATTAATTTTATTGGCATCCCAGACAACTGCAACAATTCGCTTTTTCTCTTCCTTTGAGGAGAAGCGCTTGCTCAAAACATAATGTTCGTTAGGTACGAGGAGTGCAGCAGTTTTTTCCGTGACAGCTAAAGCTTGATGCTTTCTCGTTGCTGTGGGATATTCAACACCGCCAGTGGAGAAGTGTGCAGGATAAATCAGCGGAACTGTACCGTTCTCAGGTTTTAGCCGCAAGTCAGAGCGAACACGAAAATCTACAACTTTTCCGGTGGAAACTGTTAAGCCTAATTCCTCTAGGGTGCAAGTAAATTGAGCCATTTGCTCGACTACTTTCTGGCTGACAGAATCCGGTAAAATCCGAATAAATTGCTCGGAATCTTTGGGATTAATTAGGGCGGTATAGGGCAGTTGGTGAGATAAAATCAGGTCGTCGCCCGCGCTGCTGCTTGAGGTAATTAGTACAGTATCTGGCTGTTCTATTTGTTTGGTGGCTCGCACAATAATAGTTTCTTGCAGCACTGCATCATCGCGAAATGGCAACTGTCGGGATTCAAAAATGTGTACTTGGCGTAAAGCCATCATTTGAAGGAATACTTTGCGGAAATCTCGAAAGTACAAACCGTTGCAAAAGCTGCGGGGAGTAATCGACACTAATTCACCGTTTGGTTTGAGCAGGTGAGCGGCAGCAACTGTGAAGCCAGCGTAGAGATTGCTGGTTTCTAGTCCTATAGAACGCAGCAAGGTTCGGGCTTGGGATTTAGCGTCTATTTTGGCATAGGGAGGATTGATAATTGCATGGGTAAATTCCCGTTTTACTGGTTGTTTAAATAGATTGGGCTGCAACATATCGGCGCTGTCTTGAATAAAATCTATTTCGCGAATCTCACAGGTAAAAGATATCCCAAAATGCTGACATTCAATACTGCACAATTCTAAGATTTGCTTGAGGTATTCAATCAAAATAAGGTCGATTTCATAAGCTGTAACGTGCAGGCTACGCGGTTTGTTTGGGCGCTGACAAAGCTGGCAAACAACTGCTGCTAACAGGGAACCAATTCCTGCACCGGCATCTAAAAGCGATATATCGGGACAGTTAAATTCAAACATTCCCGCCATCAAACTTGCGACTGAGGAAGGTGTTAAAAATTGTCCCTTTTCTCCTCTCTGGCTTTGCTGCAACTTTCGGGTTGCTTCTTGGCGCCAGCCATCTACTCGATCGAGTAAATTGCTTGCTGTTGAGTAGCTGTTACCCGGAAGGGCTAGCGTTTGAAATTGCGGTACTATCATTTGTTCAAAAAGTGCGTGAAGCGCAGCTATCCCGTAGGGAATCGCCAGTTCAGTGTATTTTCGCCTAAAATTGCACCGATGTGCGAAAATGTCAAGCGCACTAGAAAATATATAACTTATCCAAAAGTATGTTGACTGTTCATATAGCTAGAGCGGGAGGTAGCTAACGATGACACAAACTCAAACCAAGCGTTATGATTTTACTTAAGTATCTAACTGTAAATGATGACAACTATCAACTGGGGTCAAGTTTTAGATAGCATTCCAGAGAATGCCATTGAAGCGATCGTCAACTCTCAATTTGTGTCGGTTCTAATAGAAGCACTTGGATTCACTAAAAATGACCAGTTTCCACAGTTTCCAACAGGTCAGGGTGCTCAGAAAGTAGATTTCGCAGCGCGTAAAAATACTGAGAGTGAGAAGTTTTTGTTCTCTCCTGTCGCTCCCTACTTACTTGTTGAAGGCAAGGGACGGGCAATAGCGACAGGAGCTAAAATTAACTTAGCGGAAGGTACCCCCAAATATAACGAGTCTAGGGAACAGATTAAAAGATATCTGCTATCTCCTAACTGCCAAACGGCTCAATGGGGCATTATTACTAATGGCATTCATATCCAGTTATTTCGGAGGCATGGGAAAGTTGTAATTCCAGCAACTGCTTGCACTCTGATTAACAAAAGTAATATTAGTGCCATTGTCCAACATATCAAATCTTTGATTGACAACCCGCCCCAGGCATTGACGGTTTGTATCTATAACAATAAAGGAGGAGTGGGCAAAACGACAACAACGATCAATTTAGCAGCAATTTTGCGAAAACAGAAAAAGAAGGTTCTAGTAGTTGATTTTGATTCACAAAGAGATTTAACTAGAACTCTTGGGCTAGACGTAGGAACTATTACTTTATCTGACTGTTTGACTGATACAAAAGCAGATGTTAACAAAACAGTGGTTCATTTTACTCACAGTGACAAGCCCGGAAAACTTCTACATTTTTTTGACGTGATTCCATCAAGTGAGGACATGGAAGACTTTACCGATCAGCGTCTAGCTGAATCAAAAATTCAAAAAGGTCCAAAAAGATTGCGAGATCTCCTTAAACCTTTTGTTTTTAAATATGATTACATATTGATTGATTGCCCTACCCAATGGTTATTTTTCAGCCAAAGCAGTGTTTATGCCTCTGATGTTGTTCTCATCCCTACCAAGCATAATGGATTAGCCTCACTACACAATGCAGCTAGGGTGATTACGCAGTTTATTCCTGAAATTAAACAAGAAAGAGCAGATGGTGGACCAATTGCCCTACCAATCTTTTTCAATGGAGAGAAGCTCACAGATCCTGGCCTTCAGACAGCAAATCAGGAAATTGGAAAAATAATTAATCAAGCTAAAAAAGATGGTTTGGATCTGCTACCATATTATTGGCCTAAATCTACAAGTGGAAAAGATATTAAAACTATCTTCAGTATTCCCAGTTATGCTACTGTTGCTAATGCTGCTTTCTCTCACATTCCCGCTGTCTTTCTCAACAAGATCGCTTTAGAACACTATTCTGGTCTAATTAAGGAGTATTTCTTAGAATGAGTAAGTATGATGACATCGGTAAGCTGATGCACCTGCCATTAGCTGATATTGAACCAGGAGAACCCTGCTCTGAATCAGAGTTTATCATCACCGCCGCAGCCGAGGCAGTTCTGCAAGCTGGCGGACACAATTGGATTCCTGTGATTGTTCAAGAAACAGGTGATTATCAATATCAAGTAGTCAGCAATTCCTTTATTTATGCAGTCGCTAAACAAGCTGAACTAGAGCGAGTCTGGTGCATAATCATTGAAGCCGAATCTAAAAACATTGAGCAAGCTAAAATTTTGGCAAGGGAAGTAATACCCAAAGTTAACCTTAGCACAGCATCAAGAGATACTATTCTTGCTGCACTTAGATATTTGGCTGCAGAACCCGGAAGTGCATTGAAGGGATTGGATGTCATTGTAGCGACTAATCGCATTTCAGCAGCCAATCGAGAAACCTGGTCAAACTTTAACCCTGTTACCAGCTTAAAATGTTCCATTACTAAGGGTAAAAAGTTAGATGCTTTAGCAAAAGTATTCTATCTCTCGCCGCCTGCTCCACTCGCGCCACCTCCGCCACCGCCTGAAGCAGTTAGCGTGAAACGTGCATCAAGAGATGAAATTTTCGATCGCCTCAATTACTTATCAACTAATAAAATAGGCGGCTTTGAAAATATTGATGCCGAAAAAACAGCCGATGCTATCTTCACCGCGAATAAAGGCAAGTGGAAAACCCTCAGTCCAATTTCCAAACTTGAATGCGGCATTGATACAGCCAAAATGAAAATCATTAAAACCGTATTTAGCCTGTAAAACTATGTTAAGTGGTGTAGCGGATTCAATTTACTGGCTCAACCGCTATATTGAAAAATCGGAAAATATCGCCCATTTTGCCGAGGTCAATTTTAATCTCATTCTCGACTCTCCCAGCGGTATTACTCAACTATTTACTGATCGGCCCAATTAATGTACCATTGTGCGAAAATGTCAAGCGGACGCTCAAACCAAAAGTCCGTAAAGGACAGTTAAACGCTCTCTCACACATTTCTGATGCGAAATACCAAAACATTCTTTTTGTCAAGCTTGTTCCTGATCGGCTTAACAATTAGTTTTCTGCTGACTCCTGGTTGGTTCTCCAACTTCCCATCCCGCGCTAGCGCAACTATGCCCCCGCAAACCCAAACCGCCGAATTTCGCGCCTTCTGGGTGGACGCCTTTAACCCCGGCTTCAAAACCCCTCAAGAAGTCACAAAATTGATCGCAGACGCGCAGTGGGCAAATGCCAACGCGATCGTCGCCCAAGTCCGCCGCCGTGGCGATGCTTTTTACACGAGTGCGATCGAACCCCGCACCCTCGATCCCAACGTTCCTCCCGGTTTCGATCCCCTGCAAGATTTGATTGACAAAGCGCACGCCGCAAGCATTGAAGTCCACGCTTGGATGGTGACGCTGCCGGTAGTTTCGGGCAGCAAACTTCCCGCCGGTCACGTTTGGCAACAACACGGGCCTTCGGCCCCCGGCAGCGACAATTGGGCAATGCTGACTTACGGTGGAGAAGCCCAAGGCTATCTCGATCCCGGCCATCCAGACGCCGTAGATTATACTGTTTCCGTCTATTTGGACTTGCTGAAGCGCTACGATGTGGACGGCGTACAGTTGGATTATGTGCGCTACGGCGGGCCGACTTGGGGCTACAATCCGACTGCGATCGCCCGTTTCAATCAGCAAACAGGTCGATCGGGCAAACCCGCACCCACCGATCCCGCCTGGATGCAGTGGCGGCGCGAACAGGTGACAAATTTAGTGCGGAAGCTTTATGTAGAAAGCCTTGCGATTAAACCGCGCGTTAAAATTACCGCCGCCACGATCGCCTGGGGAGACGGCCCAGCAAACGATGCAGGGTGGTATCAAACGCAGCCTTACAAAGAAGTATTGCAGGATTGGCGCGCTTGGCTGGAAGAAGGGATCGTAGACATGGCGATGCCGATGACTTACCAGCGCGAGTACAAACGATCGCAAAAACTCGCTTACGATCGCTGGATCGAGTTCGCCAAAGACCACCAGTACAACCGCCAAATTGCGATCGGCCCCGGCAATTACCTCAACTACATCGAAGACACCCTAGCGCAGGTTCGCCGCGCCGAAGGGCCTTCTGCAAAAGGAAATCACGTAGCCGGTACGGTGCTGTATTCCTACGCTAGCAGCAACGTGTACACGAATGTGGAACTGCGATCGGGCGGTAGCGGTGATTTGCCCCGCCAGCCTTGGAAATACGTTCCCCAAAGCAACGATTTGTTTTACACTGCGCTTTCTGTGCCGAGTCAATACGTTGATGCTGCGACGGGTAAAACCTATGAAACTCAGCCTGTGTGGGCGACAACCGCAGCGGTTCCCGATATGCCTTGGAAGTCGCGGCCGACTACAGGTGCGATCGCCGGAAATTTGCAGCGGTGCGCTCAAACTTGCGACGGTGCGAGCTTGACATTGCAGTCGATCGATGCTGCTGGCCAGGTGCGTCAACTGCGCGCCGATGGTAAAGGATGGTTTGGGGCGATCGAGCTTTCTCCGGGAACTTATCAGTTGAAAGTTGACGGAAGTCAAATTCAACAAACAGTTAATGTTGTCGCCGGTGAAGTAACAAAAATCAATTTCGGAGCATCTTAACTGCTCTACTCGTTACCAGGCTCTGCCTGGTAACGCATATCCGGAGGCTCTGCCTCCCATTTCCATAAAAGCTTGCGAGGCAGAGCCTCTAGATATCGGTTTCCAGGCTCTGCCTGGAAGTTAAAAGCTTGCGAGGCAGAGCCTCTAGATATCGGTTTCCAGGCTCTGCCTGGAAGTTAAAAGCTTGCGAGGCAGAGCCTCTAGATATCGGTTTCCAGGCAGAGCCTGGAAGTTAAATCAGTTATAAATTTATCCATCGATATATGCTAACAACAGAAGCCCCTTTCACGCTCCGTAAATGGACAGTTAAAGAGTATCACAAGCTGGCAGAAATCGGAATTTTTAACCCAGAAGAACGACTCGAATTAATAGAAGGAAATATTATAAAAATAAGTGCAAAAGGAACTCTTCACGCTGCCGCCACTAGACGCACTGCGACGCTGCTGCACAATCTTCTGGGAAATCAGGCTGCTGTTTATAATAAAAGCCCGATCGCCCTTGATGACAATTCCGAACCAGAACCAGATATCGCCGTAGTCAGAATCGATCCTTTTGACTATGCGACTCACCATCCCACTCCCTCAGAGGTATATCTCATTATCGAAGTGGCAGATACCAGCTTAACTTTCGATCGCGAAATTAAGGCCAAAATTTACGCGCGATCTGGAATTGCCGATTATTGGGTGCTAAATGTGGGCGATCGACAACTGCACGTTTTTCGAGAACCTACTGAAAATGGCTATCAAAGCGAAGTAATTCTTGGGGAAACTGCGAGCATTTCACCGATCGAATTTCCCGCTTTCAATATCGCAATTCAGGCAATGTTGCCCCCTCTGGTATTAAATTGACAACTGTTGTATCAATTTTATTCATTTGTGAATTATGTTTTTTTTATTAACCGCAGAGGGCGCAGAGGGCGCAGAGAAAGAGAATAGAAGAGATAGAGAGAATGGCTTTTCTCTTATTCTTCAGTCGGGCGATTCTTCTCTTCCCTTCTCTATTCCTAATCGCTTTCTAGAAGGCTTGCGAGCAAAGCTTGCTGAGCGTGCATCCGATTTTCTGCCTGATCCCAAACGCGCGATTGACTGCCTTCAATCACTGCATCGGTAATCTCTTCATCCCGGTGTGCGGGCAAACAGTGCAGTACAATTGCATTCTTATCTGCTAACTTCAGCAATTGTTCATTTACCTGATAGGGTTCAAACAAAGGAATCCTGATTTTTGATTCCTCTTCCTGTCCCATACTCGCCCAAACATCCGTATAAATTACTTGAGAATTCTTAGCAGCAGCTTCGGCATCAGCAGTTACAGTAACTTCTGTTTTTCCCTGAGCAATTGCCTTAGCTTTGGCCACAATCTCAATATTCGGCCCGAAATCTTCAGGACAAGCAATTCTCACATTTATCCCGGTCATTGCACAGCCCAACATCAGCGAATTTGCCATGTTGTTACCGTCGCCAAAATAAGTCAGGGTCAATCCTTCTAGCTTGCCAAAACACTCTTTTACTGTCATTAAATCCGCCAGCACTTGACATGGGTGTTCGTCATCTGTCAGCGCATTAATCACAGGAATTTTCGCATAATTGGCAAAAGTTGCTAAATCCTTTTGCTCGAAAGTCCGAATGGCCAAAATGTCTAAATATCTGTCTAAAACCCTGGCTGTATCTACCAAAGGTTCCCCGCGGCTGACTTGTGTAACGTTGGGATTAAGGTCAATTACTTGCCCTCCCAATTTATACATTGCTACCGTAAAACTTACCCGCGTTCGCGTTGAAGCTTTGGAAAATAACAAGCCGAGAACTTTATTGCGTTTGAGCTTGACCATTCCTGATTTTAAACTGGCTGCTAGATCCAGCAAATAATTTAATTCGTCAATGCTTAAATCTGCCAGACTTAATAAATCTCGCCCTTTTAAGGAATCCATGCTTTCCCCCACACACAAATTTTTAACTTTGTCTTAAATCTTAGCCCGCAGAGGCGGGTTTTGTTTATTTTAGCTTGCACCATTCTCAAGAACAGGCAAGATGCCTGTTCCACAAAGATTAGATTTTATTGTGGGGTGGGCAGGAGAGCCCGCCCGTGAAACGCTTATTAACAATGGTGCAATATCTAAGTTTATTTCAACTTGCGGGCAATTGCTCGATCGCGCGATCGATCGAATCGCAACCTTGTTCAACCGTTTCTACCACAGCCAACACGCCCCGCAATTCCCCAGCGCCGGGGAAACCCTTAGCATACCAGGTTAAGTGCTTGCGCGCTTGGCAGACACCGCTTTCACCTTTATATTCCCACAAAGCCCGCAAATGTTCCTTAGCACATTCGAGGCGTTCAATTGGTGTCGGAGCTATCTTTTCTTCACCAGTTTTCAAGAAATAATCAACTTCTCCCACCAAAAAAGGATAGCCCAAAGTTCCCCGCGAACACATCACTCCATCAGCGCCGGTTTCTTCCAGACATCGCATCGCTGCTTCCACAGAAAAAATATCCCCGTTAGCAATAACAGGAATCGATAAAACTTCTTTCACTCGGCGAATCCACTCCCATTTTGCCGGGCCGGTGTAACCTTGCGATCGAGTGCGGCCGTGCACGGTAATCATTTTTGCTCCCGCATCTTCCATCCGCTTCGCAAATTCCAAAATATTAATTTCTTTGTCAGTCCAACCAATCCTAGTTTTAACCGTCACAGGAACATCTACCGCTTCCACAACAGCCCGCACAATTGCCTCGGCCGTTTCCGGGTCTCGCAGCAGGGAAGAACCGCCGCCGTTTTTAGTAATTTTGTTAACCGGACAGCCCATATTAATATCAACAGTATCCGCTCCTTCGGCCACTGCTTTCTGGGCCGCTTCTGCCAAGAAATCCGGCCGGCAGTCAAACAATTGAATGCTAATCGGGCGCTCGTTCGGGTCAACTTCCATAATTCTCGGCAGTTGCTTCACGTAGTGCAAACCCGTAGCGTTCACCATTTCCGTGTACATCATCGAATCCGGCGCGTAGCGGCGCACCAGGCGGCGAAATACCAAATCGGTAACGCCGGATAAGGGCGATTGCAGGACGCGGCTTTTAACTTCAAAATCGCCGATTTTGAGCGGAGTTGCTAACCTTTCTTTTAATTCGGGAGATAGAGCAAGCATAGTCGATCGCACTTTAATTCTAATATCTGTATATTATACTACACTTCAGATAGTTGACCGTTGTTAACTATATTTTTAGCCGATTATTGAGTGACAGCTACAAGTATATTTAACCTGACCGCAATACCTATTTTACAGATCCCGATCGCCCGAATTTGAATATTGTTAAACCAGGGCCCAAAGCCCAACCTCGACCACATTTAAAACTCTGTGCCGCTGCTGCTTGCCTTTCGATCTATCTATGGGGTGTTGCCATCAATCGGGGATCTACCGAGTAAAAGTGTTGCCCAAGTCATATTTTTCTTGTTTAATTCTGCCGAATGGTTTGGCTGCCTTCGGCTGCGGCTGCCTTCAGACGACTAATGCTTAAATTTATTGGGATTCTGCAAAAGCCGTACATCAGATCGTTTTAAACTACAATTGGTGGATTCCTGACGACCCCGATCGAACATTAAAAAAACTGTAGAGAATTCCTATGGACGCCGCAGCACTCTGGCAACGCTATCAAGACTGGCTTTACTATCACGAGGGATTGGGACTTTACCTCGATATCAGCCGCATGGGATTCGACGACGCTTTCGCAGCAGCACTGAAGCCCAAATTTGACAAAGCTTTCAAAGACATGGCAGCTTTAGAAGCAGGTGCGATCGCCAATCCCGACGAAAACCGCATGGTGGGCCACTACTGGCTGCGAAACCCCGATTTAGCTCCCACTCCAGAATTAAAACAAGAAATAGTCGAAGGAATAGCACAAGTCGAAACATTTGTCAAGAAAGTTCAAAACCGCGATATTAAACCGCCCTTTGCTCCGCAATTTACCGACATAATTTCGATCGGCATCGGTGGTTCGGCCCTAGGCCCCCAATTTGTCGCCGAAGCTTTATCCCCAGACATTCCGCCCCTAGCAATTCATTTTATCGACAACACTGACCCGGCGGGGATCGATCGAATCCTCAACAAAATCAAAGACAAACTCGCCAGCACCCTAGTAATTACAATCTCCAAATCCGGCGGCACCCCCGAACCCCGCAACGGCATGATTGAAGTTCAAAAAGCCTTCGCCGCCCAAAAACTCGACTTCGCCAAACAGGCAGTTGCCATCACTGGAACAGACAGCAAACTAGACAAATTAGCCAAATCCGAAGGCTGGATTGGCAGCTTCCCGATGGCCGACTGGGTGGGAGGGCGCACTTCGGAACTGTCAGCAGTAGGACTTTTGCCCGCAGCTTTGCAAGGCATCGACATTCAGGGGATGCTCGACGGCGCTAAAGTGATGGACGAAGCTACCAGAATTCCCGACGTTAAAAACAATCCCGCCGCCCTGTTAGCCATGAGTTGGTATTTTGCTTGCAACGGACGGGGCGAAAAAGATATGGTAGTTTTGCCGTATAAAGATTCACTACTATTGTTCAGCCGCTACTTGCAGCAATTAGTCATGGAATCGATCGGCAAACAGCAAGATTTAGACGGCAACACAGTTCATCAAGGAATCGCAGTTTACGGCAACAAAGGCAGCACAGACCAACACGCCTACGTCCAGCAACTGCGAGACGGCGTGCCGAATTTCTTCCTAACATTTATCGAAGTTTTGCAAGACAGGCAAGGCATTTCCCCAGAAGTAGAAACCGGCGTCACTTCGGGAGATTATTTGTCTGGTTTGTTGCAGGGAACTCGACAAGCTTTGTACGAAAATCACCGAGATTCCATTACTGTCACAATTCCCCAAGTCAACCCTCGGACAGTAGGAGCATTAATCGCCCTCTACGAAAGAGCCGTAGGTTTTTACGGTTCCTTGGTGAATGTCAATGCCTATCACCAACCGGGCGTCGAAGCAGGCAAAAAAGCGGCCGCGGCTGTATTGGACTTGCAGCAACGGGTACTGCAACTGCTCAAAGACGCCCAAAAACCTCTGTCTGTCTCAGAAATAGCCAAAAAAGCAGGAAAGCCAGAGCAAATCGAGACAATTTACAAAACTCTGCGGCATTTGGCAGCAAACGGGCGCGGCGTAGCTTTAGAGGGAACATTAGGGCAGCCTGCTACTTTAACAGCAAGTTATAAACAGAATTAAACAGTAGAATTAAAAATTAAAAGTGACTAATTTCACTTTTAATTTTTAAGGTTTAATTTTTAAATTCCCCTCATGCCCTTGACCATTCTGGTTGCTGACGACGATTTCGCGACTCGCTTGTCGATTACCGATTATCTGGAAATTACCGGATACTCTGTAATCCCTGCTGAGAACGGCAAAGAAGCTTTAGGCTTGGTAGAGGAATTTCAGCCCCACTTGATTGTTACCGACATTACAATGCCCGAGATGGATGGCTACGAATTCGTGCGGCGAGTTCGGACTCGTCCCGCTTTCCGCTTGCTGCCGGTGATTTTTTTGACGGAACGCACGAGCACGCAGGAACGGATTCGCGGCTATCAGATGGGGTGTGACAATTATCTGGCTAAGCCTTTTGAACTCCAAGAATTGGGGGCGGTAATTCGCTCTTTGCTCGATCGCTACGCTCTAATCGCTCAGGCACCGTCTCATTCCCCAAAACCAGAACCGACGCCAACAGAGGCACGCAGCAGAGCCCATAGCCAGCCAGAATCGGATTTTATTACTCAAAAGTCAGAAACCGACGATCGCGCATACACAAGCCAAAATGCTCCGAGTTTGACTCAACGAGAGCGAGAAGTGCTAGATTTGCTCACAGAAGGTCTTTCTAATATTCAAATAGGCGATCGGCTCCACCTCAGCCCTCGAACTGTCGAAAAGCACGTCAGCAGCTTGTTCAGAAAAACGGAAAGCAACAACCGTGCAGAACTCGTTCGTTTTGCGATGGAACACCATTTAGTCAGATAACCGCAAACGCTCGCTGGCCAAATAAAATCACCAGCAATTGTCACACAAACATGAATAACAGCATCATCAACAATTACTTAAAAAATCAGAAAATTCTATATGCGACCACACTAGCAGCTTCCCTGGTTTACTGTATTACCATGACATCAATGGGAATCACCAAGTTTTACAGCGTTTTACAGGGTGGAGAAAACTATGACGATTACCCTAGTAGCAGTTTCAGTCTCATCCGACTTCTACTTAACGGTTCCTACTTGATAGCAACAGTTACATATATTATATGGTTAATTAAAAAACAACAGACAAGTTTCAGCTTTCTAGACATTTGCAAGTATGCAATACCCTTTCTAGCACTTGCCCTCATAGCTTATCCCCAAAGCAATGACATTTATATGTACTTGCATTACGGATCGATGAGCTTACATAAAATCAATCCTTATCTTAATAGTTCCGATAGCTTCGTTTCTAACTTATCTCCCTTCCTCCACTAGCGGCAAACTTGTACCTACCGCCCAGTTTCTCTGTTCTTTTTTTCGGTATCAGCACTTGCACTACCAATTAGCCCGTTAGTGGGAGTTTATTTTTTTTTAATAATATGTTTATAAGAAATAAGCCCAAAACCCTGTGACTTCAGTCCAGGGACGGGCGATCGCGGGAGACTTTAGTCTCCCAGTCAAATCCTTGCTTCATCAGCAATACGAGTTATATTGTAAACTTTCTTTACTTTTTGACCTGTCTTATGTCAAACGATATAACATAAAAGCAGGAGGTAAAGCCATGCTAGTTTTTGAGTTTAAAGCCTACGGGAAACAGAATCAGTTCAATGCAGTAGATGAAGCGATTCGTACCGCCCAATTCATCCGCAATAGCTGTTTGCGCTATTGGATGGATAACAAAAAGGTGGGTCGATACGACTTAAATAAATACTGTGCTGTACAGGCTCGTAACTTTCCGTTTGCGGAAGAACTCAACTCAATGGCTCGACAATCGAGCGCTGAACGAGCATGGTCTGCTATCTCCCGATTTTATGAGAACTGCAAGAAAGGAATTCCTGGTAAAAAAGGTTATCCACAGTTTCAGAAAAACTGCCACTCTGTTGAGTACAAAACCAGTGGATGGAAGCTTGCGAACGATAGGAAATCAATCAATTTTATCGATAAAAAAGGGATTGGAAGGTTAAAACTAAAAGGCACACGCGACTTGCACTTCTACCAAATCAGTCAAATCAAACGGGTGAGATTGGTAAAACGTGCGGATGGCGTATACGTCCAATTCTGTGTGGATGTCCATAGAAAAGAAAACACAGAACCCTCTGGTACTACGATCGGATTAGATATGGGTCTGAAGGAATATTACACTGATTCAAACGGAGTTACTGTTGAAAATCCGAAGTTCCTAAGAATTGGTGAAAAAGTTCTTAAGCGTTCAGCACGTCGTGTCTCTAGGAGAGTCAAAGCTTCAAAGAATAGGGGCAAAGCTAGGCAAATTCTAGGCAAACTCCATCTCAAAATAAGTAGGCAGCGTAAAGACCATGCTGTGAAATTAGCACGGTGCGTAATCTCATCAAACGATGTAGTCGCTTACGAAAATTTGAGAATCAAAAATATGGTGAAGAATCACTGTTTAGCTAAGTCTATTAATGACGCATCTTGGTATCAATTCCGTATTTGGCTTGAATACTTCGGTAAAGTATTTGGAAAGATTACGGTTGCGGTGAACCCACAGTATACCAGCCAAGAATGCTCTAACTGCGGTGAAAGTGTGAAGAAAACGCTATCCACGAGAACCCACGTTTGTAAATGTGGGTGTGTAATGGATAGAGATAAAAACGCAGCTAGAAATATCCTTCGTCGAGGATTGGGTACGGCGGGGCACGTCGGAACCTTTGGTCTTGAACCAAGCAACGCTTTAGGAGAATTGACCTCTACTGTTGTTGGAGAAATCCTGCCTCAGCAAGTTGACTCGTAGATTAAAGAATCCCGCGGTACGGCCGGGGAGTGTCAAGCGTACATACACTCAATTCTTACTGGATTTGGCGATTACTCAAAAATTCCGAGAACCGCAGCCTGAACACAATGGCATATTTAGTCAATCCCATGCTATTGAACGAGCAGATAGTTAATGCTCACCTTGACGTTTTGCTGGCTAATACATTGATTGTTTTAATAGGATGTCTTTATTCGGGCCGCTATGTTTGCGGCATTTTAGCAATTTGGGTAGGATTTCTAGTAAAAACCTTACCTATTATGTGGCTGCCTTTAGTTTTCGCTTTCCTATTCAATCCGCGCCGATGGAGAGATTTAGCAGCAGGATTCCTACTTTATTTATTAAGAATCACAGTCATAAATTCTACATTTTTACTAACAGTTGCAGCTTGGAAAAGTTTGTTAAATCCCCGATTAGTCTCGGGTACAGCTCGATTGTTTCACCACGTAATAAATATAGGTCTGAACTTCTTCTCAAATATAACTCTTGACACCAGCCTAAGTATCCTATCCTTCCTCAAAGGTTTTTCCTATTGGATCTGGGTGATTTACTACCTAGTGACGTTACTTAAATCATACTTCCGCAACAACTATTCTGAAATCAATTTGGTATCAGATATTGGATGGATAACTCTTAGTTTATTTTTGTTTGCTACACCTTGGCTAATGCCTTGGTATCCCTCTCTTCTTCTGCCAATTGCTGCTTAGAGTATCAATGCTCCCCATTTTGTCTTGACCAGCTTAACTTTTGCTCTGTCTCCAAGTATCATCTTAGTGGGAGGGGGTGCAAAATCCGCGGTCTCTATACTTACGATTTCGATCGCCGTTATTCCTCCGACAGCCTTACTCGTACTGAGGCGAAGATTTGTCAGAAGTATTTAAATTATAGTTCCAAAGAAGAGAGAAAATATAGTGTCCCATCGCGCCGAGAGTTTAAAGTAGCTGTCGATCGCAATTTTCTAACTTTCCTTCTGGCCACCAACCCTTAAGCCTTCCTGACTGACAACGTACTCCAACAAACCCTCGCAGGCATCTAACAGTAAATCAATTACTCGATCGAATCCCTCCGACCCACCATAATAAGGATCTGGCACTTCTTTCAGGTCATATTTATCGCAAAAGTCGCACATCAACCGCACTTTTTTTTTATATTTTCCAGGATTATCAAGAGCAAAAATATTCCGATAATTTTCCCGATCCATCGCCAGAATCAAATCAAAATTCTCGAAATCTTCCCTTTTAAATTGGCGGGCTTCGCCTAACAATTCAATTTCTCGCTTCCTCGCCGCCAATGCCATCCGCCTGTCAGGGGTGCTGCCAATGTGATAGCTAGCAGTTCCGGCAGAATCGCAGGTGATATGATCGCTCAAACCAGCTTGTTCAATTAAGTGATTCATAATATTTTCTGCTGAGGGCGATCGGCAGATATTTCCGAGACAGACAAACAATAATTTATAAGACATTAAATTAGTAATTGGTATTGAGTAAATGGTAATTGGTAATTGGTAATTGGTAATTGGAAGGAAGAGGAAAGAATATTTTTCATTCCAATTACCAATGTTTCCTGCTTCATACCAATCAACCAGTCATTAGCTATCAAGCCGTTATTAAACATTCATCACCATTGACTAATGACTAATGACTGATGACTAATGACTGATGACTAATGACTAACCGAAACCGGGGAGATTCAGTCCGCCGGTGAGTTCTTCCATTTTCTCCCGCATCGTCATCGTAGACTTAGCGTAAGCATCCTGCATCGCCACCGTGACGAGTTCAGAAACCACATCAGCACCTTCACCGAGGGCATCCGGCGAAATTTCCACGCGGCGGGGTTCTTGGTTGCCGCTGAGAAAAACCTTGACCAAGCCGCCGCCTGCTGTTCCCTCAATTTCCATGACATCCAACTCTTCTTGGAGCTTTTTAGCTCCTTCTTGAACCTGCTGAGCTTTTTTGAAAGCTTCAGTCAGTTCTTTCATTTTGCCCAGGCCGAAGCCAAATCCTTGTCCTGATTTTGTCATAACTACTTTTTGATTGTGTGTAGGCTGGCAGTCTGCCGTTTCCGTATTACTTCAATGATGCCTTAGAAGGGAAACTCTCCCAGTATTCTAACTTCTGGCTCCAACAACAGCGACCACCGCTGCTCGACTTGCTGTTGAACGTGGCGAATCACTTGAAAAATATCATTGGCCGTTGCCGACCCGCAGTTAAGAATAAAATTAGCATGGCGCTGAGCTACTTGCGCCCCGCCGATCTGGTATCCCTTTAGTCCCGCTTGTTCGATGAACCAACCTGCTGTTTTGGGGCCGGGGTTGCGGAAGACTGAGCCACAGCTCGGTAAGTGGTAAGGTTGAGTTGTCCGCCGCTGGCTGAAATGGCTATTAGTTTCTGCCATTACTTGCGATCGGTCGAATCCCGGCTGTAACTGGAAAGTCGCTTCTGTTACTAGCCGATCGCCCCCTTGCAGCACCGAAGTCCGGTAGCGGTACTCCAACTCTTGGGGAGTCAGAATTTCCACCTTACCACCAGGGGATAGGACGCGAGCGTTGACCAGAATATCAGCAGTACAGCCTCTGTGAGCGCCTGCATTCATCACCACAGCTCCTCCCACGGTGCCCGGTATGCCGACTGCCCATTCGAGACCTTTCCAGCCCCGTTTAGCCGCCAACCAAGCAAGGCGGGGAATTGACTCCCCCGCCCCCGCTGTAACTTGACCTGTTTCTGGATTAAAATTCACCTGTTTGAGGTAGCGAGTGCCGACGACCAAACCGGACAAACCCCGATCGCTCACCAACAAATTAGAACCCGCACCCAGCAGAGTCACCGGCACTCCTTCATCGTGTGCCCAGGCAAAACTCGCTTGCAAAGCCTCCATACTGCGGGGAGCCACGTACCACTCGGCCGGGCCACCGACTCGGAACGAAGTCAGGCCCGCGAGCGAAACTTGGGAGTTAATCTTGCAATCAGTTCCCCGCAAAGAAATAGGAGAATACACTCGCCGATTGTCCTTAACAGAGGAGTCATTCGAGATAGTCACCATCTTGAAAATCCTTAAAAATACCTGCGAAGAGAAGACGTGGTTGAAAATTCCTTTACCTAACTTATGCCGCCCTTTTGAGCGAGCCGCTCGAGTCAGCAGTGTCGGTACAACCTGCACCGCAGAGGCTGTCGATCAACTCGAAGGGGCGGGCGATTGAGCTAATCCGGGCGATCGGCTTGTTGATAAAAAGCCATAACCTCTGGAATAATCTGATTCAGATTGCCAGCACCCAAAAACAGAGCCAAATCCCCCGGTTGCAGATTTTCGGTTAAAAACTTACTTACCGACTCCAGGGAAGACTGAAACTCAACCTCTCGGCCTTCTTTAGCAATCAAATCAGCAACCTGCTGCCCGCTAATCTCTCCTAAATTCGCTTCCCCAGCACTATAAATATCGCAAGCCACAACCAAATCAGCATCCCCAAAAGATTGAGCAAATTCTGGCAAAAAAGTCAGAGTCCGGCTGTAACGGTGGGGTTGAAAAATGGCAACCACTCTTCGGGATTTGGGATTCTTTTCGCTACCTTCGATGCGCAAGCGAGCCGCCGCCAAGGTGACACGAATTTCGCTGGGGTGGTGGGCGTAGTCGTCCACAAACAGGATGTCATTGTGAAAACCCCGCACCTCAAAACGGCGGCGAGCGCCTTCAAACCCGGCAATCGCTGTGGCAATCGCCGAAAACTCTAACCCCAACAATCGACCCACTGCTACCGCAGCTAGTGCATTGCTGAGATTGTGTGTGCCTAGTAACTTCAACTCCATTTCCCCTAGCAAAGCTCCTCGCTCCCAAATGCGGGCCTTGGTGCTTTCGGATCCGTACTCCACGCCCGAAGCCGTGTAGTCAGCACCGCTTTCCGGCTGCAAGCTATAACTGACATGAGGCTGAAGGCAGTCTTTGACGATTTGGTCGTCAATGCAGCCCACCAAGGTTTGACAGTTTTGGGCAAACACCTTAAATGTGTCTATTACCTGGTCGAGGGTATCGTAATGGTCTGGATGATCCAGTTCCACATTCGTCACTATGCCAATTTTGGCTACCAGCTTGACGAGAGAACCGTCGGATTCATCAGCCTCGGCAACTAAGTAGGGGCCTTCCCCCAAACGGGCATTGCCTTCCCAAGCATTTACCTCGCCTCCTACCACGATCGTCGGGTCTAGACCCGCAGCCATCAGCATGAAGCCGATTAAGCTGCTAGTAGTAGTTTTGCCGTGAGTCCCCGCTACGGCTATGCTTTGGTAATCTTGAATTAACGCTGCCAACACATCCGAGCGATGAAAAATCGGACAGCCCAAATCTAAAGCAGCTCGATATTCGGCATTTGCCGGGTGAATTGCCGTCGAACATACTACTTGAGGTAATCCCGGAATTGCTTGGGCGCTTGAACCGTTGCCGTTCAATTGGAGAGCTTTGGCTGTCGCGACAGAAGCCCCTACCGTACCAGCGACTGCCGAGGATACGGCCCTTTCCTGTGACCCGCGGTCGGGACTGCTACCGTTAAGGGTCGTTTGAAATAATTCAAAATTGTTGGCGTCTTGACTCCAAAAAATATGAGCTCCCATTCCTTGCAAGCGCTCGGTTATGTGACTCGATTTTATGTCGGAGCCGTACACAGGCAACTTGCGTTTAGCTAGAATGTAGGCAAGGGCTGACATCCCAATCCCACCAATGCCGATAAAATGAAATGGTCTACCGCTGAAATCAACAGAACTCGGCATCTTCGCTCCTCACACACCACACCACGCCAATAACACGCGATATCATATCAAGAATTGTTTTTTCAGGATACAGTTCGCTAGAGATTTTGTACAAAATTCTCTGCGCGTCCCTAGATTTGCGGGACTTGTAGAGATGTTTCTCTTGTATCCTATATGACTTAGTACCGAGTAGTTTTCCGGAACAGTCACAGCTCGAAAATTGCAGGTAACAGAAAACGGGGTCTGGGGTCTGGGCCAATAGACTAATTTTGGGTGGTTGCATACTCCTGCATTCTTTCTATTTCTATCCGCCTGCTGTGCTGGGATACCGCAGCAAAATCCCCACAACTTTTGTACCAAGATTGAGGGAAAACCCATAAGGATTAACAAACACTACCACGTATGACAAAATTTCGCTCATTTTATAGTCATAAATCTACTTTTACGGTCATTTTCTCGCCCAAGTCAGAGATTGACACGATCTCCGCTATAGTATATATTTTTACGGGATTGTATATATACAAGTTATGTAGTTACTTGAAAAGCCATTGAGCAAACCAGATCATTGGTTGGATTGAGAAGCCGATGGATGCTCTTGGCAACCCTTAAAATTTTTACCACAGGGCTAAGTATATCTACGGTCAAAACTTTTTCGCCCGCCAACAAACGAATGCTCAGGCGATCGCTCGCGCACTCAAAACAAGTTGGGATTAATATTGGCAAGGTTAATCATCCAGTCCTAGACGCACTCCGACACTCGGAAATCGGTTTTTTAACTCGCATTGAAAGTTAGAACGAAGTAAGGGGGTTAAAAAACCAGGTTTCAGCGTCCAGAACGATCTTCAAAACTAGGGTCGTCCAGGAGTTTGTCCCCGATGTGAAGCGAGGGTTTTATAATAAACGAGCTTATGGTTAACTATCCGCCGATTCGTCCAAGGCGTGTATTTAGAGGGGAGTTAAAGGAGGGCTTCTTCGCCTTCGTACCCCGAATCAATGACGCCTCTTGCATCAAACGCGTGGCTGTCCTCTTTCTTGGCGATCGGATCCGCGTATATTTCGGGAGCATCCTGATTTTGAATGTACTTTCTGGCACGTTGAAACACTAATGAAGAAAGTGGCGGTGGTTCTACGTCAGTAAAAAAAGCCCTTGCGTCGAGGGAAAAAGAAGCCTGCGGTCTAACGGAGTACCGTTAGACCGTCAGGTTTGTTCACAAGCGTACAAACATAAAATTTACGCGATGTCTGTATTAATCCTGATTTTTGGGAAATATGGGAAAAATAGCGATTTTGGGGGGGACTTTTGACCCGGTTCACTGGGGTCATGTGTTGGTGGCAGAGACGGCTGCAAGTCAATTTGGTCTTGATCAAGTCATTTGGGTACCCGATCGCTCTCCTCCTCACAAAGGGCGCCCGGATTTGGCAAGTTTCGAGCAGCGGCGGGCAATGCTCGCTCTCGCGATCGCCGATCGCCCAGACTTCCTACTTTCGCCGCCGGAGGCAAATCCCAGAGGCAGTTCTTTTGCGATTGAGACCCTGCTGTATTTGCAAAAATTGTATCCAGGATCGCGCTGGTACTGGATTATTGGTAGCGACGCACTCCTTACTCTCCCCAAATGGCATCGGTGCAGCGAAATTGGCGGGTTGTGCGACTGGTTGGTGGCCCCGCGTCCGAGTCAGGGAGATGGGGAAACAGGAGAAACCGTGGAGATTGGGGGAGTGTCCGAGTGGGGAGATTATCCGGGTGGAAAGCCCCTCGATTCCGGGGGCGACAGGATGCAGGTTCAGGCAAATGCTGTTGGCCGACGAGTTGCCGAACAAATGGCTCTTTTGGACGTGGAAATTCGCTGGGAGGTGCTGTCCATGCCGGCGATCAAGATTTCGTCGAGCCACATCCGCCGTTGCTGCGCCGAAAGGATAGACCTGCGCTACTTAGTCCCGGAAGTTGTCCGGGCTTATATTGCGGCCCATCAGCTTTACCACTAACCAGCGGCCCAAAGACGAATGCCTTCTGGCTTGCGATTTCTGCCTTCTAAAAAAGTTCCAGCTTTTTTGATAAACACAAAAAGTTAGAAAGGATCGACCTTTGCGATATGATCTTCTCTCATAAGTCAATTCTTAAATTTTTCCAAAATTTAAGCCGCTCGCTAGGGGCTGCTATCGTTAGGAGGTACAAGGTGATTAGAGTCGCGATCAATGGTTTTGGGCGTATCGGCCGCAGTTTTGCACGCTGCTGGCTGGGCAGAAAAGATAGCCAGCTCGAACTGGTAGCTATTAATGACACTTCCGATCCCAAAACTAATGCCCATTTGCTGAGATACGATTCCATGATGGGAACGTTGAAGGATGTGGACATCAGTACGGATGAAAATTCGATTATTCTCAACGGCAAGACAGTTAAATGCGTGAGCGATCGCAATCCGCTCAACCTGCCTTGGAAAGATTGGGGTATTGATCTGATTATTGAAGCAACCGGCGTCTTTGTTGACCAGGCTGGTGCATCGAAGCATATCACAGCCGGCGCTAAAAAGGTGCTGATTACAGCTCCCGGCAAGGGACCTGAGGTCGGCACTTACGTGATGGGAGTCAACCACCACAACTACAAGCACAGTGACTACACTGTCATCAGCAATGCTAGCTGTACCACTAACTGTCTAGCTCCCGTGCTGAAGGTGCTTCACGAAAATTTTGGCATCATCAAAGGCATGATGACCACTACCCACAGCTATACTGGCGACCAGCGCTTGCTGGATGCCAGCCACCGAGATTTGCGCCGGGCCCGCGCTGCTGCGATGAATATTGTGCCGACTTCTACCGGAGCGGCCCAAGCTGTAGCTTTGGTGATTCCAGAATTAAAGGGTAAGTTAAATGGCATCGCCATGCGCGTCCCGACTCCTAATGTGTCGGTAGTTGATTTTGTGGCTCAGGTAGAGAAAAAGACTTTTACCGAGCAGGTAAATCAAGTTTTCAAAGAAGCAGCCGAAGGCCCCCTGAAAGGGATTTTGGAGTACAACGATTTGCCTCTTGTTTCTTGCGATTATCGCGGAAACGATGCTTCTTCGATCCTAGATTCCAGCTTGACGCTAGTTATGGACGGCGACATGGTGAAGCTGTTGTCTTGGTACGACAATGAGTGGGGCTACAGTCAGCGGGTGGTTGACTTGGCTGAATTGGTCGCCCAAAGGTGGGAAGCCTAGTATCCGAAGGCAGAAGGCTTTAGTCATTCGGCAGAAGGTAAAAAGGCTAATATTTTGTACTTTTGAGTCGATTTCTAGCTGACTGGTTATTTCTGTTTTCGAGCGGTAGAGACTTTTGGCAGTTGATAGTTGGCGAGTAGAAGATGAAATATCCTAGGGGCACGGCAGTGCCGTGTCCTGCGCCCGATATCCGTATGCTGCTACTCCCAGCTATCGATCGAACTTTTTGCAATCATACTTCGATCGGGCTTTCGGGTCTGCTTGAGGATAAATTTGTTGTTTGTTTGCAGTAAGCGCTTAAACTTGTTCTGGTAAGGTATCGGAAAATCAAAAATATTAAAAATAATAAAAATTCCGACTATAAAATTTAAAAATTTTGAAAAATAGCAACAGCTACCGTGTAGTTGTGAAAAAAAAATCTGATATGAAAAAAGCGTTAATTTGTGGTGTATCAGGTCAAGACGGAGCTTATCTAGCGAAACTGCTGCTCGATCGAGGTTATGAAGTTTGTGGCACCTCCAGGGACGCCCAAATGTCAAGTTTCGGAAACCTGGTCCGTTTCGGCATCCGAGACAGAGTAAAACTAGAATCCATGTCTCTCAACGATTTTCGCAGCGTCTTGCAGGTACTAGCGAAAATTCAGCCCGACGAAGTGTACAATCTAGCAGGTCAAAGTTCCGTCGGTCTGTCTTTTGAACAACCCGTAGAAACCCTCGAAAGCATTGCCACCGGCACATTAAATCTGTTAGAAGCAATTCGGTTCACAGGTGGCAAAATTAAACTTTACAATGCCAGTTCCAGCGAATGTTTTGGGGATACCGGAGGCTATCCAGCCGATGAAAATACGCCTTTTCGCCCCAGAAGTCCTTACGCCGTGGCAAAAGCAACAGCATTTTGGGAAGTAGCGAATTATCGGGAAGCGTACAATTTGTTTGCGTGTTCTGGTATTCTGTTCAATCACGAGTCGCCGCTGCGGCCCGAGAGGTTTGTTACCCAAAAAATTGTATCTGTTGTGTGCCGAATTGCTGCGGGCAGTTCCGAAAAACTGCATTTGGGAAATATTTCAGTGCAGCGGGACTGGGGTTGGGCGCCGGAATATGTGGAGGCGATGTATTTGATGTTGCAGCAGGAAGAACCGGACGATTATGTAATTGCCACGGGTGTCAGTTATCCTTTAGAAGAGTTTGTACAGACAGCCTTTGTTGCTGCGGGTTTGGATTGGCAGGAACATTTAGTAACCGATGCAAGTCTCTACAGACCGACGGAGATTGCTGTAGGGATGGGAAATCCGGCTAAGGCGAAGCAAAAGTTAGGGTGGGAGGCGAAGTATAAGATGCCCGATGTGGTGCGGATGATGGTGGAAGCGAGGATGGTTTGAGGGAAAAGTATGGGGTGAAAATATGGAGGCAGAATATCCAACGGCTAATGAGTGGTATAAAGCCAATCGCCGTCAGTAAAAAAAATATCGAGGTGAGTGGATAGCTTATACTAACAAAGGGGTGATTAGTCACGATCGCGATTATCGAAAGATGAAGGACGAGATTCCGGCTGATACACCTAAATTGGGTTATGCGCTCGATCGCATATATGAAAGCGAATTTATTGAGGCTGTTAGGTTTGATCCTGTCAGTTTGATATAAAATTCAAACAGGCTGGGGATAGCATTCTTTTTAAGTATTGAAAAGTTACTGGACAAGAAAGGTACAATTTGTTTGCCTTTGCTGGTATTTTGTGATAAAGTTCAGGTCGGAAGCAGACTATAAGATACAGGAGGTGGTGCGGATGATAGTCTAGGCGAGGATGGGTAATGTATGAGTTCTATAAAAATTTTGAGGTTTAATCCGTGAAATCATTAGTTATAACAACAATTCATAAACCAACTGCTGCTCTGTTTAAATACAGAGATATTTTGCTAGATTTAGGGTGGAAAATTATTGTAGTTGGGGATAAAAAAACTCCTAGAGATTTTGACTTGCCGGGGGCTGAATACTTTAATGTAGAGCAGCAATGCAAAGACTTTGGCGAGCTAGCTTCTCTGATTCCTATGAATCATTACTCCCGCAAGAATTTAGGATACTTGTATGCTATGCGTATGGGTGCAGAAGCCATCGCGGAAACAGACGACGACAATATTCCCTATGATGACAAGTATCCCAATTTCCTCCCTTCCCTGGTTAAGACTCCAGTGGTAGACGTTAAAGGTGCTGTTAATGTCTATTCTTACTTTACCAGCAAAAAAATATGGCCCAGAGGCTTGCCACTTGACAAAGTTAATAGTTTTGTCGATGAGAAGCTGGCAACAGAAAAAGAGGTTACTTGTTACGTCCAGCAAGGGCTAGCAGACTTAGATCCCGATGTAGACGCTATTTATCGTTTGACGGTTGGTGATGAAAATATTAAGTTTGAACCGCATAAGAAGTTGTCACTGTCGCCCGGCTGTTATAGTCCTTTCAATACGCAGAATACTTTATTTGACAAGCCAGCTTTTCCTCTAATGCTGCTGCCTATTGGTGTGAGCAGTCGTGTTACCGATATCTGGAAAAGCTACATTGCCCAGAGGCTTTTATGGTGCATGAACTCCAGTGTTCTATTTCTATCGCCTTCAGTGTATCAGTTGAGAAATGAACACAACCTGATGAAAGATTTTAGTGAAGAAATTCCTTTGTATACTCAGGTTCACAATTTAATTGACTTACTGGAAAATTTTACAAGTGATGCTAGCGATGCTTGCGAGTTAATGATAGAGATGTATGCTTATCTCAATCGAAATGGTTTTCTCGGCGAGATAGAGGTTCGTCTGTGTGAATTGTGGATTGAGGAAGTTAAAAAATATGTGTAGTCCTTAGCAGTCAAAAATCTACTGCATTGAGCGATTGACTGCACAGTCGCTCCACCTTCAATGTCAAGTATTAAATAAATAAACAATTGAAAAAATGACTAAGAAGTTTTTGTATTTAGTTCAAACCGATGGAGAGTTACCATCTCATTACAGTAACATTAATCATGAAAATGCAGATGTATTGTATTTGTCTTGGAAAAATCCGAGACCGGGAGATATTTATTTTCCTAATAGCACCTGGACGCAAGGCCGAAATAAACTGCTAGAAGCAGCGAAACAATTAGAGGGGGATTATTTATATTACATTTTTTTAGATGATGATATTGAATTTATTGCTGGTGATTGGAGAATTTTTGAAGCATTATTGCTCGAATATCAGCCGGGGATAGCAACGCCCAAACTAACATTTTATCCTACAAAATCTGACGATTCTGTGGAAGTACAAATAGTGTATGCCTTTGATGCGGTCTTCAATGCTTTTCATCGCGATGTAGTGGCTGACAACGTTTTGTTGCCTTATCTGGAAAAATTTGATGAGGAATCATGGGTTTTGTCGCAGCTAATTTTAATACATATGGCTGGTGTTTGTTATCCCGAGAAAGTTTGGCAGTTCAACCATGTAAAAGTAACACAACTGAAACACCGCCCTTATGCGAGAGGTAGTGCTAGCGATATTATACAAAAAGAAATTTGGCTGAAAGAAAATATTTTTCAAGATAATGAGCTAGTCACTTCGTATTTTAAAGATTTCCAGACCGCTTTAGAAATGGAGGTATTAGTGGTAGAGCCTCCGAGCAAAAATTACAAAATAGAAAAAAGTTTTTGCGTTAATAATTTCAAAAGCAGCGAAGAAATTTGGTTTAATATTCACAGTGGTAAAGGAGAGCAAATGCTGGCTGACGATCAAAGGATTGTAGAAAGCAACCGTGACGAGGCTATGAGTCATTGCCAACTGGCAGAAGTCCACTATTCTCACGGAAAGTGGGAGGAAGCAAGCGTTGCCTACCGCCGTGCAATTGAACTTTATCCCGATTGGGAGTTTTACTGCAAACTAGGTGAAAGTTTGGGGAAACAGGGCGATTTGGAGGGCGCGATCGCAGCTTGCCGCCATATTTTTAAACTTAAACCCGACTTTTCTCAAAAGTGTTTTTTAGATAGCTTAGCAACAATAACATCTTTCCGAATAGAACCAGAGCAGTTAAACATCATTTCCGGGCAAAAATTTTCTAAAGAATGTCCGCCCCAGATTACGAGTTTGGCAGGGAACGAAGGTTTTGTATTTTACGGCCCTTACATCAGCTTTCCTGACGGGTTGTACCGAGTTTGTGTTGACTTTGAGTTTCCTGAATTAAGCGATCAACAAGGAATGGAAAATTCAGAAACTGTCGGATTCAAATTTGACGTAGTGACAGAATCAGGAAATTGTGTTTGGTATAAAACTGATGTTTGTACCAGCCAAAAGCAACTTGAATTTTTTGTAGAGTTAATAGATGCCAAGCAGACAGAATTTAGGTTTTTGGCAACTGGGGTAACGTTTTCATTGAATTTTATAGAACTCAGCTTAGTATACCAGCCTAGGGAAAACTCCGCAGATTCTTACTACTTAAATTTAGGCAATACTCTTTTGCAAGAAGCAGATAAACTAGATAAAGCTCTTGCAGCTTGCAGTCGTGCTGCTGAATTGAATCCTGACTATAGAGAGGGTGCGATCGCTGCTTACCAACACGCTGTATCGAAGCGATCGCAGGGAACGGACTACTTCAAATTAGGGATGCTCTTAGCACAGCAAAATCAACTAGATCCAGCACTTTCGTGCTACCAAAAAGCTTTACAAATCCAGCCCGATCAGACACAAGCCTACTCAGAATTGCAGGGACTCCTTGCTAGAGCTTACCATAACTTAGCTATCCGCCATGCAGAGCAAGGTCGGCTCGATGAAGCTGTAGCTTGTTTCCAGAAAGCACCGCAGAAGCAACCGAGTGCAGGGGAAATCTACGAGCAGATATGGAAGGGATTAAATCAACTAAGCCCGCTCGACGAAACGAACCCTTATTACCAAACACCGATAGAACCCGAAACGACTTATCAATATTTTAGCAACACTTGCTGCTACAAAAATATTATATTGGAATCATTAACTGATGATGACAGAATATATCTGGAAAATGCAGGATTGTCTTTAGCGAATCTGGAATTAATGAAACAAGACAGTGCTGCACTGCAATCAATCTACATCAATAGTTTTGGCTGCGAGCAGACAACTGATTTAGGACAAAAAGTTACAAAGACTTTTTCAGGCGTCGATTACCAGCAAAGTATAGTAGATACAGGTTATATCTACTCAATTTGTCCTGTAACTGGCAAGATTCTCAGGTCTAATCAATCATTCTACGTTCAGCTATTCAATTTTCTGCCAACAGGTATTTATCGTTTCGCAGGCGGGGAAACATTTTATTTAATGTTTGGGTGCCATCACGGTGTCGGACTTGGTGTCTATTTCCCCAAGTTTGAACTAATTGTCAGGTTCTATAACGATCCTCTTTCGACCGACTATCCGGGGGTTGTGAATGAGTTGAAAAGCGGTGCTGTTAGTTTTTGGCGGGAATTTCAATCTTACATATCATCGAATGAAAGCAAAAGAGAGGTAGCGGGTGTTGTTGGTTGGCTGAACAATTTAGGACACTATTTCTGGAACGACCTTACAGGAATTCAACATTTATATGAAAATGGGACATTCCCGAAAGTAGATAAATACTTAATTAGGGATTGTAATTTTTTAGAAGTCGGCGATATCTTTCCAGAAATTCCAGCCAATAATATTGTGCGAATTTCGGATAGGTGGAGTCTATTCAAAACCATTTTGGACAATCACTATATGGCAGTCAGATTAACTGAGATGGTGGTCAAGGAACAACTGGCTAGCCGCATATATGAAGCTTCTCTTAAGAAGTGTTCTCAAAGTTTTTTACAAGAAGTGGAAAAAGCGAAGACACATTTTCCGCTGCTGTGGATTAATATTCGCAGTCACAATAAAGTATGGAGTTCTCAGGTAGAAGGATATGCAAATATGATCAATAACCTCTACCAAGATTATCCAAATCTGGGGCTTGTGTTTGATGGTTTTTCCACTGAAAAAAATACAGTGGAGCAAATTTTAGCTCTCGTGCCGCCTACGGTGAAGTTTTATAATGCTCTTGACTGTGCTATTTATGAAACAATTGTTTGGGCTCATGCTATAGATGTTTACATAGTGGTAATCGGTTCTGGGCTTACCTTAGTAACGTGGCTTGCTAACAAGCCTGGGGTGGCCCACGGCAACACTGTACATTCTGAAAGTTCGGGGTGGTGGGCAAATGTTCGAGAAAATGCTGTACCGCCAGTCTTTATACCCGTTGAGTGCATTGTCGATTTGGATGCTTCGCACTGGGCTCACTGCGACTATGATTTTGATTGGAAAATCCTTGACGGCGAAGTTAATAAAATAGTAAAGGAGTTGAGAAGGGAAGTTAAATCACCGCAGTCCGATCCGGCTCAAAATCAAAGTGCTGCAATTAATCTCCGCGAATTGGCAGAATCTTATTTAGCTGAAGGTAAACTCGACGAGGCCGTTAGTGTCTGCAAGCAAGCTCTTGAGATTCAACCGAAATTTGCCTTGGGGTGCAAGACTTTAGGGAATGTTTTCCAAGCTAAGGGTGAATTTGAGGAGGCAAAGCGTTGGTATACTCAGGCTATTGAAATCCAGCCGGATTTTGCCCAAGCTTTAGCGAACCTGGGAACTGTTTATGCGCAGCAGCAGCAGTGGCCCGAAGCGATCGCCTGTTACCAAAAAGCGATCGCTATTCAACCGAATTTCGCGGGTGTTTACCGCAACTTGGCTAGAGTTTTTTCTCAAATTGGCAAGCCAGAGGAAGCGGCTGATTGCTGGTATGCGGCGCTGATTTTGGAACCGTCCAAGGCAACGGCTGAGGAATACCTCAATTTAGGAAATACGCTGCTGGAACAGCAGAAACACGATTGGGCGATCATATGTTACCGCCGCGCTGTTTATTTAAACCCAAGTTGTCAGGCAGCTTATTGCAAGTTAGGAGATGTCCTTAAAGAACAAGGACTAGCCGATGAAGCAACAGTCGCTTACGATCAAGCTGGCAAACTCAAATCAAGCCATTAAAATTGTGTCTGATTGTTTCGGAGATTATGGCGGGGCGGATTTATTTATCTTTTTACCCACCCCATCTATCTTTGGTAAAATTTGCCCTTTGTAGCTACTAAAAATTAAAATCCAGAAGTACCAGGCCGCATTGCTACCAATGCAAAGCACGGCCCATTAGCATGGTCTAGCTGCTCGAAATTGATTCGGATTTCAGTTAACCCAAAATACTTCAAACACGATAAAATATCCTTGCGGCTCAGCCAGTGACTGAAGGCGCTGCTACCTCCGCAGAAGCCTGCATAATCTAGGGCGATTTGATATTATTGGCGGTAAAGCCTATGCTTAAATCCCTCATATTCAGTCGCTACTTGCGCCGGAAATTTAGGGCTGAGGTGAGGTTGCGCGTGGATAATATCGCTGTCGTAGTAGTGAGTCCAAATAAATACTTGGTCTGATGCTTTGGCAATCAAAGAAATTAGCTCTACGGGATTAGGCATATGGTAAAGAATGCCGCTAGCCAAGCAAACATCAAATTTCCTCTGATTTGTCCGTAGATATTCTACACAGTCGCCCGACAGGAAATGCGCTTTTTGAAGTTCCATCACTTCTTTCGCGATCAGGCATTTCAGGTAGGGGCGACTGTTTGCTTCAATTGCTGTAATTGAAGCGGTGCGGTGTTTTTATAGCATATAAGTGTGTCGGGCTTCGAGAGGCCCTAGTTCAACAATATGCTTGCCTTGAACGCCGTTAAATTGCTCAATAGCCCAGGCGACGCGGTTGTCTTCAAACAGCGGAACTACTCCTGCTGCTAACGAGACACTGCCAGGAAACATAGATGCCCACTCATCTTTAAAAATATCCAGTGCGTTTTGACTGTTTGGTGCTGACTTTATATAATTATCGAGAACTTCCATAAACTTGTGTTTTGCTAGGGGTGAATTTAATTCTAATAGGTCTATCTTTTGAGAGGGCGATCGCAGTTGATTTGCCATAGCCAATAAAAACTTTTGGTCACTAATTTTTGGGTTCTGGCATTTTTCTGAGAATCACAATCAGTTCCCCCAAATTTTGATGCAAGTGTTCTATCTCAAAGCTGTGAGAGAGCTTTTCTTGACAGTATGCGAGCAATTCGGGGAAAGTCTCTGCTGTCCAAACGTGAAAATGAATGCTGTAATCTATATCTAGTAGATGCTGCATTCGTCCCGCCACTTGTTCTTCAGGAAATTTGTCAACTAGCCTGACATACTCGTCGTAATGACCTAGCTTAGACCATTCCGGTCCTTCTTTGTAGTCCCGAATTAGGTGGTCGAGGGAAGTGAGGGGGCGATCTATATCAAATGTATAGCGTTTGTCCGGCACGCCCATATATACAAGCCCTCCCGGTTTAATAACTCTCAAGAAGTTTTCCAGGGCCCCGATCGGATTTTGACAGTGTTCTATCATGTGATTGGCGATCAAAAAATCCCAAGAGTTGTCAGCTATGGATGAGAGAGTTTCACCATTATCTACGATGTCCGCCTCTACTAAACCAACCGCCCCTAACTCTGGGTATTGCTTCCTCAAATCGCTTACAGACATTCTATCGACGTAATGAACCTTGACGCTTTCAGGGACTTGAAGAGGAGCATGAAGGGCTCCTACTTCTATCCCCTCGCCCTTGAGGTATTGAAAAGCAATGTCTTTCCGTACTTGCTGAAAATCCACAGTTAACCTCCGTGATTAAAAAGTTGCTCGATCGAGATCGACTTTAAGTTACTCTTTTTTCTGTACTCAGTCTAGCTCTTTGCTCTGATGCTGAGGTTGGGCTTTGACTCAACGTTACAAGGATACAGCCCGATCGACCTTTCTAGTTTACCCGATCGCACGTGTTGGTCGATCGATTGAGTGCGATCGTCTTCCTGTGTTGATTTTTGGGGTAATATCTATTGTTAAGCTCGATGGCTTAGGGCTGGGGGGCGATCGCCCATCTATAATACCTGGTGTGTGCGGGAACATCCTTAGAGGGCTGAAGTCTGATATCCTTGGCAAGGCAACGGCTTGAGTTCATTTGGAGTTCATGGGGGCGATCGGGCAAAAATTACCCTCTTTTGTGGTAAGCTTCTGAGAAACCATTTTGGGAGTTTAAAACACTTTATAGCGCTCGCGTTTGCGACTTGAGGATGGAATTGGTGGGGAGATATGGCCATCGATGGGAGTCTTTATCGACCGACGGAGATTGCATTGGGTCGGGGTGAGCCGGGTAAGGCTATGGTAAAGTTAGGTTGGGAGGCAAAATATAGGATGCTGGATGTGGTTAGGTTGAGGATGGAGGCGATGTGGAGTAAGTTTTAAAATATTGATTGAAACCTAGTTATTTTTATTAATAAAGGAAAGAAAGTATGTTTGTTAACGATATTTGTGAACACAATCAAAAGCTCTTAAAAGAGACGGATGTTATTCTGGCTTCATATCCTCGTTCAGGCAATACTTGGATGCGCCTGCTGTTGAGCGATATAATCTTACAAAGCCAAGGATTTAAAACTCAACTAGGTGGCAACTTTATCCCCGATATATACAAAGAAAAGCTTGATATATGGAACCGCGATCCCCGACTCAAAAAAGTTCCTGTGAGGATCATAAAGAGCCACGAATTTTATGATACTAGATACGTAAACAGCATTTACTTATTTCGGAAGCCAGCCGATGCTCTTTGTTCTTTTTACTATTATTTGCTTGGAGCTCCAGAGCTGAGAGAGGAACTTCAGAAACAAGGAATAGATGATTTTTGTAAAGTTAAGGTAGAACAATGGCGAACTCATGTAGAAAGTTACATAGAAGCAAAGGATAAAAAATCAGACAAGGTTTTATTTATTTCTTATGAAAGCCTTAAGGAAAAACCGGAAATTATATTGAGGAAAACCACGAGAGATTTTTTAGGGCTAAACATTACGAGTAGGATGTGTCAGATAGCAGTAGAGAATCAAAAATTTGAGGGACTACAAAGAATCCAAAAACTTGAGGATACATCCCAACTGGGATTTTGGGAGCCTGGCGGATATCAAAACTTTTTTAGGAAAGGGAAGGTTAATAGTTCAAAGGACGAACTAGCGCAGTCAACCATAGATTTTATCGAAGCTAACGCAATGGCTATTTACAATCTCGCACTATCTATAGAAAAGCTAGATTTTCAGAAAGAGAGCAATCAAGGTATGGCAATGATTAAAGATAAAATAGAAGATTTAGTCAGTGTGGGTAAACAAAGTTTATTAGCTGTGAGACTTAACGGAGTATTAAGCAATAAAAACGAGGGAGCGGTTTCTCAGGTGCAAATTCATCATCAAAAGGAATCAGATCAGTACAAACTCCAACTGCAACAAACTCAGGCAGAATTAGCACAGTCGCAGTCACAACTGCAACAAACCCAGACCGAATTAGCACAGTCGCAGTCACAACTGCAACAAACCCAGGCAGAATTAGCACAGTCGCAGTCACAACTGCAACAGATTCAGGGGGAAGCGCAACAGTACCAAAGTCAACTGCATCAAACTCAGGAAGTATTGGAACAATTCCAAGATCAAATGCAACAAGCTGACACACTGTTGCAAGACTATCAAGGTCAACTGGACACAACTCAGGCAGTATTGGAGCAATCTCAGGAGCAACTACACACAACTCAGGCAGTATTGGAGCAATCTCAGGAGCAACTACACGCAACTCAGACAGAATTAGCACAGAAGACTTCTCAACTGCATCAGACTCAGTGGGAATTGGAGCGATTGCGGTTTCAAACGCAGACAACTCAGGCAGAATTAGCAAATACAAAATCTCAATTAAATCGCAATCAGCAGGAACTAGAACTCGCGAAGTCTCAATTCGTGCAAGTTCAGGCCCAACTAGAACGATCGCAATCTCAACTGCACCATAGTCAGCGGGAATTGAAGCGATCGCACTCTCATCTCCACCAAGTTCACGCAGAATTAGAACACTCCCAATCTCAACAGCATCAGACAGAGGCAGTATTGCAGCAGTCGCAGTCTCAAACACATAAACTTGAAAGGGAATTGAAACGATCGCACTCTCAGCTCCATCAAGTTCAAGAGGAATCACAACAGTACCAGTCTCAGCTCCATCAAGTTCAAGAGGAATCACAACAGTACCAGTCTCAGCTCCATCAAGTTCAAGAGGAATCACAACAGTATCAATCTCAGCTCCATCAAGTTCAAGAGGAATCACAACAGTATCAATCTCAGCTCCATCAAGTTCAAGAGGAATCACAACAGTATCAGTCTCAGCTCCATCAAGTTCAAGAAGAATTACAACATTATCAGTCTCAGCTCCATCAAGTTCAAGAGGAATCACAACAGTATCAATCTCAGCTCCATCAAGTTCAAGAGGAATCACAACAGTATCAATCTCAGCTCCATCAAGTTCAAGAGGAATCACAACATTATCAATCTCAGCTCCATCAAGTTCAAGAGGAATCACAACAGTATCAATCTCAGCTCCATCAAGTTCAAGAGGAATCACAACATTATCAGTCTCAGCTCCATCAAGTTCAGGCAGAATTGCAACGATCGCATTTCCAGCAATATGCTATTAGCGATACAGGTGTCCAACCAAGCCAGATGCCATATATGCTTCTAGTATGGGATGCTTGGTATGCTTACCAAAACGGCGATCTAACCAAGATGCAAAATTGCTTGCAGGAGTCTTTTAAGTGTACGCCTTTATCAAAAACAGAAACGCTGATGAATTGGCTAGAGAGCTTTGCAAAATTCTCCTCAGACAAAGAGAATCAATTCGATACCTACGCATTGACAAACTCAGCAGAGTGGAAAAAATTGATGCGTCAGGCTATTGCAGTTAAGCCGGTGGGGGGTAAAGATCAGACAAGGATTTTTGAAATGGCTGGTTGATCACTAGCTTGTGCAGAAGACATTGAGAATACATAACGAGGATTAAAGTGAAAAGCACAGAGGCATTGTCTTGGTTAGAAAAAATTCAGGCAGACTTGGAGCGATCGCAGTCCTTTCTTGAGCAAGTAACAACCGAATTCCAACGTTCAGGTGAATTCAAAGCCAAACGCATTCTTGTGATCAGTAACCTGTATCCACCCCAAGAACTGGGAGGATATGGTCGTTTAATCAGTGATTTTGCAAATATTCTGCAAGCAAGAGGTCACACCATACAAGTTCTCTCAGCCGATGCTCCCTATCTGGGTAGAATTATAGAACCTGATTTTAATATCTACAGGCAATTACTGTTAACTGGTAATTACGAGCGAGGAATGCACAGAATACAAGATCCTGAAGAAGTAAGTCGGATTGTTGCATACAATGATGGAATTATTAGAGAGAGGATTAGACAATTTGCTCCCGATGTTTGTGTAGTGGGTAATATTCAAATGCTCGGAGTTCCTATATTCACTCCTTTGTTAGAAAACAACATACCTATTATTCATCATCTAGGGTTCACATTTCTGGAATATTCCGTTGTTGAAACTCCAAAAAGTTCATTCTATCATCTCTCAGCAGCTAGTGAATACGTTAAACACAGTATATTGAAACAGGGCTACCCTTTAAATAATATATCTGTTATTTATCCAGGAGCATGGGTTAAAAATTTCTACAATTCCATCCCCCCGGATTTCTCCAAACTACGTATTGTATATGCTGGTCTAGTTATACGAAGTAAGGGAATACATACCTTACTAGAAGCTCTTAAAATTCTTCACAGCTACTTTCATGTGGATTTTGACTGCTCCATAGCGGGAAACCTAAGCTACGAGCCAGAGTTTGTTAGAAATTTGCAAAACTTTATTACAATTAACGGTTTAGAGGGAAAAGTAAAGTTCTTAGGGTATCAGTCACGAGACCAGGTTATCGAATTGTTTAGACTCCATAACGTTTTGGTTTTTCCTTCAATAGCAGAAGAGGCTTTTGGCATCTCTCAAGTTGAAGCTATGGCAGGAGGTTTGCTAGTCATAACCACTGGAGTTGGCGGGGCAAGTGAAGTAGTTGAATATGGTATCAGCGGCTTAACTTTCCCCCCAGAGAATGCAGAATTTTTAGCGCGTCAATTGTATAGTTTACTTGGTGATCGCGCTCAGTGGGAACGCATGGCAAAGGCAGGTCAAGAACGTGTCATGCGTCTTTTTGACATAAATCATTCTGTTAATCTAATAGAGAAAAAAATCCATGAACTTTTGTGCGGTCAATTTACTGGGGTTGAGACTCCGTACAAGTCCTTAGAACCGCTGCCAGTGTCATTAAAAAGTAATAGTGAACTGCCTGAAACTGCACCAGCCCAAATATCTTGGGAAAATTTTCAAGATTTTACTTATTCAAAGCGAAGCCATTTAAAACGATTTCGGCAATTTGGCTATTACTTAGGTATCGATCCGGAACACTACGATCCTGTATTCGACCTCAAGTTCTATCAAGATCTTTTGATTTACACCTTTATTACAGATAATTTTCAACCGGGAGCCAAGCTACTAGAAGTCGGAGGAGGAAATTCACGAGTTATTCAAGCCTTGAAGAACAAGTATGAGTGCTGGAATGTAGATAAATTCGATAGTGTGAGGACAGGGCCCAGTCAGGTAGAAGATACTGAGGGTTACCGCCTGATAATGGACTATATAGGAGAATTTTCTAAGGCACTGCCCGACAACTACTTTGATTGTGTATTTAGCATTTCAGCCTTAGAACACAGCCCTGAAGAGGAGGATACTTTTAGAAATATTTGCAAAGACATTAATCGGTGTTTGAAACCAGGTGGGTTATCGATACACTGTTTTGATGCTATCGTCAAAAAAAGCGATGTTTGGAGTAACAAGTTATTAACTTATATGTTTGATAACATCACTTCAGTTTTGCATCGCATGATTGCTTTCTCCGAAATGCGAGAAGATCCAGACTTATATGTAATGTCGGAAAAATCTTACAACCACTGGTGGAAATCTACCACTAAACAAGAATATGAGGTATTTGGCAAGCCGTTTTCCTATAATATTTTGTGGAAAAAAGAGGATAAATTAGCACCTCTCTCAAAAAATAATGATTTTGAAAATAAACGATTAGCTCAAAAAGTAGTGAGAGATTGGGGAGCAGGAATTAGGGATAAAGCATTACCTAAAATATCCATAGTTACACCCTCTTATAATCAAAGTGAGTTTATAGAAGAATGTATTGATTCAGTTCTCAGTCAGGGCTACCCGCATCTTGAGTATGTCATAATGGATGGTGGCAGTACAGACGGTTCAGTTGAGATTATCAAAAAGTATGAAAAGTATCTGACTTATTGGCAAAGTCAAAGCGACGGCGGTCAGTATGCAGCAATTGACCAGGGTTTCACCAAAACCTCGGGTGAAATTATGGCGTGGATTAACTCCGATGATAAGTATCATACCGATGCGTTTTTTAAAGTAGCAGCTCTTTTCAATAAGCACAAGCAAGTTGAGTGGCTTATGGGCAGGCCTACTGGGTGGAATAGAGCTGGTGGGCTGGATGATATAGTATCAAAAGTGCCTCAATGGTCGAGAGAATACATTCTTAGTAAACAGTGGTTAGCGGACAACTTATGGATTCAACAGGAGAGTACATTTTGGAAACGCACTTTGTGGGAAAAAGTAGGTGGTAAATTACGAGAAGACTTCAAATTAGCTGGTGATTTTGAACTGTGGCTACGCTTTTTTCGTCACGCACAACTCTTTTTTGTTGATACCTTCCTAGGTGGGTTTCGCTCTTATGATAGTAATCGGTCAAAAGTTCTGTGGGAAAAATATTTACAGGAAATAGATCAAGCGATAAATGAAGAATTAAATCTGATAAAAAAGGGTCAATACACAACTTCACTCCCAGCCCCTCCAGAAATTTTATTACAGGATGAGGAAGTTTGGACACTCAAGCAGCAACCCTCGAAAAATAATGCTGAGGTAGTTAGGGAATCGCTTAACTTGGAAAATAATACATTAGGAAATAATACAGTGGAAAATAATACTTATTTAGAGAAATCTGTTAATTCAATTCCCAGCAATCAAATCGTTGAGGTAAATCAGGAATTTTTATCAAAACAGCGCGAGTTTTGGAATGTGGACTCTATTGATGAGGCAATGTTCAGTCGAGTTTTTACCTGTGAACAGATCGACAAAATGACGCTGGAAGAAAAAATAGCTGCTTGGAAGAATTCAGCAAAGGCGTCTGTTCAACAAATTCTAGAAGAGCTGCCGAGCCAACCCAATTGGAAGGTTTTAGAAATTGGCTGCGGTGTAGGTCGTGTTGTTAAGCCGATGCGCGAATTATTCGCACAGGTTGACGGCGTAGACATCTCCGAAAAGATGATTCAGTTTGCTCATCAATATTTAGCAGATGGCAAGCAAAACGGACGAATATACATTAACAATGGTAGTGACTTGAAAGAACTACCAAGCGCATATTATGATTTTGTCTACTCCATCATTGTGTTTCAGCACATTCGCTCTATTTCAGTTGTTAAGAGCTATTTTCAAGAAGTTTTTCGAGTTTTAAAGCCCAATGGTTACTTCAAAATTCAAGTACATGAGGCCAGCAGTATTCACTTTGGCAAATTTGATGAAGAAGCATTGGGTGAGGTTCAATATGGTTTTGCTGGCAATGGTTACACGACAGAGGAACTTGGACAACTTCTCACTGAACATGATTTTGATATAGTTTCTCTGAAGTCATCAAATTCATGGATTTGGGCTACTGCTAAACGACCAGCTATAAAAAGGGAGTTCAAAACTTTATCGCAGACATTACGGTCTAAAGCTAAATTCAAAGTATCAGCTATTGTCTCTACCTACAACTCTGAAGAATTTATTCGTGGGTGTTTGCAGGACTTAGTTGAACAAACACTCTACAAAAAGGGCGAAGTAGAAATAATTGTCGTTGACAGCGCTTCGGAACAGAATGAACAATTAATTGTCAGGGAGTTTGAGTCAAGGTATCCAAACATTGTCTATGAGCGTACACTAGAGCGAGAGACACTCTATGCTAGCTGGAACCGAGCTATCAAGAGAGCTCGTGGGGTTTACATTACTAATTCCAATACAGACGATCGGCATCGCCCCGATGCACTGGAAGTTATGGCAAATTATTTGGATACTCATCCGGAAGCCAGCGTCGTTTATGCCGATCAGTTGATAACGCACATTGCTAATGATACATGGGCTACAACTCAAGCAACCGAAAACTGGAATTGGCCGGCTTATTCCTATAGCGAACTTCAACAGCGTTGCATCATAGGTCCGCAGCCAATGTGGAGAGCATCGCTACACAAAAAGTATGGCTATTTTCGTTCTGAATTTACTGCAGCGGGTGATTACGAGTTTTGGCTGCGGATAGGCAAAACAGAAAATCTTGTTCGTTTGCCAGAAATTCTAGGATTGTATTACTTTAACCCAAGGGGGTTGTCAACATCTGGTTCAGCGGGGATGGAAGAAACTCGCTCTATAGGGAATGAATATCGGATTTTGCATCGCAAGGCGATCGGTGCTACAGTTGTCCAGCCCCTTGTCAGTGTCATCATTCCTACAAAAGACCGTCCAGAAATGCTGGCTCACGCTGTGCAAAGCGTGCTAGCTCAAACTTTCCCAGATGTAGAAATCATAGTAGTCAACGATGGTGGCACTGACGTGCAGGAAGTTCTAGATCGGATCAACTCAAAAAGCAACATCGCGTACCTCAGGCACGATCGCAATCAAGAACGCTCGGCAGCCCGCAATACAGGCATTAGCGTTGCTCGTGGCAAGTACATCGCCTATCTAGACGATGACGATATGTACTATCCCAACCACGTCCAAACTTTAGTAGAATTTTTGGAAAACAGCGAGTATAAAGTCGCCTACACAGATGCTGTGATGGCAGAGCAGCAAAAGCAAAACGGGCAATACGTGACAATTAACCGCAGCGTTCCCTATTCTTTTGATTTCGATTACGACAAAATTCTAGTAGGCAATTTCATTCCCATGCTGTGCCTGATGCACGAAAAATCCTGTTTAGATGAAACCGGAGTGTTTGACGTTAATTTGAACACTCACGAGGATTGGGATTTGCTGATTCGACTCTCCCGCAGCTTTAAAATTGCCCATATCAATGAAACCACTTGCGAATTTACACGGAGAGATGATAGCACGACAACAACCAGCAAAAACCGGGCAGATTTTGTACGAACTAGGGAGATTATTTACAACAAATACAGTCAGTACGCTCAAACCAATTTAGCTGTAATGGAGGCTCAGCATTTAGCCTTCAAATCGGAAGCAAAAGAGGTAGCAACGCAATTAGAGAGAATTCAGGAAAAGTTAATACAATCGCAGTCGCAACTGCAAGTTTCTCAGGAAGAGAAACAGCAACTCGAATCCGAATCAGAAAGCTGGCAGCAGAGAGCACAGCAGGCACAGCTCAAACTCGAACTCGTACAGGAAGAGAAAAACTGGATCGAATTGCAATCTAAAACTTGGAGGCAGACAGCACAGCAGATGCAGGTAGAACTAGAGCATTTGCGATCGCAACTCAAACAAGCTCAGTTACCTTTAGAACGAGTGCAATGAGTGCGTGCGACAGCTTATGCTCCTGTATTGTCAACTACAGGTTATCTCTGCTCTGCTTGAGTCTGATTTTATAGCGATTTAAATCCTGTTTTATAGCGCTCTAAATCCTGCTTAAATTGCAATAATCTAGCTCGGGAGCATTCTAAGTCTGTCTTAAATACAGGTTTTAGATCCGCTTTTGTTTGTGAGCCAGTAGAATCTGTTGATTTACTCTGGGATTCTTCTTCTCTAGCCTTAACAATAGTGTAAAGCTTAATATCTTGCTCGTTCCTGCTAATAATTTTCTCGAATGCACTATAGTTTATTGCCTCTTGGTCTACAATTTTTTTGCTCTTATTGAGTATTGGATAGCTAGGTACAGCCTTGCCAAAGTGCTGACAAACCTTTTCCAGGATTATGTCAAAATTTTCTAGGGTACCAAAACAATCAAAGTCATTTTTTAAAATTTCTAAAGTTGCCTGCCATGAATGCTGATCACTAATTATTTTGCATTGCATATTTGGGATATAAGAATCGCTATCAATAAACTCTTCAAAGCTCATTTCTTTGACTTTATTGTGTTTAAAATGTTTTGGGGTTTGTAATATATACTGATACAAAGATATACTCTGAGCTACTGGGTTTCTCAAGATGGTAAATGTAAAGAATTGCCTGAGGCTTTCACCAAGTTTCCTTTTAGTTATCATAAAATTCATATGACCTGCAATAACTTTGTAGGCTGATACCTGTTCAAAATTGAGTTCCTGAAATTGTTTAAATTGTTCTTGATTACCAATAAACAAAGAATCAATTTCTCCTGAAAAGAGAGAATTTTTGATTATATCGTACATAGTTGAGCCCCCTGTTTTAGGAAGATGGATGAACAAAAGGCGATTTTTTTTGAGTAGTTGGCTGTTTGGCTCGGTTTGATACATAATAAGTTATATTTTGCAGAACTTACAGAGATACTTCGTCAAACCCCTTTTTTAAGGGGGCTTGAGCGGTTACTATCAATAAATTTTAGCTTTAAGCTCGAGGGCGCGACGGTAACAAGCACTAGCTTCATCGATGCGCCCAAGTTTTGCTAAGGCATCCCCTAGCTTATTGTGCGACTCAGAGAAGTCTGGATTAAGTTCAATAGCTTTGCGGTAGGACAAGATCGCCTTCTCTACCGCACCCTTGCTCATCAAAGCATTCCCTAAATTGCAGTAACACAAAGAAGACTCAGGCCGAATCTCGATCGCCCTGCGGTAAGCATCGATCGCCTCATCCCACCGCCCAAGTTTTGCCAAAGCTTCCCCTAAATAATGCTCCGCCTCCCAAGAGTCTGAATTTTGATCGAGAACGCGACGGTATTGAGCGATCGCCCCATCAAACTGCCCTTGTTCTGCCAAAGCCTTACCTAGCCGCAAATCAAGCTCCGAGTCGTCAGACTTAATCTCCACAGCCTTTTGAGCCGCCTCCAAATTGCTTGGATTCAATTCGCTTGCCCTGCGATAAAACTTTACCGCCTCATCTAAATCCAGCTCAACATCTTTCTGAAGCGGTTGGATGGCAGCTCGCTTTTGCAAAGCCTCCCCTAAATGGCTGTTAACTACATCCGAATCAGGAGCAATTGCCAGCGCTCTGCGATAGGCAGAAATCGCCTCATCGTACCGCCCCAACTGATATAAAGCAAACCCTAAATGATCCTGAGCCTCCAGCGAATTTGGATCAAACTCAACCGACTTGCGATAAGAGCCCACAGCTTGATCCCACTTTTGCAGTTTCGCCAAAGCATCGCCCAAATGTTGGTAAATCACTGCCGCATTCGGTACGATATCAAGCGCTTTCTGATAAGATGCGATCGCGTCATCCCAGCGCTGCACGATCGACAAAGTATGCCCCAAATAGTGGTGGACGATCGCCGAACCCGGTTCCAACTCAGCGGCTTTCGTGTAAGTCGCGATCGCCCCCTCCCATTGGCCCTGTGCCGCTAAAGCCGTTCCCAATTTATAGTAAAGCCAATGGAAATCTGGTTTTAACTGAATCGCCTTTCGGTAATAACCCACCGCTTCTGCTAATTCATTCTTACCCTGCAAAGCCTCTGCCAACTTCAGGTACAATTCCCCATCACCCGGATTTAGATCGATCGCCCTTCGCAAACAATCAATCCCTTCATCAACCCGTCCCTGTCTTGCCAAAGCCTCCCACAAATTTTGGTAAGGCAAAGCCGATTCCGAGTCAAGCTCGATCGCTCTTCGCAAACAACTTATAGATTCATCCAGTTGACCTTGCAAACACAAACCTTTACCCAAGCTGTTATAAAACTCATAAAAATCTGGATATTTTTCCACAGCTTTGCGGTACGCAGCAACGGCTTCATCTAGATTGCCCTGCTGTTCCAAAACCTCTCCTAAATTGTGCCAAGACCAAGCCGAATTCGGGTTAAGTTCGCAGGCCCTGCGGTAACTTTTTTCCGCCCCATCCCGCTGCCCCAATTTCGCCAGAACTTCACCCAAATTGTGGTGATACCAGGAAAAATCCGGGTTGAGTTCTGTACAGCGCTGGTAGGCAGCCGCGGCTTCCTCTAATTTATCCGACTGTTTTAGGAGGTTGCCTCTATGAAAATAATTAGAAGCAGTCTCTTCATGCACTTGTAATGAATTATTCATAATTTTGTACCGGAGATTTCATTTTTTTGGGCTTAGTCGATTGGGGTTTATAACTATCTCGAATCTGACACCTTGCACCGTCAGTAAATGAATTTCGCGCGGGGTGGGGGCGGGTTTATTTAACCTCTTTGCACCCTTTAAAGCTATTCGTGAACCCGCCCCTACAGGTTCTTGATATTGGTGCAATATGTGAGCGAGCACTCAGGACAGGCGCACTGCCTCCGCTACGCTCGACCCCGACAGGGGGGGATATCGCTCAAAGTGGCTCTTTTTAAGGGGGATGCGAGGGTGAGCGAGACTTGGATACAAACTAGAGATACAAAAGGTTTTAGGCTTAAGTTGACACCCTAAACTTATGGGGATGTTCCTAATGACTCGGCCGCCAATTCTCGTCCTCCAATCTGATACCGCTGTCTTGACAAGCTCTGGTTAAATGGGGGCTGTAGTAAGGGTCATTCTCAATATATTTTTGCCACCGGGTTTCCATCAGCTTCGATTCCTTCCTCAGCCGCTCTTTCTTTTGAGGCGAGTCTTCGTAACCCCGGCTTTTAGATTCGTGGTGGTAGAGAACTACATGAGGCAGGTAAATATTCCGGTACCCTTTCTCTAGCATTTTCAAACACAAATCCACATCATTGTACGCCACTGTTAGCTCTTCGTCAAACCCCCCTATACTCTCAAATACGTCGCGGCGACACATTAAACACGCAGCAGTTACTGCTGAAACATTATTCATGCCTACCACATTCCCGAAATAGCCAGGAATCGATCGCGGCATATGGTAATAACTGTGACCGGCAACTCCGCCGCCGAGTCCCATCACCACTCCTGCGTGCTGGATTTTGTTATCTGAGTATATCAACAAATTGCCCACAGCCCCGATCGAGCTTCTCTGAGCTTGTTCAACCATCCCGTCAATCCAATCGGGAGTAATTACCTCTGTATCGTTATTCAAGAACAGCAAGTAATCTCCCTCGGCTTTGCTAGCAGCGTAGTTGTTAATCTTAGAGAAATTGAACGGAATATCTAGGCGATAACTTTTAAACCTCGCTGATTCCTTAGCCGTCCATTTAGCCAGAATTTCCGCCGTGTGTTTCTCTTGACTGCCGTTATCGATGACGATCACTTCGTAGTTGGGGTAGACGCTTTTAGTAAAGATAGACTCCAAGCAATTGTCCAAAACATCGCCTAAATCCCGCGTCGGAATAATGATGCTGACCCGCTTGTAATCGGCTATTTTGTAGCGTGCAATAAAGTGTCCCAAAAAGTAGGGAACGCCTTCAATTTTCCCCGGTTCGCCCCTGCGTTCGATCGCCTCTTGCAAAGCTTTTTGCCCTGCATCATAGGCATAGGGTTTAGCCTCTACACCGCCAGCCGCCGAACCTGCGTGCATTCTCCAGTGGTAAAGAATTTTAGGGATGTGAAAGATTTTGTCAGTTTTTTCTGTAAACCTCAGAACCATATCGTAATCTTGAGCTCCTTCAAAGCCCGGTCTAAAACCGCCGATTTCATTGATTAGCGATCGCCTGTAAGTTCCCAAATGGCAAGTGTACATCCGAGATAAAAATGAATCCGGACTCCATTCTGGCTTGAAGAAAGGATTTATCAGTTCTTGATCCTGATAAATCTTGTCTTCATCTGAATAAATCATGTCCGCTTCCGGGTGGCGGTTCAGCAGCAGCACCACTTCATACAAAGCCTCTGGTGTCAGCGTATCGTCGTGGTCTAGCAATGACACAAATTCACCCGTCGCCAACTCCAAAGCAGAATTGGAACAGTGAGAAATGTGACCATTTTTGGTTCGATAAACTACTTTAATTCGGCTATCTTTAGCTGCATATTCTTGTAAAATCTGCTTGACATGAGTCGCGGTTGATGCGTCGTCCGCAATGCACAATTCCCAATAAGGATATATCTGATTGAGAACTGATTCTATTGCCTCCTGTAAATAATTTTCCGGCGTATTGTAAGCCGGCATGACGATGCTAATCAGCGGCTTGTAGTTAAAGATTTCTAATGTTTCAGCCATCTTCCGCAAGTCAGCTTCTCTGGGGCTATTCTTAGCGCGCCACTTCGTGTAAGCTGGGTCTTGACCGAGGAATAGCGAATCTCGTAAGTTTTGATAATCCAAACCAAAAAGTTTCGGATCTAGTTTGCTCGCCGTCTGATAAGCTTCCAGAGCTTCCGAAAGCTTGTCTTGTTTAGCTAAAGTTTTTGCTAAATTGTGGTGCGACCAGCCAAAGTCAGGAGCCACCTCGATCGCTTTCCGATAAGCAGCCACAGCTTCATCAAGCCGACCTTCTTGTTGAAATACATCCGCTAAGTTGTGGTGCGACCACACAAAACTTGGATTCAGTTCAGCAGCTTTCTGATAGCTTTTAATAGACTCATCAACTTTACCTATCCATTTCAGGACATCGCCTAAATTGTGGTGAGTTCCAAAGTAATTGGGATTAATTGAAATTGCTTTGCGGTAGGCGGCCACAGCCTCGGCAAATTTACCTTCTTCTTGCAGAGACGTCCCTAATTCGTGGTACTCCGCAGCTATCCCCGGGCTGTGTTCGATCGCATTTCCAGAGTGTCCGTGAACAGCGTGAGCAATCTTTTCCGTCGCTTTAGTTATTCCCTTTTTTTTTAACACCTCTTCTAACAGCCCAGAAATAGCCTTGTCATCAGGTCGAATCTGCAACGCCATCTGATAAAAGACGATCGCCCCATCCGGCCAATTTTTCCGCACCAAAGTATCCGCCAACTCAACATAAAGGTCAGCATCATTCGGCGCAATCTCCAGGGCCTTGTGATACAACTGCACGTCATCAGGATTCTCCTGAATCGCCCGCCGGTATAAACGCATCGCCTCCTTCAAATCCCACTGCGATCGCATCCTCAAAGCATCAGCCAACTTTTGCGGAAGCCAAGGCAAATCCGCCTGAATTTCCGCAGCGCGGCGGTAAGCGGTGATCGACTCATCCCACCGTTCCAGCTTCTCAAAAGCCGTTGCCATGTTGTAATAAGTCCACGGAAAATCAGGATTTAACTCGGCCGCGCGCCGGTAAACATCGATCGCATCCTCCCACCTTTCCATGGATAGCAGCACATCGCCCAACTTGCTCTGGGACCAGAAGAAATTCGGATTGATTTCGTTACCACGCCGGTATGCAACAACCGCCTCATCCCACCGTTCCAAATTAACTAGCGCTTCTGCTAAATTGTTGTGCGCCCAAAAATGGTCGGGATTGAGTTCGATCGACCTTTGGTAAGCCGAAATTGCCTCATCCCACCGTTCCAGTTTAATCAGCGCGTCTGCTAAATAGTTGTGCGACCAACTGAAATCGGGATTTAACTCTGTTGCTTTCCGGTAAGACTCTACAGCTTCTTCCCACCGTTCCAACTTCAGCAGCACGTCTGCTAAATTGTTGTGAGACCAGCTAAAATCTGGATTTAATTCTATCGCCTTGCGGTAGGCATTTACAGCTTCTTCCCACCGTTCCAACTTAACCAGCGACTCAGCTAAATTGTTGTGCGACCAAGAAAGTTCGGGATTATTTCTAATAGCATTACTGTAAGCATCTACGGCCGCTTCCCACTGTTCTTGACTCTTAAGAATTTCGCCCAATTCGTGATAAGCGGAACCCGCATTTGGGTTCAACTCAACCACGCGCCGGTAACAGTCAATACCTTGATTTACCTTACCTTGCTCGATCAAAGTTTTGGCTAAATTCTCGTGTTCCTCAGCGGTGCCCGACTTGGGGTCGATCGCAAATGCTCGATACCAAGCCTGGGCCGCTTCTTCCGACTTGCCTAACTGCGTCAAAAGTTTCGCAAAATTGCGGAAAGCACCGGCAAAATCCGGTTTCAGGGCGATCGCCTTTTCGTAAGCAGAAACCGCTTGCTGCCACTGTTCCTGCTGCGCGCAAATGCTGCCGTAATTAGCATAAGCTTCGGCAAAATTTGGGTTAATTTCTATTGCTTTGACATAGCAACTTTTAGCTTCATCAATTTTGCCGCCCGCTTGCAGCGCGTTGCCCAGCATTTTGTAAAGCGGCGCTTCCGGCTTAATTTGCAGCGCCTTCTTGCAAGCTGCGATCGCCTGTTCCAATTTGCCTTGAGCAAAATAGCCTTCTGCCAGTATTTTGTATGCTTCTGGATCTTCTATATTAATTGTAGAATTAACTGCCTGCTGCACTCGCGGCTGCACTGGCGGCTTAACTGCGGTTGCTGCGGGCTGCTGCTTAACTGCACCGTTTGGAGCACTTGCACCCGCCAAAGTTTGCTGTCCCTCGCTGCCGTTTCTCGCATGAGCTGCGTTGAGTTCAATAGCTTTGCGATAATATGCTGTCGCTTCCTCTAACTTGCCTTGTTTTTTTAGCGCTTCGCCTAAATTTTGGTAAGCTGTCGCCACATTAGGATTTAATTTTATGGCGCGATCGTAACAAGCGATCGCTTCGGGGAATTTTTCCTGCCGAAAAAAAGCGTCGCCCATATTCAAGTGTTCCCCAGGCGCTACTTTTTCCGGTTCCAAACTAAATGCTTGATACCAGCACTGCTGGGCTTCTTCCGGTTTGCCAATTTGTCCGAATACTTTTGCTAAATTCCGGTACACTCCCGCGAAATTCGGCTTAATCGCGAGCGCCTTTTGATAAAATCCGATCGCATCCTGCCATTTTTGCTGCTGCGCGCCCAGGCTGCCCAAATTCGCGTATACTTCCGCAAAATTCGGTTCTATTTCAATCGCTTTTGCGTACCAGTGCCGCGCCTCTTCCATCCTGCCTTGAGCTTGTAGCGCGTTGCCCAAAGTCTTGTAAGCTGGTGCAAAATTGGGGTGAATCTTTAAGGCTTGCTCGCAGGAGGCGATGGCTTCTTCTAATTTTCCTTGGGATAAGTATATTTCTCCCTGTTGGTTAAATTGAACCGCTGTTGATTCTGTACTCACTGTTGATGGCATATGGGCGGCGGCTCCAGAGGCAGGAATTAAATAGGGTAGTCAAAACGTTTCACAATTATAGTCGAGTTTGACACTAACAGGACCGGACTTGTTCCCCCAATTCTTAATTTTTTTGACGGCCGGTGCTATCGAGAAACCGGGTTTCTCGGCTGATTTTTTTGATTTGACTGCTAAATATGTACGAATCAGCCGGGTTTCTGGTCCATTTGCGCGCCAGTCCAGACTTTTGTAGCTTCTGGTCGATCGCCCCTTTTGTAAAGAAAAGTAAACACTCCAGGTGCTTGCTTGTGGGATGCTTTCTTGTGGACTGGGCAAGGGAGCCCCCCTAAAAAAATATTACAAACGGCGCAAAATGTGCGATCGAACCCAAATGAGAATAGCCTTTTTAGCAAAAAACGATCGCCCTTTTGCGAGAAAGCGATCGCCTTTTTTTTTCAACAATTAATTAGTTAACAACTATTAGCAATTACTAATCAAGCTGCTGCCTCTGCGTCTGCTTCTGCGTCTTCTGGTTCAGAACCTGCTTGAATTCCCAGCACCGTAACAACCACCTGATCTGGTTCGCCGAGAGCTACCACTCCCGCAGGCAAAACTAATTCGTGAATGTGCAGCGCATCCCCAACCTTTAAATTAGAAATATCTACTTCAATTGCTTCAGGAATGCTGTCAGGTTTGCACTTAACTGCGAGTTGCGTCAGTACGGTATCCAAGATGCCGCCTTCTAACTTGACGCCGACAGCTTCACCAACAAAACGCAGTGACAATTCAACTTCCAGGCTGTCTTGAGTCGCCACGGAGAAAAAGCTCAGGTGGTAAGGATAGCCCTTCCAAGGATGAACTTGAACTTCCCGCAGCAAGGTTTTTCCGCTCCAAGAGAGGTCGGGAATGCTGAGGTCAATTAGGGCATTGTTGACTACGTGCTTTTTGAGCAGGTGTTCAACTGTTTTGGCTTTGATGGTAAGGGAAATGGATTCAGATCCTTTGTGACCGTAGAGGACGGCTGGAATCAATCCGGAGCGGCGGAGGGCGTTAGCTTTGCTGCCTTCTGCCCGTTTTTGACATTCTACTGCGAGTTCCATTTTATGACTTTCTGTTGATTGTTTTCACATTTTATCAAATTTATGATACAGGGAGCGAACTTAATTAAATTCGCTAAAAATTTGATAATAATTGGGAGTTAGGAATTGGGCTATTCTCCCACTTTGGGCCTCTCCCAATCTCCCCATCACTTTTTCCCCATCTAAAATCTAAAATCTAAAATGGTTAAGCTGGCGTACCGTCTGCAGAAAGCAAAGCGCGTTTCGGGCCGTGAATCGGGTCTTCTACAATAATAGTTTGGTCGCGACTCGCACCGAGAGAAACAATTGCGATCGGCACTGCCATCAAATCTGCCAAAAACTTCAGATAATCCAAAGCTTGCTGTGGCAAATCTTCCAAAGTGCGACAGTCTTCCGTTGACTGTTTCCAACCGGGAAGGGATTCGTAAATAGGTTTGCACCGAGCAAATATCCGGGAACTTTTCGGGAAATCCACACAGCGTTCGCCGTCAATTTCGTAAGCAACGCAAACTTTTATTTCTTCTAATTCATCCAAAACATCTAGTTTGGTAATTGCCAGACAGTCAAGGCCGTTGATGCGGACTGCGTAGCGGCCGATTACTGCGTCAAACCAACCGCAGCGGCGTTTCCTGCCCGTTGTCGTGCCGAATTCGGCACCTCTTTCGCCCAAAATTGCACCAACTCCATCTACCATTTCCGTAGGGAACGGGCCTTCTCCGACGCGGGTTGTATAAGCTTTTGCTACGCCAATTACGCGATCGATCGCTGTTGGGCCGACTCCGGTTCCCACACAAGCCCCACCAGCGATGGGATTGCTCGAAGTAACGTAAGGATAAGTACCGTGGTCTAAGTCTAATAAAGTGCCTTGCGCGCCTTCAAACAGAATATTTTTCCGCTTGTGAATTCCCTCATAAATCTTCAGGGAACTATCTACTACGTGCGGCCGCAAACGTTCCGCATACACCCGATATTCATCAATTACATCTTGCGGATTCAGAGGCGGCAAATTGTAGAGTTTCTCCAGAATGAGATTTTTACAATTAATCGTCCATTCCAGTTGTTCTTGCAACCCTTCCAAGTCCATTAAATCGAGCATCCGAATGCCGGTACGTTCCGACTTGTCGGCGTAAGTAGGACCGATGCCGCGTCCCGTCGTCCCGATTTTATAATTTCCCCGCTGCTCTTCCGATGCTACATCAATTAATCGGTGATAGGGCATCGTCACGTGAGCCGTCTGCGAAATCATCAGCGAGGCCGTCGAAATATTCAGTGCCTCTAACTGATCTAATTCTTCTATTAAAACTTTAGGGTCGATGACCGTGCCACAGCCGATGATACACTCTTTATCAGGGTAGAGAATCCCGGACGGAATTAAGTGCAGCTTGAAAGTCTGACCGTTGACTACCACGGTGTGACCCGCGTTGACGCCCCCTTGGTAGCGGACAACTATATCTGCGGATTTGCTGAGCAAATCGGTAATTTTGCCTTTTCCTTCATCGCCCCACTGGGCGCCGATTACAACTACGTTAGCCAAGGGTTTCTCGCGTTCAGTTCAGGTTGACACAATCTCCGATTATGTACGAATGCGTCCCGGATGTCAATCAATTTTAGATTTTAGATTTTGGATTTTAGATACGGGCATGGGGCATGGGGCATGGGGCATGGGGCATGGGGCATGGGGCATGGGGCATGGGGCATGGGGCATGGGAACTCACAAACAACCAATGACTAAGTAGAAAGACGCAAATAAACAGCAATATATAACGAAATGTAAATTATCATTAAACCCTCTTCCCTTGAGTCTTCTGCCTCCAGTCTCCTGCCCGATCCCAATGATAAATATTTACGTCAACTTACTTAAAAACTACGGACTACGGACTACGGACTACGGACTAAGGACTACGGAGTACGGACTACGGACTACGGAGTACGGACTACGGACTACGGACTAATTAATTTTTGTTAACATTGAGAAAATAGAGGCTTTGTTGCCATGACTTTACACGCTGAGTTGCACCGCCATCTGGGTGGTTCTGTCGTTCCTAGGGTGCTGTGGCGGTATTTCGATCGCCACAATGCTGAGATGGTTAATCGATTTCCGAAATACTCGGACTTTGAGGAGTTTTACACTCGTCCGCGCAATAGTCTCAATGAGTATTTGGAACTGCACACACTGGTAGAAAGCGTTCAAACTGTTGAGACTTTGCCTTATTTCATCTATCGGTTGATGCGGGGCGCTTACGTGTTTGAAAATCTGGCTTATTTGGAGTTGCGCTATACGCCTTATTTGCGGACTCCAGAACATTTGGATCAGTCAGAACGCATTGATTTGATGGCAGAAATTGTACAAGTTGTGGGCAAGGCAAGTCAAATTAGCGATTGTCCGATTGTTACTAGCCAAATTTTGTGTATGCACTCGCGTTTACCCTATGAGGTGAATCGGGCGATCGTAGATTTGGCGGCCGGGATGGGAGAATATGTTTGTGCGATCGATATAGCTGGCGGCGATGCTTGTATTGGCGAGCGTTTGGAGGAGTTTGTCGGATTGTACCAGTACGCGAGGTCGATCGGCATCAAAACAACCGGCCACCTGTACGAAACTACCTCAGGCTGTTATCCCGAACTTCTGCCTTATCTGATGCGTATCGGCCACGGGATTCAAATCCCATTAAAATACCCCGAATTGCTGCCAGAAGTCGCGCGCCGGGGTCAATGCTTGGAAGTTTGCCCGACTACCTATCTCAAAACGGGGACCTTGCAGGATATGCGGGATTTGAAGGTTGTGTTCGATCGATGTTTTGAAGCTGGTGTCGATATTGCCATTTGTACTGACAACGCGGGATTGCACAACGTGCGGCTGCCTTTTGAGTACGAGAATTTGTTAACTTTGGATATCATTGATTTTCGGCAGTTGCAAGCGTGTCAAGAAGCCGCTTTTCGCCATGCTTTCGCGTGGCCCTACGACGAGAGGCCTGTGAAAATGCTGACAGGTTTGTTGCAGCATGAGTCTGTGGAGGCGATCGTTAATTAAAGAATATCTATTTAATGAACCGCGAAGGCGCGAAGGACGCGAAGGGAGAGAAAGAGGAAGATAGGTAGGTAGATCTTTTCATGTAAAGACTATACTTGGAAATGAGAAAAAGCTCTTTCTTCTCTTCCTTCGCGCTCTTTGCGTCTTCGCGGTTCGTTTAAAAAAGATATGTGTAAAATTCTAATAAGTGTCGGGCGATCTGCAATCGGTAGCAAGTTATAGTTTGGAGGCAGAATCATCAATGCTTTCAGCCGCCAACAACCGGAATGGGGAGCGCATTTGGCGGATGAATTAGAGCGGATTGTCGCTTTGCACGATGCGTCTAATATTGCAGCGGTAATTGTGGAACCCGTGGCTGGTTCAAGGGGGGTTTTGATTCCGCCGAAAGGTTATTTAGAGTCGCTGGGGGCGATTTGCGACAAATACGGAATTCTGCTGATTTTTGATGAGGTAATTACCGGATTCTGGCGCGTCGGTTCTAGTTTTGCAACGGAATATTTTGGGGTGGTTCCCGATATTGTGACGGCGGCGAAAGGGATAACTAACGGTACGGTGCCGATGGGGGCGGTGTTTGTGAAAGAAGGCATTTATGATGCTTTTATGAATGCTCCTGAAAATGCGATAGAGCTTTTTCACGGTTATACTTATTCTCGTTATCCTCTGGCTTGTGCGGCTGCTTTGGCGACGCTGGATATTTATGAGGAAGAAAGGCTGTTTGAATGGGCTGATAAGTTGGCAGATTATTGGGAGAATGCGGTTCATTCGTTGAAGGGTGTCCGCCACGTAATTGATGTTCGGAATCTGGGACTGGTAGCGGGTATTGAGTTGGAATCTATTGCGGGAAAGCCTGGGAAAGGGGCTTTTGATTGTTTTATTCAGTGCTATGAAAAAGGGTTGCTAATTGGGGGGACGGGTGATATTATTGCTTTGTCCCCGCCGCTGATTATTGAAAAGGAAAATATCGATCGCATTGTGGAAATTTTGACAGGGGTTTTGCAGGAGATCAAGTGAGATTTAAGGAACCGCGAAGGCGCGAAGGACGCGAAGGAAGGGAAAGAAGAAGATAAGTAGATATTTTGATATAAAGGTAGAGGGTCGGCTTTTCCCGTTTCTGCCTGACCACCATAAAAAACTCTCTCTCTCTTCTCTTCCTTCGCGTCCTTCGCGCCTTCGCGGTTCGTTCAAATAATTAAAAAGCGCTATAATAATTGACAACTAACGACGAATGACGAATAACTATGGTACAATTAAATACAAAAATCTCGGCTAACGAGTTAGCAAATTTGGCTGTAGATTTGATTCGGAAAACAGGGTGCGAGTACGGTGATGTGCGTTTTTGCAGTTACCGAAGGCAGAATCTTTACGCGCGCGATCGATCTTTAAGTCAACTGTCAGATAATGTAAGTTCGGGTTTTGGCGTGCGGGTGCTTCTCGACGGCGCTTGGGGGTTTGCCGCCAGTCACAGCAAAACGCCGGCAGAGGTTGCAAGAATAGTCGCTTTGGCTGTAGAAATCGCTAAAGGCAGCCGCTTAACTCAAAAGGAACCGGTGCGGTTAGTGCCTGTCGAAAAATATGTCGATACCTACGTGACTCCGATCGCCATTGACCCTTTTTCTGTACCCGTTGCTGACAAAGCCGAACTGCTACTAACTATCAACGAGCGGCTGCTAGCACACGGCGCACAAGGCATCAAAAAAGCTTCTTCTTTTTTGCAGTCAAGCCGCGAAGACAAGGTTTTTGCTTCTACAGAAGGCTCGCTAATCGAACAAACAATCTACCGTAGCTATCCGGGTTTTGGGTGTACGGCAATTGCGGGCGGCGATGCCCAAAGTCGCAGTTACGAACGCCCGCCGATGAATATCGGTTACGAACATATTAATCCCGATGATTTGTTGAGTCAAGTCGAAAGAGTTGCCACCGAATCTATTGAGAAAGTCAGCTCTCCCACTGTCCCGGCTGGTATTTGCAAATCCCTGATTCTTATGCCGACAAATTTGTATTTGACTATCCACGAATCAGTTGGACATCCAACAGAATTAGACCGGGTTTACGGCTACGAATCTAATTTTGCTGGCACGAGCTTTGCTACTACTGATAAGTTAAATAAACTGCAATACGCTGCACCTTGGGTGAATTTTAAGTGCGATCGCACTCAACCAGGTGGCCGCGGTACAATGGGTTACGATGATGAGGGCGTAAAATCACAAGATTGGTACGTTGTCAAGGATGGGATTTTAGTTGATTATCTCACTGACAGAGAGACGGCTTATCGCCTCGGACGTGCCAGCAGCAACGGTTCTGCTTACGCTGACAGTTGGTCGAGCGTGCCGATGGTGAGAATTCCCAATTTGGGATTGGAGCCGGGCCCGGATGGCGGCAGCCATACTGCTACTTTGGCACAGATGATTGCTGATACGGAAGACGGGATTTTAATCGACGGTATTGGTAGTTATTCGATCGACCAGCAGCGGCGCAATTTTCAATTCGGCGGCGATGCTTTTTGGAAGGTGGAAAAAGGTAAAGTTGTCGGTATGTTGAAGGATGTAACTTATCAGGCGATGACTACTGATTTTTGGAATCAAATAGATGCGATCGGCCCAGCTTCGGAGCTAGTTCAGTGTGGTACTAATATGTGCGGAAAGGGCGAGCCGATGCAGGTTGCTCAAATGAGTCACGCTTGTGTACCCGTGCGAGTGAGGGATATTCAAATTGGGTAATAGGGCATGGGGCATGGGGCATCGGTTCTTAGTTATTAGTTATTAGTTAATTGCTAACAATGCCTAATTCGCAATGTCCAATTCGCAATGCCCAATTCGCAATGCCCAATTCGCAATGCCTAATTACCAATCATGATTGTAACAACATCGCCCGCACTTTTAAGTGAAGACCAAGCCTTATCTGTAGTAGAAAAAGCAGTCAAACTATCCAAAGCAAAGGAAGTATTTGTCAGTCTCTCTACTGGCGAAGAGTCTCTTTCCCGATTCTCGGAAAATCAAATTAGTCAAAATATCAGCAAAACTGTATTTAGCCTGAGCATTACTAGCTATTTCGGCAAGAAAAGCGCCTCTGCTGCTGTTACAGAATTTGATCGAGATGCGATCGCCTCCTCGGTCAAGCGATCGGAAGAATTAGCCCGAATTGCGCCGGTAGACCCCGAATGGATGCCGCTGCTGCCGCCTCAAACCTACGATTTGCGATCGCCCGCATTCGACTCCGCAACGGCAACTGTATCGCCTCTAGCGCGGGCCAAAATGGTGCAGCAAGCTTGCGCCATTGCCGGACAGGGGGGGCTCATGGTTCGAGCACTTTGAGCGCTGAGGCGTCGCTGTACGCGATCGCCTCGTCAACCGGACTCCGCCCCTGCAGCCAGTCTAACCCAGACAGGCGTGATCTCAATTGCTCGATGGGGGGCGTTCTCCCTTCGTGGTGCCGACGGTGGAGGATTTGGAAGACTGCGACCTCTATGACGTGCTGGCAGAGTTGGGCTATAGGTTGAATTGGCGCACCCGCACGCAACGAGTCGAGGCGTTTGCTTACAAGCACAACAACTTCCGATTAGTTGACAATGCGTCCCAATCGTGACAATATCTGGTTTACCTTTAAAGAAGCACGTTACAAAACAATAACTAAAAATTTACTTACCTCCTGAGGAGTTTTTTATGAAAATAGCATATATAGTTTTGGCACATAAGTATCCTGAACAATTACTGCGTCTTATTTCTACGCTCAACACAGATGATGTTGCATTTTTTATACATATAGATAAAAAAGTAGATAATACAATTTATCATCAGATGTTTACTCTACTCAAGGATTTTCCCAATGTCTATTTTATAAAGAGATACAAATCAGCCTGGGCAAGCTTTGAACTTGTAAAAGCTACTCTTGAAGGGATTAAATCAATAGTCGAAACAGGTACCTACTTTGATTATGTTGTCCACTTATCGGGTCAAGACTATTTGATTAAATCAAATGAACAGATCGCGAAGTTTTTCCAAGAGAATAAAGGGAGAGAATTTCTCGAGTATTTTCCACTACCTTGTACTAAATGGAAAGGTGGCGGCTTAAGAAGAGTAGAATATTGGCACATCCGCTGGAATGATATACATTTTTGTATTCCAGAAAAGCGCGAGTTTAAATCTCCTATTGCATCTTTCTTATATTCAGTTTTGATTTGGCCTTTACCTAAAAAGCGGAAATTTTTTGAAAGCTTTCCTCTTTATGGAGGTTCTTTTCATTGGTGCTTAACAGGAGAATGTGTAAAATGGATCGATGATTTTGTCAAGCAAAACACCAACTTTGTTAATCGTTTTAATTACACTTATTGTGGAGATGAAATATTTTACCAAACGCTGATTTTAAATTCACCTTTTAAGGACAAGATAATTAACGATGACTTGAGATATAGAGATTGGGGGGATGATGTTAACGCACTCCATCCGAGGAATTTAGAGAAAAAGGATTTTGAAAAGATTAGGGAATCCGACAAATTATTCGCCAGGAAGTTTGATATGACTATAGACCCAGATATATTAGATATGATTGATGAAATGATATTGAGCAAATAGGGTTTTTCCACAAACAGATGACTAGGATTCCCAAGAGTCAGAAATCCTCTTTATCTGCTAAGAAAGCGGTCCTATAACCTATAAATTTTGTGGAGCCAAGGCATTTACCTTAAGTTAGATTATTTTTATTGATACTTAGAATTAAAACCAGCTACTATGGTGAGCAGTCTGTTTTCGGTTGTGAGTAGAAATAATGGCCAATTCCCAATTCCCTATGCCCTAGGCCCAATTAGCAATTACTAATTAGCAATTACCAATTAGCGATTACCATCATGACTTTAACAACATCGCCCGCACTTTTAAGTGAAGATCAAGCCTTATCTTTACTAGAAAAAGTAGTCAAACAATCGGAAGCGGAGGCAGTATTTGTCAGTCTCTCTACTGGCGAAGAATCTCTTTCGAGATTCTCGGAAAATCAAATCAGTCAAAATATCAGCAAAACTGTATTTAGCCTGAGCATTACTAGCTATTTCGGCAACAAAAGCGCCTCTGCTGCTGTTACAGAATTTGATGAAGATGCGATCGCCTCCTCGGTCAAGCGATCGGAAGAATTAGCCCGAATTGCGCCGGCAGACCCCGAATGGATGCCGCTGCTGCCGCCTCAAACCTACGATTTGCGATCGCCCGCATTCGACTCCGCAACGGCAACTGTATCGCCTCTAGCGCGGGCCAAAATGGTGCAGCAAGCTTGCGCCATTGCCGGACAGGGGGGGGCTGATGGTTCGGGCACTTTGAGCGCTGAGGCGTCGCTGTACGCGATCGCCTCGTCAACCGGACTCCGCGCCTGCAACCAGTCTACAAAGGCCGATTTCAGCTTGACTGCTCGCGTTGAAGACGGTTCTAGCTGGGCGAGGAGCACTGCTTGGAGTATCAACGAATTGCCCATCGCCCAATTAGCAGAACAAGTGCTCGATCGCGCGAAATCCTCCCGCAACCCCCGCCCCATCCCTCTCGGCGTTTATCCGGTAATCCTTGACGGTGCTGCTTTTGCCGACTTGCTACCGTGGGTGATTTGGGGGCTGGATGCGAGGGCGGCGGATGAGGGGCGATCGTTTATGTCGATCGCCGATGCAGAGGGAAAACCAGCGGGAAACCGCGCGGGGGAACAACTTTTTAGCCCGTTAGTGCAAGTGCAGCGCGATCCGGCTCATCCTTTGTTGCGATCGAATACTTTTTTTGGCGACGGATTGAGCAATAACTATTTGGAAATCATCAAAAATGGCGTGCCTCAAAGTTTGTCTTATTCCCGCTACTGGGCCGCACAAAAAGGCAAAGAGGCAAAAGGTGCTTATTTCCCGATCGTGATGACAGGTTCCGACCAAAGTTTAGCAAATTTAATTGCTCAAACCGAGCGAGGAATTTTTGTCAGTCGAGCTTGGTACGTGCGCTACGTTAATCCGAAAACATTGGAAGTAACGGGGATGACTCGCGACGGTACTTTTTGGATTGAGGATGGCAAAATTGCTTACCCGATTAAAAACCTGCGTTTCAATCAAGTTTTACCTGATATGTTGCGCGATGTGGATGCAGTTAGTGCGGTGAAGCGTTACGGCGGTAGTGTCGTGCCCGGAGTGCGTGTGAAAGCTTTTAATTTCACGAGTATTACTGACAGTTTGTGACTTGCAAGGGTGAGGTGCGCGGAAACCCACCCGGAGGAGTCGGAATTATTCATATCTCTATTCTCGACCTCTGCGTAAATCCGCGTCAATCTCTTGTCATCTGCGGCCCGAGAATTTATCTTTTTTTAACCGCAGATACAGGCAGATAAACACAGATTAACGCAGATGAATTAGATCTATTCCGGTTGCACCGTCTGTGATTGTTGACTGTTGACTCGATTTTACAATTTTGATGGTACCGGATTTGATATAATTTAGGGCGCTCGAGAAAAACCAATTCCCCATTACCAATTATCAATGAATCAATATTTTGCTACTGTTGCGCGCGGTTTAGAAACAATTGCCGCCCAAGAATTAGAACGTTTAGGGGCCGAGGATGTCAAGCCAGATTTTACTGGGGTTTACTTTGCGGGCGATCGCGCTTTATTGTACCGCGTCAATCTGTGGTCGAGAACTATTTTTCGAGTGCTAATGCCGATCGCCGAATTCCGGTGTTACAACTCGGATATGCTCTACCGCGAAGTGCAAAAAATCCCTTGGGACGAATACTTAGATCCCGACAATACTTTAGCAGTAAACTGCACCGGCGGGAACGAAAAGTTGAACCACACTCACTATACAGCTTTGCAGGTCAAAAATGCGATCGCCGACCAACAGCGCCTTCAATTTAACAAGCGTTCTAATGTCGATGTAGAGCATCCCGATTTGCTAATTAACATTCACATTCATCAAGATAGAGCTATTTTAAGTTTAGACAGTTCTGGTGGCAGTTTGCACCGCCGGGGATATCGACCAGCGATGGGGCTTGCTCCCCTCAAAGAAACCCTAGCTGCGGCTTTGTTGGAAATGGCAGAATGGACGCCTGATTTGCCGTTTTTAGACCCGATGTGCGGTTCTGGAACTTTGCCTTTGGAAGCGAGTTTAAAGGCTTTGAATATTGCACCGGGATTGTTTCGAGAAAAGTTTGGATTTATGACTTGGCGGGATTTTGACGAACCTTTGTGGGATAAATTGTGGGCAGAAGCTGAAAATAGTGAGTTACCGGAACTTAAGCAAGTGGTTGCTGGGTGCGATCGCGATTCCGATATGTTAACTCAAGCTCGCACGAACGCGCAGCAAGCTGGTATTTCCGGTAAAATTCAGTTTGCTCAAACCGAGTTATCTCAGTTGGAAGCACCCGCTGACAGAGGCGTTCTGATTTGCAATCCTCCCTACGGAGAAAGGCTGGGAGATGCTAGCGAATTGGGAGATTTGTACAAGATGTTGGGGGATATTTTCAAGAATCGTTTTAAAGGTTGGAATGCGTTTATTTTGACTGGAAATAAGGAGTTGGGTAAAAAGGTGGGACTCAGGACATCGCGGCGAATTCCTGTTTATAATGGAGCGATTCCGTGTACTTTGCTCAAATATGAACTGTATTAAATATTTATAGAACATATCTCAGTACAATTGGCAATAGCTAATATTAATTGGAAGAGGATAGGCTAAATGAAAATCTTTGAAATTGACGACCACAAACTCATCTCAGGCGATGTGTTAGAAGTGCTTGGCAGTGAAATCCAAGACAACTCAATAGATTTAATTTTTGCCGATCCTCCCTATAATATTGGCAAAGATTTCAATGGTTTTAAAGACAAGTGGGAATTTGAAAAGGATTATTTAGAATGGAGTTATACTTGGTTAAACTTATGTTTTAACAAGCTCAAGCATAACGGCAGTTTGTATCTAATGGCGTCAACTCAAAGTATGCCGTACTTTGATTTATACTTGCGCGATCGTTTAACAATCCTTTCTCGAATAGTGTGGTATTATGACAGTTCTGGCGTACAAGCAAAAAATTTTTACGGTTCTCTGTACGAACCAATTTTATATTGCGTCAAGGACAAACGAAATTATATCTTCAATTCCTCCGATATTCTGGTAGAGGCAAAAACCGGATCTGTTAGAAAACTAATTGACTACCGCAAGGCTACACCATCAGTATATAATTCTAAAAAAGTTCCAGGTAATGTGTGGGAGTTTCCGAGAGTGAGATATCGTATGCCTGAGTATGAAGAACATCCTACCCAAAAACCAACATCATTGTTAGAAAGAATTATCAAAGCCAGTAGTAATGAGGGCGACGTTGTACTAGATATATTTTCAGGAACTTTTACAACATCATTTGTTGCCAAGCAGCTTAACAGAAAGTCAATCGGCATAGAATTACAAGAAAAGTATCTACAAATAGGATTGCGGAGGTTGCAAATTGCCCCCGATGAGAGTGAAGAGGCTCTCATGTCTGAAGTCAACCCCGGTGAAGTTTCGCCACAGCAGCTAACACTAAACTTACAGCTATAATAAAAATGGAACATGAATTTACAAAAATAATTAAGACCATTTTAGAGGATAACTTTGGCGACGTGGGGGATCAAATATTCCGTGAAAGCTAGCTAATTTTATATTTGAATATCAAGACTAAATCTTCAAATAAAGGCTCAAAATCAAGAGGAAGTTTTGCCAACTTATACGCAATATATGTTTTAGTTGAAGATTATTTGGTGAAAAATTTTCATCAGACAGGAATGTATTCAGATTATGAAGGTGCACTTTATACGAATCTTTTTAAGAGACAGCGTGAATTACCATTCGGGCAAAAGCTTCAAAATCATAGCTTGAACCATAGGATGAAGGAAGAATTTCAAAGATATTTTCCCACTTGTGAGTTCATCCCAATTTTGAGGAAAAATAACAGGTATTGGTTTAACGAAAATTTATTAAAAGTCAAAATCAATGAGAATGAACACAATATAGCAGAAACAGTAATCCACATAATTGATGCTTACGTTGAAGCTAAGAGAGATAGCTTTGAAAAGTTTATTCAAATTTGTAAAGATGCTGAAAGATTGACAGAGGTTGAAGTCAGAGACTTTATAAAACAAATGGTAGCGCCAAATGTAGATGCTCGAATTTTCGAGATAGTCAGCTACAGTATATTAAAATACTACTATAATGACCGAGTTATTTATTGGGGTTATGCACTAGACAGCCTCCAGCAAGAAAATTTAAAGCTGTTTAAAACAGGTAGGACAAATGCTAATGATGGGGGAATTGACTTTGTAATGAAACCCCTAGGACGTTTTTTTCAGGTGACTGAAACTGTAGATGTAAATAAATATTTCCTAGACATTTATAAAATTGAAAGGTATCCGATAACATTTGTAGTTAAATCTTTAGATTCAGATAGTGAAATTAAATCAAAGATTGAAGCCCAAGCTCGAAAGCTGTATCCAATAAATGCTATAGTATCTCAGTACATGGAATGTATAGAAGAAATAATTAATGTTCCTATTCTGATAGAAAGATTTGAACAAGCTGTTGCCAAAGGGTACTTAAGCAATATATTGAGCGAGATTATTAAGCAGAGCCGATTAGAATTTAATTATGAAGATGAGGAAGAAAGTCTGGAAAGTGAATTATTAGACGTTGCTCTAGAGGATGAATGATTCAGTCATAAAGTCCGCCTGCTTTAGACAATTATTGTTTCCTTACATTTAACATTTACACCGGCAAAAAAGAAACGTGAGCCGAAACAATCTTCCACCCTTGAGGAAACTTGCGCCACATCTGACTCTGCCGCCCCAGCCGCACCACTCCATCGATCGCACGGCGGAATTCCAGCGTCACAGCCGCCGTGTCTGCATCGAAAGTCACGACTTTGAGGTTAAACATTTCTCGATCGATATTTACAGGCGATCGCCCTTTGCGAAAAGCCCTCACCTCATCACTCCCGTACAGGTTCTCCGTCACCCCAAACCGCACGACTTCCGGCGCATCCCAGAACAAATTATCGAGAGTTTCAATATCATTCGTACAAAGAGCTTTTTCGTATTTTAAATATAGTTCAGTTAACTCAGTCACCACAGCATAATCATTGATAACCGTCATAAATTTGAGATTTTAAAACTCTTAAATTTCACACGTTTTGTTTGCAATAAGGACTAAATTCCTTATTGCAAACGCAACTAATTAGAGAAAATTAATGCTCAATTTTGAGCGAAATAATCTTGTCACCTTGGCGGATAGCATTGACGACAGACATATCCTCAGTTTTGCCAAAAGTTGTGTGAACTCCATCTAAATGAGACTGGGGAGAATGGCAAATAAAGAATTGGCTGCCACCCGTATCTTTACCTGCGTGAGCCATCGATAAAGTTCCTGCCAAATGTTTGTTCGAGTTGATTTCACACTTGATTTTGTAGCCGGGGCCGCCTGTTCCATTGCCTTTTGGACAGCCACCTTGAATCATAAAGTTAGGAATGACTCGGTGAAAAGCCAATCCATCGTAAAAACCTTTTTCCGCCAAGTCAACAAAATTCTTCACTGTGTTAGGCGCATCCGCATCGAACAATTCCAAATTGATTGTGCCTTTGTCGGTTTCCATTATAGCGCGGGTCATGATTTTTCCTTGCTTCCTAAAATGAGTGTGTTGCCTGCGTCTTAATTGCGGACTTCGCTTTTATAGCGACAGGTTTCAAACTGTCGTTATATTGTGGCTTTCAGAAGTGTAGCATATTCCGGCAACTCTCATAGGACTTATGTGTGCTTTCTGAGGAAACCCGGTTTATTGCGAGATTTCGGGTTAGCAAAACCAATATTTTCCCAGACACCGGGTTTGTTACCCTCTGTCATATTTTAATTGTTGGTCACTTGCGGGTGCTCGGGTTCTTCCTGAATATCGCTCATATTAAAAATGAAAGGAACCCGACTCGAACCTGCCCCCATAACCAGCACTTTTGGCATCTGAGCGCCGCCGCTTCTCCAAGCTTCGATCGCCTCTTTTTGCAGCACTAAATCGCCGCCTTGAGCCTTCAAAGTTTCAGCCAAAAGTCTTTGAGCTTCCGCCCTACCTTGAGCGCGGTTAATGTCAGCTTGAGCCTGCTGTTCTGCTTCCTGAGCCACATAAACAGCCCTTTGCGCCCGCTGTTCAGCCACCTGTTTCTCCTCAACCGCTTTCGCAAAATCTGTCGAAAATCGAATGTTAACAACGCTCGTATCGAGCACAATTACATCATACTTTGATAGCCTGTCCTTCAGCGCATTATCAAAGTCTCGCTTCAGTTCACTTCTTTGAGTAATAGATTGTTCGGCGGTTCTCAGTGCAGCCGCTGTTTTAAATGCTTCTTGCGTCTGAGGAGCAATAATTTTTGAGACTATATTCTCCAAAGTTCCTTGAGTCCTTCGGATCTCAACTATTCTATCAGGATTTAGGCGAAAATTTATCGCAAAACTAGCATTTAAGTCCTGAAGATCTTTAGTAGCACTCTGGGCGGGGACTTCAAATTTTTGCACTGTTACATCGTAGACATCTACCTTAGATATTAGCGGGGGCCTGAGGTGAAACCCTTCTAACAATGCTCCATCTGTGGCTTTTCCTAAAATGCTGACCACCCCTGCTTCACCTGGATTGATGACGACAAAAGAGTTTAAGCCGAGGAGTAGCGCGCCTGCTAATATAATCCCAGCGATTGTTGATGATATGCTCTGGAAACTTTGATTTTTCAACTTACACGCTCCTTTGTGCTCATTCCATTATAATGGTTAAATAGATTTGGTCGCCTCTAAATTCTAAAATCTAAAATGGATGGGGTCGCCTCTAAAATCTAAAATCTAAAATGAATTAGCTGATGCTCAATATTGTTAAATATCCTAGAACTTATCACATCGAAGGTTCGCGTTTCCAACCGGGTGATGAAGACCTCGACAGCGTGCCATTTAGCGCCCTCAGCGATCGCCCGACAGTGATTGAAGAAAAGGTAGACGGCGCTAATACAGGCATCAGCTTCGCACCAGATGGACAAATGCTGCTGCAAAGTCGCGGCCACTATCTCACTGGTGGGCCGAGGGAAAAACATTTTAACTTATTCAAACAGTGGGCTTTCAGTCTCAGCCCAAGCCTGGGAGAAGTGCTGGGAAATCGCTACATTCTTTACGGCGAATGGCTTTATGCCAAACACACTGTTTTTTATGATTTTTTGCCGCACTATTTTATGGAATACGATGTGCTGGACTTAGAAACTAGTCAATTTCTGAGTACAGAATCCCGCCGCAAGTTGTTAAGTGGACTGCCGCTAGTGTCAGTTCCCGTGCTGTTTTCGGGAGTCCTGAAATCGCCCAAGCACATGATGCAGTTTATGGAAAAATCTAATTTTATTCAACCCGGACATTTGGATCGGTTGCGTTTGTACTGCGGGGAATTGGGATTAGATGAAGAACGATGCTTGAAAGAGACTGACAAGAGCGATCGCATGGAGGGTCTGTACATTAAAGTCGAAGAAGATGGCATAGTAAAGGCGCGTTACAAATACGTGCGTGCCAGTTTTTTGACTGCTATTAAAAATGCCGAAGGACATTGGCTCAATCGCCCAATTATACCGAATATTCTGCGTCCCGGCGCCGATTTATTTAATTTTAGTTAACCAGCAGGTAAATTTATGAATGCACTGTTATCGCCCTCGGCAACTTGGACTTTTCCCTTTTGTCCCCAACCGCCCGATTGGTTTCTGGATTGGGACAGCATTCAAAATCATTTCGATTGGATTCAAAACTTAAAAGGCTGTCAGCAAGACCCGATTTATCACGCCGAAGGAGACGTTTTAATTCATACCAAAATGGTCTGCGAAGCATTAATATCATCCCCGAATTGGCGGCAATTACCCGAAAAAGAACGATCGATACTTTTTGCCGCCGCTTTGCTGCACGATGTCGCCAAACCAGCCTTTACAAAAATAGAAGCCGATGGCAGAATTAGCTCAAAAGGTCACGCCCGCCAAGGTGCGAGGATGGTTAGACAAATTTTATCTGAATTCGAGCCGCCTGTGCAGTTTGAGATTCGCGAAACAGTTGTGGCGATCGTCCAATTCGGCAGTTTACCCATCTGGCTGATCGACAAACCCAACCCGCAGCAGTCTGTAATTAAAGTTAGTCAAGTTGTCCGCTGCGATTTCCTCGCACTTTTAGCCGAAGCAGACGTGCGCGGCCGACAGTGTAGCGACAGACAAGAACTGCTCGATAAAATAGAACTATTTCGGGAGTTTTGTCAAGAAAATAATTGTTGGGATTCTCCCCGACAATTTCCATCAGCACACAGCCGATTTATCTACTTCCGCAAAGAGGATGGAAACCCGGACTACGAAGCATTTGACGACACTAAATGCGAAGTAATTTTGATGTCTGGCTTGCCAGGAAGCGGTAAAGATTATTGGATTCGGAAAAATCTCCCAGATTTGCCAGTAATCTCGCTGGATGCACTGCGAAAAGAGATGAATGTCCCTCCCGACGAAACACCTGGAAATGTAGTGACAGCCGCCAAACAAAGAGCGCGCGAATACATAAATGAGGGGCGTTCTTTTGTCTGGAACGCCACCAATACAACTAAACAAATGCGGCAGCAATTAATTAATTTTTTTGCTGCTTATCAAGCGCGCATTCGCATTGTTTATCTGGAAGTGCCTCTAGAAGAAATATTGCAGCGGAATCGATCGCGCACAGCAACTGTACCGGAAGCAGTCATTCGCAAATTAGCTGCGCGCCTGGATATTCCCGATCGCACAGAAGCGCATCAAGTCGAGTGGATCGTAGCCGATCAGGCTACTTTAGGGGCGATTCCCGGCAGTTGCCCATAACTTCAACGCGCTACCAATTCCTTTTTCCCTAAAATAGAATCGTCATAATGCGCCAACAAATCAGCAGGGTGATCGTAAATTGCCGCAGCATTTGCCAGCGAAGCATCATCGAAACCTCCGCACCGAAAAGCAATTACTGGCACCCCGCACTTCCCCGCAGCTTCGATATCGTAAGGAGTATCAGCTAACATCACAGTCTGACTCGCTTCCATCTGCAATTTGTTCAAAGCAGCTTCCACAATATCCGGTTCCGGTTTAGAAGCTTCCGCATCACTCGATGTCGCCGCTTGATCCAATAAATCGTCAACTTGTGCAGCTTTCAGCAAACCGGAAAGTTCTTCGGTAGTAGCGGAAGTAGCAATAATTAGCCGCAATCCTTCTTGCTGCATTTTTAACAGCAAATCCCGCGAACCGGGGGTGGGAGAAAGTTCGGGAGAAAAGCGGTTAATAATCAGTTCTTTGCGCCGCTGTGCAATCTTTTTCCCGTCGCCTGTTTCGTCGGAAAGTCCTGATACCATTTTGGGTATAACTTTGTCGCCTCCCATACCAATTAGCGGGCGAATTTTCTCGAACGGCACCTCGTAGCCGTAAGCCGCAAATGACTCTACCCAAGCTTGAGCGTGGGCGTCATTGCTGAGCGTCAGAGTACCGTCAATATCGAGAATTACTGCTTGCAATGCCATAAGTTATTTGCTGTTTGTTATTATACTTTTTGCCAAAAATTGGTTGGTAGCAAGGACTTTAGTCCTTAACTAATTAATTAGTAAATCTGCGAGTAAAGTTATTACTACAAACCTTTGGCTTGTAGTAATAACTTTAGTTGTTGTTAGGTTAGGAGTAAGCACTTTAGTCCATCATTACTTAATTACTCAATCGGGGACAGATAACTCCTGTACTAACTTTTTGAGTGGCTATTTCATGCCAGTGCCGTGCAATTTGGGTTCGGGCGGTGGCGGTACTGGTTCTGGCCCTAACGGTTGGGGATTGGCTACATATTCAAACTCGCCTTTGCCGTCCATTGATTTGCCTTTCGCCCAGCGTCCCTCGCTACTTTCGGAACCTTCAGAATGATTCCAGAACTGATAAGCAAATTCAGACTTTTCCAACTCCTGCGGGAAGGAACTCGGAACCGGGGTTGTTTCCATTCCCGAACTTTCTAAATCTTCGATCGCCGCCAGCCACAAATTTTGGTGCATCGTGTCGCGGGCGATCATAAAACTCAGGGTGTCTTTCACGCCCGCATCGTCTGACATTTCATACATCCGCACAGCCTGCAATCTTCCTTGCGATTCGGCGTGCAAATTCGAGCGAAAATCTGCTAACAGATTGCCGCTAGCAACGATATAACGGCCGTTCCAGGGATACCCTACGCTGTCGCTAGGAAGTGCGCCCAAACCAGATACAATTGCGTGCTGCGGATTCATGCTGGCGGCGATCGCATCTCGCGGGCTGTTTCCACCCATCACAGCACCCACCACAGCATCCTTGAAACCTTCTTCTTGCAGAGATACAGGAGCTTTATCTAACAAGTGAGCAATCATAGTTGCTAGCATCTCGATATGCCCGATTTCTTCTGTACCGACATCAAGCAGCATATCGCGATATTTGGCTGGGCCTCGGCAGTTCCAACCTTGAAATAGGTACTGCATCATCACAGTCATTTCGCCAAATGTACCGCCAATTAGTTCTTGTATTTTCTTGGCGTAAACGGCATCTGGCTTTTCTGGTCTTTTGTAATACTGTAGTGGCTTCTTATGGTAAAACATGGGGAATTCCTCCCAAGGGGTTTTTGATTAACTTTCATTAGTTGTAACGCTGCCAACAATCGAGGCGAATCAGCTTTTAGTCAGAAAGAAATTAGCTCAAACCCCGTTATTTCTCTCACTTTGGTTTAATGCGGTTTTTCGGGCCCGCGAACTAAAGACCATATTAAATTTGGTCGATCGTACATTCTATTTAAACAAACACAGCGCTGTGTCCTCCGGGTGTAAAAAAACACGTCAAAACCGCCCTCCTGCAGGGGTTTTAGCCCCTGTGGGAGAGCGGTTTTGACGTGTTGAGCTGACAGCTATGTGCCGTGTCCCTACCCCTAGCTTCCAGTCCCCCCCTTAACAAGGAGGGGCTAGGGGAAATGTCTTGAATCAGCTATTTATAGTTTTCGTCAGTCCAACAGCGCGGCAGAGCTTCACCGGAAGGAAAGACTAAATTACTTTTTGGAAAAGTTGCTTTCTCTTGCTCTTCTTGACCAGCTTGATTTTTTCCCGGCACTTCTTGTTTTGTAGGGCTGATTAAAGCATCTACATCGAGGATTTCAATCAAGTCGCCTGATTCTTTTTCTTGTAAAAGCATAGTTTTTCCGTGAAGGGTAAATGCGAGTTAGGGTTTGAGGACAATTTTGATGCAGTTGTCTTTTTTGTTGAGGAAAATATCGTAGCCGTGGGGCGCTTCATCCAATTTCATTCGGTGCGTAATTACGAATGACGGGTCAATTTCGCCTTTTTGAACGCGATCGAGCAAAGGCCGCAAATAGCGCTGAACGTGCGTCTGTCCCATTTTCATGGTCAAGGCTTTGTTGAAAGCTGCACCTAATGGCACTTTGTCAACCAAGCCGCCGTAAACGCCGGGAATTGACACTGTGCCACCTTTGCGACACGCGAGGATCACTTGTCGCAGGGCCGTAGGTCGATCGCTCTCCAACCGCACGGCTTGCTTGGCTTTGTCGTACAAAGCGTCGAGACCGGTGCCGTGGGCTTCCATCCCCACAGCGTCGATGCAAGAGTCGGGCCCGCGTCCCCCCGTCATTTCGGTGACGGCTTCCCCGGCGTCTATTTCTTCGTAGTTGATGATTTCAGCTTTGGCCGCAGCCGCCATTTGCAAGCGTTCCGGTATGCGGTCGATCGCAATTACTCGATCGGCCCCCAGCATAAACGCGCTTCTGATCGCAAATTGTCCGACCGGCCCGCATCCCCAAACAGCTACAGTATCCCCCGGCTGAATGTCGCAGTTTTCGGCCGCCATGTAACCGGTAGGAAAGATATCGGTGAGGAACAATACTTGCTCGTCAGAAAGTCCGTCGGGAATTTTTAAAGGGCCGACATCTGCAAACGGAACCCGCGCGTATTCTGCTTGACCTCCTGCATAGCCGCCCGTTAAATGCGAGTAGCCAAACAGTCCTGCAGGCGAATGACCGAACATTTTTTCAGCCAGCCCAGCATTGGGGTTGGAGTTGTCGCACAGCGACCACAAATCGCGGTTGCAAAAAAAGCAACTGCCGCAAGAAATAGTAAAAGGAACGATGACGCGATCGCCCTTTTTTAAGTTCTTGACTTCGCTGCCGAGTTCGACTACTTCCCCCATGAATTCGTGACCCAGAATGTCGCCGGATTGCATTGTCGGGATGAAGCCATTGTAGAGGTGCAAATCTGAGCCGCAGATTGCTGTAGACGTGATTTTAACTATCGCATCGCGCGGATTGATAATTGTTGGGTCTGGTACATTATCAACGCGCACATCATTTGCTCCGTGCCAGCAAAGAGCTTTCATTATTTCGTTCTCCTCTAGTTAACTACTAGCGAGCAAATTTTTGATTCTAAATCATACCTTTACTAAGCCGATAAATTACTCGCTTGGATGTTGCTAATCTTAAGCATATAAAATATTTATTCTCTCTATCCGAGGTATAGATTTACAAATCTATCTTCCGGCTGTTTTAAATAACAAAAATGTCAAGTTTATTCCCCGACTAAACTGCGGGGGATTTCACGTTCTTCTGTTAACCCCCAACAGTTATAGCAACCGCGCCCGACAGTTAGGAGGTTCTTAATTACTGAAAACCTTGCCGAAGATTCCTTCTTCCTTCTCTCCTAGATAACTAAAGCCTTCTTCCTTTTTCCTTTTTCCTTTTTCATTGTTCCTTCAATATTTGCTATAGCAGCTAACAACTACATAGCTGAGATTGTTTTTGTCGATCGCCGATCGCTCCCTTCTCACAATCAATAAATTTTCTGCACTTTTCCTCACTATAGCCGATATTTTTGCTCACTTTAGATAAATAGCGACCGAAAACTTCTCAAGTAAAAGCGGGTTTATCAATTATTAAGCAGGGTGCGTGACTTTTGTATAGCTCAACACTCCACCCCAATCTGGAGAATCACGCACCCTGCTTAAGGAGGATTAATCGTCAAATATTGTATCATTAGTTATAGCTAAAAGCCGAGCTTGCGCTAAAGTTGTTAAAGATTAAAATTTATCGATCGCCTTTTATGCCTTACACTGCATCTACCCCAACAGACCCCAATCAACCCAACATCCGCAATGCCGACCACCGCCTACTAGAATTCACCAAGCTGACGCCGATGATGCAGCGGTATGTGGAAGTGAAAGAACAGTATCCCCACGCACTTTTATTGTTTCGAGTCGGAGATTTTTTTGAGTGTTTTTTCCAAGATGCAGTTACTATTTCGCAGGAATTAGAACTTGTTTGTACTAGCAAAGAAAGCGGCAAGGAAATCGGCAGAGTGCCGATGACAGGAGTGCCACACCACGCCCTCGACCGCTACACCTCAATGTTAGTAGAAAAAGGCTACGCTGTAGTAGTTTGCGACCAAGTGGAAGATGCCTCGATAGCTGCTAAAGAAGGCCGCCAAGTCAAGCGAGAAATTACCCGCATTCTCACTCCCGGAACCTTGACTGATGACGGAATGCTCAAACCCAGACAAAATAATTTTTTAGCAGCAGTCGTTATCGCTGGGGAACATTGGGGATTGGCTTATACAGATATTTCTACGGGAGAATTCGTCACTACCCAAGCAGACAGTTTAGAACAATTAACTCTAGAATTGCTGCGCTTGCAGCCTTCGGAAGTCTTGGTACCGACTAATGCACCGGATTTAGTGACTATGTTGAGGCCCGGAGAGAAATCCGAGCATTTGCCCGATTGTTTGCCGAATTCATTCTGCTATTCTTTGCGATCGCAAGTTCCGTTTACTTTGTCCGAAGCAAAACAGAGAATCCTGCAAAAGTTCAAAGTGCGATCGCTAGAAGGCCTGGGATGCGCCCACCTTTCCCTCGCAGTGCGCGCCGCCGGCGGTTTGCTGCAATATATCGAAGAAACTCAAAAGGAAAAAGCAGTTTCTTTGCAAAGATTGCACACTTACACTCTCACCGATTTTCTCATACTCGACTACCAAACCCGTCGCAATCTCGAAATTAGTCAAACAGTAAGAGATGGGGTTTTTCACGGTTCGCTGCTGTGGGCTATAGACAAAACCAGCACCGCAATGGGAGGCCGCGCTTTGCGCCGCTGGGCGCTGCAACCTTTGCTCAACATTAAAGGCATTTGCGCCCGACACGACACGATTCAAGAATTAGTAGAAAATAACACCCTGCGCCAAGATTTGCAGCAGTTGCTGCGCCAAATTTACGACATCGAAAGACTCACAGGCCGCGCTGGTTCTGGAACCGCTAGCGCGCGGGATTTGGTCGCTTTAGCTGATTCTCTCGGAAAACTGCCGCAATTAGCCTCGATCGCGGCCCAAGGGAGCTCGCCCTATTTGAAAGCGCTGCAAAATGTACCGCCAATTCTAGAAGAATTAGCAAATACAATTCACGCTCATTTAGTTGATGAACCGCCGCTTCTTTTAAAAGAAGGAGGTTTGATTCGTTCGGGAATCAATGCCCTGCTAGATGAAATGCGCCACACTGCATCAGCAGACCAAGAATGGATTGCCAATTTAGAAGCAACTGAGAGAAAACGCACCGGAATTTCTAATTTAAAAGTAGGCTACAATAAAGCTTTCGGCTATTACATCAGCATTACAAAATCGAAAGTAGACCAAGTGCCGAACGACTACACCCGCAAGCAAACTCTCACCAATGAAGAACGCTACAGTACGGAAGAATTAAAAGAAAGGGAAGTGCGAATTCTGACAGCGCGGGAAGATTTAAATCAATTGGAATACGATATTTTTGCTCAAGTGCGATCGGAGGTAGGAGAACACGCCGAAGTTATTCGCAACGTTTCCCGCGCCGTGGCGGCGGCGGATATTTTGTGCGGTTTAGCAGAAGTAGCAGTTTACCAAAATTACTGCCGCCCGACTATGACAGAAAGTCGGGAAATTAAAATTATTGAAGGTTGTCATCCTGTGGTGGAAAAGTCTTTGCCGCCGGGATTTTTTGTCCCTAATTCTGCTTTTTTGGGCCGGGAAGAATCGCTAAACCGCCCAGATTTAATTATTTTAACCGGGCCGAATGCTAGCGGGAAAAGCTGCTACTTGCGGCAGGTGGGTTTGATCCAGTTAATGGCGCAGATGGGCAGTTTTGTCCCGGCGAAAGCTGCGACTTTGGGAATTTGCGATCGGATTTTTACCCGCGTCGGCGCAGTCGATGATTTGGCAACCGGTCAGTCTACGTTTATGGTGGAAATGAACGAAACTGCAAATATTCTCAATCACGCGACGCCGCAATCATTGGTTTTGTTAGATGAAATTGGCAGGGGAACGGCGACGTTTGACGGACTTTCGATTGCTTGGTCTGTGGCAGAATATTTAGCAAGCGAGATTCGGGCGCGGACAATTTTTGCGACTCACTATCACGAATTGAATGAGTTAGCTTCTATTTTAGATAATGTCGCAAATTATCAGGTCACAGTGAAAGAATTACCCGATCAAATCGTATTTTTGCACCAAGTTCAGCCGGGAGGTGCTGACAAATCTTACGGAATTGAAGCGGGCAGATTAGCTGGTTTACCGCCGTCGGTGATTGACCGGGCGAGACAGGTGATGAAGCAGATTGAGAAACATAGCAAAATTGCGATCGGGCTGCGGAAAGGTGTTAAAAAAAATGGTAATAAAGAGTCGGAGGGCCAACAGTTGGATATTTTTGAAGATTGAAATTTCCGGTGGTAAAAAAAATTGTAGTAACTTCTATATTGCACCATTTTCAATAAGCCTTTCAGGGGCGGGCAGGATGCCCACCCCACAAGAAAAATTAATTTTTGTGGAACAGGCAGGATGCCTGTTCTTGAGGATGGTGCAATATCTCAGTTACTACTTTTACTGCAAACAAGGAACTCTCCAGCAACTCTAACGTCCATTTTGTAACTTTCTTACCTCTTTGTGCACGCTCATCCCAATTTCCAAAGCTTCATTTAGCAACCGCCCGTATTCAGTCGCCCGATCGCTCACATCCACTGCCATCAAAGCAGCCAAATTACTTTCAATATTAGCAAATAACTCGTAACGGCGACCGATAAAATCCTTATTTTCCCTAAGAATTCTTTCTGTCCGCAAAGCACAAACCAAACTTTCCCTAGTAATCTGTAATGCCTCAATTGCATCTCCTCGGTTAATTAAATTGGCTTGTAAATTGCCAGCAGCCGTTAGGCGATCGATAATATCTAAAGCCTGAACCACCTCATGATACTTCTCAACTTCATCCAGCAGACCCGCCAGGGTTGCCAGAGGCTTTGCCTTAACCCATTTATAGACATTCCAAGCAACAGTAATCGCCAGGGACAAACCCAAAGTTATTTGTAAAACCCTGACAAATATCTCAGCATCGCTAAATGAACCCACATGATGTTGATTAGTCAGTAAAGCAACAGGCAGTGAAACAACTAATGTCACGCAGAATATTAGCAACTCATTCAACAAAAGAGAAAATAGCTTTTTGCCGTCCCGGAGTCCAGCAGATCGGTAAAAATCCGCTGCAAAGCCGTCGCTCAAAGCTATTCCGCTCAAATCCTCCAACTCCTCCTCAGGAATCTTTAGCTCATCCAAATCAGCTTGTATCACTCTTTAAAATCTCCTTAAATTGGGATTAATTACGATCCTCCCAGAGACATAATTGATTGCCACAGACTCAGATAAAAATTGCTTTCTCGGTTTCGGAACAGTTGAAAAGCCATTCCCGGCGACCCAAAAAACGGTCTCAGAGTCCATCCCAACTGAGTGCCAACAAACGCATAGAGTCCCAACCAAAAGCGCAAAATATTTAGCCTGATGTCTTTGCCTTCCGCATCTTGTTCGGACAGAAAGTGCATTCCTTGATAAATGAAACTTACCCCCAAAAATCCTGTGATTGCCATAATAGCAACATTCAACACCAGAAGAAAATTGTAATTGGGAGTGCTTAGAAGAAAAAACAGACTGACAGGTGCAAATCCAAACAGCAAAACGCTAATCATCGCCATCGCTGTCATCAACAATGTCAAATACTGCTCAAAAGTTCGTTTAGAACCAAACATGACATTAAAAAAGTACAGAGTGGGAAAGCAGATAATCAGCGTCAGCAAGTAAAGTGCTGGCAACTTAATTGCTGAAACCAGACATTGCATCAACGTACTAGAGGCACCTAATATCGCTCCGTAAATGCCAAAAAATACGGTACTAGAAATCAACAAACCGAAAATTTTAGATTTGAGCTTGATACCTTGGCGAATTTCTTCGAGAAACTGTTGCCGTTCCCGCAGCAAATACATTACTACTGAAAAATATTTCACGGGCTCTCCTTGTGACTGATGCGACTCTGAATCAGTCATAACTCAAGCTGAGTTCGATCGGCAAACTTGGCAAATCAGCGCACTCTATGTTAAGCAATTATTCTTGCAGATACAGGACTTACACAGAACCTAATGGTGTAGGGTGTTCTTCTGCCGCGCACCTGTTGACGCAGTTGACGCCTTTTTTCCAACTATTTTAGATTTTTGCAATTCGTTCTCCAAACTCTCTGATTCTGACCAGCAAAAGTTGAGGCAACTCCTCACGGGCGTCCCCTGCGGCTACCCGCTGAAAGCTTGAGGGGATGGCCGCCATTGAGGAACGGCTGGGAAAATTTCCTCCCCCCAGCGACGGCAACGATGAATCGCCAGCGGCAGGAATTGAAAGCGGCCAACAAGCAATTGGCAGAATGGGACGCAAAACTGAATCAGTTAGACGATCGCCACGGCGATTTGGGTCTGAAGGTTTAGATGTTGGAGCAAGAACTTAAGGAAGTGCGGCGCTGGGGGGAGGAAATTTTAAAATCGGTTCCGACCGTCGCCCCATTTCCACAACCAGCCAACTTGCTCAACCAGTTGAAGGCCAGACGCAAAAAGTCCGGGGCGAACTTGGCAGATATAGAGGCGGTTTTGGAAATACTAGAAAACCATTAGCGCGACAATTGAGCGGAAAACAGAACTCTTGGTGGGACCATAAGTCTGAAACCATTGACTCACAAAGGATTGAATTTAATGGGGGCGGAGGGACTTGAACCCACACGACCGTTTCGGGTCAACGGATTTTAAGTCCGTAGCGTCTACCATTCCGCCACGCCCCCCTTTCGTGAAGCTGCTGTGGATTTGAGCCACTAACAACAACAGCCTTTTATTCTACAGCCAAAACCCCAATTTACGCAACCCCTAATCAAAAAATTCCCAAAACTCGCGCTGCATCTCCCCAAGCGGTACAATAGTTAACCAGCTAGCGGAGCGTGTCAACCGACTTACCCGTGTTATTATTCCCCTAAAGCAAATCTATGTATATTACCTTACTGCTTTACGCCGTCTTGGCAGGAGCCTACCTCCTGGTAGTACCCGCGGCCACCTACGCTTACCTGAACAGCCGCTGGTACGTGGCCAGCTCTTTTGAGCGCGGCTTCATGTACTTCTTGATGTTCTTCTTCTTCCCAGGTATGTTTCTCCTAGCTCCGTTTTTGAATTTTCGGCCCAAACGGCGGCAGATAGAAGCCTAAATGCGACGTATTGACGTAATTGGAATCAGTGTCGGCTTTTTTGTAGCAGGTGGGTTTGTCTACTTGCTACTGCAATTCGCCGGACTCGACAGTATGAATGCAGGGATTTGGAGTCAGTTGTTTTTGGTCGCCGGCTTGATTGGCTGGCTGGTGACTTATTTATTTCGAGCACTTACTCAAAATATGACCTACAGTCAGCAACTGCAAGATTACAAAGAAGCTGTCTTGCAGAAGCGGCTCGATGAGCTCACTCCTGAAGAATTAGCCAAACTTCAAGCCGAAATTGAGCAGGAAAAAGATAATTAGTCAATAGTCCTTAGTCCTCAGTCATTAGTTATTAAGTAGCTGGAAATAAACATTAGATGGGGATGGCGGGTGAGAGCACTTTATCAAGGAAATTGGGTCTAAAACCTTGTCCTTCTATGACGGCTTTAATTTCTTAAATCCCTTCCTAAAAGTCAGGAAATTTCTAGTATACTAGATTCGTCAAGGTTAAACTCCTGCGCCATCGTGCATAAAAACAGTTAAGACACACTTTTAGGCGTAAACCGGGGGACTCATAGCAGCGAAAACTCTATAAACAGCTAGGAGCTTAACACAGTTCCTTTAACCAGAGAAACAAACTATTTAGTCTTGTTAAGTAGGGTAGGGCATACCCGAACTCTAGGTAAGTATCCTAGTACGCTTTTGGAGATAGATCCTCTGGGGTGACTGTGAATCAGGCTCGTTAATTGGTAGAATTTCTACGGTTAAAAAGTTTGAGTATTGCCGAAAGGACGCAACATTTTAAGGTCAGTCGCTGAATTAAGAATCCCTGTCTTTTAGGTCAGGGAGTGTCAAAACTCGTTTGTATTATACCTCCCCCCTAGACCCGCCCCTACAAGATAGAATTGTTTTTTGCGATGACTTACTTAGTCATTAGTAATAAACTCTCTCACTAATGACTGGGGACTGATTTGATGGCTGATATCGCGTCCGCTAATATAACCGTTATCACGTTTGTAGTGAGGACTGAAGTCCTCGGACTTTTATGAGGACTTCAGTCCTCACTCGTCACGAGAAACTAATTTGATTGCGGTCGATCGAGCGGACATCATATGATGACGCATAACCAATGACTGATGACTAATAACTAATGACTATTTCTAATTGTTTTGAAACGTTGCGAAAAAGCAACCAATGTGCATTGATTCCTTTTATTACTGCTGGCGACCCAGACTTGGAGACAACGGCTAAAGCACTGCAAATTTTGGATGATAACGGTGCAGATGCGATCGAGCTTGGCGTTCCCTATTCTGACCCGCTAGCTGACGGGCCGGTGATTCAAGCCGCCGCCTCTCGTGCTCTGCTGCGGGGAACGCGGTTAGATACGGTGCTGGAAATGGTAGCGAAAGTTAGTCCGAATTTGCGATCGCCCATCATTCTCTTCACATACTACAACCCGATTTTGTATCGAGGTATAGAAACCTTCTTGCAGCAAATCAAAAGTGCTGGAGTTCAGGGATTGGTTGTACCAGACTTGCCCTTAGAAGAAGCCGACAGTCTCATCCAACCTGCCAACAAATTAGGGATTGAACTAACATTATTAGTTGCTCCGACAAGTCCCAAAAGTCGTATAGAAGCGATCGCTCGGGAGTCTCAAGGATTTATTTACTTGGTCAGCGTGACGGGGGTTACAGGAGTGCGCGAAGGCTTAGAAACACGAGCAAAAGAGTTGCTGCAAGAACTCCGCAGCATCACCGACAAACCCATTGGCGTCGGGTTTGGTATATCGAAACCCGAACACGCTCGCCAAGTGAAAGAATGGGGTGCAGACGCTGTGATTGTTGGCAGTGCTTTTGTCAAACGTTTGGCCCAAGGAACTCCAGAACAAGGTTTAGAGGCGATAGGCGAATTCTGCAAGAGTCTAAAAACAGCGATTCAAAATGTTTAGCAACTGTGCAGATACTTTCAGCCATTAGACAGATGTATGCGATCGGGATATGTGGCGACAATTGCGGTTAAAGACCTTGTTGTACTTGAGATCATACATCCACTGCCTTCTGGTTCCTGACCGGAAGGTTTTTTTTGAGCTTAAAATGCAAAACATCTCAAGATAGTGCCCGCACAGAGAACCAAACGCGCAGCAAAGTAGGGAAACGGCATTGCCTTTCATCGTGTCAACTTAAGGCAAAATGTAGTAGCACTATACTGTTTGATGATTAGGCCCGTGGCTCCCCCCTGATTCTTGCCCCCTACTCCCCCTTCTGAAGGGGAGTAGGGGGTGGGACATGAGTGTTGTTTCGTCCGCCTTCTTAAGGGGATTTAGGGGGCTCTAGACTCGGTTATAAACGATAGATACAAAGGTTTTTAGGCGATTGTTGACACGATGAAAGCCATTGCCGTGTCCGGCGCGGGGTGGGGTGACTTTTAATAATTGCTAGAAGATGGAGGATTGTCGATTCCTTCTTCCTTTTTTCCTTCTTCCTTTTTCCTTCTTCCTTCCCCTATAACTTGAGGAATGTAACTTGGGATAGATGAAAAGCTCGTGTTTCTATTCGTATACTTAAAAAAGTGTTTAAGTGGCTAATTTTGTAATGGTAGCCATGTACAAAGCCACGAGGCATTTGAGCATATCACAATAGAAAGGAGCATTTTTATGAAGAGACTAACTGCATTTCTGAAAAAAATTCGAGCTGTACAAATTTTAACAGTGTTTCTGGCTGGCATTTTAGTATTAGTGAGTACGGCCTGCAGCCGCCCTGATGTGACGGCCGGACAAAGTGATGTGATAGTAGGAAAAGGTGATCCGAGGGTAGGAAAAACTGCCGACCAAATTAGAGAAGAAGTGCCTTCAGGGGCTGTAACGTCCGAATTCAAAGGCGGCATGAACGACTACAGCGATGTCGATCCCAGAAACAAAAAGGTTACAACAGAAGAAGCAAAAGCTCAGCTTCTCAAAGAGCAAGCGCAGCACCGCATCGATACCAAATCTAGCAACAATGTAGGCGAAAACGTGCGGCGGGTAGCGGACGACGCGCCTGACAAACTCACCAAAGTTGGTGAAAAGGTGAAGGACGATGCTCGCACGGCTCAGAGCAAAGCTGAGAACTTTGGCGACAAAACCAAACAAGGCTTTTCTAATCTTAAGGAAAACACTCGCGAAGGCTTGAAGGGAGCAAAAGATATTGTTAAAGAAGCGACCCAGGGAGCGAAAGAAAGAGTCTCAGAGGGTACTGAGTCTCTGAGATATAATACCAGCGGCGGCCAAGAAAATATCAATGATGCAGCGCGAGATGCAAGATAGAACGCTGCTAGAAAGTGAAGCGAGATATTGACATAACTCGACGAGCGCCAGAAAGAGCGGCAGACGCGATCGACTAACCTCAAATAACGCTGTTTCCTTCTCTAAAAGCTTCATTCCGACAGGGGTAAAAACCCTGTCGGAATTTAGCTAAAGTCCTCTGAAGACGACTGCATATTACTGCATATTACTATTTGATTCGGTTTTAACCCCTGCGAGGGCTATTAGCCCGGAAGTAGAGTCCAGGGTAGGTTTCACCAGAAGAAGACGGTCTTGTGGTTTTCTAGGGGCGACTGGATAGCTACTCATTTCAGGACGGATTATTTATTATTTATAAAGATTATATTTTGAGTTTTTAAGGTAAAAATTTTTCCATATAGTAGCGTCCATTAGGGCGATCGACCTATATTAAATTTAATTTATTACACATTGTATTTTTCGAGACAGGATACTGTCGTGTTCCTACTGTATTTCGCCTTTATTTAACCGCATTTGAGATTAACCGCAGGAACTTATACGTAAGTAAAAGGCTTTAATCCCGATCGCCCAAGTATAAAATGTTGTTCGTTAACAGATAATAGAAATTAGCGATCGAGAAATTGAAAATTATGCGGTTTATGCCCTAAGATAGATACATTAAGTTTTGTCAAGTTAATGTCGGAGTTGAGGTCAGCCGATATGAACGCAACACTAGATGTAGTAGATTTGAGTGCGCTAATGCCTGGATCCCGCCAGATCCCGCAATTGTACACGGATTCTGGAACGGCTGTCGATCGGGGTCCGGGCCATCTTGAGCGGCAACCCGGCTTTAGCAAACTCTTGCTGTTTCGCAACAGGGGCGCGACGGTCAAAAATCTCGATATTCCCGGCACAATTTCTGCGCGCAGCATAAAACCCTAGGCCCGCCGTTACGTCATTGTCGCGGAAAATTTCCGTGACGCGGTACTCCGAGAATACGATCGAGTAAAGCAGCCATCGTTAATTGCATCGCTCGAAATAGTCCTCAACCCAACAGACATTCTCGACGAACTCGAACAAAGCCCAGTTAGTTACAAATATATGAAACGTCCTAATATTTGAATTAATCTTGACTGTTATAGACCAGATTTAGGGTGATAAAATCTAGCAAAAATAGGCGACGGATTCGGATATATTCGGGCCGTAATCCCCAGCCAATCGACAGGGTAAATGTATGTAAACCTTATCTGGGGAATTGTAGATCGATGCTAGTAACGATGATGCACGACTTTTACGATGCACTGGCATATTTGGCAATCTATGCAAGTGCCGCACCGACGGAGCGCCAACAAATCCTTAAGCGCGTTGGGGCTAGTCAGAAAAAACTCAAAGCATTGGCGCACCATACCCCGCTCAATTACCAACACAAGTTCGATCTGGTTGAGGCAGAATGGCTCCGCGTTTTGGGGCAGACAGCAGAAGCCATGGAACTGTACGATCGAGCTATTACCGGAGCTAAAGCTAACGAATATTGGAATGAAGAAGCTCTTGCCTGCGAACTCGCTGCTAAGTTTTACCTCTCATTGGGAAGAGAAAAAATAGGACGAGTCTACATGATAGATGCCTATGATTGCTATGTCCGCTGGGGAGATAGAGCCAAAATGGACGACTTAGAAAAACGCTATCCTCAATTGTTGGAACCGATTTTGGAGCCAGCAAAACTCGCTACAAATCGATTAGCAACTTTCGCAACACCTGCCAAGCAAAATCAATCGCTCAATCCATCCATTCATCCGTCTGTGTCGGCGAGCGTCTCAGATTTCGGGAATTTTTCAACTCTGCTAAAAGCTTGTCAAGCACTCTCTAGTGAAAGAGAGATCGATCGACTGATTGCCAAACTGATGCAACTGGCGATGAAAAATACAGCAGCTGACAAAGCAGCGCTGATTTTGCCAAACGGCAATCAATGGGAAATCGCTGCTACAAGCGCTCTTGACAATTTTGGAGTCGAGCGGGCGATCGACTTATCCTCCGCAACACTGGATGAAAACAGCGATATTTTGCCCCTCAAAATTGTTGAATGCGTTAAAAACTTGTTGAAACCTGTAATTGTTCGGGACATCGCTCAAAAAGGTGATTGGGATTCCGACTCCTACATCCTCAAATACGAACCGCAGAGCGTGTTGTGTTGGCCGGTTCTTGATGAAGGCCAGTTAGTCGGCATTTTGTATCTGGAAAATCGGTTAACCGCAAGAGTTTTTACCCGCGATCGCCTGCAACTTCTCAATCTCCTGTGTTCCCAGGCAGCCATCGGTTTGCAAAATGCTCTGCTCTATAAAAAATATCAGGATTACAACCAACAATTAGAACGATCGCTAGTAAAAATTAGCCGAACCGAAGCTCAGCTTGCCGAGCAGAAACAAATGCTGCAAGCGATTCTTGATGTCGCTCCGATTTGGATTTGGATGGTTAATCCCAGGGGTAAAGTACAGTTTGTGAACAAGACCTTTTGTCAAGATGTGGGCGTGCCTCTGAGCGCTTTCCTCGCTGTCGATCATTACAAAGATATACTGGGAGAGGATGCAGCGGGCTGTATGGTTTCAGATGCCGCCTGCCTTGCCCAAGATTTGCCACATTACTCCACCGAAATTCTCAGATTAGTTGACGGCAAACAACACTATTTAGAAGTCACGAAAGTGCAGTTAAAAAATTCTCAGGGCGAGACGATCGGGATTATTGGTTTGGGTGTTGATGCCACCCATCGCAAGCAAGCAGAGGAACTTTTGCAAGAGCAAAATCAACAGCTTGAACAAACTTTAAAAGATTTACAGCAAGCGCAACTGCAAATCGTGCAAAGCGAGAAAATGTCGGCTTTGGGTAATTTAGTCGCCGGAGTCGCCCACGAAATTAACAATCCGATTGGGTTTATTTCTGGCAATTTAAGCGAAGCTAAAAGGAGTTTGGAAGATGTTATAGAACACTTAGAATTCTATCGCTCCGATGCACCGAAATCGGAAATTGCCGACCACGCTCAAGAGATAGACCTCGATTATCTCTTGGAAGATTTACCCAAGATGATTGATTCAATGGAAGTCGGGTGCGATCGCATTTGCAGCATCAGCACGAGTTTGCGTACCTTCTCCCGAGGCGACAAAGACTACAAAGTTCCTTTTAATATTCACGAAGGCATTGATAGCGCTATTTTAATTTTGAAACACCGCCTCAAAGCAAACGAACACCGTCCGCAGATTGAAGTGATGGCTAAATACGGTAATCTCCCTAAAATCGAATGTTTTCCCGGTCAATTAAATCAAGTTTTCATGAATTTGTTTGCCAATGCGATCGATGCCTTAGAAGAGTCAAATGTAGGACGCACTTTTAGCGAAATTGCCGCCAATCCCAACCGTATCACGATTTGCACTGAGGTACTCGAAGGGCATATTAAGATTAAAATTGCTGATAACGGTACCGGGATGAAAGACGAAGTGAAACAGCACATATTCGACCATTTGTTCACGACGAAAGGTGTCGGAAAAGGAACTGGATTGGGGTTGGCAATTGTCCATCAGATTGCGGTAGAAAAACATGGGGGAAGCATTGAGGTGAATGCTGAGCCAGGTATTGGCACTGAGTTTGCGATTGTTTTGCCTGTGAAGGGATAAATTTGAATTAAAATTAAATGGTTTTTGGGCGATCGCGTAATAACATATTAGGGTGGGTTCTCCTGCCCAACCCCTACTCCCCACAAGAAAATTGATTTTTTTTTGTGGAACAGGGATCTTGCCTGTTCTTGAGTGCAAGATGTGAGTTTTTACAAATAAATATTACATAGGGAGAGGGCGGGTTTATAAATATTGTAGACATGAATGAAAGATTGTTCGTAAAACCCGCCCCTACAAATATTGCGGGTAATTTACCCAACACGCTCTAATTTAATCACTCGGTAAACTCAATTTTAATACCTGTCCCACAGATACCTCGTGCTTGTGCGTCGCTACTACCACCGCACCTTCTAATCGCGGATCGTAACATCCAACCCACGCCGCAGGATGACATTCGTGCACTAAATACCCGTACAGCCAAATCGCTCCTCTACCTTCAATGACAACTCCTTGACTGAATTGAACATCTTGAGGAAGTTTCAAACCTTGTAAATCATCGGGTGTGATGATACCGTCTTGAGTTGTAATTCGCAAGCGCAAATGTTGGTAAGCTAAACCGTCTTGAGTTTGATTGGGGATTATTTTTAATTCAATAGGGTTCATGGGATGCACAAATGTTTAATGCTGCGATAAAATCATATACCTTTTAGGGTAAATTGGGAATCCGATCGCCAACTTTGAGTCCCAATTGGGCCGCCCTCCCGCCTCTGAGTTCAATAACTCCGTCAACGGGAACATCCGGACCGTAGTTGGGGCAGGTTTCGCTCAAACACGGCGGTACGTTAGGAATTATCGCCTGCACTACGCCTTCCCGCAGAAAAACCATATCGAGTTCAATCAATACGTTTTTCATCCAAAAACGCACGTTTCGCGGGGGGTCGATCGGGAAAAACATTCCCCTGTCATCGGGTAATTCTGTCCGAAACATTAAACCTGTGGCTTGTTCTTGGGGAGTTTTCGCCACTTCCAGTCCGATCGCGCGATCGCCTACGATCGTGTTAACAGAAATCGGCAAAAGCTGACCCATATCTATTCCGCCCAACAGCGACATAAAGTTGGATTCAGTCAGATTAGAGTTTCCCAAAACAACTCCTAAATATTTGCCCGAATTTTTATCTTTCATAACAGTTTGATTATCGGCAACAGAAAGCTCTAAATCGCTAAATTTCATGCCTTCTGTCAAGACAATTTTATCATTACCGATGCCAAAATCTGTAATTAGATCGGCTTCAGTAATAGTAGATGCGGTCGAGGTTCTTTCAATCATAAATAAATCCTCCCCCGCGCCTCCTGTCAAGATATCCCTGCCTTCGCCGCCTATTAGTAAATCGTGACCCCGATCGCCAAAAATCTCATCTTCACCTTGTCCTCCATAGATTGTATCGCTTCCTTGCCCGCCAGACACCGTATCAGCGCCTTCATCTCCAGCGAGCAAGTCATTTTCCCGATCGCCAAAAATCCGGTCGTTTCCCCCCAAACCTTGAATAGTGTCATTTCCCGCAAACCCTCTCATCGTATCGTTGCTGAGAGTTCCCGGGAGAAAATCCAAGCCGAAAGTACCGTCGATATTAACCATTTTGCGTTTAATAAAAGGAAACTTTGGCGATCGGCATCCGCCAACCGGTACCAAAAGCTCGATCGCTAATTTTCAAACCCGGGGCTGCTTGCCGCCGTTTAAACTCCGCTTGCGTCACTAATTTTACTACACGTTTAACCACCGCTTCATCGTGTCCCGCAGCGATAATTTCTTGGGCAGATTCATGATGTTTTATAAACCGCTGCAAGATGTCATCCAAAACATCGTAAGCAGGCAAAGAATCTTGGTCAACTTGCCCCGGTTTCAGTTCAGCACTCGGCGCTTTATTAATAATATTAACCGGAATGATTTCTTTTCCCAACAGAGCATGATCTTTCCCCTGCCCTAACTCAGAATTCAGCCACCGACACAGCGAATAAACCCGAGTTTTCGGCACATCAGAAATCACCGCCAATCCCCCATTCATATCGCCGTAGAGAGTGCAGTAACCAACCGACATTTCCGACTTGTTGCCAGTCGAAAGCAGCAAATGTCCGAACTTATTAGAAATTGCCATCAACAAATTGCCTCGAATCCGGGATTGAATATTTTCCTCAGCAATCCCGAAAGTTGTATTGACAAACAAATCGGCGAGAGTTCGATCGTAAGTTTCCATCAAATCGCCGATCGGCAATTGTTCGATCGCGATGCCCAGATTTCGGGCTAATACCAAAGCATCATTAACCGAATGATCCGAACTATAAGGAGAAGGCATCAACACCCCTAGAACATTTTCCGGTCCGATCGCGCAACTGGCGATCGCAGCCACCAAAGCCGAATCTATCCCGCCACTCAAACCGAGTACAACCTTAGAAAAACCGCACTTGCGGACATAATCTCGCACTCCCAAAACCAAAGCCGCCCAAATTTCTGCATCTCCAACCGCCGGATAAAAACTCAACGGCGCCGCCTCAATTCCTGCTGGACTTTGCTGATTGCTGCCCAATAAATCTTGTTTAGCTGGGTCATATTCGAGCACCGCAAAATCAGTTTCAAAAGAAGCTAATACCTGAATCAAATCACCCTTTCGATTCACAGCAAAACTGCTGCCGTCAAAAATGATATCATCATTTCCCCCTATCTGATTAGCGTAAATAATCGGTATCCCGCAGCCGATGACGCTGTGCTGCAACATAGCCGATCGCACTCCCCGCTTTCCCGCAGAATAAGGCGATGCCGACAAATTCACCACTAAATCTACGCCCAATCTTGCCAAATCGGAAACGGGATCGCCTGGGTAACTGCGTTTACCCCAAAACTCCTCATTGTTCCACAAATCTTCACAAATTGTCACCCCGATTTTGAGTTCGCCAATAGTAAAATAATTGCTATTTTCTCCCGGTTCAAAATATCTGTCTTCATCAAATACATCATAAGTAGGCAACAAGCGTTTATGAAAAACTTTTTTCACGGCGCCATTTTGCAACAAAACAGCGCTGTTAAACAATGATTTTCCGCCGAGTTGAACAGCATTAGCATTCGGTACGACAGTGCCGGCTATGACTGCCAACTTCGGCGGCAAAACTTGCGCCAGTTGCTGCAACTGTGCACCTGCGGCTGCAATGAAACTGGGGTTAAGCAACAAATCGCGCGGCGGATAACCGATCAGGGAAAGTTCCGGTGTTAGCAATAAGTTTGCGCCCTCACACTCCGCTTTTTTCGCCGCCTCCAGAATTAGGTGGGAGTTGCCAAAGATGTCACCAATAGTAGGGTTGAGTTGTGAGATCGCAATTTTCATATAACCAAATCACCTAATAAATATTGCTAACAGTCCGCCCGCACGGACTAAATTTCCTATAGTCCTAGATTTGAATCTAGGGAAACATTACTCAGATTTGTAATGTTTCAACTCTTCCTCAATATAATAATTTACCAAATCCCGGTAAAGATTTTCAACCACATCAGGATTCAAACCCGATTCTTGAGCCCACTCACGCCGCTGTTTTAACATAGCCTGGAAGCGCTCCGACGATCTAACGCTAGCTTCACTCGTTTTGAACCTTGCAGCCGCGATGACGTATTGAAATCTCTTGCTCAAAGCCTCGATCACTTCTCGATCGATGATATCAATTTCGTCCCGAACTTCCTGAATATTAGCACATTCATCAGGGTTTTTCATCGCCTGCACTCCTTAATAGCTTCTCTTCTAATGTTACTAAATTGATCCCCGAATGTCATCCAAGAAACAGCTAGATAAACACCAACGGCTTATTTTTGAAAGGAGCAAAAGCGGCCGCATCAAAGCGGTACAAACTAGCAGGGCGGCCAGCCCCCCGCGAAACCTTAACCCCGGTATCGCATAAAAAACCCAATTTTAACAATCGAGATCTAAAATTAGAATAATCCGAAAAACTTTCCCCCAAAATAGTTGTATAAAGCTGATATAAATCGCTCAAAGTAAAAAGCTCCGGCAAAACTTCAAAAGCTACCGGACTGTATTCAAGTTTGTTGCGCAGTCGCCGATATCCGTATTCGAGAATTTGATTGTGATCGAAGGCCAGCTTAGGAACTTGTTGCACGGGATACCAAGCAATGCCGCCGACGCGGTGCCCCACACCCGCCACCACACTCCCAGCAATTAACTCAGCTTCCTCAAAGCGAACCAAAGCAAAATAACTCACCGAAAGATAGCGATCGCCCCTGGTAAATTCCCGAGGATCGCGCCCCGGTTCCCCAAAAGTATACAGTTGCTCCAGATACAAATTTTTCACCCGAATTTTCTCCGACAAAATCCGGTAAGCGGCATTTTCTAGAGACTCTCCGTGTCGCACCAAAGTACCGGGAAGACTCCAAGAATCGATAAACGGTTCGTCTTGTCGCATTACCAACAGCACCAACAAGCGGTTCTGCACGGTATCGACGGAGAAAATCACATTATCTACTCCTACTTTAAAGTCAGCTAATGAGCAACTTTCGTCCTTTTTTGTGCCTCGTGCCATGCGTACAAATGCTCCCTATTGATGTAATCTTCGATGGTCGGAGTCAGAGCTTGGGTGTCTCCTGTTTCCCGATAGAAGGTAGAAGAAACATTGGGAGCATTCAAAGATGCGATCGCCACCTCTGCACCTATCCGCCTCAACTGCCACAAATCTAATTCTTCTGACGGATAACCGGGTCGCGGTACTATCAGCAACTCCACTTGTTTTAACAATTCTTCAAATTTGTACCAGCGAGACAGTTGCCCCACCAAGTCGGAACCTATTACCAGTGTCAACTCTGCATCCGGCCACAGGAATCTTCCTCGTTCCACAGTTTCTAGCGTTTTCGGACTGCTGAGTTCTGGATGCAAGCAAAGATTGTGTCTCGGGGAATTAATTTCTTGAATCATTAACAGCAGCATTGCCGAGCGGTGTTCTAGAGAAGTTTGGTGCGACTTAAAAGGATTGTCCGACGCCCAAACTGCTACCCAATCAAAATGTTGGGAAAGCCAACTCAGAATTGTTTTGTGTCCTGCTGTGGGCGGATCGGCACTGGTTCCAAAAAGAGCAATCTTCTGCATAGGGAATCGGTAATTGTTGACTGTTGACTGTTGACTGTTGACTGTTGACTGTTGACTGTTGACTGTTGACTGTTGACTGTTGACTGTTGATTGATGACTGTTGACTGTTGACGGTTGACGGTTGACTGTTGACGGTTGACTGTTGACTGTTGACTAATGACTCTTTTTCGTTTTTTGGGTGAGACTCTGCAAATCTGTAGAAATTTCCACTGAGGGCGAAATCGGGTTGTCAAGTTGGCGAGTTTCGGGTCGAAGACTGGCGACAGAAGCAGCAGTTCGTTTGGCGATATCCTCCAAACTTTCCTGGTTCTGCACTCGTTTGCCTTCCTTGACAACCAAGTGCATTAATGGTATGTAAGAATCGCAATTTTTAATAGTTTCTCCGGACAATCCCAAACAATCTCCGAGAATTTCCCCATTTTCAATATGTCTAAAAATTTGCTTTCTACCTGGATATGTTACCTTACCGCTTGCCTCTTTCATCACCGGAATTCCGTCAATTTCCACCAACTTATAAACACCGTTGACAGGGGAACCGCTGACCAACTTCGTTCCCAAACCGTAACCGTCAATGCAAGCGCCGCTATTTTTTAATTTAGCAATTTCTCGATCGTCCAAATCGCCGCTAGCAAAAATTGGAACGCCCGGAAGGATCGATCGAACTTCCCGAGACAGCACCGCCAAATCGCCGGAATCCAGCCGCACGCCTTCCAACTGCATTTCACCACTGTTTACTCGATCTGCCAACATCCGCGCCGCCGCCAGAGTATCGTAAGTATCGATCAGCAGCGGCGCCCCTGGAAAATAGCGGTGAAAAGCGGCAAACGCCTGATTTTCGCTGCCTTCGAGGGCGGCAACAGCCATCACCAAAGCATGGGCGATCGTACCCACAGGTTTGCGGCCCAACTTCAAAGCAGCCAAAACATTAGAAGTTCCGTCGAACCCCGCAGCCAGAGCCGCCCTAGCCGCCCACACAGCAGCTTGAGGCCCAAAAGCCCTGCGCGTCCCGAATTCCAGCAACTTAGCCTCCGGGCCCGCCACATCGCGCAACCGCGCAGCCCGCGTCGCAATCAAAGTTTGATAATTTATCGCATTCAACAAATAAGTTTCCACCAACTGAGCCTGCCACAGAGGAGCCTCAATTCGCAGCAGAGGCTCATTGGCAAACACCGCCGTCCCCTCCGGCACCGCCCAAACATCCCCAGTAAAGCGGGCTGTGGCGAGTAGAGTCCAAAATCGCTCCGGGGCACCAGCAAAAATCCCAGTGGACTGCAAGGCCTGAATTTGCGACTGAGAAAACCGAAATTTCTCCAGATAGTCGAGCACTTGAGCCAAGCCCATCGCGATGGCGTAGCCAAAACCCTCTGGCAGCCTGCGCGCGAACAGCTCAAAACTCGCGGCCCGCCCGTCGAGTCCTTCCCCAACGTAACAAGCGGCCATCGTTAGCTGGTAGAGATCGGTTAAAAGGCTGTAATCTGCTGAGGAAACCGTCAGTTCCTGGTCTTCTAAGATTTCCTCAAAACCTGTGAGGTGCAGGCTTTCTGTGGTAGTTTTCATAAGAAAAACTCCGGACAAACTTCTTTGTTTAATTATAGTAACTAACACCATATCTTTTTCTAAATATTTTATAAAGATTGCAGATATTTATCGGAATAATTCGTTGATTACGCCCTTGACTAGCCGATTTCCGGGGGATTTAGGCATAAACATTATGGTAAAATCAATAAAAATACCTAATTTAACAATCTTAGGAATTAACCACAAACACTCAAGCGTTCCAGGTTTTTTCGGAAAATATTTCGTTGCAGCCCTTGAACAGAGTTAAAAAACCAGGTTTCTGAGCGTCGTCGGTGCGATCGCGCTCGCCCTTGAGTTGATCCCGAAAAAATCTACCAGGAAAAGGTCGATCGCCCAAAAATGCGTAATTCCTAAAACCTTCAGCTTGCTTCGATGTTGCAGACTAATAAGTAATTCAAATAAATATTGCTAAATTCATCCACAGGCAAAAACTCAGAGTAATATAAAACTATGAGAACCCAGATAAGAGAGGCAGATTCTATGAATCTTTCTAAATCTTTGGCAAACGCGATGCGTTACGTTTCGGAAGCAGCGGTGCGGATTTTTAGCCCCAGCGATGACAACTATCCAAATAGTGGAGTTCAACCTTTTGAAGGTACGCTCTCCAAAAGCTCTAGATCGAGAGAATGAGCCGCCATTCAGGCAGTTTCTAGCGAGTTCCGCACAGGCATTCAGTTAAAAGCCAACAGTTAATTGTTAACTGTTGACTGTTGACTGTTAACTGTTAATAGTAATTGATAGGTTGAGTTTCATTTCGTTCTACCCAACCTATCAATTACGAATTACCAATTACCCAAAATTGATTTAGGAAAAAGGCGATCGCAGCACTGCCGATCGGCACAGTCAGATTGTCAATTCCCAGCTTGGAAACCGACTCCAAAATAGCAGCAACCAAAGCTACAACAGCCGACACAGCCCAAGTTTGCCAAACTGCGCCTTGAACCGCCAGCAAAATCAAACTGGTAACAGCAAAACTCACCAAATACATAGTTGCAGAACCTTCCCAACTCTTCTGTATTCCCCAAACTCGATAAATATGTTTGCCGTATTTCTTGCCGATAACAGCAGCCAATCCGTCGCCCCAAGTCATCACTAAAATGCCCAAAGCAGCGTATTCCTCACGTTGCAGTGGCCAAAACCAAGCCACGAGAACGCTAATACTAACGGCATAGAAAAAAGTCCCGAAACTCTTCCGATGGATACTGTTAAGACTCGGCAAAATCGGAACTTGGTAAGAAATTAGGGCGATGACGCCTGCTAAAATTCCCCCCGAAATCCCCACCCAACCGGGTATTTCCAGCCACCACGCCAGCAAAATCACATTTCCACTACCCATGTGGAACACCTTCCGCGATACTTCAGGATCGACAGAAGTAAAGCGATTTAACCCTTCAGCTACCAGTAAAACCAAACCCAACCACATACCCACGAGGGAAATTTGCAACCACACAGTGGGAATTTGAGACAATATAGACACGATATTTAGGAAAAACTTAGATGGGGAACTGTTTACTACTTTACAGGACTTACGCATAACCTAATTATGTAGGGTGCGGTGTGCATGGAGTCTTACCGCTATAATTCGCGCGTTCAACCACTTTTTACGTAAGCCCTCATACATAAGTAGGTCATTGCGACCGAAAGGAAGCAATCGCTTCCATTGATGACAGCTTGGCATTTTGAACCTGGGGCAATCGTAGTGTAGGGATAAAAAAGGTGCGATCATCTGTTATAATTTGCAGCATCACAAACTTAAAGTTCCAATAAAAGTTATTGCTATGCAGTATGTCTTAATTATTCATGAAGTAGAAAATTATGAAGCTTGGAAACAGGTATTTGATAATGCTGAAAGCATCCGAAAAGAAGCTGGAGAGCGCTCCTATCAGGTCTTGAAGTATGACAATGAACCCAACAAAATCGTTCATTTCTCCGCGTGGACATCAACAACAGATGCAAGAGCGTTCTTTGAGTCGCCTGCACTGGTTAAAATCAGAGAGGAAGCGGGAGTTAAAGCTCCTGAATTTATTTATCTAGACCAATTAGAGTCGGGAGTATTATGAAAGACGTATTTGTATAATGTAAGTTGTTCAAACTAGGTGGTTAAGTTTTGAGTATGTACGACGGTAGCTACTACCAGCTAATGGCCGAGTACAATTGCTGGATGAATCAAAATATATATTCTGTCTGCTCGGCAATTCCTGATGAACAGCGCAAACAGGATATGGGTGCCTTTTTCAAGTCGATTCATGGCACTTTGAATCACTTACTGTATGGTGACAAAGCATGGATGGGTCGTTTCACTCTTCACCCATTTTCGGGTACCGTTATCGGTCAAGAACTCTATGCTGAATTTGAGATTTTGAGAGCTGAACGGGAGAGAACGGATCGGCAAATTATAGAATGGTCTAGACATCTTAATTCTGACTGGTTGAGTCAACCGTTTGAGTACACAAGCAATGTAGATGGTAAATGCCGCGTGCTACCGACTTGGGTTCTGGTGACACATATGTTCAATCATCAAACTCACCATAGAGGGCAAATTACCACACTCCTCAAACAACTTGGCTACGACCCAGGCGTTACAGATATTCCGTGGCTACCCGCTATATCATCAGAAAATTGGGTAGAAACCTCGTCCTTTTAGGACGGCTTTATATTAAAATATAATTGGTCAACGACCCACCCGAGACGATGGATTAAACAGCCTATACGAGCGAAGTTCAGCCTTGTGCTGGCGGCGAAGCAAAATCGGTAGACCGGGAAAAGATGATAGGGCAATGGTAAACATCCCTAGAATCAAAACTACGAAGAATTCCCTTTGGTATTCGATACGTAAAAACCGCTTTCTCTTGCGGGGTTAGTCTGTGGAGCGAACATAAGACCAAACCTCTTTTAGGGTGGAGGCAGTTGCCCCGAAGCAGAAATTCAAATCGTGAGGTTTGGGAATCCCCGTACCTTCAGGTCGGGGTGGATGTCAATGGGATAATTTCTGCACGCACGAGGGACAGGCCAGAAGACTCGGCGGTTAAAACCTCGTCTACACTTGCCTCTGGTTCCAGCAGAGGGGGACTGAAGAAAATCAAAAATTCAAACCCGTGTCGGTGGGTTTTGTCTGTATAAACGTAATTTTAACCGCCGCCTCTTCCACCCTTGCCTTGCGGGTTTTGTGTGTATAGACGCGGTTTCAACCGCCGCGTATTCTGTAGAAATCCTACGCCTTCACAACTCCCGTTTCAATAACTCCCGCACAGCCGCAAAAGCCCTCCCCCGCCACTCTACTGGCAGCAGCGACAATCCCAAACCTGCCCACATTTTCGCCGCAGAAACAGACTTTCCTGCCCGCACCATCGATCGCCCTTTTTGAGTTTCACCCACCTCAATCAGTCGCAAACCTAGCGCTAATTGAGTTTCTGCAATCCTTTTGAGCCTGACTGTTTCCAACTTCTCCGACTCAAATTCGTAGCCGAGCAAATAGCGCAATTTATCGCTTAAATACGGAATTGCCCGATCGACTCCTTGCTGTCCTGCATGAACTCGATACTCCATCAACTGCTCCGGCAAGTAATAGCATTTTTTGCCCGCAATCGCAAGTCTCACAAACAAATCGTTATCTTCGCAATTTTGCCAATTCGGCCGCAAAAATCCGACTTCTTCCAGGGCGCGGCGCCGAAACAAAGTCGCCCCTATTTGCAAACTCTGTCTCAGAAACACTGCGGAGAGCAAATCTTCAATAATTCCCGGCGATAACTCAGTGCGCCCCCACCGCTGCGAATTCAGTTTCGTCTGGTTTTGGTCTATATAATTGTGAATGTCGATCACCCAGTGATCGGTACTGACAAAATCGATGCTGGGGTCTTTATCTAAAATAGCCGATGTCCGCTCTAAAAATTGCGCGCTCAGGCGATCGTCATCGTCAAACTTGATAAAATATTCGCCCCTTGCCGCCGCAAAGCCCGATCGCATATTATTACTCTTGCCGATATTCTGCGGGTGGCGAATGTAGCGAATCCCGCGCTCGACAAATTCCGACATTAACAGAGGAGTGCTGTCAGTAGAACCGTCATCACAGATAATTAATTCAAAATCTGTATAACTTTGAGCTAGCACGCTGGCCATCGCACAAGCCAGCAGATGCACTCGATTGTAAGTAGGAATGCAAACGCTAATTTTCGGCACTAACTTAGACAATTTGAGATTGGAAATTTGAGATTGCGAAAAAATTCTGAAACCATTGATTTTCTTACTCCTTCCTTCTTCCTTCTTCCTGACATCCGTTACAGAATCCCTTGCCGAACTTCCTTCTTCTTTCACTCCACAGTTAATTTTAGCTCAAACGAGCTGTACATTCTAGAATTAACTTTTGATTCACCAAAGCAAAAGGTTGAATTTCCAAAGCGCGGCGAAAAGCTTGAATAGCATTTATGTATTCTCCCAAGGCAGCGTAGCACAAACCCAGACCGTGCAGCGCTCCAAAATGAACCGGGTTCAGTTTGAGGACGATTTCGCAGTCGTCGATCGACTTTTTATAATTTCCTTGGGTATAGTGAAGTACGGCGCGCCGATTCCAAGCTTCAGCAAAATCCGGCGCTTCGGAGATCAGTTTCGTCAGCAAATCCAAAGCGTGGCGAACATCGCCTGCCTCCAGCGAAACTTGCGATCGCCTGAGAATTTGCATCCCATACTCACCCTTCTGGTTAAACCAAGTGCGCCAGAGTTCTGTAGTTGCCCGATCCCGCACGCTTTCGTCGGGCTTTTTCAAGTCTTCGAGCAGCGCCTTAACAGATAATTCGTCCATAGGTGCGAGGATTGTTAAAAACGTTTTATTAATCAATTTTATCGCGCAAGCGGCAACTTTATTTATCCCACATCCCATGAAGATTTTGATGCTTTCCTCGACTTTTCCCTATCCTCCAAGCCGCGGAGGAACTCAGGTAAGGACGTTTAATTTATTGCAATACTTGAGCCTGCGGCATGATGTAATTCTCGCTACAGTGCGATCGCCCGATGTCACCGACGCACAAATCGACGCATTGCGCCAGCAAGTTGCAGCATTGGCAGTTTTTCCCAACCCGCAAGTACCCCCCCAACCCCCCCTTGTCAAGGGGGGGCTAACTCTGCACCAGGGGCTTGAGGAGGGCTTCTTGGCTTCCCCGCAAGTACCCCCCCAACCCCCCCTTGTCAAGGGGGGGCTAACTCTGCACCAGGGGCTTGAGAAGGGCTTCTTGCCTCCCCCCCTTAATAAGGGGGAGACTGAGGGGGGGTTCTCTGAAATAATAGGAAAATTCCACAGATTTGGTCGATTTTTGAAGTCAGGAACACCTCCCAACGTACTCTCAAGCTACTCCCAACCAATGCAGAATTGGGCAGACGAATTGGTAACAGCAGGCAAATGCGATGCTGTCACCTGCGAACACAGCGTTAACGAGATTTACGTGCGTCCAGAATGGCGGCAAAAAGTGCTGACAGTGGCAAACATTCACAGTTCCGTTTGGGGAACTTGCAGGGAAATGTTAGCAACCGGCACCTCGGAAAAACCCCTGCGCGATCGACTGAATTTACCGCTACTCGCCCGCTACGAAAAACGCTACTGTTCCAAATTCTCCCGCATTGTCGCGACAACATCCACAGACAGAGAGCAACTCCTAGAATTGCTGTCGCCTCCGGTTTGGGTGCGAGGAAAACAAGATTTTTTTGTACCTCCCATTGATGTAATTCCTAACGGCGTGGATTTGACCCAATTTCCGTACCGGTCGATCGATCCGGGAGGACACACCTTAATTTTTGCAGGCGCAATGAACAATTTGCCCAATATTGACGCCGCGCGGTTTCTCAGTTTGCAAATACTGCCGCCTTTGCAGCAGCGGTATCCAGATGCCACCCTCACCCTAGTCGGGGCCTCGCCAGTCCCGTCCGTGCTCGCCTTGGGGAAAATCCCGGGAATTCAAGTAGTAGGTCGGGTGCAAAGGGTGGCAGAATATTTGCATCAAGCTGCTGTGTGTGTGGTGCCGATGCGGATTGGTTTTGGGATTAAAAATAAAACTTTGGAGGCGATGGCAGCGGGAACCCCCGTCGTTGCGAGCGATCGAGGTTTGGAGGGTTTAGTCGTCGATGGCGGCCCACAACCGAGAAGGGCCTTGCGGGCGAACAAAGTTCACGAGTATGTTGAGGCGATTACCAGTTTGTTTGAAAATCAGCAGCTAAGACAGGAGCTCTCTGTCAGCGCGCGATCGCTCATTGAAAGCCAATACACCTGGGAGATCATAGGTCGGCAGTACGAATCGGCTATTGCAAATTTAAACTCTAAATTCTAAAATCTAAATTCTAAAATGGGACGATGGAACACAAAATTAACCCCTCAAAAAATCGAGCCTTACCCCCAGAAAATCGAAAAGTTGCTCCTCCTCCGACAAGACGCCGTCGCCAAACCCGACGCCCCAAAAATCTTCAAGAGTCCCAGCTTCTAATACCTACTCCCCCAACTCGCGCCAGATATCCCTGGAAAAGACTCGTAGCTAATTTGACAGCCCTCAGCGTTTTGTGTGGCTGTGCAGCTTTGATGGGAGGCGGCGCTTGGCTGAGTTATCAGCTAATTGTTGATCCCGACGGCAACAAGTTGATCTCTCAGTTTGTGCCGGAATGGTCGCGCCTGCCTACAGGTAGCAGAGATTCCATCGAAACTCTCGATCAAATCAAAGCCAATGTCCGCAAATTGGGATTCGTAACCGGAGAACCTTTCCCGCTTCCCGTCGATCGATCCGGCGATAATTCTATTTCCGATTTGCTATTGCCGGTGATGGTAGAAAGAACTGTTAAAGCTTCTACTGTTTGCAAAAATCCTTGCCGTCAAATTGTCGAACTTCGTGTGTACAAGCGGGTGCAGCTTCCCGATCGCAGTTCCGATAAAGAGCAGTATTTTCAGCTAGCAAGTTCTATGAACGTAGAAGGCCCTGCGGAATCTTTTGTCATGGCTTCTTTAGCTGACTCTACATCTAACAATCAAGCCTCGAATCAGTCGCTACCCCTAACAGAACTGCGCCGCTTTGACGGAAAGCCCCCCGCCTCCGGCATTTGGTTTAATGTCAGCGGTCAATTAATCCGGGCCGACAAGAAAATTCCCTACGGACAAGTCGTTCGCTACAACCCCAGCCAAAATCATTTAATCTCGCTGTTGGAGTGGGCGAGTGCAGCCGGACAAGCGCCAAATTGGCAGCAAATTGTTAAGGGGGAAAACCCGCAGTTGGCGATCGACCAAACAGTTGGTTTAGAGCCACAATTTACCCTTTATCAAATTGGCCCGCGCAAATTTTTGCCGAACCCAGTTCAGTTAACCGCGATTTCTTTAGAAGAATTTGCCTTCAAGGACGAGACTTACAAAAATGGGCTGCGACTGGCAAAAAGCGGGCTGTGGTCTCCAGCATTAAATGTCATGCGTGTGGCGAAGGGGAAAGCCGGCAAAAATTGGCCCACAGTCGCGCAAGCTCAGCTAGAAACGATCGAATTTCACGCTAAAATTACTCGGGCTCAGGCGATCGCATCTTGGGCCAGTCCCGGTCAACAAGTTCTCGCAGAATTGATCGACGGCCGCTGGACCCAAGCTTTGCAAGTATTTGAAGCCGATGCAAGCAACAGTAACGAAATTGCCACAACCCTCAAAAATGACGACGGGCGGATCTGGAACCGCGTAGACGCCGCCTTGAGAGTGAATTCCGCTGACGCCGATGTCAAGGCTTGGGGCGCCCTGATTGTAGCGTCTCAAGACGGAACTCGCGAGGCGATGAATTGGCTCGATCAGCAATCAGATACTGACAGCGAAACAAGAAGTCGAATTCGGAATTTGGTCAACAAACTTCAGGAAGCAGTTTCTCAGGCTGAAAGTTTAGAATACCACAAGAGTCAAATTATGGGTTCTGCTACTTTAATTAGCAGTATCAATCCCGCTGAGTGGCTGGAACCAGAACCGAAAAACGAGTTAAAATTGGCCGGACAACAAGTTTGGTATCAGGTGCAAGTAGCGAGTTTTTACGACGGTAGCCGCTGGGTTAATTCGCCCTTTTGGGATGTAGAAGTGCGCTCTTTTCCTGCTACCCAAGTCAAGTGGCTCTGGGGGCGGCTGGGATTGCAGGCTGACCCCAAGATTAAGATTGAGGTAGCGATGGCTAACGGTCAACAAAGAGTTGCTGTGGGAACGGTCAAAGCAGTGCAGATTCAAGACGGAAGTCTGCGCTTGCTGGCGGCCGTTGACAAGCGATCGTAATCTGGCAAAAAGCATTCGGCCCAGAGAACAGTCCCGCACGCACTTTTGACACCAAAAAACCGGGTTTTTTTTACCGTTTCTGCCGATTGCAACAGAAGTATTTTCGTAAAAAAACCCGGTTTCGGGCCACCCATGCGTCCAAAACTAGAAAGAAGGAAAATGCTTTCTTCTCCCCTCCCCCAACTCCGAAAGAGGCGAAATCTCAAAACTCTTCCCCTCCCTCCTATCGAGCTCGGACAACAATGCAGACAAAAATTTTGTTAATTTAATTAACACAACTTGCGCAAAAAAAAACCAGAGATGTCAAATCGCGCCCTTTTTGGAGAGTGCTGCAATCATCTGCTGTTTCACCGCTTTAGCCCAAAGCTCAAACTCCAAACTGTTGATATTGTTAATTTTCACTTCCTCAACAGGCTGAAGTGGCGCTTCTTTCTGTGCTGTAGTCTCCATTCTTTTTTCCTCGTCCAAAAAATGTTAGTAGTCGATCAAAAACGGTGAGCATCATACATCTATTTTATGAACTAATTCCTGCGATTAATTACACTAAAGGCATAGAATTTACCCGTAAAATGCAGTAAATACATTCAGATAATGCAATTTACGAATTTAACCTAAGAAAATCCTACAACCCTTGCTATATATAGGCTTTCCCTGACATTAAAATCTTACAATTTACATTGTCTGGCACTATCAAATCACTACTTATGTTAGAAAACTTACTTTTAAACGAATGTATTGGTATATACAGCCCCAAATCATTTTATAGAATTCACATAGTGCCGTAAAGCCGATCGCCTGCATCTCCCAGTCCGGGTACAATATAGCCGTGCTCGTCCAAACACTCGTCAACTGCCGCCGTATAAATCTGCACGTCAGGGTGTTGTTCGTGAAAGTGCCTAATTCCCTCCGGCGCCGCCAGCAAGCACAAAAACTTAATAGACTTCGGATTAACTTCTTTGAGCCTATCCACTGCCGCCACTGCTGAATTACCAGTAGCCAGCATCGGATCGACAATTAAAACATCTCGCTGTTCGATATCCTGGGGAACTTTGAAATAATATTCGATCGCCATTCGAGTTGTCGGATCGCGGTACAAACCAATATGTCCTACCCTCGCTGACGGAATCAGTTCTAAAATACTATCTAACAATCCCTGACCGGCGCGCATAATCGAAATAATAACAATTTTCTTGGACGCAGCCAGCACCGGTGCATTCATTTTTGCGATCGGCGTTTCTATTTGTTCGTATTTTAGCGGCAAATCTCGCGTCACTTCATAGGCTAGCAGCATCCCAATCTCTTTCAGCAGTTGGCGAAATTTCGCCGTGCTCGTTTGAGTTTGCCGCATTAGAGTTAACTTGTGCTGTATCAAAGGATGGTCGATGACAGTAACTTTAGCACTCATTTTTTTTTAACAATTAATCGGCTTTATTCTAACTTATCAGTCCCGGACGCACTCTTGACGCGAAAAAAACCCGGTTTATAGCCGCCCCTGCGTCCAGGACTACTGATATCAAACCCGTATTTAAAACACGAATACCGCGCGCAGAAAATTCGCTTCTACACTTGCCTTTTTTGGGCGCAGCGCCACACTAACTATGCGAGGTTTGAAAATACACAAATATGCCATTCTCTCGTTTCCTCTCCTTACTGCGCTCTTCCTGGGAACGCTGATCCGGATCCAAAAGCCTCCCGGCTGGTCTCCCTCGCTGTCTCGCCCTCCGTTCCAGCCCTTTCAAACAGATCCGGAGTTTCGCACCGAAATCTTCCGGAAGTGTCACCAAGAGATACGAATCTTAGAAAGTATCAACAGAAAACCTATTTTTTCGATGAGTTCATTAATCGAAAAAACCCGATATAGGTAATGCACTTAAGGTCATCAGCTTGGCTTGACAGGCTTTTCATCTTGCAACATGAAGGCGGCCCAATCCAAGTTTAAAGAAGCTTAGCTAAATTTAGCTTCAAAAATTTAAGGTGATCCTAACACACAACTTAACTTATTAAGGAGAACATCCATGAAGTTTGTAAAACTATTGCTAGCTACGGCATTAATGACTGCTTCTATCAGCCCCGCCCTTGCTAATCCGGCAGTTCAAATTTTAGGTGCAAGCTATGGCGGTACCGGTTGCCCCGATCGCTCCGCCAGCGTCAGCGTCAGCCCCGACGGTCAAGAACTCACCATCCTATTTGATAAGTTTGCAGCCCAGGGAAATGTCTCAACAGAAAGCCGGAAAAGCTGCAATCTGAGCATTCCCATCAAAGTACCCCAAGGCTACCAAATTTCTATCTACGATGCTGATTACCGCGGCTACGTTGCTCCTAAAACCACAGGCAACCTGCGAGCAGAATACTTTTTCGCTGGAGCCCGCGGCCCAGTTTTTAATCGGAATTTGAGCGGCGAAACTAACTACAATGTTAGAGATAGCTTAGCCACTATAGCTAATGTTTGGTCTCGCTGCGGCGACAGTGTAAATATGCGAGTAAACGCTGCTATGACAGCCCGCGGTGCTGGCATGGCCACCGTTGACTCCTTCGATTTGGCTCATCGCGGTTTAGTTTATCACGTCAAATATCGCACTTGCCGCTAACCAGCTTGTGGGGAGTGTAGTGTGAGGAATAGTTGTCAGGTTTTAATTTTGAATTTTGAGTTTAAAGTGGGGAGAGCGGATAATTTTCCCTCTTCCTTCTTCCTTCTTGCTAACATCCGTTACATCCGTTACAGAATCCTTTGCCAAACTTTCTTCTTCCTTCCTTCCTTCTTCCTTCTTCCTTCTTCCTTCTTCCTTCTTCCTTCTTCCCTTTAAAACACAGTGCCGTCACTTTCAATCTGAATTGGCGGCACTCCACCAGCCCTCAATTCTGCGGCAATTTTCCGCCCCGCCGCCCAAGTTCCTCCTTGCAAAATCTTCACCAGCGGCAATTGAGCCGCACTCAAATGCAGCTTTTCTCGAATAGCAGCAGCAATTTTATCTAAAAGATTGACAGTGAGCGATCGCCATTCTACTATAACTTCCGAACCCGGCAAGTAACTCTGCTCAAAAATAGCCGAATCTTTTGCCTGCAGCAGCCCGATATCCAAACACAAACCGCCGTTTCGGTACTCCGGCAATCCCGTTAACTCATCCAATCCGGCGACTTCTAAACCAAGTTGTTGCAGCGGTTCCAACAGCGAATAAGTCAACCACTGCGATAGTTTGTGAAACGGCACGAATTCATCTCCCAGATTTTCTCCTGTTAAAGCCCGATGCCGCCAAACATCGCCTAAATTAACACCACCAATTGCATATCTTCCCGGCCAAATTTCCCCAAAACCTGTCAAAACAGCGCTCAACACGACCGCAGCCTTCACAGTTTTGGTTTCAGAAACCCGACTGTCGAGCAAGTATTTTGCCAAATTGCCGGGACGCGAGTTTTCGCTGCCAAATAATAATGGATGCTGGCAAATCGCATTTCCCAAACGCTGCAATAATTCTAATCTGCCTGTTAAACCAACTAGCGGATTGTCTCGACTGACCTGAAATCCAGCCGCTAAGGTTTCTAGTTTTAATTGAGAAAGTCCCCAAGAATCAGCTTGCCAAGGAAAATCGGAATTGCTGGAAAAAACACCTTGACAAAACATCCGCAAGCTAGCTATTGCTAACCCTTCAGAACGGCGGTAAACCTGTCCGGTTTCAGGTTCGCAATACTGCCAATCTGCACCAGCACCGGCATCCAGCAAAACGCTGACAATTGCTAAATCAAATTTGATCTTAGCTTGCTCTATAAGTGAAAATTCGGCTATTGCTGCATCCAATTCGGCGAGTCGCGACAGGTTGCCCGCTTCAAAATGTCGCCAGCGACTGTGAAAGGGAATGTTAAAATCGGGATACTGTTGGCGCGTTGTGTCAATTACATAATTTGCTGCTTTGTCGAGTTGGGATAAATCGACGCGGAAGTAACGGAGTTTGTCCAGGCGGGCTAAATCAAAAAGCCGATCGCACTTTTGGCGAATAGCAGCCGGCGTTCTCAGATATTCTAGAGTCTCAAGTTCAATATTGTGCAACTTCATACAACCAAACACCGATAAACATCGTTTTCTTTAAAAAAGTCAAACTGACTGTAATCTAAAAGATTATCTAAAATCGAATTTTTATCGAGTTTGATCAGCTTATATTCCCACTTCGAGCCGCTGACTTCGCGTTTTATTTGATCGGAAACTATCACCGAATTTTTTTCTGTCCCCGGAGATACTATTTTACTTAAATCTTCTAGCCTGTCGGCTATATTAATATCTTTTCCGTAAGTGCAAGACCTAAATATATATAAATTTCCCTTAGCAACTCCCACGGACAAGCCGCAAGGTATTTGATGGGCTTGAATAAAATATTTCCAATTCTCGCACAAACTTTCCATTGCCGCTAAGGCTGAATGAGCTTCCGGGAAAGTCAACAAATGCGAATCCCCAACAATGCTCCGAATTGTACCGCCGTATTCTTCGCAAATTGTTTTTTCAAAATCATCAAAGTTAGTGAGCAAATATTCAACGTCTTTGATAGAATTAGATTCTTGATAAGCAATAAAACCTCTCAAATCTGCTTTAATTATTGCTTGATTTTTTATAATTCGCGTTTTATAACTTTGGTCAACTTTATAGACTTTTTCAGGTTCGCTCATCCCTTTCAAAGAAAACTCGTTGACAAAAGACGTTTGCACTTCTGCTTTATTGAGCGCCAGCCATGCTGCTTGGGACAAATATATTTCATCCGGCGGGGTAACTGATTCTATGCGCGCTGTTAAATTGACCGTATCGCCAAAGATATCTTTATCTTGATGCAAGACATCTCCTAATGTAATCGACACGCGAATAGCCAATCGTTCGTCGTTCGCCTTGCTAGATTGTTGCGCTCTCAATTCTTGCTGCATTTCTAGGGCTGCTACAGCCGCTGATGTGACGCTGGGAAAAATTATCCAAAATGAATCACCTTCCCCTTTAATCACGCTGCCTTCATTTTTCGTGCTAATATCTGAAATAAAATTTTTATGCTCGTTTAACAAACTACTTAAGTCCGACTGAGATAATTTTTTAACTCTGGCGGTATATCCGCAAATATCTGTTTTTACGATCACAGTAGAACGCAAATGAGGCATAACCTACCCTGACTGATCAAAAACCAGCAATAAATTTTATTTAGCAAAGACGCGATGGTTCGCGCCCGATCGCTCGCGTCTTTGCCCTCTCAATCTCCTAAATCGCGTCCGATCGCTTCTCCAAGAATTGTAGCATCTGGCACACTTTCTGGCGTATAATAGCCGGCGGCTTTTTTGGCGACGATTTCGACTTGTGCGTCTGCGGGAATCCAATCTTCAGGAATGGCGATGCGATCGACCACCTGAATCCCAGAATTGATAATCGCATTGTATTTCATATCGCTCATAGAAACTAAACTGTCAATTCGAGAGATACCCAACCAGTGCAGCACGTCTGGCATTAGTTCTTGAAACCGCATATCTTGAACTCCCGCAACGCATTCAGTGCGCGTAAAATAGGCATCAGCTCGATCCCCGCCTTCCTGCCGTTTTCTGGCATTGTACACCAAAAACTTAGTCACTTCGCCCAAAGCTCTCCCTTCCTTGCGGAAGTAAACAATTACCCCAGAACCGCCGGATTGTGCCGTTTGGATGCAAATTTCAATCCCGTGTACCAAATAAGGGCGGCAAGTGCAGATATCCGAACTGAAGACATCAGAACCGTTGCATTCATCGTGTACCCGTACCGCCAACTGCTTGTCCGAGTCAGAAATATTGGCGACATCGCCAATGATATAAACCGTAGTTCCGCCAATTGGCGGCAAGAAAACCTGCAAGTCCGGCCGCGTCACTAAGTCCGAGAACATTCCGCCTGTTTCCTCGAACAGGACACGGCGAAGAACGCTTTCTTGGGCGCCGATCCGCCTAGCAATTCCCGGCAAATACCACACCGGGTCGATCGCAATTTTAGTGACTGCTAAATTGCCGCCTGCTTTGACTATTTTGCCATCTATTTGCACCCGCCCCGACGCGATGGCATCTTGCAATTCCGGCATATTAATGTGAGCTTTAGTTACAGCAATTGTCGGTCGAATATCGTATCCCTGCTGGAAAAATGAAGTATAAATTTCGCTGACCAAACCTCCAAAGGGATCGAGAGAAACAATCAAATTGCGATCGCCCCAACTCGGGTGTGGCCCGATGTGTGCCGCCGGAGAGGTGTTGGTAAAATCGGGGCGGTGATCCGCTGGGAGTGCGCCGTTGGCAACTGCTAGTGCTCGATAAACAGAGTAGGAACCCGAATGAGTGCCGATGGCATTCCGGTGAGACGATTTGCTGAGGCTGCCAATCACAGGCCCCCGTTTCAGGGGATCGATTTCTCCCCAGTAAATCGGATGAGGTTTTGTGCCGGATCTGTGGGGATGGGATGTTAAAACTATATGCTTGGGTTTTGACACAGTTGTTTTTGGCTCTTGCTATAGACGCTGTTGTTGGTTGTAAGCCGAATCGCAATCTTAAACAGTGATTCATCATACCAACAGTACACACCTCAAGGGTTAAAACAATCACGCTACACACACACAACCCTTTCTCGGCTTGGGTTTCAGGATAACAGGAGGTTTTCGTCGGATTTGATATAAGTCCAGAGTTCAATCTTGGACAGTATAGCCAACACCAAAGACAGCACAACTGCTAAACGCCAACTTTGAAGTTTTAAGAAAAGCGAAAAAAAAAAGATTTGAGATTCTGGGCCGCCGACGTGCAGTCAATCTCAAATCTCAAATCTCAAATCTCAAGTCAAATATTTTTCCTCAAAACCCCTTAATTCAGACTTTGAGGGTGACAGAATTCCATAAGAATTGCCTCGCCTTCGTTGCGCGAGTCCAATTCCTGCGCTAGCCGCTTGAGATAGTTTTCCGACAGGAAGCGGCTGGAAATTTTGTGCGGTATGAACCAGCGATGGCGCCACCGCAGACAAAGCGAAACACCCACAGCTTCGGGGAAAGAATAAGTGGACTGTCGCCGAATTTCCAAACCAGCAATTTCTCCAGCTTTATTCAGAGTTTTGGGACTGAATTGTATGATGTTGCGGGGAAAATAAGTGCTGTGCCAGCGCCAGCCGAGTTCCCGCGCCGATTCGCAATCAGCATTCGGTACAGCCACCCAAATATAACCGTTTGGTGCCAGTAACTGCCTCATGCAGTCGAGTGTTTCCACGGGCGAAGGTGTTGCCATCAAAACATGAGAACAGGTGATGACATCAAACTTTTCGTCCGTACCATGTTGTGCGATATATTCTTCCAAAGTGCCTGTAAAAACCTCGAGTCCGCTATCGCGGGCCGCCGCCGTAGCCGATACCCCAGGATCGACGCCTTTAACTTCAACTCCCAGCTTTTTTAAGACTTGAAGAAAAGAACCGCCACCGCATCCCACGTCCAACAACCGCTTGCCTACAGGGATAGGAATGTGCCGGTACTCGCCCCGCCGCCTTGCTTCTTCAACTACTCGTTCCTCATCCTCAACGGAAGTGGTGTAGCACAGATAATCTGGGGGATAATATGGAATCAATTCCTCCCATGTAGGTTGGGGATTGAGAAATCGTAAGCCACAATCATCACAGCCACCAACCGACCATTTCAGTGGTTCTTTAGGGGCATCGGAAGTGCCAGCTTGGTTGAGGAAACGGATATTTTCTGAATTGCAAACCGGGCAATTTTTCAGTTGTAGCATGGTAGTTTTTCTAGATTTTTAACGATTTGTTACAAGATAGAGCGATCGACTGGTGAAAAATTTAGGCAACAGGTAGTTTAACTTAATAGATGCTGGGTTTCCCGATAAAATTTTTAGCCTAATGGGAGATAGTAATTTATTATACAGGAGAGTGCAGGTTTTTGAAGTGCACCCGCTTATCGATCGATCCCCATAGGGACAAGGCACTGCCGTGTCTAAAGCTGCACTACATAAACCTGGGATACGCTGTAACTACTTCTTAGCATCACGACGAACTATTTTTCAGTGGATTTATAATTATTGGTATAATTTTCAACCGAGATAAAAAAAGATTTTAGATTTTCAGCAGCAACTGCGCTGTCAATCTAAAATCTTAAATTCAATACTTTTGGTTTCAACCGCTTAATTTCAGGTTCCAGGATGGCAAAACTCCATGAGAATTGCCTCGCCTTCGTTGCGCGAGTCCATTTCCTTTGTCTTCCGCTTGATCACTTCGTCAGTAAGAAGTGAGCTGGTAACTTTGTGCGGTACAAACCAGCGATATCGCCGCCACAAACAGATCGAATAAACCAGCGACTCTGGCAAAGAGTAGGTATAATTTCGCTGAACTACCAAACCCGCCTTTTCTCCGGCTAAACCCAAGGTTTTTGGAGTGTAATTGATCAAATTATAAGGATAATCGGTACTGTGCCAGCGCCAGCCCAGCTTGCGCGCGTATTCGCTATCGGCATTCGGTACAGCTACCCAAATGTAACCGTTTGGTGCCAGCAACTGCCTCATACCATCTAGTGTTTCAACGGGAAAAGGCGTTGCCCCCAAAGTGTGGGAACAAATTATGACATCAAACTTTTCGCTCGTACCATTCTTAGCAATGTATTCTTCTACAGTGCCTGTGAAAACATCGATACCGCATTCCCTGGCTGCTGCTGCTGCTGAGGAGCTAGGCTCAATTCCTGCCACCTCAACTCCGAGTTTTTTGAAGACTTGAAGAAAGGAACCGCCGCCGCATCCTACGTCTAACAACCGCTTGCCTACAGGGATGGGAATATGTCGGTATTCATTGAGTTCTTTTGCTTCTTTTACTACATCTTCTTCATTAGAGACGTAAGTGTTATAGCACTGCCAGCCCGACGGGTAATAATCGCTCAATTCATCCCACGTAGGACGGGGATTCACGAATATTAAGCTGCAGTCTTCACATCGGTTAACTGGCCATTTGGGAGGCTCTTTCGGGTAGCGTGCAGTGCCTGCCATGTACTGGAAGCTGATATTTTTGGAATCGCAAACCGGGCAATTAGTGTATTTTTGCATGGTGGGGGTTCTAAATTTGTACAGTTTTTAATGGCTGTAGAGCAACCATAACTCTTGAGGATTTGTTGGGCAAGTAGAGTGCACGCCTGTTGTGGTGATCGCAACTAGATTTATTTGCATTCTCAGTATTCTAGATAGTCGGCTTGTTTGCGTAAGATGGCTTAAAAATGGAGGATCTACTATTTGTCGTCTCAGGGTTATACTGAGAATGTAGCATCGGACACAAATGCAACCAATCGTCAATAGACGATGCTTTTGGTTGCCTTTTGTGGGGAGCTCTCAAATCTTAATCTAAAGATTAACTCATAAATTGAATGTTGCCAAGTACATCTAATTATTTGCTAAAAAATGCTGCCGTGCCTGTGTCTCTATCTGAAACGCAATCGATCGCACTTAACTCCAATCGGACCTCGGTCAGACACGCTGGCGAGGATTTGTGTTTGGTGGATGTGGAAATTGCAGCGGGTACAATCGCCCAAGTTATCCCAGCAGGTACAAAACCTGTATCCTCCTTTGGAGATATCCCAGTTGTAGATTTGCAGGGCGGCTTAGTTTGGCCTTGTTTTGTGGATATGCACACCCATTTAGACAAAAGCCACATTTGGGAACGATCGCCCAATCCCGATGGAACTTTTGCCAGCGCGATCGAAGCAGTGCGCGCTGACGCTCAAAAAAACTGGAATGCAGACGATGTTTACCGGCGAATGGAGTTCGGATTAAAGTGCAGCTACGCCCACGGAACCAAGGCTATCCGCACTCACCTCGACAGCGCGGGCGAACAGGGAACCGTTAGTTTAGAAGTATTTGAAGCGCTGCAAGCCGAATGGGGCGATCGGCTGATCTTGCAAGCAGTTTCCCTGGTTTCCCTCGACTATTTCCTGACACCTGCCGGCGAAAAACTAGCCGATCGCATAGCCCAAATCGGCGGCATCCTCGGCGGCTTCGCCTATATCAACCCCGACTTAGACAAACAACTCGATCGAGTTTTTGCCTTAGCCAAAGAACGAAATTTAAACCTCGACTTCCACACCGACGAAAACGACGATCCAGATTCAGTAACACTGCAACAAGTAGCAAAAACCGCCATCCGTCATCAATTTTCCCGTCAAATCATCTGCGGCCACTGCTGTAGTTTAGCAGTACAGCCGCCCGATTTAGTAACAGAAACCCTCGCATTAGTCAAGGCAGCAAATATTGGCATTGTCAGCTTGCCGATGTGCAACCTTTACCTGCAAGACAGACAATCTCAGGCTACGCCGCGCTGGCGGGGAGTGACCCTACTGCACGAACTCAAAGCAGCCGGAATTCGGGTTGCAGTTGCTAGCGACAATTGCCGCGATCCGTTTTACGGATTTGGCGATCACGACGTTTTGGAAGTCTTTAATATGGCAGTCCGCATCGCCCATTTAGATAGGCCTTGGGGGGATTGGCCCTGTGCAGTGACAAAGACTCCAGCAGATTTAATGGGATTGCCGAATTTAGGACGAATTGCAGTTGGTTTACCAGCAGATTTGATTTTGTTTAAGGCGCGGAATTTCAGCGAATTGTTATCTAGATCGCAGGGCGATCGCACAGTTTTGCGGGAGGGCCTTAAAATTGATACGACTTTGCCAGATTACCGCGAACTCGATGATTTATTAGCAATTTAAATCTGACATCCTGCATCAATCTCAAGAACAGATCCCCAAGCCTGTTCCACAAAATATAAATTTTCTTTCTACTCGTTACTAGGCTCTGCCTGGTAACGTATATCCGGAGGCTCTGGCTCTAATTTACTCGATCGCAATGCGAGGCAGAGCCTCTAGATATCGGTTCCCAGGCAGACCCTAGGAACCAGTTAATTGAGTTTTGTGAGACCGGCCGGAGAATTGGTTATTGACAATGGTGTAATATGTAGGTTTCCCAAAGCATTTAGCATTCCTATCTTGTCCATTGGCCAAAGATTTGATATAAATGTAAAGGCTAATTTAATGGAGGTGATTTTAAGTGAAAGCAGTTATTTTATTGTCGGGAGGGCTGGATTCCTCAACTGTTTTGTATCAAGCCAAAGCCGACGGCTGCGAGTGTTACGCTATTTCCTTTGACTACAAGCAAAGACATCGGCGGGAGTTGGAATCAGCGCGGGCGATGGCACTTTCGGCCGGTGTTAAGGCACATCAGATCGTAAACTTTGACTTGACACTGTGGGGCGGTTCGGCTTTGACGGATGATGATATGGAATTGCCGATCGATCGCACTCTCACAGAAATGTCTCAAAACATCCCCATTACCTACGTTCCAGCTAGAAATACGATCTTTCTCAGTTTTGCCCTCGCCTACGCCGAAACTCTAGAAGCTCAGCGAATTTACATCGGCGTCAACGCTTTAGATTATTCCGGCTATCCCGACTGTCGCCTCGATTATATCCAAGCCATGCAGGAAGTATTTCGGTTAGGAACAAAGCAGGGAAGGGAAGGAGAAGCTATTAAAATTGTAACACCTTTGATCGAACTTAAAAAAACACAAATTATTCAATTAGGCAACAAATTAGGAGTGCCTTGGGAGCAAACTTGGTCTTGCTATGCAGGCGGCGAAACTGCCTGTGGTCTTTGCGATTCTTGTCGGCTGCGGTTGGCTGCTTTTGAGGAATTGGGATTGAAAGATCCGGTGTCTTACTCTTAAAGATGACTTACGCATTTCGTAGGGTGCGTCAGAGGTAAACCCTAATTATTTCGTACTCGCTTCAAGCCTGACGCACCTTACAAAGAAAACTAAAATTCAGGCTGCTTATTTACCTTCCGGCTCATACTCAATTTCCTGTTAAAACTTAATTTCATTTTGCAGCGAATTCAATGGCACTAAAAGCATATCAGCTATTTGCGATTGCCCTCTAGCCCTAAAGCTGAGGATATTGACAATGCTTTTAGCTTTACTTCCGCTTTTATGCAGGAGCAAGATATCTATAGTCTTTCTCAGTAACATGAGGTGCTCTCGCGGGCATAGGGCATAGGCCTCCGTGGGCATAGGCATAGGACTCGCCCCCATACCTCACCACGCTTGAGAACCGCTATATATTCCCAACGCACATTACCAAAAGGAACTGATATCATGTCCGGTCGAGCGACCGCGATTTTTGTAGGGGAGGGTTCGCCAACAATACCTGCCAATAATTGACCATCTCAAAAACCCGCCCCGACCGGGATATTATGGTTAATCGATCGGACATGATATGAGGGTTTGCAAGCGCGTTAATTTACGACCCAAAGGCCCAACGTTAGATGATTTAGTACGCAGCGACTTCGAGCGAGTAGATTATGTAGGCATTAGCTAAAATATTCTCAACTAGAAAATTTCGCCACACCACTCAACCCGCTATTCTTTCGCCCTTTCCCCACAACTTCCTCATCCGCTGCTGCAACTGCACTCAAAGTTCGATCGCCCGCCGCCTCTGACAGCAAATGGATTTGAATTTGATCCAACCGCGGCCCGCACACAGAAACAACCGTAAGTTCCACATTTTCTGTGCGCCAAACTTCGCCAACAGCCGGCATTCTTTGCAAATGATAGCTCAGAAAACCTCCGATGGTCTGATATTCGTCAGTTACTGGCAAATCCAAATTCAATATTTGATTCACATCATCTACATTTAACTGCGCTTGCACTAAAAAAGTGCGATCGTCCAATACTTGCAAAGCAATTTCTTTACTGTCGGGCGACTCGTAGCTACGGCCGATAATTTCCGCAATCAAATCCCTCAGCGTCACTAAACCGGAAATGCCGCCAAATTCATCAACTACGATCGCAATTTCTTCCGACGAACTTTGCATCAAAGGCAGCAGTTCCCCCAGCAGCATCATCTCCGGCACAAACCTCACCGAACGCATCCAATTTACAATTGGCGTGTCGGGAGATAGCAAACCTTGAGCTAGCGGTTTGGCAAGTTGTTTGAAGTCAATAATGCCGATAATGTCGTCTAAAGAATCTCCCGTCACGGGATAGCGGGAATGGTTGGAAATCGCCATTTCGTCGAGCAAAGTTTGAAAGGTGGCCGTCTTGGGAAGTGCGACAATACTCGGCCTGGGTACCATTACTTCTTCTACCCAAACTTCGCCAAATTCAAACACGTTGTTGAGCAATTCTCGCTTTTCTGCTTCCAAGCCGCTTGATTCGCTGGAGGTCGCTATAATTAATTGCAGTTCTTCGGGAGTAACCGGCCGGTGCCTTAGGTCGTATTCGATGCCCGCAAACCGCAAGAGCGATCGAGTGGATTGATTGAGAAACGACACAAAGGGGTTGAACAAACGGGCAATCAATAAACTCGGAGGCCCTAAAGTTCTCGCTAGCTGTTCGGAATACAGTAACGCTACAGATTTGGGAAAGAGTTCGCCGAGTACGATTTGCAGGTAAGCTAGCAACAAAAAAGTTACTATTGATATGCTAAAAGAATGGGCGATCCCAGACTTGATGTAAGTTGGCAGCGGCAAATAGCCGATCGACATTCGGACTAGCACGGCGATCGTACTTTCCCCAATCCAGCCGAGAGCTAAACTAGAAACAGTGATGCCCAACTGCATTGTCGAGAGCAATCGCTCGATACTTTGCTGCAAAGATTGCACAGTTTGAGCTGCCACATCGCCGCCATCCACTAACTGATTGATGCGCGAGCGGCGTACCGTCACCATCGAAAACTCAGCCGCCACAAAAAAAGCATTAATCGCAATCAGCAACAGCACTGACAGCAACCGCGACAGCACCTCTGTCAAAGTCATCGCGGGTAAATCAGATATCTCCTGCACTCTCGCCCCTAAAAGTGACACAATGCTCCCTAAAACAACTTTCTCGATCAAACCTGAGAATCCGTCTGGATGTTTTGTCTCCTTTTCTCTTACTTCGCCACTGGAATGCCAGATATTTGCAACTGCAGTTTTTGACCTGGATAATCTGTCAGTGTCAGCGAAACTTCTTTAGCATTTTCCAGCAAAGCTGTGGGAATACTCACCGTACCGTAAAACACCTGCCCGTTGGGGGGGAGTTCCGCCGGCAAATCTTCGGCACTCGCGCTCAGGGCCCGGCCACGATCGTCAGTGACGTTCAAGAAACTGTAGAGAAACCTCACAGGTTGGGAGCCTTCATTTTTCATGCTCACGTCTAGCAGCATGGAATTGCTGCGCTGACTGGTCGCACTCACTTCCAAGGTTACTCCCCCGTCGCGACTGTTCAGGGGAAACTTGGCGCTGGCTTTTGGCGCAACCGGTTTTTTTGCCGTGGCTGATTTAGAGCTTGCCTTGTCTGCTTTAGTATTTGCTTGAGCCGTTGTTTTGTCTGGATCGCGACCTTCTACCCGCGCTTTGACGGTTGTGAGAATGTCTTTTTCTTTCAAAATGCTCACTTGGTCTTTGGTAGCCTGAGTTCCCTGCTTGCCGCTGCCAGCATTGTTGCTGGGGCGAACATCGGGTTGAGTCGTTCCTTTCAAGGCTTCGCGACCTATAGTAAATCCCCAAACAGAACTCGTCACGCCTGCTCCAAACATCAGAGTCAGCAGGATTAGAGTCAGCACTACCGTCGAATTCACTGCCATTGCCTATAAGTTTATGCCGAGTCCTAGAAACTGCTTTGTCGGGTCGATGGCTCGCCTAAAAGCGGCTAACAGGCGATCGGGACTCAGCAGATCTAAAGATTTTGATTTTTGTTCTCTAGTTCTAGCACGGACTGAGAAATTATGTTATGATTCATTCTTAGTTAGATCGAACAAATCGATTTAACGGCAGTTGGCCGAGCGGTTTAGGCAGCGAACTCATAATTCGCCCCAGGCAGGTTCAACTCCTGCACTGCCGATTTAAAATAAATCAGGACGCTCCGCGCGCTGGCTAAAAACCTGGTTTCTTCGCAGATACCAGTCCTGGGCGCATAGGGGGCTAGAAACCTGGTTTATACGAAAATTTTGCCACCACTAACGAAAAATCTACGAAGAAACCGGGTTTATGAGGTCGCAAGTGCGATCGCTACGCCTCTAATCGCTGATTCATTGGACATTTGTGGAAAACGCATACATATACCCATCGTTGCGGTGGATTGATTTACAGTATTATAAAACTTCATTAAGATTGTAAGCATCAATAAACAATAGTAGTATCATATAGTCAGGAGAGTTAAATGAAAGTGTTTCGCTCGTTACGAATCGAGAGTTTGAATGCAACTAACAGAAAGGCACATCATTAAATCTACGGAACACCGTTTCGCACTGATTGATGAATTAGCTTTTAAATCCAAAAATCTCTACAATGCCGTTAACTACGTCATTCGTCAGAGGGTAGTGCTTTTTTGTAAAGGACAGAGGAAAACAATCTCTCTTATTATCCAATCCCCATTTTTTTTCTGATTTGTTGGTTGTATTCGTGGATGAAGTTCCAAATTGCCCCAATATGATTCTCTAGC
>Ga0247770_1000004_pt1 | contig 224765 bp, 179 predicted proteins | sample UWRJL136409B6_FD_179943 | JGI IMG/M metagenome (GOLD analysis project Ga0247770, IMG submission 179943) | Plant litter microbial communities from Arlington Agricultural Research Station in Wisconsin, United States - UWRJ-L136-409B-6 | ecosystem: Environmental > Terrestrial > Plant litter >...
AGCAGACAACTCGATTGGGGGGGTCCAGGTTGGTGGGCGCATTTTACAGCACAGAGTGGTTTTTTTCGCTTAATACCATACTTTATGTTTTTTGTCAACCTCTTTTACTGGACTGGCGCTCTAGTTTTAGCCTTTCTATTGTAGTAATCAATATTTGTTTTTCTAGACGAACTTTTTTTATTCATGAAGTTCACCTATTAGTTCTTTGAAATTACCAATAAAAGGGATACCTCCATACTTACCCATAATGTAATCGCGCTCAAATGAGGCATTTTTTCCTACTTTATACTCTACCAAAGAGTACAAATCAGTAGCGCCCTTGTCGTCCTTTTCGGTAAACCATATTTGATCCTTGCGAAAAGTCTTGCTGCTGAGCAAGTTGGTGTCGTGTGTCGTGAATATAAGCTGTGCGTTGTGCGGATTAGTCTCGTTAGAATTGAATAAGCAGATTAATTCGCGAGTAATCAGCGGATGCAGTCTGGCATCAAGTTCATCAATTAATAAAATCTTTCCTGTCCTTAAAGTATCCAGAAGAAGGCCTGCTAATGCAAACAGTTTGTTTGTTCCCTCGGATTCGTGCGTTTCGATATCAAATAATTCTATAGCAGTCTGTTTCCCATCAGCATTATATTTCCGGTGAACTGTTTTCACGCCTACTTCATATATACCGAACATAGCGGTTTTCTGGGAAATATACTTTTTGATTTGAATATCAGCAATCCCTAAGTCTAATTTCTTGCTAAATTCAATAATATCATGTCTGTGGCGATCGTTCTCAAAAGACTCTAAAGTTTCCTCGCGGTATTGTGTATCTTGCAAGCCTGATATCAATTGCAAATTTTTACTGAACCACAGCAATATTTTGCCTGAAATTTCACCATTAAATTGTGCGACTACAGAAAGAAATAAAGCATTACTTCGGGTTTTTCTGCTAATGCCTTCTCCCTCGGGGAAATCACCTAATCTATAGTCGAAATCCCGTTCAAAAAGCATTTTTTCTTCACTGTCATCAGCTTGAAATAGCCACTCAGAAACAACTTCCTGCGCGTTCACCTCAAAACCGTACCTAAAAGTTTTGTCTTCTAGTAGAAAAACGATTTCAAAGAAAGACGGCTCTTTTTCTGTCTGCGTACTTAGCCTGAATGCTTCAATATCGATCGCGTCTGAAACTTGCGTTTCTTTGGATGAGTTTAGGACAAACCATTTCATAAAGTTAATAGCAGCGATTAGATTGCTTTTGCCGCTTGCATTAGCTCCATAAATAGCAGCACTTTTGAGTAAGCTTAACTTATCATTAATTTGGAATACATTATTTTCGTCCAGGTCTTTGTCTTCCTCAGTAATTGACGAGGCTACCATGCTGAGGGTGACAGTTTCTTTAAAAGATTTGTAGTTGCCGACGCTGAATCCAATCAGCATAACTTGCCTCCGATCGCCTAAATTAGTATAACGTGCAAATTTTGCAATTCTTTCTATGATAACACAACCAGCTACCTCAGCTAACACCAAGTGCTAACCATGCGAATTCTCCAAATTATCCCCTCAATTTCCCTCGTCTACGGCGGGCCGAGTCAAATGGTACTCGGACTTTCTGGGGCCCTGGCGGCAAAAAACATTGATGTGACGATTATCACCACAGATTCTAACGGAGATATCGGTCAACTTCCCTTAGATGTTCCTCTGAAGGAACCAATACAACAAAACGGCTATCAGATTATTTATTTCCGCTGTTATCCCTGGCGCAGATATAAATTTTCATTCTCGTTATTGCAGTGGTTAAATGAAAATGCGCGACAATTTGACCTGGCTCACATTCACGCTCTTTTTTCGCCAGTAACTACCCTTGCGTCTACAATTGCAAGATATCATCATTTGCCGTACATTATCCGTCCCTGCGGTATGCTTGACCCCGCCGACTTGCAGAAAAAAAAGCGCTTGAAACAGATTTATGCCACGCTTTTAGAACGCCCTAATTTAGCAGGGGCAGCCGCAATTCATTTCACAAGTAAAGAAGAGGCTAAAATCTCAGAAAGGTTTGGTTTGGGCAGCACAGGCAAGATGCCTGTGCCACAGGATTTGGGCAGCACAGGCAAGATGCCTGTGCCACGGGATTTGGATTGCACAGGCAAGATGCCTGTGCCACGGGATTTGGTGATTCCATTGGGGGTGACAGCAGGTTTGTTTCCTAAGAGATTGCGAGAATCTCAAGTGCCAATCATTTTATTTATGTCGCGGATTGAACCTAAAAAAGGGCTTGATTTGCTAATTCCAGCATTAGAAAGTATTTTAGGATCTGGGATAGAGTTTCACTTTATTTTAGCTGGTTCAAATCCCCAAGATGCTGATTACGAAACACAAATTAAAGTACAAATTCATAATTCCAGCTTAGCAAAATACACAACAATAACTGGCTTTGTGAGCGGTGATTTAAAAGCTGAAGTATTGACAAAAGCCGACTTATTTGTATTGCCTTCTTATTACGAAAACTTTGGCATTGCTGTAGCAGAAGCGATGGCCGCCGGTGTACCTGTCGTAATCTCCGATCGCATACATATTGCGGAAGACATACAGCAAGCAGAAGCTGGTTGGGCGGGGCCTTTGGAAGTAGGGGCGATCGCCAATTCAATCAAATCAGCACTTCTCAATCCACAGGAGCGCCAACGGCGGGGATTGAATGGCAAAGAGTATGCAAAAAAGCATTATAATTGGGAGGCGATCGCCCAGCAAACCATTGATGCTTACCAGCAGATTTTGTCATCTCTTAACTAATGCAACAGCCGTTTACCTCTTACTTCTTCTCCTGCTGCGAGTTCTTGTGCTGCTGCTATCAGAATTTGCAGGCGAGATTTTTTCAACGCTGCTATTGCTTTTAACATCAGTAGACTCAGAGTTGGAGGTAGCACTCGCGGATTTTCTTCTAATTATAATCGGAACATTAACAGATCGACGGCAGGGTCGGCCGAAGGAGTCTATGTTCCTTCGATAATCGCAGATTGCAGCCTCTGCAATCTGTTCTTGACAATCATTAATAAAGCTTTGTGCTAATTTGTAATTATTTCCGTCTCCCTGCTTTAAGAAAAGTTCTCCCGCTTGTTGAAAGTCTGATACTGCTTGCGATTTTGTTCCCAACATACAGCGAATAGCACCTCGTTCCAAATAAGCCAAACCATAATTAGGATTAACGCGAATAGCTTGTTCGTAATCGCCGATCGCCTTTTGCTTGTTTCCCAATTCATAGTATGCTTGACCGCGACCGAAATAAGCTTCTGCCAAGTTAGGATTAAATTGCAGCGCTCGATCGTAATTGTAAATTGCCTGCTGCTTTTTTCCCTGTTTTGAGGTAGCAATTCCCAATCCGAGGTAAGCTTGAGGTATGTTCGGATTCAGCACTAAAGCCTGAGTAAAATTGGCGATCGCCCCCGGCACATCTCCATTTTGAACTTTCAAAGAACCTTGGTTGCTGAAATTTGCAGCTTTTTGAGCGATCGCAACTCTTTGACTGATAACAGCGCGATTGGCCCGGTAATTAGATAACTTATTTTGAGCTAGATTATAAACAGGTGTACGTGAATCGATCGCTTCTAAAAGTGCGATCGCCTGTTGCCATTTACTTTGCGACTGCTGCCAAACTTCGATCGGATGAGGCGGTTTTTGCACAACCACAGCAGCTTCCAGCGCCAATTTTTGAGCCGTTGCTAGACTTTCTGCCGCCTGTAAGTTTTGCTGTACAGGAACCAAACTCGGGCGCAGTTTAAGCAAATCAGCTCTAGCTTGTTGATACCCAAAGCCGGGGAAGTTAGGAATTTTCTCTAAATTCGCGATCGTTTCTTTAAGTCGTTTATCGAAACTTTTGAGCAGATTTACATCCGTGGCTTTCCCTGCATTCTGCGTTTCAACTGCCAGTATTTTCGCTTGCTTCAGCGTTTCATTTGCCGATCGCATTAAGGCGATCGCGACTGCACCTGTCCCCAACACCAAAACCCCTAAACTTGCCGCTATAGCTAGCGGTATTTTGCGACTTCCCGAATTAACTTGATTGTTAATTAGCGATCGCACCGAACTCGTCTCGCCGGAAGGTTCCGCTTCTGCCTCCAACTCCCCAGCCGGCCACTGCAAATCGTCTGCTGCTGTTCCCGCTGCCAACTCGTTAGTAATTGGAGCAATATTATTACTATTTCCGCTGTAATACTTGTCAACAAAACTCTGCAATCCTGCCTGATATCCTTGTCCTACCGCCTGAAATCTCCACTCTCCATTCTTTTTATACAAACGACCAAATTCTACAGCAGTCTCTCGCGAAAAATTCTCTTTTAATTCATACCGAACAAGTTCGCTTCCCGTAGCCAAATTGCTAATTTTGATAAAAGCATTTTTGATATTGCTAAAATTTGCATTAATTTTCTCTGCTTCGTGAATAGTGACAGCAAAAGTTATTTCCTCTATTTCAGGATTAATTTTCTCTAAAATAACGCCGTAAATACACTTATTATCTTGACTTCGCCTCTTTTTTTCAGGAATCGATTGCAGTACCGAACCGTCACAGGATTGCAGATTATTGTAAAAGATAACATATTTATCGTTAGGTGTTTTGCCGTCAGCACCTAGCATAAACGCAGAGGCATCTATCTCATAGCTTTTTCCTACCTCTGTCACCTGCCAACCGAGGCCGATCGCCATTTTTTTTAAACCAGGCGCTTCTTTAGAGATATTAAATCTTTCACCCTTACTTAATTGCATTGCCATCTGCTTAGTTGTTAAACATAAAACTTTATAGTATTAATGTTAATATTAATTAGCACTAGAATTTTTCCTCTTTAATAAAACTTAATTTTTTGCGGCTAATAGCGGGCGTGATTAAAAATATGTGCTGCCTATATCCGAATTTATGGAGATTTACTTAGAGAGAATTACGTAAGTAAAAACCGGGCTTTCTACAAAACCCGGTTTCTACAATCGAACTTAATTGGACTCTACTTTTGAGGATTTTCAGAACTAGGTGGCAGCGTCACGAAATTCCCAAAAGCTCCAACCGTGCTCGTCTCGCCGGAAGGTTCCGGTTCTGATTCCCCCTCCAACTCCCAAGCCGGCAACTGCAAATTATCTGCGGTTGCCGCTGCCAACTCGTTAGTAATTGGAGCAATATTATTACTATTTTAGCTGCAATACTTGTCAACAAAACTCTGCAATCCTGCCTGATATCCTGCTCCTACCGCCTGAAATCTCCACTCTCCATTCTTTCTATACAAACGACCAAATTCTACAGCAGTCTCTCGCGAAAAGTTCTCTTTTAATTCATAGCGAACAAGTTCGCTTTTTGTATCCAAATTGCTAATTTTGATAAAAGCATTTTTGATATTGCTAAAATTTGCATTAATTTTCTCTGCTTCGTGAATAGTGACCACAAAAGTTATTTCCTCAATTTCAGGATTAACTCTTTGTAAAATAATGCCGTAAATAGTCTTATTTTCTTGAGATCCGTTGTTTTTTTCAGGAATTGATTGCAGTACCGAACTGTCAAAGGATTGCAGATTATTGTAAAAGATAAAATATTTATCGTTAGGTATTTTGCCGTCAGCACCTAGCATAAACGCAGAGACATCTATCTCGTAGCTTTGTCCTGCCTCTGTCACCTGCCAACCGAGGGCGATCGCCATTTTTTTTAAATCTGGCGCTTCTTTAGAGATATTAAATCTCTCACCCTTACTTAATTGCATTGCCATCTGCTTAGTTGTTAAACATAAAACTTTATAGTGTTCATGTTAATATTAAGTGGCACTATAACTTTTTATTTTTAATAAAACTTAATATTTTGTTTTATTAGCGGGCTTGATTAAAAATATGTGCTGCCTGTATCCGAATTAATTTAGATTTCCTTAGAGAGAATTACGTAAGTAAAAACCGGGCTTTCTACAAAACCCGGTTTTTACAATGGAACTTAATTTGACTCTACTTTTGAGGATTTTCAGAACTAGGTGGCAGAGTCACGAAATTCCCAAAAGCTCCAACCGTTTGATAGCTTTTTTTGCCGAGTTCAGTTGTATAAATGCTGACAACGCCTAAATTCTGACGCTGCGTTGTATTGTCGAGCAAGCTTTCGATGGTGTCCCGCTGCGAAGTCAGCAAATTCTTGCAACTGCCGATCAAAGTATCTGTAATGCCGCTCAAAGCTTTCGGCACGCGAGAATCTTTGCACACAGTGCTTTCCAACTCGGTTTGGAGTTCGCCGGAAGCATAAGTTAGGTATTTGTCTCTCCCAGGATTTGTAAATCCCATAGCGGCGGCCAAAAGAGTCAGGGCGATCGCGGCTTTTCCGACATTGCCGAAAAAATTAGAAGTTGACTTGTGAGTATTCATTGCTTTATCAATAATCATTTTTTTTAGCTCCGTTGAGTTATATGCTTCTCTTGATTTAAACTACACCTCCTGAGAAACAGATTTCAGAAAGGAGGGGACAGTTTTTAGATTGGAGGCCAGTTGCGAGTAAGTCTCTGACTGACCTACCTTCCTTTTACGTTTCCCCCTCCCCCAAATCGAGTAAATCTTCAACAAAACATTTAGCTGGTTCCTAGGCTAGCTGGTTCCTAGGCAGAGCCTGGGAACCGAGATCCAGAGGCTCTGCCTCGCTAATCCTCGCGAAGAAGAGGCTCTGCCTCTGGATGTGCATCCCCAGGCTCTGCCTGGGGACGAGGAAACTTAGTTTCGCTTTGATTTTTGCCGCTCTATCTCCCGCTGCAACTCTTCAATCTGACGGCGCAAAGCCTCCGTCTCGCTGTTAGGCGTTTGGGACTTCACATCAACCGCACCCTCAGCTACAGCCCGCTTGTAGTTCCCTAGCTTAATTTGGCGGTATTCCTCCGAACTTGCCCAGTCTCGCAAATACCGCACGCGTTCCACCGGGAAAGGGTGACTCAGCATCATGCCTTGCCCGCCGTTGTAAAGTAAAAATTTATACACTTGGTTGAGGTTGTCCCGATCGAGTTCTTGATAGTTATCAGACTGGCGGATAAATTCTTGCAAACTGCATTGGCTAGCATATTTACTGCTAACTCCGGCAAGTTTCATCATCGTCATCATCACACTGTTTAAGTCACCTGTTACCAACAAAGCCGCCCGGTCTGCCGATAATTCAGCCTTGCGGCGCCACTCGTAAAAAGCGTAAATTAAACCGCTGCCAACCATATTTCCCAGCCCGAAAGTCATCTCGCCAATTGTCCATGCAGCGCTCACTGCCCACGTCGCCATTTGATTTAAAATTGGATGACCACATTTAATGTGTCCCAACTCGTGAGCCAATACTACCCGTAGTTCTGGCTCGTCCAACAAGTCTAAAAGACCAGTGTTTAATACTACATAGGGCTGGTTTTTTCCCAGGGCATAGCTGTTAACTGAGAGATCCTGAGAAACAAACAAACCCGGTTCTGGAAAAACATCTAAATCCTGCAAGCACTCCCGAAATATATGATAAATGCTGGCATATTGGCGGGGCCCGACTTGAATGCTATTTCCCATGAGGTAAATGAATTGCGGTCGTTCGTATAAAAATTCTAGAAATTTGCTGGCAATTAAGTCAAATCCAGGTACGCTGCGCAGCGCTTCCTCAGCTTGGCGATCGAGGGGATGCTGAAATGCTTCGCTAGAAATTCCAGTATAAGTAGGCATGGTTGTTGCAAAAATTACATTTAAAATATCTCAGTGTTGCCGATCGCTGCGGGTGCTAGCTGGCGCCTGACTTATCAATCTTATCTTGAGAAAAATTGAACTGTTCATTAGTCCTGGACGCACTCCGAGCCCAGAAACCGGGTTTTTTAGCGAATTTACGGTGTGTAACGAAGTATTGCGTAAAAAAACTCGGTTTCTGGGCTCCCCTGTAAGTCCTGTTAAAATTAACGTTAAAATTGTGATTCTGTCAAAGACGCGATCAACAAACATCTTTGACAGTGCCTGTCTATCGCCTCACCCAAAAATTGGAACCTGCAAAAATGGCTATCCTGCGACTCGAAAACGGTACAACCTACACTCAACAGAGCGACATTACCCGAGAACTCGCTCCCTTAAACATTCAACTCAACCGCTGGCCCGTGGGTGACAACCCTGAAATTCAAAATTTGTTAGCTAAAGATGCGATCGACGATAGCGAAAAAGAGCAAGTGCTCGAAGCCCTCGACAGCTACTTTCAACAGCTAAACAAAAGTGCAGGCTATCAGGATCGCGACTTAATCGTACTGCACCCAGACATTCCCAACCTCGACGCCATGCTGTCCAAATTCAACAAGTGCCACATCCATGCCGATGATGAAGTCCGCTATATCGTAGCAGGAGAGGGAATTTTCGGTTTTGTGTGTCCCGACGGCAGCCAAGTCGAACTCACAGTCCAGCCGGAAGAATTTATCAACGTGCCGGCGAATACAGAACACTGGTTTTATTTGACAGCAGCCCGGAAAATTAAAGCGGTGCGCTATTTTACAACCAAAGAAGGCTGGACACCGCAGTACACAGATACTGAAATTCGATCGCGTTTAGCTGCTGTTTGAACAGAGTTGACGGTTGACGGTTGACGGTTGACCAAAATTAATGGGATTCAAGCCCCGTCCTTCTAGGACGGCTTTTTCTTGGTTTTCAAATTCCTAATTAACTCTCTAAGAACATCAGACTTAGTTCTGCCAACCGCCACACAATATTTTTCAAGTATCTCTAATTCAAAGTCTTCGAGCCTAAAATCTAATCGTTTTTTCATGGTTTTGTACGGATATATGGTGTACAATACTAGCATGAAAGCACGCTACCAGTACCGAATTTATCCATCCGAGCAACAACGCAAAGACCTGGTAAGGCTCTTCGGTTGTGTGAGAGTCGTATGGAACGACGCTCTGGCACTGTGTAAGAAATCGGAAAAACTACCTAGCAATAGAGATTTGCAAAAAATATGCATTACTCAAGCCAAAAAGACCCAAGAGCGTGAGTGGTTGAGCGAGGTTTCTAATATCCCCTTACAGCAATCTATTGCTGATTTAGGTGTAGCTTGGAACAACTTCTTCGCATCCATTAAGGGAAAAAGAAAAGGCAAAAAGGTTAATTCCCCTAAATTTAAGAAGCGGACAAACAGACAGTCAGCCCGTTTCCGAAAAGGGGGATTTAGCATCAAAGCTGCCAAGGTTTTCTTAGCCAAAATAGGGTGTATTAAGACTAAGTGGTCGCGACCTCTGCCGTCTGAACCAAGTTCAGTCACCGTTATTAAAGACACCGCAGGGCGTTACTTCCTTAGTTTTGTTGTTGAGGTGCAGCCCGAAACCAAGCTAGCTTCTAACCCAGCAGTGGGTATTGATTTGGGCATAAAAATTTTTGCAGCGCTGGGCACGTCCGAGCGAGTGGCAAGCCCCAGCTACTCAAAGTTAGACCGTAAAATTCGACGCTCTCAACGCAAGTTATCACGACGCTCTAAAACATCAAAGCGGCGTGAACGGATGCGATTGAAGGTGGCGAAACTCAAAGCAAAACTGCGAGATATCCGCAAGGACTTTCTGCATAAACTATCGACTAAGGTGATAAACGAGAACCAAGTTATCGCCCTAGAAGATTTAAACGTCTCCGGACTCCTGAAGAACCGCAAATTATCCAGAGCAATCAGCTCCGCTGGATGGCGGGAATTCAGAACAATGTGTGAGTCTAAGTCGGAGAAATTTGGACGTGAGTTTGTTGTCATCAGCTTCCGGGGAACCAACCAGCCAAGTTTGTTCGGATTGTGGTTACCGCTGGGGCAAGTTAGACCTTTCGGTGAGAGAAATTGTCTGTATGAATTGCGGCACTCTTCACGACAGAGACGACAACGCCTCAAAAAATATAGAACAAATCGGGGTAGGGCATATCCACGACTCAAAATGGGCAGGGAGGGAGTGTAAGACCTCAATTGAGGCAGTTCCCGATGAACTGTCAACCCGTCTAAAGTACGAACAGTTAACTCTGTTCGACTGGTAGGGAATCACCGCGCCTTCAGGCCGGTGAGGATGTCAAGGCAATCTTCAAACCATCTAAAAATCCTCAAATCCAGCCTCAAATTTTGTGGTTTGAAGATTGTAAGATGCTCAAAGCAACCGCCTCCGCCACCTTAATCCCATCAATCCCCGCCGACAGGATTCCACCCGCATATCCTGCACCTTCCCCAGCAGGATAAAGACCTTCTGTATTCAAACTCTGATAATCTTCCTTGCGTTTAATCCGAATGGGTGAAGAAGTGCGCGTTTCCACCCCAGTCAAAACCGCATCATCCATCGCAAATCCTTTAATCTGTTTGTCAAAAGCCGGAAGTGCTTCGCGGATAGCTGCGATCGCATAATCTGGCAAACTTTCGCTCAAATCAGTCATCACAACTCCCGGCGTATAAGACGGCTGCACAGCGCCTAGCGCCGTGGAAGGGCGATTCGCCAAAAAATCACCCACAAGCTGCCCAGGGGCGTTGTAAGTGCCACCACCTAACTCAAATGCCCGTTCTTCTAGGCGACGCTGAAACTCAATTCCTGCTAAGGGATGACCGGGATAATCCTCCGGCGTGATACCCACCACAATCCCGCTGTTAGCATTGCGTTCATTGCGAGAATATTGACTCATCCCATTAGTGACAACTCGCCCCGGTTCTGACGCAGCCGCCACTACCAAACCACCGGGACACATACAGAAACTATACACAGAACGATTGTTTTGGCAATGGTGAACCAGTTTGTAATCGGCGGCGCCCAAAAGCTTATGGCCTGCCCGATCGCCAAAACGACAGCGATCGATCGTAGTCTGCGGATGTTCCACCCGAAAACCAATGGAAAAAGGTTTAGCCTCGATGTAAACCCCGCGCGAAAACAACATTTCAAAAGTATCGCGGGCGCTATGTCCCACCGCCAGAACTATATAATTACTAGCAATATATTCTCCACTGGCAAGGGTAAGTCCCTGCACTTTTCCATTTTCGATGTGGATATCTTCTACACGAGTTTGAAACCGAATTTCTCCGCCTAATGATTCTATTTGGGCGCGAATATTTTGGACAATTCCCACCAGTTTGAACGTGCCAATATGCGGTTTATTAATATATAAAATTTCTGGTGAAGCTCCCGCATTCACAAGTTCCGTCAGCACCTTCCGCCCATAATGCTGAGGATCTTTAACTTGGCTGTAGAGTTTGCCATCAGAAAAAGTACCTGCACCACCTTCGCCAAACTGGGCGTTAGATTCTGGGTTGAATTCTGCTTTTTTCTTCCAAAATCCAAAGGTATCAACCGTGCGATCGCGCACTGCTTTTCCGCGTTCTAAAAGGATGGGACGAAACCCCATTTGTGCCAGCATCAGACCTGCAAACATACCGCACGGCCCTGTACCAATCACAATGGGGCGAATCGTCAAATTGCTGGGGGCTTGGGCTACAAAGCGATAACTCGTGTCTGGTGTTACCATCACATGAGGATCTTTTTTGAAGCGGGCCAAAAGTTGCTTTTCCTGTGTTGTATCTACATCCACAATATAGACAAGGAGGATTTCTGCTTTTTTACGAGCATCGTAGCTGCGCTTGAAGATGGAATAGCCGAGCAATTCTTCCGGGGGAATTTGCAGCTTTTTGAGAATGGCGCTGGCGATCGCATCTTGAGGATGATCTAGGGGGAGTTTTATTTCGGTTATTCGTAACATATAGTGGAAGGAAGAAGGAAGTTCGGCAACGGATGTAAGGGATGTAACGGATGTCAGGAAGAAGGAAGAACGAAGAATAAAAATCCCGAACAAAAGTATTATAACTATTTCACTGGACATCCTATGGGCGATCGTCATGGGTCGATCGATTTTTGATTTTAGATTGAAGAAACGTTATAATAAGCAAAAAATTAAGTTTTGTAAAGACCCTTGACTGCAACATTTACACCCAAAAACAGCCGCACCTGGCACGCTCTCAACCCCCTGTGGCAAGGAGCAGAAGACGCAGTACAGAAGGGTTTACCCCACACCAAGCTCGCACCGGCGTGGCAAATACTGCTCCTGGGCGACGGTTCCCCCACCCGTCACCTGCAACTGCTGACAGGGGAACCCACAGAAGTAGATGTGATCGATATGTCTTTAGTGGGTGAAGACGCAGACGGCGCACCAGAGCAAATTGTCGCGGTTCCGGGGCCGCGCCTGCGCCGACAAGTGTGGCTGCGGACTGCTTCTGGTCAGCGTTTAGCCTATGCTACTTCTTGGTGGGAAGCGAGTCATGTAGACGAATATTTGCAAAATAAATCTTTGCCAATTTGGGCCAGTTTAGCGCGGCTGCGGACAGAATTGTATCGCGATGTGCAGGGCATTTATTGCGGTGATTCGGTAGCTTTGGAGTCAGCTTTTGAACAGTCGGGGCCTTTTTGGGGGCGACACTATTTGTTTTGGCATCACGGGAAGCCACTGACGCTGATTTATGAGGTGTTTTCGCCTTATTTAACTAAGTATTTGGGGCCGATGCAATTGGATGTTGATTGAGATGCGATCGGCTGATCGAGGGTTTTGGTATCTGACGCACTTTACTAATTGTGACACGCTTGCCTTAGTTCTTTTTTGATAAACCGCGAAGACGCTTATGACACAAAGAAGAAGAGGAAGATAGATCACGAGGGTATACAGCCGGATTTGGTATGAGCTTCCCCGACTTCTTGAAGAGGTCGGGGAGCTGGATTTTCTACTTATTCATAGTTGTGCGACGAAATTTTACTCGCAAACCGTCGCCTGGATGCTTAGCCGTTAGTGAGATCAAATTCAAATCTTGATCCGGTAACAGATCCCATTCCAACTCCCGAACAATCTTTGCCGCAAACAACTTCATCTCTAATCGGGCAAATTCTTTGCCCAAACATTCTCGCAAACCGCCGCCAAATGGCACGTAGCTGAAAGGTTTAGGCGATCGCTCGGAGCTAAATCGATCGGGGTCGAATCGATCTGGTTCAGGATAAAGTTGACTATCCTGATGGGTTAGAGTAATCCCACAAGCCACGTTCCAACCCTTGGGAATTTCATAGCCGCCGAACTCACAAGCATTAATTGCTGTCCGAAAAATAGCTCTCACCGGTGGAATTAAACGCAGCACTTCTCGCAGCACCTGTTCTAAATAGGTCATTTGTTTGAGTTGTTCCAATGTTAGGGGTTCAGTTGCGGGGAACTGCTGCTGTTCGGCCCGCACTTTTGCCATCACCTCGGGATTTTGAGCTAGGAGAAGGCAAAAAGAGGCGATCGCCGAAGTTAAAGTTTCGTGCCCCGCAAACAACAACATCAGCACTTGATCTTTTAACTCATCCAAACTCAAACTATTTCCCTCCTCATCGCGAGCCGAAATCAGCAAACTCAAAGCATCATTGCCACTAGGAGTTCCTTGTTGGCGATCGCGAATAATCTTTTCCACTTCTGCTAACAGTAACTTTCTGCTATTTTTCGCTTTGCCAAAATGAGTCCAAGGCAGATCTAAACTAATCGAAAAGAAACCCTTGCACCAATTTTTAAAATTATGTCCTAGCGCCGTTTCCGAACCATTATCAATCCCTACTAACAACTTACCCGCCACATCAAAAGTATAATTTCTCAGTTCAGGATACCAAGTCATGGTTTCCATTTTGGCCCATTTTTCTAAATAGCGCTGAGTGATATTTTCCATCGCGCCGATATAGCCAACCAAAGCTCGCGGCCCAAAGGCTTGGTACAGCAACTTGCGCCGATTTATGTGGTTACCACCCGTTTGCAGCGCCAAGGAAAGCGGCCCTAAAAGCGCTTTCATACTCGGAGGAAAAGTCGCAACAAAATATTGGTTTTCATTGCTTAAAACAAACAAACTAGCCTCTTGACCGCGTATAAACACGGTAGGCTGTCCGAAAATGCTGGTTTTGAAAATGGGCCCGTACTGCTGGTGGCGTTTTTTGGCAAATTGGGAATCTTGCAAAAAGTTGAGGGTATCGCCAATTAGGGGTAAACCTAAACTGCCGGGAGGTAATACCATATCTGATTTGTGATTTTAAATTTTTGATTTTTAATATCATATCAATTTTAGTTGGCTGGTGGGCAATACGCACCAAACAAATTTCTGGTCAAATAACTTTTCTCTGTTTGTAGCCTGTAGGGTCGATCAGTCTTAAGGTTAGTACAAAAAACTCTGGTTTTTCCAACTGACGCACCTTACTAATTTTGCCGACAAACTAATTTAATTTTTTGTTCTTTTAATCGGAATCTCGATAGTCTTTTTTGATAAACCGCGAAGACGCTTATGACACAAAGAAGAAGAGGAAGATCGATCCCGAGGGTATACAGCCGGGTTTGGTATGAGCTTCCCCGACATCTTCAAGAAGTCGGGGAGCTGGATTTTCTAGCTATTAATTAATAGTTGTGCGACGAAATTTCACTCGCAAACCGTCGCGAGGATGAGCCATCGGTACTGCGATCAAATTCAAATCTTGATCCGGTAACAGATCCCACTCGTACTCCCGAACAATCTTTGCTGCAAACAACTTCATCTCTAATCGGGCAAATTCTTTGCCCAAACATTCTCGCAAACCGCCGCCAAAGGGCACGTAACTGAAAGGTTTAGCCGATCGCTCCGAGCTAAATCGATCGGGGTCGAATCGATCGGGTTCAGGATAAAGTTGACTATCCTGATGCGTCTGATTGATTTGATAAAGCACGGTCCAACCCTTGGGAAGTTCGTAGCCACCGAACTCGCAAGCATTAATTACCTGCCGAAAACCATTTCCCACCGGCGGAATCAACCGCAGCACTTCTCGCAGCACCTGTTCTAAATAAGTCATTTGTTTGAGTTGTTCCAATGTTAGCGGTTCCGTAGCGGGGAACTGCTGCTGTTCGGCCCGCACTTTTGCCATCACATCGGGATTTTGAGCTAGGAGAAGACAAAAAGAGGTGAGCGCCGAAATTAAAGTTTCGTGTCCCGCAAACAGCAGCAACAGCACTTGATCTTTTAACTCATCCAAACTTAAACTATTTCCCTCGTCATCGCGAGCCGAAATCAGCACACTCAAAGCATCATTGCCCTTAGGGGTTCGTTGCTGGCTATCGCGAATAATCTTTTCAAGTTCTGCCAACAGCAGCTTGCGGCACTTTTTCGCCTTGCCAAACTGAGTCCAAGGCACATCTAAAGGAATCGATAATAAACCATTGCACCAAGTTTCAAAATAATGTCCTAGCGCCGTTTCCGAACCATTATCAATCCCTACTAACAACTTACCCGCCACATCAAAAGTATAATTTCTCAGTTCGGCATACCAAGTCATGGTTTCCATTTTGGCCCATTTTTCCAAATAGCGCTGAGTGATATTTTCCATCGCGCCGATGTAGCCAGCTAAAGCTCGCGGCCCAAAGGCTTGGTACAGCAACTTACGCCGATTTTGGTGGTGAACACCCGTTTGCAACGCCAAGGAAAGCGGCCCTAAAAGCGCTCTCGTGCTGGCAGGCCAAGCTACAACAAAATATTGGTTGTCATTGCTTAAAATAAACAAATTAGCCTCTTGGCCAGACATAAACACGGTAGGCTGTCCGAAAATGCTGGTTTTGAAAATGGGCCCGTACTGCTGGTGGCGTTTTTTGGCAAATTCGGAATCTTGCAAAAAGTTGAGGGTATCGCCAATTAGGGGTAAACCTAAACTGCCGGGAGGTAATGCCATTTGTGATTTGTGATTTGTGATTTTTAATATCATATCAATTTTAGTTGTATGGTGGGCAATACGCACCAGACAAATTTCTGGTAAAATAACTTTTATCTGTTTGTAGCCTGTAGGGTGGGTCGGTCTTAAGGTTAGTAGAAAAAACTCTGGTTTTTCCAACTGACGCACCTTACTAATTTTCCCGACAAACTAATTTATTTTTTTGTTTTTTGAATCGGAATCTTGATGCTAAATTTAGTGCCTTTCCCCACCACGGAGAAACACTTGATTTCACCTTGATGTTTTTCGACAATAATTGAAACAGAATTGTATCGCGATGTGCAGGGCATTTATTGCGGTGATTCGGTGGCTTTGGAGTCAGCTCTTGAACAGTCGGGACTTTTTTGGGGCGACACTATTTGTTTTGGCATCACGGGAAGCCACTGACGCTGATTTATGAGGTGTTTTCACCTTCTTTAACTAAGTATTTGGGGCCGATGCAATTGGATGTTGATTGAGGTGCTATCGGCCGATCGAGGGTTTTGGGCATCGGACGCAATTTAGTAATTGTGACACGCTTGCCTTAGTCTTTTTTGATAAACCGCGAAGACGCTTATGACACAAAGAAAAAGAGGAAGATCGATCCCGAGGGTATACAGCCGGATTTGGTATGAGCTCCCCGACATCTTCAAGAAGTCGGGGAGCTGGATTTTCTACTTATTCATAGTTGTGCGACGAAATTTCACTCGCAAACCGTCGCGGGGATGCTGAGTCGGTATTGGGATTAAATTCAAATCTTGACCCGGTAACAACTCCCATTCAAACTCCCGAACAATCTTTGCCGCAAACAACTTCATTTCTAATCGGGCAAATTCTTTGCCCAAACATTCTCGCAAACCACCGCCAAAGGGCAGGTAGCTGAAAGGTTTAGCCGATCGCTCGGAGCTAAATCGATCGGGGTCGAATCGCTCGGGTTCAGGATAAAGTTGACTATCCTGATGGGTTTGATTAATCCCACAAGCCACGCTCCAACCTTTAGGAATTTCATAGCCGCCCAACTCACAAGCATTAATTACTGTCCGAAAAAGACCTCGCACCGGTGGAACTAAACGCAGCACTTCCCGCAGCACCTGTTCTAAATAGGTCATTTGTTTGAGTTGTTCCAAGGTTAGGGGTTCAGTTGCGGGGAACTGCTGCTGTTCGGCCCGCACTTTTGCCATCACATCGGGATTTTGAGCTAGGAGAAGGCAAAAAGAGGCGATCGCCGAAGTTAAAGTTTCGTGTCCCGCAAACAGCAGCAACAGCACTTGATCTTTTAACTCATCCAAACTTAAACTATTTCCCTCGTCATCGCGAGCCGAAATCAGCAAACTCAAAGCATCATTGCCACTAGGGGTTCCTTTTTGGCGATCGCGAATAATATTTTCCAGTTCTGCTAACAGTAACTTTCTCGCTTTTTTCGCTTTACCAAACTGAGTCCAAGGCACATCTAAAGCAATCGAAAATAAACCCTCAGAGTAGGTTTCAAAATTATGCCCTAGCGGCCTTTGCGAAACATTATCAATCCCTACTAACAACTTACCCGCCACATCAAAAGTATAATTTCTTAGTTCAGGATACCAAGTCATAGTTTCCATTTGGGCCCATTTTTCCAAATATCGCTGAGTGATATCTTCCATCGCGCCGATGTAGCCTGCCAAAGCTCGCGGCCCAAAGGCTTGGAACAGCAACTTGCGCCGATTTTGGTGGTTAGCCCCCGTTTGCAGCAACAACGCAAGCGGCCCTAAAAGCGCTTTCATACTCGGAGGCGTAGTCACAACAAAATATTTGTTGTCATTGCTTAAAACAAACAAAGTAGCCTCTTGGCCGCGCACAAAAACGGTAGGCTTTCCGAAAAGGCTGGTTTTGAAAATGGGCCCGTACTGCTGGTGGCGTTTTTTGGCAAATTGGGTATCTTGCAAAAAGTTGAGGGTATCGCCAATTAGGGGTAAACCTAAACTGCCAGGAGGTAATGCCATATGTGATTTTTGATTTTTGATTTTTGATTTTTAATATCATATCAATTTTAGTTGTCTGCTGGGCAATACGCACCAGACAAATTTCTGGCCAAATAACTTTTCTCTGTTTGTAGGATGTAGGGGGACGTCAGTCTTAAGGTTAGTACAAAAAACTCTGGTTTTTCCAACTGAGGCACCAGACTAATTTTGCCGACAAACTGATTTAAGTTTTTATTCTTTTAATCGGAATCTCGATCCTAAATTCAGTGCCTTTCCCCACCACGGAGAAACACTTGATTTCACCTTTATGTTTTTCGACAATAATTGAATGGGAAATCGCTAAACCCATCCCCGTTCCCGAACCGATCCGTTTTGTAGTATAGAATGGGTCAAATATCCGCTGCTTGACTTGATCGGTGATACCTAGACCGTTATCAGCAATTCTAATCACGGCGAGAGTACCTTCTACCTCTGTACGAATGCGAATAATTCCCGGATTTTCGAGCGGTTCTTGTAAAACGTCAATAGCGTTAGCGATAATATTCATAAACACTTGATTCAACAGTCCGGCGTAGCACTCCACCAGTGGCAATTGTCCGTATTCTTTAACGATTTGAATTGCTGGGCGATCGGGCTGAACTTTCAGGCGGTGTTCTAAAATCATTAATGTGCTATCTATGCCTTCGTGAATGTTAACTTTTTTCATGTCGGATTCATCGAGGCGAGAGAAATTCCGCAAACTCCGCACGATATCCCGGATGCGAGTCGCTCCCACCTGCATGGAAGACAGCATTTTCGGCAAGTCGTCTAGCAAGAAATCCAGCTCAAACACCTCTATTGTCTCCTGAAGAGCTGGAGAAGGTTCCGGGTATTCATCTCGATACATTTGCAGCAGTTTCATCAGCTTTCCGGTGTATTCTTCTGTGTAGGTAAGATTGCCGAAAATAAAGCTGACCGGGTTATTGATTTCGTGGGCAATTCCTGCTACCATTTGACCGAGACTCGACATTTTTTCTGATTGAATGAGCTGGGTTTGAGCTTGCTGGAGTTCGCACAGTGTTACTTCGAGTTTGGCAGCTTGTTCTTGCGCTATCCTGGCTGAATCGACGCTTTGAGTGTAAAGTTCAGATTGACTGATGGCGATCGCCAATTGATCGGCAATTGCCTCCATTAACTCCACTTCCTCTTTTGTCCACTTACGCACCTCCCTGCAAGAAACGCAGCCAACAACACCAGTTAAACCCCCGGCACTTTTAATCGGCAAATCCAAGACAGACTTGCAACCAACCTCCAAAAAGAATTTTCGTTCTACGGGATCGCTGAGAGTTGCAACATCATCTATTTGATAAACTTCCAAATTAGCGATTTTTTGCGGCAGCGTACCCGTTATGTCAGCAGGGAAAGAACCCACAAGCGAGAACAAGTCATCATTCTTAGCTTCGTGGACTACATCCCAAGCAGGTGGCGAAGCGTCGGGCAAATACCAGATAAAAACACAGCGATCGACTTGTAGCAAGTCGCGAATCTGCTGCACAGTTGTTGCCAAAATAGTATCTAAATCCAGAGATTCGCGGATATTGCTAGCTAGCTGGTTCAGCAGCCATTCCTGCTCTGCTAATTTGCGGAATCTCGCTTCCGACTTTTGCAATTCTCTTTGAGCTTCTTGTTGTTTTGTAACGTCCAAACCCAAACCGATTAAGCCGATCGCGTTACCCTCATCATCTTTGACCTGAGTTTTGATTGTCTCCAAATAATGTTCTTTACCATCAGCAAGCTGCATCACTTCTTCAGCATAACATGGAATATTTTTGCTCCACGCTTGCGCGTCAGATGCCCTGAGGTTAGCAGATGCTTCTAATCCCAAAACTTCGGAATAGTGAGATGCTGCTAAAAATCTGGATTCGGGTATAGCCACATCTTCGCAGAAAGTTTTGTTAACTAATAACATCCGCCCGCTAGCATTTGCCATCCAGACCCAGATCGGAGCGTTGTCAATAATTGCCCTCAAAGTTTGCTTTTGCGTGGCGAGAGCAACTTCTGTTTGTTTGCGCTTAATCCCCAGGGCGATCGTATCGGCACTTGCCGCCAAAGCAATCAGCGTTGCTTCATTCAACTCCTCGCGAGCAAACAGCGCTATTACTCCCAGCAACTGATTGTCAACAATTAGCGGATATCCAGCAAAAGCCACCATTCCTTCTCGTGAGGCCCATTCTTTGTTCGGGATTCGGGGATCTTCTTGCACAGAATTAGTGATGTGAGGTTGTCGCTCCAGGGCGATTAAACCAATCTTGAACTCGCCGACAGCAATGCGGCTGTGAGCACCGTCAATGTGAGTATATATCCCCGCGCTTGCTTGCAGTTCCAATACATTTCCCTCTTCATTCAGCGTCCAAATCCGAGCAAAGGCAGTATCCAAATGGCGCACAACTGCATCGGCGCAATATTGCAAAGTTGCAACCAAAGTCTGGTTTTGAGTTAGAGCAATTCCCACATCTGCTGTGAATATAGAAAGTTTCAATTGTTCTGCTAAAGCTTGTTCTGCTATTTTGCGCTGTGTAATGTCCGTAGCAGAACCGAGACGCTGCTTAATTTTTCCGTCCTCTGTTCTGCTAAATACTATATTCCGGCTGACTAACCAGTGCCAACAATTCTGTCGATCGCGTACCCGATATTCGTACTCAACAACCTCGCCGTCGGGAGCATTTTCTAATTGCTGAAAATATTTGGGAAATTTAGCTAAGTCGTCAGGGTGGATGATGGTGGGCAGCAGATTGCTGCCCATGTTTTCAAATTCTGCACTCGTATAGCCGAGGGTGTCACTGAGTTCGCGGTTGCTGTAGACATTTCGCTGCTCGCTTTCGTCGTAAACAAAGAGAAGATTCGGACTGGTATTGGCAATTCGCTCAACAAAACGCTGGCTCTCTTGCAGCGCTGCTTCTGCTTGTTTGTGCTCGGTAATGTCGCGGCCGACACCATAGAGCAATTTTTCCTCCCAGAAACGGGTACCAGTCCAGGCTATCCACTTGTAAGAACCGTTTCGACAGCGCCAGCGGTTTTCAAACCCAACGGTATTATTCCCCGCAGCAAGACTTTCAGCTTCTTTTAAAGTAGTTTCGCGATCGTCTGGATGCACGAATTCGAGGAAGAGTTGGCCAACCATTTCTCCTGGGGAATAGCCGAGTATTTTTTCTGCTGCTGGGTTGATGCGTTTTACATAACCGTCAAAACTAAGGACGCACAGCAAATCTAGCGAGAGGCTAAAAAAGCGATCGCCCCCGTCGGGTTCGCTGGATGGGCGATCGTTTCCCGCGAGGGCCCCAGAAACATTTGAGCGCGCCCATACCCCCCAAAAGACCATATTGGCTATTTCCAAAAATCCCAGGACGATTTGGCGAGGGTAGAAATTATCACCGCTGCCACCTAGGAGCCACCCGTTTAACACCAGCAGTACAATTATCAAAATTGAGAATAAACTGCCAGCGGCGATCGTCGCTAGGCTAATTTTTTTTTCATAGTGATTGCTGCCTTCTGTCTTTTCTCTTCTGGTGACTGCTGCCGTAATTTTTATCAACAACAGTTGCAGTAAGTTCGATAATTTAGGGCTTTTGGGTTCTTCGATATGAACAGAGTACTTCATTTTTTACTCTTGATTCCGTTTGACTTCTTGTGACTAAAAATTACAATAAAGATGTTTAAATATTTTAAGATTTTCCTAGCTTAGGAAATCTAGCCTTGTTAAATTTGCGTAGATTTACGCAACCCGGCAAGAGAATTAAGTGTATTTACGGAATTAGCCAATCTCTTTTTAGCTGGGGTGCGTATTGTTTAATTTTTCAGACTCATATAGAGAGTCTATCTATAATACTACGCTACATATTGCTGTTAGTCATTGGACATTTGGCCTAATCTACCTAGTCCTGGACGCAGGACCTAATTATGTAGGCTGCGAATGAAGCAGCTTACCGCGCTCTTAGTAGGGTGTTTTACCAGTTTTTGCGTCCAGGAATGACTGGGTTTGATGTCCGAAAATACTGCGTGGAGCGCCCTGGCTGTGGGTTGAAAAACCCGGAATATTAGTCAAGTTCAACCCTGGTGAATCTGACCATAAATTATGAAGTTAAAATAAAGATAAACTGCTGATTTGTGAAGATAAAATGAAATAAATCTTGGTAGCAGTTTTTTGTTGCACGAGGTGTTCGCGCCGAGCGGGCTAATTAGTAATTGGTAATAGGTAACGGCCAATTGGTAATTGATTGCAGTTTCAAACACTAGATATCAAAGTTGTTCCGATTCATCTGCAGGCGATGGGGGCAAAGAGGCCACAGCAGGCCAAGCAGATTGGCGACCTAGTTGCTGTTGCCGAATTCGCTCCAAATTCCCTGCTGGAATAGAAGCTATAAGTTGTCGCGTGTAAGCTTGCTGCGGTTGGCGGTAAATGCGCTCGGCAGTGCCCATTTCCTCGATTTTACCTTTGTTCATGACGATCGCGCGATCGCTCATAAACTTGACCACGCTCAAATCGTGAGAAATAAAAATATAAGTCAGTCCAAACTCTGTTTGCAACTCCTTCAGCAAATTTAAAACTTGCGCCTGTACCGACACATCTAATGCCGAAACCGACTCATCGCAAATAATAAACTTAGGATTCAAAGCCAAAGCTCTAGCAATACAAATTCGCTGGCGCTGTCCGCCCGAAAACTCGTGAGGGTAGCGCCGCATAAAATCGGGATTTAAACCCACTCTATCCAACAAATAAGCCGCGCGATCGCGCTGTTCTTTCTGGTTCTTACCAAAGCTGTGAATCACCATCGGTTCCATCACCGCCGCCCCAATAGTCAGGCGCGGATCGAGAGAACTAAAAGGGTCTTGAAAAATAATTTGCATATCGCGTCGCAGCCATCGCAATTTGCGATCGTACTCTTTTTGCATCCGATAGTTAGCCATCCACTGCGATGCCGCACTACTTTTGGCAGGAGGTGTAATTTCTTGACCTTCAAAAAACACTTTACCGCTGGCTGCCGGAATTAATTGCAGCAAAGCTCTCGCCAAAGTTGATTTGCCGCAGCCAGACTCGCCCACCAAACCCAAAGTCTCGCCCGGGTAAACCTCAAAAGAAATATCGTTTACCGCCATAAACAAGCGTTTAGTTTCGCCAAACATTCCCTGCACGGGAAAACCGACTCGCAAGTTATTAACAGCCAGCAAAGGCTCGGAAATATTCGGCAGCCGAGGCGGTTTTCCTGTTGCAAAAGCGGGATTTCCCCCGCTGCTGTCGCCGTCTACATCGGCATTTTTCTCGACAATTACTAATTCGCCGCTAGCATTTGTGGTGACATCCATAAAATCGGAAACTGTCGGCAAGCGGCGCAGTTGCCTCTCGAGAGTTGGGCGACAAGCTAATAAACCTTTTGTGTAAGGATGTTGGGGTTTGCTAAAAATTTGTTCGATCGCACCGCACTCAACAATCTTACCTCGGTACATCACCGCCACAGTATCGCCAATTTCAGCAATGACGCCCAAATCGTGGGTAATAAAAATCATTGCCATGCCTCTAGAGTCCCGCAACTCCCGCAGCAAAGCTAAGATAGTTGCCTGCACGGTTACGTCCAAAGCCGTTGTCGGTTCATCAGCAATTAATAAAGTTGGATTGCAAGAAATGGCCATTGCAATCATCACGCGCTGGATTTGACCGCCTGAGAGTTCGTGGGGGTAGCGATCGAGCATAGCTTGTTTTTGGCGGGTGACGAGCTGCATTAAATCGCGATCGTCCTCTATAACTGCTTGATTCCCCGCAGCAGCCCGGGTATTCTCTTGCCGCAAAGCCAAACACCGCTGCCTGATCTCATCGTCGCCCGGTAGCAGCTTCACTTCTTGCAGCAGAGAAGCAGCTTTGCGCCGCGCTTCTGTCTGCGACACCTTTTGGTGCAAACAAATGGCTTCTGTGAGTTGAAATCCGATCGTATAAACGGGATTTAGCGAACTCATCGGCTCTTGAAAAATCGTCGCAATCTGGCTGCCCCGGTATGTTTGTTTTTCCCTGTCCGGGATTTCCAGCAGATTCACAGCCCGATTGCTAGCGCCGTCTTTTGTCGAATAAAACCAAATTTCGCCCTCGATTTTCGTTGACGAACTCGAAAGCAAACCCATAACAGCCAGGGATGTTACCGATTTTCCCGACCCCGACTCTCCCACGATGCCCAGAGTTTGCCCTCGCTTGACCTCAAAGGAAATGCCGTCAACAGCTTTGACTTTTGCAGACGCATCGCCTGCGTCTGCAGACTGAAATTCAACCTGCAGGTTGCGAACTTCTAGGACGGTTTCACTCATGGAGGTCTATGGCAAAAGTTAAAGGGAGATTAAGTGGATTGTAGCAGGGCCTGTTGAAGGCAGAAGGCAGGGGGAAAGTTTTAAGTTGTAAGTTTTGAATTTTAAATTCTTTAACTTAAAACTCCAAACTCAAAACTCCGAACTACTCGAGTGCCTTCTGCCGGAGAGTGATTTTCCTCAAAAACCGATGACCTGAGTGTCAGCAGGCAGTGCAGTGGCCTCGGAGACCTTTTTAAACACGGTTGCCTGATCGTTTAAGGAATTAGGTCTCGCCTGTCCGGGATTGGTGCCTTGCAACTGAAGGCGCATTTGACCTTCGGCAGTCAACTCAAAAACAGTCTCAACGGTTTCTGTGCTGCTGAGGCCGACATCCAGGTGCATCGGTTTTTCACCGAGATTAACTTTGTACCTCATTTCTTTGGCGCGGGCGGCTCCGTCGGGGCCTTTAGCCATGAGAAACAATTTGCCTTCTGGGGCAAAGACGAAGGTGAAAGACTGACCCGAGGGGACTGTGCCTTGCCATTGGCCTAGGAGTTGCTGGTCGAGGTTGCTAGCGGCCGGGGCGGCTGCTTGGGCAATTATTGGTGCTGCTGCGGATGCGGGGCCGAGTGAGGCGTTGAAGCTGGCGAGGATGCCGAAGCAAAGGCTACTTGCGATCGCTTTGCCAATCATTTGTGAATTAGACATGAGACCGAGCTAAAATTTGGTTATTTGTTTTGTACACTGTAGCGGTAAAACCGTACTTTGTTTAGTTTAAATCGCTTTTTGGGATAGACATAGGTTGAGGTTCAAACCTGCAACGCACTTCTGATCCCCGGACTAAAGCTTGTCCTGAGCTTGTTGGAGGGTCACGGGGATTTCACTTTTTTTTTGTAAAATCCACTACCTATTCTGGTTTAATTGTACAGTTCGCTGTTCTGAGGAGATTGTTCTCAACTCAAAACAGCTAACTGACTACTGCGTGCGATCGCACAGATAATTTGGCACATCGAGCGCATTAATGGTGTTTGATTAATTGCTTTCAGGATTGCGATCAACTTTTTCTGTCGGAGATTCTGTCGGAGATTCCGGCGCGGGTACCTGTGGATTTCGCGAGCGTTTCGTTCGCTCCAATGCCTCGGCGTAAGACCAAGCCACGCTCACAAGAAAAGCTTTCGCCATGCCGGACAAATCTTTTGAATGTTCGCTTTCCGGCGGTTCTGCTTTTTGGTTGCCGTCGTTCGTCATGTTTTTGTTTTCTCCCGGGCAGGTTTTTCTAGCGACTTGTTCCAGTGTGCGATCGATACCCAAAAATTATGATTTTGCTTGCACCCGCACCCTACTTATCTTTGAGGGTATGACCTTGATTACCACAAATAATATCATAAATGTACTGATTCGATGACCGCATCAGAAAGAAACCGGTTCTTCGCTGGTTGCCCGCAGCATTGACTCTTGCTGGAAAGTGCGCTTGTAAGGAGCGATAATTTCATTAATAGCTTGATTTTTTTTCGGGCTATTTTCATAAATTAAAATAACTATTTTAGAGTTTTCTATTGCTCAGAATTCTCTCTTCTGTTGACAAACTGCCCGCAGCCGTCTCATACCGTTAGCCCTTCCCGAAAGCGAGGGGTAATAACCGCCTTGACAAACTCCTGCCATTCTGATTCAGAAATTATCTCGCCTCGGGGTTTAGTTAAGCCAAAATAAAGTTCAGCTTTGAGGAGATTTGTTTGGGCGTTAGTATCCGAAGTTTTGGGAATTTGAGCGCGGGCAATTGTCGCCGGACAAATAGGTAAGATGAATGTGCGATCGCTAACATCAATACGGCTACTACAATCTGTCTGATTAAATCTGTAGCCATATTGCTCGAACCAAATTTAATAATTTCGCCCACCCAATGCGTGTTGATAAAAACTCGGCATTTGATGATAATTAAAGGTTGAATTGAAGACATCAAAGATAGGGAAAGGCGGGGACACCCTACTATTACCTCATTTTTTTTAGAGTTATAAACTAATACCAAAATCCCAGCAGCAAAAATGCTTATTGCTGCCGCTGAAGCTAGTAATATCAAATCCGTTGACATCGGAATTATTATCTCTCTCTGATCTTTCTCTGTGTTCTCTGTGCCCTCTGTGGTTTAATCATTCCGATACAACCGGAATTGATATAAATAAGCAATTAATGTTTTGGTAAAACGCCAATTTTTCGTTATAATTACATAGATGCCGTGGGCGAATGCTACTAAAAAGAATAATAAACTAGAATACAGTCCTAAACTCAGGGCGATCGCATAAATCGACCAAACAGCCTTGCTCAATTTAGATGGAGATTTAAATCTGGCGATAGATTTTTGTAGGGCGATCGCCAGCAGCAGAATTGCATTGGACAGCAAGACGAGGACTGCAAACATCATGTAGGGTCTTGCCTCTTGCGCGTACAAGACGTGAAAGGATCCCACAGCGATGATTGTAACAGCCATCCCTCCCACAGATGCAGAGCGAAATAATTCCCAGCACAGCCAATAAACCCTGAGAAAAACTAACAAACTAATCCAAGCTGAAAGACTTCTGACAGCCGCCACTTGCGGGCAGAACAACTGCACCCAAAATCTGGCTAAAATAAAATACAGTGGCTAAAGTTGAGGTTCTTCTATAGCTAAAGCTTTAATAGTATCCAACTAAGTTTTTTCGGGATTTATCTGCTGGTATTTCCCAGCAAATCTTCGACACTAATTGTTTTGCCTTGAAAATCTTGCTGCACCATTTCCGTCCAGGTGTAGCCAGAAATTCGCAGCGAGGTGAGAAATTCGTCGAAAGAGTAGACTTTGCGATCCAGGGCGAGTAAAGCGAAAAAATATCCCCGTTATTAATGTGACGACCATTCAAAAAATTAACTAAATTCGATGCAGCCGCCCATTTTGAATTGATTTGCTGTTCATAAAATCATAAATGGGGAAATGAAGAAAGAAGGATTTAGTTTTTGAGGAGAGAGGGAATAAGAATGAGGGAATAAAGAATGAGAAATGGGTTTCAATATCCCTTATAGTTTTAGAGATGGTTCTTCCTTCTTCCTTCTTCCTGACATCCCTTACATCCGTTGCCGAACTTCCTTCTTCCTTCAGATTAATTCCCCATTTCCATCAGATAGCTATGTGTTGCTGAACGGCTAAAACTAAATTTTCCGTCCAGAAATTAGCCAATTCGGCGCTAGCAGCTTCCACCATAACTCGCATTAGCGGTTCAGTGCCAGAAGCGCGAACCAAAACCCGTCCCTGTTCTCCCATTGCAGTTGTAGCACGTTCGATCGCCTTTTGCATTGGCTCGCACTCGTGCCATTTTAGGCGTTTTTCGCGATCGTCCACCCGAATATTTCGCAGCAACTGCGGATAAGTTTGGAAACTGCCACTTACCAATTGTGCCAAAGATTGCCCGGACTGGCGCACCAGCGAAGCCAAATGCAAAGCTGTCAGCAAACCGTCGCCACTGACACCGTAATGCGGACAAAGAATGTGTCCCGATTGTTCGCCGCCCAACATCGCACCAGTGCGCTGCATTTCAGCGTGAACGTACTGATCTCCGACGTTCGTTCTAGTTAGTTTGCCCCCCAATTCTTCCCAAGCTCGCTCGAAGCCGAGGTTAGCCATTACAGTAGAAATAATTAAATTGGACGGTAACTGTTGCGAGTCACGTAACTGCCGACCCCACAGATAAAGAATGTAATCGCCATCAATCGCTCGACCTTTGTTGTCAACACCCAAAACTCGATCGGCATCGCCGTCAAAAGCAAATCCCAAATCGGCATTGTGTTCCAAAACCGCCGCTTGCAAAATGTCGAGATGAGTAGAACCGCAGTTAACATTAATGCGAGATCCATCAGGAGAGTCGTGCAAACAGATCACATCCGCCCCCATTTGCGCGAACACCGCCGGCGCCAAACCCGCGGCCGCCCCCCAAGCCAAATCCAAAACTATCCGCATTCCCTCCAAATTCATCTTTTGCAGCGAATCACAGAGCGAAGTGGCATAATCTTTAACCAACTCAGACCGATGGTAGTAGTGTCCCGAACCCAAGCTAGTAACCGGAACCTTTGCCCCCCGAATTCCCGCTTCGATTTGTTCCTGCAACTGCTGCGACAGCTTCGAGCCGTTTGAGCCGAAAAACTTAATGCCGTTGTCTTCTGGGGGATTGTGGCTGGCCGAAATCATCACTCCGCCGACAGAGTCCAAAACGCTTGCCAGATAAGCAACGCAGGGAGTGGGACACAAGCCCAAATTCCACACTTCCAAACCGGCCGCTGTCAAACCTGCTGACAGTACCATTGCCAGCATATCGCTGGAATTCCTGCTGTCTTGCCCCAAAATCACAGGCCCCTGGTTAGGGGTATTTTGGCGTAGAACTTGTCCAGCCCAGAAGCCAACTTCCAGGGCTAGGGGTCCATTCAGCAATTCTCCAACTTTCCCGCGAATGCCGTCTGTGCCGAAGAGTTTTGTATTTGGCACCGAGAGGATATTTCCCTGCAGAATCGTCTCGCGTTTGGCTGGCTGTACCGAGTTAACAGCTTGAAACTCGCTGCCACGATGGCGCGAAGGTGTCTGAACCATATTCACTCCTTTAGGAATATTCACACTCACACTTTGGGTTCATGTTACAACTGAAAGTCTTTATTTTCTGCCTAAACTCCATTTATTTCGTCGATTGCTAAGGCCACTTGCTCTGACAACCTACTCACAAAGCTTAACTTCATCTGAAAAATTTGTATTGTACTCAAGGGAAAAACTTTTAGTCGCGGGCGCGCCAACGCCAGGAAACTCGGTTTCTTTCTGCGTCTAGGAGTGACGCTGCTGCTGTTTGAGCCTGTCAGCAACTGCGGGTATAGAAGGTTAATGCTGTATTGCCGTATATTTTATGGCGGCAAATTTCTAGGCCGGAAATCGGTTGTGTCGCTCGCTCCGGGCTGTGTTCGACGGCCATTTCGCCGTTTGGTGCTAGCATTTCTTGGCTGGCGATCGTATTTAACACAGGTTCGTACAAGTCGCTGGCGTAGGGCGGATCGAAGTAAATGCGATCGAACTGCTGCCCCGCTAGTGTTGCCAACTTCGCCGTCGCGTTTCCCCGGAGTATTTGGAATGTTTGGGACGAGTCTGCTACTTGCTCCCAGTTTTCCCGGATAATCGCACAAGCTTTCGCCGACTGTTCGATGCCAGTGACACTCCCGGCTTGACGACACAAAGCTTCTGCACCCATCGAACCGCTGCCGGTACAAATGTCAAGCCATCTGCAATCTGCGATCGTCCCTTGCCAAATATTAAATAAAGCTTCTCTGACTCGCGAAGGTGTAGGGCGAGTTCCGAGTCCCGGCAGGGTTTTGATTTGGCGATTGCCACTGATTCTCAGGCTCATACAATTTTAGATTTTAGATTTTAAATTTTAGATTGGGGATGACTGACTAAATATGAATTTGGTGCAGACTTACAGTTGCATTTTTTATTAAAACTTGTATCATTTAAAACTATAAACACCCGGTTTATACCACAAACCGGGTTTTGCACAAATCCCCTAAGCGGCTACTTTTTGCCTCACCAGACTGACAAAATTTGACAGCATTTGCAATCCCGTACTCGAAGACTTTTCCGGGTGAAATTGCACGGCCATCAGATTGTCTTTAGCTATAGCCGCCGTCACGTTTTGACTACCGTGAGTCACCATTGCCGATCGCACTTCCCTATCAACAGGATCCACATAATAAGAATGCACGAAATAAACCCAAGGATCGGACGGTAAATTTTCCCACAGCGGCAAATCCCGCTGAGTAAATTGCAATTGATTCCATCCCATGTGCGGAATTGTCAAACCCGGTTCCGAGCGAAATCGGCGCACTTTTCCCGCAATAACGCCCAATCCCGGTTCTACACCTTCTTCGGAACTTTCCAACAGAATTTGCATACCCAAACAAATGCCTAAAAAAGGTTTTCGCGAGGCGATCGCCCTTTTTATCGGTTCTATCAAATTGCGCGATCGTAAATTCTGCATTGCCGGGTCAAAGGAACCCACCCCCGGCAAAACCACTGCATCAGCCTGCTCGATTATAGCAGGAGAATCTGTAATTTTTGGCACTCCACCCACATTTTCCAAGCCTTTACAGACCGAGTGCAGATTTCCCATGCCATAGTCCACTACTGCAATGACAGACATTGACTTACTTGCCTTATATTATCAATATCAGTATTATTGCACAAATATGACTGCGAAAATCCTGCTAACCTCATTTGACACTTGGCTTCCCCATCAGAAATCCAACTCTTCTGACGACTTATTAACCAAGATTTCCCAAATCAAATCTTTGCCTGATTCCCTGACTTTTTTGAGGAAACTGCCCGTAGATTTTCAGCTAGCACCTAATTTAGCGATCGCCCAAATCAACCAGCTCCAACCCGACGCTATTATCTGCTGCGGCATGGCCGAAAGTCGGCAAAAATTAACCGTAGAATCTTGTGCTTGCTGCGAGAGCGACCTTCTGAAAACACCAGTTAATCTCGAACCGCTAGTCGCTGATTTAGCTGCAACAGAAATCAGTCACGAAGCCGGAAAATTTGTTTGCGAAGCCCTGTATTATGCGGTTTTAAAACATATTTGCGATTCTCAAATAGCCGCTAAATGTATTTTCGTCCACGTACCAATTTTAACTCCAGACAACGCTGACAGAATCGTCGCTGATTTTTTATTAGTTATGCGCCGCCTAACTCTCGCAGCTAATAAATAGGTCGCTCTAACAGGGCTTACGCATGGGGGGTGAGAAACCCGGTTTATTCGTATATTTCTCGTTACTCGTCGCAAAATCTCGTAGAAACCGGGTTTCTGAGGTGGCAAGCGCGATAGCCAACTATCTAATTCAACATAAAAATTTGTTTAGTGTTCAGAAACCCGGGCTGTTAAAGAAACCGGGTTTCTCGCTGTTAGTTTTTTTTACAGACAACTGCCAACTGCCAAGTCTTTAGCCGCCGTAATTCCAACCGGTGTTTTCTAGCAGCAACGGATTGCCTTCTCGGTGGACCCCTGCCGCCACAACTTCTCCCACATAAACCGTGTGATCCCCGTGTTCCACAGCACCGACAACTTTGCACTCGACGTAACCCAGAGAGTCCGAGATAATCGGACAACCAGTTTCCGCGCCGGGATAAAATTCTACATCCTCAAATTTATTGCCAACGCGGCGCTGCTGCTTGAAGAATTTCTGGGCTAAGTCTTTCTGTTCTGCTTCTAGGAAACTCAGAGCAAAGACACCGCTAGCTTTGATCATGGCGTGGGATTTGGAGTCTTGCTTGACGCAGTTGACAACTAAGGGAGGGGTGAAGGAAGATTGCATCACCCAGCTAGCGGTGAAACCGTTGACTTCCTCCCCGTCTTTGACACCGCAGATGTACAATCCGTGAGGGATTTTCCGCAAGATGGTCTTTTTAGCTTGTTCGTCTAGCACGGGCTTACCTGTTCGATCGATAATTCTACATCGCTCAGTTTACCTTTTGGAGGGCCCACAAACCCAACTGTCTTAAGGGCGATCGCACCCGCCCGAATGCTGAGACTGCCAATATTGCTATTTTTGATACCAAATATTCCGCTCCCAGTAATATATATTTTTATTAACTTCAATTAAATTTTCGGAATCTTACCATAACTAAGCATACAGTCGATCAAAAATTTAGCGGTTAATATTGTAGCCTTTATCTAGTAGATATAACTGTTAACAATAAAAAAAATTAGGCATCAGCGGTAGACAATTGCTGAGTAGTCAATTATACTTGTACAAACTAGGAGAAAATCTGATGAAAGAATCGTTTAAACGTAACTTTTGTTATGGTCTGGTAGCACTCAGTACGCTATCTCTAATTCTTTTCGGAATACTTGGCATTGGCAGAGGAGATAGTAAACTGAATTTTGACGGTGCTGTCCTTTATGCTGCTGGACGCGCTTGGCTGATGGGTTTAAATCCCTACAACCACGACTTCCTCGTTAAAAGTGTAGCAGAAATAAAAGAAATTGACAGTCTGGAAACTGCCGGTTTCTTTTATCCTCCCCAATCGGCACCACTGTGTATGTTTGCCGGCCTTTTCGATTACTCGGTTGCCAAGTACATCTGGCTAGGACTCAACTTGCTGTCAATCGCAGCTATTATTTTCATGACTGTTCGTACCCTCAATCAACATCAAAATAATAGTGAAAGTCAACTGGGCGGTTGGATCATGGCTGCGATAATTATCGGCAACCCATTCACTGCCCACGTTATGTGGATGGGTCAAACTTCTTTGATGGCTTTTGCTGCCACAATGGCTGCTTGGTTCTTCAGCCAACGGCAAAAATTTGTCTTGGCAGGAATCTGTTTAGGTATAGCCAGTTTTAAGCCACAACTATGCTTATTGCTCGGTATTTGGTTTTTGCTAGAACGGAACTGGAAAATATTAGCTGTAGCCTTCGCAACGGCTACAATTATGAGCGCTTACCCATTGGTGCTGTACGGCGGGCCCGTTGCGATGCTGGCAGCGTGGCATCAAGCAATTCAAGACAGCTATAGCTCTTTGTCTTTCAATCAACCGGGGACTAGAGATATAATGGGCATGGAAAGTCTTTTCGCTTCTTTCGGCTTGAAGATACCGGCCATCAAGATTATGGCAGTAATTTTACCGATTCTGCTGTGGGTGTTCCGCAATAGAATTAATCGAGAAGATGTCTTTGGTGTGCTGATGGGTATATCCTTGACGTTTCTCGGATATAGTCACTCTTACGATTATGTAACTGTGTTCCCGCTTCTGACATCGCTGTGGCTGTATTCCAGGAATAACCGCAATACTTTACTCAGCAGTATTACTTTAGTTTTTCTGCTCTTTTTCCCGAGACGCGTATTTGAAGCAGCGAATCTACCTTTTTTGATTCACTGGAGAACAATTGTGGTTTTGATCCTGGTAGTTGGTGTTGTTGCATTGAGCATGAAAGCTAAATCTAGTCAAGGATTGCAGCAAGAAATCGCTTGATTTTCGCAGAGTTGCCGGGGGCAGAAATTCTGATAAGACGCGCTTGCCTTATAAACCGGGTTTATACCAAAAAATCCTGGTTGGGCCGCTACAAATCTACGAAGAAACCGGGTTTAGGAACCTCTGCCTCCATGACTTAAGCAAAAAGTAATTTGACGCACTACTTATAGCGGTAAGGTGCGCAATGCGCACCCTGCACAATTAGGTTCTGCGTCCAGGACGGAACTCAAAACTCATCGAGGGGCCAAGGATTGCGAAGAACGAAGAAATCTCAAAACTATTGTGCAACTCCGTGCTTCTTAAACCAATCTTGCAACTGTTTCCAAGCATCCTCAGCTTCTTTTTCCCGGTAAGTGGGGCGATAGTCGGCGTTAAAACCGTGCGGCGTATCTGGATAAAGCACAATTTCGGAACCGCTGCTGCCGGTTTTGAGAACTTCCCGCATTTTCTCGACTGTATCGTTGGGAATTCCCTCGTCTTTGCCGCCGTAAAGCCCCAATACAGGCACTTTCAAATTTGCTGCAATGTCGATCGGGTGTTTGGGAGTTAAAACCGTAGAATTGCCAACTAAACGCCCGTACCAAGCTACTCCTGCTTTGACTTTCGGGTTGTGGGAAGAGTACAGCCAAACCATTCTGCCACCCCAGCAAAATCCTGTAATTCCCAGCTTATTAATATTGCCTTTTGCTGACTTTTGTGCCCACTCTACAGTAGCATCTAAATCGGACATAGCTTGAGCGTCAGGAACTTTCGAGACAACTTTACTAACAATTTCTTGAATCTCGGTGATTTTAGAAACATCACCTTGACGGGCAAACATTTCTGGGGCGATCGCTAAATAACCTAATTTGGCCAAACGGCGACAAATATCTTGAATGTGTGCGTGAACTCCGAAGATTTCTTGAATTACTAAAATTACTGGAAAATTGCTGCCGCTGGCTGGCATTGCTCTGTAGGCTGGAATTGAGCCGTCTGTTACGGGAATTTTTACCTCACCTGCTATTAAACCAGCAGCATCCGTATTGATAACGGCAGCGGCAATAGGATGAACTGCTAAGGCGAATCCGGCGCTTAATGCGGTGACAGTAATAAATTGTCGGCGAGTTAAATCTTTCATGGGGCAGAAGGAAAAAGTAAGAAGGAAGGAAAAAGCAGGCGGGTTTTGTACGGAGATGGTGGGCAGTCTATCTGATATTGCTTGCTAAACCCGCCCCTACAAGATTAATTTTATCAGATTTAGATTGAATTCTGAATTATGAATAATTAGCTAAGTAGATAATGAAAAAAATATAGTATTTTGTAGGGGTCGGTTTAGCTAAGAATCACTTCTATACAACCGACAAGATGAGTGCAAAAGCCGTCCTCCCATGTAATCTTGATTTGTAACCACTACTTATTTGCCATTTTTGATTTTTTTCGGAACAGCCGATCGTGTTCTGGATGGTACAAGCGCGATCGTCCTTCTGCTTCTTTTCCCAACGCCGGACTAATCACATACATTGTCGTTCTGAGCAAATTATTTTCGCGGGTAGCAACTGCCATTTTGTCAAGGGGAACTAGCACAATTTTTTCATCGGGCCAGCCCAACCGATAACAAATCGCTACAGGCAAATCAGAGGGGTAGTGTTCCATCAATTTAGCTTGAGCTTGTTCGACATGGCGGGCGCTCAAATACAGGCATAAACTCGCTTGATGAGCCGCTAAACTCGCCAATTCTTCGCGTTCTGGTACTTCAGTTCGACCGCTAATTCGCGTCAAAATAATTGTCTGCACAACTCCGGGAACTGTCAACTCAATTTTAAGTTTAGCTGCAGCAATTTGGAAAGCGCTAATTCCCGGGATTACCTCAAAACCAATTCCAGCGTCGGTCAAAGCTTGCATTTGTTCGCCGACGGCCCCATAGAGACAGGGATCGCCCGAATGGAGGCGGACGACGCTTTTTCCGTCCTGCACTCGTTCCACCATCAAAGGTACAATCTCTTCGAGGGTCTTATCAGCAGTTTGGATCACTTCAGCATCCGCGCGTACCCCCTGCAAAATTTGCTCTGGGACTAGCGAATCAGCAAATAATATGACATCGGCTGCAGCCAATAATTTTTGGGCCTTAACAGTTAACAAATCCGGGTCTCCCGGGCCTGCACCTACAATGTATACCCCTGGAATTAGGAATTCAATCTCTGTCAAACTCATTGCTACTAAAAAATTTTCTAAATTTACTGGCGCTTCCGGATGCACCTGTTTTGGTTGGAAGTAAGGGATGGTAGATGCACCCTGGTTTTCACCCTAGAGACTAACCTCTCTGGGGTTTTTTATTGATCCTCTGGGGATTTGTGAGTGATCTTTGCCCGATCGCCGTTGGGGGAAATAACATCTGGTAAAGGTCGATCGAGCAAATAAAGCCAAGCCAACCCACCCAATCCTAAAACAATCCCAGTCAAGCTTACCATTTGCGCCGTCCGCAGCGGCCCGAACATCAAACTATCAGTTCGCAACCCTTCAATCCAGACTCGACCTGAACTGTAAGCTGCGATATAAACCAAAAACAAAGCACCAGTTTTTAAGCGAATTTTGCCCTGCAAATCGCGGAAAAACAAAGTCAGAAGCAACCCAAATACTGTCAAATTCCACAGGGATTCGTAGAGGAATGTGGGGTGGAAGTATTCAAAATTAGCGTAGGCGGGCGGGCGGCTGTTTGGGGGAATATACAGTTTCCATGGCAAATCCGTAGGACTGCCAAAAGCTTCGGAGTTAAAGAAATTTCCCCAGCGTCCGATCGCCTGACCGAGAATTGCCGAAGGCGCGATTAAATCTGCCAATTGCCAAAAAGAAACTCGCTGAATTTTCGCAAAAATTAAAGCTGCGATCGTGCCGCCCAAAATCGCCCCGTGAATGGCAATGCCGCCTTTCCAAATCGCAATAATATCCTCTGGCCTCTGGGCGTATTGCTGCCACTCGAAAGCCACGTAATAAATTCGAGCGCAGGGAATAGCGCCCAAAACCAGCCAAATTGCCAAATCGCCCAGCAAGTCCGGGTTGACGCGGCGCTTTTGGGCCAAGTATTGGGACAGACTGACCCCAATCAAGACGGCAGAAGCTATCAACAGCCCGTACCAGCGGATGGCTATGGGGCCGAGTTGAAAGATAATCGGACCTGGGGATGTAAATTGAAACGCTAAGGGCAGCGCCAGAATATTTAGCACCATAAAAGTTGGATTAATTGTAATGGAAAGCTGTCTAATTTGCATACCCAACAAACTACAGAGTTTATTGTAGGTGGCTGTGGTCATTTATACGCAATTTTTGGGGGATTTTGCCAAAAATTAACTGGATTCTTGATTGTGCAGATTTCTGTCTGGAGTTTTCTTTGTGAATCCACAATAAGATCCCCCCAGCGCCCCCCTTAAAAAAGGGGCGAACCGGATTATTCTGTTTCGCCTCCCTTCTTAAAGGGGATACGAGGGGGCTCGAGGTTCCTCCTTCTGCGTTCTGCATAAGTGCCTTCAGGAGGGTTAACGGCACCTTTGGTCGAGAAGTTTTAAGATAGAGGGTAGCTTTAAATTTTCTGATGACCTATGTCTCCTACTTCCGTTTCTCAGGTGTACTCTTCTGGTAATTCCAAGGGTGCGAATCAGTCTCGCAAGACTGCTGCTTTGGCTGTTGAGTCGGGTAAAATTCCTCCCTTGCTGGGGGCGAGTTTAGCTGAATTAACGGAGTGGGTCCAGCAGCAGGGACAACCGGCTTATCGCGGAAAGCAGTTGTACCAGTGGATTTATGAGAAAGGTGCACGATCGATCTCTGACATTTCTGTATTCTCGAAACAGTGGCGCGAGACTGTTGCTAAAATTCCGATCGGGCGATCGACCATTCACTATCGATCGGTCGCACCAGACGCCACCGTAAAGTATCTCTTAAAATTGGCAGACGGTCAAATCATTGAAACAGTAGGCATTCCCACCGATAAACGCCTGACTGTGTGCGTCTCAGCCCAAGTTGGCTGCGCGATGGGCTGCGACTTTTGCGCTACCGGAAAAGGCGGTTTCAAGCGCAATTTAGAAAAACACGAAATCGTCGATCAAGTCTTGACAGTACAGCAAGATTTCGGCCGCAGAGTCAGCCACATCGTATTTATGGGAATGGGCGAACCCCTGCTGAATTTCGATAATGTTGTAGCTGCTGTCAAGTGTTTGAATCAAGACGTAGGAATTGGACAGCGAAATATCACCATTTCCACAGTAGGAATTCGCAATCGCATCAGCCAACTAGCCGAACATCAACTGCAAGTTACCCTCGCCGTCAGCCTCCACGCTTCCAATCAAAGATTGCGCGAAGAGTTAATTCCTAGCGCCCGCCCTTATGTTTTGGGTGACTTAATCGCAGAATGTCGGGAATATGTGCGATCGACTGGGCGGAGATTGAGTTTTGAATACGTGCTTTTAGCTAATGTGAATGACTTGCCAGAACACGCAGCCGAGTTAGCAACTCACTTGCGCGGTTTTCAGTGTCATGTCAATTTGATTCCTTACAATCCGATTCAGGAAGCTGATTATCAGCGACCAACTCCCAATCGAATTAACAGTTTTGTTTCGGTTTTGAAGGAAAAGAAAATTGCAGTTAGCGTGCGGTATTCTCGCGGCTTAGAAGCAGATGCTGCCTGCGGACAATTGCGGGCATCCGAGGTTTAGGATAGGATTTTTTGCCGCGATATTATAACATCGAGTCAACAGTTGACAGTCTAAGCTGCTACGCATCTAAATTGAATAAAGAGACGGGTTCTCCTGCCCATTCCACAAGAATTGTAGAAAAATTGACTGTCAAATTAGATGCACAGCAGCTTATTACCCCGTCATATCAAATCTGTTAGCATCGGAATTATTCCTATCTCTATTCTCTGCATCTGCGTGAATCAGCGTCAATCCCTTGTCATCTGCGGTTAATAAATTATCTTTTTTTAACCGCAGATACAGGTAGATAAACACAGATTAACGCAGATGAATTATATCAATTCCGGTTGCACCATCATTGATATCAGTTTTTCGATTGAGAGTGGTACCGCCAACAGTCCACACTACTGTGCTTAAACTGTTCGGAAATCGTTAACAGCAATTAGCGAAGCGTTGACTCCGATTAAAGAGGCGATCGCAATTCCATTTACTTTAATCAAAGTATTGTTATTACTCTGACTAATTTCCAATTGATTAAAACTCAAACCGCGAGACAATCCTAACATATCTTCGCCTTTAACAAAATCGGAAATAATATCAAGTCCGAGATTACCTGCGATCGCAAACGTGTCATTACCAATCCCGCCAATCAAGCTGTCCTCTCCTAAATCTCCGAACAATAAATCTTCGCCAGTACAACCGAGGATAGTATCGTTGTTTGCACCCCCATAAAGTGTATCATTTCCAGCACCGCCATCTATCAAATCATTATTCTCATTGCCACCGAGTAAATCATTGCCATCATCGCCGCACAGGGTGTCATTTCCTGATTGTCCGAAGATAGAATCATTGCCTTGACTTCCGACTATGACATCGTTATCTTGGCCGCCGATGACGATATCGTTGCCTTTGCCACCATCCATAAAGTTGGCGCCTTCATTGCCATAAATGAAGTCATTGCCATCTTCACCGTTAATCGAATCGTTCCCATTATTTCCGAAGATGATATCCTCGCCTCCACCGCCTAGTACGAGGTCGTTACCTTTGCCGCCAATCAGGAAGTCATTGCCACGCTTCCCGTTGAGGAAATCGTTGCCTTCATTGCCGCTGAAAATGTCGGGGCTGTTGCCACCAATTAGGTTGTCGTTACCTGCTTTGGCGTCGAATATATTGGGACTGTTGCTGCCCAAATAACCGTCATTTTGGGAAGTACCAATTAGGATGCCAGAATTGCCGTTGATAATGTTATCGACTGGATTTGGTCGATCGAGGTTTGGTCGTTCAATGCGATCGCCAATGCAGTTTGGATCGGGAGTGGGCGTGGGCGTGGGAGTTGGTGTGGGAGTGGGCGTGGGACTTGGTGTGGGCGTGGGAGTAGGCGTTGTATCTACGATCGTCAAAATCGCGGTATTTTGATTTCCCAAACTAGCATTATTTGTGGCATTTGTCAAACTGAGATTGACAGTTTCATCCTCTTCTACTAAGGTGTCCTGAGTGATAGGAATAGTGAAAGTTTTGCTAGTTTCGCCCGAGAAAAAGTTTAGCGTACCCGACGTAGCAGTGTAATCACTTCCGGCGGTGGCGCTACCCTCAGCAGTTTCGTAACTCACAGAGGCCGAGACATTGGTTTCACCTGTACGATTAACTCTAATTGTTTGGGTTGTGCCGTTTTCATTAACGCTGTAAGTGGCGCTACTGAAATTAAAAATTCCCGGCGCTACTATGTCATTATCGGCGATCGCCACTGAAGCAGTTTCAGTACCAGCAGTCCCCAAATTGTAAGCAGCCCCACCCACTAAAGTCAGCTTGAGGGCCTCGCTACCTTCCACAAGGCTGTCGTCAATGGGGGTAATAGTAACATCTGCGAAAGATTGACCTGCCGGAATGATAATGCTACCCGTTAAATCCGGCGTGTAATCATTGCTGGAGGCAAAGCCCGTACCGCTAGCAGTTGTATAATTTACTGTCAGCGGCAGGCTGGTACTCCCCGATCGCGCGATGCGGAAAGTACCCGAATTTGTACCAGATTCGGTTGCTGCTGCGTCTGTCGCAGTAATAGTTACCGTCGGTAAGGCAATATTAAACCGGGCTACAGTCGGATCGTGGTCGCTGTCTTGGTCGGCAAATTCTGAGTTGATGTGAACGACATCAAATCCGGCTAAGTTACTGGCTAAGTTATTGCTAGCTAAAATGTGGTCTAGGACCTGCGCGTTGCCTTGAAAATTATAAGTGTAGCGCTCATTTTCCGGCAGAGTTTCGATTAAGTTTTGCAGCACAGGATTGCCGCTACCGCCCGGAATTCCGCGGATAACATTCAGCGGTTCGGAAAATTGGAAATCGTTTAAATCTCCAGCAACAATCACATTTGCATCGGCATCTACTGCCAAAATGCTATCGACAAAATCATTGACAATTTGTGCTTGTTGGAGGCGCTGAGTTTCGCTGCTGAGGACAGGTGGTTGGTTGGGGCCAAAAAGCGGTTGATCGCCGCCTTTTGAGTTGAAGTGATTGGCAATCACAAATACTTGCTGGCCGTTGAAGATAAATTCACCAACTAGAGGCTTGCGGCTGCTATTAAATGCTGCATTAGTCGGCTCAATTCTGCCGGGGCTTGCTGACAGTTCCGGCGCGCCACTGACGCTGTTAACTGTTGTTGGGGTTGTGGAAGTGCCGCCTGGGCGATCGACAAAAGTAACGCGGCTGGGATTGAACAAAAATCCGACTCGAATATTGCCCCCCGGTTCGCCGCCGTCTTGGTTGTTTACAGGGTTAATTTGCCGGAATTCATAAGTCGGGCCGCCCGCTGTTTCAATGGCAGAAATTAAGGTATTGTAAGTTATGTCAGCCGCAACAGTAGTGTCATTAGTCGCCCCGTTGTTGTCTTGAATTTCCTCCAGATTGATAATGTCAGGACTTTGGAGGTTGCTGACAATTCGGCTGGCTAGGGCTGGGAATTTAGCGGTATCGCTTGGGTCTAAATTCTCGACGTTGAAGTTGGCGACTGTCAGTTGATTGGCATTTCCAGTTAGGTTTGTAACTTCCTTAGTTAGTCCGCCAGAAGTGACGCTGGATTGAGGAATTTGAGCGGTATTTAAAACCTCGTAATTGCTGAAACTGTAACCGACGATGCCTGACACTGCACTCAAATTGTCGCCGACGTTGGTAACAGGCGAGAGGCTGCCACCGCTGGGAGGATTGAGCAAGGTGTCGTCAATTTGAATGCGTTCGGGATTAAAATCAGTAGCAGAAACGGCAATCCCACCGCGATTAGTTCTGCCCGTAGCATTTGCACCGTTATCTGGCAAAACGTAGAATTCGCCCAAGTTACTTGTGGGGCCGACAACCACTGGATTGTTGACTTGTACCAGCATTCCTTCTAAGCTTTCATAGAAGTCGATGCCTTCAGTTGTCGGGTCGAAATCGCCGCCAGTTTCTACATTCCCCGCAGCAATGAAATCATTTTGAATGGAAGTTGTAGGTTGAGTGCGGCCGCCGTTGCCGATAATAGTTGGAGTAACTGTGCCGAGAGATGCGATCGCCCCCACAGCAGCCCCAGAAACCGTAGCATTAATTTGGGTAGTGGTAAGATTGGTGGCGTTGTTAGCCGGGCGGAATTCATCAACTCGACCAGTTACCTGTACCGATTGTCCGACTGTCGGATTCGCGATCGCGGAATTTCCCAGGAACACAAAAATCGCTTCCGATGTAGAATCTGGATTCGCCCCCGTGTCGGGAGTCGGGTCTTGCATATAAAAACCGCGACCGCCGCCAGCGCTAATGACCGCTGTCACTACACCCGGAACATTGCTAACAGTTTGAGTGGCTAAAGATGAAGTGTGACTTGCGCCTTGAATGTTGCGGATGCGAACCGGAGAATTACCTAAAGTTACCGTATCGCTACGGAATTTCTGGAAGTTATCCTCCGGCAATTCTTTCGAGATAATGTTGTCGCCGTACCACACATTGTCGCCGTTATCAACTAATAGCTGAATCTGACTGCTATCGGTTAAGGTATTCGGCACTTCTACGATTGATTCAAAACTGCCTCCTGCATTCAAAGCAGTCAAGTTCGCCGATCGCACGATCGGTGCATCAGCAGCATTTCCAGTCCAAGTATACAGCCGGAAGTCTTTCGGGGCCGTACCCGTAGCGTTGTCAGCAGGGCCGGCGACAATTAGGTATTCGTTGCTAGCATTGCGATCGATACTGCGAATTCCGCGGCCGCCCAAATCTAATTGAATTGGAGCACCGATGGTAGCGCTGGTAGCCGTCCCCGTTACCAAGTTGGCAAAGTTAGTAATGGGTGCGATCAAAGCTTTAGTGCGATCTGTTGTCGGAACTTGCGGTGCCCGGAATGCAACATAAGCAGTAGTGTTGTCCGGGGCAAATGTCAAGCCTTCAATATTGAAACCGTCGAGGGTGGCTGCTTCCGGCACTTTGCCCGCGGCCGCGCTATCGGTAAAGTTGAAACCGTTAGTATCTCCCCACGCAATCAAATCACTTCGCAGGTTGTTGTACTGGCCGGTGTAAGCGAGAGTTGTTGCCGCACCGGTTCCGGAGATATCCGTGGCAAACAGGCGGTAACGGTTGGGGCGCAAATTGCCGCCGCTGGCGTTGCTGTGGGAACCTAGCCAGTAAATTCGGTTGCCGACGCGGGTTGAAGCTTCGATGTCAACTTCTCTGGGAACACCGCCGGATAAGTCACTCAAGCCGAGAGAGTTGGTAAAATTAAAGGTTTGGACTGGTAAGCCGGAATTGGCCCGATCGTACAAACGAATAATTTGGTCTTCGTCGTCGGCGACTACCATATAGTTGGAGTCGATCGCGATCGCCGTACTCGCATCGCTTGTCCCCGTGAGAAAGCGACTGATCGCAGGAGTGCCCGAAGCAGCAGAAGCAGCGTAGTTGAGGACGGTAGATGTTGTGCTTGTTCCGTCGCTAACGGTGACAGTCACATCAGCATAGCCAACACCTGCAGGAGTAATTTTCAGATTGCGGTTTGCATCGGTACCGCTGAGGGCTAAATTGGCATTGGGAACCACAGCAGTATTGCTGCTGGTTGCGGTTAATGTCAGACTGTCGGCAGCAGTCTCCGCATCGGCTAAAGTAAAGTTGACACCGAAGTTTTTCGCCGGATCGGTGGGGTCGTTGATGACCCCAGACAAGCTAGGAACTGTTAAAAATGTAGAAGCTGCACTCGGTGCGATCGTTGGAGGAGTGTTAGCAGTCGTTCCAACAGTTGTAGTGACAGTCGCAGTAGAGGAATTATTGGTTTCGTTGCTTTCGGCGATCGTATTTCCCGGATCCGCAACGGAGGCCCCAGCAGCGCTGGTGACAGTACCCGTAGCAGTCGGGGTAACATTAACAGTCAGAATTTCACTGCCGCCTGGATTGATCGCACCTCCTGAAAAAGTAACCACTCCACCCGCTTGACTGACGGTATAACCCGCAGCGCTAGCCGAATTGTATGTCACCCCCTGCGGCAGAGTGAAGTTGGCGCTAACTCCTGTACCCGCAACAGTACCACTGTTAGCTAATGTCAGCGTGTAGTTGAAGGGAGTGTTAACCGTCGCTGTAGCAGGGGCGCTGCTGGTGATGGTTAAGTCGGGTAAAGGAGTTGTGGTGGCGATCGTCACTCCCGCAGCAATATCTGTTAGTGCAGTAGGATTAGTCACAGTCGTAGCTGTGCGCGGACTCGTCCAAGTACCAGTACCGACATTGTAAGTTCCAGTTAACTTAGTAAACGCCCCGCCAGCAGGATCGGGAAAAAGAGTTGTATTAGTTCCATCCCCAAAAGTTCCCTGTGCATTATTGTAGATATCATTTGTTGGCAATACATAACCGCCAGTAGCAGGATTTGCAGTCCCTACACCGGCCCCAAAAAATACAGCATCAATCGGAACAGTTGTGCTCGTAATGCTGGCCACCGGAACGTCAAAAATCCCAATACCGTCAGCATTAGTGCCTCCATTTCCTAGGACCCCGGTAGTGTTCAGAGATCCAAAACCATCACCCGCAGTTGTGCCTGTATTGATAGTTTTCAGCCAATTTGCGGCAGAAATATCTGTAGTGGCGGCACCGTTAATTAATTTGCCAGAACCCCCTATATAAGCAACTTGTCCCTGAGTAAGAGTACCTGAATTAATGCTGAAACCGTAAGTTAAAGCAGCCCCGCTAACCCATCCGTTGGGATTTGCAGTGCCATTATTCGCCCACACCACCGTGTATGGAGTCGCTGCAAAGTCGATCGCCTCTGTAGCAATTACCTGTAAATACTCGTAAGGGCTATCTGTACCGGCTGGATTTGCCATGTAGCCCGAAATCACTAATTTTGCTGCCATAAGACTTTTTTCCCTAGTTGGCGATCGTTATTACTCCCAAAAACCGATACTACTAGCCTAAAGTTAAGGAATAGTAACTGTTTATTTAAGTAACAGTTAATAAGTAGCCATTAAAAATAATTTTCGCGATTCTTTGCCCAATTATAGCTACTCCAGCCAATCCCAACAATACAATTGTCAGCCGATCGCCCCACCGCACTTCTAACCAAGTATCCACTCTTCTGATCTATCGCTACTAAAATCTGCCCCTAGCTTACTGCGGGCGCCCTACAATTTTCTAGCATTTTCCGCGGTCATAAAGGCGATCGGTGCGATCGTAATCTTGTGTTGTTGCACCATAATTAGAGTATTTAGCCTCAAATAGTTCGGAAATCGTCAACACCAATTAAGCTAGCGGTGACTGCTCTCAACCAAGTAATTACTTCTCCAATTCCCTTGAAATTAATCCGCGCATTGTGATTATAGCAATCCTAAATTCTTTGTGATTTTTTAACTCCCTTCCCGCGGATCCGGGGAGGGTTGGGGTGAGGTAAAAAAAATTACGATTCATTTAGAATTGCTATATTCAAAATTATTGATAACTGCTTAAAACTCCGACATCCAAACAATACCATTTTTTGATTCACTTTGTTGACTAGGCTCACGCTGATTCTTTGCCTAAGCGTGAACCAGCAGTGATGGATGGGTCAAATGGCAGTTCGTTGCTGTAGGTATCCTAGCCAATCGAGTATTGTAAATAGGGGTTGTCGCGAATTTATTCTACTGTTTCAAGCGTCGCTAATTCCAAGTTTTTCCTTAATAATTAACGCCGCCAACGCCAGCCGAAACGATATGGCAGGTGCACCCCGCTCCGCGAAGTTTTGAGCATATTCTGCTTCAAATTCTGACCACAGGATGAGCCTAGCCCCGAGCGCCCAGCGGTTATATTCTGCCAGCTTTTTTCCTCAGGAGAATTCAAAGTCGAAGGGTGGGCTGGGAGCTTGCTCAACTTTTCGGTACATGGTGGCCGGTGATGCAAGAGTCTTGACCCATTTTATCGCGGTTTTTTATTGCACTTATCCACCTTTTTTGGGTCAGAAAACCCAACGCCGCGTCTTTTTTTTCACCTTATTCAGCAAGCCCTATGTAAAGTGGCACAGTCCACGCTCCAACAACCAGAACATACAACGAAACAAAGCATCCTGAACCAGCGACACAGCTCGATTTTGGCTGATAAGTGATGCCTGTGGCTATTTGCAGCATCCAATACAATTCATAGGGGTGTGCGTGGTAATTAAATTAGACTAAGATAAGTTATTCAAGCAACATATCCGCTGCCGTCTCAAGTTTACGATCGGAACGCAATTCAAGGATTTGAGGACTCTGTTTTGGACAACTCTATGTAGGAGCCAAACAAATAAGCAAAATGTTGAAAAATTTCATTGGGATGCATCTAACTAATATCTTTCGGTTGGTAGCAAGATGGCTTAAGCGCACAAGCAACATTATGGCAATCGCTACAGTTGTCGCTGTTGCCATCTTAGCCGGACACACAGCATCGGCTCAATTCGTTGCTTCCGAACCGTCTGAAGCGCTGGCTTCGCTTAAAACCGTAGCAGTTTCTGAGCCATCAAACTTAGGAGAATTCGTCAAAGACAAAAAGGCTGCAATTGTCTTAGGAAAAGCTTTGTTCTGGGATTTGCAGGTGGGCAGCAACGGAAGCCAGTCTTGCTGCAGTTGCCACTTTCACGCTGGAGTTGATAGTCGTGAGAAGAACCAGCTCAGCCCAGGGCTGTTGCGGGTAAATGCCAGCGGTGAGGCAAATCCAGACATTACGTTTAATGCAGGTAAGGGTCCCAACTCTGTGCTGCAGCCAGGGGACTATCCGTTCCACAAGCTGGCAGACCCGAACAATCGCTCCTCGCAAGTTCTAGCTGACACCAACGATGTTGCAGGATCTCAAGGGGTAACTCTGGCAAAATTCATCGATATTGTCCCTGGTAGTGCGATCGAGCAGGTACAGGTTCAGCCAGATCCGGTCTTTAACGTCCAGGGCACCAACGTGCGTCAGGTAACAGACCGCAACACACCCAGCACAATTAACGCTGTGTATAACTTCCGCAACTTTTGGGACGGACGCGCCCAAAACGAATTTAATGGTGTGAATCCGTTTGGGTCAAGAGACCCCAATGCCTTTGTCCTGAAATCACCCACAAAACAATCCCCTCTGCAGCAGGTGAAAATTAGCCTGAAGAATTCCTCGCTGGCGTCGCAGGCAGTGGGCCCACCGCTAAGTTCTGTGGAACAATCGGCAACGGGTCGGGTACTTCCTGATATCGGGCAGAAGTTAGGTAGCATTAAAGCCAACAAGCTGCCTAGAGAGACGGGTAAAAAGCTCAAACAGCTACGGCCGCTTGGGCAACAGCTTGTCCATCCCGAAGACAGCGTTCTGGGCACCTTGAGCCGTTGGCCCCAGCCCGGACTCAAAGACAAAAGTTACGAAAACATGATTGAGGATGCGTTCCACCGGGAGTGGTGGGACTCGAAGCAAATCATCAAGGTTGATGCTAACGGAACTCGGTCTTTCAAGCAGCCGCAGGGAGCGTTGGCAACCGATGAGTTTACACTGATGGACTACAACTTCTCATTGTTTTTGGGATTAGCGATTCAACTGTACGAGTCCACCTTGAAATCTGACGATGCACCCTTCGATCGATTTATGGAGGGAAACAGCAACGCGCTGACTGTACAGCAAAAGCAAGGCAAGGAGCTGTTTGAAGGTAAAGCGGGGTGTATCAACTGTCACAGTGGGGCTGAATTTACCGGCGCCTCCGTCAACCATGTGCAGGATGAACGGATCGACCACCTGACGGTGGGAAATGGTGGAGAAGCTGTCTATGACAATGGCTTCAACAATATTGGCGTTCGACCCACTTGGGAAGACTTGGGCCTGGGTGCCAAAGATCCTTTCGGCCATCCCCTTTCAGAATCGTTGCTAGCTCAGCAAGGACGCTTTCAGTCATTACTAAATGCAACTCCAAATGACACCGTGGGTGCAGATGAACACATTGCAGCAGACGGTGCATTCAAAACGCCTGGACTGCGGAATGTTGAGTTGACTGGTCCCTACTTCCACAACGGTGGGCAACTCACCTTGCGACAGGTGGTTGATTTCTACAATCGAGGCGGGGATTTTGCTGAGAACAACATTGACAATCTCGATGCTGACATCCACAGCCTAGGACTCAGCGAGGAAGAGAAAACGTCTTTGGTCGCATTCCTTGTATCTCTGACCGACGAGCGCGTTCGCTATGAGCGTGCCCCGTTCGATCATCCACAAGTGTTTGTGACGAATGGGCATCCCGGAGATCAGAACGCCGTGACCAATGATGGCACAGGGCAAGCTACCACAACAGTGCTAGAGTTGCCTGCGGTTGGTCGCAACGGGACTACTGCTCCTCAACCAAACTTCTTGGGCATTTCCCCGAATCCAGCAACGACAACGATTACTCCGGCATCCTCAACGAATCCACTTGAGGGAAGCATGACTGAGCAAGACTGTCCACCAGGCTCAAAACTTAAGTCTGTGAAGGGAGGATATATGTGTGTCACTAAGTAATGATTTCCTGCGGCATTGAACACCGCTTTCAAGGGGGTTAGCAGGCGATTTTCGCGGTTGAAGCCTGAGAAAACCCATGCAGCGCGATCGTAAAATCTATGGCAATCCCCTTTGAGTCCTCAACTTAACCGTTAAAGTCCCCAACTTCTTAAAGAGGTTGGGGATTTTGTATTCATCGCTTGAGTGTGTAGCCCCAACGAGCCAGGAGGCACACACAGATACTCAAACACCTGCTTCCGCATATCCAGCTTGTCGTTGTCGCCCTAGGGAGAGTTGGCGATAGTCCACCGAATAATCGGAAGGGATGAAGCGTTTAACGCCCTGCTGTTTGGCAGCATCAATCAAGTTTTTCTGCCCTAGCACGGTCACTTGATTGTTGCCCACAGCCGGTACAAAAACATCTACTTATGCACAGACCCGCCGAAGGGTTTCACCCTTCATTAAGTCGCCTTCAACGATCCCTGCGCTCTTTGCTTTCATTTCATCTATTTCTGGCGCTTTTCTTAATGGCTGTCGTTGCTCGATCGCACCATTGCTTTAACTTCAACAGTTCCTTTGTCGAGCACAGCAGCGACAATCTTATAACCCAGCATTCGGGTAGAACCGACAACCAGAACGGTCAATTTTGTAGTCCAGATTTTCTTTGTAAAGTTTCTTGTAAAGTTTATAGATTTATAACAAAATCTCATGGTTGGATCGCCAGCTTTCCTGCTAAGAGGAATTCAAAGTCGAAGGGTGGACCCGGAGCTGGCTCAAATTTTCGGTAAATGGTTGCCAATGCTTGTATTGCAAGGGTTTTGAGCGATGATACCACGGTTTTTTTTGGCACTCCTCCACCTTTTTTCGGTCAGAAAACCCAACGCCGCGTCTTTTTTTTTACCTTATTCAGCAAGCCCTATGTAAAGTGGCATAGTCCACGCTCCAACAACCAGAACATACAACGAAACAAAGCATCCTGAACCAGCGACACGGCTAGAGTTTGGCTGATAAGTGGTGCCTGTGGCTATTTGCAGCATCCAAAACAATTCACAGGGGTGTGCGTGGGAATTTAATTAGAGTAAGATAAGTTATTCAACCAACATCTCCGCTGCCGTCTCAAGTTTACGATCGGAACGCAATTCAAGCATTCGAGGGCTCTGTTTTGGACAACTCTATGTAGGAGTTAAACAAATAAGCAAAATGTTGAAAAATTTCATTGGGATGCATTTAACTAATCTCTTTCGGTTGGTAGCAAGGCAGCTTAAGCGAACAAGCCACATTATGGCGATCGCTACAATTGTCACTGTTGCGATCTTAGCCGGACACACAGCATCGGCTCAAGTTCCTCCCAGACCGCCTATAGTACCGCTGGTTTCGCTTAAAACCGTACCAATCCCTGAGCCATCAAACTTAGGAGAATACGTCAAAGACAGACCGGCTGCAATTGCCTTAGGAAAAGCTTTGTTCTGGGATATGCAGGTGGGCAGCGACGGAATCATGTCTTGCGCCAGTTGCCACCATCACGCTGGAGTTGATCCTCGTGAGAAGAACCAGGTCAGCCCAGGGCTGTTGCGGGTAAATGCCAGCGGTGGGGCAGATCCAGACATTACGTTTAGGCCAGGTAAGGGTCCCAACTCTGTGCTGCAGCCAGGGGACTTTCCGTTCCACAAGCTGGCAGACCCGAACAATCGCTCCTCGCAAGTTCTAGCTGACACCAACGATGTGGCAGGATCTCACGGGGTAACTCTGACAAAATTCATCGATATTGTCCCTGGTAATGCGGTCGATCAGGTACAGGTTCAGCCAGATCCGGTCTTTAACGTCCAGGGCACCAACACGCGTCAGATAACAGAGCGCAACACGCCCAGCACAATTAACGCTGTGTATAACTTCCGCAACTTTTGGGACGGACGCGCCCAAAACGAATTTAATGGTGTGAATCCGTTTGGGGCAAGAGACCCTGATGCGTTTGTCCTGAAATCACCCAGAAAGCAATCCCCTCCGGAGGAGGAGAAAATTAAGCTGAAGAATTCATCGCTGGCGTCGCAGGCAGTGGGCCCACCGCTAAGCTCTGTGGAAGAATCGGGAACGGGTCGGGTACATCCTGATATCGGGCAGAAGTTCGATCGGATTAAAATCAAAAAGGTGCCTAGAGAGACGGGTAAAAAGCTCAAACAGCTACGGCCGCTTGGCAAACAGCTTGTGCATCCCCAAGACAGCGTTCTGGGCAGCTTGAGCCGTTGGCCCCAGCCCGGACTCAAAGACAAAAGTTACGAAGACATGATTCAGGATGCGTTTCACCCGGTGTGGTGGGACTCGCAGTACATCATCAAGGTTAGTCCTACAGGAGGAACTCAGTATATCAGGAAGCCGCAGGGACCGTCGGCAACCGATGAGTTTTCAGTGATGGACTACAACTTCTCATTGTTTTTCGGATTAGCGATTCAAATGTACGAGTCCACCTTGATTTCTAACGATGCACCCTTCGATCGATTTATGGAGGGAAACAGCAACGCGCTGACTGTACAGCAACAGCAAGGCAAGGATCTGTTTGAACTGGCGTGTGCCGCGTGTCACGGTGGGGGTGAATTTACCAACGCCTCCGTCAACAATGTGGAGAATCAACGGCTCAAACGGATGAGGGTGGGAAATACTGCACAAGCTGTCTATGACAATGCCTTCTACAATATTGGCGTTCGACCCACTTGGGAAGACTTGGGCGTGGGCGCCAATGATCCTTTCGGCAATCCCCTTTCAGAATCGCGGCTAGCTGCGCTAGGACGCTTTCAGTTATTACTAAATGCACCTCCAAATATACCCGTCACTGCAAATGAACGCATTGCAGCAGACGGTGCATTCAAAACGCCTGGACTGCGGAATATTGAGTTGACTGCTCCGTACTTCCACAATGGTGGGACACTCACCTTGGAACAGGTCGTTGATTTCTACAATCGAGGCGGGGATTTTCGTGAGAACAACATTGACAATGTCGATATTGGCATCCAAAACCTAAACCTCACCCAGCCACAGAAAACGTCTTTGGTCGAATTCATGAAATCTCTGACCGATGATCGCGTTCGCTATGAGCGTGCCCCCTTCGATCATCCACAACTGTTTGTGACGAATGGGCATCCGGGAGATCAGAACGCCGTGACCAATGATGGCACAGGGCAAGCTACCACAACATTGATAGAGGTGCCTGCGGTTGGTGCCAACGGGATTACTGTTCCTCGACCAAACTTCTTGGGCGTTTCCTCGCAGCTATCGCCGACAACGACTACTCCGCCCTCTACTCCGCCATCACCAGCGAATCCACTCGAGGGAAGCATGACTCAGCAAGACTGTCCACCAGGGTCAACACTTAAGTCTGTGAGCGGAGGATATATGTGTGTCACTCAGTAATGAATTCCTGCGGTATTGAACACCGCTTTAAAGGGGATTAGCAGGCGATTTTCGCGGTTGAAGTCTGAGAAAACCCCTGCGAGCGATCGTAAAATCCATGGCAATCTCCTTTGAGTCCTCAACTTAACCGTTAAAATCCCCAACTTCTTAAAGAGGCTGGGGATTTTGTATTCATCGCTTGAGTGTGGAGCCCCAACGAGCGATAGCAGGAGCCACAAAGAGCTTGCTCAACTTTTCAATACATGGTTGCCAAGGGTGATGCAAGGGTTTTGAGGCATTATATGGGTATTTTTTTTGCACTCCCCCACCTTTTTTCGGTCAGACAACCCAACGCCGTGTCTCCTTTTTCACTTTATTCAGCAAGCCGTATATAAAATCCTGACCTTTAAGAAAATTCGAGATAATACAGCAGATTATCGCCGATTTCCAAGACAAAAGTATGCTCGCCCAAACCTCGGACAAATTTCGACAATTTTTACCTAAAAATTGAGCTAAAACAATAAACTTTACAAGCGTTTAACAAGTATCCACCGCAAATCTAACGGCGGTCTTTCTTGCACGGGAAATAAATCCCGCCCGCTGGCCCAACTGACAAACCAAGGTGTCGGCGGCCACGCAGAGTCAGGCAAATGTTTTTGTTCGTATTCAATCACCGATTCATCAGAAATAATTTCTAACGGCAAACCCTCTATTGCTGCTTGCAATTCTTGTCTGGTAATCAGATAAGACCAACACAATTCAGACATTTGTTTTGCCATCTCGTCGGGTTCGTACCCATCTACAGCTAAGAAAGTGCTGAATAAGATAAACCCGCCGCTTAAAACGGCATCGGACATTTTGCCGAGGAAAAGACGAACTTGTTCGGGGTAGCGGAAATGAGAGAGAACTTCGGTAGCAATGGCTAATTTGTACCGATAAGTTTTCATCCTCAATAATGGGTCTAAAACGTCGCCTTGGGTGACATTTATCGGCAAGTTTTCGGCGGTGGCTGCGGATGATAGTTTCTCGGCAAATATGGGTGTTAGTTCGATCGCATCTACGGGATGACCTAACCTTGCTAAGGGCAAACTATTGCGCCCTGGGCCCGCACCAACATCTAAAATAGGTACTTTTGGGGGTTCGCCTAATTCGGCGGCAATGGCGATGACTTTGGCATCGGGATGGCTGCCGAATAAAGGTTCGGGGCGAATATCCGGCCAGCTATGATATTTCTGGGCCATTGATTCGACTTGAATCTTGGTATCCAGAGTAATGCCGCCGACTAAACCGGTTTGGGAATTGGCGGGAAAGTATGAGACTATTAGATTAGCGTGGGGGGAATTTTTAAATCCTTCTGCTAAGGCGTTGGCAATTAATGTTCGCAAGTTTTCGATTTGGGCAGCGTCGAGGTTTTGCCCGAGAAGTTTTAAGAAGTCTGAGAGGAATTTAAGATATTCGTCTAGCATTGATGGCAAGCAAGGCAGATACAATTCTCCTTTGATGCCGATGCTCTTTTTGAGCCTTTCTTTGAGAATTAATTTCAGGCGATTGGAGTCGGTCAGCGGCGGGCCTATTTCGGGTGAGTCGCTGACGGGCAATTTGGGAACAGATGCGGCACTCGTGAGTTTTTTAGTCACAATATTTTAGATTAGATTCGGCAATAATGGCGATCGCACCCAGCATAATCTTGTGCTCTTGTACCTGAATTCGAGCGTGCAGCGTTTCTGCGGTATCCTCAGGCAATACTGGCACCGCAGCCTGCATTAAAATCGGCCCGCTGTCTACTTCTAAACGGGCGATATGCACCGTACATCCGGTAATTTTCACCTTGGCGGCCAGTGCTTGCTCGACGGCGCGAATTCCTGGGAAACTCGGCAGTAAGCTGGGGTGAATGTTAATAACGCGATCGGGAAAAGCATCAAGCAAAACTTTGGTAACAATTCGCATCCAACCCGCCATCACTACCCATTCTACATCATATTCTTGAAAAGTTTTGACAATTTTTGTATCTAATTCTTCGCGGCTTTTGCAGTCGCGGTGATTGAGAAGAATCGATGGAATGCCGTATTTTTCGGCTCTGGCTGCGGCTTTGGCTTCGGGGTTGTTGTAAATTAATACAGGGATTTGAGCGTTGAGTTGTTGGTTTTGGATTGCTCGGGCAATCACCTCGAAGTTGCTGCCGCTTCCTGATGCTAAAATCCCTAATTTTAACGGAGGATGATCTTGCGCGATCCTCTTCGAGGGCTTCGCTAACAAACTTTTGCCAATCTCAGGAGAAATCAGGCTGGCATTGGAATTAACAGATACTGGATTAGCGGTCATAAAGATAAAAACTATTCACTCGTATTCTACAATAGAGGTAAAGGGTAAGGTGTGCTTCGGCGCACTCTACAGGTCGATATTGCGTAACTCCTAAGTATATTTTTTTTCTGACTTACTGATTTACTCCAATTCTACAATTTTATCAAAAAACTCTTCCCTGAGAATCGCATAAATTTTGAGATCCCAATATCTGCCTTTCACAAATAGATGCTGTCGCAATATCCCTTCCAATTGCATCCCCACTTTTTCCATCACCCGAGCCGAAGCAATATTGTTAACCTCACATCGAGCCATAATTCGATTCAGCAACATCTCCCGAAAGCCAAATTCAATAACTGCATTGACCGCCTCGCTCATGTATCCTTCTCCCCAATATCTCCGAGAAAGTGCGTAGCCAATTTCCGCGCGGCTGTGCGTCATGCTCCATTCCACAAATCCGCAAGTGCCGATAAATTTTTTCTCGGCTTTGTGGACAATTCCCCAATCTACAAGCTCTCGTCTTTTGTACATTTTTGTAAGTGACTGGAGAAAGTATTTAGTGTCTTCTATCGAGGTGTGAGTTGACCACATTGTGTATTCTGATACTTCGGGGTTTGAGGCATACTCAAACATATCGCTGGCATCGTTTAAAGTAATTTTTCTGAGCAGGAGCCTTTCAGTTTCTATAGTGGGTAAATGGGCTAATATATCGAGAAGATTCATTTTGACATTGACCTATATTGTGATACCATTTAAAACTAAAAGCTAAAATTTACAAGCCAATGGTTCGGATAAAATTTGGGCGTTTTAACTGGTTGGATAACGATTCGATCGCAGCTTGGACTTTTCTGGCCCCAGCTTTGCTGTTTCTGGGTACTTTTTTGATTTGGCCGATCGCCTATTTATTTTACCTCAGCTTTACCAGCGGCAGCTTTACCCAGTCGGGAGTGCGTTGGATTGGCTTGAACAACTACTGGCGTCTAGTCACAAACCCGGATTTCTGGCAAATAATCCAAAACACGATCTATTTTACTACTGCTACAGTCATTCCCAGTTTAGTGATTCCTTTGGGCTTAGCAGTTTTGCTAAATCGCTCGTTTGCTTGGCGAGGAGCTCTCCGCACCGCTTATTTTATTCCTTCGATTACATCTTTAGTTGCAGTTGGCTTGGGTTGGCGATGGTTGTTTCAAACCGAAGGCCCAGTGAATAATGCGCTAATGGATCTCGGTTTAAATCCAATTCCTTGGCTGAGTAGCACAGTTTGGGCAATGCCTGTGATAATTTTGCTCAGTGTTTGGAAACAATTAGGCTTTAATATGGTAGTATTTTTAGCAGGATTGCAAGCAATTCCGGTAAATCGTTACGAAGCGGCCCAATTGGATGGAGCTAATGCTTGGCAGCAATTTTTGTACATCACTTTACCCGGTTTGCGGCCGACTTTAGTATTTGCTACTGTCACTACTGCTATTTTTACCCTGCGGAGTTTTGAGCAAGTTTACGTCATCACCGGCGGCGGCCCTTTGAACTCTACTAATTTGCTAGTTTATTATATTTACGAGCAAGCTTTTTCGCAATTTGATTTTGGCTATGCAGCCGCAGCGGCAACTTTCCTGATGGCTTTAGCTTTGATATTAGTCTATTTACAACTAAAAGTTTGGGGCGAAGATGCTTGATCTCACGTCCGGTAGCATCCTTCGTGTATGGGCGGGGCGGGTTTACGAGATTGTTTGTTGTAGGCATAGATGGTTGGTAAAACCCGCCCCTACGCGCAAATTATACAATTAACTATGCTCAATGCCCAATTACCAATTCCCAATTTTATATTCCATGTGCTCTGCTGTTTGCTCAGCTTGTGCTGTTCCCAAAAGCTTGCCGACAACGTGCAAAGACATATCAATTCCCGCAGCAATTCCCCCAGAGGTGATGATTTTACCGTTATCTACAAATCGCTGATTTTCGATAATAGTTGTGTAGGGAGCTAATTCTCTCAATAAATCCAATACTTGATGGTGTGTAGTTGCTGCCAAACCTTCCAACAAGTCAGCTTTTGCCAAAAGCAGCGAACCCGTACAGACAGAAAGCACTAATTCTGCTGTTCGCGCACAATCTTTTATCCAATTAATAACTGCTGAATTATCGATTAACTTTCTCGTACCTTGTCCTCCCGGTACAATTAAAATATCCGGTGGCGGACAATCGGAAATGGTGCAGTCGGGATTTACGCTCAAACCGTTGCGGGCGTTGACAGCACCGGGATGTTCGGCTACGGTAGAGACTGCAAAAGGTCGCTCGCCCTTACTTAATTCTGATGTCACCGAAAACACTTCAAAAGAACCTGCAAAGTCCAGTACCTCGACATCATCGAACATTAAAATAGCTACGTTCCTAGTTGCCATAAGACATACTTCTGATAGAGACCAAAAATCTCGGCGATTTGTTATCGTAGAGTTGGTATAATTTAAATTATTAAAGCTATGCCGAAAAATATTCGCCATCGCGCCCTAAAAATTTGTCTTTTGTGTCTGGCTTGCGCGTTAGCAATTGCAGTTGCGCCAAGTTTTACGCCCGCTCAATCCACAACTCAATTAGAGTTTCGCATTACTCAATTAGAACGTCAAATTTCTGAACTCAGAGGACAAATCTACAGTTTGCAGAATCAAGGTTCTAGAGTTAACCTGCCTCAGTCTCCGAACCGTCCGACTTCTGGCCGCACAAACCCTAGAATGCTGTCGGGAGACCCGATGTTTGACAATTTAGCAACTTTGGCAATTGAAACTAAGCAAGATGTTATCAAAATTAAAGAGCGGTTGTCAAAGCTAGAATCGTCTAGAAATCGCTAGAGAAGTCATTAGTCATTGGTCATTAGTCATTGGTCATTGGTCATTGGTGATTGGTGATTGGTGATTGGTCATTAGTAATTAGTCGTTGGTCATTAGTCATTGGTTATTAGTCATTAGTCATTGGTCATTAGTCATTAGTCATTGGTCATTAGTTATTAGCCATCAGTCATTAGTCATTAGTCAGAAGGAAGAGGTTCAAGGGAAGAGGGAAGAAGTCAGTAGTCATTAGTTAGAAGGATGAAGTCATATTCTCGCCAACTCAAAACTCAAAACTCTCCCCCTCTCCTTCTCTCCCACTCTCCGACGTTGAGGTCGAGAACAGCAGGGTCTGCTAAAAGTTAACTTGCAGAACTATTCAATGATATGGAAATAATAGGCTGCAACCACAAAATTGATAGCTAACAGCAACAGAAACCAGCCTGCGCGAAAGGTGTAAGGGAATTTGCCCGTTTTCATCACGGAGTCGGATTTTAATTGGTTCTTCGCTATCTCTGGCATAGGTAAAGCTCCTAATTCATAATGTCTCTGTATTTACAAATAGCAGAGAGCGTCGCACTTATGCACAATCCTCTAGAGTTATTTTTTGTAACAAGGAGTTGATACCGAGTTGAATTCAGATTAATTTCAATCCCTCTCTCCGGCGTGGTAGGAACTGCGGACGAGAGGCCCCGATCGCACGTGCTCAAACCCCATCTCCTGGGCGATAGACCCCAAACGGTCAAATTCGGTCGGCGTCCAGTATTTACGCACTGGGAGGTGATCTAGAGAGGGTCTCATGTATTGACCGAGGGTGAGTCGATCGCACTTGGCATCACGCAAATCGGTCATCGCTTCGAGTATCTCGGCTACGGTTTCCCCGTGTCCCAACATCAAACCGGATTTTGTGGGAATAGTTGGGTCATATTGCTTGACAATACGGAGAACGTCGATCGAGCGATCGTACTTTGCCCCCCTCCGCACCGGCCCTTGCAATCGGCGCACCGTCTCAATATTGTGGTTGTAACAAGCCGGTTTAGCCTCCACCACCGTGCGAATCCGAGCTCGCTGCAACTCATCGAGGCCGGAATTCTCCCCCTCTGAACTCCTCCCGATTCCCCCCCAAAAATCCGGCGTCAGTACCTCAACTTCAGTATCCGGGTTAAGAAGGCGGATTTGGGCGATGGTCTTTGCAAACCAACCCGCACCCCCATCCGGCAAATCATCCCTCGCCACCGAAGTCAGCACCGCATAGCGCAAACCCAACAACTGCACCGCCTCTGCCACCTTTTTCGGTTCCTCCGGGTCTAGGGGCATCGGAGAATGACCTTTATCTACTTGACAAAAAGCACAAGCGCGGGTGCAAGTCGGCCCCATCAACAAAAAAGTCGCCGTTTTTTGCGCGTAGCACTCGCCGCGGTTGGGACATCTGCCCTCCTCGCAAATAGTGTGAATTTGCCGCTGTTTGATAATTTTTTGCACTTGGGAAAGTTCGCTAGCTTTGCCAACAGGCTTGCGCAACCACTCCGGCATCGCCTCGATTTCACCCCGCATTTGGGCAGCAACTGCTTTGACAGTAGGAGTTTTAGGAGTTTGGGGCGACATAAAATTAAATGGCGATTGAGTTAATTCCTTCGATCGTATCCGAAATCAAAGTCCGTGAACTTGTAGGAGTATAACCCCAAATCAGAATGGCGCCTCCAGTTGGGCAAAACTAAAATCGCCCAGAATTCTGGGTAGAATTCTCTTAGGGATATACTGAAGGTTGCGAATCATCACTCATTACTGAAGGAGTCAGTCGTGGCTGGTCAAAAAATCTTAGTAATCGATGACAGTAAAGTCATCCGGGTCCGAGTCCGAGAGATGTTGCCTCAGGGTAACTTTGAAGTTCTAGAAGCAAAAGACGGCGAAGAGGGACTCAAACTGATCCGTCAAGCCCGTCCGAATCTAATTATGTTAGATTTCCTACTGCCCAAAGTCAGCGGTTGGGAAGTGTATCAAAAAGTGCAAGCCCATCCGGAGCTTTCTAAGATACCTTTGGTGATCATGTCGGGCCGCGAAGAAGAGGTGATGGAGAAAATTCCGAAACCCTTCGAGAAGCATTTTTTTGCATTCATCGCCAAACCCTTTGAGAAAAAGCAGCTAACCGAGGCGATCAAATCGGCGATGGTACTGGCGAAAAAGAAACCAGTGCCGGAAGCCCCAGCCGCCGCCCCTGCAGCCAGTTCCGGAGCTGGCGCCGCCGACATTCAGGCGATGACTCAGAAAATGGCGAAAATGCAAGCGGAAATTGATACACTCAAAAAACAAATGACTCAGGTGATTACGATCATCAAGCAGAAATTGAAATAATTCTGCTGTTTGTTGAAGGCACTGATGTAGAAAGCACTTATGTAGAAGAAAACTTCCACACCGTGAAACTTTCTATTGAGTCTCAATGGGTCCCCTTGTAGCCGCATTTTTCTGCCAAATTGTTTGAGCGAGTGCGATCGCCAACAGCCTGCAACTGGTTTCTCAAAATCCCCGAGAGAAAATTAATTAAAAGTTAAAAATCATACAAGGGAGGAAATTAATTATTAATTTATATTAGGATTTTTAATTCCCGCTCGTTCCACTCTCAATAATCAAATCCTCAGTCTCATTTTTTTGGTTAATGACTAACGACTATTCCGATTTTTTGCCTCAACTGTATGCCTCAACTGAGCAATTATTGAAAAGATTAGACTGCTTCGATCAAGCGCAGGTATTAGCGATCGGAGATTTGACCTTGGACGAGTTTCTTACCGGACAAGTAGAGCGAATTTCCCGCGAAGCACCTGTGTTGATTTTGCGCTACGAAAATACTCGGCAACTACCCGGAGGTGGCGCAAATGCTGTCTACAATTTAGCCAAACTGGGAGGCAAAGTAAAAGTTGCTGGTTTGGTGGGAAAAGACGACCAGGGAAAGGCTTTGTGCGGTATTTTTGAGGCGGCGGGAATTGATACGGCTGGGATTTTAATCGATTCGCAGCGTCCAACTGTTACCAAAACTCGAATTTCCGGGCACGCGCGACAGTCGGTGACTCAGCAAATTGTCCGAGTCGATCGCAAATCGGACGAGTTGCCGGATTTAGATTTGCAATTACAATTGTCAGACTACATCCGGCAGCAAATACCGACAGTAGATGCCGTGGTTTGTTCCGACTACGGCGACGGAGTTTTGACGAATTTGGCGATCGAATCGGCAGTGGTTCCCGGCAAAACAATTGTAGACGCTCAAATAAATTTGCAGCGATATTCCGGAGCGCTGCTGTTTACTCCAAACTTGCCAGAAGCCGAGCAAGCAGTCGGATATGCTATCAAAAACCCTCAAACTTTAATGCAAGCAGGACGCGATTTGTTGAACTTAACTCAAGCTCAAAAAATCCTGATTACTCGCGGTGAAGAAGGGATGAGTTTGTTTGAAAGGGTGAACGGCGAAGAAATCAAAAATTCACCTTCTCCAACATCCACTTGTGAAAACGGGGAATTTGCTATTCAAAGTTGGGACATTCCCCCTTTTAACAAGACTGATGTATTCGACGTAACCGGTGCTGGAGATACAGTCGTAGCAGCAATGACTTTGGCTTTGTGCGTCGGTGCATCCGGTTGGGAAGCTGCTGTTTTGGGCAATTTGGCCGCTAGTATTGTCGTGCGTCAATTCGGTACGGCAACGACGACTGCAGACGAAATGAAAGAAGCTTTGAAAACGATGATTGCAGTATAGGGGCGGGTAAGCTGTACTGCATTTAAATTGCATATTTCGGTCGTTGCTCTGAGCAACGGGCCACAAGAGTTTGATTACTGGTTACTGGTTCCCAGGCTCTGCCTGGTAACGCAAATCCGGAGGCTCAGCCTCCAATTTTCCTATCGCTTTTCGAGGCAGAGCCTCTGGATATCGGTTCCCCGGCAGAGCCTGGGAACCAGTTAAAGAGCCTGGAAGTTAAAATTCCCAATTCCCAATAACTACTTACTCTTTTTCAAAATTTGTCCCTTGTCATCAATTGTCAAACCGCTATTGGGAAAATCGCTCTTTGTCAAACGACCAATCAACCCCACAGTCCTAAATTTGTTATCAACAGCCGGAACACCTCGCCCGTCAAGTTGGACAGGGATAATCTTACCAGAAACAAAATCCCCTTGCGGAGTCATTTTCACATCCAAAATTAGAGATTGACCGAGTGCTCCTGCTGTGGACAAAGTGCGATAACCCAAAAAATTGCCCAGCGAATAAGCAACCAATTTCCCTTTATAAAGTTCCATAGCTCTGGGAACGTGCGGGCCATGTCCCAAAATCAAATCTGCTCCCGCATCAATCATCGTCCGCGAAAACAAAACCATATTTCCCCGGTTTTCTCCGTAAAAGAACTCATTTTTATTTCTCACATTCAGAGCTCCCGTTCCTTCAGATCCAGCATGAACTGATATCACTACAATATCCGCGTTTTGCTTCGCTTTTTTGACAACTTCTGCTCCCGCTTTCAATTCCAGCAAGGAATTGTGAACTTCTCCGTAGTTGCTGAAACCGATAAAGGCAAAATTCACGCCCTTGACATTTTGATAAACAATTTGATCTCTTTTGCCAACAGCCTTCATGCCGTTGCTGTCGATGTTTTTAATCGTGTCCTTAAATCCCTGCTCGTTAAAATCGTAAGAGTGATTGTTGGCAACACTCAAAACATCAAAACCAACATCTTTGAAAATTTTGGCATAACTCGGAGGCGTCCGAAAGGCAAACAGCATTCGTCCGCCGCCTGCTTTGGAACTGTAAGGATAATCGGTCATCGTGCTTTCAAAATTGCCAAACAGAATATCAGCTCCTTTGAGGTACGGTTTTACCGACTCTAATAAAAGCTCTTTTTTTGCAGGCAGTTTGTTGTAGGGATAATTTGTGCCGGGGATCATGTCCCCAACTGCTTTGATGCTGACAGTTGCGGGCACAGTGGCAGGTTTTTTTGTAGCCGCGGAGGGCGATTTTGGAGCTGGAAGGGGTTTGGCTGCGGGTGCAGGTACGGGGGTCGAGCTCGCTTTTTGTACCCCAGGCTTTGACGTTAGAGGGTTATTAGTAGCGGTGGTTGAGGATTTGTAAAGTTGAGAGGCCAGAACAAAGCCAAATATCGGCACGAGAATCAGACTCAGAGCACGGGTTGACAGCCGAGTTTTTTTAGTTTTAGTACCGGCTAACTCTGGCTGCGGTGATGGCTTTTGTTGCCGTTTGTTTGTGGGTTTTGGAGTTGGGATTTGAGGGGGTTTGGGCTGGGATTTTTCTGGTATTTGAGGGGGCGCAGTTGTGACATTTTGAGTTGTTTCTAGCTTTGGCAAAGTCACAGGAATTGGGGAAGCGGGTAGAGTCGCGGCAACGGCTGCACTCGCGGAAATTTCTGCACTCACGGGTACGGGAGTCGGGCGTTTTTTTAATTCTACCGTCTGAGTCCAAGCCGGCAATTGCTGCCCAGCTCGCCGTCCGTAAACTGTCAGCGAGTAAACGTTATTTGGTTGCAGCCGCTCCAACCCTTTGACTGCGACTCGGAGACAGGCTTCTTCTGCCGGCAAATGTTCTGCTTCCAGCAGCAGGTGCAGGCTGTCATTTTCCCGGCTGGCTTTAGCTGTGACGCCGAAGCTTTCGAGTGCTTGGCCGATCAGAAATGCGATCGCCCGGGGATCGCCTTCTTTTGCTAAATTTAAAATATCTTGTTGGCTCACCAATGCCTCTACTCTCACACTAGAAATTTAGCTCGATCTTATATCAAATTTGGCGGCACAGGATTAAATACCGCTTGATTTAACTTAAGTAAGTGGGTACAAATAAACAAAACGTGGAGAGAGGGCGCGCGCCTGAAACAGTCTACTCGCTCTCACTCTAGCTCCTAACTAAACCCGCCCCCAGTTCGACAAGATAGTAGGATTTTTCGCGCTTGCTTGCTGAATACAATATTTCCTAACGGTTATCTTAGTCGATCGCCCAAACACTTCTATCAGCCATAATTTCCCCCCTTGAAATTAACATTGGTCAAATCAGCGCTCTCTTTCTTACAGCATTTTCGATAAAAAACCCGGTTTCTTCGATCGAGAGTGCGTCTTAGAATGTACTGAAAATATTCGGTTTATCAGCCAAGAATACACTCAAAAACTCGGTTTCTCGTTTCCACTGCAAATCTCCCTTGTCCGACTTCCGCCTGATTGGCAGCAAGACATATAGCCTTTCTCAGTAACATGAGGTGCTCTCGGGGGCATAGGGCATAGGGCATAGGGCATAGGGCATAGGGCATAGGGCATAGGGCATAGGGCATAGGACTCGCCCCCATACCTCACCACGCTTGAGAACTGCTATACATGACACGGGTTGAGGGGGAAAACACAAGGCAAAGACACTCCGCGAACTCGACTGCATCCCAAGACACTGTGCTATTCCAAATCACAAGAACTACTGAGACACTCAATTAGATTGTTACTACATTATCTGAAGTTCTGGGATGTTGCGGTTCCTCAATAATTCATACCGCTATTGAGCAACACTAAAAAGATTAGTTGAGCGATGACTGCTGTGAATAAAATTATAATTTAGGAAGCTGGTACTACATTAATTTTTCCATCTCAACAGCAGCCAAACGAGCTTGGAGTACGAGCATATTCACTGGGTCGATGCCGATACTAAAAGTCATTAATTTCAAAGTTTTGGGAATGTATTGACTCAACTGACTCTCAACTAATCTCGAACACACCACCAAATCAAATTGCTTTAGCCCGGGGAGATTGTTTTGAACACATTCTAGGGTAACAACTTTTGATTCTATGTGATGCACGTTATAGTCAATAATTTCCTTCATTGCTTCGCTGCTGCTTTGTTCTTGGCACACAAACAATAGCTTGGCATTGCGGGGTAGCGATGAGATGTGACCCCATAGCTGCATATCTGGCTGCACCTCAATTCCTATCACTTCCTTATTGGGGTCTGCTATCTGAGCCACCTCCCACAAGTGTTTGATGGTCGTTACTATCAAATCGGCGGACAAGAGTTGTTTTAATGCTTGTGGTTCTTTGGCTTGCACGTTCGCCCAAGGAATCGATACCAAAGCTAATCCTGTTGCTGATTGAAGAGTTGCACTGATATCGATACTGTCGGGAAAAAAGTTCACGAAGGCTACATTTATTTGATGGCGATCGACCAACACTGCTTGAGCATAAGCTGCTGCTGAGAACTCTGCTGCGGTTAACCCATATTGGGATGCTGAATGAAAAGCTTGACTGAGTAAGTCGTAGAAGGTTTTGCGAGCAACCATCTGTCTGACCAAGGGAGAATTCGCAATGACAGTTCTTTTACCTCGGTTGCCTACGAGATATCCCAAAGCAATCATTTTGTTGTATGCCTGGGCCACAATGGTGTGATTCACTCCTAAGTATTTAGCCAAGTGGATAATCGGCGGTAAAGGCTGATGTGGCTTCAGATTGCCGCGCGCGATTAGTAGCTTAATTTGTTCGGTGATTTGAGCACCAATGGTGATGGGCGAAGCAGTATCGACAACTATGAGGGAAAAAACCGGGTCTGTCCTACAAGTTGGCATAATTCTTTATCATATTATTGATTCATAATTTACCCATTAAAAGCAGCCCGTAGAATACAGAGCGTTGCTACGGGTGCTCTTCAATCTATTAAACTAATTCCGTTCAAACATCCACAACCGACCAGCATAAACTCCATTGAAGCATAGGGGCTTGGAATGGCGCTGTATGATGCGACCGTCCTTGAGTTGAACTTTTTCATTAATCTCCAAATGCGTTTGCTCGTAAATTTCAGTCATATCCTTGAGAAAAAGTTTAGGATTATCAAATCGCTCGGATACAAACTCTAAGGCGCGTTGGTCTGATAACGACTTGATAATAACTTCAGGCAGATTCCAAATCCTCAGTAAATTGGGAGTGAATCCTACGATTTTTCGGTGGCTGTTGACGATTAAAATGCCAGCATTATCCTGATTTTGTAGCCGTTCTGAAATTGACAGCATCAGAAATTCTTAAATAACAAATCTGTACTTTCCACACACTCTTTCTTCTTAATTCAGGGATTTACAGCAGATTCCACGTTTATGAAGGACACCCCTCTATCGATTTATCCCCGCCACCGTGGGGACACCATTACCGTGTCCCTACTTGATCAACCTGGAATACACTGTAGATTTTCAATTAGTTTACGCCATTATACCACACCCTAGAGGCTGATTTAAGGCTAAATACTGGTTGACTGGTATTATAATACTGGTGTACTATAGAACGGAAATATTGTTGTATTGCAATAATTTCTAAAGAGGGGATGCCAAACATGAAGTGGTTATTCAACTTGGGAGCAGAGTGCCGGCAAAATCTGCTTTCTGGGTCTTTTTACAGGCAGCTAGCCGCAGCCGAGCATCCCGACGATGTTCGAGGTTGGGTCAGGCAACTGTACTATCAATCGAGTGATTTTACTGCGGCATTAGCGATGCGCTATACAATTTGCCGGGACTTTCGGTATCAATCATGCTTCGCACAGCACGCCATAGAGGAAGTAGACCACGCCTAGCTGCGGCTCGATTGACCGTTTTGGTGTCGATCGATAGCGGTATGAATTATTGAGGAACCGCAACATCCCAGAACTTCAGATAATGTAGTAACAATCTAATTGAGTGTCTCAGTAGTTCTTCTGATTTGGAATAGCACAGTGTCTTGGGATGCAGTCGAATTCGCGGAGTGTCTTTGCCTTGTGTTTTCCCCCTCAACCCGTGTCATTTATGTCTTGCTGACAATCAGGTCGCCGTCTGGAATAAAGCCTGGATAAACCGACCATCCATCAGTGACTACCGACCTAGCACTGCCATGGCTGCACAATTGCCCACAACGGTCGAAACGTTTCTGCACGGGTAGTCACCTAAGATTCAGCCTCAGATCCCTTGCTGGAAGTGGTCAACCGCCGTCCACAGCCAGATGCAAGTTTTTTTTTAACCGACAAAGGTTTCTAATTCATCTAGCTCAGCTACGAGGGGAACAGTCTCTGGTTTGTAAGCATCAGGCAGCAGTTGTCCCAGGCACTTGACCCAAGTAATCACCGTCCTGTGATGCACAGGCCATGACCTCCTTCGATACCCGGACAGCCCATGCCGTTAACATACATTTTCAGGCATTTTCGTTTGACTTCATCTGAGTAGCCTTTCGGTGGTTCCTAGCCCTCGATGAAGTGGCGACCACAAGCAACACAAATGTGATGAGTGTTTACCTTGTTTCTTTTTATTTTTACGGATATGGGTGCAACGGCATTCTGGGCATTGCATCCTCAATTGACCTCAATTCATACAAACATTCTGCAACGCCCAAACTAATTAGTTAAAGGACTTCTACGTCAATGACGCGATTGTGTTAATCATATCTGGCTCGCTGCCCTCTCAAACCCGGGTTTTTTGCGAGTCAGGTGCTATTTGTTAGTTAGTTGAGCGCATAGCAGCTAGGATCGAGCTAACTCAAGGTTACACTAAAGCTCGTCATGCGGCGTTGCCTCTCAAAACCCGGATTGAGTCTTATGGCGTACTACCGCTCCTTTGTATGTTTCTTCACCTGCATTACCTGTCTGGCCACTGCCTTCAGTCCAAGTGCCGACGGAAGGCAACAGGTACTCAATGCCTCCTACCGGGCTGTTTCCCAAGAAATTGCTCAGGCGAACTCTCCCCCGGACGATCGCCAGGACTCCAAGCCTTCAAAACCGCCTCCAGCGCCCGATAAAAACAAATCTAAGCCGTCCCAAACGTCAAAATCCAATTCCAAGCTCCCGAAAGCGATATCCAATTTGATCGTCATTTTGTCTAACCAGCGGGGGTTTTTAATGTTGGGTTTGGCAGCAATTGTCGTCACGGCAGCAGCAGTATTTATTTTGCTCAAATTAGTTAGCAACGACGAGTCAAACCATTCAAAGCGAAGGCGGGCAAGAGTTAATCGCCACAAGCAAAGAAACTCTCAATTCACTAATCCCGATCCTCCTACAAACTCGCACAAAATTGGACATCAAGAGGTTCCTTTTGGGCGAGAAAAACCGCTGTCAGCCTTGCCTTACCCTTTGGATTTGCCAAAAGACTACAGTCTCGGCAGCAGCGATCGACCTTTACCGTTTATCCAGGAATCGGGGGAACCAAAATCCCAGGATGCAGCAATCGAGGGCGATGGAATTAATTCCGACACCTCGCCCTTGGAAACTCACAGCAACGGGTACAGCGACACAGGTTTCAACATTCCCGAAACAACTAATCGAGCCGATTCCCTAGCGAGTCGCAAGAAAGATATTTCCGTTCCAGAAACGGATGGCAGGCCTAAAGTTGATATTATTGAAGCACTGATTGAAGATTTGCAGCACCTAAATCCGGCTTCGAGGCGCAAAGCAATTTGGGAACTCGGCCAGCGGGGAGATTCCAGAGCCGTTGACCCGTTGCTCGAGTTGCTAGCAAATTCCGACTCGAAGCAGTACAGTTTAATTTTGGCAAGTCTCTCGGAAATTGGCATTCGCACTCTCAAACCCATGAATAATGCCTGGTCAATTTCGCTGCAAAATGAAAATCCCGAAGTTCGTAAAAATGCGATTCGCGACTTGACGCGGATTTACGAATTGGTGAATCAAATCAGTTACTTGTTGCACCGTGCGACGGACGATCCAGATCCAGAAGTTCAGGAAACTGCTCGCTGGGCAATTAATCAGTTGAACCGCATCCGTCCGCGTTCTGGGATGGATTGATAAGTCTAGCAATTTTCAAGTGATTTGAGATTTTAGATTTTAGAGGTGAAAATTTATAACTTAGATTATGTTAGAATTAGTGACTGCTGACTAATGACTAATGACTAATGACTACTGACTATTTAAAAATATTGTTCCTGTCAACTTCGGTCGGTCAACTCGGTTCGGGGTTGGGCGGCGGAGTCGAACTTACAGTCCTCAACATCGCTAAAGAATTGCACCGCCGAGGGCATAAAATAGCAGTTGTAGCGCCGATTGGTTCAGTCTTAGAATCAATTCCAGTAATCGAAATAATGGGCGATTTGCAAGTAACTGCCCAAACACAAGATTACAATGCTCCTATTGTGATGCCCGCCGATGGTGTGCTGGCGAATATGTGGGAATACGCTGGCAAAGTTCAGGATGAATGGGATGTCATTGTTAATTTTGCCTACGATTGGCTGCCGTTTTATTTGACGCCATTTTTTAGAACTCCGATCGCCCATTTTATCAGCATGGGTTCCCTTTCGCAATCGCTCGATCGCATCGCCGGACAAACCGCCGCCCAATTTCCCGGTACGATCGGAGTTTACACCGTTTCCCAAGCCGAAACCTTTGCTTTTGCCAAGGAGTGTCAGTTGTTGGGAAGCGCCATAGATTTATCGCTATACGAATTTTGCAGCCAACCGGAACCCAAATTAGCTTGGCTTGGTCGCATTGCCCCGGAAAAAGGCTTAGAAGATGCAGTGGCTGCTGCGAAAATTACAGGCATTTCCCTAAAAATTATGGGCAAAATGCAAGATGAGGATTATTGGCAAAAAATTTGTGCAGATTGGCCAGAGGCTCCGGTAGAATATTTAGGGTTTCTAACGACAACCCAAATGCAAGAGCAAGTCCGTCAGTGCCGAGCATTGTTGATGACGCCGCGCTGGGTGGAAGCTTTCGGAAATGTCGCGATCGAGGCTTTAGCGTGCGGTGTGCCTGTGATAGCTTATAAGCGCGGGGGGCCTGCCGAAATTGTTCGAGACGGACTGACGGGCTTTTTAGTGGAGCCTGACAGTGTAAATGGCTTGGTAGGTGCGATCGCCCGCTTAGACCAAATTGACCGCAGCGCTTGCCGCCGACAAGCAGAGGTAGAATACTCTTTGGGAGCTTTGGGCGATCGTTTTGAACACTGGTTCAAATCTATTCTAAAATTGAGTTAAATAAACTCTTAATCGGCCCGAAAAAAAGAAAACAGAAAAAACTATGGCAACCGAACGTTTAGTGCTTTTATCGAGCAGAGAAATAGACAAAATGCGCCAAGCAGGTCGCTTAGCTGCCGAACTTCTGCTGCATCTGGAACCGATGGTAAAACCCGGTGTCAGCACTCTCGAAATTAACGACGAAGCCGAACGCTGGACTTTGGCACACGGAGCAAAAAGCGCTCCGCTAGGCTATAAAGGATTTCCCAAATCTCTGTGTGCTAGCGTCAATGAAGTAGTCTGTCACGGCATCCCGAATGCTAAACAAATTCTGAGAGAAGGTGACATTATTAATATTGATGTAACGCCTTTAGTTGATGGCTATCACGGCGATACTTCCAAGACTTTTTTTGTGGGCAAACCTTCACCGGTAGCGAAAAAGTTAGTTGAAGTAACCGAGGAATGTTTAAGAAGAGGAATTGCGGAAGTCAAACCGGGTGCTCGTACCGGCGACATCGGTGCAGCGATTCAAGAATATGCTGAAGCACAGGGTTTTTCGGTAGTGCGAAATTTTGCGGGACACGGCGTTCACCGCGTTTTTCACACGGAACCGGAAATTTTGCACTACGGTAAGCGGGGCACGGGGAAGAAGCTCAGACAAGGCATGGTTTTTACGATCGAGCCGATGATTAATGAGGGTACTTGGGAAGTGGAAATTCTCGCCGATGGTTGGACGGCTATCACGCAGGATGGAAAGCTTTCGGCTCAATTCGAACACACGCTAGCTGTTACTGATTCTGGAGTGGAAATTCTGACTTTACCTTAATTGTTGATTGTTGACTGTTGGCTGTTGACTGTTGACGGTTGACGGTTGGCTGTTGACGGTTGGCTGTTGACGGTTGGCTGTTGACTGTTGACTGTCAATGGTTTGCCATCAACTATGTTAAAGGAGCTAATAGGGAAAGCTTTTAACAGCTAATAGTTTATCAATTAGCTGAAAAAATATCAAATTAAATATGGTTTCTTGTGAAAAAGTGGGACAACTTTGACGAAGGATACGAGGGGCAAAAAAATCCTGCGAGGTGCTGATAGTCTTGGTGCTAATATTGCAGAAGGACATGGCCGCTATAGCTGTCAAGATAATCAGCGTTTTGTGAAAATTGCCAGAGGTTCATTAAACGAAACAAGACACTGGTTAAGACTGGCCTACCCTCGCAATCTTTTGACTCAAGAACAAATCGATCGACTGCATCCTTTATTAAAGAAACTTTCACCAAAACTTAATGCCTATCTTAACTCACTAAAACAAAAAGCCCACAGTCAACAGTCAACAGTCAACAGTCAACAGTCAACAGTCAACAGTCAACAGCCAACAGCCAACAGTCAACAGCCAACAGTCAACAGTCAACAGTCAACAGCCAACAGTCAACAGCCAACAGTCAACAATCAACCTAATGACTAACATTAAATGGCTGCAACCGGGAGATTTGCTCAGGGTAATTGCTCCTAGCGGCACTCTGCGAGAATTAACTAGCTTTGAACGCGGTGTAGAAATTTGGAAATCCCGCGGCTATCGAGTGGAATTAAGCTCGGGTTTTGACGATCGCTGGGGCTATTTGGCCGGTTCCGATGAAAACCGCGTCCGACAGCTCGCAGATGCCCTAAATGACCCGGATTGTCGCGGTATTCTCTGTGCTCGAGGCGGTTTCGGCAGCACTCGACTTTTGGAAAAAGGAAATGTGGCAAAGGCGGAAAACTCCCAATTTCCACCTCCCGATTCCCATTCGCCCAAATGGTTAATCGGCTTTTCCGACATTACTGCTTTGCTGTGGAATCAGGCTAAATTAGGGGTTTGGGGTGTTCACGGACCGATGCTGACAACTTTGGCGGATGAACCGGATTGGTCTGTTGATCGACTTTTTGACTGCATAGAAGGTCGTCCCTTACAATCTTTGCAAGGTAAAGGATGGGGCAGCTCAAAAGCCACCGGGCCGCTGTTTCCTGCGAATCTGACGGTGGCTTCTCATTTGCTCGGAACCCCGTATCAACCGGATTTGACCGGGGTTATTCTCGCATTTGAGGATGTTTCTGAGGCTCCCTACAGGGTCGATCGAATGCTGACTTTGTGGCGGATGGCGGGGGCTTTCGCTGGGGTGCGGGGCATTGCTTTGGGGCGCTTCAGTCGCTGCGAGATTGACCCGAGTATTCCCAGTTTTAGCATTGAAGAGGTTTTGCGCGATCGGCTGGGGGACTTGAATATTCCGATTGTCTCGGATTTGCCCTTCGGCCACGAGGGGGTTAACGCTGCTTTACCTATGGGAATTAGGGCTTGTCTCGACGCTGAATCAGGATTGCTGATTTGCGACGATAAATCGCAACTTTAGATTAGGAATCAACGTCTATAACTTTAACTTGAAATTTTGCACCCGCTAAATAGCCGGTTTGGGTGAGGTTGACACGGTTGGCAGAAATTACATTTAAAATGGATTGTGTATGCAAATGTCAGCGCCAAAAAAGCCAAAAGATTTTAAAAGTTTCGAGAGGTTGAGATGAAAGCACACAACTTGTTAAACAGTTTTGCTGCAGCAGTCCTAGTTACGGGATTGGCACTTACCGGGATTTCCCCTAGTGCAGTGGGCGAACAGATACAGAATAACGATCGCATTGATGGAGTAATTCGCCGCACTTCCCCGATTTACCGTTTCCGGAATATGTGGGTTCCGGGCTCTCCGATGGAAGAATTGCGCGGTCAAGAATACACATTCAGCGCTCGGGAAGGCGATAACATTGAAGTGTTTTTAGACACAGATACAAGGAGCAGTTTTGCTCCCGTAATGGTGCTGTTTTACGGGAACAACAAACAAGTCGCTTTTACGCAAGAGCGTTCTTTTAATTATCAAATTCCTCGTAGTGGCGATTACAAGCTTTTAGTATTAGCAAAAGATGCTGCCAGAGGCGGTAGCTACACGCTGGAAGTAGCGGGAATTGATGGAGGCGACAGACGAGCTCGCAATTCGCGGGACGATTGGTACACGAGGCGAGATGACGGTCGATATGACAGTCGATATGACAGAGCACAGCTTCTGCAAGATGATTTTGGCTTGCGGTCTGTGGATTGTCGCGAGAGACGTTCTATGGTGAGAGTAAGGTTTGACGATGGAAATCAAGACTCGACTTACTGCGCTGTCCCGACTAGAAACTTCCCGGCGGGAGATTATTATTACAATTCGCGGACTAGAGATTTAGATTCGGCGAGGGTGAATGATAATAGGAGGTTCGATGAGGGTCGCGATCAATGTCGTGTATCCGTGGGCGGAGTGTGCGTAACGAGGTAAGTAGGTCAAACTGTAGCGCGGGCCAAGAAACCGGGTTTCTACGAAGAAACCCGGTTTCTTGGCGTATACACAGGGTTTATACCAGTCCTTTATATACAGTCCATCTGTGGGCATCGCCTCACTTTCTTTGGCAATGACAAAATACACATTTGTACACACAACGATTTTGTCAAAAAGGACGATCGCACAGTGGTAAGCTACCAAAGGCATTGAAATATCTAAGGTAGAGAAAAGTTAAAATGTCGGTATTAAATGAAGTTCCCTTGTTGTTGCGGGCAGCCCGTGGCGAAACCCTAGACCGCCCGCCCGTATGGATGATGCGTCAAGCCGGTCGCTACATGAAGGCTTATCGAGATTTGCGAGAAAAGTATCCCTCGTTTCGCGAACGTTCCGAAATTCCCGAAGTTGCGATCGAAGTTTCCCTTCAGCCGTGGCGCGCGTTTCAACCCGACGGCGTAATTCTGTTTTCCGATATTGTCACCCCTATGCCCGGTTTGGGCATCGACATGGACATCGCTGAAGGTAAAGGCCCGATTATCCACTCACCGATTCGCACTCAGCAGCAAATCGACAACCTGCAACCGCTGAACCCGGAAGAAAGCTTGCCGTTTATCAAAACTATCCTGAAATCCCTGCGCCAGGAAGTCGGCAACAAATCCACCGTGCTCGGTTTTGTCGGCGCGCCGTGGACGCTGGCGGCCTATGCCGTTGAGGGCAAAGGTTCTAAGGATTATGCAATTATCAAAAACATGGCATTTTCCGATCCAACTTTACTGCATCAGTTGCTCTCAAAATTTGCAGATGCGATCGCCGTTTATATGCGCTATCAAATCGACTGCGGCGCGCAAGTAGTGCAAATGTTCGACTCCTGGGCCGGCCAACTGTCCCCGCAAGACTACGACACCTTCGCTTTACCTTACCAGAAACAAGTATTCGAGCAAGTCAAAAAAACCCATCCCGACACCCCTCTAATTCTGTTAGTAAGCGGCAGTGCCGGCATCCTAGAACGTATGGCAACATCCGGCGCGGATATCGTCAGCGTCGATTGGACAGTGGATATGGCCGACGCGCGCCGACGTTTGGGTTCCAATATGAACGTTCAGGGAAATCTCGATCCGGGCGTGTTGTTTGGCTCTCAAGCGTTTATTCGCGATCGAATTCTTGATACAATTCGCAAAGCCGGTCATCGCGGACACATCCTCAATTTAGGACACGGCGTGTTACCGGGAACTCCCGAAGATAACGTGCGTTTCTTCTTTGAAACGGCAAAACAAGCCGACAAATTGCTTGCAGTTGTTGCTTGAAATTGATGGCGAACTGGTTTTAACTGGTTAGGCTCTGCCTGGTGAACCCAGATCCAGAGGCTCTGCCTCGCGTAAAATGGAGGCAGAGCCTCCGGATCTGCGTTACCAGGTCAGAGCCTGGTAACGAGTAACAACCCCTGACAAATCTCGCTTATAACCGAGTAGAGCTCCCCCTAAGTCCCCCTTAAGAAGGGGGACTTTGACAATAATCTTGTCCCCCCCTTAAGAAGGGGGGCGAGGGGGGATCTTAGCCTCAGCATCAAGTCAAAAAACCCTCTTCCCCTGCGGCAAAATGAACTCCAAAAAAATTTTTGTGACGGGTGCAAGTGGCTGTATCGGTCACTACATGGCCGAAACTTTAATTCAAGAGACAAACCACGAACTTTATCTATTAGTTCGCAACCCCGAAAAATTAAAATTTGACTGGAAAGCCCGCCCCGGGATTAATATCATACAAGGCGATATGCGAGATATCGATCGACACGCCGAACTTTTGCAAACAATGAATGTAGCAATTGTAGCCGCCACTGCTTGGGGAGGAACTCAAGAAGTATTTGATGTTAACGTGACCAAAACTCTGCGCCTAATTCAACTACTTTCGCCACAGACTTGCCAGCAAGTAATTTATTTTTCAACGGCCAGCATTCTGGGTCGAGACAACAATTTGCTCAAAGAAGCCGGGGAACTGGGGACAGATTATATTCGCTCAAAATACAACTGCATGGTGCATTTGTCAGCCTTGACAAATCTGCCTCCGATTACGGCACTTTACCCGACATTAGTATTGGGAGGAGACGCAGAAAAACCCGTCTCTCACTTGTCATCTGGCCTGCCACTTGTTGCCAAATGGATTGGTTTGATTCGCTGGTTTAAGGCAGATGGAAGTTTTCACTTCATCCACGGTGCAGATATTGCCAAAGTAGTTAATTATTTAGTTGAGCATCCGCCTGCTTCCGAGGAACCGCGACATTTTGTGCTAGGAAATCCGGCAATTACAGCGAACGAAGTGGTAGAACAAGCTTGCAAGTATTTGAATAAAAACATATTTTTTCGGATTACTCTTTCACCTTGGCTAGCCGATTTCTTTATTTGGCTGTTCCGAATTCAGGTGGCTGCTTGGGATAGATTTTGTATCAGCTACCGCCATTTTACTTATCAAAATCTTGTGAATCCCGAAACCATAGGAATGCCGAGTTACTGCGGCACAGTTGCCGATATGTTAAGAACTAGCGGGATTCCCAGCAAAGATTCAAAATAGGCGAGAAGGAAGAGGGAAGTTCGGCAACGGATTATGTAACGGATGTAACGGATGTAACGGATGTCAGGAAGAAGGAAGAGGTTCGAGGGAAGAAGGAATGTGCACCAAACGAGTAATGTAGGGTGATTCGTGCGCACCAAACGACTAATTTACTGTTTCAAGTTCTTTTTTGCCTTAATCCCATGCTTTTTAAATGCGATTATCGTCAATTAAGGGTCAAATACGATAAGATATCAGCATTTGCAAACTTTAACAGGGAACTGCAAGCTAAAAATTTCGCTGACGATCTTTGTCTTAGGGGGTCTCACCCCTCGGCAGATATTCGATCGAGTGCAAGATCGTAATTTTAGCATTAACATTAAGTCTTGAGAGCCGATCGAACTCTCACGCCCCGCCAGCCCGATCGCAAGTTGTTTACTGATGTGAGGTTTAACATATAATGCGAGTTCTTCTAGTTTACCCGCTGTTTCCGAAAACATTTTGGTCTTACGAGAAAATTCTAGAATTAGTCGATCGTAAAGTGCTGCTGCCACCGCTGGGTTTGGTAACGGTAGCAGCTATTTTACCCCAAGAATGGGAATTTAAGTTAGTCGATCGCAATATCAGACAAATTACCGAAGCAGAATGGGAATGGGCAGAGCTCGTTATTCTCTCCGCAATGATTGTCCAAAAAGAAGATTTGCTAGAGATAATTCGCGAAGCAAAACGGCGCGGTAAATCCGTAGCTTGTGGCGGCCCTTACCCGACCTCCGTACCCGAAGAACCTCAAGCAGCGGGCATAGATTACCTGATTCTCGACGAAGGCGAAATCACCTTGCCGATGTTTGTCGAAGCAATAGGGCGCGGCGAAAAAAGCGGAATGTATCGATCGGACGGCGTAAAACCCGATGTTACCACAACCCCAATCCCCCGCTTCGATTTGCTGGAATTAGACGCCTACGACTCAATGTCAATTCAATTTTCCAGAGGCTGTCCTTTCCAGTGCGAATTCTGCGATATCATCGTCCTCTACGGCCGCAAACCCCGCACCAAAAACCCCCAACAATTGATAGCAGAATTAGACTGTCTCTACAACTTGGGCTGGCGGCGCGGCGTGTTCATGGTAGACGACAACTTTATCGGCAACAAACGCAGCGTCAAACTGTTGCTAAAAGACTTAAAAGTCTGGCAAGAAGAACACAAATTCCCGTTTACTTTCAACACAGAAGCATCCATCGATTTAGCCCAAGACCAAGAATTGATGGACATGATGGTTGCTTGCAATTTCAATGCAGTATTTCTAGGGATTGAAACTCCTGATGAAGAAAGCCTGCAAATGACCAAAAAATTCCAAAATACCCGCAATTCTCTGATAGACTCCGTAGAGTTAATTGCCAAATCCGGTTTGCGAGTAATGGCCGGATTTATCATCGGATTTGACGGCGAAAAACCCGGTGCCGGTCAGCGGATTGTCAAGTTTGCCGAAGCAGCAGCCATTCCCAGCACAACCTTTGGAATGCTGCAAGCATTGCCGCACACTGCATTGTCCCACAGGCTAGCAAAAGAAGGGCGGTTGCGCGACAAATCTGGCAACCTCAACCAGACTACCTTGATGAACTTTATCCCGACGCGGCCTCTCGAAGATATTGCCCGCGAATATGTCGAGGCATTCTGCGAAGTGTACGATGCTGAGAAATATTTAGACCGGACTTATCGCCATTTCTTAATGTTAGGTGCACCTACAGCAAATATACCTGCTCGAGTTCCCAGTTGGATAGACTTGCGAGCACTGTTAACTGTGGTGTGGCGTCAGGGAGTCAAGCGCAAAACTCGGTGGAAGTTCTGGCATCATTTGTTCAGCATTCTCAGACGCAATCCTGCGGTTTGGGATCATTATTTGACAGTGTGTGCTCACAACGAGCATTTTCTGGAATACCGCCAGATTGTGCGGGATGAAATCGAAGCTCAAGTGGCTGAGTTTTTGGCTAATGAGTCTCAAACTATATATCAAGAACCTATTTCTGTTGAGGAAAAGCAAGTGCAAGCGGTTTAGGGTTCGAGAATTCAACCGCAGATAAACGCAGGTAAACGCAGATGAATGTAAGATTGTCTGCGTTTATTTTATTTTTAGTCTGGTTTCCAGGTTCGGGCTGCAAATGTCATATCCTGCGGTTCTGCCGCCTCTTGAAAGCAGGCGAGAGAGTCTCCCGAGGCCTTCCCAGTTTCAGAATGAAAAGGTGAAATACTACTATTGGCGGCAGTAGTTATTTCGGCAGATAGAGACGCGATCGCCCCCAAGTATGAAAACCTAATAACAAGCTCAAAAATATCACAATATCGATCGCCCTCAACCCGCCATGCTAGGAACAAATCAACTCAGGACAGCAGCTCTTTTAGGACTCCTAAGCGGTCTTCTAGTTTTAGGAAGTTATTACTTAATCGGCAACGAGCAAGGACTTTACATCGGTTTAGCGCTAGCCGCCTTCTCAAGTTTTAGCTCTTGGTACTATTCCGACACGGCCGCTTTAATGGCTTACCGCGCTCGCCCCATCGCCCGCAGCGAAGCACCAGAAATCTACGATATGGTAGCATCGCTGAGTGAAAAAGCCCAAATTCCCGTACCTAAAATCTTTGTAGTTCCCACTCAATCTCCGAACGCATTCGCCACAGGAAGAGACCCGGAACACGCGACAATAGCAGTTACTGAAGGCATCATGAATTTGCTTTCCCGCGACGAATTGGAAGGCGTTATAGCGCACGAACTCACGCACATCCGCAACCGCGACACTTTGACTCAAGCAGTTGCAGGAACAATTGCCGGCGCGATTACATTTGTCGGGCGAATTCTGACTTTTGGCGCGCTTTACGGCCCGGTGACGCGGGATAGCAGACAAGGCCCGAATCCGTTTGGGTTGCTGTTTTTAATCATTTTAGCACCGCTATCAGCAACCGTAATTCAAATGGCGATTTCTCGGACGAGGGAATTTGCAGCAGACAGCGGTGCGGTAGAAATTACCAATAATCCGATCGGTTTAGCAAACGCGCTGCAAAAATTGGAGAAAATCGGCCGTGAAATTCCGATGCACGGCAATCCTGCGATGTCGCCGCTGCTGATTGTGAATCCTTTTTCGACTAAAGGTTTGCAGTCACTTTTCCGCACTCACCCGCCGACTGAGGATCGGATTCAGCGCCTTTTGGAAATCGCGCAGCAGCAGCAAGGTTCTCCAGTGATGGCTTACGTCAGCGGAAGTTAATCAGTCGAAAATGCAGAAACAATATTTAGAAACCCGGTGTTTGGAAGCAGCCGGGTTTCTGTATGTTTATAACGATCGCTGTATGGAGCGACTAATTCGATAGGTAAAGGGCGATCGCTAGTATAAAACTTTTGCCTTCTTTATGACCAAACTCGCTGAATTGGATAAGCATCAAAAGCCTCATCGCGACTAATCAAAACCAGCGAATGATTCATTGTCTGTGCTACCAGAATGCGATCGAAGGGATCTCGATGATGCAGAGGAAGACCTGCGTAAATCTCAGTGTCTTCAACTGTAATTGGTAGAATTTGAGCGTTAATGTATTGCAATTCCTTCCGCAGGTCTTCAAATGGTCGATTCAGTTGAAGCTTACCGACATTAATTTTAATAGAGATTTCCCACAGGCTGGCAATACTAAAATATAAACCTGTTTTAGTATCGATCGCTTCTTTTGCTTTAGTACCTAGATTGGAATCGGCAAGCAAATACCACAGAAAGGCATGAGTATCTAAAAGGGATTCCATGTTACATATATTCCTTTAAATCTTCCAGCGGTTCATCGAAATCATCAGACATAACGATCTGACCGGCCCAACTACCATAACCATGAGGTTGTTCAGTTTGTTCGGCCGATGATTCTGTTTTGGCGTGTTTTTCAAGTAGGTATTTTGCATAATGCAATATCTCTTGTTTGAGAGATTGTGGCATCTTGACGACAGTTTGAAAAATCTCTAGATCGATAGTCATGATTTCTGTACAATTTTTACTATGTCATATTCACCAATTATACTGTAATGGCAGTCAGAAGGTATTTGGTGCGAAGGGAGAGCGCCCTGTGATTGCTCTCCCTTAATACGATTACTTGCGATCGCACAAACGCGGGTTTGTCTGTTGGCCCTTGTCTGTTTCAGTCGGCTCATCTTTCTGCAACGCTTTCAGGATTTGAAAGCACAGCTTGAGCAAAAAGAGCAACGTGCCTGCTGTTGGATCGCACAAAGTTGCAAAGCCAACCACCGCAAACTCGATTACTTGGAGCCATTTCTTTTTGTTGGAAAGTTTCATCCGGAGTAGTTTGAAATCGACTCTTACATCATTTCAAAAATGCTCTCAAGCATGGTCAGAGTAAGTGTTTGGCTATTTGTCAGACTTGTCAGACTTGTCAGACTTGTCAGATTTGCGATAATTGAGAGGATAAACTTCTAGGTTTGTTAATGGCACGGCGAACACTCCAAGCTTCTACACAAGGTCTTAAAGACATCCGAAAAGCCTTGAAACAAAAAAAAGGGGGACAAACTTACCTGGCTGGTGCTGTGGGTTGTTCTCGACAAACCATCTGGAGTTTGCTGGATGGCAACCCAATTGATTGCGATTTTTTCATGAATGTATGCACACAGCTAGGGCTCAAGTGGGAAGAAATTGCTGAACCAGAAGCAGCAGAACCAGTGCAAAACAACGACTCTAATCTCGATGCGTTAGTTCAGCAGGTACGATCGCGCCTCCATCATGACATCCAAGGCTTACATGGCACGATGCCACTTTGGGGTGTCGATGGTTGGGTGCCGTTGGGTGATTTGTTTGTGGATGTCAATATTCTGGAGAAACTGAGCAGTAGTCGTAAGTCGGAATTCCATGATTTGTGCCAAGATTTCAGCAACAATCCCAGCTATCGCAGTTTAGATCGCATTGGCTTGGGCAGGGAACAGGAACGAGTGTCAGGCTTAGAGGTGGTGGCGGAGAATAAAAAGCTGATGGTGGTGGGCAAACCGGGTTCGGGAAAAACCACGTATTTGCAACGAGTGGTGACGGAGTGCAATGCAGGAAAATTACAAGCGCACCGGATTCCGGTTTTGATTAGGCTGCGGGATTTTGTGAAGGATGGACGTGAGGTAGCCTATGCCCTAAAGCCTTATTTAGAGAAGTGTTGGCAGTTATCAGATGCAGAAAGCCTACTAAAGCAAGGTCGGGTGCTGGTTCTGTTGGATGGCTTAGATGAGGTGACGGGGGAGAATGGGAAGAATATCACCAACGAAATTAAGAAGTTTGCTCGTGATTATCCGCAGGTGCAAGTAATTGTGACGTGTCGAACGCAGAGTCAGGAGTCGCGGTTTGAGCGGTTTGATTATGTGGAAGTTGCGGATTTTAATGAAGGTCAGGTGCGATCGTTTTCAGAACATTGGTTTAAGGCAGTGATAGAGGATGAGTTGGTGGGACTGACGAAGGTACAGGAGTTTCTGGATCAGCTTTTTAGAGAAGAGAATAAGTCGATTCGGGAGTTGGCGATTACTCCGATTTTGCTGAGTTTGACCTGTGCAGTATTTCATGAGAATGGGAAGTTTTACTCGAAGCGATCGAAGCTTTATGAAGAGGGCTTAGAGTTGCTACTGGAGCAGTGGGACAAGTCGCGGGAGATTGAGCGAGATGAGATTTATCGAGATTTGTCAGTGGAGCGAAAGTTGGAGTTACTGAGTTATCTAGCGGTGAAGAAGTTTGAGCAGACCCAGTATGTGTTGTTTGAGCAGACGGAGATTGAAGGATATATTGCGGAGTTTTTGGGGATTGAACAGCGAGAGAGTCGGGCGGTGTTGAGGGCGATGGAAGCGCAGCATGGGTTGTTGATTGAGAGGGCGCAAAAGGTGTGGTCGTTTTCGCACCTTACGTTTCAAGAGTATTTGGTAGCTAAATATGTTGTTGATAATAGAGCCACACAAGAAGAAGTTTTCCAACAGTTAGAAGTTTACATTACAAAATCTCAGGGGCGAGAAGTCTTTTTATTGACATTACAGTTATTAGACAATGCTGACAATTTTTTGCAGGCGATGAAATGCAATATCGATTCTCTTCTTGCAAAAGATTCACAACTTCAGCAGTTTCTTAACTGGGTCAATGAGAAATCTCAGTCGGTATCACATCTTTATAAAACTGTGGCTATACGTGCTTTTTACTATGCTATAGCCTATGATTCACCAGGCTACATCTTTAAGATTAATAGAGATCAAATGACCAGCAATTCTGTCTTTGATCTTGATTTAGCGCTTGTTACCGCTCTCTTCTTTGCGGAAGCGCTTACCTCTAACCAAAACATAATCAATGCTTTTCGAGGTAACTTTGACAAAACCAGCACCCTGGCATTTAAACTTGGATTTACTCCCGGATTTCAAGTTGGAGCAACAAATAGGGATGACCATGAAAATTTGCTAGCCAAGGCTATTAGTGATTTTCTCAAGCGCGCTTGCATCCATGCCGCCAATTTTAAACCTCAGCTAGAGAAACCTCTGAAAGAACTTCTAGAATATTTACATAAATGTGATATGGTTCCCGATCTCCTTAATTTTTTAGAAACCGAGAGTAAAATAGATGCCCGTCGAGAGTGGTGGCGCGATGAAGGAAAAGCATGGACCGATCAGCTTAGAGAATTAATAGTCCAACATCAAAATGTGGGTCATAAATGGGGCTTCAATCCTGAACAAAAAGAATTACTTGAGTGTTACTGCGATGCCAATCAGTTATTAATAGATTGTCTTAATAGCAGTTGTGTGGTGAGTAATGAAGTGAGAGAGGAAATTGAAAATACGTTGCTATTACCGATCGCCGAAATCGAAAAACGCAAACGTGAAAAAACAGATTAGGGCCATTCTTCGCTGATCGCCCTGTGCTATCATAGAACACAAAACTTATTGAGTCGAATTATATGACCACAATAACTACAGTAACAACAGCCTCCCAACTGGCTGATTACTACATCTGGTTCGCGAATGACGTAGGCTCCTACCTCAGCAACCACAAGCTACAAAAACTATTGTACTATGCCCAAGCATGGTATCTAGCCTTTGAAGATACACCGCTTTTTGATGAAGATTTTGAAGCCTGGGTGCACGGGCCCACTATCCCGGCTTTATTTTACGAATACAAAGAACAATTTGGGTTTAAGCCAATTCTCAAAGAAGTTGAAAAACCCGAATTTCGACAGGAAGTACAAGAGTTTTTAGACGAGTTAGCCGATGATTATTTCTTTCGAGATGCTTATGAATTAGAATTGATGGTGCGACGCGAAGACCCTTGGATTAAGGCTAGAGGTGAATTGCCAAGAGATGAACCTTGCCATGCTATTATTTCTAAGGAATTAATGAAAGCATACTACAAAACCCGTGTCATCGAAGAAGAATAAAAAAAGAAAAGACACAAATCTTCGCAGTCAGCCATCTTCCGCCAAGAGAGAGGTTGTCGAGATACAAATACCCGAAGGAATTAGTTTTTCTTTTAGGTATTATCAGGATGATAAAGATAAATTTTCACTTGCCGATCGCGATTCGAGATATCTAGCATCTCTATTGAGGAGGCTGCGCGATTTATCACAATTGAAATCTCAAGAAATTATCAATAATCAGAGTAAAAGCCTGCGCTGTCATGGAATAGTCTGGCAAGATACAACAGAACCTAATGGCTTCGGCATTCCCAATGAAGATGAGCTAGTAAATATCCCCTACCAGTTTCAAATATCTGCTAATGAATACGGCAGGGTGCATGGATTTTTTAGTGAAAATGTTTTTTATATTGTCTGGTTAGACCCAGACCACAATCTTTACAGTTGAAACTATTATAAATTTTGGGGCAGTCAATCAAAAAACGCAGATGATATTGCACTCATCTGCGTTCATCTGCGTTCATCTGCAGTTTAATTAAACCCTATTAAACTGAAGCCGCAACCTTATCTAAAGGCCGCACTTGACCGAGGAATTCGCGAAGTGCGTCACCTTCCACCACCTCAGTTTCCAACAGTTTCTGCGTAATTGTTTCCAACAATTCCCGATTTGCTGTCAGAATATCCAAAGCTTGCTGGTGTGCAGTTTCGACAATTTCCTTCACTTCTTGGTCGATCGCCTCAGCAGTCTGAGCACTTACCGCACGGCGGGCATTTCCCATACCGTCATTGAGGAACATTGATTGTTGACCTCGATCGTAAGCAAGAGGCCCCAAAACCTTACTCATCCCGTAAGTCGTCACCATCCGTTCAGCTAAATCAGTCGCCCTTTGCAAGTCATTTGAAGCGCCAGTAGTAATGCTACCAAACACGACTTCCTCCGCCGATCGCCCGCCCAACAAAGTCGCAATTTGACCCCGCAACTCCGACTCATCCAACAAGAAACGGTCTTCAGTCGGTAACTGCAAAGTATAACCCAAAGCAGCCATCCCGCGAGGGACGATCGAGATTTTGGCAACTTCGCCATTACCAGTCATCAAAGCGCCCACCATCGCGTGGCCGACTTCGTGATAAGCAACAATGGTTTTCTCCTTTTCATTGAGCACGCGGCTTTTCTTTTCCAAGCCCGCTACAATCCGTTCGATCGCCTCTGCAAAGTCTTCCTGTGCTACAGTTAGGCGTTTGTTGCGGCCCGCCAACAAAGCAGCTTCATTCACCAAATTTGCCAAATCTGCGCCGGAAAAACCGGGGGTGCGAGTGGCGATCGCCTTCAAATTAATATCCGGGCCCAACTTCACTTTTTGAGCGTGAATGTTCAAAATTGCTTCGCGGCCAGATAAATCCGGGCGATCGACTAAAACTTGGCGGTCGAAACGGCCGGGGCGCAACAAAGCAGCATCCAAACTTTCCGGACGGTTAGTTGCAGCCAGCACAATTACAGTAGTATTGCCCGCAGCAAAACCATCCATTTCAGTTAACAGTTGATTTAGAGTTTGTTCGCGTTCGTCATTCCCGCCGTACATACCGTTACTGCTGCGGGATTTGCCGATCGCGTCCAATTCATCAATGAAAATAATACAAGGAGCCTGTTTCTTAGCCTGCTCGAATAAATCTCTAACTCTTGCAGAACCAACACCTACAAACAGTTCCACAAACTCCGAACCCGAGATGCTAAAAAACGGCACCCCAGCTTCACCAGCCACTGCTTTTGCTAACAGAGTTTTGCCAGTTCCCGGAGGCCCGACTAACAGCACGCCTTTCGGGATTCTCGCACCGATTGCCGTAAATCTGTCGGGAGTTTTCAGGAATTCCACAACTTCGACTAATTCAGTTTTAGCCTCTTCTACTCCAGCCACATCAGCAAAAGTAATTTTCGCCGATTCGCCTTCTACATAGACCTTAGCTTTGCTTTTGCCGATCGAGAGCGCGCCCTGAGGCCCGCCACCCTGCCTGTTCATAAAAAATTGAAAAATCGCCACAAAAATCAGCGGCGGAACCACCCAGCTTAAAACACTGCCGATCCAGCCATTTTTAGCCGGCGGAGTTGCGGCAAATTCAACGCCTTTTTCTTGTAAAAGTTTAGGCAATTCCAGGTCAAAAATCGGCGTAGTGGTGAGCACTTGACCGGGTTGGTCGCCTTCGCCTTTGAGTTGGTAGCGAATTTCATTTTGGCCTACCGAAGCTCGGACTACATCTTGTTCTTGTACTTGATGGACGAACAAGCTGTAAGGCACTTGCGGAATTTGGGGGCCGAACAAATTCGGTAAAAAGATGTTTGCCAGCAAAAACAAACTTGAGAGCAATAACAAAATATTGCTAATTTGCCGAAAACGAGGTGGTTGGGGCTGGTCTTTAATGGCCATTGATAACTGTCATCCTTTGATTTAAACCAGTTTTATTCCTCTATTTTCTCATCCAATACCCACACACTGTTAAGCGGATTTCCTCACTCTATCGGTCGGTTAACCGGGTACTAGGGATTGGCTATTCTTAACAATGTTTTTTTTTACGAACCGCGAAGACGCGAAGGACACGAAGGAAGGGAAGAGAAGAGGGTTATAGTATGTAGGGTGCGCCGAAGCTCACCTGAGCTTTATGCCGCTTCGGGGTTTAAATCAATCATTTCCCAAGTAGTATAAGTGCCGATCGCACCCCAAATCGCGTAAGGCAAAAGTAACAAAGCAGCAGTTTGAGAAATCGGCAAAACAGCCAAGGTCAGCACAACTCCCAAAATCTCGCCAGCCCCTCCCAACATTGTGCCTACTTTGAGACTTTTGGCTCTGAGAGTAGTGGGAATATAAGCAACTGTTACAACTTCTAAAAGCAAGTACAAAGCCATCAGCAGCCATGTTTTAAGGCTCCCTGGCTCATGTTCCCAAACGACTGAAGCGCTGCCGGCCCCGCAAGCAAAAATTACCGTCCAAATCAAGGGAATAGCAGGCTCAAAAAACATCCAATCCGGTCTTTTAAGTTTGACTGCCCAGTTAATATCCCGCAGTTTAAAAAACAAAGTGCCGAAGGCGACTAAGAAAGTCACGCCGCCGATAATCATCCAAGATTCAATCATGGTTTTCAACTTTCAAATTGCTCGATCGCTCATTAAGTCGATCGTGCCAACTCCAAGCCGAACTTAGATCCGCCTTTAGTAATAACTTTTGTAAAGCCCGATGTAATTCTCGCTAACCACCCGACACATTCTTAGCAAACTCATCGCGTCCAGACACCAAATTAGCTGGAACGCCGTTAGGGTAATTTTTCGTGATTAAATCTTGCAACTTTTGAACTCGGTTTTCAGGGTTTGGGTGAGAACTCAAAAACTCCGGCGGCGCTTCGCCCTTCCTAGCGGCACCGAGAATTTTCATCACCTCAACAATACCTCTAGGATCGTAACCCGCTTCCGTCATAAACCGAAAACCGAGCTGATCGCTCTCAAGTTCATCAGACCTACCGTACCGCAAACCGACAACTTGATTGACAGCTTGAGCAATTAATGCTGCCTGCTGACCGCCGCCGCGATCGTCGCTAGTAGCCACCCCAACCGCTGTTACCAAAGACCTGCCGAACTGCTGTTTTGCCAAGTGTTCCGCACCGTGGCGCGCCACAACGTGACCGCTTTCGTGCCCCAGTACAGCAGCTAACTGAGCCTCGGAATTCAGCCGCCGCAGCAGCCCCGCAGTAATGAAAACTTGTCCCCCCGGTAAAGCAAAAGCATTCACTGTTTCGGCGTCTCGCAGCAGGTGGAATTCAAACGGATAACCCGCTTGTTTCGCGGCCGAACCGTTGACAACTCGTGCTCCTACTCGATCGAGATACTGCTGAAGACTCTGGCTGGGATAAAGCCCCCCGTGCTTGGCGGCCATTTGATCTCGCGCCTGCACTCCCAAAACTACCTCTTGGCGGGGAGAAAGCTGCACCCGCTGTCTCTCTCCTGTTACCGGATTTTCTACGTCGCTTGTAAAATAGGTGATTGCCCCAAAAAATGCCATTAATAGCCCGATCGCGGCTCGAAATAAAAATTTATTCACAGGCTTTTACCTAAAAAGTTTCGCGATTAGAATACTATGGTGACTGCTCTCTCGACATCTGTCTGAAGTATCAAGAAGGCAAAGTTTTTAGAGTTTTTTGAGATGATTTGCGAACAAGGCTTTTTTAAAACGAACCGCGAAGGCGCGAAGGACACGAAGGAAGAGAAGAAGGTTATAGTTATTAAATTGGTTAAACTGAGATGTTGCACCATTGTCAGCAACAGGCAAGATGCCTGTTCCACAAAGAATAGATTGTCTTGTGGAACAGGCATCTTGTCTGTTCAGAAAAGGCTAATTGAGAATGGTGCAACATATGAGTTAAATCTATTGAATACTTTACAAAATCAGTTGCCGAACTTCTTTCGCAATATGTTCCAAGCTACCCGCCGCCGCCTCGCTATTTGGTACACTGCCGTTACTGCTGTATTGTTACTTGTATTCGCCACTGGTTTCTATTTCTACGTCCGCCATACTTTGATCGATCGCATTGATGATACGCTCAATCATGTTGTGGAAGTAATAGAGCGAACTCTCGTTATCGAACCGCTAACTTTCCCTACTACCAAAGATAAAAATAAGTTGCAAGTTAATATTCAAGCCAGTTTTCCCGATAGCACCGATGCAGTAGAAGACGACCACATTGATTTAGAATGGTTCAGTCCTACGGGCGAATTGCTGTGGTCTACTTTATCGGAACCGCTGAATATTCCTATTCACGCTAACCGCACCGGCGAAACAGTTTGGATAATTAATAATAAGTTGCAGTCGGCTCAAAACTATTCTCTCAGACAAGTAACACAGCGAGTACAAATCGGCCGCCAAGTTCTGGGATATTTGCGAGTCAGCCATCCTTGGTTTGAAGTGACAAAACCCATCCGCCAATTAATTCTCGATTTGATTTTGGGCGCGGGTTTAACTCTAATTTGCGTTGCAGCTATTGGGTGGCTGCTGTCGGGTTTGGCGATGGCACCGGTGCGGGAGTCTTACGGGCGTCTCAAACAGTTTACTGCTGATGCTTCTCACGAACTCAGAAATCCGATCGCCACTATTCAAACTAACGTCCAAGTAGCTTTGGCGGAACCGGATATCGAACCGCAGCAGCATCAACAGCTACAAGTTATCGAACGCCTTACCCGCCGTTTGGGGCGCTTGGTTGACGATTTGCTGTTTTTAGCCCGACAAGATAGCGGCATCGTCCAGCAGCAGTGGATTGATGTTCCCCTCGATGCTTTGCTGATGGAGGTAATTGAAGAACAACAGGCGATCGCCACTACCCAAAATCTCTCTCTTTCTTTGGAAATTGTCGATCTTCCCAACGCTGAGGACAACTTTACACTGTTGGGAGACTGGGATCAACTAGCCCGACTGTTTACCAATCTCGTTAGCAACGCCGTGCAGTACACGCCATCGGGGGGCGAAATAGAAGTAGAATTGCAACTTGCAGCTAAAAATAAAAGAAATTCGCCGATGTTAAATCCAGCCCTGCAAATAAAAGTAACAGACACCGGCATCGGGATTTCCGCAGAAGCCCTGCCACATTTGTTCGATCGATTCTACCGCGCAGATCCGGCCCGAACCCACCGCAGCGCCGCTGGTTCCGGTTTAGGATTAGCCATCGCCAAAGCAATTGTCGAAAATCACCGCGGCCAAATCCGCATTGACAGCCAAGTCGATCGAGGTACCGCCGTTACCGTCACCCTCCCCGCCCACAAATCAGAAGCCTCTCACCTCTAAAAATCCTCTCTTCCCCTCCTCTGCGCCCTCTGCGCCCTCTGTGGTTTAAAAAAAATCTACCCCTCAAACCCTTATTCTTCCTACCTCACGCCCAAACCCAGCTATTAAAATTCATTTCCGCCATAGATTAACATAAACGTTGTTGTAAAACCTCGATCGAACTCGTGAGGAGTTATTTATGTTTCGCCACAATCTACCGTTCAAAAAAATCAGCTTGCTAGCAGCCACCTGCGGGGGTTTACTCGTTAGTCTCGCAACACTTTCCCAGGCGGGCGGGCCCCCGCCCCAACAAGGAAAACCCGTTTCCCAACCCGCAGCCACTCCCGCAGCCAATGAAGAGCCCGTCAGCCAACCGACTCCCGCTGCCAGCCCCAGCGGGAAGCCCTCAACAACCACAGACGCGCCTCCCCGCTTCCCAATGCCCAGTGCGCGAGTTACGCCTAGCGAAGGCATGATAGTAATTAAACTGGTGAATACCACCAATGCTGTCATCAATTATCAAATCGTAGGCGTCACCCCGCAGCGCACTCTGGGCGAACAATCGGAAATTTTGCTCAAAAGCATCCCAGTGCCCATCACCCTCACTTACCAGCGCCCAGACGGCGGATTGCTGCTGGTTCGCCCCCAAGCAACCGCGATGCCGGGAATGTTGCAAGTCAGTTTCGGCGCGACAACTGAGTTGGCCACTGATACAAAATCCTTGGAAATTCAGGAAGATGGCAAGGTAATTTTGAATTAGTCATTAGTCATTAGTCATTAGTCATTAGTTATTAGTTATTAGTTAGCTGCTCTCAATAACCAATAACTAATAACTAATACCTAATCTGACTTATAGCGGTTCTCAAGCGTCGTGAGGTATTGGGGCGAGTCCTATGCCTATGCCCGATGCCCGATGCCCGATGCCCGATGCCCGATGCCCGCGAGAGCACCTCATGTTACTGAGAAAGGCTATATGTCTTAGTCCCCCTCTGCTGGGACTTTGTTTTTGTAGAGGCGATTTCAAGATCCGAATTAACCATCGACAACAGGGCTATTGAGGATACCGCACCGTGCCGTTTCCCTACGCGAAAATATCGATACTGAAAACGTCGTAGCACGGGCTAAGGCTCGCCCGCCATCGCCCTCAATCAAATGTAACCCTCCCCCTAATTTTAGGGAAACGGCACGGCGCCGTGTCCTGATTTCGGGTAACGGGTAAAATCAACCGGATTGGATGATGAAATTACCCGATCGCGAGTGCGATCGGATATAACTGAGACGAAAGTTTGACTCTTAACCAATTTCAATCGCCGAGTAACAACGGAGGTAACTTAGTAAAAGGTAAATCCTCGTTGACTGCATCAATTTCTTCCTGTTCTCTTTCGTTGATTTGACCGATATAAGACTTGAGAATTTGGGCTAGACGGTTGTTATAAAATCGGTGCAAACTATAATTTGGCGTAGCTGGAAAGCCGCGCCGTTTTTTGTGCCGCCCGCCGGCACCCGGATCGAAGCTTTGGATGCCCCGATCGATCGCCCATTCGATCGGCGTATAGTAACAAGCATCGAAGTGCAAGCAGTCGATTTCCTGCAAACTTCCCCAATAACGCCCGTACAGTCGATCGCCCTTATACAAACAAAAAGACATACCCACCGGGTGTCTGTCATCTTCCTTGTCGTAGGCGGCTACAAATAAAACTCGATCGCGATAATTGTGGTGCAACTGTTCAAAAAATCGCTTAGTCAGATACTTGCTTCCCCACCAACCAAATTTGTCGCAAGTATTCTCATAAAAACCATACATTTGAGCAAACATGGCTTGGGGAATTTCATCGCCAGTCAGCGTTTTTACCAACAAACCAGCTTGGTCAACTGCTTTGCGTTCGCGCTTGATATTGCGGCGCTGGTTGGCATTAAATGCGCCTAAATAATTGTCAAAATTTTGATAGCCTTGATTTTGCCAAATATAGCTGTGGTGCAGCCAACTGCTGAAACCGTGGCGTTCCATTCTTTCGCGCCATTCGGGATCGACATAAAGGAAATTGCAGCCGGAGATATTGTGGCGATCGCAAAAATGGTCGATCGCGCTTACCATTACGGACGTTAACTCGTCTTCATCTTCCCCCTCGGCAATCAAAAATCGATAGCCTTCAGCCGGAGTAAACGGCGTCATTCCCATCAATTTCGGATAATATTTAACGCCCAAACGTTGAGCTAAATCGGCCCACTGATTGTCGAACACAAATTCGCCGTAGCTGTGGCTTTTGACATAAAGTGGCGCGCCAGCAATCAACTGTTTGTCTCGCCACACAGTCAAGTGATGCGGCAGCCAACCGGTTTTACCTGTCGCACTGCCCGAGACTTCGAGATTGTTAAGCCAATCCCATTCCAGAAATGGAGTTTTTAGTGGCATCGCCAAGGCATCCCACGACGCTTGCGGGATTTCGGCTATTTTGCTAATCCAGGCTACAGAATATTCAGGTTTTGGCTGTTTCAGCATAGGGAGATTTGAGCGTAGAGCGATCGAACTTCATTTAACTTAATATAATTTCCCCTGTTCCACACTTGTTACCAGGCAGAGCCTGGTAACGCAGATCCAGAGGCTCTGCCTCGATTTTCCTTGCGCTTGCGAGGCACAACCTCGCTTACATGGGTTCCCAGGCAGAGCCGGGGAACCAGTTACAAATGGGCGACTATCGATCGACCCGATAATGCAAAAATACCTCTTGTCCCACCTGTTTAACCGTCAAAAGTTCCAATTTCAAAGCTAAATCCGCCAAAAAACCCTCTCCCTCAACAGCCGTCGGTGCATCCGCGCCGCCCAAAATTAACGGGCACACCGTCAGCCAAAGTTCGTCTACCAAGCCGGCAGCCAGTACAGACGCTACCAGTTTTCCCCCGCCCAGAATCGCCAAGCGTTTGATATCGAAGTTTGCTAGCTGTTGAAACGCATCAATCCAATCAATCTCTCCACCTGCGGTTTTCGCATAGATAATTCGATCGAATTGAGATGTTGCACCATTCTCAATAAGCCTTTTATCAACAGGCAAGATGCCTGTGAAGCGAGCAAATTCATCTCTTGTAGAACGGGCATCTTGCCCGTTCTTGAGAATGGTGCCAGATGTGCGATCGAACTTACTGTCTTTTGTCGGGTACGGAGACGGCATTGCCGTTTCCCCGTCTTCCGTCGGGTACGGAGACGGCATTGCCGTTTCCCTACTGTCTTGCCCTGTCAGCAGCCAGCGAGGCACCGGTTGTTGGAAAAATCGCAAGTTAGGGTCAAATTGGGACGATCGCGAACATACAATTTGCACCGGTTGTGGGGGCTTCCCTTGCAGTTGCCTCTGTTTGACCAATTCCGGCGAAATCACTCTCATCGCCGTCCCATAAGCCTGTAAAGTGCCGTTGCCGAACAAAACCGCGTCGCTTCCTGCTACTTGCTGTTCCAGGTGGGCTTTGTCCTTGGCCGAACCGAATCTCGCGGGCGATCGTACTGCATCTGCAATTTTACCGTCAGCACTGATCGCGAGTATTACTGTTGCGTTAAGTCCAGTCATTACTTATCAGAATTTCGCAGAACATTTAACTGTAGCAATTCACAACTATTTGTAAAGTTTGTTTTCAAGTCGCTCGCACTGCTTTTATTTGACGGATAATGTGAGTTTATTTATTTTGCAACGGCAGCGATCGCCCTACCAAAGTATTTACTTTTCTTTACAAACAGCAGACAAAAAACGGGGCGGGAGGTAAAAAATCCGTTGCAGACTTTAAATGCGCCGCGCGATCGACTAGAGTAAAAAAAATGGCTTGATCCGTTTATTCATCGCAAAGGAAAAAAAGCTCATGGTTCAACGCGGTTCTACAGTCCGGATTCTCCGCAAAGAATCCTACTGGTATCAAGAAGTGGGCACCGTTGCTACGGTAGACCAAAGCGGCATTAAATACCCAGTTATCGTTCGCTTTAACAGCGTAAATTATGCAGGCGTCAACACCAACAACTTCGCCCAAAGCGAATTAGTGGAAGTGTCAGCACCCAAAGCAAAAGCGAAAACAGCGACAGCAGTAGCTTCCGGCGGCAAACAAACCACGGTAGACGAGAAAACCCGGAAAACCGGCAGCGGAGGAGCCCCCCAGCAGCCGAAAACTTCGACGGACAGCAAACCCGGTGCCGAAGTTCCCGGCAGCGTCGAAGGTTCGCCAAATCAAGGAACAGAACAGCGCTAATTGTGCCAGAACTGCCAGAAGTTGAAACTATTTGCCGGGGTTTGAATCAAGCAACCCTCGATCGAGAAATGTTGGGCGGGGACGTGTTGCTAAACAGCACGATCGCCCGCTCAATCTCTGCGACCGATTTTTTGACACAACTCAAAGGAAAGTCGATCGCCCGCTGGTACAGGCGCGGCAAATACCTCCTGGCAGAACTATCTCAATTTCCAGAAGGAGAAAGAGAGAAAGGGAAAGGGGGAGAATTTAGGGATCAAACTCCAATATCTTCCCCTCTTCCTTCTTCCTTCCTCCTTCCTTCAAAAGCGGGCTGGTTAGGCGTTCACCTGCGGATGACGGGACAACTGCTGTGGGTGAACCGATCCGAACCCCTGCAAAAACACGCGCGAGTGCGACTGTTCTTTGAGGGAAACCAAGAATTGCGGTTTGTAGACCAGCGCACCTTCGGGCAAATGTGGTACGTGCCCGCAGAAACCGAGGTTTCCAGCACAGTCATCGGTCTGAAACTCTTAGGCCCCGAACCGTTTTCCGACGAGTTGACAACAGAATATTTGACCCGCAAGCTGCACCGGCGGGCGCGACCCATTAAAACAGCTTTGCTAGACCAGTCACTGATAGCAGGTTTGGGAAATATTTACGCAGACGAAACTTTGTTTTTGTCGGGAGTGATGCCCACAACTCTGTGCGCGGATTTGACCGCAGAGCAAATTGGGCGCATCCATACAGCTATTATTCAAGTTTTACAGAAGGCGATCGAATCCGGTGGCACCACTTTTAGCAATTTTCTCAACGTCCAAGGTGTCAACGGCAACTACGGCGGCGTCGCTTGGGTGTACAATCGCGCCGGCCAACCCTGCCGCACTTGCTCCGCAACCATCGAACGTATAAAATTAGCAGGGCGATCGACTCATTTTTGCCCCGCGTGTCAGCAATAAGAAGCCAAGCGTGAAGTTCGGCAAGTCGCAGTGTACGGGATTTAACGCATTTAACGGATGGATATTGAGGTTCGAGGGAAGAGGGATTTAGTTATTTAGGAGACAGGGAAGAAGGAAAAGTGCCGTTAAAGACAAATCGGCATTAAAATTTATATACTTTTATAAACTAAACAAAGCAAGTTATGGCAATCAAGAAAGGCAGTATAGTTCGCGCTGTACGCGAAAAATTGGAAAACAGTCTAGAAGCCAAAGCCAGCGACCAGCGCTTTTCCTCCTATATATTTGAAACAAAGGGCGAAGTGATGGATGTTCGCGGCGAGTATGCCTTCGTCAAATTTGGCAAAGTTCCCACCCCCAATATTTGGCTGCGGGTAGACCAACTCGAAGATTTTAAGTAACTCACCAAAACTAAACATCACTGTTCTTAATGTAGCGAAGGGTGCGCATCGCGCACCTTCCCCCAATTAAGCTCATTGCTAAAGTCTAAAATCTAAAATCTAAAATCTAAAATCTAAAATCTAAAATCGAATGAATTCTCCATCAACCCGCGTATCAATTATTGGTGCAGGCAAAGTCGGCAGCACCTTAGCCCAGCGAATTGCCGAGAAAAATCTGGCAGATGTAGTATTGCTAGATATTGTGGAGGGTTGGCCGCAGGGCGTTGCTTTGGATTTGATGGAAGCAAGGGGAGTGGAACGCCACGATCGCCAAATTGTCGGTACAAATGATTATACAGATACGGTAAACTCAAATATCATAGTAATTGCCGCCGGAGTGCCACGCAAACCCGGTATCAATCGGGAAGATTTAATTAAAATCAATGCTCGAATTGTCACCGAAGCCACAAAACAGGCGATCGAGCATTCTCCAGAAGCAATCTTAATCGCAGTCACAAATCCCCTAGATATCATGACTTATTTAGCGTGGGAAGCTGCTAATTTGCCAAAACACCGAGTCATAGGTATGGGGGGAATTCTCGACTCCGCCCGCTTTCAAACTTTTATTGCAATGGAATTGGGCGTTTCAATTGCTGAAGTCAGTGCAACAGTCATCGGTTCTCACGGCGATTTGATGGTTCCTTTGCCCCGCTATTCCACTGTCAACGGTATTCCCATCTGTCAACTTATGGATGCTGGGGCGATCGATCGAATCGTACAGCGGACTCGCCACGGTGGCGCAGAAATTGTAGAATTGATGAAGACTGGTAGTGCTTATTTTGCACCCGCATCTTCTGTCTGTCTGATGGTAGAATCTATTTTATTAAATCAGTCGCGACTCTTGCCTTGCTGCGTTTATTTGCACGGCGAATACGGCGTGCAAGATATCTTTTTAGGAGTTCCCTGCCGCTTGGGATATCAGGGAGTCGAACAAATAGTGGAACTCGAACTCAGCGATACCGAAAGAGCAGCCTTTATCGAGTCGGGCAAATTGGTTGCCCAAAATATTGAGGAAGCGAGGGCGATACTGAAAACTGCTCGTTAAGCTTGTATCCGTTTTTTTTCAGATACTCCTAAACGGTTTTTTTTTACGAAAAGACTTCGTTGCAGCCTTAGAACCCGGTCAAAAACCTTTCTCCCGAATGCCTTCTAGTTTCTGCCTTTGGGCCGTCAATGCAGTCTCTTCTACTTCCTACTTGAAAAAAGTTAATATTCCCGATCGCGCGAAGTATTCCGGCAATAAACTGTTAACTAAACTCAAAAAACTGCCCGATAATTCTTCGCCCTTACTTGTAGAAATAATTGCTAAAAACCATGCCTTAATTGATAAATATAAAATACATCGTGTCCTCTATCAGTTTGTAGTCAGGACTGAAGTCCTCCGAATTTCGGTTAATTAGGACTTTTCCTCGTTATACCATTTTAGATTTTAGATTAAAGAATAGGGAATGACTGATTCCACAAGGGTTGGGCTCTTGTTTACAGTTGCATTTTTTAAAATGGTATTACTAAAAACCAACTTTATTATAATCGCTCTACCCTACTCGATTTTGCATCTATAGCAATCCTAAATCATTTGTGAATTTCTTACTCCCTCCCCGCGGGTTCGGGGAGGGTTGGGGTGGGGTAAAAAAATTACGACTCCTGCAAGAATTGCTATATATTTAACAAATTTAATTTATAGGCACAATCAATGCCGATTTTCTCTGAATATCACATCCAAGATACTTTGCACGAAAGCGTCAAAACTGTCATCTATTAAAGAGAAAACTTAAATCAAAACAATTCAATAATTTTCAAACTGCTCGAAGCCAAATATCCAAAAGTAAAAATACTTGCTCGACTAAAACACGCATATCCAATCCGCCCAAACTTCAATCACGAACCTCTCGGAGGTTTAATTGCTGGAGTCGCTCGCGAAATCCGCAATCCTCTCAAGTGTGTTAATAATTATTCTGAAAGCTCGGTGGAATTGAGGGAAAAACTACTAGAATAATTTGACTAAAAATTCTAACATTTATATGCAGATACTCTCAATTATATCAAGTATATTTTAATAGATATTCGAGACAACAATGCAGCTATTAACCCGTCGAAAAAGCCGAAAATATTATTCGCAGTATGATGCAGTACGCGCGGACTGACACCGGCCAGCGGCAGTTGACGGATATTAACGCTTTGCTAGAAGAAGCCGTGCACTTAGCCCACAGCAGGCGATCGCTCTACCCCATCTTCAATGTGACAATTTATACTGAGTAAGAAAGTGCGATCGCTCTCTCGGAAGTAGCATTCCCTACTCTCACCCTCGCTTTTATAAATATCCTGGATAGTGCTTGTTATAGTGTCTTTCAAAAGCAGAAAAATTGGCAGCCAGAAATTGATCCACAAACAGAAAGTTTAACATCCAAAATTAGGTAAAAATGCATAATTTGGTAAAAGCAGTTGAAATTCCCCGAGAGAACGGCATCAGAATTCCTCTATAAATTCCAGAAAACATCTTCCATCCTTTCTTTACTACTAAAGCGACTGGAGAAGCAACAGGTTTGGAGTTGTCTATGACTGGCGATATTATTGCAGGACTGTACAATGGCACTTTAAAGGTAGAACGCGAAACGCGAGCTTATAGGGAATTTATTATTACTTTGCCCAAACTTTAAGGCAGGTGATTGCCCTTTCTATTAATCAAGCTTGAAATACCTTGATTTTAGTCAAAAATATGATACCCTGATTGTTAGTATTATCTAAACATTCTTACACTTTCTCAGGAAATGCAAAAATCGGGCGAAAAGTATTCGTGAAGCGAAGCTATCCCGAACACGCCTGCCTTCGGGAAGGGTAAGGAATCCCCCTTGAGTTGAGCCAATTTAACCTGAGCCTACAACTACTTTAACTCTTTAACCTAAAACTCATACCATTTGAGATTTGAGATTTGAGATTTGAGATTTGAGATTGGGACTGAGTGATTGTTTATGGGTTTGGAGTACGGGCATACAGTTGCATTTTTTTTTTACTGGTATCACCTCAGCTTCCGTGGATGTTAATAATTTTAACAAAAAAAATCCATAGCCTAAAGCAATTAGAAGGCAAGGAAAATGACCTAAAAAATCAGCATAAATATGCAAAGGCTGTATAAAATAGAAGGTACGACAGAGAGATAGAGAATTACTGGAAACTATAGAAAAGGCTCTCGGGTCAATTTAAAAAAACTAAAAGTGGCGTTCCCAACCGGATATTAGAGCGCTACAGGGAAGAAAGTATCATCAAGTTGGCGGTAATAATAAAAGGGTGACAATTGCAACCGCAGGCGATCGCAAAAAATGTCAAAATTAGTCAGGACGCTCCGCGTATTCCCACCCTGAAGCCGGGTTTCTCGTTTCCTCTTCCGCAGCTTCCCTGACTTAATTACGTTAACAAACCGGGTTGATGCGTAAGTTTGGTTAGTATAATTCTCAATAAGTGACAATTTATGCCGTAGGAAATCACCGCCCGCTTTGCCAGTAAAAATACTGAATTAAGATGCTCGCTCCGCCTCCCAATTCATAAAAACTACGGAAATGTAGCGTGAGTAGGTGGTAAGTGCTAGTAAAAGTAGGAGAATTTGTCCTTTGCCCTTTTGATGAGAGCACGCTCAACTTGCAGAGCGCTATTGAGATGCCATCAACCTCGATACAAAACCGCAAAATAACGAGAGAAAGAGCATTATGTTTAATCAATACCTGTATCAAGAACTAACCAACCTGCGCCAGAAGCTAGCTAACCTAGAAAAAGAAACGCAGTCTCAAACCTGCTTCAAAAAGCTGCAAGCGCTGATGGGAGTGATTGGCAAAATCCGCCAATCTCTAGACTTAGAAACAATATTCAAAATTACAGCCACGGAACTCCGGCAACTCCTAAATGCCGATCGAGTCGCCATATACCGCTTTCTTCCCGAATCCGAATGGAACGAGGGGGAAGTAGTTTCCGAAGATGTACTTCCCCTATACAGCCCATGTTTGGGAGCAAGAGTCCTTGACTGCTGGTTCGGCGAACAATTGGCAGCCAACTACACCAAAGGTTGCGTTCAAGCAGTCAGCGACATCTACAAAGCCCGATTGGATCCTTGTCACCTCAAAATCCTCAAGCGATTTCAAATCCGAGCTAACTTAGTGGTACCGCTGGTGCAAGGACAACAACTGTGGGGATTGCTGTGCATTCACCAGTGCGGCAAACCCCGCGATTGGCAAGAAGACGAAATCGAATTTGCCAGACAAGTAGGCGACCATTTAGCAGTTGCCATCTACCAAGCCGAACTGCACTTGCAAACCCAGAGGCAAATAACAGAAATCGAATCCGCGCAGCAGAAACTCCGCGACAGCGAACAAAAATATCAGCAAATTCTCGATTCGATCGCCGATATGGTATTAGTCAAAGGCCCCCAATCGAAAATCGTCTGGGCAAATCAAGCATTCCGCGACTATTACGGCATGAGTCAAGAAGAACTTCAAGACATCGTAGACGCACCTTTCGCCAATCCCGACAATACTCTCCAGTACGTCAAAGATGACGCCTTCGTATTTGACACCGGACAAACTCTGCAAATTTCCGCAGAACCGGTGACGCGGCACGACTCAGAAGTGCGGCTGTTTAGCACAGTCAAAACACCCCTCCGCAATCAAGACGGCGAAGTTGTAATGACAGTCGGGGTCTCCCGCGACATGACGGAACGCAAACAAGCAGAAGAAGCCCTCAAAGCCAGCGAAACCAAATACCGCAGCCTGGTAGAAACCTCCCAAGACATGATTTGGTCGGTCGATGCCATCGGGCGCTACACCTTCGTCAACCCAGCAGTTAAGTACATTTACGGTTACCAACCAGAAGAAATGATCGGTCGGCCGTTCTCCGACTTTGCGACACCAGAACAAAGCCAGAAAGATTTAGAAGTTTTCGCTAGCTTGTTTGCCGGAGAATCAATTTTCCAGTACGAAAGCACCCACATCGCCAAAGACGGTAGCATGAAACATTTGATGTTCAACGCGATCGCCCTGTACGACGAAACAGGAAACGTCCTCGGCACCACCGGTACAGCCACCGACATTACCGCTCGCAAACGAGCAGAAGCAGCCTTACAACACGCCAACGCAGAACTAGAGCGCAGAGTAGAAGCACGCACGGCAGAACTGCGCCAGACTTTTGCCGCCCTCACGGCCAGCGAAACCAGGTTCCGGACGATCGCAGCCACCATGCCCGGAGCTTTGTTCCAGTTTTGCAACCGTGACGGAGTTTGGCGCATTGACTACATGAGCGATCGCATCGAATATATCAGCGGCGTCACAGCAGCAGAAATGATGCGAGACATCAATACATTCATTTGCCGCGTCCACCCCGAAGACTTGGAAAGCTACATCGCCTCCGTCTGCGAAGCAGTAGAAAACCTCTCCCTGTGGCACTACGAAGGGCGGTTAGTCAAGCCCGACGGTGAGATTCGCTGGTGGCAGGGCGACTCGATGCCCACCTGCAACGAGAACGGCGAAATCATATTTTGCGGAGTATTGTTCGACATTACCGATCGCAAAGTTGCCGAAACCGCCATCCGCCAAAGCCAGCGGCAGCTACAAGAAGCCCAGAGACTCGCGCACGTTGGCAATTGGGAACTCGACGCAGCCACCGAAACCATCACTTGGTCGGAAGAACTCTTCCGCATCTTCGGGCTCGAACCGGGCGAAAGCGCACCCAACGTAGCCGAACAGGTCGCTCTGATCCATCCAGAAGATTTGGAATTGTGGCAGACTCAAGTGCAGCGGGGACTCGACACGGGCATCCCCTTTGATTTTGACTTCCGCCTTTACCGTCCCGACGGCACGCTGCGGCACCTCAACGCCGTGGGCCGCGCTGAAACCGATGCCAGTGGCCAAGTGGTAAAATTGTTCGGCACGGCGATCGACATTACTGATCGCAAAGCCGCCGAAGCAGCGCTGCGGCAAGCAGCAGCCGAGTTAGAAGACAGAGTGAGCGATCGCACGGCTGAACTGTCCGAAGCAGTCGCCCAGTTAGAACAAGAAATTGGCGATCGAAAACTTGCAGAAGCAGCGCTGCAAGTTTCCGAGCAAAGCCTGCGAACCATATTTAACAATGTCTACGATGCTATCTTCATTCACGATTTAGAAGGCAACATTCTCGATGTCAATAATCGAATGTTAGAAATGTACAGAGTTAGCCCCGAACAAGCAACAAAATTATCAATTAAAAACGACTATTCAAGCGCCGACAATCCCCTTAAACAACTGGGAGAACTTTGGGAAAGAGTATTAGCCGGCGGAACAGGTCGCGTGGAATGGAAAGCGAGGCGTCCCAACGACGGTTCAACTTTTGATGCAGAAGTTGCCCTGTCCAGAATTCATCTCAACGGCAATCTCAGGGTCATTGCCAACGTCCGAGATATTAGCGACCGCAAACAGACAGAAGCCGAACTGCAACAGACGCAAGATTTTATGAAATCCGTACTCAATACCATACCCATCGCAGTATTTGTCAAAGAAGCAGAAGACTTGCGATTTGTACTGTGGAACCCAGCCGCCGAACAGTTGGTCGGTTTCAGTGCAGCAGAAGTTATCGGCAAAAACGACCAGGATTTTTTCCCCAAAGAACAAGCCGATTTTTTCACCGCCAAAGACCGGGAAGCCCTCGCGAGCGGGCAAATTATAGAGATTCCCGAAGAAATGATTCAAACAATAGAAGGCGATACTCGCATATTGCATACGAAGAAAACCGCAATTCTCGATCGAGAAGGCAATCCCCAATATTTATTAGCAGTTACCGAAGACATTACTGAGCGCAAGCGTGGAGAAATTGCTTTGAGGGAATCGGAAGCCCGACTCAGACAGCAGGCCGATCGAGAAAAATTGCTCAACAGTCTCACCGCTGAAATCCGCAATTCCCTCGACTTCGACAGCATCGTTACAGTCGCAGTTAAGGAAATTCGCGCTTTCATGCAGATCGATCGTTGCAATTTTGCCTGGTATCGCGACGACGGAGAGGAGCATTTCTGGGAAATTATTAAAGAATCTCGCCTTGGGGAACTTCCCGATTTAACAGGTAGCTATCCACCTTCCGACTTCGGTACTCTGGGAGAAAAAATCTTGCAGATGGAAATGCTGCGGGTGGATGATGTCGAAACAGTCGCAGATCCTGTCTGGAAACAAATCGTTCGATCAATGGGCTACCAATCTGTATTAATCATCCCCATGCAGGCACTTTCCGGGGTAATAAGTGCAGTTAGCTGCTGCTCCTGCTGTTCTGTGCGGGCTTGGAGCGACAGCGAAGTAGAATTGTTGCAAGCGATTACAGTTCAATTGGCGATCGCCCTCAACCAAGCCGATCTTTACGCCCAAACTCGCAATAAAGCTCTCGAATTAGAGCAAACCTTGCAGCAATTAACCAGCGCTCAATCGCAGTTAATTCAAAACGAAAAAATGTCATCTCTCGGTCAACTTGTGGCAGGAGTCGCCCACGAAATTAACAACCCAGTTAACTTTATTTACGGCAATCTGAGCCACGCCAACGACTATACTCAAGACTTGCTACACCTGCTCGAACTTTACCAAAACCACTATCCGGAGCCTGTCCCGGAAATTCAAGAGGAATTAGAAGCTATTGAGCTCGACTTTCTGATGGATGACTTGCCGAAACTGCTTTCCTCGATGAAAGTCGGTGCAGACAGAATTCAGCTAATCGTGGCATCTCTGCGCACCTTCTCCCGCATGGACGAAGCAGAAATGAAAGCAGTCAACATTCACGAAGGCATAGATAGCACTCTGATGATTTTGCAGCATCGGCTCAAAGCAAAACACAATTATCCAGAAATTGAGGTGATTAAAGAATACGGCAATTTGCCTTTGGTAGAATGTTATGCCGGACAGTTAAATCAAGTATTTATGAATATCTTGAGCAATGCTTTAGATGCTTTGGAAGAGAGAGGCGCGCGGCTTTCGGCCGATCAACTGCGGGAAAATCCTAGTATCATTTCCATTAAAACTGAAATCCCAAAACCAGATCGGGTGCTGATTCGGATTTCTGACAACGGCCTGGGAATGACAAAAACTGTCTGCAATCGACTTTTTGACCCATTTTTCACCACTAAACCTGTGGGAAAAGGCACTGGGATGGGCTTGTCAATTAGCTATCAAATTGTTACAGACAGACACAAAGGCTCGCTGAAATGCACTTCTTCGCCGGGACAGGGTGCAGAATTCGCGATCGAGATTCCACTCAAAGCTATTTGTTAATTGTTAATTGAGAATTGGGAATTGGGAATTGGGAATTGCGAAAGCGTTACAGTGCGTCAGTTTGGTAATTCTCAGTCATCACCTAAAATCTAATTCTGATGCACCATTTACAGCCTTTTCCGCTGTTATGAGGTACAGTAACAACAATCAGTGAACCAATCTCTTAAATGGTTAGGATTCATCAAATTGATGGCAACTGCTATTATTCTATCAATCATTGCTGAGGTCTTGGGAGCAAACCTTCGCAACAACGATTTAAGCTGTGACCATCACATTTCAATAGGATTAAAATCGGGAGAGTAGGGGGATAAACAAATAACACTTGCACCTACGCTTTCAATGAATTTTATCGGCTATTACTGAGTTCATAGGTTTTTTTTCAATTGTGCTAGTTTCCCTGCTTGATCAAGTGCTTTTGTATCGTATTCCCAGTAAGGAGAAAATTTCATTAGATCCTCGAGTGTAACAAAGGCTGGTTTGTCAGTAATGTCATGCAAAGTAAGGTCATCGATTGTTTTTTCGATAACAGTCATAATTAAATTTCCATTATGGCTTCCAACTACCCATACAGTAGCAATTCGATCGCCTCCACTACTAACTTTGATAAATTCGTCAAAGAAAAAATCCACATCTTCTTTAAAAACAGGCATAATACGCTCCTTACTTAGGTTCTATACGTGTTAACTATTGATATCAATTCATCTAACAACACTTGTAATCCCTCTTTCTCTTGCTAACTGAGCAATAGTTTCGCTAGGTTGTGTTCCCATATAAATAATTTCAGCCACATCGCTGAACTTGACTTGACCGTGAACCTACACCTCAAAGTAAAAATGTTGCTGTTTAATCTCTATTAATTATTGCAAGTTTGGCGCTGAGGCAATCCTTTGGACTTTCTGTTGAATGTCATCCACATTTGCAATATCTTATAAAGAAACAAAAGATGCAATATTAGGGTTATCAAACATGGATGGTTGCCTAGTCATTCTGTCAGAACCAAATAAACTATGATCTGCTGTAAAAGTGTCACTATTTTTGAGCGCAGGTCGAGGGAATAGGATTTCCGACGCTTTGGCTATCAGATATTCCAATTATCGATTGTACCTCATAACATCGGAAAGTGCTGTATTCTCTGGTGCGTCAGTTTTGAGATTGTGAGTTTGTAGCAAAAATATCCCTACCTGAGGCACCATACTTCACTTTCTTACCAATTACAAATTACCAATTACCCCTTACCGATTACTCATCTTTACCTCACTCACTGGAGAATTGCTATATTACTGATATTTATCAGCATTTCTGTCACAGCGGAACTGTCCAAAGGTTTAGAAAACAAATATCCCTGAGCTAATTCGCAGTCTAGTTCTCGAAGCTGTGCTAACTGTTCGGCTGTCTCCACACCTTCGGCGATCGCATTCAATCCCAAATTGTGAGCCAAAGTCACGATCGCCCGCACAATCTGCAAAGGCTGACCCCCGCCGTCACCATTTTCGACAGCCCCCAAGCGACTCACAAAAGATCGATCGATCTTCAGCGTATCCAGCGGAAAGCGGTGCAAGTAACTCAAAGACGAATAACCAGTACCGAAATCGTCTATCGACAATCGAATATTTCTATTTTTTAATTGGGCGAGCACAATATTGGCTTTCTTCACATTTTCCACGAGCGCGCTTTCAGTAATCTCCAATTTTAAACAGCTCGGAGCGCAGCCAGTTTCTGCTAAAATTTCATCGATTTGCTCGATTAAATTCGGCATACCTAACTGTTTAGGAGAAAGATTGACGCTCATTGTTAATCGCGAAGCATCAATAATTGGTAATTGAAAATTGGCAATTTGTAACGGGGAACTTGTACTGAGCGTAGCCGAAGTGTTGGTAAGTGGTAATTGGGAATTAGTAACAGGGGAGTGGAAATCGGTAAGCGGGAATTGGGAACTGGGAATTGGTAATTTTTTACCGATTCTTTCTTCCCTGTTCCTTCTTCCCTGTTCCTCATTCCCTGTATCCGTTAAATCAGTTAAATCCCGTAGATTGCCGGTTGCCGTCTTCCATCGGACTTCTTCATTCTTGCTTATTCCGAGTTCGATCGGACTTCTTCCCTCTTCCTCCGTTAACATTTCTTGCCAAAGGCGCAATTGCCGACAAGCTTCCCGCAACACCCAGGCTCCCAGAGGCACGATCAAACCTGTTTCTTCAGCTACAGGGATAAAAGTAGACGGCGGAACTAGACCCCGCACCGGGTGCTGCCAGCGAACCAAAGCCTCAAAACCTTCGATCGCACCGTTGGCGATCGAAACAATCGGTTGGTAGTGGACAATAAAGTGCGAACATTGATCCTTGCTCTCCCCTAATTCCTCCTTGCCCAAAATAGCCAACCGCAGGTCAGTTTCTAACTGCAACAGCGACATAGTTTGGTCGTGCATCGCCAAATTAAACACCTCGTGGCGGGCCTTGCCCAAAGCTTTAGCGCGGTACATAGCGATGTCAGCATCGCGTAGGAATTCTTCCGGGTGAGTGTACAGATTTGATTCGCCAGTGTCGGTAGCTTCGCCTCGACTGAAAACAATGCCAATGCTAGCGGTGGTAAATACTTCGTGCCCTTCGATATTAAACGGTCTCGTCAGTTCTTTTTGTATCTTTTTAGCTGCTAGGGTGGCGTCGCTGAGGCTCTGAATGTGGTCTAGCAGGATGGTGAATTCGTCTCCCCCCAGCCTGGCCACGGTATCAGAAGCCCGCACGCAGCTTTGCAGCCGATCCGCGAGGGCGACTAGCAGTTTGTCTCCTAAAACGTGCCCTAAAGAATCATTAACTACTTTGAAGCGGTCTAAATCTAGGAAAAGTAAACCAAATTTGTAATCGGGGGACTGATTCGATCGGCGGATGGCTTGTCCTAGCCTGTCGATAAACAAAACGCGGTTAGGCAAACCTGTCAGCGCATCGTGAAAAGCGCCGTGCAGCAGTTGCCGTTCTACTCGCTTGCGCTCGGTGACATCTCGGATAATAATCTGGGCGGCGGTCAAGCCTTGATAATTAGCGGGGATGCCGACAACTTCAACGTCTATTATTTGTCCGTCGAGCCGCATCAGTTTTTGTTCGGCAAGGTCGATCGGCTTATTTTCTTTCTCGACTAGCCGAATGCGCTCTCTGGCTTTTTCCACATAGTTTGGATGGACGAAATGCAATACCGGAAAGCCGATTAGCGCCTCGGGAGAACTCGCACCGAGGAGTTTAGCGCCGGCAGCATTGATGTAGGCGATTTTCCCTTGACTGTGAACGGCGATCGCTTCGGGAGATAGTTCTACTAAACGGCGATAGCGTTCTTCACTTTCTTGGAGTGATATTATCAAATCGCAGCGCTCTTTTTCGACTTGCTGGCGTTCGACTTCCATTTGGTGAGCGCCCAGAACTTTACCGATGCTTTGAGCCATCAATTCTATGATTTCTATTTCCTGGTACTCAAAGTCTTTTTTCTTGATTTCTGGTGAACTAAAACTCAAAGTACCGTAGGTTCTATTGTTAACAAATATCGGCGTTCCGATGTAAGATTCCGACTTACATATTTGATAAGCTGGATGTTCGCGCATCTCATTTTTTGCTCCTATATGAGCACACGCAACTGTTTTTTTAAGTTTAATTACCGCAGCGCAGTAAGTATCGCTTAGCTTCAATTCTAAGCCGCGCACGAAGTATCCTAAATCTGTTTTCGCGGCCCGCACAATGAAAGTTTCCCCCTCAACTTCAGCCATGATGCCCATCGAAAGTCCAAACATCAAACAGCCTGCTGTTAGATAATCGTCTAGCAGTTCTTCAAAGTTTTGATAATGATAAGTTGTAATCCGGTGCAAGTGTTTTAGATTAGCGCTAAAAGCTGCTAAAGCTTGAGAATTTAAAAATAATTCTTCTTCCGATCGCTGGCGGTCGGTAATGTCTGTTTGCACTCCAATAAAGTGGGTTAAGTGTCGTCGCGAGTTGTAAACCGGAGCGATCGACAGTTCGTGCCAAAAAGGCGTGCCGTCTTTCCTAAAGTTGCGCAGGATAACTTGAGATTCTCTGCCTTCTTCAATCGCAATTCGCAATTGTTTGGCGGCGGCGGTGTCCGTGTCGTTGCCCTGCAAAAATCGGCAATTTTTCCCAATTAACTCGTCTCTGCTATAACCGGTGATCCGCTCAAAACTGGGATTGACATAAATAATCGGATTATCTGCAACGGTCGCGTCAGTGATTGCAATGCCGTTGCTGCAACTTTCGATCGCCCGTTCCATCATTTGCAAACGCTCTTGCGATAGAATGCGCTCGATCGCCGCAGCTAATACGTTGGCGATCGCTTCTACAAAATAAACGTCATCTTGACTGAAAACTCGCCTTTGGCTGGTATGAACCCCCAAAATGCCCCAGGCCCGCGAAGAGGAACTGTTCGCTGGTTCTACTTGTCCCCCCCAGTTGCTCCCCAGTCGCCGATTGCCGCGAATGATGACAGTGACGCCGCTGACAGCCCGGTGGTTGTGCAGCAGCGGCAACCCGCTAAAGCGCGTTTCCACGCGCAAATCTTCGACGATCGTCGATTCGCCCCAGAGCAATGTGTAACCTGCTTGCGATCGGGCAGAAGCGCTAACAGTAGCGCTGCCGACGAGGCCCGGCTGCCAGCCCACCCCCGCTCGCAGCATAAAAGCATGACCAGAGGGCAACAGTTCTAACAACTGACAATAATCAACCTCCAGCGTTTGAGCAATTAAAACCGCAGCTTTGTCCATCAGTGCGGACAAATCTGTTTCAGCCAGGGCCTGCTGCCCCAAGTAAGCGACGGCCGCTTGCTGCCGGGCCCGCAAGTGGATTGACGCGAGCAATTCCTGCTCTTGCGCGGCGGCTCGCTTGCGATCGGTAATGTCGCAGAACACCGACAGAACAGCTTTTCCTGACAGCAATGTCAAATACCGCATCGATACACTTGCCCAAAACAGCGTGCCGTCAGCTTTTTTCAGGCGGACTTCTGTCTCGCGGACCTGTTCGTTGTAGGCGAGTCGCAACAGCAGTTCCTCGCGGTCTACGGGGTTGTGGTAGAGCATGGAGGCTTTTTGGCCGTCGATCGACTTGAATGCTGTGAACCCGAACGCCTGACGGCATAAATCGTTGCTATAAAGAATTGTGCCGTCAGCCAGACTGCTGACGATCACGGGTATCGGCATCGAGTTGGCGATCGTCAGCAGTAATTCTGTGGTTCCTTGCAGATCTTTGTAGAAGTCTGGCTGGGAGACCTGGCCCTGACTGTCTTCAGAGTTTGCAGGGATAAAACTTTCCATTTTTTAATCGATCCATTAGCAGGACAACTTTTTTAAACTTGTGGTAAACGACGATGGAATATGCAGAGGACGATCGACTGTACCCTACAACACATTAATCTTAACCAGAACAATGCCACTGAACGCCTCTAAACTGCTCGGCTGGATTTGGATGCCCTGCACTCCAGTGGAGAGAACATCTCTCTTTGGTATGACAATCTACTGTTTTTAAAGTTGCGTTAAGTTTTTATGTATGGCAAGGTACTTTACGCAATCAGCAGCGGAAGCTCCTAATCTAAAAAGTAAAGTCACCTGCTTGCCAACCACCGAATACTATCCGAGGAGAGAGGAGAAATGCTTGAATCTTACCGCCGTACCGCTGCCGAACGGGCCGCTTTGGGAATTCCACCACTGCCGCTAGACGCCCAGCAAACGTCGGAACTGTGTGAACTGCTGAAAAATCCGCCGGCTGGAGATGAAGAAACCTTAATAGAATTATTGCGCGATCGCGTCCCGCCCGGAGTAGACAGCGCCGCCTACGTCAAAGCTGGTTTTTTAACCGGCATTGCTAAAGGTGAAATCCACAGCCCCCTAATTGCTCCCAAATGGGCAGTTTACCTGCTGGGGACAATGATGGGCGGTTACAACGTCCAATCTTTAATCGAATTGCTCAATCCTACTGCCGAGGTTGCCATTCCCGCCACCGCAGCCCGGGCCTTGAGCAAAACCCTGTTAGTATTCGACGCCTTCCACGACATTCTGACTTTATCCGATACCAATCCCTACGCCAAGCAGGTCATCGATTCTTGGGCGGATGCCGAGTGGTTCACCACCCGCCCCCAACTGGCGGAAGTCATTACCGTTACAGTCTTCAAAGTTCCCGGAGAAACCAATACTGACGACTTGTCGCCAGCACCTCATGCTACCACGCGGCCCGACATTCCCCTGCACGCTTTGGCGATGCTCGAAAGTAAGATGCCAGGAAGCTTGCAAACCATTGCAGATTTGAAGCTAAAAGGCCATCCCGTAGCCTATGTTGGTGATGTTGTCGGCACCGGTTCCTCGCGGAAATCGGCGATTAATTCCGTGCTGTGGCACATTGGCAATGATATTCCGTTTGTGCCGAACAAGCGCAGTGGCGGTTATATTTTAGGAAGTGCGATCGCCCCGATTTTCTTCAATACCGCTGAAGATTCCGGCGCTTTGCCGATCGAATGCGATGTCTCCAAAATGGAAACAGGAATGGTAATTACCATCCATCCCTACAAAGGCGAAATTACCAACGAAGCCGGAGAAATCATCTCCACCTTCACCCTCAAACCCGACACAATACTAGACGAAGTTCGCGCAGGCGGTCGAATTCCGCTATTAATTGGACGCACTTTAACCGACAAAACCCGCGAAGCTTTAGGACTAGAACCAAGCACTATTTTCACCCGCCCGACTATTCCAGCCGATACAGGCAAAGGCTTTACCTTAGCACAGAAAATGGTAGGGAAAGCTTGCGGTTTGTCCGGCGTTCGTCCCGGTACATCTTGTGAACCAGCCATGACAACAGTCGGCTCGCAAGATACCACAGGGCCGATGACTCGGGACGAATTGAAAGAACTTGCTTGTTTAGGATTTAGCGCCGATTTGGTAATTCAAAGTTTCTGCCACACCGCCGCTTATCCAAAACCAGTTGATGTCAAAACTCACCATGAATTACCCGATTTCATGTCACAGCGCGGGGGCATAGCTTTGCGCCCCGGAGACGGCATTATTCACTCCTGGCTGAATCGAATGTTATTGCCGGATACAGTGGGAACCGGCGGCGATTCTCACACTCGTTTTCCTTTAGGAATTTCCTTTCCTGCGGGTTCGGGATTAGTGGCATTTGCTGCCGCCTTGGGCGTCATGCCTTTGGATATGCCGGAATCAGTTTTAGTGCGGTTCAAAGGTGAATTGCAGCCCGGAGTAACCCTGCGGGATGTTGTGAATGCAATTCCCTATGTGGCGATTCAAAAAGGTTTGCTGACAGTCTCGAAACAGAATAAGAAGAACATCTTTTCTGGGCGGATTATGGAGATTGAAGGTTTACCAGATTTGAAGGTCGAGCAGGCTTTTGAATTGACCGATGCGTCGGCCGAGCGTTCTTGCGCCGGATGCACGATTAAATTGAGCGTGGAGACTGTTTCCGAGTACATTCGTTCCAATGTCGCGCTGCTGAAAAACATGGTGGCGCGGGGCTATCAAGATGCGCGGACGATGATGCGCCGGGTGGCGAAGATGGAGGAATGGCTGGCAAATCCCGTGCTGATGGAAGCGGATGCTGATGCGGAGTACGTTGAAATCATCGAAATCGATCTGAACGAGATTAAAGAACCAATTGTGGCTGCTCCCAACGACCCGGATAATGTTAAGTTGTTGAGTGAGGTTGCAGGCGATCGCGTAGACGAAGTATTTGTCGGTTCCTGCATGACAAATATCGGTCACTACCGCGCCACAGCGAAGGTATTAGAAGGTGCAGGGGAAGTTAAAACTCGCCTGTGGATTTGTCCGCCAACTCGCATGGACGAACAGCAACTCAAAGAAGAAGGTTACTACAGCATTTTTGGAGCCGCTGGAGCGCGTACAGAAATGCCAGGATGCAGTCTTTGTATGGGCAATCAAGCCCGGGTTAAAGATGCGACAACCGTGTTTTCAACTTCAACTCGCAACTTTAACAACCGCATGGGCAAAGACGCCCAAGTTTATCTCGGTTCAGCGGAGTTAGCCGCAGTTTGTTCCCTCTTAGGTCGAATTCCCACAGTCCAAGAATACAACGACATTGTGTCAAAAAGAATCGATCCTTTTGCTAGTGATTTGTATCGCTATTTGAATTTCGATCAAATTGCTGGTTTTGAGAATGAAGGACGAGTGATTGCCTTGGAAGATATGCCTAGAATTGAGGATATTTTGGGAATTCCCAATGGTGTATTGAGCAAGTAATTTCATCGAAACTCAGCGAACTGCTTATTTTGAAACGCAGATGAACGCAGGTGTACGCAGATGAATTTTATCTGCGTTCATCTGTGTTAATCCGCTGACATCTGCGGTTACAACCAATCCCAGAATCTCCATGAATCATCCCCCGTTTTTTGTTTAAAATATAAGTAGAGGCAAGTTCGATCGCCAATCTCTAATTCCGATCCAGGATATCGACCTGCCAATTCCTATAAATCCAATTGAGGAGAAAAAAAGTATGTCTGAACGAGATTTAATCACTGAAAACCCAGAGACACAAACTTCAGCGCCAGCAATTCGCATTGGTAATGAAATGGTAGAGTTTCTCAGTGTAATTCAGCAAACTCCGAGAGAATATTGGCCTAATTTGCTTAAAATGATGAGGTTATTTCTGGAAACTGTGACAGTTAAGCCAGGATTGTCGGAACCCGCCGAGACACCTGAAAATGTAGATTTTACTAAACTGTCGAAGGAGGGAAGTATCCAAAGAAATCAAGCTATGAGCAGAGCAATGGGGGGGGGATAAAGCTAGAAAATGAGGATAACCAAAAACCAGAAATTATCGATTCTTTACAGCAGCACGAAGCTCTGAGCAAGCTGTTACAGTCTTGGATAGACGATGGAGATGAACAGGAACAAACAGAAACCGCTGAAGTTCTCCGCAAGGCACTAGAAGAAAACCCGGTGCATATATAGTCCATGAGCAGAATAGTTTTGTTAGATTCTGGGCCTTTAGGAATTGTTACAAATCCCAAAGCCGCCTCTCCTTTATCTCAAGAGGGTAAAGTCTGGCTGCAATCTTTGCCGCAAAAAGGTTACATTGTCATGCTTCCTGAAATTGCTGACTATGAGGAGAGGCGCGAATTAATTCGTGAAGGTAAAACGGCAGGTATTAGACGACTCGATCAACTTAAATCGCAAATCCCCTACCGTCCTTTGACTACCGAGGTAATGCTTCTAGCGGCTCAGTTGTGGGCGGATGCACGAAAGAGAGGAAAGCCAACGGCAGACTCCCATGCACTTGACGGGGATGTGATTCTGGCGGCTCAAGCAATATTGGAAATAAATGCAGGCAATGAAGTGGTGATTGCGACAACAAATGTGGGTCATTTGTCTCAGTTTGTGGATGCTCGCGAATGGCTATCAATCTGATGAAGCTGGATGCTGGGATAAAAACTCAGGAATGAACTCGTTAGCGAAGGTTGCAGAAGCCGATCGCACTTACGCACTTACGCGCTGACCCTGTCCCTGCTATACTTTGAGTTACAGCTATTTGGGCAGACACCGTTAGCGAGATAAACAGGATGGGGGAAACAGTGGACACAATCGAAAAAACTGACGATCGCACGCAAACCCGCTACTGGGGCCAAGTTACAGTCATAGACTCGGGCGATCGTTACAAGATCAATCGCATTGAAGTCAAACCGGGGCACCACATCAGCACCCAAATGCACTATCACCGCAGCGAGCACTGGGTTGTCGTCTCCGGTACCGCTAAAGTTATCTGCAACGACTATGAGACGATTCTCATGCAGAAACAGTCAACCTACGTTCCCATGAATACTCCTCACCGCGTGGAAAACCCAGGCGTTATTCCCTTGGTGATGATTGAAATCCAAAATGGCGAATACCTGGGCGAGGATGATATTATCCGTTTCCCGCAGGATTCTCACGAGGAAGATTGAGCCGACATCCTAAATATGAAGCAATCGCAGAAGCCAGCGAAAAGCTTCCCACACCGAACAAGAACTCACGCAGCGACCGGAAACAAGATAAATCCTACAATTAAAACTGTAGGGGCAATTACAGAATTGCCCCTACATTAGTATATTAAGTTTTTTAAGCACCCGAATTTGATATAGCAATTGGCGATCGTCCTACGGCAAAGAAGCGTTTTTCAAATCTACATTTGCCATATTGGCATTCTTTAAATTAGCACCAGTCAAGTCCGAACCGTTCAAATTTGCACCGTTCAAATTAGCATTAGTCAAATTTGCATCCCGCAAGTTGACTCCCTGTACGTCTATTCCCGACAAACTGCCGCCTCTGAGGCTAACATTAGCTAAATTCGCTACAGACTGGCGAGCATTTCTCAGGTTGGCACCCGCCAAATCGGCACTTTCTAAATTAGCGCCGATTAAATTAGCGCTGGTGAGGTTGGTATTTTTCAAACTGGCAATCACTAAACCCGCCAGACTCAGATTAGCCCGGCTCAAATCAGCACCCTCCAAATTTGCCCCGTGCATTTTAGCCGCAATTAAACTCGCACCTTGCAATTTAGCTTGTTTCAGATTTGCTTCGTTCAGTTTGGCTTCGTTCAAATTTGCACCGTTCAAATTTGCACCCCTCAGATTCGCACCGCTCAAATCTGCACCGCTAAGATTTATACCAGCAAGTTGCGCTCCTGTCAAGTCACATTTGCTACATTTTTTAGTTTCTAAGAGTTGCTTGACGTGTGAGACGTTTTCTGCTTTTACTCCCGAGGCAAAACCGATCGCAATGAGCAGCCCTGTTGTTGTTAAAATCCCAAGTTTCATATACCCACCCTCAGCAAGATCTCTCTTTAAATAATATCCCACACTTTTTGAGAGGGTAGGGTGAGCAGTCTCTTTAATAAACTGTGACAATCATCACCCTATTGTGCACAAAATGTGCAATAATTATACGTTTCAATTCCTGAAAATTCTAGTAAAGAATTATTGCTTTTTCAGGAACCAAAAGGGAAAGGATTGCGTCGGTTCGAGACGGACGCCCGTGATACTGTTTTGAGCAAAGGTATAGTCTTTATCCTGCCAAAGAGGAATGAAAGGTACATCTTGACCCAGTATGTCTTGAATTTCGGCAAATAGGGCTTTGCGGGTTTGAGGGTTTGCTTCTTTGCGTTGCTTGTCGATCAGTTGATTTACCCGATCGCTATAATAAAACGAACCCTGACCTTGACTAGCACCCTTTTCACAGCCCCCGGCCGCCGAACCGGTGGCACAATCCAAAAACGGCTGAATATAATTGTCGGCATCGAAAAAGTCGGCATACCAATCAACTAAAACGGCAGGATAAATCCCCTTCTCTATATTTTGAAACAAAGTCGGAGATTCAACGCTGTTAATTTCTACCTGCATTATCCCGTCCATTTTGAGTTTAGCTTGCGCCTGGATCGTACTAGCCACTAAAGCTCGTTTTGTGGAAGCTGAAGGATACCAAATTTGCAGAACAAAAGGATTTGCGGCCGAGTATCCCGCTTTCGTTAAAAGTTCCTTAGCCTTTGCAGTGTTGGCATCGCCGTACAGTTCTTTAAAAATCGGTTTTTGAACGTCGAAGGTTGTGGGAATCAGACTGTAAAGCGGTTGTGCTTGTCCCCGCAGTACGCGATCATTAATCAGGGGGCGATCCATCGCTGCTGCGATCGCCTGTCTCACTTCTAACTTGTCCAGCGGTTTAGATTTGGTATTCAGCGTCATGTAACTAACCGTACTGCTTTCCCCCGAGATTTCCTGCCATTTCCCTTGTTTTGCTCCCTCGTCCAAGCTGCGAACTTGGTCAGCATCCAGAGACAAATAAGCCACATCGACTCCACCAGTCCGAAAACTATTGAACAAATTTGACGAACTAGAAAGCAGCAAAAGGTCAATTCCTTGATTAACTGGTTTTTCTCCCCAATACTTGTCAAAAACGTCAAACTTGAGAGAATCGCTGCCGTACTTCGCCAACTTGTAGCGTCCAGTTCCCACAAACGTATCGGGTTTAAATTTACCCTCCCCAATCTCGTAAGCTTTCGGAGAAACTGCACAAATACCGCCAAATGTCAACAGGGAAGGAAAAGCAGCAAAAGGCTTTTTGAGTTGAAAAGTTAATTCGTATTCGCCCGTCGCTTTCACCGATTCTACTGCATCGCTCAACAAGAAAGCCGGACGGCCGCCATTTTTGATAAACCGCTGCAAGGAAAACTCCATTGCTGCGGCGTTAAACGGTGTGTCGTCGTGAAAAATAACGCCTTGACGCAAGGGGATTGTATATGTCAATCCGTCTTGGCTAACTTTTGGAAGTGCTGTCGCTAAGTGGGGAATTAACTCAGTAGTTCCCGACTTGTAAGTGTAGAGAGTATCGCCCAAATTTTGCAGCAGTTGCCCTGATATAATTTCGTAAGCGTCCGCAGGGTCGATCGTCCGCAATTTCAAGGTTGTGCCAATAGTAACGCGGTTATTAGCATTTTCGCCGCTCGCATTCACCGATCGATTGACCCTCTGTCCGCAGCTTGCAGTTAACAAGCAGCACAGACAGAACAGAGCTATAGCTTTAATCACTGAAGGTTTTATAGATATTCTAGCCTGCTGCTTGTTGATTCTCATCGTCTTTTTTTGACACTCCAAATTACTCATAATATTATCACAACACTCCGGAGAGTTTCAGGGTGTACTCATGGATGGGCTAGAAACTTGGTTTTTCGCACACATCCTAGGTTTATTAACGAGCAATATAGTCAGAAACCGGATTTCTGAGGGAGCGAGTGCGATCGCAAACGCTTGGGTTTTGAGTTCCTAGTCGGAAACTCTTGGTTTTTCCATATCCTGTGCTGCGGCAAGGGTTTCCCTGATACTGAGCGCCTTGAAACCGTCATTCTACGGTTTGTAATCAAAAACAGTCCGAGGTATTGACGAATGACTAATGACTTGCTTTAAATTCCTTTGAGGAGCGATCGCCAATCCCGACAGCGTTTCAGGTAAATACGAGCTACCTGATCGCTCGGATTTGTCCGCAAACACTCTTCAAACAATTTTCCCGCTTCTCGGAACTGCTTGCGATCGCACAGTAACATAGCTTCAGTATATACGGGCAAATTTGCTAGCTTTGCCGATCGAATTTCCGCCGGATCGGCATCAAATACCTCATAGACTACCACATATTGAGATTTTCCTTTTACCTGTACTTTATCCACAATCCGAATAGCATAATCAGCCGGATTTCGCAACCGTTCCAAAGTCTGGTGAGAAATTAACAGAGGTACGCTGTAATCTTTGGTCAATCCTTCAATGCGAGATGCCAAATTAACAGCATCGCTAATCACAGTGCTGTCCATTCGGCTTTTACCCCCGACTGTTCCCAGCATCAAAGAACCCGAATTGATGCCAATGCCAATTTGAATCGGGATGTAGCCGACACGTTGACGGTCTTCGTTGTAATTAGTCAGGATATTTAGCATTGCAATACCCGCTTTCACTGCATCATCTGCAAAGTCACTAAACAGAGCCATAATTGCATCGCCGATATATTTGTCAATAAACCCGTTATTGCTAGTAATGGCCGGCTCCATCCGCGAAAGGTAAGCATTGATAAAATTAAAATTTTCTTGAGGTGTCATAGTTTCCGAAAGCGTCGTGAAGTCGCGGATATCCGCAAATAGCACCGACATTTCCTCCTGCACTTGGTCGCCTAAATTGACATCTATAATACTTTCATATCCCAACAAATTTAGAAATTGATGCGGCACAAATCGCCCGTATGCATCAGTTAATTCTGATTCTGCATCCAGGGATTTTTCCAAATTTTGATTGAGCTCAAAAAGTTTTTCAATAAATTTATGGCGCTCTGTTTCAGCTTGTTTGCGTTCCGCGATATCTTGAAAAACTGCCATCGCAAAAGCAACTTGGTCACCGTCAAAAATTGGGGTTCCCGAAGCCTCAAGGGGAATTTTTTTGTCGGGTCGATGAATTTCCAGATCGTCAGCCGTCGCATTTTCGCCCCTCAAAGCTCGGACGATCGGCAAATTCTCGTAAGGGTAAAGAGTATCAGTTCCCGCGATATAAACGTGATAACTTTCTGACAACTCCTCAACTGAATTTAACGGCAAAACCCCTTGACCGAGTAACTGCTGTCCGGCGCGATTGATGTAGTAAGGTCTGCCTTGAGAATCGAGTACGGCTACGCCTATCGGAATCGCTTCCAGAAATTGAGCCAGCTTGATTTCGCCTTCCCGAACCGCCTCGAATGCCCGAGAGCGCAACTCAGTCTCAACCGTATCGGAATGTTCAGCAGTAGTTTCCAGCAAGATTTCCAGATCCGCTTTTTCCTCCTTCAAGTCTTTCACTTGCTGGCGCAATCTTTCAATCTCTAAAAGTAGGTGTTCTCTAGATGGTTGTTCTTCCAGCATAACGCGAGAATTTGCGCCTCGACTAACAGAAAATTGCTCAACAGCCCGCGCCCTAAAACTAATCGTGTGTCTATATTAATTCCAACTGCAAACCCGGCATCAGGCGCTGGAAATTCTTCAAAGATTTACCTTGCCAAGCTATGCGTTGAGAACCTTGTACCGCCATTTCCACCCGGGCTTTTTGGCGCTCCTCGATAATAAACTTCGACAGCATATTGATGCCAGCACTGTTCAAAAATTCTAACTGCTGCAAATTGAGGGTAATCTTCGCCGGTTCCACGTCGGCAACCTTGCCCAGTAACTGCACTATCGGTTCGTACTCCGTAGGCCCCCTCAGTCTGAGAGATCCCACAAAACTCACGGTTGCCGTTGCTGGATCGTAACAGATCCGGTAATCTTCTGTCTTAATTTCCATTCTCGCAAAAAAACTCCCTTAGATATTATCGATCGCCAGTGTTGCTTATACTCTCAATTGCACCATAGTTGTCACCGCAATTACTTCCGGGTCTTGATGCACGATCTGGAACTTCCAGCCGATCTTGGCGGTATAATCGGTGAGCATGGTCAACAAACCCAATCCAGAATCGGCACAGCTTTCCTCAACAGCATTTTTTTCCAACTGCTGAATGTAAAGCTCGCTGGGATCGGAGGCCAGCAACTGCTGAATGTAAGCCTGAAACTTGTCCACAGCTTGCGGAGAGATACTATTAACAACTGAGAAAATCACTCCGTCGCTCTCTAATTGCAGTTTAATGTCGATCGGGTACTCCGAGGTTTCATTATTAAACTTCATCGCATTTTCTAATAACTCGTTAGCAATGTAGCTAACAGCGCTTTTAATTTCAGCTTGTCTTTCAATGGTCGAGGTGTCGTCTTCGTTGCCCGGAAAAAAAGTCGCCAAGTAGTCAGCCATAAAATCCGCCGACAAACCGTTGTTCCGCCACCGCTGCTTCAGGGGAATCGAACTCGGGGAAAATCCAATTATTAAGTATTCTTGGCTAGCTGGCAACTCGATGAAATCGCCGAAAGTCTGAATCATATCGATGTGATAGGTAAAGTTTGAGCCGAGGAACATTACTGAATCTATTTTAAACTTAAGAAGTGAGATTTAATTAGCTATTTTTGTTGAAGGATCAGCAATGTGATGTCATCAAAAACTTTTTGTTCACCGATGTGCGATCGCACGTCTTTAATTACAGCGTTCCTGATTTCGGCAGCCGAACGCTGCCAATTAATCTCTATTACCTCAATTAACTTCTCTAAACCATAAAGCAGTTTCTCCATATTTTCAGCTTCCGTAATTCCGTCAGTGTACAGCACTACCACATCTCCTGAATAGAACTGCACACTTGTTTCAACAAAAAATTCAGCAATCTCTGCATCCAGCCCGATCTGGAAACCCAAATCGATCGTATCAAACCGCTCGACACAACCGTTACACCGCACGACAATCATTTCTTCGTGCTGGCCGGTCAACTTCAGCATTCCCTGCTGATAGTCTAGCAAAGCAAGGCTGGCGTTTTTATCTAATTTCAGGCGCTGCACACGATCGTAAATTACACTGTTAATAGCGCTTAAAATTTTAACCTGCCCTGGTTTATTGTCAGCGAGCCAAGTTCTGACTGCCGTTTGAACCATAATCATTAAAACGCCCCTCTCCCATCCATATCCCGTAACATCGTCCATGCCAATTTTCACTCTACTTTTGTGCTGGAGTACGTCGTAATAGTCGCCACCTACTTCCTCAGCAGCTTCCATAAATCCCGCAATATCTAAGCCGATAATTTCCTTGATTTCTCGGTCTTTTGGCAGCAGCAACTGCTGAATTTTGCGAGTAAGGTCTAGTTCGGATATCATTCGCAGATTTTCAGCTTTTAGGCGATCGTTGAGAACAGTAATTTCTTGATTTCCACCCACTAAGGTATCGGCAATCTTGTTAAACCCACCCACAGTTTTCCCCTGTTCATCTCTGTTACCCCAAATATTTTTGTGGGATAGATTGCCGGTTGCCATCTTTTTTGACGCTTTGCCAAGAACAAATACATTTTTCCTAGCTGCGCTGTAAAAAAACAGAAACATATCAAAAAAAGCAGCTACTGTTTTTAATACTAAAATCAACAATAATTTTCTGTTGTTTACAAAACTAATAAAAATGTATTCAAGCAAAAAATCTAACTTTTTTACACTTTTATTCCAGAGTTTTAAAATTGAATACAAAGCAAAAACTTTTCTGTTGATATAGGCGTCATATTTGATTAATATACTTTGATATATCCTTTTATCTAGTTGCTTAGTTAGCTGTTTAACCAGAGAGTTAAATTTTTTAAAATTATGTGTTAATTTCGGTAGCCGATTCCCCTGAGAATTATTGCTAAATGCTACCTTCGTATTAATTACCAAACCATCATTGATTCCTCTCAAACTGCTCGAAAGAGTAATCAGTTGCGCTCTTTCCTCTGGTGTGGCATCGGAACGCAGGCTAATTTTTTGAGGAATTAGCCTAATCTCTGACAATATTTTTTGCATTTCTGGAAGATTCAGCAAAGTAGCATTTATTAAATAATAGATATCCAAATCCGGGTCGAAAATCAGATGGGAAGTATCGCCGACGCGAGCGCTCAGTCTATTCATGTCGGCAGCTAAACGTTGATATACAAAATCGTAAGTTTCTAAACTCCACTGGCTGCGGCGAAGTTTTAAATTTTGCCAATTTTGATTAAATTTATTTAAATCTTCACTGGACATTAATATGTTTCCGAGCTGGGGATCTGTGTTTGCCAGGGATTGAAAGTTCGCCTCTATCTTAGCTTCTAAATTTGCCCGGGATGCTGAATTGCTTAAATTGGGATTTAAACTCAGATAATTTAACACTTGAAGTTTCGGTATGTATTCCCTCAACTGGCGCAGCAGGCGCAGGTATTGATTATCGTAATTTTTTTTTTGTAAAATAAACTAGGCTGTTAATTTCGCAAATCAGCAGGTACATGACCCAGGTTAAAGGTATTGCAAATAGAAAACCGATTAAGGTAAATTTTTGAGGATAGCTTAGCAGATTTATTAGATGGATTCCTAGGGATTTTCTGTCCATAATTGATACATTTCAACAAGATTCTACTATAAAAGTAGCGCTTGCTACTAAAATCGCTTCGGGAACGATCGCTCTTGAAAACCAGAATGGTACAATTAATCAGCGCTAGCTGGCTTAATTTCTAATGCGTTCCCGTCCTGTTGCAACAAATTGTGCGGCAACCCTTTGATCTCAGTGGCTCAGCTCGCCTTCCACAGTCTAAAACACCTTTAGCAGTTTTGGAACAATGAATAGTCATTTCTACTGAGATTGTGGGGCAGAATTAGATGCTTTTAAGAATATTTACTTAAACATAAATTTTTCTTAATACCCGGAGACTCTGACTAAAAATTAAGTCATAAATGGGTAGTGCAAGTTTCCTGAAACACAAGTGCCGGCAGCGAGTAGGAAATACTTGCGTCGCACCATCCGTCAAGTTGGTTCTACAAAAAGGAACTAACAGCACCAGCAACAGTATCTAAATAAGAATCGGCAGTTGAGTGATCAGGAGCGATCGCGCATTGTGTAAAGTGAGGCAGAGGGCGTATCATGAAACAAATCTCCAAAAATAACTCTCAAAACAATCAAAACCGAGACGAAAAGCAGCCAAATCCTTTAATATTGGCTCTGGTGCTAACAGGAATTATGACCTGGGAAATGTATCCGGTGCTAAGAAACACCGCTGCAGCTAACGCGGGCGCTCTCAAATATTCCCTTGCCCCGTTGGAAAGCCAACAGCAGCAAACCGCGCAGCAATTTTCCTCAGCGGCGGTGCCCCCAAAAATCAGCTATTCGGTATTTGCACTCAATAGTCTAACTTCCGAACCGGGAAATTTGGCCGAGGGTACGCGCCAAAATCCCCCGAACCAATTGCCCGCAACCGTAGCAGCAGCAGTTCGCCGAGAGTTGTCGCGCTCCAGTGGCATTGCTGCAGACAAGTTGAAAGTAACTGAATCGAGCCGACAAAGTTGGTCGAATACTTGTTTAGGACTCGCGACAACTGATGAAATTTGCGGTCAAATGATTGTCGAAGGTTGGCGGGTTGTGGTTTCTGATGGCAGCCAAACTTGGGTTTACCGCACTAATGCTAGGGGAAATATCTTGCGTTTGGAAAAAAAAGTTAGTTAGGTAAATGTACCCCTGTGAAATGAAAAATAAGTTTTTTTTGGAACAGGCTTTCGGGCCTGTTCCACAAAGAGTGAATTTTCTTCTGGGGTGGGGGTCACAAACAGGCTTTCGGGCCTGTTCCACAAAGAGTGAATTTTCTTCTGGGAGGTTTCTTGTGAGGTGGGCACGCTCGCGTGCCCCTTACATCAACCTCGGAGTTGGTTTCTTTCGATGATGCCGCCGCCCAACAGCACATCCCCGTCATACCAAACAGCCGCTTGTCCCGGGGTAATACTCAACTGCGGTTCGTCAAAAATCAACTTAACTCTTGTACTACCGGCTTTTTCCTCTGCTGGCGAGGGTTCCACAGGAATAATGGTAGCGGGCACGGGGTGCGATCGATACCGAATCTGTACCTGAGCCCGAATCGGAGCCATCGGCTCGGCCACAGAAACCCAATTCACTTTCTCGACAGTACACTCAGATTCTACTGCCAACTGCCGATCGCCCACAATTACCCGATTGCCAGGAGCATCAAGTTCAATTACGTACAGCGGTTCCGGTGCAGCAATCCCGAGTCCCTTCCGCTGGCCGATGGTGTAGTGGTGAACGCCGTCGTGCTGTCCGAGCACCCGCCCTGCCTTGTCCACAATGTCACCCTTTTGCGGCGCAATGTACTTATCCAGAAAAGCCCGCATCGAACCGTTACTTTCCACCAAGCACAAATCCTGACTTTCCGGCTTATCAGCAGTTTTCAAGCCAAATTCCGCCGCTATTCTGCGAGTTTCAGTCTTGGTAATTTCCCCCAAAGGAAACTCCGTACCCGCCAACAAATCCTGTGTTAAATCATACAAGAAATAAGACTGATCTTTGGCAGGGTCGATCGCCCGGAGCAACTGATAGCGACCCGTAGCAGCATCGTAAGTAATGCGAGCGTAGTGACCTGTAGCAATCTTTTCAATTCCGAGTTCTTCGCGAGCATACCTGAGCATCGGCCCAAACTTCACAGTTTTATTGCACTGCGAACAAGGCAGAGGCGTAATTCCTGCACTGTAACCCTCCACCAAATAATCCACAATACTTGCCTGAAAGACCTCGCGACTGTCAACAATGTGGTGGGGAACGCCCAAATCTTCGCAAATTTTAGCTGCATCGACCATTCCCTCAGAGCAGCACTGACCTTTGCCCTTCATCAACCACAGCGTTAAACCCACCACTTCATATCCCTGATGGTGTAAAATTGCGGCTGCTGCGGAACTATCGACCCCGCCGGAGAGGCCTACAACAATCTTGTTCATGGTTGGAGAGAAATTGCTATTTTACTGTTACTTGGTTCGATCGAGCTAATTTATTGTAGCACTAAGATACTACAAACTGCCACTGCTGCTGTTAGCTGAAAGCTTACCACCACTGTAATCGAAATGACTATTCAAAAATTTGTTGTCAGCGCCGACCAAATGCGGCAAATAGAAACCCGAATCTTTGTCGCTGGAATGCCAGTAGCAGCTTTAATGGAAAAAGTCGCGCTCCTGATTGCCCTACGCATTCAGCAGCTTTTGAAGGCGGAACGAAGTTCGGCAACGAGCAGTGTAGGGGATTTAACGGATAGAGAGAAAAGCCCAGAAGGGAAAAATCTTGTTAATTCTCAATTGCCAGTTATCGGCGTATTGGTTGGGCCGGGACACAACGGCGGCGATGCTTTGGTTGTTGCCCGCGAATTGCACTTTCAAGGATTCCAAGTAGTTATTTACTGCCCGTTTTCTCAACTTAAAGAACTCACAAAAAGTCACGCTGATTATGCGCGTTCTTTAAATATTCCATTTGTTGACACTATTGAACGGCTGAAAAACTGCGATTGGCTCGTGGATGGTTTATTTGGATTTGGATTAGAACGAGAAATTACTAACCACACAGCCGCCGCAATTGACGAAATAAATAATTTAAACATCCCCGTTTTTAGTATAGACGTTCCCTCGGGAATTCATACAGATACCGGAGAAGTTTTGGGAACCGCAATCCGAGCCAAACATACATTATGTTTGGGTTTGTGGAAAATGGCATTTCTGCAAGACAAAGCGTTAGAATATATCGGCAGTTCCGAATTAATTGATTTTGATATTACCGCAGCAGATATTGCAGCAATATTGGGCGAAAAGCCAGCAATACAACGCATTACAAAAGCATGGGCAACTCAGCATTTGCCGTTACCCCGATCGCCAATTTCGCACAAATACACCAACGGTCACTTACTAATAATTGCAGGTTCACGCCGCTACAGCGGAGCAGCAATTTTGGCAGCATTGGGAGCAAGAGCAAGCGGCATCGGAATGCTGTCAATTGCAGTTCCTGAGTCGATTAAACCCATGTTGAGCAGTCAGTTGCCAGAGGCATTAGTTATAGGATGTCCCGAAACCCACAGCGGTGCAATTAGCGAGTTGCCAGTAGCAATTGATTTGAGCATCTATGATGCGATCGCCGCAGGGCCTGGTCTGACATTGGAAGCCGCAATAGCTGTAGAATCTGTACTGGAGAGCGATCGACCTCTGGTTTTAGATGCTGACGGTTTAAATATCCTCGCTCAACTCGGCACAGTCCCGATTTTGTCCGAACGCTCAGCGCTGACAATTATCACCCCTCACCCGGGCGAATTCAAGCGTTTATTTCCCGAACTAGCCGACCAAACCGGCCATCATCGAATTGCCGCAACTCAAGCAGCAGCTCAGCTTTGCGGTGCCACGATATTGCTCAAAGGAGCCAAAGTTTCCATAAGCTGTCAAAATGAGGGCGATTCCCTACGGGATAGCTACGCTTCACGTACCATCACCTACCTCAATCCCGAAAGCACCCCAGCCCTCGCCAGAGGCGGCAGCGGCGACGTTCTCACAGGCTTGTTAGGGGGACTATTAGCAACAGCCATTGCCCGCAAATCCTCGCCCCAATCAGTTGCAGCAACAGCAGTTTGGTGGCACGCTCAAGCCGGAATCATGGCAGCCAAAGAACGGACGGAATTAGGAGTAGATGCCTTTACTTTGACACAGTATTTAATTCCTGCTTTGCGAGAATTTTATTAGTTTCTACAGAATAGCCAGAGCCCCGACTTTTTTAAGAAGTCGGAATTCTAACGCGCGATCGTATTTTACGTTTTTTACGTTTAATTCAGGTGACCAACTTATCTTGTTAAATAGTCCTACTTAACTTAAATAAGTGATATCAATTCCGGCTGCACCGAAGACAAGCTATGGCTGATATCCATTCCGGCTGCACCGGAATTGATATTAACAGGACGTATTTTACGTTGAATTAAGTAGTTCTACTTAACTCAAATGAGTGACACTCAAATGTGGTAGCGCACATAAGTGTCACTATAAAAAGCGACTGTCCAGCCACAAAACCTATTAGTTATACCTGAAATATCAAATGCAAAAACTTGAATTCAGAGAGGATTTCGATCGTGTATACAGAAGAAACAAGCCTAAACAATGAAACTATGGCTCTGGTCGCCGATACTACTTCTGAGTCAAATCTAGCATTTGCTCAAACAACTGGACTGATGAAACCCACTTTACAGCGCGGTTCTACAGGTCAAGCTGTCAAGGAACTGCAACAGCTTCTATTTCATTGGAGATATTATTTTGGTCTGATTGATGGTATTTTCGGCGTCGAAGTGGAAAAGGCCGTCAAAGGCTATCAACACCGCGTTTTTTTAGCTGAAGATGGCGTTGTGGGTTCGATAACGTGGCAAGCACTATACTCTGGTGCACCTGTGAATATGCCGATTGTCATGAATGGCAGTTCAGGTAGTGCTGTCAAAATTGTTCAGAATGTCTTGAAATTGAATGGATACTATTTCGGTTTGGTTGACGGATTCTTTGGGACAATGACAAAAGTAGCAGTGATACAGTTCCAAACGAATAAGGGTTTACCACCAGATGGAATTGTCGGGTTTAAAACTTGGCACGCTCTGAGCAAGTTACCGCATTAATAACGCTTAAAATCGCGCTCCGTAACAGTCAGCTCCCCGACTTATTTAAGTAAAAAGTCGGGGATCTAACAGACAAGCATTTTACGTTTAATTAGAGAGACTTACTTATCACTTTTGCGCAAGTCCTAAATTAACCTTTGATGAACTTTTCTAATTTTTGAGCCATCTTCTCGACAATTCCCTCCGAAGTACCTCCCGATGCTTCTGCTTCAATACGCTTGACCGCATCCTCTGGAAGATTCAGCAACTGCACTAATTTTTGATAAGCTGCGGCTTCTTCAGCGTTAATTTTTGGTTCGTCGGGAGTGCGAGAACTAGAGGAAATCACTTCATAGCCGAGTTGCAAGACTAATTCTTTTTCCTCTTGAGTTTCTAGTTGGCGGATCAACTCGTCAAGGGGGATATTTTGCATGATGTAATCCCGCAGTTCTTGTTGTAGTTGTTGTCCGTCGGTATCAGGGGCAAACAAACTGCAAAAGCGATCGAGCATTAAATTAACTTCTTCTGTCGCGAGTTCGCCGTCAGCCCAGGCCATAGAAGCAACAATTCTCAGCAGATTCATCTGGCGGGGCGTAATTGATGGAGGAGGTGGGGTTTGCATAATCAAAATTGGTAATTGGGAATTGGGAATTGGGAATTGGGAATTGGGAATTGGGAATTGGGAATTGGGCCTGATTCCTTCTTGTCTTTTCTTTCCCCTTCCCCTTCATTTATGTCACAATTTCGATAGAGGAACTCCCAGCCATCCAGTAAAGTTTTGTTTCTGAATAGCAGTGGGCTGTTCCACGGGCACGATCGAGTAACGCGTCGGCCGCGGCGGGGCGAGAGTAACGCGACAAGTCCGCAGTTCGTCTTGGTGAAAAACTGTCACGGAGACGATATCCCCAGGCTGGAAATCTTTTAGTCTTTCGCCCGCTTGTTCTGTATTTACCCGAAAACCTTCGATCGCCAGCAACTCGTCCCCAGCATCAATTCCGGCCAATTGTGCGGGAGATTCAGCTTCGACAAATTTCACCATTTCCCGCCCGTTTTCCGCTCCCAACGTCCAACCGATGCGAGGTGTTTGGTCAATTTCGCCTGCGATGAGTTCCAGCCCGAAAGGTTCCAGATACTTGTTGTAAGGCAACTCTTCTGTGCCGTCTATATAGCGCGCGAAAAAGTCGCTCAAATCGATGCCGGCGACGGACTCGATCGCACTTTGCAACTGTTCGGGAGTAAAGCCTATTTCTGCTGGCAACGAATGAGCATTTAACTGTCCGTTGGATGTCAGATGCGGCGGCTTGGCGTCTGTTCCCGACTTCTGTTCAAAATCGCCGTTTTCAGGCGAATTAGCATTGCCAAACTGCTGCCACATCAAACGCATCACATCGTCGAGCGATCGCGAATTGCCGTGTCTGGCTCGAATCAACAAATCGAGCAAAAACGAAACAACTTCCCCTTTCAAATAATAGGAAATCTGCGAGTTGTCGCTGTTAGCATCCCTGCGATAAAGTTTAATCCAAGCATCCCAGCTCGACTCGCTGGCTGGCTGCACGCTCCGCCCCGGAGTAGTCTGCAAGCGAGTGATTTCCTTAGCCATACATTGGAAATAACTTTTCACGCTGTAGAGACCAGCTCGAAAAGGAATCACCAAATCGTAATAACTGGTCGTGCCTTCAGAAAACCATAAAGAAGGAGTGTAGTTCTCTTGTTCGTAGTCAAATACTTCCAGAGCTTTCGGTCGAATGCGCTTGACATTCCAGAGGTGAAAAAACTCGTGAGCCACCAACTGAATAAAGCGTTCATACTTTTCCTTAGCCCGAAAACTAAAACGCGGATAGTTGAGAGTGCAGCACTGCTTGTGTTCCAAACCACCAAAACCCGAGCCGGACAAATGCAGCAAAAACACATAGCGTTCGTAAGGCAAACCGCCGAACATTTTTGCCTCGACTTCGATCACTTTTTGGATGTCTCGAATCGCGCGCTCGGGTTCTAAATTGCCTTTCCCCCAAACAATTAGCTGGTGGGGTTTTCCCATCACTTCAAACTCGTACACTTCGTGATAGCCAATCTCAAAAGGACTGTCTACGAGAGTGTCAAAATCCGCAGCAGCGAAAGTAAGATTTTGGCCAGAAACAGGCGGCAAAGTAGTAACGGTGCGCCATTGGGGCTGAGGCGGCACAACGGTTACGGTGTAGCAGTGGCGCTCAAAACCGGGCAAGAAAAAGCACAAAGCCGCTGGATTGAAATAACCGTGAGTCGAGTCTAAATGATTGGTTCGCACTGTCAGTTCGTTGGCAAAAATGCGGTAGCGAACCGTGATATCTGACACCGAATCGGTCTCGATTTGCCAGTGATTTTTGCTTTTCTTGCGCCAAGGTAAAGCTCGATCGCCGGATAGCGAGCTAAAATCTTGCAGGTGGCGGGCGTACTCTCGAACCAAATAAGAACCGGGAGTCCAGACAGGCATTTTTAAATCCAGAACCGGCTGCGACCAACCTTGCACGCGCAAAGTCACTTCAAACAGGTGGGATTCAGGATTGGGCATCGCCACCCAATATTGAATTGTCGGTGCAGTTAGTTGCCTCTCACGGTTGCCAGCCGCGGACGAGGCATCCAAAGAAGTAACATCAGTCATTGACTTGCCAAATTAATCAAGTGCTTGAGGTTGATCAAATGGATAGCTTGGTGGTCTGGATCGATTTTGATCCAACCTTTACTATCGAGTTTTTCCATAATTTTGCTGGTTTCCTCTAGGGTGATATCTGTCACATCAGCTAAGTCTTCATAAGGAATATTGAAGATATCTTTGCCCTCAGGAGTTTTCTGACCGTAGTTTTCTGCCAGCTCGACTAAAGTATTTGCTAGTTTAACCGCTGGCTGGCGGTTTCGGAGTTGATAGCGGTGATTGGTTTGGCGGAGCCGCCGCACCATCAGTTGCAGCATCCGGTGGTGCAATTGCGGGTCTTTAAACAGGGTTTGAATAAATCGCTGAGCTGTGACGCTCAGCAGCCGCACCGGCGAGAGAGCAAGTACGTCATTTGATCTGGGAGATTCGTCAAGAATTGCCATTTCGCCGAAGAACGCACCCCGTCCTAAAATAGCCATTGATACAGCTCGATCGTTTGACAAGCGCCGGACTTTTACCCAGCCAGACACGACAAAGTAAATCGCGTTGCCCCAAGAATCCTCCATCACCACAGCTCGGCCCGGGGGATACTCATGCTTGACGGCATTTGATAGCAGCCCTCCCAAGGTTTCTGGGTTAGCACCCTTAAATAGAGGGAATAGCTCACTGAAAGCTTCTGTCTTCATGCAAACTCGCGGAGGTGGGAAATATGATTAGGCCAGACCCAACAGCTAGGGAACGATCGATGTTTGGGAACACAAACAATCCGTTGCTCCTTTAATTGATGATAAGGGTGCAGAGGCGCGCTTCATGTAAAATTGATAGATTCTTTAATCTTAAACGGGTTTACAAGCCTGCCACTGCCTGTTGAACTTTGCCCAACAGAGGTTCTATATAGTCCGGCCAGCCGATCGCGATTGACTGTGTGTGGGCCAGAGTCTCCGGCTCGATCACATCTTTAGTCCACCTCAGCGGTTGACCTTGCAAGTCGCAACAAACCAATCCGGCTGCTTTTGCTAGAGCCAGAGGGCCGGCCGTATCCCACACTTTAACTCTGCCGTTGAGATACAGGTACAAACCGGCTCGACCGAGAATGACTTCGATCACTTTTAATCCAAAGCTGCCGAGCGAGTAAAATTCTGCTCCGGGGATCCTTTGGGCGAGCGCCCGGGCGTAGTTTTTCTGGTCTTTGTCTCCGAGAATAATTTTACAATTTTCCGCTGTCGGGGCCGGGGGTTGGCACAGCGCGATCGGCTGCGGCGCCATCGCTCCCACAGTTTGGAACAATCCCCAATCTTTGCCGCCAAAATACATTTGGTCAAAAGCTGGGGCGTAGATCCAGCCGGCCATCGGTTCCCCCTCAAGCAGCAGCCCCACCATCGAAGCGTAGTGCAGTTTTCCCCGAATAAATTCTTCAGTCCCGTCGAGGGGATCGATGCACCAGAGGCGCTGGTAATTAGCCCCGTAAGCTGCTCTGGAGGCGGCATTTTCCTCCGTGATCCTGCCGTCTTCAGGAAACAAAGCGCTAAATGCTGCCGATAGTTGTAGGTCTAAGTAGCGATCGATACTCGTCACGTAGTCGTTGGGTCCTTTCTCGGAAACTTCAAAAGGTTGGGCTGCGAGCTTGTAAGCTTCTTGACCGCACTCGCGCAGGGTGTAACGAATTTTTTGGTCTTGCTCTGGAGAAATATACATGAGGTTAAAAATAAATGCTTCAGCTAACTTCAGCATAAAAGCTTAAGTCCTTTGAATCGATAGATCGGCGCGTGTCAGTGTTTTTGGCTCGTTAAACAGTATTTGCGCGCGGGTGTCGAGAAACCCGGTTTCCTAACCCTCAGCGCCGTTGCGATACCAGCCCCAGACAGGATTGGTGGAACTCACAAAAATTTAGACATTAGGGAGAACCCCCCCAGGTTCATCTGTAGAGTCAAATCTAAAATCTAAAATCTAAAATCTAAAATCTAAAATCGACTGACCGATCGCACTAGCAGTTTCAAGAGCAGAGGATAGAATCTTCTGAGGTTAGATAAGTTGTGCGAGGGTCAATATGATTATAAGGAGAATACTTTGAAATACCATTTGGCATTAGGTCGCAAAATAGACCTAGATGGAATTGACCGCGATGCAAAACTCGGCAAATGCCCTCGTCACGTCCTGCGAGCCCTCAGAGACCGCTTAAATGCCACTGTCCATGCCCCGGATGGCGAAGCGATATCGTTGAGCGACAAGCTGCGATCGAAAATTTCTTCTAAACCCGAACATTGGGCCGCCGCCCGCAAGTTGTCCGAGCAAGTCAGCAGCGACGACGTGATATTTTGTACCGGCGAGGACATTGGCATTCCAGTGGCGGCGGTGTGCGGTGAATCGTCCGAGCGCCCGAAAATTGTTGTATATTTCCACAATATCGATCGGCTGCGCGGCCGCGTCGCCCTGAAACTATTCGGTTTGGCTGACAAAATTGACGTATTCATGGTCAACGCCCGCCCTCAAACTGAGTTCCTCCGCAGCTATTTAGCTATACCTGAATCGCGCATCTTAGTGCTTCTAGAACAGACAGACACCCAATTTTTCACACCTGGCCCCGTTTCTGGCGAGAAAAAGCGGCAAACAGTTGTTAGCGTCGGATTAGAAAAGCGCGACTACCGACTCCTAGCAGCAGCAACTGCTGACTTAGATGTTGACGTAAAAATTAGCGGTTTTTCTAAAGATGCCAAAGCTTTATCGCAAGCTTTCCCCGATACTATGCCAGAAAATATGTCGCGCAAATTCTACGAATGGCCGGATTTAGTGCAGCTTTACCGCGATGCGGACGTAATTGCAGTTTGTTTGGTGGACAATAAATATGCTGCGGGAGTGCAGGTTTTGGTGGAAGCAATGGCCTGCAAGCGACCGATCGTCATTACTCGGACTCAAGGTATCGTCGATTATTTAGCGGCCCCGGATATTGCCAAAGTGGTAGATGTGGGAGATGCAGCAGGTTTGCGCGAGGCGATCGTCCATTTGCTAAAAAATCCTCAAGAAGCTGAAGCTCAAGCACAGCGGGGGTACGAAATGGTTGTGAACCAGCACAGCAGCGAACCTTATGTCGATGTTTTAGCCCAGAAGCTGCGATCGCTTTAATAAAACTGTAGGGTGCACCAGGCCGCGCACCATAACTCACGTCCGGAGGGTGCGCCGGGCCGCGCACTATAAATCACGTCCGGATCATGCACAATGCACACCTTACTGCTATACATAAAAAGCCAAAATATTTGTTACCTAAGTCATATTTACAAAGTAATGAGTTATGAGTTGCAGTTACCAATTAAATCTCACAGCAGTTACGCACCTACTAAATAAACCGAGTTTTTAAAACATAATCGAAAGTCTTAAGGAAGTATTTTCGTTCATCAAACCCGGTTTATGTGCCTAGGACAGTCTCACTCAAAAGTCACAAATCAAAACTATTAAGACTCCCGTCCACTCGCCCACTTATCCCGCCATTTCACAGTCCCTTCCGAAACTAAAACCCAGCGGCGACAAACCAGATTTTCTCGCAGCGGCGACTGTCCTTCCCGTAGCAGCGCATACTTATAAGAAATCAACTTCCCCGCACTTTCATTAAAAGGAATTTCCCCAAACCAAGTATTAGTATTGATATACTCCAACGGGAAACCCTTACCAATATCCCAATTCCCCAGTTCCGGACAATCCCCAATCACCACAATTCTTTCCCCAGGCTGAGTTTGAACGTTGTTAAGCTGCGCCCGCACGATAGTTTTTGCCTTAACTCGCTCTCCGACGCGGCTAAAAATCATTACTTCCCGCGAACCCAACTCTAAATTGTACAGCTTCCCATCTTTAACTTCAAACTTGCGGCGCGATAAAACCTCCGTATGCTCTCCATCAGGCAGCTCAGTATCAACCTCTTCAAGAGTAACAGAATTGCCACGATTCATCGCTACAAACACCACAGAGTCGCGATAGCGGCGCACGTAACAATAAACATCAGGAGTTAGATATTTTTGCCACTGACTCCCCATCGAAATAGCTGGATTCAGCCGCCGCAATCCAGACAGCAACCGCACATCTCGGTAAATCGGCGAATCAGTATCCCACTTTTCCATCATCGGGCGGTTGTAAGGGTCATTTCCCCCTTCTGTATCATCATGCAGATACTGTTCAGTGCCGTAATAAATACAGGGAATGCCGCGAGTCGTCATAATTAAACCTATCGCCACCCGCAGCATTTCTGGGTCAGGATTCAACGACTGAAACCTCGGCATATCGTGGTTGTCAATAAAAGTTATCAACTCCGTCGCCCCGTAGTAGTGGTAATCCAGATCCAGTACATCTTGGACTAAGCTAAATCCCGCTTCAGCACCCTTTCCCAATACTTCTCGAATTGCCACGCACAGACCAAAATCTAAAATACTCATCCCTGACTCGTTGACAAATTCCACAGAACGCTCGTTTCTAGGGTCGCTGTAAATCCATTCGCCAAAAATGAAAACATCAGGTCTGTGTGTTAAAATGTCAGCATTAAATTCCTGCCAAAACCAAATAGGCATATGCTTGACTGTATCAACCCGCAAAGCATCAACACCTCTGTCCAGCCATTGTTTAATTGCTGACTTAATGTAATTGCGGTATGCAATATTGTTTTCGTTGAAAGTTGCTAAACCAGACAGTTCGCAGTTTTGGACTTGCCATTCATCTTCCCAGTTTTGGACTTCGCCGTAGTGGTGATACCAGTTATCTTTATCGTCGTTAAAGTCAGCTATTTTTACGCCGTCGTCGTAGAGTTCCCCTTTTTTTCCACTAAAATCTGGGTTGCTGTGATTGCAGACAATATCGAGCACGAGTTTCATGTTTCGCTGGTGCAACTCGTATACTAATTTGTCAAATACGGTATCTTTAGTTTCTTGTGTTTGGTTGATAGAAGGATTGTCGCCTTTGGCAATAAAGCGGGGATTTAGTCGCTTGAAATCTTTAATCCAGTAGCCGTGAATCGCTGCTTGTTCGATAAATAATGCTTCTACTTGCTCGAACAGTGGAGTCAGCCAAACTGCGGTAACACCCATATCTTTTAAGTAGTCGAGTTTGTCGATAACTCCCTGCAAGTCGCCGCCCCAATATTTGCCCCAATCTTTACCTTCTGGATCGTAAAGTTCAGGGTTGGGACCTTCGCTATTTTCGGGGTCGCCGTCGTAAAAGCGATCAACTACAAGGAAATAAATTGTTTCTTGGCGGAATTCAATGTCTCTGGTGTAGAGGAATTCTAAATCGAGCTCGCTTTCTGGCTTAACTTCTTCTACTAGAGAGTCTATTTTTTCTTCTGGTTCGCTAGCTTCGTATTGAGAGGAAGTTTGATTGGGAGTGACTGGTGTCATGAGATGTATTTTTTGAGAGAGTAAGATTAGTCAGTTATTCAGAGCGAGAGTCGGAGATAGCTTTCCCCTCTGACTGACTTTTACAGCATCATACGGAATTTACTCGTTTAATGAAATCTTCCTTTAGAGAGAGGGCAGACTCATCCTTGAGAATTAAGTGGATGAAAGTTAATATTTAGCGTAATTCTTAATCAAAGAGCCACAGCCTCAAAAACCTGCGCTACCAGGCTGAGCCTGGTAACGAGAAAAGGTGCACTAATTGTGCGATCGCACTTTTTCCCTTCCTTTCATTCCTCCCGCAAGTTTTGGATATCTTCAACGCTCAAACCAGTAGTTTGACTAATGGTTTGATTGTCAAGGACATTGAGAAGTTGCCTAGCAATTTCTAGAGCCTTTTCTCTCATTCCTAGCGCGAGTCCTTCTTCTCTGCCTTCTTCTCTGCCTTCTTCTCGCCCTTGTGCGAGTCCTTCTTCAATTCCCTTTCGCAAAATTCCCTGCTGATCCAGAATATACCTTTCGCGTGCTTCTAAATCTGTCAACTCTTCTGGATTCAAGTTAGTTTCATTAGCAATAGCAAAGGCTTGCTGTATTTCCGAGACTGTTTCCATTGTTTGCGGTACCACTTCCAAACAGGGAGCATTTTTCATAAAATAAACCCACTTGTCAGTCAAAGTTTCTAATTCATGCAATTATTTATTGAATTTTGGCAACTCGATACAGATCAGTTCTATCTCTGGATCGACATAATCAAATAAACGCTTTTTCTCCTTAAACGCAAAGTGAGAAATTACTTCTGGGTCATTGTCAAACATTTTAAAACCTGTAATTGATTTGACAATTACAGGTTTTAACTTAAAGTAATCTTCACCGCGAATTAGTTGTCTCGAGTAAGTTTTCGCAGTATTGTAAACCACCCGTTTCGCAAAAGATTCTACATTTAAAACTTGCATCTCGATAATTACAGTTGCGCCTCCTGCAAGCCGGGCTTTGACATCCAGGTAAGAGTTTTTGAGATACGGAACTCTCGATGCTAAATACTGGTCGATAATTTCTAGGTCGGCGATGGTGGGGTTGCCATCATAAATCATGGCATTGAGAAAGCTGATTAAAATTGGTTTGCTTTGATTCGAGCCGAATATTTTTTTGAAGGCAAACTCGATTTTGGGTTAATGAATCTCATGCTCAATCTATTTTAAAGTGAATTACCTATTATTTTAATCCAGTAAAAAATGGGTTAGGCCTGTTTGAATTGGGAGCTATATTGTTTGTTCTGCAACTCTCCGGGGTGGGCGAGTTGCCAAAACTGGATATTGGATGCTATATCCAAGCTTAAGCCGGGGAATTCATTAGCCATTAGCCTTTGCTCTATGTTCTATTCTGTCAAATCGACTTGTCGAATCTCTTCTAGCGTCATATCCAAGCATTTCGCGATTTGCTCATCGCTCAATCCTACTGCTTGCAAGCGTTGGATAGCCTCCATTTTCGCCTGCAGCTTTCCCCGTAAAAACTCAGGCGACTCTTCCTGCGATGTGCAGACATTCAGTGAGCCAATTACATGATTATGAGCGACATGATGACCAGTAATGACGCCACCACTAACGTTGCTAATCATTGACTTGCCAATCAGTACCCATCGCAAGTTTTATTTATTAACATCTTCTCCGAAAGCATCAGAGCACAACTCCGATAGCTCGTAGCCCACATCTTTAGCATAACCCTCCGTACAGTTCAACCCTTGGGCAATATCGCCGTACTTTTGCCACTTCAGAACGCCCTCAATTACCCCAACTTGCATATCATCTAAATGCTTGCCAGTTTTCCCAAAGACCACTTCATCTGCAAAAGGCAGTGCTTCTTGAACGTTCATCAGCTTTCCTCGCAACCTTGCAATAATAAAATTATTGCCCTCGATATCCGACTGTTGTAGTCTCGAATGCAAAAACGATTGAATATTTCTGAAATTTTACTTCATTATCCGACTTTATTCGACTTTATTCGAGTCTACCAATTAATTTACAAGTTCTAGTATTGTGAGTGTAATACCCTCGCTAAAAAAATTCACTCATGACGACTACCCAGCTCGCTCTCGCCAAAAGCAGTATACTCGCTATACTCGCCCTATTGATGCAGAAACACTCTTAGCATTTCGATACAGTATTCGATTAGCACCTGTTTTTATTCGAAAACGAATTCAAAAGAAAGCAGAATATCGCCTTACATTAATCAGTAAGCATGATTTTGTCTGCCGGATTGAGACCAAACATATCAACGATGCAGAAGTGACTTTGGGTTGGCGCGTCACCGAACCGGATAAACTCGTTCACGTTCCCGACAAATTGCCGATGTAGTACCTCAACAAACTTTATCAAATGCTTGACGAGTTAGGTTTAAATTTGGGTGCATTCGATATCATCAGCGACGAAGATGACACCCTCGACTTTATCGAACTCAATCCTAACGGACAGTGGTATTGGATAGAAATTATTACTAAAATGCCTGTGGTTCGCGCCATCGTCTAACTCATCCAAGATTTAGCGCTGCAATATCAACAGGATTGCTGAATCATCTATAGATTTGTAATGAGGACGGAAGTCCGAGCAAGTTTTAGGAGGACTGAAGTGATCACTACAAACCAATTGTATTATGGTCGATCAAGGGGACATAATCTGATCCGTCACGTGCGATCGCCCGACATCTACCAAAACCCTAGCTAACTACAGCCACCGCAGACTCTCGCACCTCAGAATGCTCCACCCGGAACACATTGGCGCTCAGATTAGCAACAACTTGTTTCCCCTGCTGCGTCAGTTGCAAATAGCCGATCGCATCCTTCACATACCGATAAACCACATTCCAATAAAACTTCGGATAACCCTTCCGCAAGTCCCCCGGGTTCTGATAGCCCAAAACCCGATTCTGCCCAGTCTCCTCAAACTCGTAAAACAGCGCGGCAATCTTTTGCAAATATCGCGGATCGCTCAACTGACCAATTAAATCAGCAGCGCGAACTAAACCCGGATAATTCACAGTATCTTGATAATCTTGATCCGCAGGAACCGGGAAACGAGTCAACTCAATATTATGCTTAACCAGCTCAGCATTAATCAGTTTGTGACCGCCAAAACGCTCGTCAATAAACATTTTTCCCCGATCGACATGATAAGGTGTCAAACTAGCATCTGTCCCCCCCGGAGGCAGCGTTAATTTCATGTCGCCTATTCCCGTCGCATATAGTCCCAAATCTGTTCTATCTTGCCGGCAAACACCTTTAACATACCCGATATCGTGACATAGCATAGCAATGTGGAAATGTAGCCAATCTTCGCAGGAAACACCCCCTTCGCGGATGTGCTTCCCACGCAGAATTTCTTGTCCCACCAAGGTTACTAAAATAGTGTGTTCGACATTGTGGTAAAGAGCATCGCTATTAGCAATATTTTCTAAAGCCATACTCGCCGCCCAAGCAATAATCTCGCCATAGTCAGATTTGCACCCCCCGTAAGTGTGGCGGTAGCCTTCAATCAGCAGATTTACACAAGCGTTAATCAGCAGTTCTGTTGCGTTAAACATTTTCACTTCCCTGAGCAAAAGTATATTATTAAATAATTTTTATAATTATTGTTTTTGTTGCTACCGTTTGATGTTGTTTTTGGCTTAACCGCCACGATGGATGCCCGCTCCTATCTAGATGTATCCACTGATATTATCAACGATTATGCCTTAAATTAGCGATATCGCAACTACCAGAGCGACCCACCGCGTAAATAATTGATATCAATGGGGGATCGAGGTATGACACCCCTCAATCAGCAGTACGGTGTTACATCTTCCCCGCATACATCAGTCAATTTTAGATTTTAAATTAACTCCACAGATAAATCTGGGAGCTTGAACTACGGTCGAAAATTTTGGGTTGCTGACGACTCCTGTTGGAAACTTGTATCCGTTTTTGGGCGGGGTCAGCCAAAAATGAGAGCGATCGAAAACGCAACCCCATTAATTCCTCATACACAGGATTCAGGTTGCACAGATGCGGTATGTGGAAAAGATGGTGTCTCAATAACTGGATATCTCTCTCAAAAGGACACCGTGCCGATATAAGTTAGCACCACCCCCGAGCTACTTGCGGATCTCCCACTGCCATGCAACCCGTGCCACTGTGACACGGGTTGCACGAGGCGATCGCGAAAAGTTAAGTCTAGGCAATGATTTTCAGGGAAAATACTTATAGTCGAGTTCATGATTGAGCTCAGGAATCATTACTAACAAAAAGTTATCAATTACCCCACTTAATCATCAACGAAACCCGCTGTTGCTCAGGTCAGGTGAATAAGTTTTATGCGTGACACTCGCCGCCCCACAATGTAATGCGAAGAGCTAGCATTTGTGATTTAAAATTCCCAACAGTGTGAGACAGATCACACGCATTCCCAAAAAATCTATATTTAGATAGATGCAAGAAAAAAAGATATAATAGCTTGTAACCCTCCGTCGCAGCTTCCCCCTCCCATCATCTGCGATATGGTAATATGTCTACTTACTGATAAAGGTTTCAGGCAATGATTCCAGAAAAAAATAGAGATGCCGACCTTGGTCAACGCCGACACACAGATATTGTGCTGGAAAAACTTCCTATAGAAGTTAAAGATTGGGCCCAAAGCTTGCCTTGGAACCAGCGGCGCTATGTCTTGTCCCTCTGCTACATATTGTGCGCATCTACTCCCGACTCGCAAGCAGAATTTTTAGATGATTACACAGCCGACGGTTTAATTTCAAAAATGTTTGAAGATGTAGATACTTTAAACCGAGTCAAACAGTATTTAATCAGATTTCGAGTCAAAAAAGAATTAAACGAATCAGATTTAAGAAGCTACATCAAACAATTTTATATCCACTCAGCTCAACAAGCGTGCCGGAAAACTGACCAATATTTAGAATCTGCACTCCGCTTCGTCTTGAGTACAGAAGAACGCAATAATGTTTTTAACTACATTTTAGGCTTTGAATTTATTAAAATTGTGTTTCAAATGAGCTGGTTGCAACACGAAAGATTAGCGAGACTGCAAAAAAATCAGTCGCAGTTTATTGAAACCTATATCAAGCCGATTCAACACGTACACAAAATTAATGGCATAATTGTGCCGAAAGATGAGAGAATATTTTTTGCCAGACGCGCCTATTACGTTAAAAAGCCTAAGATTTCTTACAAAAAAATTATGGAGTTAATCATGGCAACTTTTACTACAGAAATGGTTACTCACTGCGGATTTGATATCAGCCTCCACGCTGAATCTCTGGGCTTTGACTGGGATTACATTTATGTTCCCGAACCAGAACAAGAAATATTTCCGGCGTTGCATAATTAAAGGATGATATTGAGGTAAATCAGTATGGAATGTCCAGACTGCTTGCTCGACGAGAACCAGTAACAATGGAAATAAAAGAGGCAAGCTTTCATTACCTCTGCCGCAATTGTGGTCGCCCCGCGAAAGTTGCTCTACCGACAACCAATCGTGGCTATAGCGATAAACTCAAACGTGAATGTTTTAAAATCTATGTCAATCGCATGGGTCTGCGAGCAATTAACCGTGGTCATTGCGTGTTCATCATACAACCATTATTACTTGGCTAAAAGCAGTGGGAAAACTGTTGGCAGATGCCTATACACGTGAACAAATTCCTGATGTCGGCTCCCGGCGATAAGGTAGAAGCCTTTATCGGCTCAAAAAAAACTTGCATCTGGCTGTGGAAAGGGGTAGACTATTTTTTTTTCTGGCATCTTGGCGATCGTCTTAGGAGATCATAGTGCTGTTACTTTCCCACCTTTATGGGCAATTGTTAGTAATGGGCATTGTTATTTTTACGTCACTGATGGATATCAGCTTATCTTTGTTTCATTCCTAATGGCAACCCGATTGTGAGCCAAACTTATATGACCAGAGTACAAGGAGAAAACAGGCGCGGCAGTCATTATTTAGCTGGTCTACACCGCAAAATTTTATCCTATTCCAAGTAAGCGAGAAATGCTGGCTCACTCGAAGAGTCTATTAATTCATTACCTGATGTTTGGTGATGTCCCTATACCCGATCGCTTCATCTCTTCATTCAGCAATGCCAGATTTCCTACTGACTGGCAATTTCTTCATTGACTTGACGCAGTAAGGTGCGCACGGAGCGGTGCACCCTACGTTGCTTTTTTCTCTTTACTTTTAGTTTTGCGTTACGCAAAGGAGAGTTGTTCTAGGCATTCGGGTTCTAGTCTGCTGCTTAAAACTTGGTTTTTCAGCCGGATTTGATATAAAATAAGATGGCTGCCTCAATTAACCTTCCGCTTGCATTTCTTCAATTTCAAACCAGCTAACTATCACTCCCGCTAGCGGAATAGCGAGAAATATGCCTAAAAGTCCTGCTGCTCTCGCGCCTACTAACAGTGCAAAAAACACCACTACCGGATTGAGGTTAAGGGAATTTTGCATGAGTCTCGGATGAATAAAGTTGTCTTGAATTTGCTGCAAAACAATGCAAGCTACCAAGACTTTTAAAGCTAGCCACACGTTTTGAGACAATACAAGAAAACACACTAAGCTAATTCCTAGCGTCGCTCCGATTCCCGGAACTAAATCAAACAATCCGATAATAAATGCTAAAATTAAAGGAAATCTGACATCTAACAGCAGGAAAATTACAAAGCTTGCTGTTGTCAAAAATAACATTAACAGAATTTGTGCCTGAAAAAATCCTAAAAAGTTTCGCTCTATTGTTAAACTTAAACGCCTGTGCAGGTGTCGAGGTATAAATTTGAGAACCAACACCCACAGCCTCTCTCCATCAAGTAACATGAAAGAAGCTACCACCATAATTAATATTAAATTCAATAAATTGGTTAAAAATACTTGTAAAAAAGCAATACTCGAAACAACTCCAGCCAAAGCTTGATTTCGCAGTTGTTCCTCAATAACTCGCAGGTTAACTTGCAGGTTTCTCGCCCGCAGGAATGCTTCGATGCGCTCGGACAGAGGCGCCAGAGCATTCAAAAATTCAGTCATGCTATCAATTAATTGCTGCCCTTGAGATAAAAGAGTGACGCCTACGGTGACGGTGAGACCACCAAAAACTAAAATGGTGAGCAAGACAACGAAGGCGACAGCTAAACTTCGCGGTAAAAATCTTTGGAGAGTTCGCACTGGATAGTTGAGCAAAAAAGCCACGAGTGCAGCAATCGTGAAAACCGCGACGGCAGTTTCAAAGTAAGCTAAAAGTTGCAGTCCAGCCCAACCTGAAGCAAATAAAAGCAAAAACCGAACTAAGGCTAAATTGCTTAGCATATTCCAAAAGTTGGGAGGGGTTTTTTCTGGCTCTTTCACAGGGATTTCCCGGGGTTAATAATAACTCAAAAATATTGCAGAGTTATCTTTTAGAATCGCACCCAAAATAGATCTGCGGCTATCCCCCTCAAGGCAGAAAACAGTTGTCGAAGGAAGAAGCAAGAGGGGAGTATGAAGAAGCTAGAATGAAGGCAGTAGGCAGTGATTTCTAACTTCTGTCTGAGGCAGGGGTGGGTTCTTTTCACCATAGGTGCGATCGCGAATGCCGAATAAAACACGCCCGCGATCGAACAAACAGCCTTTCTGAGTCTAAAACCGCCTCGGAAACTCTTTGCGATGGCAGTATTTGTCGTGCCAGCCCGATCGCAACTAACACATAAACGCTCAAACAAGCTAGTGCCGAAAAACCGGGTTTCAGTGCCATTGGCGAAAAATTTCAACTCTGCCTCGTGGAAGATAGTATGAACAGGTCAATTTTTGGGATAATAGAAACTAGCACTCAACTTAGCTGAGGAACAAACGTGCTGCTATCAAAAGGCTTTGAAGTAGAAATGTATACCGGCACTCCCGAAGGTGAGGTTGTCGGTCTCTCCGATCGCATAGTTGCCGATCTAGAGGGATTTGTGCGGGAGCCTGATAGCCGCAATGTGGAGTACACGACCGCCCCGCTGTGCAGCTACGATCGCCTGCTGTGCGCCTTAGTCAAGCCGCGAGTCCGGCTGCGCGAGTATCTCAAACAATTGGGCGACTATACCTTGCTGCCGGGAAGTACCTTGTCTCTCGGGGGGAGCGATCGATTTTACCGATCCGATCCCAACAACCCTTACCACACCTACATAGAGCAAACCTACGGCACCAAAGTTGTCACCGCCAGCATTCACATCAACATCGGCATCTCCCAACCAGAACTGCTGATGCGCGCCATCCGCCTAGCCCGCGTCGAAGCACCGCTGTACCTTGCCTTGAGCGCCTCTTCCCCCTTCCTCGACGGCGAAGTCACGGGCTATCATTCCACTAGGTGGGGTTTGTTTCCCAAAACTCCCGCCATCGTCCCCCTGTTTGAAAGTCACAGACATTACATCCAGTGGACTGAAGAACAGCTAGAACTCGGCACCATGCAAAACGTCCGCCATTTGTGGTCTGCAGTGCGGCCCAATGGCGATCGCCGCCCCTACTGTCTCAACCGCCTCGAACTGAGAATTTGCGACCTCGAAGTCAATCCTCTGGCTTTGTTGGCCATCACTGCCTTACTAGAAGCTCGCATTTGGCAGCTGATGGAAGACCCCAGCTTAGACCCGTTAGAACTGTGCACCTTACCGGCGGCCACCCGCAACGAAGACTTAGTTGCCCTCACAGACGCCAACGAAATTGCTGCATCCCGGCAAAGTTTGGATGCCGAACTCACCCACTGGCAAGACGGCAGAACTATTCTGGCACGAGATTGGATTGAGGAAATTTACCGCGAAGTGTGGCCTATAGCTAAAAAACGCGGCTTTAGCTGCTTTCTCTCGCCGCTCAAAAAGATTCTCCGGGAAGGCAACACCGCCCAGCAGTGGTTGAAGCTGCACGAGGGCGGTTCGGACACCCGCAGTATTATCCTGCAAGGGATTCAGGGGATGTCTCACCAAGAATGGGAGCTCGAAGACAACTTGTGCGCCCAGTTAGTTGCCTGAAGTACCCGCCGTTATTATAACGGGGGCTTTCACTAGCCCCCTGAGTATGCGTACTGGGCCAATAATACAAATAGCCGGAACCTCCCGCGAAAAAGTTGCAGAGCGCCGTTGAAAAACAAATCAGAATATTTAATCAATGGATCTCGACAAAGGTTATAAATAAAAGCTATAAGGTATATCTACTTGTGGGTAGTTTGATAAATTTCCCACTTGCTATATTTATTGCTTTTAATTAGCTTCATGCCCCAACTTGTCTTGATTCACCCGCAAATCCCCCCGAATACTGGCAATATCGCCCGCACTTGCGCTGCCACAGGCACGGAACTGCATTTAGTGGGTCCGCTGGGGTTTGAAATTAGCGATCGCTACCTGAAACGGGCCGGCTTAGATTACTGGCCCTACGTCAATCTCCACTGCCACGAAGACTTAGCGGCTTTTGGGGCTTGTAGGCAGCAGCGCGGGGGACGAGCGATCGGATTCAGCACTGGGGGGCGATGCAGTTACGCGCAATTCCAATTTCAGCCCAGCGACTGGCTGATGTTTGGCTCGGAAACTGTAGGCATTCCCCAATTCGTCTTAGATGCCTGTGACGCCACTGTTTTTATTCCTATGAGCCAGCCGGGAGTGAGGAGTTTGAACCTCTCAGTCAGTGCCGCTGTAGGTTTATTTGAGGCTAAACGACAGTTGGGCGAGCTGGGATCGATCGTTATCAACACATAAATATATAGATATTTAATAGCTGCCGGAGGCTGCCAAATCTCCATTTAAGTATAAGAAATTTGTATCAAAGGGGTGAAAATCTCGATAGCCGAGATTAATATATTTTATTGATGCAAAAACAGATTGTTATCAGCAACACCAAATTACTCGCAAGATGATTCAGCAACAAAAACAGAGGATTTTAGCGCTCTAGGGCGTCAGCGAGCACCAGCTTGGGTCAGAACACTATATCTAGTAAATATACGGTTGTAGCCTGTCCGGAAATTAGCATACAGTCGGATAATAGGTAAGAGTTCAGAGCCTTACGGGAACGAAGATTTTATGTATTCGTTCTAGCTATTGCGGTGTAAGGCTTTTGGGGTTAATTGCAGCAGCTTAGACCGATAATTTCAAAATTTTTGACGGTTTGAGCTTGTCTAAATTAAAAAAGCAAGGTAATCTGGCCTAAGCATGATAGCTGTCAACAATCAGAATATTTTTGCTTGTTGATTTAAATTCAGCGTCATGCGATCCCCTTGAGTGTTTCCAAGGACAGTTAGCGCTTCTCAGTAGGAGGTCGTTTTTTTGAAACGAACATATCCCCAAATTAAGCCTGTTCAGGCTAGTGAAATCGACAGAGACGGTTCTGCGGAACCGTCCAAACAGACAACGCTCAGCACAGGCAGAGTTCGCTCTCTCGCCACGATCGGGCTGGCAATATCGGTAGGTGCTTCTGGCATCCTGCTACCGAGAAATGGAGACAGCGCTCGCGCGTCTGAACTCGCACCGACATCAGAATCAACCGCTGAAGTACAGCCAGTATCGGCCAACGGGCCCGCTACCTCCGCACAAGTTGACGGTTCCTGGGCCCAACAGCCCGGCTCATCTTCTGACCCGGTGGCGGTTAAGGTACAGCAGGGGCAAAGCCTTTGGGAGCTTTCTCGGGATTATGAAGTTGAACCGTTGGCACTAGCAACTGCCAACGACATCAAACCCGAGATCATACTCCAAGTAGGCCAAGAGCTTACAGTTCCTCTGGCTCCGGGAGCCGCGCCACAACAGAACGCCGCCGATACGGCCGTGGCTTCGCTAGAGTTCGCAGCGGCGGTCGATCCAGAAGAAAAGTTAAATCTGACTGGCTCCGAGCCGTTGGAGAGTGCTGCCATGACAGCGCTGCTATCCACCGCAGCGACCCCGCTTGTCATGACGGTACCGGAACAAAGTTCGATCGACATCCCGAACGCAGAGGGGGCGATCGACAGTTTGAAAAAACAGGAAAACCGCACCACAGAATCGGGTCGAACCCTGTTAGGGTCTGAGGGGGAAGCAAATTTATCTACACCTGCGGCATCTTTGCCGGAGTCAGCACCGACGCTGGCATCCCCCGGCTCTGCAACTGAGACAACTATTCCCGACCTCGGGGCCACACCTGTAATTCCAAATGCCGGGGTCGGTCAAGCAGCATCGCCCGATCGAGCATTCGAGTCAATTGAACAGTCTCTGGCAACACCCAGTTTGCCCTCGGCTGTGCTAGTCCCCCCAGCGGGAAGTACCGCCGCGTCGGCTGAGGTACTCTACAGGGTGCGTCCGGGAGATACGCTAGATGCGATCGCCAAAGGTCACGGCGTATCACCCAAAGAGCTGATCTCGGTCAACAAGCTCGGCAACCCTAACTTGCTGAATGTTAATCAACGGCTGAAAATTCCCCAAGTTGGGTCAAATAATCCAGCGGTGCAGGCGGCAGCCTCTTATTCGGCCTCGAACTCTACATCTGTCTGGTCGGCGACTTCGGTTCCCGCATCTTTGAACCCCAGCTCGTCTACCTCGTCCATAGCCAGTGCTGGCGTTGCAGCACCCGCGCCCACAGTCCCAGTTGTCTCTCCCCTGGCGAACTTGGAAGGTCTGAACAATATTTCAGCGCCGATGGTTCCCCAAGTTAACAGCATTCCGCTAACTCAAGTTTCCCAAACCATTAGCGACCCCGGGAATCTGAATCTTCAAGGCGAACCAACATTTACAGGTGCAGTTGACACCAGTGCCCTGCCTGAGCCAGCCAGTGCAACTGCTACCGCCAGCGCTACGGGAGAATACCCACAGCAGCTCAGCTTCGTGCCAAATGCTAGCGCCCAGGGTTTAAATGCCACTCCAACTAGCACTTTACCAGAGTCGAATTCGGAGGCTCTCCCCACAGCAGAAGCTCTCAACCCTTATTCCGAACGCTTGAGGGCAGAAGTGATCAGGCTGCGAGAGGAATATCGTGCCTCGCGCAATTCGATCGGGGCAAATGCGGTGTCGCTGGCTCCAACTGACAGACCGGAGGCGCCAAGAGTCTCGAGCAACCAGTCTGAGGATCTCCCAAGTGTTAATCCCTATCTCTACACCCCCGACTATACTGAGGCGGTGCAGAATGAAATCAGCAGACCGCCATCGAGAGCTTGGTCCGAGCAGGTTCAGAAGCAGCAGCAAGAGCGTTTTGACCCGGCTCGCGCAGCGGAACAGCAACCGATCAACCTGACTCCGACAAGTGCTCAGGAGCAGCCTGTGGTGGCAACTGCTCCTTTGGGAGCCGATGGTTACGACCCCCTGAGCAACCCATCTTTGGGACGTATGGTTTCTCCGGAACTGCCTCCGCTTTCCAACCCTGATACTTATCTCCCTAACGGCAAACAACAGTCGGCTAACGGGTTTATTTGGCCGTCTAAGGGCGTTCTTACTTCTGGCTACGGTTGGCGCTGGGGACGGATGCACAAGGGAATTGATATTGCAGGACCGATCGGCACGCCAATTGTGGCAGCATCTGACGGGGTGGTTACCTATGCTCAGTGGAATGACGGCGGCTACGGGTATCTGGTGGAAATTACCCATCCAGACGGCACTGAGACTGTCTATGCCCACAACAGCCGGATTTTGGTGCAAAAGGGTCAGAGAGTCGCTCAAGGGGAACAGATTTCAGAAATGGGCAGCACTGGCTTCAGTACCGGGCCGCACTTGCACTTTGAAATTCATCCCGCAGGACAGGGTGCTATCAATCCCATGGCTTTTCTGCCCGACGATGCGTCCAGCGCTTCTCGGTAACGACTTGTCGGAAGTTATGGGTTTTGAATGATTACCAAAACTCATAACTTTTACTAGAAGTTATTAGAAATTCGGTTGTTTGAAAAGAAGACAGAGCTGGTCATACCGTGCTATGATAGTAAATCGTGAAGTGGATTTGGCTCAGTGGCGCAGTGGTTAGCGCAGGGGACTCATAAGCCCAAGGTCGCAGGTTCAAATCCCGCCTGAGCCATTATTTAATAAAAAAAACCGCGCTCTCAATATTGAGAGCGTGTTTTTTAGATTTCTCAAGAAGATACTTGTAGTCGTTATGAGTATGATATATTTGTAACAGTTCGTAAAAAAGGAAACAAAATCTATGACCAGTGAATGCCTCCGGGTTGGTCAAGCTGCACCTGATTTCGCAGCAACAGCCGTAGTGGATCAGGAATTCAAGACAGTTAAACTGTCCGACTATAAAGGCAAAAAGTATGTAGTCCTGTTCTTCTACCCCTTGGACTTCACCTTTGTGTGCCCGACTGAGATTACAGCATTTAGCGATCGCTTTGAGGACTTCAAGAAAATCGATACCGAAATCCTGGGCGTATCCGTTGACAGCGAATTCTCTCACCTGGCTTGGATACAAACAGACCGCAAATCAGGCGGTGTCGGTGACCTTAACTATCCCTTAGTTGCTGACCTCAAAAAAACAATTAGTTCTGACTACAACGTCCTCGACCCAGAAGCAGGCATTGCCCTCAGAGGTCTGTTCATCATCGACAAAGAAGGCATCATCCAACACTCTACTATCAACAATCTTGCCTTCGGCCGCAACGTGGACGAAACTCTCCGCACTCTGCAAGCTATCCAACACGTCCAGTCTCACCCCGATGAAGTTTGTCCCGCCGGCTGGCAGCCCGGTGACAAGACTATGACTCCCGATCCGGTCAAGTCTAAGGTATTCTTTGCTGCAGTTTAAGCACATTATATTTGTAGGGACACGGCAGCGCCGTGTCCCTACCCGCAGATGCATTTATTTAACCGGATTTTTAATTACCAATTAGCTATTAGCAATTACCCAATTAGGAAATATGCTGACTTCTACTAATTTTAGCGGCTTGTTAAATGAGCGGTTTTTCCAAAATTTATTGCCTGTTCCGGCGAGTAATGTTCTGAAGCTGAGACAGATGACGCCAGATTTTGAATTGCCGGATATTAATAATGGCAAATTGGTGCGGCTGTCGAATTATCGGGGCGATAAGCCGGTAGTTCTGGCTTTTACGCGGATTTTTACTGAAAAGCAATATTGCCCTTTCTGTTTTCCTCACATTAAAGCTTTGAATGAAAACTGGGAAAAATTTGCCGATCGCAATATAGAATTATTGATGGTTGCCAGTACCGACGATCGCCAAAGCCAAATTGTGGTTAGAGATTTAGGCTTGAAAATGCCTCTGCTGTCTGATCCAGGCGTAAAAGTGTTTCGGGCTTATCAAGTCGGTCAGGCTTTAGGTGCTCCTTTGCCCGCTCAGTTTGTTTTAGATGCAGAGGGAAAACTCGTCTTCAAACATTTGTTTTCTTTCATAGACCACAATGCTAGTGTGGACACTTTGCTGCAATATGCCGATCGGTAAGGACACCGCTACAGTCATTAATCATTAGTCATTAGTCATTAGTCATTAGTCAACAGTCAACAGTCAACAGTCAACAGTCAACAGTCAACAATGCGGACGGTGCAACCGGAATCGATATGACACTGGCTGCTACAGCTCTTTAGTCATAAATACTTATTGTGCCAATTGCGATGGCGGAATGTAGCTATGTTCGATCGACATTAATCTAGGCTATAGCTTGAATGTAGCAAGTACAAGTTTAAGCCGATGTCGTCTCCCAAAGGTCGATCGAGCAAAATTGAATTGAGCGTCTTAGCCTCGCATCCTGAGTTGTTGACGGGTTTAGAAGCCTGGCTGCGGCTGGGTTTGCTTTCGCCCGCCGAGGTTGAGCAATTGTGCCGACAGTATTTAGTCTGCCCACTCAGAGATCCCGCTGTACACCTTTCTGAAATTGACAGCCCGCGAGCTCCTAGGAACGAGCAAAAAGTATCTGTCTTATCAACGCCTCAAGCATTACCTAGCAGCAGAGAAAGCATTGCTACGCCCACAAAAACTACTCAAACCCCTAATTTTATCGCTCAAATTTTGCACTCGCTAATAGCAGAAATTAGCGTGGTGTGGCTGTTGTTTTTAGGAGTGTTCATGGTAGTTGTCTCCTCAGGAGTCTTAGCTGCCAGTCAGTGGGAAAGATTTCCGGCCGCCGGACAATATGGAGTGTTATTAGCTTATACTTTAACTTTTTGGGCGATTAGCACTTGGGCAAACAGAGAGCAGAATTTGCACTTGACTGCTCAAACTTTGCAACAAGTGACGCTGTTGCTAGCACCGATCAATTTTTGGGCAATGGATACTTTTGGATTGTGGCGGTATCCTTGGGACTGGGCGGTAGCCATCGCAGCGGCACTTATTTTGACTTGGATAACTGCCCGGATTATAAAAGATCAATATCAAAGCTTTTCAGGAAAAAACATCACTCGCTCGATCGCCCTAAATCACTTGGGGTTGAGTTATTTGCACTGGGGGTGGGCAAGTGCAGGCTTTTCCCTAGGTGCGGTTTATTTGGGTACAGTGGGAACTGCTGCTGCTACAGTTTATCAACTTCACCAACAACGATTGCAATCTATTACACGCGCGGGGAATACTGAAACATTCGCCACTTCTTCCAGTTCGAGCAGAAATTTTCTGACTTACAAAAAAGCGGCTTTAGTAGCTTATTCCTTAGGAATTTTACTGGGTCGGGCGATATTTGTCAAGGATGTAAATATCGCTGAAATGGGTTTAGCTTTGGGAATCTCTGGCGTGCTTTTAGCATGGCTGGATTGGCAGCACCCCCTCGCATCTGAGACTATTAAAAACAATATATCCGACCAGCCACAGCCCAGCAAATTTTTTAACTGGCAATTAGCGGGAATGGGTTTGGTGGGTTTGGGATACCTGGTTTGTTTTCGCGACATTCCGCTACAGACGATCGCAGTTAGCGGATTGGCTGTTTGGTTTTTTTATAACCGTTTAGTGCGGTTTTGGCAAGAGTTTGATTTGCTAATGCTTGAGGCGGTGGGACTTCAGAGTATTTGGCTGTTTTGGCGAGTGCTTCCTTTAGGGATTAAAACACAATTGGTTGCATTTTTAACTCAGCTTACAAACTCTCAGCAAACTCCTTGGGCTTTTTGGAGTGTTCTGCTATTACCTTATTTAATTTTAATGGTAAGTGTGGCGCAGTCGCTCTACCCCAAGCGAAAGTTTCAACTTGCCCGTTTTGGCGAAAACCTTGCTCTCGGTTTGGGGATTGTTTTAACTGTTATTAGTTTAGTCAATCCGTTTTGGCGATCGCTCAATTTATTCGTCTCTACTTTAACTTTAGGTTGGATCACTTGGAAATACCTAAGTGCCGAGAATCCCCGGCGAGTTTATAAGCAGGCTTCTGCTGTTGAACAACAGGGAAATCCCGCAATTTTGGTTCCCCTAACTCACATTATTGGTTTATGCGCGATCGCTTCGGCAATTGACTTATTTTTTCCCAACCTGACACCCTATAATTGGTCGGCAATATTATTAATTTTTATGGCGAGTGAATGGGTATTTTATGTCTGGATTAAAGCGGGAATTTCCCGAGAAAGTTCTGCCTTTTTCCGCTGGCACCCTGCATGGTTTCAAACTTCCTGGTATCTGGGCTTAGTATTAGCAGGATTCAGCTTTATATTGTTGCAAAATTATTTAGTTGCGGGTACTACAACTTATCGCCCTCTGTGGAGTTTGCTCTGGCTGGCGACTCCTTTGGCTTTGACTGCTGTTGCTAAATATACTGAGGTTCCTCACAAACGAGTTGCCAGTACCTTTAGTGCGATCGCCTTAATATTCGCACAATTTCTAATTTTTACTTTTCCGGGATATCGGTTAATTGGTTTTGGCTTGGCAGCCGTATTAATGTTGGTCAATACTTACTATTTAGTAGAGCTACCAGCGGCTGTGATTGGAGTGGGGTTTGGCTTGAGTTTCGTAGCTGCGGTGATCGATCAATTAGGTTTTGTGTCGGGTTGGAATTGGGCAATGGCCGGGGCGATCGCTGTTTTGTCTCTGTGGTTGCTTCGCAGCATGATTGTTCGTTTTTCCAGCCGTTTGCCTGAGTCTTCTCAATTAGCTGAAATTTACGATCGAGCTTTAGATGCTTGGGCTATCTTACTGGCAGGCTTGGTGTTAACAACAATTACTTTTTATTCCTTTGACTTCTACACAGTCAGTACCTTGAGTTCCCCGCCCTCGGCTGAAGTTTTGGCTGCTATTGTGGTGATAATGGCTGCGATTATTTTCCGAAGTTTACGCCAACTTTCCCCTCTGGCAATTTATGCCTTGGCTTGGAGTTTGGAGTTGTTGACAGCAGTCAGTTTGAGTTTTGTCGATCGCACTACGATTAATTTGGCAGTTGCTAATATCGCTCTCGGATTGTTTACTCAATTGTTGGGGGATTGGTGCCTGCGCCGCCACCGCGATCCAACAATTTTACCTAGCATTCATTTTATACCTTTGGTTTACGGGGTATTGGGTTTAATTTTCCGATCGCACACTTTTGCGAATTGGACTGGTTTAACGGTGTTGGGTGCGTCTTTAATTGCGATGGGCATTGGTAGGCGGGAGCAAGAATTCAAACCTTTAGTTTATTTGGGATTAATTGGCGTGTCCGTTGCTGCTTACGAATCGCTACTCTATCAACTTTTTCAAACATCAGGAGGAGTTTTTGGCGACGGCTTAATTGTCCTGGCAACTCTCGGCACAACTTTAACCTATATCTATCGCATTTTATCTCCTTGGTTCAGCAATTATTTACATTTAACCAATGCTGAACTAAAAATATTTACTCACCTGCACTGGGTTTTGAGCAGTTGGCTGCTGATTTGGGCTTCTGCCCATGATATTAAATCAGGCTTAAATTTAGGATTAGTCACTGGTGCTTTATTAGTTCAATATGCTTTCTGGCAAGGGCGAAATAATCGCGATCGCCAATGGGCAGAAATTTGGATTTACTTGGGTTGGCTAGAAGCCTTTGGCATCCGGCTTTACTGGATCAATACACCTTTAGTTAAGTATATTTCCGGGCCGCTGGGGCCTTGGAAAGTTGCCCTCGCTTCTCTATTTGCCTATTTCATTTACATTTTGCCTTGGGACAACTGGGGTTGGTCAAAAAAACCTTGGCAGGTAATTGCTTCGCTGATTCCAATAATTGCTATTGTGGAAAGTCCGGCTAAGTTTTACCCGATTAGCTTGCTGATAGCTGCCGCCTTCTATGTTTTCCTAGCTTGGGAAAAGCAGGAAGTCCGTTTTACCTATGTGAGTGTGGCAATAATTGACTGGATAATGCTGCGGTGGTTCTGGCAAATAGGATTGACTCAGCCAGAGTTTTATGTTACTCCTTTAGGACTTTCTTTACTTTACATTACTCAGTTCGATCGCAGTCTGAAATTACCAGCAGAAAAACCGCTGCGCCACACTCTGCGAATGCTCGCAAGTGCGCTGATTTGCGGGATACCTCTTTTGACTCAGGAAAGCCACGGTTTAGTTGCGGGAGGTTTTAGTTTAGTGGTTATTGCAGCGGGTTTGGCGCTGCGAGTTCGGGCGTTTTTGTTTGTGGGAACGGCTGTATTTTTAATCAATGTTTTCTATCAGTTGGTGGTTCTCATATTCGATTATCCGCTGATAAAATGGGCGATTGGTTTGGCTTTTGGGATTGTGTTTATCTGGATTGCTGCTACTTTTGAAACTCGGCGCGATCGCATTTCTGCTTTCGTGCAGCATTGGGTTGTGCAATTGCAATCCTGGGATTAGAGTCAGCGATTGTAAGGCGGGCAATGCCGACCCTACTAAAGCACTACTGTTCGATGTAGTATAATCACATTATTAAACCTGCAGTCGCAGGCAAAAACTTTAATATTCCCGGACGAACCAATGAGTACAACTCAGTTAATCAAGCGGTTATTTACAGTAAAAGAATATCATCATATGATTGAAGCTGGCATCTTGACCAAAGATGATAAAGTTGAATTAATTCGAGGAGAAATTGTTCAAATGGCCGCCGTCGGTAGAAGGCATACATCTCATGTCAAGCGTCTGACAGAGTTATTCTATATCTGCTTATTATCGAGAGTAACCATTGGAGTTCAAGATCCGGTAGAATTGGACGAACGCTCGGAACCTGAACCGGATATTTCCTTGCTGCGCCGGCGCGATGATTTTTACGAATCGGGACATCCTCAGTCTGAGGATATTTTACTAATTGTGGAAGTAGCGGATGCAACCGCTGAAACTGACAGAAATATCAAAATTCCTCTTTATGCCGAATACAATATTGTAGAAGTTTGGCTGGTAGATATTAACGAGCAATGTGTAGTAGTTTATCGCGAACCTTCTCCCTCGGGATACCAAAATATTCAAAGATTTCAGCGGGGTCAGGTTTTATCTATTCTAGCTTTTCCAGATGTAGAAATTGCTGTAGATAATGTGTTGGGATAAAAGAGGCAGAACTCATACCATTTGAGATTTGAGATTTGGGAATGACATCAAATCTGTTAGGATGGGAATTATTCATATATCTATTCTCGGCTTCTGCGTGAATCAACGTCAATCCATTGTCCTCTGCGGTGAATAAATTATCTTTTTTTAACCGCAGATACAGGCCGATCAACACAGATTAACGCAGATTGATTAGATCGATTCCGGTTGCTGTGTCCGTGACTGTTGACTGAATTTTACGCCCGGTGATGCTACCGGGTTTGATATTATATAAGGATTTGGAGCTTGCCTAAAGTTGCTTTTTTTTACTGGTATTTTTTAATTAAAAACCCGGTTTCTACGAGAAACCGGGTTTTTAATCAACAGTATTTATCCGTTGGTAGATCGCATTAATGGCTTAATGCGAATTCGGGCAATTTCGGCTCAGATGAACCATCGGGCAACACCTTAACCTGACCGTTTTCATCTACATCAACGATCGCCTTTTGGCCTTCTTTCAGCTTCCCAGACAGCATTTCCTCAGCCAGTACATCTTCCAACAACCGCATAATTGCGCGCCGCAAAGGTCGAGCACCGTAGCTGGGATTGTAGCCTTCTGCCACTAACAGTTCCTTGAACTTTTCTGTGACGGACAAAGTAATACCCTGTTCGCTTAAGCGGCTGAAAACTTCCCGCAACATGATGTCGCCAATCTGCTTGACTTCTTCCTTATTCAACTGGCGGAAGACAATAATGTCATCCAAGCGATTCAGAAATTCGGGACGGAAAAACTGTTTCAGTTCCTCGTTGACCAAATTGCGAACGCGGTTGTATTGAACATCTGCAAAGTTGTCATTAAACTCGAAGCCGAGGCCGCCGCCACCTTTTTCAATCACTCGCGAACCGATGTTTGAGGTCATGATCAGCAGCGTATTCTTAAAGTCAACTGTCCGACCTTTAGCGTCAGTCAAGCGGCCGTCTTCCAAGATTTGCAGCATCATGTTGAAGACATCCGGGTGAGCTTTTTCGATTTCGTCGAACAGCACGACGGTGTAAGGACGGCGCCGGACTGCTTCTGTTAGTTGGCCGCCTTCATCGTAGCCAACGTAACCCGGAGGCGAACCGATGAGTTTAGAAACCGTGTGGCGTTCCATGAATTCGGACATATCTAACCGAATCATGGCTTCTTCGGAACCGAAGAAATATGTTGCCAGGGCTTTTGTAAGTTCCGTTTTGCCGACGCCTGTGGGGCCCGAAAAGATGAAACTGGCGATCGGGCGATTTGGATTTTTCAAGCCTACCCGCGCGCGGCGGATGGCCCGAGAAACTGCGCTGACAGCTTCTTCTTGACCGATCAAGCGCTGGTGCAGCGTGTCTTCCATGTGCAGCAGCAATTCTGATTCGGATTCTGTCAGCTTGCTGACTGGTACTCCCGTCCAATTAGCCACGATGTGGGCGATGTCTTCTTCGGTGACGATGGGAGAGGTTTTGACTTGGCTTTTGTTGATCGTAGCTGCAGCGATTTCGGTTTCAATTTCTAATTCGCGATCGCGCAGTTTTCCAGCTTTGTCGAAGTCTTGCTCGCGCACTGCTGTATCTTTTTCTTTTGTTACTGCAGGCAGTTGCTTTTTGAGTTCTTTAACTTCCGGCGGGGTTTGTGAATTCATCACGCGGACGCGGGAACCTGCTTCGTCAATTAAGTCGATCGCCTTGTCTGGCAAAAACCGATCGTTAATGTACCTATCTGACAGTGTCGCCGCTGCTTCTAAAGCTGCGTCGGAAATTGTCAGTCTGTGATGCTGTTCGTAAGCCGATCGCAACCCATACAATATTTCTATTGTTTCAGCCACGCTCGGTTCGCCGACTTTGATCGGTTGGAATCGGCGTTCTAAGGCCGCGTCGCGCTCGATGTGTTTGCGATATTCGTCCAAGGTAGTTGCGCCGACACACTGCAATTCCCCTCTAGCAAGGGCGGGTTTGAGCATATTGGCAGCGTCCATGCTGCCTTGAATTGCGCCTGCACCGACTAAGGTGTGAATTTCATCGATCACCAGAATGATGTTGCCTGCAGCACGAATTTCGGCCATGATTTTCGTCAGGCGTTCCTCAAATTCGCCTCGGAACTTTGTACCCGCAATCAGCGAACCCATATCGAGGCTGATTACTTGTTTGTCTTCTAAAATTTCCGGGACGTTTCTATTAACAATCCGCTGGGCTAAGCCTTCGGCAAGGGCTGTTTTGCCGACTCCCGGTTCGCCTACTAACACTGGATTGTTCTTCGTGCGGCGCCCGAGCACTTGGATGACGCGCTCGATTTCATTTTCACGGCCCACGACGGGATCGAGTTTCCCTGCTGCAGCTAACTTGGTCAGGTTTGTGCCGAATTCTTCTAAAGTCGGGATTTTGCGATCACCGCTATCACCCCTGCCTCCGGGTACCGCCGCCACTTCTCCTACGGCACGAATTACCTGCGTGCGGACTCTCTGGCGATCAATCCCCAAGTTTTGCAGCACTTTCCCCGCCACCCCTTCGTCGTCTTGGATCAGCCCCAGCAGGATGTGCTCAGTGCCGATGTAATTGTGACCTAACTGCCGCGCTTCGTTGAGGGCCGTCTCAAAAATGCGCTTGACGCGGGGTGTAAAAGGAATTTCCGGCGGGAGGAACCCAGAACCTCTACCGATGATATTTTCGATTTCATTGCGCGCCTCTTTCAAGTTGAGGCCCATATCCAGTAATACTTTTGCAGCGATGCCAGTGCCTTCGCCCACGAGTCCCAGGAGGATTTGCTCGGTGCCTACAAAATTGTGGCCGAGGCGCCGCGCTTCCTCTTGGGCTAGCATGATTGCTTTAATGGCTTGTTCTGTAAAGCGTTCAAACATATTTTTTCTATCCTACTGTCTTGGCGAGGGCTGTATCGCTGCTGGTAAGGAGCGATTTGGAACTTTACACCAATTATAGATGTAAATTTTTGTGTATTTCCTTCTCTAACAATGTATCGTTGCTAAGGGGGGGCGAACAGGGGGGAGAGCCGAATAGTAGGGGTGTGGTTGCCGTCAAGAATCATGCTATCTGCTGTGCCTCAATCTACTGTTCCACGGCTACCCTGTCAAGCATTCTCTCAAAGAAAGCAAGCGAAACTGTTTCGATCGCGAGCGAGGAATGCTTTTGTTTGCAATGACGCGCTGCGATGTAGAGTATTTCGCCCCAAAGCAATTTTATTTTAACAGGTTAAGGGACTTGTGGGATCTCCTGCTCGCCATGGCAAAATTGGCCGCGTTTTTCATTTGCTATTATTTCCATACTTGCCGGAGGAATTACCCGGAGTTGAGCAGGGAGTTTTTTTGTGCTTTTGGCTTTTTTAATCCTGACAACTTTATCCTATTTTAAAGCAAATTTATGGTGCGGGACTGTGAATAGATGCGAGCAGGTGCACAAGGTTTCAATCGTCGCGCACATAACTCAATATAGCAAATGTATGTGGGTGACGGTAAATAGATTGGCCGACGAGCAAGCAAGTGCAGAATGCCTCAATAGTCACGCACCCTAAATCGCTCTGCACCTGTGGCTCGCATACTTGCCGGAGAATCCATGAAAACTTAACAAATGTACTTTTTGGGTGCTTTTGCCTTTTTAACTATAGCGGTTCTCAGGAAAGTAAGGTACTCTTCCTGTTTGCCCAATGCCTAATGCCCTGTTTGGCCAATGCCCAATGCCCAAGAACACCTCATGTTACTGACAAAGGCTATATTACACTTTGCTACTTTTAAAGCCATCGTGAAAGCAACTGTTCAATTACTTTCACAAAGCCGATCGCAATTTGGATCAATGGCCAACCCACCAGACAAATTAACACCGCCCAGCGAGTTTTAATATCCAAACCTTGGCGAACCGCCACAATTACAGCTAGCAAACTCCATACAGCTAATATCCGCTCTATTCCTTCTCCCAGTAATGGAATTAACGTTAAGAAATTCAGCACTTGGGGGGCGTAGGCAAATCCGATTGGAACCAACAACTCCCTATAAGCTACGTGACCCGGTTTCAGCCACCCTCCGATTTTAAAGATAGTGAAAGTCCAAAAATAATAACCCCCCGCCACTGCCAAACCCTCTATCCAAAGTGCTAAAAATAACACTGATAGCTCAGTTCGGTTGATTAACAAGATGACGGCACTGCCCAACACCCGGGACACCGCAGCTAAAATTACAATTGTTAAAGCTATCCGCTTAGTTCTGCGAGTGTAGGGAGTTTTTTCGTAAAAATTGCCGTTCAAAGAAAGTGCGTTCCAAATCGTTGCCCCCAAACCTGCAATTGAATCTTCTCCCTTCACTTTGAAGCCCTGCTCCTCAAGATAGTTGACAATTTATACAAAATAAGCTCTAATACAGCAGAATCACCGAAATATTTCTACCTAATTAGGTAATTAATTGGCATTCTACCAGATTTTATTAAATGCTAAGATTGATTTTAGGGATACTTGCTTGGCTGCGCGGGAGAAGTTTAAATTTGTTGCTCGTCGCAGGTGTAATCCTGTTAGTTTGGGGCATTCTTTCCCCGGTGGGAACTCTTATATGGTGGCTGGGCCAAAGTGCAGAAACTTTGGGTTTAAAGAAAAATCCGCCGGAGATATTGCCCTCAAACAACGGCAATCTAGAAGCCCGCAAGTCTTCGCCGCTCAATTGTTATATAATCTTTTTACCGGGAGTTGGCGATTTTTCTGGGAACGAATTAACGCCAGGAGAAGAGTTGTTTCTCAAGCGTTTAGTTGGAAGTCACCCGCAGTGCGTAGCAGTGGGCGATGTTTTTCCTTATTCAGCTTCTAACAAAAGTTTAGGAGGAGAGCGGTGGCTAGCTCCTTTTTGGCGGTTTGCAGAACACGCAAAAAGCGGACCGATTGCGGGGGATATATTCATCAAAATTCGCAATCTCTGGAGGTTTGCAATTTCTCTTGATTATCGCTACGGTTTTGCATACAATCAGGGAATGGCTAATGCAATTATCGATCGCATGAATGCTAAATCTCCGATTTCAGTTAATCCTCAACAACCTTTGAAAGTTATTTTAATTGGCACTAGCGGCGGCGCACAAGTTGCTTTGGGTGCTACTCACGATCTTAAAGAATGGCTGAATGCAGAAATTACTGTTATTTCGGTTGGGGGTGTGTTTTCGGGAGAGAAAGGTTTTGCAGAGGCCGATCGCATTTTCCACTTTCGCGGCACTCGCGATTCAATTGAGGATATTGGTGGCATAGTTTTTCCGAGTCGCTGGCACTGGTTCGCGACTTCTCCTTTCAATCAAGCTCGTTTACAAGGCCGCTATGCAGAAGCTTTCAGCGGGCCTCACAAGCACGACGGCGATGATGGATATTTTGGGGAAAATCAAGCGGCGGACGGTAAAAAGTATGTAGATATAACCCTGGACAAGATTAATCAATTGCCTGTATGGTCTAAAAGCACCTCCAATTGATGAGTTATTGCATATTCGATGCCTATACAATTATAATTAAGTTAGGAGGAAAAAATTTAGTTTGAATTTATTCATAAAGAGAGGAGTGGCGTCCATCATTAAAAACTAATTTTATTATAAGTCAATCGACCGGAGATAATATCAATCGGTAGCATAAGCTATTGAGCAGTTAAATTGCATCTAAAATAATAATAAAGATATTCTGAACCGTTGCTCTGAGCAAGGTTAGGAATATACAAGTTAAATACACAACCGCTTAGTCATTAGTCATTAGCTATTAATTTTGTCATTGTTCGTTGTGCGTCGCTTGAAGTTTGGCCTTGTTGCCTTCCAGTCTCTACCTCCAATTCGCAATTCGCAATTCGCAATTCCCGATGCCCGATGCCCAATTCCCAATTCCCTATTATCAATGTCTAGACCAACATTATATATTGCCATCACGAATCATGGATTCGGCCACGCTGTGCCAGTCTCCTCCGTAGCTGCAAAAATTCAAGAATTAAATCCAGATATTTTATTAATTATTACAACAACTGCACCTCGCTGGCTGCTAGAATCTTACATTGGCGGCGACTTTATCCACCGTCCCCGCGCTTTTGATGTGGGTGTCGTGCAAGCTGACAGTTTGAATATGGATAAAGACGCGACACTGGAAAAATTGCGGGAAATTCGGAAAAAGCAAAATTCGCTAATTGCCAGCGAAGTTAATTTTATCAAGCAAAATCGGGTGGGTTTGGTGCTGGCAGACATTCCTCCTTTGGCAACGCGAATTGCGGGATCGGCTGGGGTTCCTTGCTGGATGATGGCTAATTTCGGGTGGGATTTTATCTATCGAGATTGGGGCGGGGAATTTGCAGAAATAGCAGATTGGATTGGTGAGTGTTTCGGAATGTGCGATCGGCTTTTTCGTCTTCCTTTACACGAACCGATGTCAGCTTTCCCAAATATTCAAGATGTTGGCTTAACTGGCGGCAATCCTCGCTACAGTAACGATCGAGTTCGGGAGATATTCGGAATCGAAACACCGCTGGAAAAAACTGTATTGCTGACTTTCGGCGGACTGGGTGTAGAGGACATTCCTTATCAAAATTTACAGCTATTTAGCGACTGGCAATTTATCACTTTTGATGCTGGATCTCCCGATTTGCCGAATTTGATTAAAGCCACAAATCAGGACTTTACAAAATCTCTCCCGAGTTTACCGCGTCCGGTTGATATTATGCCTGTCTGCGGGCGCTTACTTTCTAAACCGGGATACAGCACTTTTGCGGAAGCTTTGCGCTTGGAAATACCTATTGTTTCTATAATGAGAGAAGGTTTTGCAGAATCTCCGGTGTTGCTGGAATGGCTTCAAAATTATGCGGAACATCAAATTGTGACGGCGGCGGAGTTTTTTGAGGGGGATTGGAAGTTTTTGCGAAAACCGCTGCATCCGCCCCGTTTGTCGGGTAAATTGGATAAAAATGGTACGGAGGCGATCGCCCAAGCTGTTGTAGATTATTTTACATAAGGCGATTGAAATCGATCCTAGACAAACAAAGCTGGAGGAGGGCGATTGAAATCGTTTAAGAGTCAAACAAAGGAGGTGCAACGCCAGACTGAACAGTTTTGCATCAGTCTCATCCAAAATCTAAAATCGATCGATCCTACACAAACAAAGTCCGCGCAACGCCAGACTCAACACTTCTGCATCAATCTCATCCAAAATCTAAAATCTAAAATCTAAAATCTAAAATCGATAGTCTCATCCAAAATCTAAAATCTAAAATCTAAAATCTAAAATCGAATGACTCACTATCAACAGATACTCAAGATTCAAACTACAGGGAAGTCTCTGTGCAAAATCACTCCTAAGATTGAAGATGCGGTGGCGAATTCAGGTATTAAAACAGGACTTTGTACCTTATTTTTGCGCCATACTTCTGCTAGTTTGGTGATTCAAGAAAATGCTGACCCGGATGTACTTAAGGATTTGGCTAACTTTTTAGCTAAACTGGTACCGGAGGGCGATCGCTACATTCACGATGCGGAAGGCCCAGACGATATGCCAGCCCACATTCGCACTGCGCTGACTCACACTTCCGAACAAATCCCGATTGATCGCGGCAGGTTACTGTTAGGAACTTGGCAGGGAATTTACCTGTGGGAACACCGCCAGCGGGGTCACATTCGCGAATTAGTTGTTCACGTCAGCGGCAGTTGATCGGAATTTGCACCTCACTGATTTTAGTTGCTTCCGGCGTCATCGGGGAATTGTAAAAAAAGCGGCGTGGCGGCCCGACTATTTCGTATTCAGGATGTTCTTGAAGCCAATCTTTGAGTTTCTGGAGGTTATTTTCGTAGCTTTCCCAAGTGTAGGCCCCGCCCACGCCGATGCTGACAACCGTCATCGGCGAAGTATCCCTGACTTCTACAGCGGAGTTAACGCTGCTGGGGGCGATATTTGGTGCGGGATAGAGGAACGAAACTTCTGCTTGAGGAACCGCATCGATTTGCTCAGAAGTTGCCGTGTAGCGCGCTTCTACTGGCGTTGTCATCGCAATTTGGTTGTTGCTGATGTGTTGAAATAAGGGATTGAAGGCGATTCCAGTTGCTTGTCGCAAATCGCCCGCGTGGGTGTAGGTGACAGCGCGATACTGAGGATATTGCTTAACTTCTATGACCCCAATCTGTGCGGGTTCAGGGAATCCACTAGGTAATACCATTTAAGATTTGAGATTTGAGATTTTACATTAAAGAATGGGGAAAGACTGACTCCGCAAGGGTTGGGAACTTGCTGGCAGTTGCATTGTTTTTTTGCAACTGGTATAAAGAGGCTGAGATTGTTTGCAGACCATCGAGCCACACAACCAGTTTAGCAGTTATTCAGGGCGATGCTAACTGTCGATCGCCTAGAATTAGTTAGAGATTTATTAATTAAGCTCGTAATAATACGGAGGGCGCTGAGTAAGCAGAGAAACATTCATCTAGTTGTCCTTGAAAAATTACCGTTTTTCTCGGGCGTCTGCTATTTTGGTCGGAAAACATTCGGCTGTTGGGCCGATCGAGCTGTGCGTTCTCAGTTATTGCCACGCCGATCGCGTTCAGCAACGCCGATCAATTATACCGCTTTCAGGAAATGACGTTTGACACTCCCCGGCGTGAACGCACGGGGATTCTTGAGAAGTAAAGCCTAACAGACCTTAATTCGCAACGGCTGCGCCAAACAGCCTCTAGACAGTCCGGTAAAACCATTCTGCTTACTTTTTCTACCAATATTTGCCGCGCCTTGTGCGGAGCGCATTAATCAAATGTCCTTGCTTACTCCGATACAATCCACGCTTAATTCGCTTGCCAGAAAACTGGTAGGTAGTTTGCTTGTCGGCATTGTAAATAGGCAGATAGTCACCATCCAAGTAACTAGATTTAGACGTGTAACTTTCTTCTTGCTCTTTGTAGATCAATCCATACCGTTCACACAACGATTTAATTTTATTTCTCAAAGTGTGAAAAGGGATTTGAACAAAGTTCTGATTGTGGCGACTACCGATATTAATCTCCTGTTTGATCCCGGGATTAAACCCAACAATCAAACAACTTATTTTATTGCTAATACAATGGTTGACTATCAATCTAGCAGCCTTATTCAGGTAATCCCTAACTCGATTGCTTCGGTTGATATACAGTCTAACCTGACGTTCGGTAAGCCGTTCAATCTTCTGTTTATCTTTAATATATTGCAACCTTGCATTCTCTTTATTGAACCACTGGTTAATAGATTTAAGTTTTCGCCCATCCACAATAAAGGATGCCCCATTGGTATCAACACAAGTAGCCAAGTTATCCAATCCCAGATCGATAGCCATCGAACTATTTTCTATTGTTTCTACTGGTTCAATCTCACTCAAGCAGATGTATTCGATTTCAAAAAATCGAGCATCATATTTAGGGTGAATCCGAACCTCTTTGATTGTTTCGGGGTTGAGTCTTTCAGGAAAATTAAGCACAATCTCGCCAAATTGCTTTTTGAAAGCAGGGGACATGGGTACTTTAAATTTTCCATCTTTGACTTTAATCCGAGGAATTATCAACACGAAGTAGCCATCTTTTGGCAAGTAGTGAGGAAGTCTCACTTTCTGTTGATACATTCGAGATTTAATAGCCTGAATCAGTCCGTAGAAACTTTGAAAAGTTCGATCTACTACTTTCAATGTTTGCTGTGCAATGTCAGTATTGAGAAGTTGGTAATTCTCGTTGTATTTGCACAGATGGTAAGCAGATTCATAGCGCAAGTGCTTACGTTCCTCAAAAAAGTATTGGCGGACGGTGTAAAGACCTACGTTATAGAGATTTTTACTCAGTCTGCACAACTCTCTCAAAGCCAAGAATTCGGCTTTGCTCAGATATCGTAATTGGTTTTTCTGAGTTAAGTACATACATTCAGTTTCGCTACAGAATCTATTTTACAGCGAAATTTCTGTTGATACCAACAACTTTTGTAAAGCCGTGCTTTTAGCACGGGGTTTCTACCCAATTTTCCGATGAAAAAGATTCTAGTGATTGAGGACGAGCAAATAATTCGGGAGAATATTCTCAAACTCCTCAAAGCTGAAGGTTTCGACGTGACGGGTGCAGAAAATGGAGCGCAAGGTTTAAATGCGGCGGTGTCAAATCTTCCCGACGTGATTATTTGCGACGTGATGATGCCGGAACTTGACGGGTACGAGGTGCTGATGGCCTTGCGATCGAATCCTGTTACTGCTACACTGCCTTTTGTTTTTCTCACCGGTAAAGTCGAGCGCTCTGAAATGCGGCAAGGTATGGAATTGGGAGCAGATGATTACCTGACTAAACCTTTTACTAAAGCTGAACTTGTGGGGGCGATATCGAGCCGCTTGAAAAAACAAGAAGCTGTCGCCGAACAGTACAATACTTTGCGATCGCAAAGCTGCGCCTTAATCCAAGATGCCGCCGACAAATTAGAGCAGATAAAAACAAGTTTGTGCGACGCCCTGGAACGAGAAGAATTCCAAGTTTACTATCAGCCGCAGGTCAATGTCCAGACTGGTAAAATTATGAGCGCAGAAGCTTTAATACGCTGGCTGCATCCAGAAAAAGGGCTGATTCCCCCCGCACAATTTATTCCGTCTGCCGAAGCAACTGGCTTCATTGTACAGTTAGGCGAGTGGGTTTTGCAGACCGCTTGCAGGCAAATGCAAGTTTGGCAAAATGCTGGTTTTTCGGGGCTGCGGGTAGCGGTGAATCTGTCGGCGCGCCAATTTCACCAACCGGATCTCAGCAGCAGAGTTGGCCAAATTTTAGCAGAAATTGGTTTGGAACCGAGCAGTTTGGAATTAGAGCTGACCGAAAGTTTGATGGTGGAGGATGCTCCAAGTGCGATCGCTACTTTGCAACAATTGAAAAAATTGGGAGTTTCTATATCTATTGATGATTTCGGCACGGGGTATTCTTCTTTAAGCTATCTGGCGCAATACCCCTTCGATACTTTAAAAATCGACCGCTGTTTTATCAGCAATATCACCCATGGTTGCACCAATGCAGCGATTGTGAAAGCTATTATTGAAATGGCGCACAGTCTCTGTCTTGAGGTAATTGCTGAAGGAGTTGAGACGGAAGCCGAAAAAGATTTTCTCTGGCGCTACAAGTGCGATACAATGCAAGGATATTTGTTCAGTCCTCCTTTGCCTGCAAGGGATTTTGAACAGTTGCTGGTGGCAAGCAAATAGAATATCGTTTAAGTCAATATTTGTCCTATAATTAAGTGCGATTAGGGTGGAATATGGTTTTAGAATCCAGCAGTAACGTTGACTCACTCAAATCAAGCAATAAAAAAAATAAGGATGTTTACATAGCTGTGCAACTAACTCTAGTGATAGTGTTTTTAGCTATTTTATCCAAATTTTTTGTCATTGTCAACGCTGGAGAACGGGGTGTCCTGATGCAGTTTGGTAAAGTGCAAGAACAGATACTCGGAGAAGGACTTCACGTAATAGTCCCCACAGTTTATAGTGTAAAAAAGTTGAGCGTCAGGGTGCAAAAACAGGAAAGTTCCGCTGAAGCTTCCTCAAAGGATTTGCAAGATGTTTTCACGGATGTAGCGCTCAACTGGCACATTATCCCAGAAAAAGCAAATGCTATTTTTCAACAAATAGGTGACGAAAAAGAAGTCGTGGCTCGCATTATCGCTCCGGCAGTAGAAGAAGTATTAAAAGCAGTTATAGCTAAATACACGGCTGAAGAAATTATTACTAAACGGGGAGAAGTTAAAGCGGCAGTTGATGAGTTTTTAAACTTGAGGCTGCTTACATATCACATTGCTGTTGACGATATTTCTTTAGTACACGTTCACTTTTCTCAGCGGTTTAGCGATGCGGTGGAGGCGAAACAAATTGCCGAACAGGAGGCAAAAAGAGGGGAGTTTTTAGCGCTGAAGGCAGTAAAAGAGGCTGAGGCTAAGGTGAATTTAGCCAAGGGAGAAGCCGAAGTGCAAAGGTTGCTGCGGGACAATTTGACTCCGGAACTTTTGGAAAGGCAGGCTATAGAAAAATGGGATGGGAAATTGCCGCTGATTGTTGGTGATGGAGGTAAAAATTTATTGGACTTGAGTAAATTGGTTGAGAGATAATTATAATCATGGACGCACGGGTGGCCAGAAACCGGGTTTTTTACGAAAATACACGGCGTTTAGCTTTTTATGTCGGTAAAAAAACTGGTTTATTGAGTATTGGTGCGTAAGCCCTGAATTACCAATTACCAGCACCTTAAGTTAATATCTGTTCAAAAGCTTTAGTAATTCCAGTTTGAAAACGCTGTCGGTGCTTCAGTTTTAAAACTGGTTTAATTATTTCAAAACATACATTAGAACTTGGTTGGCTATCTATAATTTTAATCGATCGCAGTGTAGATAGCTGCAATTCTTTTTTTACCATCAATTCAGGAATAGCCGCTGCACCTGTGCCACTTTCCACTACTGCTTTTACCATTTCACTGCTGTTCAAAACTAAACTTACATTCAATTCATGGGGATTAATGCCCCAACTTTGCAAAGCTTGTTCCAACATTTGCTGAACTCCAGAACCAGCTTCTCGCATCACCCAATCCGTTTTCACAATTTCCGTTAAACTCACCTCTGCACGTTCAAACCAAGGGTGAGATTGACCAACTACAATCAGCAAGCGTTCGCTGCCTACAACTTCTTCCTCCAGAGTGCTTTTAAGTGAAGCTTTAATATCTCCCGTCACTAAACCCAAATCAAATGTTCCCGTCGCCGTCCCCGCACAAATTTCTTCGGCATTTGCCAGAGTACAATTCACGCAAATACCAGGATATTTTTGTTTGAACTTGCTAAGTTTATCAGGCAACCAATAATTGCCAATGGTCAGACTGCAACCCAAGTTTAATTCGCCTCGCTGCAAGTCATTCAACTCCCGCAAACCTCTCTCAGTCAAAGCAACTTGGTGGAGAATTTTCTGAGTTTCAACTTGCAGCAACTTCCCAGCATCTGTGATTTCGATCCGGCGACCGATGCGGTGAAATAGTTTTACTCCATATTCCGCCTCTAAACATTGGATAGCGGCGCTGACAGCAGGTTGGGTAACGTAAAGTTCCTCCGCCGCGCGGCTGAAGTGTAGGTGTTCCGCGACAGCTAGAAAAACTCGCAGTTGGTCAAGTGTCATTCCGGCCATGCTGAGTAACCTTTTACTAAATATAGTGATTTTTTGACATTAAAATCTCTGGCGGCTCTGCTTTGACCTGAACTTTTCGATCGACTCTGTTGTACAGGTTGGAATTATCCATAAAGCACGGTTGCCAGCCGCTCTTTCAATTTTCCTTTTAACGTCAAGGGTTTGAGCTGGTGGCGACAGATAGGTTTGGTACTCCAACAGTTCTTTTGTGGCGGCACTGCATCACTTGTATTTATTAATTCGATAAAAAACAACATTTGATTCTACCCCAGAAGAGCCTTAAGGTGATACTTAAGCTTCTAAGGCAGGGCCCAATGCTGAAGCAGCACCAACAATTTAAAGTCGATCGCCAAAAGTCGATCGACAAAAAGAGAGAAGATAAATGACTAAGAAAACGCCAAAAAATCAGAGTGCACACGGCTTAAAGCCGGACTGCCTCTCCTTCGGGGAGGTTTTAGCTCAATCCTTTGCGGTGATTGCACCTACAACTATACCCGCATCTAATCTAGGGTTAATTGTAGCTCTTTCGGGTAACGGGACTTGGCTGAGCTTTCTTATCGGCTTGATGGGCCTAGTATTTGTCAGCATCAATATCAACCAATTTGCGAGTCGATCGGCTTCTGCTGGTTCTCTTTATTCTTATATTGTTAAAGGACTTGGCCCGACGGCCGGCGTAATTTGCGGCTGGAGTTTGGTACTGGCTTATCTATTTACTGCGATGTCCGTTTTGTGTGGTTTTGCCAACTTTACGGGTACTTTCATCGGTCATTTAGGCATCCATCCGTCACCGATTACGCTGTTAGCGATCGGGGCCGGCGTTGCTTGGTATGCAGGTTATAAAGATATCCAACTCTCAGCTATGGCGATGCTGTGGCTGGAGGGGGTATCAGTGGCAGCGATTTTTATCTTGGGAATCATCATCTGGGCGCACAAAGGTTTTGCCCTGGATATGTCGCAATTAACTTTGGAAGGCGTAACTCCGGGCAGCATAGCGACGGGACTTGTATTAGTCATGTTTGGTTTCTCTGGTTTTGAAAGCGCTACATCTCTGGGCGACGAAGCGAAAAAACCCTTAAAAAATATCCCCAGGGCTGTCATGGGCAGTGCTGTCATGGCAGGCTTATTCTTCGTTCTGATGACCTATATTGAGGTTTTGGGTTTTAGCGGTACGGGAGTTTCTATTACTAATAGTGAAGAACCTCTGACTTTTCTAGCGCAACAAGTCGGGATGGGTTGGCTGGGAGAGTTAGTGGCTGTAGGCGCTTTATTTAGCTTTTTTGCTTGCGTGCTCGGCAGCATCAATCCAGCGGCGAGAGTGTTTTTTATGATGGCGCGCCACGGTTTGTTTCACTCTTCATTAGGTGTAGCGCATTCATCTAATAGAACTCCCCACGTTGCAGTAACGATGTGTACATTTATGACATTTTTGGTGCCTGCTGTGATGTCTATGTTTAACATCAAACTGTTCGATTGTATGGGTTATTTGGGGGCAATTTGCAGCTACGGATTTTTAACGGTATACATCTTGATTTCGATCGCGGCTCCGGTTTACCTGCACAAAATTCGTAAATTGCGCCTGCAGGATGTGGTGTTCTCGGTGGTGGCGATCGCATTTATGATGATTCCGATTGCGGGAAGTGTGGGGATTCCAGGCAGCACTATGTTCCCAGTTCCCGAAGCTCCTTACGATGCGTTTCCTTACTTGTTCTTGATGTACTTGGTGGTTACTTGCGGGTGGTTTTTCTTGCAGCGGCGGCGCTATCCTGGACTTGTGGGTTCGATGGAGCAGGGTATTGACGCAATTCATGCCAAATTCGAGTAAGAAAATCCAATTTACGGCGGTGTTCGATTCAAAGCAGCCCCCTTTGACAGTGATGGTTTTTGATTAGCAATTACCAGTTCGCAGTCAGAACGAAGAGTTTTTACCAAGGGGCTTTTTACTGAGATATTGCAGGATTGTCGATCGGCATTTCAAGGGCAGCGTCGGAGCAAGGGCCCACAAGAAAATTAATTTGTGTGGAACAGGCCGGAGAGCCTGTTCCTAAGATACGATCCCAGCGAGTAGAACGAAATAAAAAATCTGAGGAGACACAGAAATGAATGAATTACTAACAGCAATTTCTACGGGGATGACGGCTTTTACGGCTACAAACCTGGACGATATTCTGATTCTGCTGCTGTTTTTCTCGCAGGTGAATGCAGTATTTCGGCGCAGGCATATCGTCTTCGGTCAGTTTCTGGGCTTTACTGCACTGGTTTTGGCTAGCCTTCCGGGGTTTTTTGGCCGCTTAATCTTTCCGCCAGATTGGATCGGAATGCTGGGTTTGCTGCCAATTGCGATCGGGCTTAGCCGCTTGCTGAATCCAGAAACTGACGATTCGGAAGCTGAGGCAGAATTAGAGCAATCTGAGAAATCTTTTTTTAGCAGTTTTCTGTCTCCTCAAACTTACAGCGTAGCAGCGGTGACGGTGGCAAATGGGGGCGACAATATCGGGATATATGTGCCGCTTTTTGCTAGCAATACTTTAGAAAGTTTGGCGGTGATTCTCGCTGTATTCTTCGCGATGGTGGGCGTTTGGTGCTACGCTGCTTATCGGTTAATTCAGATGCGGGCGATCGCGGATACTCTGACTCGCTACGGCAATCAGCTTGTGCCTTTTGTTTTGATCGGATTGGGAATAGCGATTCTGGTTAAAAGCGGCACTCTGGCAAGCCCAACTTTAAGTATAATATCTTTACTGGGTTGCGCTTTCTGTTTGATAACTATGAGCAGAGGTAACGCCAGGGAAACTGAAGTCTAGAAAAATTGCAGGGACAGCACATGAATTGGATTGCAGCAGCGATTATTGCCGGGATTACATCTTTTGCCGCAACCAATATCGACGATATGGTGCTTTCGATGCTGTTCTTCGCCCAGGTAAATGATACTTTCCGCCCCCGGCATATCTTTGTGGGTAAGTACCTCGGATTTGCAGCACTCATCGCTGCTAGTTTGCCGGGTTTTTTTGGCGGTTTAATTGTGCCGAAAGCTTGGATTGGCTTGCTGGGTTTGGTCCCGATGGCGATCGGCATCAGTCACTTAGTCAACAGAGAAAACGAGGAAAATGACGTACAAGCGGTATCGGGCGAATTTAAGCGTCAATCTAATTCATCTGCTGTGTCAAAATTAGCAAATCTTTTCAATCCCCAAACTTTGAATGTAGCTGCGGTAACAGTGGCTAACGGGGGAGACAACATCGGCATTTATTTGCCGCTGTTTGCTAGCAGCGATTTGCCGAGCTTGGTGGTGATTTTGGCGGTTTTCTTTGTGATGGTAGGTGTTTGGTCTTATGTCGCTTACCGGTTAACTCGCCAAAGGGCGATCGCCCCTATTTTGACTCGCTATACCAAGGCTGTTGTCCCTTTTGTATTGATAGGCTTGGGAATATTTATTCTGATTGAAAGCGGTACTTATCGCCTGCTCCCGCAATTTTAATCTAACTAAAAAATATACCAGTTTACGCTATTTGCATCCCTCTATAGGTAGATAAATAGCCAGAGGCCATAAGTCCTAAGTCATCATTTTCACCTTAACAATTATTTGCTTAAAAATAGCGCTAAATCGCTTGAAATATATCAAGAAATATGCTAAGTTAATAATGAAGTGAGTAATCAAGCTAAAAGCAGCTTCAAAGTAATTTAGCCTCAAGTATTCACGAAAGTTAAAACCATCTTTTGAGCGAGCCAAGTGCCAGACTTAGGCAACAAGATACCTGTTGTCTGAATAAATCCTGTAGTGGTGAATCAAACAAAGCTAAAAACTTGAGGATGAATCCCTAAAATATCGCCCGAACACTTCGCCACTACCCCACGCAGATTGAATTTGACAATAGGTAGAATGCTAAAAAACCAGATTTGTCGATTCTACAAAATTTGGCCGATCGGGCAAACAAGTTAAAGAGAGCTGGTTTTTGCCTAAGTCCTAAAATAGCAAGCAAACCGAAAGTTGGAAAAAACCTGACAATCTAGAAAAGGAGAAAAATTGTGAAAATCTTCAAATTTGTTTTAGTGCTCTTGGTAATGGTCGCCAATTTAGTATTCGTTCCTCCCTCCTGGGCCGACGCTCCAAAAACGCCGAGATATGCGAGCAATCCCGACTACATAGAGGTGACTGAAGCTCTGAACACTCTCAAGGCAGCGAAAGACGCACCCGATGTCGCCCAGAATTATACCCCTGAGGAACTCCGAAAAAAAATCGCTCAATTGGAGTTTCAAAAATACACTTTAGAAACGGGAAAACCTTGGGGTCAGTGTCGCAACGAGACCGGAAAAACCCTGGCTGTCTACGGCCCGAAACGCAAAAAAGCAGCGGAGTCTTCTTACGAGAATGCCCTTTATTTTCTAGCGGACGGCCAAACAACTGAACATAAATGGGATTGCGATGGAATTTATCTACCCAGCGATGTCAAAGCAACCGATTTAAGGTCAGCAGATCAACCTTCACAACAATTGACCGGCGGTCTAGCTGTTAAGATAGTTGACGGAACTCAAGTTGTAGCGAGAGCTAATCCCGATACGGCGGCTGTAGAATTCAACGTTCCTACTGCTAAAATTTTCCAGCCTGGGGATGCGAATTGGTTTGTTCCTGATGTGACTCAGGCTTACATAGATTCGCAACTTCCCAACGCACCTACTGAGGAAAATGATTAGTTTTGGTGAAGTTGTAATGCGATCGGCTGTGTAAAGCCCGTTGCAACGCCACATCCCGCCGGGGATCGCTCCCCCGGTGGATAATCGTCCCAGCGAAAATATATCGGTTTCCCTTCTTAATTTGGCGCTAAAATTAAGGCGTTAAAATTAAAAGGTTTATCTATGCTATTAAATTGGAAATCCACGAAAGTAGATACAGAAAACACTAAGCGACCAAATCCGTCGCGGGTGCGGGATCACTTGGCAAACGAGCGCACTTATTTAGCATGGATGCGGACAGCAATATCGCTGATGGGTTTTGGCGTAGTTATCGTGCGCCTTCGCACCTTCCATCCCCCTCTGCTGCCAACTCCGGGCAATGGTTGGAAGTTAGGTTTGCTTTTTTCAACAGTGGGTTTGCTGACGGTGCTATTATCCACTAAGCACTACTTCGGCGTCCGCCATGATATCGATTACGATACTTATGAACCTACCGATCGCTGGGTAATTCTTTTCAGCCTCGCGATCGCCATCCTAGGGGCTGGCGTAATTTATTATATGTTCACCGTTCCTTCTAGTTTAGAAGGTTTGATGGCACCAGAATAATGGCGCTGGTTTTATATCAATGTTAAAGAGTTCGATCGCGTGCAATTATCGTTCCCACCGATGCAAGTAGATGATGAGAAAACAAAACAGCAAAATCTGTCGCGGGCGATCGATCGATCGGCAAATGAGCGCACCTTCTTAGCATGGATGCGGGCTGCGGTCGCCCTCATGGGTTTTGGCGTCATCATCGTTCGACTTCGCGTCGTGCAAATGCCCGTACAGTACCGCCTGGGGATGGGGTGGAAGTTGGGTTTAATCTTCTCTCTCATAGGTTTGGCGACAGTCTTAATCTCAACTTTGCACTACTTCACCGTTCGCCGCCAAATTGACGAGGATACCTACGAACCGTCAGATTGGTTGATATTCGTCTTCAGTTCGGCTGTCGCCTTATTGGGGATTGGAGTAATTTATTTTATCTTTGCAGCCGCCCTCAGCCCAAGTAGTTTTGTAATACCCGATTGATTGTCAACCGGGAGATGGGACGACCCTTTACACTGATTTTTGCTGTGAGTCAGGTGGAAGAAGTGACACGGAACCAGACAACGGGATCAACTACTTATGATTCTAAGGGTAGAGAAAGGGTGAATACAGCCCCTTGACCGGGTTTACTACTGGCTGTAATGCTGCCTCCATGCGCTTCAATAATGCGTCTGGCAATCGCTAGACCGAGACCAACCCCATTCTTACTAGAGCGGCTCGTGGTGTAAAACTGTTCAAAAATGCGAGGTAAATCGGTTTCAGGAATGCCGCTTCCCTGGTCTCGAATTGAAATCAGAGCCTGTTGCTTGTTGCCAGAGGCAGCAATGAAAATACGAGCATTGGGGGTAGAGTACTTAATCGCATTGTCTAAGAGATTCAAAAAAGCCTGTAATAAGCGTTCCGAATCGCCCATAATCCGAAGGTCAGCAACATCAACTTCTACAGTCACGTTTTTAGCCTGCATGCGAACTTCCATTGCTCTAATCGCACGGCTGATGACACTTTCTAGGGCAATGGCTTGGATTTCTAATAGCGTGACACCCGCTTCTAAGCGTCCTAAATCGAGCAAATCGTGAATCAAGCCCGAAAGTCGCTTCGTCTCCTCTTTGATGGTTTGAAAGAAGCGATCGCGCAATTCCAGCTCATCCACAGCGCCACGCTCCAGCGCATCAATGGTGACCTGAACATTACTCACAGGGGTCCGCAGTTCATGGGAAACATTCGCTAGGAAGGCTCTGCGTTCGTTGTCCAATGATTTCAACCGCTCACTCATACGATTCAGTTCCGTTGCGAGTTGGTCTAGTTCATTGCTTTGACGAATCACGAGTTTGTCATCAAACTGTCCTCTACCCACGCGAATCGCAAAGTTTCGCATCACCTCAATGGGTTTAGAGAGACTCCGGGCTAATCGATCGCTGACCAAGGTACAGAGAAGAATGGTAATGCCAAGGGCGGCTAAAATTGTCCAGATCACCCTTACAAACTGTTTCTGAAACTGTTCTAAAGTAATCGAGATGCGCAATATCCCCAACATCTGACCGTTGCGAGTCATCGGTTTGACAATATAGAGGCGATCGTCCCTTGATAAAACCCCTTTAGTAACGCCCTGCACCGAATGACCGTGTAGTGCTTCTGAAACGCCAGATATCAGCAGCCAATTGGTGATTTGTCGATCTGTTTGAGGGTCAGAGGTGGCTAGCAGCGAACCTTGGGCATCAAAGACACGGAGTGTGATATTGGCGGGTGCCCCATAGCGCCGGACAAGGATATGCACCCGTTGCGTATCTTTTTCTTCGAGGACATCTGCAACGCTCTCGCTCAGTGCTGTTGCCCAGTTTTCTAAATCTGTCTGACGAGACTGCATGAAAAAGGCATAAAACGTCCATAGGATGTAACCAGACATAAGCGAGGTTCCTAAGACGATCAGGAGCAGGTAGGTAGCCAAGAGCTTCGTGTGGATTGAATTCCACCGAAGAGATGCTAACCATCTGCTGGTGAAGGAGTCTTGGGCAAAAAGTTTCATCGGCTCAAACATGGCTGGGATAAATGGTGTATCCGTTGCAAGCGATCCTAACCTAGCGCCATTGGTCATGGATTGAGCCAACCGAGCTATCAAACTCTTGAAGGATGCCTTAATCGCTTTTAAGTAGATTCCGCATGATGGCGGCGCAGCAAAGCTTTAATCCGTGCGAGCAATTCCTGCGTATTGAAGGGTTTGGTCACATAATCATCTGCCCCTGCCTCTAAGCCCAACACTTTATCCATATCTTGGTCTTTAGCCGTTAGCATCAGTATAGGCACATTAGAAAAAGCCCGGATACGCCAACACACTTCCATCCCATCAACTTCTGGCATCATCAGATCGAGCAGAATGAGATCGGGTACTTGCTTGTGGAATTGTTTGATCGCGCTGTGTCCATCTGGTGCTGTAGTGACCTCATAGCCTTCCTTTCTCAGTGAGTAAGCAAGGCTTTCACAGAGTGGGGCTTCGTCGTCTACCAACAAAAGATGCGGCATTAGTATAAATAGTTACAATTCATACCTAGCATATCAAAGACACGATTCACCGACATCTACCTTGAGAGGTAAATCGTCTTGCTCCCGCTCAGGTTTTCCTGCTTACAAATACTAGGCAGCAAAACGTGCTGGAGACTGTCGCGAAAATAGTCCCTAAATTGCTGGGCGTGACAGTCGCGATCGGGCTTTTGCTGGTTTACCTGCAATTTTACTGGGGCATCGACACCGCTTATCTTTGGCAAACTGTCAAGCATTTGCCTGAAACTTTCAATTTCTCGATCGGCGCCTGAACTACCACTAGCTAGCATTCTCAACTACCTCTTTCGGATAGATATTTTTGTACCGGAAACAAAGTATATTTAGCCGAGTACCTACAAAATACGGTAACTTGATTGACTTACTAGACATAATCAATTTGGGCTGTTAAACTACGGTAAATCGATCGAGTTATGAGCTATCAACGTGGAAAACGCTAAAAAAGTCAGTGAAGAGTACCAGCTTGCAGGACAACTGACCCAACAGTTGCCAGAAGCTAAGGGCTTTAAGGAAGTCTGGTTTAAGAAAATCCGAGGCGGGTTGCTTTTGGCAATTGGATATTTGCTATCACCGCTGTGTTGGTGGAACGACATATTTTTCAATCTGCCAATTGCCTACGCCTTTGGGTATATCTGTAGTTGGCTTTCCCCAGATTTACTGTTTCCTTGCACAATAGTCGGCTACTGGCTTTCCAATATTGTGGGAATTCTGTTGATGCAGCTAGGAACTTTAGATGTTTTGGCCGACAAACCCAAGGAAAAAAACCTCAAAAAAGAGTTATTGACGGGTTTAGTTTCCTCAACTGTCTTCACTGTTGTCATTGTGGCATTGATTCATTTTAATGTTCTCGAGACTCCCGATTTCTTTTCCGGCCAGCAGTCGGTTAACCTCAGCTCTGCTTTACCTGTGACGCTCGTCACTCCAAGGTAGAAGGCCGAATATAAACCCCATAAATAAATTCAGGGGTTTTAATCAGTTACACAGGTAGATATAATAAAATCAGGGAGCTTTTACACTACAATTTATGTAGTTTTGTTTATTGGCATTTACTTACTTTTACCAAGAATTTTGTAGCTGAACACGCGGTAATTCTCAAGCGTTGAAGAGCAATATTCCTGGCTAGAAATATTGCAAATGCGAGTAAGATTTTGCCTGTGTAGCTGTGTTGCAGGAGCAGCCAAAGTTATCTATTTGTTGGTTGGCAGCGCTTAAATACACAGTTTTTGGGCATAACCGTGAACTACTTATTACTATCCTTTCTCAGCTTTTTTGTGGGCATTATCGTTGGTTTGACCGGAGTTGGCGGAGCCTCGCTCATCACCCCAATGTTAATTTTTGTTTTCCAAATTCCAGCATCAATTGCTATTAGTTCTGATGTCGTAGCTGCTACACTGATGAAAGTTGTTGGCGGCTTCAAACACTGGCAGCAAAAAACCCTCGACTTGCAAGTAGTTAAGTGGCTGGCTTTGGGCAGCGTACCAGGTTCGCTGACTGGCGTGTGGCTTTTACACTGCATCCAATCCAGCGGAAATCAGGACTTAGACAGCATATTGCTGCGCTTTCTCGGAGTAGCGATCACCCTAATTGTCGCTTTATCGCTGACGCAATTAGTGGTCAAAACATTTTTCCCTAATTTTAAAATGCCTTCGCCCCGTGAATGGGACTTAAATACTAATTATGGCCGTATTTGTACTGTGAGTGCAGCAGCAATTTTAGGCTGCATAGTGGGAATCACTAGCGTGTCTTCCGGTTCGATGTTTGCACTGTTGCTGATTGCTTTTTTCCGCCTGGATACTTCTAAATTAGTGGGTACAGATATTTCGCAGGCGGCAATTTTGTTGATGTTTACATCTGTGGGACACCTCAGCCTCGGAACAGTAAACTGGAGTTTAGTTTTGCCGATTTGGTTGGGTTCGGTGCCGGGAGTTTTGGTAGGTGCTAAATTCTGCAAAATTATGCCTCAACGCCCCCTAAAGTTTGTTATTTACGGAATGTTGGCGATGGCTAGTTGGAAGTTGTATCAAGTCTGATATCGATTCCGGTTGCACCGGAATGATTGTTGACTGTTGACTGTTGACTGTTGACTGTTGACTAATAACTAATGACTGATGACTAATGACTAATTACTGTTGACTGTGAGTCAAAAAACTGAAAATTGCGCGAATTATTTGTTGGCCTCGGGATTCGACTTTATGCCCGACGATCAAGCGCGGATTTGATATCATTCCGGCCTGACTGCTGGAATTGATATGAAAAGTTAAACCTAGTGTCAGCCTGCTGTTTGAGTCCACAATCCTCAACCAGCCCCCCTAACCCCTAAAAAAGAGGGGGGGACTATTTGATCCTCCCGAAATCCGCCAGGGTTTGAAACCCACGGGGCTTATAGCAAAAGTCGGTTAAAACTGAGATGTCGCACCATTCTCAATAAGCTTTTTATGAACAGGCAAGATGTGAGTTAAAACCAACTCAAATAGTAATTTTTAGTGATCATAGGGAGGACTTTCGCTCTCTCGAAAGGGGTTTCAACCCCTTTCGGACTATAGCTTTAAAAGAATGAATCAGCCCTGCCCTAGGGGTATGCACGGGGGTTCTAGACGGGAATGCAAGCTAGACTTATTAAGGACGATCGTGCAACCTAACCTACAATTTAATAATTGCTGACTAATGCTTCAAGTTCGTCTGCCGTCGGCAATTCTAAATCTTTGAACAAGGCTGTACTGAGGTAGCGTTCGCCATAAGAAGGCTGCACAAAAACTATCAATTTTCCAGCATTTTCGGGACGCTTGCCGACTTGAATTGCGGCAAACAAAGCGGCGCCTGCAGAAATTCCTGACAACAATCCTTCTTCTCTGGCCAGCCGACGGCTGTAGGCGATCGCATCTTCGTCGCTAACTGCGATCGTCTCATCAATTAACTCTGGTTTCAACACTTCCGGGATGAATCCTGCACCAATCCCTTGAATTTTGTGAGCACCAGATTTGCCTCCAGAAAGCACGGGGCTGCTAGCGGGTTCAACTGCGATCGCCCTAAAACTCGACTTTCGCGGTTTAATTACCTCAGCAACTCCAGTAATCGTACCGCCGGTGCCAACTCCAGCAACTAAAAAATCTACTTTACCCTCTGTATCTTCCCAAATTTCCTCAGCCGTTGTTTCTCGGTGAATTTTCGGATTAGCGGGGTTGCGAAACTGTTGCAGCATGAAAGCATTGGGGGTTTCTTCTACAATTTCTTCCGCACGGGCGATCGCGCTTAACATCCCTTCATGTCCCGGAGTTAATTCCAACCGAGCTCCGTAAGCTTTCAGCATCGATCGGCGTTCCGTGCTCATCGTATCCGGCATAGTTAAAATCAGACTGTACCCTTTCGCCGCCGCTACCATTGCTAAAGCAATTCCAGTATTTCCTGAAGTCGGTTCAACTAAAATAGTTTTCCCCGGTTGAATTAACCCCGCTTCTTCAGCAGCCTGAATCATGCTCGCCCCGATTCGATCTTTCACCGAAGCAGCCGGATTCATCCCTTCCAATTTTGCCACAATTTGAGCAACTACTCCTTCGGCTTGGGGAATTTTATTGAGCTGAACTAAAGGAGTTCTGCCAATTATTTCTGTAACATCCTTAGCAATTCTCATGACTTAATTTCTCTCCGCTTAAATGTAGTACATAGGATGTGTTTGTTTGCGAATATCCCGCTGTTCGCACAAATCTTGTAATGTGTATTTGCCCAAAACCGCGAAAGATGCCTGTCGAGCTTCCTGCCATATTTCTAGCACAGCAGTTTTTTCTATTGTTACAGATTCCGAAACTTTTTGGGTCTGGCCACTGCGGTCGCCTTCGAGAGTCGAAAACACCTCTAGCAAAGTAATCTGCCAAGGCTCTTTCGCTAGCAAATAACCGCCTTTAGCGCCCCGCACACTCTGGACGATACTCGCACGCCGCAGCACGGCAAGAATTTGGTCTAGATAGCGTTCCGGTATCTCACCAGAAGCAGTAAGTTCGCTTACTGTTAGGGGCGAATCCTTCGGGTGGTGGCTCGCCAGTTCCAAGAGGGCTAACAGGGCATATTGTACTCTAGAAGATAGTTCCACATTCCCCACTGCCGATCGAGTTTAAATTGTACATTATATCATAGTACACAATTCCGGTAGATGTACAGGTGTTATTATATCTTGATTACAAAAACGGTTGGAGAAATCCCGTGAGCAACGTAAATGTAGGTTTAAGTTGTCGGCATTGTCGGTATTACGAGCAGCACGGGCACAGGGGCGGAAACTGCCTGATGCTCGGCGTGGGGGTACAGGGTGGGTGGAAAGCTTGCCCCTTCTTGGTTCCACCCTTTGCACCGTCTTGGGAATACCCCGAAGCGGGTAGAGCCCGAAAGTCTCAAAGGTTGCAGGAAGTGAGTATTTTACAGGCAATACCCCCGCCTTGAAGTAACTGCTAAGTAGGTAGGCGGATATATGCTGTCTCATCGTTAAGTTTATTCAGACTGAGATATTGCACCATTGTCAGCAACAGGCAAGATGCCTGTTCCACAAGAAAATTTATCTTTTGTGGAACAGGCATCTTGCCTGTTGCTAAAAGGCTAATTGAGAATTGTGCAACCTATGAGTTCATACTCACCTACTTAAGGGCAGCCAACAGGTGCGAAATATCGCATCTGTTGGCAGTGAGAAGAAAGAAATCAGGAGAAAGAGAAAAGCAAGTGCGATCGTCGCCCTTGCTTTTGAACTTATTGACCAGTGGAGGAGAAAATTTAATAAATGCAAATTCTCACAAAACTGGGTTTAAAACCCCGTCCTTGTAGGACGGCTTTCTCTTAATTTAGGGATACGCCCGTACTTGTGTTTGTATATTTTTGTGAATACTTCGGCAATATTAAGCCAGCCCCGCTAGCATAAAGATATCGTGATGAGGTCGAAGTCATGCTAGTTTTTGAGTTCAAAGCATTCGGTAAAAAACAGCAATTTGACGCTGTAGACGAAGCAATTAGAACGGTGCAGTTCATCCGCAACAAAGCATTGCGCTTTTGGATGGAAAACACAAAAGTCGATAAATACGGCTTAAACAAGTACAGCGCTGTTCTAGCTAAAGAATTCCCGTTTTGCGATGACTTAAACAGCATGGCTCGCCAATCTAGCTCAGAAAGAGCGTGGTCGGCGATCTCCCGATTCTATGACAACTGTAAAAAGAAAGTCCCAGGAAAAAAAGGGTTTCCGCAATTCCAGAAAGACAACCGCTCGGTCGAATACAAGACTACTGGCTGGCGGATGGCAGATGACCGGAAATCTATCACTTTTACCGATAAGAAAGGAATCGGGAAACTCAAATTAAAAGGAACGCACGACTTGCATTTCTACCAGCGCAGTCAAATCAAGCGAGTGCGCTCGGGTTAGCGAGCAGATGGATATTACGTCCAGTTCTGCATTCAAGTTGACCGCTCTGAGAATATTGAAATTACTGGCAACTCCATTGGATTAGATGTGGGACTAAAAGAGTTCTACACAGATTCCAATGGTGTTGCAGTCGAAAATCCGCGATTTCAGGGCAAGTCCGAGCGCAGGTTAAAAAAAGCCCAAAGACGAGTTGCCAAACGAGTCTTTGGTTCGCAAAATAGAAAAAAGGCTAGAGTGATTTTAGGAAAGTGCCACCTCAAAATAAGTAGGCAACGTAAAGATTTTGCCGTGAAGTTGGCAAGATGCGCTATCCAGTCAAACGACTGTGTAGCCTACGAAGACTTGAGGATTAAAAATATGGTGAAGAATCACTGTCTAGCAAAATCTATTAACGACGCATCTTGGTATATGTTCCGAGTGTGGTTGGAATATTTCGGCAAAGTATTCGGAAGAATTACGATTGCCGTGCCAGCCAATGGAACAAGTCAAGAATGCTCTAGCTGCGGAACCATTGTTAAGAAAAGTCTATCAACGCGAACCCATGCTTGTCGGTGTGGATGCGTATTAGATCGCGATTGGAATGCCGCTAAAAATATCCTAAGTCGGGGATTGAGTACGGTGGGGCACACCGGAACTTGGATTTTAGATCCGAACGCTTGTGGAGAATTGACCGCTACCGATGTTGAAGTAATTCTGCATCGGCAAGTCGATTCTGCGAATCAAGAATCCCCTCGCCTTTAGGCAGGGGAGTGTCAAATTTCGTAGTGCCACACCTCGGAAGGTTGCAGAATAATCCGGTGGAGGGGCAGACGATCGATCAAGCCTTGCTGCTCAAAATGACCGAGGGTGCGAGTGACAGTTACGCGACTTGTACCGATGATTTCTGCAATGTCCTGATGCGTTAAAATCATATCGATCAGATGTCCTTGCTCTACCTCAGAACCAAACCTCTTCGCCAGCCAAATTAATAGTTGATAGAGCATAAAATCAACTCTTTTGTAACCTCGCATTACCATAAAAGCTTCAGCCTGCTGAATGTGATTGAGCAAAATATCTCTATTTAGCCAGCGATCGCCCGATAGTAAAATTGCCTCGACTTTAGTGAGGCATTCAATTTGAAAAGGATCGCATTTTGATATCGGTTTGCCGATCGTATCACCAGGCCCCCACAATCCCAAGGTGATAATTGTGCCATCTTCAAGCCACGTTACAGTTCGCACCACTCCAGTTTCAATTCGCCACAGAGCATTGCTTCTGTTTGGCAAGTGCGTGCGGCGAGAAAATCTATGTCGGCTCGTTTCATCAAAAGTTTTAGTGGGAACAGAAGCAATAGTCATAGCCAGTTACTGAAAAATCCAAGTTAGTTTGTACAATTGCAGCAGGATAGTGTTGCTAGCCAAAATTTCTATAAATTAAAGCTTTACTAGATTCCTGCACCGTCTAAAAACTGTGTAATAAATAAATTATTAGAAGACATAAATAATTCATGTTTTTTAGTCTCGGTTGGCTCTGATTCAGTTGCTTGGAGCGGAGATAGTTGAGATTTCAAAAAATTAACCTGGTCCTCTAAATCCTTAATTCTATCGAACAAAGCTCGAATTGCTTGAGCTTCCAAATCCGGTATGCCTTGAGAATTTTGAGCATCTTCCACCTGCTTTTTCCGAGAGATAATGCGACCGGGGATTCCCACAACTGTGCAATCGCTAGGGACATCCCGCAGCACTACCGAACCCGCACCAATCCGAACATTATTGCCAACTTGAATATTACCTAAAACCTTAGCCCCGGCTCCCAGGACTACATTTTCTCCCAGCGTCGGATGCCGTTTTCCTATTTCTTTACCCGTGCCGCCAAGGGTCGCTCCTTGATAAATTACAGCATAATCTCCAACGATCGCAGTTTCGCCAATTACCACCCCCATGCCGTGGTCGATAAACACGCCCCTACCAATTTTTGCTCCTGGGTGGATCTCAATACCTGTTAAAAAGCGGCCCAGTTGGGAAATCAAACGCGGTACAAACGGAAGGCCAGCGGAATAAAGCCAGTGTGCTGTCCGGTGCAAAAAAAGTGCTTGCAGTCCCGGATAGCAAAATAATACTTCCAGCCAGTTGCGCGCCGCAGGGTCACGTTCGTAAATAATTTGCAAGTCAGTGAACATATTTAGTCTCGGCGTGTTTGGGTTATACAGTATCGGCAGGGCCGACGGTTTAAGCTGCATAAAGCAGTATTGGTTTTGGCATTATTACAATAATACTCTAACTCGACCGATTTACAGTAGTATATGGGGAAAAAATTTTTCCTTCCCCAGCCCCTTCTAAGCTGCCTCCGATATTTTCCGCGAAACAAACGGTACGGGTTGTCTGACTTCTTGCCGCAGCGGAATCTCGATCGAGAATTCCGTCCCCAATCCCGGGGTCGAATCGCAGCGCAGCACACCCTTGTGCTTTTCTACGACAATTTTATAGCTGATTGACAGTCCCAATCCTGTCCCTTTTCCGGCAGGTTTAGTCGTAAAGAACGGGTCAAACAGCAGTTTTTTGACATTTTCTGGCATACCGGGGCCGTTGTCAGATATCCGCACAATTATTTTGTCGGGACTTGAATATTCTGTGGTTATGGCGATCGCGATCGGATTGGCTTTCGCTGCTTTGGGCCCGCGATCGAGGCTGTAACTCTCAAGGGCGTCGATCGCATTAGCCAGAATATTCATAAACACCTGATTTAATTGTCCGGCATAGCACTCTACTAAAGGTAAATGGCTGTAGTTTTTAACAATCGCGATCGCCGGGCGATCGGCTGTAGCTTTCAGGCGACTTTGCAGAATTAGCAGAGTGCTGTCAATGCCTTCATGGATGTTGACAGGTTTCATTTCGCTTTCATCTAAGCGAGAGAAATTCCGCAAAGATTGGACAATTTGAACAATGCGATCGGCTCCTATTTTCATCGAGGACAGCAGTTGCGGCAAATCTTCGCACAGAAAGTCAAAGTCAATATTTTCTAAATGCTGTGAAATTTCCGAGGGAGGGGATAAATAGTGTTTTTGGTAGAGTTCTACCAACTCCAGCAGATCCCTAGTATATTCGCGGGCGTGGTGAAGATTGCCGTAAATAAAATTAATAGGATTGTTAACTTCGTGGGCGACACCAGCCACTAATAAACCCAAACTAGACATTTTTTCCTGCTGAATCAGTTGAGTTTGAGTTTGCTGCAACTCTTGCAACGTTTGCTCTAGCTGTTGAGATTTTGTCGTGCGTTCTGCTGCTACTTTTTCAATGCGATCGGTATAATTCCACAAGCTCATTATATAAAGTGTCGCAGCCAAACTTAAGATACTCCCAAAAATTAAAACAGTCAAAGAACGCCAAAATCTTAGAGGATTAATGTACTCTGGGGTTAGCCGCAGTTCCAGCAACCACCTGCGATTTTCAATATTGAGAATGCGGGTGCAACTGCTGCCGTCCGGGCAGTAAGCTTTTTGCCCAATTTCGAGTTTATTTTTAATGTTTTCGTCGGTGATTATCCTGTTAGTTTTAGCTTCGTAAAAGGCAAGAAAATTTTCGGATTCAGGAGCCATCGCATCTTGAATATACACGTTAACAAAGTTGAGTTTTGTTTCCTGTAAAGCCGATTTAACAATAGCATCAACGAGCAAAACCCCGAGAGTAAAACCTTTCAAGGTTTCTGGTTCCATAGCAGGTAAATCTGGCTGTCCTCCTGCGGTATCGCCGGGAGGAGTTTGACTAAAAATTGGCAGGAATACAAAGACGCTGGGTTGATTTTGTGAGGGCAATTTTTGGCGGTCAGTTGCGATAATTTCTTGTCTTTTTGTTGCTTTTTCTAAAGCTTGTCGATTTGCAGTCAAATCTACACCTAAATCTATTTCCTTTGTCAGAGATTGCGGAGAGTCAGGAACACGGGGAAGCCAAGCGATCGCCTTCAGGCTCGGATGGCGGTAGAGGGCAGAACCAACAAATGCCTTCATTTCTGGTTTTTTAACGCCGTCAAATACGCTGTAAAATGCTCCCGCAGCCCGAACTATTTCTAAATTTCCACTAACCTCTCTCTGAATCTCTGTAGCTATTTTGTCCAGCCGATCTTGCAGTTCGGCTTGCATGAATTTGTATTCCCAATTGTACGCAACTGAATATGCGATCGCAGACAGTCCAAACCCTGCACAAAGTGTTAATCCTGCCTGAATGTAACGGCGATAACTAAGTAAAGTGCTAGTTGCTAAATTCTTGAATTTGTTAGCAGTCATATTCTTCACCTATCTTTTTTCTAGTTCTTCCAGGCTCTGCCTGGGATTTCTCGTTTTTCTCGTTCTCAGGCTCTGCCTGGAAATGAATTTCAGGAGGCTCTGCCTCCGATTTAGAGCCACGAGACAGCATTACCAGGCACGAGCCTGGTAACGATGTGAGAGCAGTGTTTTGTAGAAGCTCCCGAATAGTATTTTGAGTAAGATGCAGTCGCTGATTTAAATTGAATAAGCAGGAAAAGTCATCGCGTGTTTGGGCTTGACGTAAACCTGCTGATCTCGCGTTAACTGTAGAGAATCGAAGCGCTCGCGACTCACGTAAGCTGTTACTACCTGCTCGGATTCTAACACTAACTCGGTTTGTATTTCCCGCCCTAAATGAATGATGCGGCTGACTGTTGCTAATGAAAAACCCGACTCCGGCTTAGTTTTAATTTCCACGTCGTGGGGGCGCAAAAACACTACTTCCGAATGAGCGGCTCCATTATGGCGAGGCGCTGCGGCGTGGCTGGCGAACAAACCCGCAGCATTCGACAGCACATTGACCGGCCCAATAAAACTCATCACAAAAGCTGACGCCGGTTTGTCATAAATTTCAGCAGGAGTACCAACTTGTTCGACTTTACCTTTGTTCATCACCACAATTTCATCGGCTACTTCCATAGCTTCTTCTTGGTCGTGAGTCACAAAAACTGTGGTGATGTTAACTTCTTTGTGAAGGTTGTGCAGCCACGATCGCAATTCTTTGCGGACTTTAGCATCTAATGCTCCAAAAGGTTCGTCTAGCAGCAGCACTTTTGGTTGAACTGCTAGAGCTCTGGCCAAAGCAACCCGCTGCCGCTGGCCGCCGGAAAGTTGCGAAGGATAGCGTTCGCCCAAACCTGTCAACTGCACTAAATCCAAAAGTTCATCAACCCGCCTGCTAATAGAGGCTTTAGGAACTTTGCGAATTTCCATCGCAAAAGCAATATTTTTCCGAATACTCATGTGTTTGAATAAAGCGTAGTGCTGAAACACAAAACCGATATGCCTCTCCTGCACCGACTGATGAGTAGCATCTTCACCGATCAGGTAAATCTGACCGCTGTCGGGCGGTTCTAGGCCCGCGATCATCCTCAGCAGAGTTGATTTCCCAGAACCCGAAGGCCCCAACAGCGCCACTAAAGAGCCCTTTTTAATTTCCAAATTCACGTTGTCAATTGCGTGGAAGGAGCCGAAGTGTTTCGATACGTTCTGAATTGTAATACTCATGAGTTTATTTACCTATTTTCCGAGTGAAAGAAGCTAACTCCGCTTATCTGACCGAGTTACAGTAGTATATCCTGAAAATAATAATTATTCTGCAACCCGTGTAACTTTTTGTATTGGATCTCGATGCCCGGATGATGGGACTGGGCTTGAAAGTTGACGCTGGCGGGCCCTAAGAGTTAACCCGCGAGGGTTTCGAGATGTGGCTGTATCGGTAAATGCGATAAGTGCGATAAATGCGATATAGCCTTTCTCAGTAACATGAGGTGCTCATAGGGCATAGGGCATAGGCATAGGACTCGCCCCCATACCTCACCACGCTTGAGAACCGCTATAAATGCGATGTCAGTCAATTAGGGAAAAATTAAATGTCCCCGCCCGCAGTATGCAGGTTAAATGCCCAACAGCTTAGCAGCAAGGGCTGTTTTGCAGTAGCCGGCTAGCCTGAGGATTCCCCGACTCCCGAGAATTCGCCAGTCCCGGCAATATTGAAGATTTCACGTAGGAATTGCTCAATCTGAGGTGCGATCGCACACAATTTAGATGACAATAGTTAATTCAGAAGCCAGGCAGCTTCAGCTTTGAGAAACTGAAAGAATAGTAAATTCTAACAAAAACACCACTATGGGAAAACCAACAGGCTTTATCGAATTCTTGCGCGAATTGCCCTCCGAACTCTCACCAGTCGAGAGAGTCCACAACTGGGACGAATTTCACCTGCCGATGGATGAGGACAAACTCCGCACCCAAGGCGCGCGCTGCATGGATTGCGGCATTCCGTTTTGCCACACGGGCACCGTCATCAGCGGCATGGCAAGCGGCTGCCCGATTAACAACCTCATCCCCGAATGGAACGACCTAGTATATCGCGGACTGTGGAAAGAAGCCCTAGACAGACTCCACAAAACCAACAACTTCCCTGAATTCACCGGCCGCGTCTGTCCCGCACCCTGCGAAGGCGCTTGCGTGCTCGGCATCAACAACCCGCCAGTCACGATTAAAAACATCGAAGCCTCGATTATCGACAAAGGCTGGGATGAAGGCTGGATTACCGCCGAACCGCCAGCCAAACGCACCGACAAAAAAATCGCCGTCATCGGTTCCGGGCCCGCCGGTTTGTCCGCCGCCGCGCAACTCAACAAAGCCGGTCATTGGGTAACAGTATACGAAAGAGCCGATCGACCAGGCGGCCTGCTAATGTATGGCATCCCCAACATGAAGCTAGACAAAGAACAAGTCGTAATGCGCCGCCTGAAAGTCCTCGAAGACGAAGGCGTGACATTTGTCTGCAACACCGAAGTCGGCAAAGACTTACCAGCCGAACAACTCCTAAAAGAATACGACTCCGTTGTGCTCTGTACCGGCGCCACCAAACCCCGCGACTTAGGCATCCCCGGCCGGGAATTAAAAGGCGTCCACTTCGCAATGGACTTCCTGACTGCGAACACCAAAGCAGTTCTCGACAAGAGCACTAACGGCAACTTCATCTCCGCCGAAGGCAAAGATATCGTGATCATCGGCGGTGGCGACACCGGCACCGACTGTGTGGGCACCTCCATTCGCCACGGCTGCAAAAGCCTGGTACAGCTAGAAATCCTGCCCAAACCGCCCTCGGAACGGGCGGCCAACAATCCCTGGCCGGAATGGCCGAAAGTCTACCGCCTCGACTACGGCCAAGAAGAAGCAGCAGCCAAATTCGGCGACGACCCCCGCGGCTATCTCACCACGGCGACAAAGTTCGAGGGCGACGAAAACGGCAATGTCAAAGCCGTGCACACCGTTGAGGTGGAGTGGGCGAAAAACGAGAAAGGGCAGTTTATTCCGAAACACATCCCGGGCACGGAAAAAGTATTGCCCGCACAGCTTGTATTGCTAGCGATGGGCTTCCTCGGCCCCGAACAGCCCTTGCTGGATGCCCTGGGATTGGAACGCGACGCCCGCAGCAACGTGAAAGCCGAGCACGAAAAATATACAACCAGCATTCCGGGAGTTTTCGCGGCAGGGGACTGTCGCCGCGGACAAAGTTTGGTGGTTTGGGCGATTAATGAAGGGCGCGGCGTGGCCCGGGAGTGCGACCTTTATCTGATGGGGAGCACTGATTTGCCTTAGTCGGTAGGTGTGAGTCGATCGAGATTATTTGATTGCCGATAATTTATTAGGCCCGTAAGGGCGGGTTCGCCAAGATTTTGATTTAAAAACCAAAAATATTGTAAACCCGCCCTTTGTACCTTGAAAGAGGTAGATTGCGATTTACCTTTGGCTGGGGGCGGGTTTACGAGATTATGGATTTTAGGCAAATATTATTGGTGAAACCCGCCCCCACCCAACTAATAACCCTCAACCAAAATTCAACGGATCGACATCAATAGTTAAACTAACAGAACGCGGCGTGCGATCGCGCAATCCGATCAAATCCGACAAATCCACCGACTCATCCAAAGGCAACTTCAGCAAAATCTGCCACCGATAGCGATTTGCCACCCGCATAATCGCCGCAGGTGCAGGCCCCAACAACTCACACCCCGGTACAGACAATCGCTCAATATACTCCTGACAAACAGACGCCAATTGTACCGCCGTCACCGCCACTTCCGCCGCATCTACACTGCTCAACCGCAACAAAATCAGCCGCCCCGAAGGTGGATAATTCAGCGCCGCTCTTTCTGCTAATTCTGTTTCCACAAAACCCGCATATTCGTGCCGCCTAACTGCTTGAATAACCCGATGTTCTGGAGTGTAAGTTTGAATAATTACCCGCCCCGGATCGTCGCCTCTGCCCGCACGGCCCGCGACTTGAGTTAATGTTTGAAAAGCTCGTTCGCTTGCCCGATAATCCGATAAGTTTAGCAACCCGTCAGCAGACACAACTCCCACCAATGTGACTCCAGCTAAATCTAACCCTTTCGTCAGCATTTGCGTACCCAACAAAATGTCAGCTTCTCCATTGGCAAATTGCGTTAACAATCTGCGGTGGTCGCCCTTATTTCTAGTCGTATCGCTGTCAAATCGAATTGCCCGCAATTCTGGAAACAATCTCGTTAATTCCTGTTCGACTCGCTGAGTCCCACTACCAAAGTTTTTGAAGTAAGGAGAACTGCATTCCGGGCAGTTTTGGGGGTGTCGTTCCGTGTGGTTACAGTAGTGACAGCGCAATATTTCTGCGGTTCCTTCGCCGACGTGGTGATAAGACAGGGAAACATCGCAATTCGGGCATTCCATCACATAGCCACAACTCCGACAAGAGACAAAGGTACTGTGTCCTCTTCTGTGAATAAATAGAATACCTTGCTGTTGTCTTGCTTGCAATTGTTCCAGCGCGTTTTGCAGGGAAGCGCTGAAAATTGAGCGGTTTCCTTGCCGCAATTCTTGGCGCATATCCACTATTTCCACAGGCGGCATCGGGCGGGAATAAATGCGATCGGGCAGTGATAAATAATGGATATTTGGTAACGAGTAATAATCTCGGCGCGTCCCCACCAAAGTCTCTAAAGCTGGCGTTGCGGAACCTAAAATTAAGGGACAATTTTCTAATTCGGCGCGCCATTTGGCAACGGTGCGGGCATGGTAGCAGGGGGCTGGTTGGTCTTGTTTGAAGCTGCTGTCGTGTTCTTCATCGAGGATAATTAAGCCGAGGTGAGGTAAAGGCGCAAAAATGGCCGATCGCGTGCCGATGACAATTTGCGGGGTTCCAGTCAGCATCTGACGCCATGTATCGTAACGTTCGCCGTCGGATAGGGCGCTGTGGTACACGCAAATTTGCTCGCCAAAACGGGCGCGGAATCGATCGGTAAGTTGCGGTGTGAGGCCGATTTCTGGAACGAGTACGAGGGCGGATTTGCCGCTGGCCAAGATAGGGGCGATCGCCTGCAAATAGACTTCGGTTTTCCCGGAACCTGTAACGCCGTGCAGCAGCACTTGACGGAATCCCGAAAAAGAGTTAATAAACGCTAAAGCTTCAGCTTGAAAATGAGTTAAAGTTTTCGGTGCATCTGGCAATTGAGAAATTCCGCGATCGCCCCTGAGAACTTCCCTTTGATCGATGACAACGCTACCTTTTTGTTCCAAAGCTTTGACAACAGAAGAACTCGCGCTGCAAATTCTCAGCAAATCGTTCATCCACATTTCACCGCCGCCACGCCGCAAAACTTCCAATACTTCTTGTTGCCGCTTGGTTAAATCTGTGACAAATGCACTAGCAATTAATGTCACTGCCGGTTTGAGTTGTGGTTTGGGAGGATTGGGAGGTTCTAAATAACTTTCTACCCAACCGCGTTTTAATAAATCTTTCAATCCCCGATAACTTCCCTTAACTTGGCGCTGGAGGTATTGCCAAGTGTAATCGCCGTTTTTTTGAGCTTGCAACAATTGCAAAATTTGATTTGCTGCGGGATTGAGAAATGTTTCGGCATTGGGTGAAATTGCGTCCTTAATTAAGCGAATTCGGCGCACGGAACGGCTTAACAAACCGGGCGGCAGCGAAGCTCTAATTACTTGAATTAAAGGTGTGCAATAATAGGTGGCAGTGCGATCGAGCAATTCCCAGTAATTAGGCGGGAAAAAACCCGCACTGACCACATCTACGACATCTTTAACCCTTGTGGGATCTAAGTCGGGCGGCAGTTGAGAAATGAACCGAATCGCGATCGCCCCTACCTGTTGATTGCCAAAGGGTACACTCAAAATATCCCCTGGTTGCACGGTAAGTTCCGCAGGTAAACGATAAGTCAATAATTTGTTTTCCTCCCCTGGGGAGTCCCCCGCCACCCTGAAAGGAGAGTCCACCAATACCTCGATCCACTCTGCCCGCACTGTGGGGCGCTGTGGCGGTTCGCTGCTGCGGTAGGATGCCCCGGGCTCTGCCGCTACAGGGGTTGACAAACCAAAAGTGACAGTAGACATAGGGTTGCACATCAAACTAGGAGGAGCCGCGGTCAAAGGGAGTTTTCATTATCCCTCAGTTTAGCTCGATCGCTCCATCTTAGCTGCGGCAATTGGCGATCGGAATCTCGATCACCAATTCAGTCCCTTCTCCAATTGCGGATATGCACTCCAACCTCCCGCCGTGTTTGTCCACAACAATTTGATAGCTAATTGACAGTCCCAAACCCGTCCCGTGACCGACTGGTTTGGTCGTGAAAAACGGATTAAAAATTTTACCTTTTACAGTTTCATTCATTCCTGGACCATTATCTTTGATGCTAATTCTCACCCAATTTCCGGAAATAATAGAAGTAGTAATTTCCATCTGGCTGGGGTTGGCTTCTCTCTCGCATAGGGAACACTTTTTGTCTCGCTCCCGCAGGGCATCAACAGCATTATTAATGATGTTCATAAATACCTGATTTAATTGCCCCGCATAACATTCAATATTCGGCAATTTTCCATAATTTTTAACAATTTTTATAGCAGGATAACCGGGTTTTTCATTAGTTAAATTCTGCAAAATTAACAAGGTGCTGTCAATTCCTTCGTGAATGTTAACCGGTTTCTTTTCGGCTTCATCTACCCGTGCAAAGTTGCGTAAAGTCAGCACAATTTCGCGGATGCGATCGGAGCCAACTTTCATTGACGAAAGAGTTTTCAACAAATCTTCGCGTAGAAAGTCGAGGTCAATTTTTTCAATAAAAGCTTCAATCTCTGCATCTGTTTCGGGATACCGCTCCTGGTACATTGCGAGCAATTTTAAAAGGTCGGCAGTGTAGTCATTGACATAGGTAATATTGCCGTAGATGAAGTTGACGGGATTGTTAATTTCGTGGGCGATACCAGCTACCAAAATTCCCAAAGCCGACATTTTTTCGGCTTCGATCAATTTGAGCTGCATTGTTTGCTGGTTTTCCAGAGCTTTTTCTAGTGTAGACATTCTTGCTTTTAAAATATTTTCGGAATCTCTAAATTCCTCAGTGACACTTTTTAGCAAATATTCCTTTTTTTGATTAAGGGCTTCTAATTGGCTGCGTTCGGTTTCCGAAGTTTCGACTTTTTCCCGGAGGATTCGATTTTCCTTTTCCAGCTCTTTGATTTTGTTTTCCCAGTCTGTTGGTTCCATCGGCTATTATTTTGCACCTACAAATAGTTTAATAACAGTTTTATTAGTAAATTTAGTTGCACCCTTTACCTAGTTAGAATCTCGTCGCACGTCGCCTAGGCAATTTTGTGCTAAAAATTAAACACTTCCTTTATTTTGGTCTGTCTAAAAATCTTATCTAATATAGATTCAAAATGTCAAGATATTAATAACAACTCTGGTTAAAACCGCTCGCCAGTTTTATTCCCCGCACTCGCATTTGTGGGGTTTTCATCCGATTTTTGATAAATAAGCAGGGCGATCGCAAACTTATAAAGGCGGGCCCAGCGCGAAAAATTGCCCGACTCAGACAACATTGGTACAAAACCCGCCGGCAATCCAAAGCGAAAATATTAAATGTGACAGAGTGAGGGTGGGGGATGGGAAAAGTACGATCGACTGGGCGCGCGATCGGGCAAGCAATCTCAAGTACCAAGCCAATTCCGCTCTCCCAGAACGCAATCACACTATACCATTGCTGAGAAATCTCACTCCAATGTGTTGATCGTACTTACATACCCGCACCATTTTGTGCTAAGAACTACTACTTGTGACCACATTGACACAGAAGTTTATATTTGGAGAGTAATTGATGTCAGGTAGCGAAGTTCGTGCAGACTTTTGGATGAGCGAGTACATTACCCCTTGGGATATTTACGTTCACGGCATCATCGGCGTGCTCGCTTACAAAAAAACAGCCTATCAAGAAATGTACGTAGTTCAGACCGGTACCTACGGCAAAGGCTTAGTTTTGGACGGCAAATGGCAATCTTGTACAGGCGACGAGTTTCTGTACCACGAACCCCTGGTACATCCAGCCATGATTGGTCACGGTTCCCCCAAAAAAGTGCTCGTTCTCGGCGGCGGAGAAGGAGCTACAATTAGAGAAGTGCTGCGCTGGAAAACAGTTGAAAAAGTCGTGATGATCGATATTGACGGCGAAGTAGTAGAAGCTTGCCGCGAACACCTCCCAGAAATGCACCAAAACGCCTTTGACGACCCCCGCTGCGAAGTAGTAATCGGCGATGCTTTGGACTATTTAGACAAAACAGACAAAGATTGGGATATTGTCATTTCTGACTTGTCCGATCCCATAGAAGAAGGTCCATCTTTCCAGTTGTTTACCAAAGAGTATTTTGAGAAAGTTCGCGGCATAATGTCGCCTAACGGATATTTCGTAGTGCAAGCGGGGCCAGTTTCTCCGGCAGAAATGAAAATGCACGCTCGCATTGTCAATACCCTGAAATCGGTTTTCCCCAACGTTCAATCCTGTACCAGCTTTATTTCTACTTACGGAGCTCCTTGGGGTTTTGCCATAGCTTCAACTCAAGAAATAAATACGCGGCCAGAACCCGAAGCTACCGACAAAATACTCGCCGAGAAAACAACTGGCGGGTTGCGGATGTTGGACGGGATTACACTGTTGGGGTTGATGCAAGTTCCCGGTCACTTGCGGCAGGTAATCGCCGCTGAAACCGAAGTTTACACTATGGCAGCACCGCCTAAATTTTTCGGGAAAGGCTCTGTCAGTCAGTGAAGTTAAATTGAAAGAGAAAACTCGTTTGGAGTAACTGAGATGGGCAATTTAATCCGCATAGTCGCTGCCATTTTTCTTCCCCCTCTGGGCGTATTTTTGACTGTAGGCATCGGCACTGATTTTTGGATCAACCTGGTTCTCACGTTTTTGGGCTTTATTCCCGGCATCATTCACGCTGTTTGGGTAATTGCTAAGCACGATCGGGTTTAACTTGAGGACTTATCCAGTTTTTGGAGAATAAACAGGCCAGAGAAAATAAAATTTCTTTGGCCTGTTTTCACCAATTAACCTGTATAAAATCTGCGTTCATCCGCGTTCATCTGCATTCATCTGCGGTTAAAAATAAAAAAACCTAATTCATCTCAGAATTAGATTGCACCTCAATTTCTTGACAAACCAATTCAGCAATTTTTTTCGCCGCCCCCGATTCTCCTCGAACCGCACGCAAACGATCGCCCATTCGTGCTAATTTATCAGGATGGCTTAAATAGTCGATCGCCAATTGAGCCACAGCATCGGGTTCCAGCTTCCCAATTAACTCCGGCACAATCTCCTCCTGTGCCCAAATATTCGGCCAAGCATAAAGCTTTCCCTTTCCCAATTGCCAGATTAGCCAATTAATCGCCGTAGCAAAAACTGAACCGACTAACGGCAAATTTGCCAGCAATCCCGGCAATCCGTCCCAAGCTTTCATCGCATCCAATTGCTGCGTCGGAATCAAAACAATCATCGGTACAGCTAACGAACCCAATTCGGCAGTATTCGCTCCCACAGTAGTTAAACACAGGCTGCATTCTGATAGCAAATCGTAGGCGGGCGTCTGCGTCCAAAGTTCTACTTGCAACTTATTGGCTGTCTGCAAAAACGACCGTTCTGTTAAATGAAGTTCGGCGCTGGCGTTCTCAAATAAATGCAGGCAAGGATTTTGTTTGGGGTCGGCAAAACCTGCTAGAGTTTGCACATCTAAGGTAGGAGCAACGGGAATTACAAAGCGAGTTTGAGGGCGAATGCGATGGATTGATTGGGCGATCGACAAACATAACGGTACACCTAAAGCTAATTTGGCGGCTTTAGAACCGGGCAACAATCCAATTAATTCTATTTTTGTACGAGACTCGGACTCTGGATATGCGTTTCCAGGCTCATCCTGGGAACGAGCAACTTCCGCGATCAAATCTCCCACAACTGTAAATTTATTAGCATATTTTTGGGGAATTTTGGCAAAAACTTCAGGTTTCATCGCCGCAAATTTATCAATCCAGCGATACCACCGCGCGTCCCATTCAGCATAAATAACAGTGCGATATTTTAGCCTTTTGCCAATCACAACTGTAAAAAATTGATCGCCGCCTAAAAACAAAACAACTCCTGTTTCATACCAATCCCAATTTTCAGCAGTTTTGCCCGATAATAAGAATGGAAAAAAATGCTCCGACGCCTGCACTCTGTCCACTTCTGGGTAGGAACGGGCGATTTGTGCTTCTTTCCCGGTGGCGTGGGGACAGGGGGACAGCACCACAGAGATTCGCGCTTGAGTGCCCGCGTTCCCCAATTTCTCGCGCAAAGCTTGCACGGCGGGACGCACCCAAGTTGCCAATTCTCCGGGACCGTTGGAGAGGATTAAAATATCTACTGCCATAGGATTTAAGATTTGAGAGGATGCAAGGGAGATTTTATGACAGATTTAATTAATGCCGTCAAGACGGCTGATGTTGCGGCTGTAGAAAGTGCGATCGAACAGCGTGCAGATATCAATGCCAAAGATGAGCAAGGTGAGACAGCTTTGACGGCTGCGGCTGAGGCTGGCAATTCTGCGATCGTCAACAAATTGCTGGCTGCAGGTGCCCAGGCCAACAGTCAGGATAATGACGGGTGGACGCCGTTAATGAGTGCCGCTGCTGCCGGACATAGCGAGATTGTACAGCTTTTGCTGGAGGCGGGGGCGGATGTGAATGCTAAAACTAATTTTGGTTTGACCGCTTTGATGAGTGCTGCAGGCAGCGGGCGCACTCAAGTTGTGGAATTTTTAATCGATAAAGGAGCTGATATCAAAGCTAAGGATAATAATACTTGGACTGCGTTAATTTGGGCGTCTTCGGAAGGCCACAAAGATGCGGTTGAGGTTTTGAAGCTGGCGCGCGATCGCCATTAAAGACTTAGCAACCGGGTTTATTCTAGAAACCCGGTTTCTGGATGATACAATTAATCAATAAATTTGCCATTTTTCTATCATGGTACTATTCGAGCGAGAAATGCGTTTGCCAACTAGCGCCGAACTTCCTTCTTCGGATGATACTCCAGTGGATAACGAAAATCAAAACTTTCTTCCCAACTTACTGTTATTCTTGCTCAAATTTCACTGGCGGCAGCGGAACGACTGGTTTTTTGGCGTGGATATGGCAATTTATCACACGACGGGAGTAAGTCATCTGGTTCCAATCGTTCCCGACGGCTTCTTGAGTTTGGGTGTCGAAAGATTCAAAGGCGATACTTTGCGCCTCAGTTACGTCCTGTGGGAAGAAAATAATATTCCCCCAATTTTTGCCCTAGAGATTGTTTCTCAAACTTACGGCGGTGAATACGATAAAAAAATTGATATTTATGCGCGGTTGGGCGTGCTGTATTATGTGATTTACAATCCCTACTACTGGCGGCGAGACCAACATCAACCGTTTGAAGTTTATCGTTTGGTAAATGGTGAGTACGAACAGCAAATTGGTGAACCTTTCTGGATGCCGGAAGTGGGTTTAGGAATTGGTCGAGGTCGGTACAGCGATGGGGAGCGACAGTTGGAGGTTTTGTACTGGTTTGACGAACGAGGTAGTAGGTATTTGACGGCTGAAGACACTGCGGATCGAGCACAACAAAGAGCCCAGGAATCAGAACAAAGAGCCCAGGAATCAGAACAAAGAGTCCAGGAAATACAACAGCAGCTTGCCAGATACCGCGATCGCTTTGGTGATTTGCCGGAATAGGAAAGTGCGATCGCCCCGGAGTGTTGAATGTGCGATCGTAGCGACAGCAGCAATCGGGCAAATCCTGAATAGCTTCGAGATTTCTATCCAATTAGAAATCTAATAGCAGCGTTAGATGATGGTAATAAATTCAACTTGAGATTTCCACCGCCTTCAATAACAGCGATCGTGTCAAATCTACTAATTCCCGAACTTCCATCTGGAAAGGAGACCAACAAGCCGTTCGTTTGGATAGCTAAATCTCGATTATTGTTGATCGGAAATATCAAGAATTTATCTAAAGAAACTAGGAAATCGTATGATGCTAGCTGAATGCTATCCTGACCTTGGGTAAAATTCCGAATTGTAGCAAAACCAGGCCCGATATATAATATTGTTGGGGGCCTGTAAAACCTACCACCAGTACCTGGTAAAATTTCTCCGAGCTTGAAGAGATCGCGGCCGCTACCGCCAGTGAGAGTATCGAATTCATTACTGCCGTCACTTTCATAATTTCGGCCGGAGAGGGTAAAGCTATTAATGCTTACAACAAACCCTACTTCAACTCCAATTAATTCGCTATTTCCGACCCCAGCACCGGTAATGATGTCATTCCCAGGAGATCCGATAAAAGTCGCAGAGCGGCTGGGATCGTTTTTGCCAAAATTGAAGTAGTGTTCGCGACCGGTTTTCAAGGCTCCAGAGTTGACAAACGGTACAATGTCGGGGTTATCTCTTAAGTATTCCGGTTCAAAAAATGAAGTTCCAAAACGACCTTCTTTTGAGCCGAATTGAATGAAATGCTGGTAGCCTGATTTGAAAGGTGCATTGGGCCCGATAAACGGTCGCAAGTCTGAGTTATTTGCTAAATAAAAATCTTCGCTGTACTCAGGCGATACTGCGCTGCGGCGCTGTCCTTCATCGTAACCGAACTGGATAAAGTGATCGAGACCGCTAGCAAAAGGTGCATTTGGGTTGTTGGGGGTGCGGACTAAGGCAGCGATATCTGGGTTGCCAGCAAGGTAAGTAGCTTCGTCAAAATACCGCGATACTTTAGTTAGGCCGGCGGCTTGGCCGAATTTTTCAAAGTGTTCTCTTCCAGATTTGATAACTCCTGCATCAATAGCTGGTTGAAGCCAAGGATATTGAGCAAGGTAGTATTGTTCGTCAAAAACTGTGTAGTTGGCCATGTTTTTATCCTACGGTTTTGATGATTTTGAGAGTTCATAGCAATTCGCTTTTTATTACTCTATCAGTCATCGGAAACTTAGACAATACAGACGGTATTAAAGGGTTTTATTTGCTTGCTCAATATCAATATTCGTAACAGCATAATTATCTAATTTTTTTAGTTTCCCTTCGATCATTATACTTTTTACCTCAGTTACAGCAGATTGCAGGTTTATGAAGTACACCCGCTTATCGCTCAATCCCCCTAGGGACACTCTTGCCCGGTCGTGTCTAAAGCTGCACTTCATAAACCTGCAATCTGCTGTAATTATTCGATATAAAAAAGTCATCAATCATCAGTATTAGCTAATGACCAATGACTAATGACTAATGACTAATGACTAATGACCAATGACTAATGACCAATGACTAATGACCAATGACTAATGACTAATGACTAATGACTAATGACTATCCAATCAAGAAAGTACCGTTACCGTTAGATTCTTGGAAGATAAAGCCCAAGCTAGCTGCTCCTTCAATCACGCCCAGCACGTCTCCGGCACGTGTCTGGATGGACAAATTGTTGCCAACGGGAGCCAGGTTGTAGCTGCTTAAAGAAGTTCCTTGCAGTTGGATAAAATCGTTTTCTATGTCGAAGTTGCGAATCGTAGCTTGACCGTTACCCAAATACAGCGGTGTCGGGGTATTCCCGGCTGTAGCAGGAACTCCCAGTACGAATGTATCAGGTCCCGGACTGCCAATCAGGACATCGAACTCATTGGTGCCAAAGCTTTCATACTGCCGGTTGCGGCTGGCATCGATACCTACTTCCACTCCAATCAGTTCGGTATTCCCCACACCAATACCAGTGAGAATATCGTTGCTGCGGGTACCAACAAAAGTTGCGCTGCGGCTTGGCTCGTTTTTCCCGAAATTGAAGTAGTGTTCCCGACCAGTTCTCAGGGCTCCCGAGTTGACAAGCGGTACAATGTCGGGGTTTTCTTTTAAGTATTCCGGTTCAAAAAAAGAAGTTCCAAAACGACCTTCTTTTGAGCCGAATTGAATGAAATGCTGGTAGCCTGATTTGAAAGGTGCATTGGGACCGATAAACGATCGCAACTCTGGGTTATTTCCTAAATAAAAATCTTCGTTGTACTCAGGCGATACTTGGGCGCGGCGCTGTCCTTCATCGTAACCGAACTGGATAAAGTGATCGAGGCCAGTCGCAAAAGGTCCGTTTGGATTGACTGTGCGGACAAAGGGTGCGAGGTCTGGGTTGCCCGCAAGGTAAGCATTTTCGTCAAAATAACGCGATACTTTGGTTAGACCGCCAGCTTGACCGAATTTTTCAAAGTGTTCTCTGCCGGATTTGATGACTCCGGCATCAATGGCTGGTTTGATCCAAGGATATGAGGCGAGGTAGAATTGTTCGTCAAAAATTGCGTAGTTAGCCATGTTTTCCCCCTAAGGTTTTGATGAGTTTGATCGTGAATACCCCTTAGCTTTTCCTGAACTCGATCGCCAATCAGGAACTTAGACAAAACAGACGTTATGAAAGGGTTTTAAGTTCCTGGCAACATATCAATTTTGGTGAGTCAGCAATTATCCGAAGGCTACATTCTGCCTTCACCAATTAGGCTTTTTTTCCATCAGTTAATTGATCGAGCCCAAGTTTGAGCTATTCTACAAAACTTGGCACTTTTTTCAGGATTTCTTTCTCAATGGTTGGTGAATTTTTAATGATTTTTATCAAAAAAATTAATCTTGTACATATAAAACAATTTTTGTCAAGTAAAAATTTGTAAATAAAAAGTGGAGTATTTGCTCAAGGAATTTATAAAAAAATGTAACGAAAAATAGCCATAAATTTGTCGAATTGTGTCATATGCAGGCTCAAATCGCCTAATGGCAAGCATTTTCTGGTAAAAATGCTTATGGGATAAAAAAATTCCCGATTCGCGAACACAGCATCTTAAAGGAGCCTAACCGGATGTTCACTCACGTCAAGCCCACCATTCGCCACGTCGTGCCGGAAAACTTGCAGGGGCGATCGCTCATGAAGGTGGTCTATGTCGTACTAGAACCGCAGTATCAAAGCGCCCTGTCGGCAGCGGTTCGATCGATAAACAAGAAAAATCCGAATTTGGCAATAGAAATCAGCGGCTACCTGATCGAGGAACTCCGCAGCCCGGAAAATTACGAAGCCTTCAAGCGGGATGTGGCGGATGCCAATGTATTTATTGCTTCTCTAATATTCATTGAAGATTTGGCCGAAAAAGTGGTAGCTGCGGTGGAACCGCTGCGCGACAGCTTGGATGTCGCCGTCGTCTTCCCGTCGATGCCTGGGGTGATGCGACTCAATAAAATGGGCAGTTTCTCGATGGCACAGTTGGGACAAAGCAAAAGTGCGATCGGCGAATTCATGAAAAAACGGAAGGAAAAATCCGGGAGTTCCTTCCAAGACGGAATGCTGAAACTGCTGCAAACTTTGCCGAAAGTGCTGAAATATTTGCCCATTGACAAAGCCCAAGATGCGCGCAACTTCATGCTGAGTTTCCAGTATTGGCTGGGAGGTTCCCAAGAAAACTTGGAAAACTTCTTGCTGATGCTGTCACATAAATATGTGTTCAAAGGCCAGGAACAGCTAACTTTTCAAGAGCCCGTTGTCTACCCGGATATGGGAATTTGGCATCCTTTGGCACCGTCGATGTTTGAGGATGTAAAAGGATATCTCACTTGGTACAACGCCCGCAAAGATATTTCAGCAGACCTCAAAGACCCCCTCGCACCTTGCATCGGCTTGGTGTTGCAGCGGACTCACTTAGTCACGGGAGATGACGCGCACTATGTAGCAATGGTGCAGGAATTGGAGGCAATGGGGGCGCGGGTGGTGCCGATTTTTGCCGGCGGTTTGGACTTCTCGAAACCAGTCGAAACTTTTTTCTTGGAAGTTGGGACCAAAGGTGTTGCGCCCCTGCCGATAGTTGATGCGGTGGTTTCTCTGACTGGTTTTGCGCTGGTGGGCGGCCCGGCGAAACAAGATCACCCGAAGGCGATCGAGACTTTGAAAAAATTAAATTGCCCTTACATGGTGGCTTTGCCGCTGGTTTTCCAAACGACGGAAGAGTGGGAAAATAGCGATTTAGGCTTGCACCCGATTCAAGTTGCTTTGCAAATTGCCATTCCCGAGTTGGATGGCGCGATCGAACCGATTATTTTGTCGGGACGCGATGGCGCAACTGGCAAGGCGATCGCCCTACAAGACCGGATCGAAGCAATTTCCCAGCGCGCGATGAAGTGGGCAATGCTGCGCCGCAAACCAAAATTAGATAAAAAAGTTGCGATCACAGTTTTCAGTTTCCCGCCGGACAAAGGCAACGTCGGAACAGCCGCTTATTTGGACGTTTTCGGCTCGATTTACCAAGTCTTGAAAGCCTTAAAAGGCAACGGTTACGACTTGCCAGAACTGCCGGATTCCGCCGAAAAACTGATGCAAGAAGTCATCCACGACGCAACAGCCCAATACCAAAGTCCCGAATTAAATGTTGCTTACCGGATGTCGGTAGCTGAATACGAAGAATTCACTCCTTACTCGGAACGCTTGCAAGAAAATTGGGGTCCGCCTCCGGGACATTTGAACAGCGACGGACAAAATTTGCTGATTTTCGGCAAACATTTCGGCAATGTGTTTATCGGAGTGCAACCTACTTTTGGATATGAAGGCGATCCGATGCGGTTGTTATTCTCTCGTTCTGCCAGCCCGCACCACGGTTTTGCTGCTTACTATACATATTTGGAGCGCATTTGGGGTGCGGATGCGGTGCTGCACTTTGGCACTCACGGTTCGCTAGAATTCATGCCGGGTAAGCAGATGGGAATGTCGGGGGAATGTTATCCCGACAGTTTGATCGGCAAAATTCCTAACCTCTATTATTACGCCGCCAACAATCCCAGCGAGGCAACAATTGCTAAGCGCCGCAGTTATGCTGAAACAATCAGCTATCTGACTCCTCCCGCTGAAAATGCTGGTTTGTACAAAGGTTTGCAGGAACTCAGCGAGTTAATTGCTTCTTATCAAACTTTGAAAGAGACTGGGCGCGGTGTGCCGATTGTTGATGCGATCGTCGAAAAATGCCGTTTGGTAAATTTGGACAAGGATATCGCCCTACCTCCGGAACAAGAAAGAGGGGTTGCTGCGGGAATGACTTCGGAGGAACGGGACAATTTAGTTGGCTTGGTTTACCGCAAGTTGATGGAGATTGAGTCGCGGTTGTTACCTTGCGGTTTGCACGTTATCGGTAAGCCGCCGACTGCTGAAGAGGCGATCGCAACTTTGGTGAATATCGCCAATTTAGACCGCGAAGAAGACGGACTGATCAGCTTGCCACGGATTATCGCTAACAGTCTCGGACGCGATATCGGCGAAATTTACACTAACAGCGACAAAGGAATTTTAACAGATGTCGAATTGCTGCAAAACATCACCTTGGCCTGTCGGGATGCCGTTAGCGCTTTAGTGAAGGAACAAACCGATGCTGAGGGTAGAGTTTCCCTTGTTTCTAAGTTGAATTTCTTCAACATGGGCAAGAAAACACCTTGGGTTGAAGCCTTGCACGCTGCAGGTTACAAAAAAATCGATCCAGAACCGATTAAACCGCTGTTTGAGTATCTGGAATTCTGCTTGCAGCAAGTTTGTGCCGACAACGAATTAGGCGCTTTGTTGCGCGCGTTAGAAGGCGAGTATGTTCTGCCTGGCCCCGGTGGCGATCCGATTCGCAACCCGGATGTTTTGCCGACTGGCAAGAATATGCACGCTTTAGACCCGCAGTCAATCCCTACAACGGGGGCGGTTAAGTCTGCTAAGGTTGTAGTCGATCGGCTGTTAGAAAGACAGCGCGTTGATAACGGCGGAAATTACCCAGAAACGATCGCCGTTGTGTTGTGGGGAACCGACAACATCAAGACTTACGGCGAATCCCTCGCCCAAGTAATGTGGATGGTGGGAGTGAAGCCAGTTCCCGACGCATTGGGCCGGGTAAACAAACTCGAATTGCTTTCTTTAGAAGAGTTAGGACGCCCTCGGATAGACGTAGTAATTAACTGTTCCGGCGTATTCCGCGACTTGTTCATCAACCAAATGAATTTGTTAGATAAAGCCGTGAAAATGGCAGCGGAAGCCGACGAACCCTTAGAGATGAACTTCGTCCGCAAACACGCCCTGAAGCAAGCCGAAGAAATGGGAATCAACCTGCGACAAGCAGCAACCCGGGTATTTTCCAATGCCTCAGGTTCCTATTCATCTAACATCAACTTGGCGGTAGAAAACAGCACTTGGGAAAGCGAAGCCGAGTTGCAGGAAATGTACTTAACTCGCAAATCCTTCGCCTTTTCTTCCGACAATCCCGGAACAATGGAACAAGACCGGAAGATTTTTGAATCCTCCTTGAAAACTGCGGAAGTGACATTCCAAAACTTGGATTCTGCCGAGATTTCGCTAACCGACGTGTCGCACTATTTCGACTCCGACCCGACTAAATTGATCGGCAGTTTGCGCGCAGATGGGAAGCAACCGACATCCTTTGTTGCTGATACAACGACAGCCAACGCGCAGGTGCGGACGCTATCAGAAACCGTGCGTTTAGATTCGCGGACTAAGCTGCTGAATCCGAAGTGGTACGAGGGGATGTTGTCGCACGGCTATGAAGGCGTGCGGGAGATTTCTAAGCGTCTGGTGAATACGACTGGATGGAGTGCGACGGCGGGCGCTGTGGATAATTGGGTGTATGAGGATGTCAACACTACGTTTATCCAAGATGAGGAGATGCAGAAGCGTTTGCTTAACTTAAATCCTCATTCGTTCCGCAAGATTGTTAGCACTTTGCTTGAGGTGAATGGCCGGGGTTATTGGGAGACTTCGGAGAACAATTTGGATCGCTTGCGTGAACTTTATCAGGAGGTGGAAGACCGGATTGAGGGCGTAGAGTAAGGTTCCCAAATTAGTGTAGAACTGTGTAGGGGTAGCTGATACCCCTGCACAGTTTTGAGAACATCAAGTTGAGGTAGATAAATTTAAGAGCATTGGTATAGTTTAAGGGTAGGAATTACCGTACTCGTACCACCTTCAAAAGTAGGGAAAACTTTACACAAACTCTCTGTGAAAATCTCTAGTTAGTGTGTTAGCGTATATGTATAGCCTTTCTCAGAAAGATGAGGTACTCATGGGCATAGGGCATAGGGCATAGGGAATAGGGAATAGGGAATAGGGAATAGGGAATACCTCACTTTTTAGAGAACCGCTATATATAAAAATTTTAGTAGACAATCAATATACAAAATACTAAGTTAAATGCTGCAGTTTGAATGGGATGAAAATAAAAATGCCACAAATTTCCAAAAACATGGCATTAGCTTTGAAGAAGCTAAAGAAATCTTTGACGGAGTCGTTTTTACCGCCATTGATGAGCGTTTCGACTACGGGGAAATCCGAGAAATCAGTATCGGCGCCATACAAGGTGTCGTTATCGTCACTGTAGTGCATACTGAAAGAAATAGAGCTATCCGCATCATCTCTGCAAGAAAAGCCACTTGTAAAGAAAGAAATACCTACCATGACTATCTCGCGCAAAAGACAGTGGATTGAGACTGCTCAAAAAGTAGGGCGATCAGTCCCTCAACCAAAGGTAGATTGATGTTTGCGTAGTTGAAATAGAACCACAGGCGATCGCCCTTATCTCCCCCGAAGCGCGATCGCCCTTATTTTCCCCAAGTTACGATCGTCCTTTTCTTCCCAAAAGTCCGATCGCCCCAGAGCTTTCCCCCGATCGAACTTTGGGGAGTATTCTCGAAGGACGATCGCCTTTGTGCTATATTATAAGTAGATACGTTTTGTATATACAGCATCACACAGTTTGAATATGACTATCTCGCGCAAACGACTTGAAGAATTAGAGAATATTCCACAATCTGCCATTGATACGTCTGATATTCCTGAGTTAGATGCAAGCTTCTGGGAAAAAGCCAAACTCGTGCAACCGCTCGCTAAACAAGCTATTTCTTTAAGAGTTGATAGCGATGTCTTAGATTGGTTTAAAAGCCAAGGAAAAGGTTATCAATCTCTAATGAATGCTGTGCTGCGCTCTTATGTTGAACATCACATCAAAAACAGTCAATAAATGTGCGATCGCCCCGATCTTCCCAAAGTGCGAGAAAATTTAGGGGCTTGCTATCTGTGGGAGTGAGATATTATTTTTAGCGAAGGTCGATCGCACTATTTGATTATTTTCCTATCAGCCGATCGTACTCTGCGTGAGTACCAATCCAAAACCACAAAATACCTGTTTTAATTTCAATACCCAACGCCCGATAAGCTTGTCCTGCCCTTACAGACCAATAATTACCAACCTTCTTAAAATGCAGAGAAGGATGAGACGGATCTGCCTTCAGCAACTCATAACACTGATCTGCTGTAGCTTGTACATTTGATGGCAAAGCATTGTAACACTCCCAAAATTTTCGAGTAGTGTAGTGCATTAAATCTCTCGATAGTTACCACTCTCAAAATCTGCGATTGCTTCTGCTGCTAAAGCATCCAGTTTACCCTCAGCAATATCTTTCTCTAGCTGGACATCCCATCGTTTGTAATCCAAATTCATCAACCACTCTAACAACTCTCCAATCTTGTTGGGCGGAAGTTGGAGAATCGCATTTTCTATCTGTTCAATAGTCAACATAGGGTGTCTTAAGTTACACTAAATTTCGTTAATTTTTTTGCTTGTTATTTATTATATCTCAATTCGGGATTCGGGGAAAAGCGATCGCCCTTATCTTCCCAAAGTGCGATCGCCCCTCTCTTCCCATCCAAAAATAATCCCTCAATTTCTCAAATTCTCCAACACTAAAACCGTTAACCCCGGCAAAGAAGGCAACCGCGCATCATTTGTCAAGAAAAACGAAGCACCCTCACGGATAGCTGTAGCCATTTGAATAGCATCGGGCGATCGCAAATTGTAACTTGCTCTCAGTTGGGCCGCTGTTTCAGCAATATCTGGAGTTAATTCAACAACAGTTAAACTTTCTTGATTGAGCAATATTTCACGATATTCTTGAGCCAATATCGTGTTTCCCTGTCGCAGGGGATGAACTAGCACTTCTACCAGCGTTACTGTTGATGTCACATCCTAAAATCACCGCGATCGAACGATCTAAAGAAAAGCCGCATCATCTCTAGATAGTTGGGATTTTGCTCCATAAAGTAAATCAAAGGCGCCGTGTCTAATCCCACGACTTTTCCCTGTAACTGAGCTATCCATTCCATGAATCTCGTTCCTGATTCACATATTCTTGAGCATCAATCCCATTCCAAATTTCCTCACCCAACCCTTCCAATTCTAAAATACTCCGCTTAGGTTTAGTCTGAACCCGGTGACGAACATATACTAATAATTCAGAGATGAGTCGCAGTTGCTCATCTGGTGCAAGTCTTAGAACCTGAGTCAGTACCGCGCTGTAAGTAGACATAGGCCTTATGTTGAGATTTTTGGGCAGACTGTTATTATAGCAATTTAGGATCGAAGGAAGTGCGATCGCCCTTTTCTTCCCCAAGTGCGATCGCCCCTATTTGTAAACATCCCCCTAGAATTAATCGCAGTCAAACATATACTTGGTTTTCCCTGTCTTCTACAAAAACTATCCCATATTTACCCACTCGCAGCCTTAATTCAGAACGACCTTTAAGTTGCTTAATGTCAAGCTATACAATCACTTACTAAAGTATCTAAAGCCTTAACAATGCGTACTTGGTCATCCGGTTGGATTCGCGATTAATAGCGTTCTGCTGCTTTCTGGAGAATGTAGTCAGCCAATTTTTTCTCCAAATAGCTTCAATTTGAGTCCTTCGGAGGATTTCCCCCGATCGCGACCAGCTTGGTAATCTTGCCAAGCAGCTTCGCTCTCTGCTATTTCTTCTGCTGAAATTACTTCATCATCTTCTGCAACTTCTTCCCGTAACTGAATCATTTTATTCAAGTCTTCTAATAACCGCAGTTGGTCTGCAAGCGTGAGGCTTTTAACTGGATTCAGTACCTTGATCTAACTAAACATAGACTTGGTTATAATAGTTTTTGCTGGGTCTCTATTATATCTCTATTTAAAATTATGGGAAAAGCGATCGCCCTTTTCTTCCTAAAGTGCGTGAAGCGCATATTTTTGAACTCAAATTATTATTTTCAAGCCTTTAAATCCGCAAACCAAATAGAAACCTCAGCATCTAGATTTTCGCTCAGTCTAGTCCATTCAGTCGCTTGGACAAACCTCTGCTTTATTCGCATCATCATTTTTTCATCTTGCTCAATAATTTTAGAAACCACAAGTATAACCCTCAAATCTTGTGAAGTTGTAATTTTACTATTCTCCCCCTCCTCCTCAACTCCATTGAGTGGAAGGAATCTAGATTTGATTGCCAACCATGAAGAAAAACGATAATCTCGACTATCTTTAGCCAAAACCACAACATCTTGAGGGGATTTTACAGCAGAGTTAACCTTAGCAACTACCGACTTGACATTCTTCTTTGATAATAGATTGACATACAGGAAATTTTCCGATGTCACATAATCTTTACGAACGCTCATCGCCTCAACAGCATCAGCTATAGAACTTAGCGGTGGCATCAATAAAAAAAATATTAATACCAGGGATGCTACAACTTTTGATACTTTTGATTCTTCGAGATTAGAAATCAAATGCAGGTATGAAGTGAGAATATAAAATACAGTAAGTATAAAGAAACTGGAGCCATATCGGCTAATCCCCAAAAGCAAAAGATTGACACCAGCCTTATTAGATATATACGCAATAAACACCAAAGGAATGACGGTAATGCAGCACCAAAAAGTCAGAGCCTTTTTATCACAGATGTTCTTGGCAGAGTACATAAAAAACCAAGCAACTACTAAGGTTCCACCGAGTCCTACAAGTGTTTTAAATGTGTCTTTTTTTTCGGAAATATCTAAGTCAAATAAATTTTTGACAATTATACTAGTGTACATCAAAAGCCTATTTCCTGCAAAGATTTCTGAATTGAACAAGGCTAAACCGGGAGCTGCAAGGAAAGATACCAATAAACGCCATCCTCTGGTATCAGGCGATGGAAGAGGAATAGCATTTTGAAACTGTTCTACAGCACTATTTACTCCAGCCAGTGACTGATGGATAACCGTTAGAGAAATCACAGGAAGTAAAGTGGATACTGTACAAATTGCTAATATCATTAAGCGTTTGAATAAGGAATGACTTTGGTTGAAAAATAACAAGTGAATAATTATATATGTGAGAACTCCTATTGAAACTAAAAACCCAGAGTATTTTAACCAATAAACCCCTCCTAGAAGCAGCCCTAATAAAGCTGAATGAAGTAACATCTGGTTGGAAGATTTACTGCGTAAATCTAGTTGCGAGCAAATATAAATAGTGTAGACTAACAACCAAGGTAATACCGCCCAAGGAATGACATCTCCTGCAGTAAAAATAAACGAGGATCCAATTTCTAGATAATAAAGAGATAGCAAACAAGATACAATCATTTTAACTCTCAAGTCCGAACCGATCGCATCTAGTACCTTGAGCCACCCTATACCACCAGAAACAAACAAAATATATGCAGTTGTTCTGGCCGCAACTCCTAAAGGCAAGCCAATCGCCGTTAAAGGTAGAAATGCAATTGACACACCCGGAGCGTGCCATACTATCCAAGTTTGCAAATTTTGAGATATGTCTTTTGGATTTACTGTTACCAGACTGTTGAGCAAGGTAGATTCTCCTCTCAACCACTGCTGGATGCCTTTCAATTGAGGAATAGGATCGTACTCTATTTGGTAAGCAGAAACTGAGATAACCGTAAAAAATATGGTGACAATAAAAATAAATATTAAGTAGGGTGCTACTCTCTGAGAGCGTAAATTTATTAAGTTCATAATTTTCTCTTGCTTTATTACGAACGAACAATATATTTTATACCGGGACTTAGACGACAAAAACTGAGGGAAAAATGACTTCAAACCTAGATATAAACTTTTAGCTGGAATCAGCATAAATCTGGTCTTTTCAAGGGTTTCAGACATTTTTATGTCATCGCTCTCTTTCTCTTGCGAGCGAGAGGTTTTCAGCCTGTTTAGCGGCGAGAAAATGTCTAAATCTCACTACTACCATAGCCTAAATTTATCGCCAGCCAATATTTTTTATATTTATTTAACATTTGAATTACTCCATTTTTTAATGCAACTAATACAAACAATCAGAAATTGACTAAATTTACATGGTATTGTACGATAGCCAAACATTTATCGCATAATCGCAAATACTTAACAAATAATCTTTTCACAAGTTAACAATTTAATAAAAGAGACTCTGACACCAAAGATTTCATACCTAACCTAATATCATTCTTCTGGGGAATTTGCCTGCTACTATCCCTCAAAGGTTGGGGAAAAGCCCTCAACCATATCCTGTTTCCCAACCAGCGAGTTGACTGGGGACAAAGATCAGCTTGGGGTCTAGCCTTTAGCCTGATCGTTGGCGGTGTATTAAACGCAACTTGGAATATCTCGCCAACCACAATTTTAATCTTTTTAGGTTTGGGACTCACTTATTGTCTAGTAGATTTGGTAAATCACAGACAATCAATCGCCACCAATCTTTCACAGCTCTTTCAATAAAGTAGCAAATATAAAATCATCTTAGCAGGCATTGCCACAGTCAGTCTACTGATTTCAATCCAATACGCGGAATGGGTTTATCTCCGAAAAAAAGTGAGATTAGAGAGAAAAAGTGCGAGTATTTTCTTACCCAATTACTACCGAAAGTCGCCTTCGCAAATTACAAATATTTCTCGATTTACCTCAATTAACGATTGCACTAACCTGGTTCCCATTAATCACTTATTGGTTAACAACTTATTGCCCTATCGGACAAAGGTTATCAATTGCGATCGACCGCAGTCAATGGGGGTGTATCAATCTGTTCACGCTCGCATTGATTTGGCAGAAGAGGGCTATTCCATTATACTGGTGTTTATTACCCAAATTAGGAAACAGTAACTTATCAGAACAAATTCTCCCTCTAAAACAAGTCTTACGCTTATTTAAATAATATAAATTTATGGTTTTAGGAGATCGTGAATTTTGCTCGGTAGGCTTGGGAAACTGGCCGGGGACAATAGGTGTATCTTTTTCCTTAAGACTGAAAAAAAATCCTTGCCTGGAAAGAGAAAATTTAATCTGGCAACGTTGAGACCAATTAGGAATAATACCAGGAACTTCGTTATACTTTCAAGGAGTGAGAGTCAGAAAAATCAGACCAGTAGCCAGATTTGATATCCCCTGTAAATGCCAACGTAACTATCAGGGAATAAAAGTAAAAGATGCTTGGTTTATTCTGACCGATTTACAGCGAGTTGCGCGTCGCGATTGCAGCTTACAAAAAGGGGCTGGGAATAGAAGAAATGTTCCGACATTATAAGACAGGAGGCTACAATATAGAAGGAAGTGGTTTAAAGGGAGAGCGGCTTATTCAAATAATTCTGTTTAATCCTAACTTCTGCAAATACCGACACATTGCCGTTCTGCTCACCCAATTTCCAGTCTGATGAGCAAATAATTAATACAACTTTACCTGCATTGGCATCTGGATGCTCTGCCACCAGTGCTTTGACGAATGGTTCGGCATTTGTCAGATGACTCAATTGCGGTTTTCCTCTCTGTTTTGGCTGTAAATTACCCTCGGTTTGTTGAATATTTACCAGTTTTTGGACTAAACTTTTACTGACCCCAAATCTAGTAGCTACTTTCCTCGCTTGACATCTTTTCTGCCAAATGAGCCTTTACTATTTTTTGCCGGATCTCGAGAGAATACACTTTCATTAGGTTTGACTACAACAATCATATTTTATTGTACCTCATTACAGCGGTTACCGGTCATTATGACTGCCAGGACTGATACAACTCGTAAAAAAAAACGGGGTTGTTAACTTTTTTATTGCCGCTGTATTTTGTGCAGATATAGCAATCAGCTACGATTGGAATATTACCAAACAAACTTATTCTGCTTCTGTACAAAACATTCAATTCGGGCTCACGAATCCATCTTTAGTTTCAGCTTAGCAAAAGCCCCAGTATGCAGCACTGCAACAGTCTATTCCACAGGGATAAACCGTTTTAACCAGGCTAGATGCACATTTTATCCTCGATTTTAAACGCAATCAAATTTTCCTCGCCGACTAGTCGGGGGGAGTGAGTTTGCCTCCCGGTATGCCTGCATTCAAAGACCCTGAAGCCTTGGTAAACTGTTTAGTTTTAAAATCTATTCGATAGATAGCTTATTCGTCTTGGAGTCTCAATCATCCCCCAGATGTAGATACTTCAGAACCAGGATTGTCATCTTGGTTTCGACTGCAATCACAACTCTCTCACGGCTTTCGGGATAACGTGCAGCAACTTGCAAAAACTCGAAAAAAGCTCTATGAAGACGGAGAAAATTTTGTGCTGGATTTGGGATCTCAGCGTAAGTAGCAACTCTTTAGATAACATAAAAGAGGAGATTAGATATCAAACCGAGCAGCCGGAAATGTCTGGTATAAACTTCAGCATCTGCTGGTAGCATCTTTAATACCTCTTTTTCGGATAGAAGGTTGAGGTTTTCCTCTTGGGCGAAAAAGTGCTTGCCAAGCAATTTTAGCAAAGCTCGAAACCAAGAGGGGGGAAACCAGTGTATTAGGGGAACAGCAGTGTGGAATTCTACGGGATACCAGCGGTTGGGAGTTGTGATGCAGCAAGTTTTGCCGACGCGGCAAAGTTCCCGAACAAAAGCTTGTTGCTGCGTCCGACTTCCGACGTGTTCGATTACGGCAAAACTCACGACTAAATCAAAACTTTTGTCTGGAAATGGCAAGCTTAATCCATCAGAACGCACGTATTTTAAACCTGGATATTCTTCTTCTAAAAACGCAGCATCTTCCATACCGACTGCGGTGATTTTGTGCTTATGGGGATAAAGTTTCTCAAAGAAATTGCAGTCTTCGCGGCGGTCGGAAGTTACTCCTACATCCAACACGGTTGTGTGGGCGCTGGGATTGGCTAATCCCATGAGCAAATCGAACATTTTTTGGCGGGCGTACCAAGATAGTTTAGTTGCGAAACCGCCTAGCTTGGGGCCAACATACTCGCTGGAGTTGTTTTCATTTAGTGTCATATAATGTTAGGTTTGAGATGAACTGACAACCTGGTTGAAGCCCGATTGTTCGCGACCGATTTAACACAGGATTTTGGCAAGTTAAATCATGTTTGCTGAAATTTGTAACAAAATTTTACATCTAATTATTTTACCTACGTTTTAAGCCTAGTACGCTGAGAAAAAAGCTGCACAGAACCATCTGCAAACCGAAGGTCAGGCAAGTGAGCGAGGGAATAACCAAACGCAGAGTTTTAGAAGAGTCTAGATCACCGAAAGCAGTTTCGCTCCATATAGTTAATGACAAGAACGAGCCAACTATTCCGATTAATATCAGTGTGACTCCGACAATCAATCCTGTCTCTAGGGTGACATAGCGAAATATTTTGTTGAGTTTGGGGTCTTCGGGCAGCAGTTTCTCGCTGATGGCGAAAACTTTGGTGAAGAAAGCGAAAGTTACTGCTTGAAAACCGACGATAATTGCGATCGCACCATAAAGTAGCGTGTGTACATCAAAGCTGATACCCCCGATTTTTTGAGTACCGGGCAACAGCCAAATGCTAACTATTAGACCCCAAATCATCAGCGCAGTACCGGGATACAGAAACAGCCACCGGGGACTGTAAAGCAGCAAAAATCGGAGGTGCCGCCAGCCATCTCGCCAAGTTCGCAGGTGCGGCGGGCGCGAGCGGCCGTCGGGAGAGAGGACCGTTGGGACTTCAGTTATCCGCAACTTGTACAGAGAGGCTTTGACCACCATTTCGCTAGCAAATTCCATTCCCGTTGTTTGCAACTCTAGTTTCAAAATTGAGTCTCTCCTGAAACCCCGCAACCCGCAGTGAAAATCGCCGGCGGGACTTGAGAAAAATAGCTGCCCAACCCAAGTAAGTACCGGATTTCCTAAGTATTTGTGTAGTGGTGGCATTGCCCCCGGTTTGATGCCCCCTTGAAAGCGGTTTCCCATCACTAAATCCCACCCTCCCCGCAATTTTTCGACAAAAGGGCCGAGGTTGGAAAAGTCGTAGCTGTCGTCAGCGTCGCCCATGATAATATAGACTCCGCGCGCTGCGATGATGCCTCCCATCAGGGCGCTGCCGTAGCCTTTGACCTCTACGGGTACGACTCGAGCCCCCATTCTGGTAGCGATATCTTGAGAACAGTCAGTGCTGCCGTTGTCTGCTATGATGATTTCGCCGGCAATATCAAGTTCGCGCAGGGACTTCTGCGCCTTCTCGATGCAGATTTCTAAAGTTTCTGCCTCGTTGAGGCAAGGCATGAGTATCGATAATTCGAGAGTGTATTCCCCGCTGGTGTTGCTCTCTTCTGCCATATGTTTGTTCCAGCGTTGCTGGCGATAAACAATACTTACTTTTCCAGTATCTATGGTTAAAATCGTAGTGGTAAAGCAAACTCAACAAAACTTAACTAAAGCTTTTAAGCTTTTTTGAAACAGCAATTTGTGATTGTAATATAGGTTACTGAACTTATGAGTAGAAGCGTTTTTCTAGTTTTGCTTGCTGCTATTTTGTGTAGTGTTCTAGGTCAATTTAGTCTGAAGGCAGGAGCTAAAATATTAGGACCCATTGGCGCTGCTAATTTAATGGAAAAAGTCGTAGCAATGGCCACTCAGCCGTTGATACTAGGCGGTCTTTCTTTGTATGCAGTTTCTTCGATCGGCTTTATCGTAGTTTTGTCTCGCGCCAACATTAGCATAGTCTCGCCTTTACTGTCAATTAGTTACCTGTTTACTGTTTTAGGCGGCAAACTTATATTTCACGAGCCTTTGCCGCCGCTGCGGTTGGTAGGCGTGGGGCTAATTATGACGGGAGTAATTTTTGTACTCAGAGGTCAAGCTGGGGGAGTAACTGGGGGCAACTAGAGATCGCTTTTGACATTGACAATTGAGTGCGGAATTGATAACTTAAGTCAAAGGGTGGGTCTGAGCGTTACCTTCTAAATTGATAGTGAGGTCACAATTATGAATTATTATATTCTTTCTTTTGTATGGGGAATTTGCATTCTTGTATCCCTGATTGGCTGGGGTGGAGCCCTCAACCGTATCCTTTTTCCCCAGTACAGAGTTGATTGGGGGCAAAGAGCCGCTTGGGGGATAGCTTGGAGTGTTATATTTGGTGGTTTATTAAATGTGATATGGACTATTTCGCAAGCAACTATTTTAATATATATATGCTTGGGCGCACTTTACGGAATAATAGATGCCTGGGCAAATAAAACTTCGATCGCCGAGGAGCTGAATCGGTTTATTAATGCTTTTAAAGAAAATATTTTTTGGGCGATCGGGACTGTTATAGCTGGCCTTCTGATTGCTGTCCAATACAGTGCTTCGGTTTCTTGGCATACTTTTAATCTTATCGATGACTACCACGCCTATTTTGTATTTCCCCAGAAAATGCTTCAAATAGGTTCTCTTGGTTCCGATCCTTTCAGCGAAAGAAGATTGGTATCTGCACTGGGAGGACAATCATTCTTGCATACATTCAGTCTCAGCCTGTTGGATGAAAGAAGTTTATATCTTATCGATCCTGGATGCGCCTTACTCGTAATGATAGGACTCATTATCGGGTATTGTCAGCAAAAAAAAGTTTCAAAAAGCTCGACATTACTGATTGTGTTCGGATTGTTATCAATTAGCCGAGCTCATATAAATATAACTGGTATGTTAATTCCGGTATGTCTTTTTTTCAGCTTATTTAGAGTTTTTGAGTGGGATAAACTCAAGGCAACAAACATCCAAAGTAATGCTGCGATTGTAGGATTGCTTGCAGCAGCAATCTGCGCTTTAAAAACCACCTTTATTCCCGCGTGTATTATTTTGTTCACCTCGAGTTATTTTTTTTATATTTTTGGCAGCCCAATAAAACATAAAGCAATCTACGAATTTTGTTTAGCTAGTATTTTATTGGCTGTGTTTGTTTTACCCTGGTCGATCTCAATGTATCAGTCATCAGGGACTTTACTATATCCCATACTTGGTAAAGGTTTTCATGGTTCGGTATACGGAGGCTCGGTCAAGCTTCCTAACAGTGAAATTCCCCCAAACCTAGTAATTAAACTCAAGCTGTATGCAATTTTAACAATTATTTATATACAGACTGTATTGGCAATTAGATTTTGGATAATTGGTCTCGGTAAAAAGCCAATTGTTCGGGAAGCAACCCTGTCTATTGGTCTTAGTGCTGTCATGGGCGCTGCGATAGTAGTATTTTCTACTGGAGGCGGGGATGCTTACCGCTATTCATATTCGCTATTAGTAGTTTTGTTCGTCATATTTATATCAGTTTTTCTGGAAAATATTGAGCAAAACAACTTAAATCTAAAATTAAAAAAAATCAGCGTTAGCGGAGCAGTATTTTTGTCATTGTTATTAGCTATCGCTTCTCACGATGAAACGCCTGGACAATCTAAGACCTATTTAGACAACCTTGGTTGGGGTTTAAGAAATGTACCTTTAGTGACACTAGACGATCGCGAAAAATATTCAAAAATGCTAGATTCGGTTCCTGAAGGAGAAATAGTGTTAACAAGACTTGACAAACCTTTTTTAATGAATTTTAAGAAACATACAATCTGGATTGCAGACTTGCCTGGTGGCGCTAGCCTTCCGCCCGGTCTTCCTTCATTTAAAGGAGAAGAAGCGGTAGCAGATTATCTAGTTTCACAATCGATTAGATATGTTGCATATTCTTACGCTAATGAAGCGAACCATTCTAGGAAAGATTTTGAAGATAGACTCAGCCCAGAATGGCCTTTCTGGCTACAAAATCAGACGTTGAACACTTTCGAATTTCAAGATAGCTTACAAAAACTTGGCGAAAGTCGAAAGCGGATTTATGATGATGGAGAAAATTTTATAATTGATTTGTCAAGCAATAAAAACCCGCAGTGACATCAGTTTGATTTTCAGTAATTAAAATATATGAGCCAACATCAGTTATTGAGCGATCGCACCGCAGTTCTTGCTACCATGCACCAAAAAGAACGGGTAATGGCTCCCGTTTTGGAACGAGAATTTGGTGTAAATATCCTAGTACTTGCGGAGCTTGACACTGACACTTTCGGCACCTTCACCAGAGAAGTTAAACGCTTAGGAACACAAATAGAAGCGGCTCGCCATAAAGCACAAAAAGCCCTAGAAATTGCGGGCGAAACTCTTGCCTTTGCCAGCGAAGGTACTTTCGGCCCTCACCCAATGATGCCGTATCTGCCAGCTAACAGAGAAATCGTAATTTTATTAGATCGAGCCAACAATCTAGAACTAATCGGCGACTATTTCTCCGTTGAAACTAACTACAGTCACCAGTTAGTTTCCAGTATAGAAGAAGCAGATGATTTTGCGGAAAAAGCTGGATTTCCCGAACACGCACTGGTGGTTGTAGTTGGCGATGCTGCGCTCGGTAACGGTGCAATTGTCAAGGGCATTAGGACAGAAAAACAATTTTTTGACGCTGTGACAGCAGGCTTAAAAAAATCGTCAATCGGCCGAGTTCACATCGAAACAGATATGCGGGCGATGTACAATCCAACTCGGATGAAAAACATCGAAAATGCAACTCTCGATTTAGTTAAAAAATTCAAGCAATTCTGCCCGGAGTGCGGTTGGCCGGGATTCGAGATTGCTGAGACGAAAATCGGATTGCCCTGCGGACTTTGCTATTTTCCGACTCAGCTAGGGCGCTCGGCAATCTATAAATGCAAAAACTGCGGTTATACTAAAGAAAAACTATTTCCAGACGGTCGAGAGACTGCCGATCCTTCCCTGTGTCAATATTGCAATCCTTAAAAAAAGGATTGCACAAAAATAGTAAAGTTTGCAACAATATTATTGAGAGTTCCCTAATTAAAGTTACTAATGATAGCCGTAGAAACAGAACGCAACTGGAAACCCGTTATTAAAGAATTCGAGGCTGTAGTCGGCAAAAATGGCGTCGTGCAGCGCCGCGAAGAATTGATTGTCTACGAGTGCGACGGACTCGCCAGCTACCGCCAGCGCCCCGCCGTGGTGGTATTGCCTCGAACTACGGAGGAAGTGGCGCAATTGGTCAAAATATGCGATCGCAACTCAATTCCCTGGGTTGCTAGAGGCGCAGGCACCGGCCTTTCCGGCGGCGCTTTGCCTGTAGAAAACTGCGTGCTGATTGTCACTGCCCTGATGCGAAAAATCCTGAAAGTAGACTTAGAAAATCAGCAAGTAGTCGTGCAACCGGGAGTAATTAATAACTGGGTAACGCAAGCAGTTAGCGGCGCCGGTTTCTACTACGCACCGGATCCTTCTAGTCAAATTGTTTGTTCGATTGGTGGCAACGTTGCCGAAAATTCTGGCGGGGTTCACTGCCTCAAATACGGAGTCACAACGAATCACGTTTTAGGATTAAAATTGGTACTGCCCGACGGTTCAATTGTCGATGTCGGTGGCGAAATTCCAGAAATGCCCGGTTACGATTTAACTGGTGTATTTGTCGGTTCCGAAGGCACTTTAGGCATCGCTACAGAAGTTACTCTGCGAATTCTCAAAGCGTCGGAATCGATTTGCGTTCTCCTAGCGGATTTTGCCAGTATAGAAGCAGCGGGCGAATCGGTTTCCGATATTATCAGCGCTGGCATTATTCCCGGCGGCATGGAAATCATGGACAACATCAGTATCAATGCTGTGGAAGATGTGGTGGCAACTGGATGTTATCCGCGCGATGCGGCGGCAATTCTACTCATAGAAATCGACGGTTTAGAAGTGGAAGTTGCCACAAACAAACAGCGGATTAGCGATATTTGCAAGCATAACGGAGCGCGAAATATCACGACAGCAAGCGACCCGGAAACGCGCCTAAAAATTTGGAAAGGGCGGAAAGCTGCTTTTGCGGCGGCGGGTCATTTGAGCCCTGATTATTACGTGCAAGACGGGGTAATTCCGCGAACGCAAATGGCTTATGTTTTGAAAGAAATTGAGGGTTTGAGCGAGAAATACGGTTATCGGATTGCTAATGTATTTCACGCGGGAGACGGGAATTTGCACCCGCTGATTCTATACGATAACTCGGTAAAAGGTGCGCTGGAAAAGGTGGAAGAATTGGGCGGGGAAATCCTCAGGCTTTGCGTGAAAGTTGGGGGAAGTCTTTCGGGGGAACACGGCATCGGTGCTGACAAGAAGTGTTTTATGCCGGATATGTTTTCGGAGGTAGATTTGGAGACGATGCAGTGGGTGCGTCAGGTGTTTAATCCGAAAGGTTTGGCGAATCCCGGGAAGATGTTTCCGACGCCGAAGACTTGTGGGGAAGCGGCGAAGGCTAAGGTAGAAACTTTTAAGAAGTTGGATGGTGCGGAGGTTTTTTAATTCCCTATTTATGCGGGTAATGTGACCAGAAAAGCACCCTGAAATTGTCTCTACAATGGGGAGGTCGAGCCTCTAAATATGCGTTCCCAGACTCTGGCTGGGAACTATAAAAAACGAGAAAAATCGTTTTTTAGGAGTGGAAGCTGGACGCTCGCTTCCTTGCCTATATCTCAAGTTGGTAAGGTGCAGGCGCACCCGGCGCTAATGTTGGAGGGGAAGTCTGATAGTAAATTCCGTGCCATTGCCCAATTCCGAAGTACAATATAATTCGCCTTTGTGTCTTTCTACAATAATTTGGTAGCTAATTGACAACCCCATTCCCGTGCCTTTGCCAATGGGTTTGGTAGTAAAAAAGGTATCGAATATCCGCTGCTTGACTTCCTCAGTTATTCCCGGCCCGTTGTCGGCAATTTTGATTTCTACAAACTTGCCGACAACTTCTGTGCAAATCTTAATCTGGCTGGGAATTTCTGGCATTTCTTGACCAGTTTGCTTACTTTTCGCATCCTCTAAAGCATCGATCGCATTGCTGAGAATATTCATAAAGACTTGATTGATCGGGCCGGCAAAACACTCAACAGGCGGCAAATTCCCGTATTCTTTGACAATTTGAATTTGGGGCTTTTCTCCGTTTCCTTTCAAACGGTGATTAAGAATTAACAGCGTGCTGTCAATTCCTTCGTGGAGGTTAACGGGTTTCATCTGTGAATCGTCGTGCCGCGAAAAGTTCCGCAGCGACTGAACAATCTGGCAAATTCGGTCTATACCAACGCTCATTGAAGACACTATTCTAGGTAAATCTTCAGCTAAAAAATCGAGATCATTTTCTTCTCTTTCCTGTTGAATTTCCTCGACTGGATTAGGATAGTGATGTTCGTACAGTTCGAGGTGGTGAAACAAGTCTTGAGTATAATTTTTGAGATGAGCGAGATTGCCGTGAATGAAGCTGACGGGGTTGTTGATTTCGTGAGCGACGCCGGCAATTAGCAATCCCAAACTAGACATTTTTTCGCTCTGAACTAATTGGGAATGAGTGGCTTTGAGTTCCTCAAGTGCTGCTGCTAGTTGAGCTGCTTGTTCTCTGCTTTGTGCTTCGGATTTATGCAATGCTTCTTCGGCTTGTTTGCTCTGGGTGATGTCTCTCTGTACGCCAATAAAATGAGTTAATTTGCCAGTTCTATCGCGCACGGGAGATATTGAGAAACAATTCCAAAAAGTGGTTCCGTCTTTGCGGTAATTCTTTAATATTACCTTGCATTCGCTCTTTTTTTGCAAGGCTTTGCGAATTATTTCTATTGCCACCGGATCCGTATCGCTTCCCTGCAAAAATTGGCAGTTTTTCCCGAGAATTTCCTCCCGCCGATAACCTGTCATGCTTTCAAATGCGGGATTGCAATAAATAATTGGATGTTCTGGGTGAGTGGCGTCAGAAATCGTAACTCCGGTGCTAGTAGCTGCTATGGCTCGATCGTACAACCAAAGCATTTCTTCTGCCTGCTTGCGATCGGTAATGTCCCGCAGCGTAGCTAAATAAGCCATTTCTCCCTCCCATTCCGTTTCCACCACCCGCATTTCTACTACAGCATTTGCTTTGTGCTTGCGAATTGCTTCAACTTCTGTTTGCACGACGCGAGTTCCTGGTGCTTCTGTTTTTCCAACTTGGGGAATAATATCTGTGTCCATCTCAATCTCGCAAGCTGAACCTTCTACGACCAACTCGCCAAAAAATACTTGACCTAAAAGTTCCTCTGCTTTGCAGTTAAACAGCGCTTCTGCTGATGGGTTTGCAAAACAGACAAGTCCTCCCTTGTTAACGATGGCGATGCCGTCGGCATTTTTTTCGATCACATTCCGAAACCGAGATTCGCTAGCTTTCAAATCCAGCCTTAGCTGTTCCATTGCTCGCTCCATCTGCTGGAGCTCGCACAAACTAAGACTATAAGCTTCTGAAATGTTGGCTTCGGTCGAAGTCTCCGCTCTTTTTTTCGGCATCTCTTGGTAGTCGGTTCTATTGGTCATATTTGTAACTGTTGTTTTCTGGGTACTGGTAATATTACTGAGGTTATTTTCGGGACGGGCTTCTTGAAAAAACATATTTAAACCATACCAAATTATGTTTTAGAGATAGGTGTTGCGATCCCCTATTTTCCGGAAAATTTAGGGAGAGAACAATTTCTTCCCGATGCTAGCACATTACTTTTAGAATTCATCCTATATAAAAGATCGTTAAAATTCTTTAGGGATCGCCATCGAATTATCTATTACGCTTTCTTAAGTAATTTAAACAACATTGACACTTACGTAGCGAGCCGAACTGTCAAGGCTGGAGATAGCTTCAATCCCCCTCGCACGGGACAAAATAACCTGCTCCCCGCGCCAGTAATAAATACTTATAAGCCTTTGGTAAGTATAAAAGATTATATAATTTTGATTAATAATACGGTTTAATATAAGCGAACTCATCTTTAAAATATTCAAAAATTCTCATAATTAGCAATTACCAAATCATTTCCCGGCTGCCAGATTTGATATAGAATATAACCTGTCTATTTTTGCGAGCGCAACTTCAAACCAATGGCACGTCTAGCACTCTTGAGCACATCCAATAAAACCGGACTAATCGACTTAGCGCGCAGTCTAGTAGAAGAATTTGAATTTGACATAATTAGCAGCGGCGGGACAGCAACTGCCCTCAAAGAAGCTGGAATTCCCGTCACAAAAGTTGCGGAATATACAAATTCTCCCGAAATTTTGGGAGGGCGAGTCAAAACACTTCACCCGCGAATCCACGGAGGTATTTTAGCACGCCGCGATGTACCGGAAGACCTCGCAGATTTAACCGCCAATCAAATTCGGGCGATCGATCTAGTTGTAGTCAATTTGTATCCATTTGAACAGACAATTTCTCAACCAGGGGTTACAATTGCAGACGCAATTGAGCAGATAGATATCGGCGGGCCGGCCCTGCTGAGAGCATCAGCAAAAAACCACGCTCATTTGACAGTTTTGTGCAATCCAGACCAATACAATACTTATTTAGCAGAACTGCGGGAAAATGGTGGGGAAGCGTCCTTAAAATTCCGGCAAAAATGCGCGCTGGAAACCTTCAAACATACAGCCAACTACGATCGCGCGATCGCAACTTATCTCAGCCGCGAATCCGTTGAAGAATCTTCGCTATCAGAGCAGTTTAATTTATCAGGAAAAGAGTTGCAAACTCTCCGCTACGGCGAAAATCCCCATCAAGCCGCCACCTGGTATCACAGCGGAAGTACACCGACAGGCTGGACGACTAGCACCATCCTGCAAGGCAAAGAATTAAGCTACAATAATTTAGTAGATTTAGAAGCAGCAAGGCGCTTAATCGTAGAATTCGCGGACACACCCGCCGCCGCTATTCTGAAGCATACAAATCCTTGCGGTACAGCCTTGGGAACAACTATTTCTGAAGCGTATCAAAAAGCCTTCGACACCGATTCAGTCTCAGCTTTCGGCGGAATAGTTGCTCTCAACCGCCCGATTGATGCTGCTACCGCAACGGCCTTAACTCAAACATTTTTAGAATGTATCGTCGCGCCGGGGTGCGAACCAGAGGCAGAAGAAATTATCAAGAAAAAGGCGAAAGTTCGAGTATTAATTTTGCCAGATTTGACTCAAGGGCCGCCACAAACTGTTAAAATAATCGCAGGCGGTTTGCTGGTGCAAGAGTCAGATAATATAGTAGAAGAAACTAGCAAATGGCGCGCAGTTACTGAGAAACAGCCGACGGCGGGAGAGTTGGAAGAATTGCTGTTTGCTTGGAAAGTAGCCAAACACGTCAAATCAAATGCGATCGTTGTGACGCGCGATCGCACTACAATCGGTGTCGGCGCCGGACAAATGAATCGCGTCGGATCGGTTAAACTAGCATTGGAACAAGCAGGAGAAAAGAGCAAAGGAGCGATTTTGGCCAGCGATGGCTTCTTTCCCTTCGACGATTCAGTCAAAACTGCGGCTGAGGCGGGAATAATTGCGATCGTCCAACCGGGCGGAAGTATGCGCGATCGAGATTCCATTGAAGCGGCCAACCAACTCGGAATCACAATGGTTTTCACCGACATCCGTCACTTTTTGCATTAGGAATAAACAACAAAATACCCGATCCCCGACTTCGCGCCTAGTTGTCGGGGAAGCAGAAAAGACTACTAATAACTAACGGCTATGACTACTACAATTCAACAGCAAATTAAACCCCAAGACGTAAAAGTTAAAATCCTGCTCACTGGCGGACATCAGTGCACCGTCACCCTCAAATCCGACACACCATTATTACACAGCCTTGTCAAAACATTAGTCGATCGCACCCAACAAACACCCGGTTTTTCCACCTTATTTCACATTCCCATAGATGATGGGCGTTCCGCCCTTTCTTTTCCCGGCGAACACCTAGTAGGATTAGTTACAGAACCCCCTATTTACTTGCAGCAACTGCCACCGCAGCAGCCAGCAATTTCCGTAGTAATTCCCGCCGAAATTCCCGCCGAAATTCCCACCGAAATTCCCACCCCTGCGCCTGTAAATAACGACTTAATATCTCGCTACGCCCAAATTGACAACTTTTTGACAGCTGCAGAAAAGAACAAACTTATCAAATATGTTTTAGCAAAAGAATCGCAGTTTGTCACTACCAGTACCTCAACTAATGCCGACGACTACCGCCGTTCGATGGTACTCCACTCGTTCCCGGAATTTTCGGAACTGATGGTTAATCGCATCAAAGCAATTCTCCCCGACGTGCTGCGCAAATTAAATATTCCCTCATTTCCGCTTGGTGAAATAGAAGCTCAGTTAACCATGCACAATGACAACAACTTTTACAAACTTCACAACGACAGCGGCTCTCCAGATACCGCAACCCGATTTTTTACTTACGTTTACTATTTCTATCGAGAACCAAAAGGTTTTTCAGGTGGCGAATTGCAGATTTATGATAGCAAGATCGAGAACAACTTTTATGTAGCGGACGATACATTCAGAACCGTTGAGCCACGCAATAACAGCATCGTATTTTTTCTAAGCCGCTATATGCACGAGGTTTTGCGAGTTAGCTGTCCCTCGAAAGCTTTTGCTGATAGTCGCTTTACTATTAACGGCTGGGTGCGAAAAGCAAATTGAGGTAAGACCAAATCCGGCTGGATTCTCCTCGATGACTCGGCGGTTGAAACCGCTACTATACAAACAAATTCAGCCCCCGTGGACTCAATATTAAAGGGGGTAAGTTAAGGGAATAAACCCCTAGGGGCGGGTTTGCCAATAGCCTTAAAAAGTACAGATAGATTAAATAAACCCGCCCCAAACCCACTATATTACTCCAGTGCTCCAGCACTTTTGAGCAATTTTACCACGCTGGAATAACGTTTAAACTCAGCCAGCATTAAAGCTGTATAATTTCCCGGATTTTTGTGGTTGAGTTCTGCACCAGCATCAATTAAAACCTGTACAGCACCGACACAACCCCGATGTGCAGCCCACATTAAAGCGGTTGCGCCCGAATCATCGAGCAAGTTGACATCCGCACGTTTTTCGACTAATAATTGGACGATCGCCACATAACCTCGATCGCACGCTTTCATTAATGCAGTTTTCCCCAAATCCGCCGGGACATTGGGATCCGCACCCCCGTCAAGCAAAGCCTTCACCGTCTCGGTATGTCCGTGAAACGCAGCCAGCGTCAAAGCCGTCTCCCCAAAGTTTTTAGCATTCAGATAATCAGCGGGATTTGAGTTTACTTTGTGCAGCAAAGCCGATACGATCGCACTGTGGCCGTGAACAGCGGCCACCAGTAAAGGCGTATCGCCCAACCGATTTCTAGAACCGACACTAGCACCTCGGTTTAAAAGCAATTCCACGACATCTGCGCAGCCTTCAACCACGGCAAAATTCAAAGCAGTTTCATCATCTTTATCCTTAGCGTTGATATCGGCGCCAGCATCGAGTAAGATATGGGCGATCGGCAAATTTCCTCCAGCAGCAGCCGCCATCAAAGCCGTGCCCCCATAGCCATTTTTCACATTCGCATCAGCACCCGCACCCAGCAAAGCTCGCACCACATCAGTATTGCCGAAATCCGCAGCCAAAGTTAAAGCAGTTTCGCCCTCTTTGTCGCGAATTTCGACATCAGCACCAGCAGCCAACAGCGCCTCGACAACAGCCAAATTTCCCACCGTCGCAGCCTGCATCAAAGCAGTTTTGCTTTCTAGATTTTTAACATTAGCATCCGCCCCACAATTGAGCAAAATTCGCACTATTTCTGCGCTACCTTGACGGACAGCTAAAAACAGCATAGAATTGTCAGCAACAGCACCCGCTTCCACCAAAGCTTTGACAACAGCTTCGTGGCCGGATAAAGCAGCTATTTTCAGAGCAGAATCTCCATCTTTATCTCGGACATTTACATCAGCATTAGCATCAAGTAACATCCGCACAATATTGATATCGCCCTTGAGAGAAGCGGCCATCAAAGCCGTACTTCCATCATCATTTTTAGCATTAACATCAGCACCCGCAGCCAGCAACAGCCGCACAGAGTCAGCCTGTTTGTGAGCGGCCGCCAGCATCAAAGCCGTCAAGCCAAAACGCCTGCTCACATGGTTGACATCAGCGCCATTGTTTAGTAAAATACGCACAATTTCCGTATAGCCCTTTTGGGTCGCAAACATCAAAGCCGTCGTCCCCTCAGAGTCTTTGGCGTTAGCGTTAACCCCCTTAGCGAGTAAAGCTTGGACGTGAATAATGTTGCCAGTCTTGGCGGCTTGGATTAATACAGTGTCTTGTTTAGTGGCAGGCATAATAATAGTCTCTCATACCGTATATTTTTACCGTCGCATGAGACGGCCTGACTGGTATGCTAAGTTTTATGAAGTATGTTTGCTAATCCTCAGAACACTATGAATCTCGAAATTCCTCTGTCAGTGAAAGTTTGGAGCCAATTCATCCACCCAGTTTTAATGTGGGTACTGCTGGCCATCTCATTTTATGCTTTGTATCTGGGCCTTCAAATCCGACGTACCAGAAGTGCGGAAGGCGAACTCAAAAAAGAGTTAATTAAGGGCAAATTCAATGTCAAGCACCACCAGATGGGTTCTTTGCTGTTAGCCTTGATGGTTACAGTGGCGATCGTGGGGATGGGCGTCACCTACATCAACAACGGCAAGCTATTTGTCGGCCCGCACTTGCTAGCAGGGTTGGGAATGATGGCAATAATTGCGATCGCAGCCTCGCTGACTCCTTTGATGCAAAAAGGCAGTGATTGGGCGAGAAACGCTCACATTTTTCTGAATGTTGTGCTCTTGGGGCTGTTTGGCTGGCAAGCGGTAACAGGCGTGGAAATCCTGCAAAGAATTATCAGTAAAATGTGAGGTTTTGGGTAAGATTGCTAATTTAGGACTTACACAAAGACTCTACTTGTAGGGTGCGCCTAGCGCACCTTACCCTTTGTGTTTGAATGAATCTATAAGTAAGCCAATTAGTCTCAAGTTAACTTTCTCTTAGCAAAGACAAGAAAACTAATATGCCTTCTTTAAAAATACATCGCCAATATCAATCCGGCATCGAAAAAATTATAGCCTTGGACAACTCAGTGTTTGAGGCTATTTTGACTGCGTTGAGAAAAACAGTCCCTGCGTTGCCTCTTGATGATTTAGTCAGAAACGTAGAGTCAGAGGTAGAAAACACGAACCATGATGATTTAGTCAATATACTAGAGAGTATTATTCCTATATACGCTTTAAAGAAAACTTATGGTTGGACAGTGGAAGAACTAGCAGATGAGCTTATTGCGGCTGTTGATGAATTTGAAGAACTCTCTAACTTATCAACCGAAGAAAAAGAGCGATTTTGTGAAAAGCTTAATAACTTGTTGATGCCGAATAGCTTTTTAGAATCGGCATCAAAAGCCAAAGATGTTTTAAAAGTATATTTGTTGCCTTCAGGAATTCCTGCTGATGACTTCCCGATTAAAAGCAAGGTAGAACTAGAAGCAGAGTTTAAGAAGTTCGCCGAAGAATGGCGCCTCGAAACGGGGATGCTATCATTAGTTACACAGAAATCAATGCACCAGGCTTATCAGAGAATTATCGGCATGGGACAGCCAGTTATCCCCTTGATTTTGCGTGACCTCGAACAAAAGCCAGACCATTGGTTTTGGGCGTTGAGGGCAATTACTGGTGACAACCCAGTAAAACCCGAACAGCGCGGCCGCATGAAGCAAATGGCCCAAGCCTGGATACAATGGGGAAAAGAACACGGTTATGAGTGGTAAGCTAGATTACCGAAAAATATTGAGATTTCCTAACTTAGAGCTTACTGAATATCAAGTAACAAGTGGAGAAACAGTAGATTATAATTGTTTTGCTTTTGCTGCTGGAGAAGAGGAATGCAGATGGGACCCGGTAGACCCTGATGGGTACTGGCCGGATGGTGTTTCAAGAGAGTTAACGCTGGAAGCTTTTATCCAAGCTTATCAAACTATGGGATATGAACCTTGCGAGAATCGTGACCTTGAACCGGGGTTTCAAAAAATAGCAATATACACCTATAACGGCCAGCCACAGCACGCAGCCAGACAAGAAGAGGATGGTAAGTGGAAAAGCAAGCTAGGGGATTGGGAAGATATCGAACATGAATTAGAAGGGTTAGAAAATCCTAACTATTATGGGGTGGTTCAACAAATATTAAAGCGAGCGACAATCCCGCTAAATATTTCTTAGACTGCAATTAAACTTTTGAAGAGTACAGTCCGGGACGCACACACTCTATTTGTAGCGTGTCCAGTGCGTACCTTACCCTTGCGATCGCAGCCTCGCTGACTCCTTTGATGCAAAAAGGCAGTGATTGGGCGAGAAACACTCACATTTTTCTGAATGTTGTGCTCTTGGGGCTGTTTGGCTGGCAAGCGGTAACAGGCGTGGAAATCCTGCAAAGAATTATCAGCAAGATGTAATGATTTGGGTAAAATTGCTAATCACTAATTGCTTTGGGGGGATTAGTGATTAGCAATTAAGTTGTCATATTCGTTAAGTTGGAGCGCCGAGCGATTGACCTTAAACATTACTTTTTCTCAAACAAATATCTTAGCTATCTCGCTCATTGGAAGGTAACATATTAATAGGCACAGTTTGTTTAATTTTGTTGGAAATAGAAATTGGGGTGTAAATATCAACTTCAACATCATTTACAACTCGCAGCGAAACAATTAGAGCATATCTAGCGGTTTTCTTCCATCCTTCGCATCTTGAATTATATCTCCACCAACCACCAACAGGATATATACCAATAGAATCTTTCTGAGCCAATTCAGCCGCCGTACCCTCCCAAATATCAGAATGAATTGAGCCGCGATTCCATGTTTTTGGGCCTAGAAACCACCCACTGTCACCAGTTACAGTAGATGTTACTTTTTCTTCAGTTTCTATGGCTTCCTTATTAATCCGTTGTCTAAAATCCTCCAAAGTCTCTGTGGAACGCTTAATAGCAAGCCTCAAACCATAAGAGGCGTAAGAATGTTTATTTTGCCATCCTCGTTCTCCTGGGTTGGGTTCGATAAAATATGAAAGTGTTACCCGCATTTTTACTTCGACCTCACGTAACTTTTCTAGTTCTTTTGTTGGCCAGGGCAATATGTGAAGGTTCATTTCTTTTGTTTTTACTTGACCCTCCTTTTTGTGAAAAGGCTGCAACTGATCTTCACAAATCATTGTTCTGGGGGGGTGACAAAGAGGTCTACGAGATAGACTGTATAAGGGTTGCAGCCCGCATACCTTGTTGATAAAAGCGGCGTTTAGAAGGAGTTAACTTCATTAACTGTTCCACCTCCAAAGAATATTT